>BNJV01000875.1_pt1 | contig 234920 bp, 206 predicted proteins | sample 8540591 | NCBI WGS metagenome assembly BNJV01 (sample SAMD00202457, study PRJDB9452) | human saliva metagenome | host: Homo sapiens | reverse complement strand
CGGTGGTCTACCGTGCGCGCGACGAGCGCCGCGAGTACCAGCTGACGCGCGGCGGCATGTCTGACTGATCGATGGTCGGCGCCCGCGCCGCGGTCCTGCCGAAGGGGCGAGGCCGTGGCCGGGTGATCGGCGGGACCGGGGGCGGGCGAGCTCGCCCCCGAGTCTTTATCGTGGGGTGCGTGGTGTCACCTGCGCGAATAGAGGCGTCGACCCCGCGTAATGAGACCACTCGGTGGTATTGGCCGTGCGGAGCGGCTTGTATGCTGGGTAGAATAAAGAGCACTTTGTAAGTAACGTAACAGGATTAAAGCCGTTTGGTGATGCTCGTCATGTGCATTTCCGCTGATTATGAGGGAGAGAGGACTATCGATGAATGACACCTCCCGTTCTCGGCCCCTGGCTGAAACACTCGCCGCGATGGCTGCCCTGACACCCGCGCAGCACGCTCTCCTGGAGCGCATTTCGCACCACGCGAGCCCCGTCACTGTCGCAGAACTGGCCCAGGAGGCCGGCTTGCACGTGTCGAGCGTGCGCGAGACCCTCGAGGGTCTGTTTGCGCTCGGCCTGGTCGAGAAGCAGCAGCTTCCCTCGTCGGGGCGAGGCCGTCCCGCGCTCGGCTATTCGACGACGACTCCGGCGGACCCGTCGTTTGCCGCGCAGATGCTCCACCAGCTCACCTCGTCTTTGCTGGCTTGGCTGCGTGCCGACGCGGCGGATCCTGCCGCGTCTGTGCGTGAGATCGGCTCGCGGTGGGCGGATGCGGCCCTCGTGACGATGGAGGTTCCGGATCATAGCCACGCGCCGAGTCGCCGTCCGGTGCGCGACACCTTCAACATCGCGGCCCACCTGGGCAAGGTGCGCCTGTTTATGAACGCGATGGGCTTCGCGTCGATCCCTCACGACACCGATCCGATGGCGGTCGTGCTGACGGCGTGCCCGTTCAGTGAGCCGGGCACGCCGGACGACCTTGCGCTGGAACTGCGTCGCGGCATTGTCGAGCGCGTGTTCGAGCGAACGGCGACCGGATTTGCCACGTGGTCAATTGAGGTCGATCCGATGGATCCGCTTCGCATGACGATCTACATTCGTCCGCTGAACGAGGCGAACCCGAAGCCTCTGTCGACGACCCTGCACTTCTTCGGTGGTGCCGCTGAGGCGGCCGGTGGATACGTGCGTGAGGTGCCGTCCTCCGAGACGCCTGAGACGCTCGGTGAGCTCATCGAACAGCTGAGTGCGGAGAGTCCCGAGTTGGCCCGTATCCTGAGCGTGTCGAGCTACCTCGTGAACGAGCGTTCGGCCCGCCCGGACAGCGAGCTCGCGCCGGGTGCACGCGTCGATGTGCTGCCGCCCTTCGCCGGCGGGTGAGATTTACTAGTCATTTGTGTGGGGCGGTCAGGTTGTGAGACAATCCTGACCGCTTCATCGTAGGATGAAGACAAAGCCTCTCCCATCATTGGAGGATCCCATGTCCGCAGAGATTGCAACCGGTATTACCGAGGACCCCCTGGATGCGGCCGCGCTGATCAATAGTGCTCGCCGTGACACCTGTGGTGCCGTCGCGTCTTTCATTGGTGTGGTGCGTAATCATGACGGTGGTGAGAGCGTGGATGCGATCGAGTACTCGTCGCACCCGTCATCCCCGCAGATTCTGCGGGAAATTGTCTCGGAAATGAGGGATCGTCCCGGCGTTCATTGCATTGTGGCGTGGCATCGCGTGGGCCGTCTGGAGATCGGTGACGATGCGATGGTCGTGGCCGTTGCGGCGGAGCATCGCGCGCAGGCGTTCCGCGCGGTCGAGACGATCGTCGAGGACGTGAAGGCGAAGCTGCCGATCTGGAAGAAGCAGGAGCTGTCCGACGGTTCGCACAACTGGTCGGGTCTGTGAGATGACGATCGGCGATCCCTATTCGCGTGAGGTGGCCGTCTCGGGCCGCTCCGTCGCGCTTCCGCTCATCAATCAGCCGGTCCCGTACGAGGCCGGGGACCCTGCGCTGGAACGTTTCCGTCGCAATTGGCTGGTGTCGGGTATCGGCGAGGCCGGTCAGGCGCGCCTGGCTGCGTCCCGTGTGCTCGTGGTGGGCGCGGGCGGCCTCGGCTCGCCCGTCCTCCTGTACCTGACGGCGGCCGGCATTGGCACGATCGGCATCTGTGACTCCGACGTTGTTGAGGTGTCGAACCTGCAGCGTCAGCTGCTGCACGGCGAGGGCGACGTGGGGGATCCGAAGCCGGATTCAGCCGTGCGTCATCTCAGTGGGCTCAACTCGTCGGTGCATTTTGAGCGCTTTGGGCACGTGACCCGCGAGTGGCTGGATGAGCACGGCCGCGAGTGGGATCTGATTGTGGAGTGCACGGATAACTTCGATGCGAAGTACCTGGTGGCGGACTACTGCGCTGATTCGGGCGTGCCGCTCGTGTGGGGCACGGTTGTGTCGATGGCCTTCCAGGTGAGCGTCTTCTGGTCCCAGGCGCCGACCCCCGTGCCGTCGCTGACGCTACGCAGCCTGCACCCGGTCAAGCCTGCTCCCGGGACGACGCCGGCCTCGCCGACAGTCGGTGTGCTTGGCCCCGTCGTCGGCCAGGCGGGCACCGCGATGGCGACGGAGGCTATCAAGGTGCTGGTGGGCTTCGGTGAGCCGCTCATCGGGCGTGTCCTCATGATGGATGCGGCGACGCAGCGTGCCGACGTGCTGACTTTCGCCCCGTGGGACTGAACCCCGTGGCCCCGCGCGCTGACGTGGCGGCGATTGTCGTCGGCGGAGGCGGGGGCGAGCGCCTGGGTGGCGTGTCGAAGCCCGACCTGACGCTGGGTGGTGTGCGTTTGATCGACCGCGTGTGCGGGGTTTTGGTGGAGGCGTGCGGCGCGGGATGCGTGGCCGTCGTGCCCCCGACCGTGCGCGTCCCGGAAGGGGTCGTGCGCACGCTCGAGGATCCGCCGAGCGGTGGCCCGCTGGCCGGTATCGATGCGGGCTTGCGCGCGCTGGGCGTTGACGACGACGTTCTGGTTGTCGTGGTCTCCGTCGATGCGCCCGGCGTGGCGGGTTTGTTGCCCGCCCTCCTGGAGCCTCCTCTGGGGTCGGATAGTGAGGGGCGCATCGCGATCGGCGGCGACCCGCAGCCTTTCGATCAGTACCTCATGGGTGTGTATCGCGCGGGGGCGCTGCGCCGCGTTATCGACGAGGCCGTGGCCGCCCTCGGGTCCGTGCGCGGCGTGGGGGTGCGTCGGGTACTGCGCGCGCTCGCGCTCGAGCGGGTCAGGTTGACGCTGACGTCTGCCGGGATATTGATACCCCCGAGGATGTGGCCTGGTGGCAGGATTTTCTGGGCAACTGATTTGTAAGTAATGCCACAGAGGGTATAGGTTGGGAGGGTCAGCGTCTCACGGCTCATTCCCATCAAGGTGCCCTCATGAAACTTCGTCACGGACAGCTGTGGCAGCGGCTTGGACTGGCCATAGTGTCAGGAATTCTCATCGCAAGCCTCGCTCCCTCCACTATCGCCGCGCCACTAGACGGTCAGGAACTGGGCGGCGACGCGGAGTCCACCGACCTCGACCTGTCACGTTCGGACAGCGGGGTGGCCGATCCGGCCGACTCCCAGGACGGTGCGGCCTCGGACGGCACTGACGCCTCCGAGTCTGCCGAATCCGCCGACTCCACCGAGTCTGCCGACGCAGCCACGGCCTCGTCCCAGGAGGAGAACGCCGACGTCCGCACCTACGTCTATCCCGGAACCTCTGGACCGACCCGCGTTCATGTCATCTCCACCCAGGGATCGGACGCAATCCTGCTCGAATCCAAGGGAGTATTCGGCATGATCGACGGAGGCGAGGGGCAGGGTGCGCCCGACGGCTCCGACCCCCGCTACCCCCTGCGACCGGGGACCACCCCGGCGTCCAAGGGGGACACGCAGCGGATCCTGGACTACATGTCATCCCAGGGGGTGACCTCCTCGAACCTTGCTTTCTACCTGGGCACCCACCCTCACTCGGACCATATCGATAATGCGGACGACATCATCTACCGCTTCCACCCGCAGGTTATCTTCAGCCCGGAATACTCCGACGCCTGGATCTCAAACCCGAATGCGCTCTGGGACAATCAGTGGGTTTATGACCGCATGATTGCCGCCGCCTCCTGGGCGCAGCGCAGCTACGGCGCGCAGCTCGTCCAGCATGTACGGAACTACGACACGCACGTGCAGCTCGGTGACATGGACGTTCAGCTCATTCCCTTTGATCCCCAGGAGTCCTATCAGCGCCACCCCATTCGCGATGCGAACCTGCTCGGCTGGGGGAGCGTTATCTCCGCCTTCGGGCACCGCGCATTCCTCGCCGCTGACCTCGAAATCGAGGGGGACCTCGAGGATCGGATAGCGGCCGTCGTTGGGCACGTTGACATGCTCAAGGCGGGGCATCACGGCCTGGCGACCTCGAACTCAGAGTCGTTTATGGCCACCCTCTCGCCCTCGATGATCATTCAGACGAACCCCGAATGGGTGACCCCGGACCGCCTGACGACCTCGGTCACTGTCAGCGGCACCGCGTCATGGGCACCAACCGCTGACCTGTGGGACAAGGCGCGCATTCCCGCCGTCGTAGGAACCTTTAGCGAATCAGGCATCAGCTACAACGACCTGTCAGCCGCTTCTTGGGGACACGAGTACTACCAGGGCGTCACGCCGCGGGCGTGGTGGTTCCAGGGTGCGCGCCCGCAGTCGACGTACGGCTGGTGGAAGGGCTGGTCAGGCAACTGGTACTTCTTTGCGAATCACCCCTATTGTGCGACGAGCCAGTGGGTGAACGATCGCGGAACCTGGTACTGGATGGATTCCACCGGCGCGATGGCGACAGGGTGGATCTACGACGGAAGCTCCCGATACTACCTCGACGACAAGGGGAACCCGACCGCGCAGGGGTGGCAGAGCATCGATGGGAACTGGCATTATTTCGTCGACGGTCGCGCCTCAACCGGATGGTTGGCCGACCGAGGGACCTGGTACCGCTTGGACGAGTCGACCGGCGCGATGCTCACAGGCTGGCAGAAGGTCGACGGACACTGGTACTACATGCTCTCCTCTGGCGCTATGGTCACGGGGTGGCAGAGTATCGACGGCTCCTGGTACTACTTCGATGGTGCAGGCACGATGGCTACCGGGTGGATCCAGGACGGTGGTTCCTGGTACTACATGAACGAATCCGGGAAGATGGTCTCAGGTTGGCTGCGCGACGGTGACGCCTGGTACTACATGAGCTCATCGGGCGCGATGACTGTCGGTTGGCAGAACGTGGGTGGGACCTGGTATTACTTCCCCGGCTCTGGCGTCATGGCCACGGGGTGGATCCAGGACGGTGGGTCCTGGTACTACATGAACGACACGGGCGCCATGGTCACCGGGACGCAGGTCGTCGATGGTCGACGCGCAACCTTTGCGCCCTCGGGGCGCTGGACCGGCTACCTCCCCTGATTCCGACCGCCCTGATCCCGGCTGCCCTGATTCCGGCTACCCCTAATCCTGGCTCCCCCTGATTCCGGCTGCCCTGATCCTGCCGAGGCCTCGTCTCTGATCGCCGGCGTGGTTCCCCACAAATGTCGCATGCAATTCCCATGTCAATCTTTCGGATTTTGAAATGGGAGTGTTGGTATTTCAACGTTTTCTCGATACCTAAGAAAATGAAGGGTACCCAAATTGCATGCGACATTGAGAGAGGGGGCGAGGGGGAAGGGAAGAAGAGGGGAGGAGGGGGAGTCAGCGGAGGAGGGGGTCAGCGCTGCTCGTCGAGCTGGTGGAAGATCGCGGTGAGCAGGGGGGTGACCACCTCGAGGGTGTCGAGCGCGCCGCCGCGCGAGCCGGGGGAGGAGATGATGAGCGCGCCCGAGGCGTCGCGCGCCGTCACGCCGACGACCTCCCGAGACAGACCCGACAGCGGGGTGTTGGCGAGGCCGTGGGCGCGGATCTGCTCGGCGATGCCCGGGATCTCGACCTCGACGATGGAGCGGACGACCTCGGGCGCGTAGTTGCCCACTCCAAAGCCCGATCCGCCCAGAACCAGGATGAAGCGCGCGCCGGCCTCGAGCGCGTCGCGGATCTCCGTCTCGAGGATATCGGCGCTCTCGGGGATCGCCGCGACCGTCACCGGGCCGAGGCCCGCCTCTGCCAGTGCGGCAGTGCAGGCGGGGGTCGCCCGATCCTCCTTCGTGCCGCGCTGAATGCGGTCGGAATAGGTGATGACGTGGGCGCTGATCTGGCTCAGGTCGTAGTCGACGGGCTTGGGCATGGTGTCCTCCGAGATGTGGTGACGTGCTGGTGACTGTGATCCTAGTCCCTCCTTCGTGTCAAGGCGGGGTGGGGATGGGTGCGGGTGTGACGGCGATTTTGTGAGAATCCCGGCCGAGGCAAATGAGGCCTGTGTGGGGTCTCGCGCGTCTGGCCATCGTCGAGTGTGCGGAGTTGCTGCCGATCACCCGTATTTACTACGGGCGCAACCAAGTTAAATAGATATCTTTATTTCGCTGAAATGAGGGGGAAAAGTAACGATTTGGATGCGGATCTGCAAATCGTTGCGCGAGCGCCGCGCACCTTGTTAGATTTAATGCGTTCCATTCCCTCATAAAAGGAGAGGCGAGTGCGCTCCCTTCGCATCCTTCCCGTCCTCGGCGCGGCCGCCCTGGCCCTCGCCGCCTGCACCTCCGGCTCCCCCCGCCGCCGACTCCACGGCCTCGCCCGCGACCCAGCCCGCCGCCGAGACCACCGTCCTCAACGTCTACGCCGCCGCCTCGCTGACCGAGACCTTCGGTGAACTCGAGAAGACCTTCGAGGCCGCCAACCCCGGCGTGGACGTGCGCTTCAACTTCGCGGGCTCCCAGGATCTCGTGACCCAGCTCGGCGAAGGCGCGGACGTCGACGTCCTGGCCACCGCCAACGAGTCCACCATGAAGAAGGCCGCCGACGCCTCCCAGGTCGATGCGCAGACTATCTTCGTCACCAACACGCTGACCCTCATCACGACGCCCGGCAACCCCGCCGGCATCACCGGCCTCGACTCCTCGCTCGAGGGCGCCAAGCTGGTCATCTGCGCGCCCGAGGTCCCCTGCGGCAAGCTCACCAAGACCCTCACCGAGAGGCTCGGCGTGACCCTCAACCCGGTTTCCGAGGAGCAGGCCGTCACCGACGTGCGCGGCAAGGTGGCCTCCGGCCAGGCCGACGCCGGCATCGTCTACAAGACCGACGCCCTCGCCGAAGGTGACGCCGTCGACACCGTCGAGATCCAGGGCGCCAATGAGGCCGTCAACAAGTACCCGATCGCCCTCGTGAGCGCCTCGACCAAGAAGGATCTGGGAAGCAAGTGGATCGACCTGGTCCTCTCCGCCGACGGACAGAAGGTCCTCGAAGACGCCGGCTTCACGCCCGCCGCGAAGTAACATCGACAGGTGACATCGCGTCGAACACCCGCCGTGAGCCCCCTGCCCATCTGGGCGGGGGGCCTCGGTGCGCTTGCCCTGTGCTTCCTGTTCCTGCCCCTGGCCTTCATGCTGGGGCGCGTCAACTGGGCGACCCTGGGAGCGACCCTCGCGACCGCGGAGGCTCGCGATGCCCTCGGCCTGTCCATGCGCACCTGCCTGATGGCGCTCGGCGTCGACCTCCTTCTCGGCGTTCCCGCGGCCCTCGTCCTGTCCCGCTCGTGGCGGGGCGTGCGCGCCGCCCGCATCCTCGTCGCACTGCCGCTCTCGCTGCCGCCCGTCGTCGCCGGCATCGCGCTCCTCGCGGCCTTCGGTAGGCGCTCCACCCTCGGGGCCCTCCTCAGCGGCGCCGGCCTCGACATCGCCTTCACGACAACCGCCGTCGTCATCGCCCAGGTCTTCGTCTCCCTGCCCTTCCTCATCGTCACCCTCGAATCCGCGCTGCGCGCGCGTGAGCAGGGACTCGACGAGATGGCCTCCTCCCTCGGCGCCTCGCCCTCGCGCGTCTTCTGGCAGATCACCCTGCCCACTGTGCTTCCCGGCCTCGGTCGCGGCGCGGCCCTCGCGCTCGCCCGCTGCCTCGGCGAATTCGGTGCGACCCTCACGTTCGCTGGGTCCATGCAGGGCGTGACCCGCACGATGCCCCTCCAGATTTACTTGGCCCGCGAGTCCGACGCGGACCTGGCCCTCGCGCTCGGCGTGGTCCTCCTCGGCGTCGCCGCGGCCGTCGTCGCGCTCACGGAAACCCCGTGGGGTCGCATCGCCTCGCTCATTCGTTCGACGAGGCTGGGGCGGGCTGCCGCTCCCGGCGCTCCTTCCGCTCCTTCCTCCGAGGCCTCGACCGCGCTCGCGGGAGATGCGGGGGGAGGGCGCGGACGTGCGCGTCGCCGGAACCATCGCCGAGCGCGGCTGGAAGGTGGACGCGGAGCTGCGCCCCGGCCTCGTGACGGCCGTCGTCGGCCACAACGGCGCCGGAAAGTCCACGCTCGCCCAGGTGATCGCCGGGACCCTGCGCCTCGATCAGGGCAGCGCCCGCATCGGCGAGCGCGTCGTCGACGACGCCGCCACGTTCGTGCCCGCACGCCGACGCGGCGTCGCCATGGTCTCCCAGGCACCCCGCATCTTCACGCACATGAGCGTGCTCGCCAACGTCGCGTTCCCGCTGCGCGTGCGCGGGGGTGGGGCGCGCCGAGGCGCGGGCCGCCGCACTCGAGCAGCTGCGCGCCGTCGGGATCGACGACCTCGCGCACAAGCGCGCCTCCGATCTGTCCGGCGGCCAGGCCGCCCGCGTCGCGATCGCCCGCGCGCTGGTTTTCCGCCCCGAGGTCCTCATCCTCGACGAGCCCACGGCCGCCCTCGACGTCGAGGCCACCGCCCAGGTCTCCTCCGTCCTGCGCCAGCGCCTCACGGGCGCGGGAATCACGACCCTGCTCGTCTCGCACGACATCGCCGAGGTCCTGGCCCTCGCCTCCCACATGATCGTCATGGGGGAGGGGCGCGTCGTCGAGGAGGGTGAACCCGCCCGCGTCCTCGCCTCGCCGTCATCGGTGTTCGCCGCTCGCCTGGCCGGGCTCAACATCGTGGCCGGGCCCATCGTGACCCGCCCGGGCATGGTCGGCGTGAGCGTCGGAGAGGGCGAGCTGTGGGCGGCCGACCTGTCCGGGTTTGACTCGGCTGACGCTGGTCGTGTCGACGCCGTGGCAGGCGATGCGGCCGATGATGTCGCTTCCGGCGGAAGCGGTCAGGGTGGCCGCGTCGCCCTCACCTTCCCGCCCGAGGCCGTGGCTCTCTCCCGCGAGGAATCCCACGCCTCGCCGCGGTCCGTGCTGCCCGGTGTCGTCGCGGGCATCGACGTCAACGGCTCACTCGTCAGCGTGCGCGTCGCGCTCGCGGGGGGCGTGTCAGTGACCTCCCGCGTGACAGCCTCCGCGTGGGCTGAACTCGGCCTCGGCGTCGGTGATCGCCTCTGGGCGAGCGTCAAGGCCACCCAGGTTCGCGCGATCCGTATCGCGGCCCGTGAGTGAGTCTCGGTGCGTAGATCTGGTTGCAGCCACCGAGTAGTCAATGGGTGTCAGCTTCGTCAGTTTCCGTTCCGCCTGCCGGCAGTATCCCGAGATGAGACGTTGAATGGCGCTCAGTGTTGAATTGACGAGCTGATTGCGTGGTGTTTCGACGTGCAAATCTCCGAAACAGTGGACGATGCCGCTCGATTCGCTCACTAAAACGCTTGAGATCGGACATCATATGGCTGAGAGCTTTGTGTGAATCAGCAAACTCGAGATGGCAGAGAAGGGCAGCAGCGAAATTGTTGACAACGAGGCGGTCCAGTGCCTCGTTAAGAGCCTTTTTCTTGCCAGAATGACGACGTGGACTGACTTCGCACATGCGAAGCGCGGCGAGCGTCACCTCCTTGTCGTATTTCTTCCCCTCAGATTGGCGACGTTGCTCCGAAGGGCGCGAGACGTCAGCGAGTAGACAGTTGCCATGAGAAACGGCGTTTCGTAGTTTGCGCAGAATGAGTAGCAGGTGGGCGAACGGAGCGGTCTCTCCCCTGTAATCGAAGTACGACGTGTAGAGGCGGATATGTTCGTTCAGGGGGAGCAACTCCCACAGGTGCCAGATGGAAGGGGCGTCATTGCAAGCCATCCACATATCCTCGGTGTAGGGATTGTAGCGGATGGAGGATGTGTCGCCGTTGAGAATGCGACGTACGAGTACCTCTGACAGGTCCGATTTCGGATCGCTCATGATGAGCTGATTGAGTCGCACTTTAAGGAAATGCTCCGTGCTCAGCGCCAGTGAGAGACAGATACGGCTCAGGGCGAAGTCGAGGTACGAGAGTTCAACGAGGTGGGCGAAGTCGAGCCCCGAGTAAGTGTAGGAGCCTGCAGTGTCAACACGGGTGTAGTTGCGTTCATAGGATTTGATTTTGAAGAAATAGGAACGTGAGTAAAGGAACTCTCGGGCGTCACTCTCGGACATAAGTTCGAAGGAGACTCCGTGGCTCTTTAGTAGGGCAATCTGCTCATCGACGGTGATGCACTGCTTCATGCGGACCTCGTTGTGCCAAAAATTATGAGGGGGTCGAATCTGAGATTCGACCCCCCGATACCCTGGAGCAGAACCCCTGGGCATCTGACGTAGTGGTGAACAGTCTAGCGCTAGATGGAGCTTTCGGTCAACGACTCATCTGTGACTTCTATTGGGATCATGGCGCTCGCCGGTAGGGATGGGATCATCCAGTTGACGGATCTCAAGGCCCTGTTTCATTGCATGACCGGTGGCAGCCGGGACGCATGGATGGCTGAGTTAACCCGTCAATGCGCAGCTGGGCCCTACTAGTGGAGTATGGGCACGCCTGCCCACGCTCCACTTCAGGGGTTAACGTGCGCATTGAGGGGTTGAGGGCGCCACCTGTCGGGTTAACACGCCACTTTGCGGGTTCACGTGCGGCGTGCGCTCAAGATGCGCGAGGCAGTGGCAGGCAGGTCAGTGCCGCGCGGGCGCGACGAGGCCGTGGCGGGGTTCTTGCCGATGGGTTGAATTTTGTCACGCTTCATATGTTGTAATTCTTTGTTTTCGCACGAGTGGGCGCGTGCTCAGTGTGGGGGGATGCCACCCCCTATTTTGCCGGGTATTCAGCGGTTTTAGTCAGTGCGAGCCCGCTCATAGTGGACGCCTTTGACTCTGTGCTTTGGGTTTCCTAAGTTGTGGTGAGGACTCAGGAGGTACGTCATGACAACACAGGGTCACTACGAGGCCACGCGCCCCTATCAGCTCGGCATCGATGTCGGCTCGACGACGGTCAAGGCCGTCGTTTTGGATGGAAATCGCCGTCTTTTCTCCGACTACCGTCGACATAACGCCGACGTGCGCGCATCCCTGGGAGCCCTCCTCGCCGACGTCGAACGTGCCCTGCCCGGCGCCCGCGTTCACGCGGCCATCACCGGCTCCGGCGGCCTGACGACCGCCCGTGCCATGGGAATCCCCTTCGTTCAGGAGGTCATCGCGGGCACCGAGGCCACCCAGCGCCTGCACCCCGAGGTCGACGTCGTCATCGAGCTGGGCGGCGAGGACGCCAAGCTCACCTACCTGCACCCCACCCCCGAGCAGCGCATGAACGGCACGTGCGCGGGCGGTACGGGCGCCTTTATCGACCAGATGGCGACCCTCCTGCACACGGACGCCTCCGGCCTCGGCGAGCTGGCGACCCGTCACACCCAGCTCTACCCGATCGCCTCGCGCTGCGGCGTCTTCGCCAAGTCCGACATCCAGCCCCTCATCAACCAGGGTGCCGCCCACGAGGACCTGGCCGCCTCCATCTTCAACGCCGTTGCCACCCAGACCATCGCGGGCCTGGCGTGCGGGCGCCCGATCCGCGGCACCGTCATGTTCCTCGGCGGCCCCCTGCACTTCCTGCCCGCCCTGCGCGAGGCCTACAAGGCCCTCCTGCCCAAGGCCGACGCCTTCGTCACCCCCGACGACGCCCAGCTCTACGTCGCGATCGGCGCCGCCCTCCTCGCGCAGAAGGAAGCCGCCAAGAAAGCGCGTCAGGCCGAGGAAGCGGGCGCGACCTCCGTCGAGACCCGCGGCGAGAAGCTCACGACCCTCATGGAGCGCCTCGCCGCCGCCCCGGTTCAGGTGGAGTCCCCGCGCATGGACCCGCTCTTCGCCACCCCCGAGGACCGCGAAGAATTCATCGCCCGCCACAGCCTCGACGTCATCCCCAAGGCCAGCCTCGACGAGGCCGAGGGCCGCTGCTGGCTCGGCATCGACGCGGGTTCGACGACGATCAAGGCCGTCGTCATCGACTCCCAGGACCGCATCGTCTTCACCCACTACGCCTCCAACGAGGGCGACCCCGTGGCCGCGGCCGTCGACATCGTGCGCGCCGTGAGAAGCGCCCTGCCCGAGGGCTGCGAGATCGGCCGCTCGTGCGCGACCGGCTACGGCGAAGGCCTCGTGAAGGCCGCCCTCACCATGGACGAGGGTGAGATCGAGACGATGGCCCACTACCGGGCCGCCGAATTCATCTGCCCCGGCGTTACCTCCGTCATCGATATCGGCGGCCAGGACATGAAGTACCTGCGCATCCGCGACCACGCGGTGGACTCTATTTCCGTCAACGAGGCCTGCTCCTCGGGCTGCGGCTCCTTCCTGCAGACTTTCGCGCAGACGATGGGCACCGACGTGCGGTCCTTCGCGCGCATGGCGATGGAGTCCGAGTCCCCCGTGGACCTGGGCACCCGCTGCACGGTGTTCATGAACTCCTCCGTCAAGCAGGCGCAGAAGGAAGGCGCGGACGTGCGCGACATCAGCGCCGGCCTGTCCTACTCCGTCGTGCGTAACGCCCTCTACAAGGTCATTAAGCTCAAGGAGCCCTCGGACCTGGGCGAGCGCGTCGTCGTCCAGGGCGGAACCTTCCTCAATGACTCGGTGCTGCGCGCCTTCGAGCTGCTCACCGGCCGCGAGGTCGTGCGCCCCGACATCGCGGGTCTCATGGGCGCGTACGGCGCCGCCCTGACCGCGCGCATGCACGACACGGGGGAGGGGACCTCGTCCCTCGCCACGATCGAGGCCCTCGAGGGCTTCGCCGTGGACACGACCCGCAAGACCTGCCGCCTGTGCCAGAACCACTGCCAGATGACGATCTCGACGTTCTCCAACGGCGAGCGCCACGTGTCGGGCAACCGCTGCGAGCGCGGCGCCTCCCTGGAGCGCGTGCCCAAGAAGTCGGAGCTGCCCAACCTCTACGACTGGAAGTACAAGCGGATCTTCGGATATCGCCGCCTCACCGAAAAGAAGGCCTTCCGCGGCGACATCGGTATCCCGCGCGTGCTCGGCATGTACGAGAACTACCCGTTCTGGTTCACGATGCTCACCGCGCTCGGTTTCCGCGTCATGATCTCGGGGCGCTCCAACCACGACCTCTTCGAAACCGGCATGGAGTCCATCCCCTCGGAGAACGTGTGCTACCCGGCCAAGCTCGTCCACGGGCACATCGAGTCCCTCCTGGACAAGGGCATCACGACGATCTTCTACCCCTGCGTCGACTTCGAGCAGAAGCTCACCGAGTCGGAAACTCCTACAACTGCCCCATCGTGGCGACCTACCCCGAGGTCATCCGCAACAACATGGAGCGCCTCCTCGAGCCCGGCACGAAGTTCATCAGTCCCTTCGTGAACTTCGGCAACCGCGACTACCTGCCCGCCCACCTGTCCAAGACCTTCAAGGAATACGGCTACGACATCCCGGTCGAGGAGATGAAGGCCGCCCTGGACAAGGCGTGGGAGGAGGACGCCGCCGTCAAGGCCGAGATCCGCGCGAAGGGCGTCGAAACCATCGAGTGGATGCGTGAGCACGGCGTGCGCGGCATCGTGCTGGCGGGCCGCCCCTACCACCTCGACCCCGAGATCAACCACGGCATCCCCGAGGTCATCGTCGGCCTGGGCATGGCCGTTCTCACCGAGGATTCCATCATCGACGCGCGCCTCGAGCGCCCCCTGCGTGTCCTTGACCAGTGGTCCTACCACTCGCGCCTCTACGAGGCCGCCGCCCGCGTCGGCGACGAGCCGGACCTCGAGATGGTCCAGCTCAACTCGTTCGGCTGTGGCGTCGACGCGATCACCGCCGACCAGGTCCAGGAGATCCTTGAGGGCCGCGGCGACGTGCACACCGTCCTCAAGATCGACGAGGTCTCCAACCTGGGTGCCGCGAAGATCCGCCTGCGTTCCCTCGACGCGGCGATCACCGAGCGCGCCACCCTCGCCTCGACGATCGACGAGGCCGGGGCCGGGGACGGCACGGACGGCGCGGAACTGGCCCCCGCCTCGTCCGTGGGCCTGGTGTCGGGTTCCGTCGACACGGCCATCCTGCGCGACCCCTCCGGGGACGCCGCCCGCGAGGAGCAGGCCGGTCACATCAAGCCGCGCACAGCCTTCACCGAGGAGATGCGCGAGGCCGGCTACGAGATCCTGGCCCCCCAGATGTCCCCGATCCACTTCCGCTTCCTCACCCCGCTGTTCGCGACCGCGGGCCTGAAGGTGCGCGTCCTGGAGCACACGAGCCGCACCTCCATGGAAGTCGGCCTGAAGTACGTCAACAACGACTCGTGCTACCCGGCGATCGTCGTCATCGGTCAGCTCCTCGACGAGTTCATCTCCGGGCGCGCGGACCCCGACCGCACCGCCGTCGGCATCACGCAGACGGGCGGTATGTGCCGCGCCAGCAACTACGCGGCCCTGCTGCGTAAGGGCCTGCGCGACGCCGGATACCCGCAGGTGCCCGTCATCGCGCTGTCCGTCCAGGGCATCGAGGACAACCCCGGCTTCCACCTGGGGATCCCCCACATCCACAAGGCGATCCAGGCGTTCGTCATCGGCGATGCCATCCAGTCGATGCTGCTGCGCGTGCGCCCCTACGAGGCCACGCCCGGCTCCGCGATGGAGCTGTACCGCACGTGGGACGGCTACGTGCAGGAGTGGATCACGTCGGGCCGCGTGGCTGCCCTCGGCGGGCGCGTCTCCTACGGCAAGATCATCCGCGAGTGCGTGCGCGCCTTCGACGCCCTGCCCCTGCGCGACATCCCGCGTAAGCCGCGCGTCGGCCTGGTCGGTGAGATCCTCGTGAAGTTCCACCCCGACGCCAACAACCACGCCGTCGACGTCATCGAGGCCGAGGGCTGCGAGGCCGAACTGCCTGGCCTCATGCAGTTCTTCCACAACTCCGTGGCGACCGCCGCGTGGGACAAGGAGAACCTGGGCATTGACGGCAAGCAGCGCTACATCATGCCGATCGTTTTGTGGGCGCTCAAGAAGTACGAGAAGCCCGTGCACCGCGCGTTCGCGGCCACGAACGGCAAGTTCGAGCCGCACCGGCCCATCGAAGAGATGATCTCGCGCTCCCAGGACATCGCGCGCTTGGGCAACCAGGCCGGCGAAGGCTGGTACCTGACCGCCGAAATGGTCGACATGATCGAACACGGCTGCCCGAACATCATCTGCGCCCAGCCGTTTGCGTGCCTGCCCAACCACGTCGTCGGCAAGGGCATGTTCCGCGCGCTGCGCACCCGCTACCCCGAGGCAAACATCGTGGCCGTCGACTACGACCCGGGCGCCTCCGAGGTGAACCAGCTCAACCGCATCAAGCTGATGCTCGCCACCGCCTTGCAGACCCGGAGGCGCGCGACGGTGACGTGTTGCAGCTGGTTGACGTCGAAGAGCCGACGTCGTGCGGCGGGTCTGGCTCCGTCATGCTCGGCATGCCGACCATCCCGAGCAGGAGGGCCGCGTTCCGCTGACCGCCTTGTCTCGCGCCGGGCGAGGCCGGGAACGAGGCCTGGGCTCCCCAGTGGGCGTCACCGCGCTGCGTCCGATGCCGGGGACGGCGGTACGGCATCGATGACGGAGAGATGCGCGTGGGGGTGACTCGTCGAAGTCACCCCCACGTGCACCCGTCAGCTCATTGACGATACTCAGACCGTCATCTTGCCGCGCGCTATTTCGAAGCCCGCCGGCGCCCAGCCCGTGCTGTAGGACAGGCGCACCGAGACCTCGCGCATACCCGCGGAAGGCCAAGGCACCGGGAGGAACCCCGTGTCGCCCGGCGCGACATCCAGGGACGCCGAATACTCCCACGTTTCGTGGCCCTCCTCGACGACGCGGCAGAGGAACTCCAGATCCGACGTCGACGTGAACGTCATGTGGTTACGCACCGTCACCCCCGAATAGGAAGGAGCCACGGTCACCGGCGCATAGTGCAGCTCCTCGCTGCGTACCTCGTACAGGTCCGGGAAGTTGCCGCCCGCGAACTCCGGGCGTGTCGGGTCCAACGCGTGGATCGCGCGAAGCTCCTCGTCGACGTCGCCCACGTTCCACGCGATCACGCTCGGGTGCGCACGGTCCCTGCGAATCGCCGCTTCGATTGCCTCGTCGCGCGCGGCCCCCGGGCCGTACACGTTCGACGCGCGGTCGATGACGTACAGGCCGTACTCGTCTGCCAGCTCCAGGAAACATGCGTGGCCGGGCGCGCCCGCAATCACAACCGCGTTCACGCCGTGGCGCTTACACCACACGATGTCGTCGAGCATCTCCGGCAAGTTGACAGCCAAGCCCGTGCGCCCATCGCACTCGTTGCGGTTCACTCCCCGCAGGATCAGTGCCTTACCGCCCAGCGTCACACCCTGCGCAGTCGCCTCAACGTCGCGGAAGCCAACGTCAAGGGACACGGTATCCTTGACCCCTTCCTCATCGCGCAGCGTGACGATCAGTCGGTACAGGGTCGGCTCCTCCGCGCTCCACGGGAGCACATCCAGACCCTTCGCGTCAACAACCTCATCCGGAGAAGCGACCGCAGACCACAGCCTCTCCTGTTCGGCCTCGTTGACGAGCGTGGCATGAACCTCGACGCCCCCCGTCGTCTCAACCCGCAGCGTCAGCGCACCTGCGCGGCCATCGTGGGACGCCACCGGCACCACGTCGACGATGTGTGCCGTCGGCCTCGCCTCCAACGACACTTCACGGAACAGGCCATGACAGCACACCGGGGACTCCATCAGCAAGACAACCAGTGTGTGCGTGTGGGTGGGCTGCAACGCGCCCGTCACGTCAAAAGCCGCAGGAATGAAACCGTCCGCACTAAAACCGACGAACGCTCCATCGAGCCATGCGTAGAGGGGACCCGAAAAACCGCCGAAAGTCAGCGTCATCATCCAGCCGCGATCAACCGCCTCCTTGAGGGGTGCATCAAGGGAAAACTCGCGGCGCAGAATCGAGGCGCGCACAACGTCGGTGGGTGACACCCCGCCAGCGGGCTGCTTGCCCTCCGGGTGCGCCTGCGTCTGCGCGTGCGCCTGTGCCCCCGGGCGAGCCTGCGTCTGCGGGCACCTCCGTGAGCCATCCAGCTCCAGGATGCCAGGCACAGATGTCGCGCCGAAATTCTGATGAACGGGAGCCTGATCAATCAGCTCCGCAGCGGTGCCAGTGACACCGGTAACCTGCCAGGTGCTCGAGAGCATCTGGAGCGGCCGGCGTGACCCCCACGTCGCGTGCACCGTCAGGCGGTTCACCGACGCCCCTGGGTCCCGCAGCCACGTAACGTCCGGTTCCAGGATGTGGTTCATGTAATAAAAGTAGCATTTTGCTATTAGTCAGAAAAGGGCAAATTTTTCTGAAATGCAGGTAAATATGCCTTGACATGCGCAATAAGTGTGGGTGACAAACGGGACGTGGACCACATTGTGGGATTTTTGTTCCTGAGCGTGGGCAAAAATCGCTGTGCCAGGGGGGTGGTACGCGGATGGGGGCCCGGCCTCGCGTGGCGGGCGAGCGCATGAGGAACCCCGGCCTCGTACTGTGCAGGTGTGCGCATAAGGAACCCCGGCCTCGTGCCTGAGAGAAGGAACGAGGCCGGGGCTGATGCGTGACGCGAGGCGTACCCCGCGCTAGCGTCGCGCGCTTACTTCGAGGCGGACTCGCGATCCGCGTCGCGCGTGATCTTACGGGCGAAGCCGTACAGCAGCCACGTCGCACCCGCGAAGAACACGATGCCGAGCACGTTCGCGACGGGGGTGTAGCCGTCGCCGATGAACGGCAGCGCCAGCGGGGAATCCGAACCCGTCGCACCCGCGATGCCCGCGTAGATGACGCCGAACAGGGACTCGCCCACGATCAGACCCGTCGCAGCCAGCGTGCCGAAACGCTTCGCGCGCTCCGCGTCCGCCTGCTTGGAAGCCCACCTGTTGTACAGGAAGCCAATCAGGCCGCCGATCGGGATCAGGATCGTGAGGGAAACAGGCAGGTAAATACCCATGCCGACCGCGAGCGGAGGCAGGGCCAGCTTGCCCTTCGTGGCGGGGCGCAGAACCTCGTCGATGATGATAACGACGACGCCGATCGCCGCGCCAATACCCAGGAGCTTCCAGTCGATGCCGCCGCCGAGGACGCCCTTCGCGAGCGAGGAAATCAGCGAGGCCTGCGGAGCCGCCAGCGCATCCGGGCCAGCGCCCGGCGCACCCTGGAAGCCGAAGGAGTTCTGCATGAGCTCCAGGACCGGAGGAATGATCAGCGAACCGAAGACAACACCGATGACCAGGGCAACCTGCTGCTTCCACGGGGTCGCGCCCACCAGCTGGCCGGTCTTGAGGTCCTGCAGGTTATCGTTCGCGATGGTCGCGATGCAGAACACGATCGCGGACGTGAACAGTGTGTAGGCGATGAGCGCCGTGTTCTCCTCCGTGGTCGAACCGCGGCCGTGTACCGCGAGGATAACAACCGCCGTGATGACGACGACCAGCAGACCGACGCCCGACACCGGCGAGTTCGACGAACCAATGAGGCCCGCCATGTAACCGCAGACGGCCGCGACCAGCAGGCCCGCGAGCAGGATGAAGAGAACCGACACGGCAATCAGGACCGCCGTGTTGTGCTCGATCTGCGTGCCGCGCATGAACCACCACAGCAGGCCCGCGATCGGAACCATCGCCACGAAGATAGAAACGATGACCCACTTGCCGGGGATGTCCTGCTCGGTGCGGTCGATCTGCGCGCCGTTCTCCTTGGTGCCGCGCGAGGCGCGCAGCGACTCCGACATGCCGCGGACAATCGGGCCCATGATCTTGATGAGCGTCCAGATGGCGGCGACCGCCATGACGCCCGCGCCGATGAAACGCACGTCCGTCTTGAAGACTGTCGACAGGGCGTCAGTCAGGTCGTCCGCGCCCTGCAGCTGGCCATTCGCGTACAGGGGCAGGAGGACGCCGTAGGAAATCACCATGCCGATGAACATCGCAACGCCCACCGTCATACCGACCAGGTGACCCACGCCGATCAGGGCGAGGGACAGGGAGGTGGAGAGCATCGTGCCCGTCGAGCCGATCTTGAAAGCGGTACCGACCTCGGAGGCCGTCACCTTCAGGTAGCCGAACAGGGCCATCGCCGCCGAGGCCAGAGCGCCCCAGGTGATCGCGAGCAGGCCGCGCTTGTTGTCCTCGCCGGAATCCGTCGAATCGCCAACCTTGAGGATCTCAGCGCCAGCCACGCCCTCGGGGTACGGCAGATCCGAACCCGTCACGAGCGCGCGACGCAGAGGAATCGAATACATGACGCCCAGCGCACCGCCGACCGCACACACGAACATGGTCTCCCAGTACGGGAAACCGCTCCACCAGCCGACGATCACGAGGCCGGGGAGAACGAAGATAACCGCCGACAGTGTGCCCGCCGCCGACGCGATCGTCTGAACGATGTTGTTCTCCTGGACCGTGTGATCGCCCCAGAAGCGCAGAACCGCCATCGAAATGACGGCCGCCGGAATCGACGTTGCGAACGTCAAGCCGACCTTCAGACCCAGATACACGTTCGCAGCCGTGAACACCAGCGTGATAATGCCGCCGATGATGATGCCACGCAGGGTCAATTCTTTGAGCGACGTTTGCTTCGCCGCAGTTGGCGCAGACACGAAAAATCCTTTCGCTGCGTTGAGTAGATACCCTGCAAGAGTAGAGCATGTATGCACGCCCGTGAATGGTATGCGGTCGCTTAATCTCGTTTTCAATCAATCTAAACGGTGAGGTTGTGTCCGTTTCATGTGCGGTGTGTGATCCTGTGGCTGTGTGGCTCTGGTTGTCGGTTGTGGTGTGGCCCGGCTTCTGGACTGCTGTGTGGCCCTGCTTTCAGGCTGCGGTGTGGCCCTGCTCCCAGCACGCCCGGTCGATTTGCGCGCGCGGGGGGGGAGGGTGTAGTAGAGTATCCGGGTGAGGTAGCGTGTCCGAGCGGCCGAAGGTGCAGCACTCGAAATGCTGTGTGGTGTCACAGCCACCCTGGGTTCAAATCCCAGCGCTACCGCCACTGCCGCCCGGCCCCATTGGGGCCGGGCGGTTTTGTTATGCCTAGCTGGCGTGCCGTCTTGCTGTGTGGCCGTGCCGCTGGTGTTGCTTGTGGCCCCACGGGCCGCTCTCCCATCAATTTCGCACGTAATTCCCTTGCAACTTGTTCAAACATTGAAATCACCTCGTTGGAATTGCAACGTTTTTAGACGATCTCAAAAATGACCGTCTGAAATTATGTGCGAAATTTGTCTGGACCGGGCCCTGCCACGGCCCGCGGGCGCCGCAGCCAGGCCCCGCCCTCGCTCACGGGTGTCGCAGCCTGGCCCTCCGTGCCCTCCGGCGCCCACCACGCTGGCGGTACCTGGTTGCTGATCGGTGGCTTGGTGCGTTGTCTCCTCGTTGTCCGGCTGGGTCCTGCCGCCGCCACAGTAATTTCGCACGTAATTCCCCAGCAGCTTATTCAAACATTGAATTTGTATCGTTGGAATTGCAACGTTTTCGGGCGGTCTCGAAAAGTGACCGTGGGGAATTATGTGCGAAATTTGTCTGGCGGTGGCCCTGCGAACCTGTGTTGGCTCTGCCAACCGGCCGCAGCCTGCACCGCGGCCGGGTCCTGTGGTTCCTCCGGTGCCTTCCGCTTCACACCTGTGGGGCCTGGAGTGTTGTTGTGTTGGCTAGCTCGATATCTGCCTCGCGTTCGGTACAAAACTCTCCCTGCTCGGTGTTTTGCTGAGCACAGCGGTACAAAACTCTCCCTGCATGCGTAGATTGCGCCGAATTGGGCCATTTCGGGTGTGCAGGGAGAGTTTTGTACCGGAAGTGTGCCGCCCTTGGGTCCTGTTGCTGGGCTTTTGCCGCCCACGGGCACCGCAGCCAGGCCCTCGGGACCCCCACTCCCCGGCGCCCTCCACACCTGCGGGGCCCGGTCGCTGATGGGTAGTGCACTGGAGGGACTACGTCTGCACGCGCGAGAAAGTTCGCCCTGTGTCGCTGTTAGATCGTGAAAGCGCGAAAAAGTTCGCCCTGCGTCGCTGTTAGATCGTGAAAGCGCGAAAAAGCTCGCCCTGTGCGCTCAAATTGGCCCAAATTCGGCGTTTTTACGCGTGCTGGGAGAACTTTTTCGCGGAAGAGCCACTGGAGGGGCCGTGCCGGGCGAGTTTTTCGCGGACCGGCAGCCATCGGAGCCCGTGGGCGAACTCTGTTACTGCGTTGGCCTGGTAGCTGGGCCCATCTACGGGCAGTGCTAACCCACTGATGCGCAGCTAAACCCTATTGGTGGCATGGTGGGCAGCCTGCCCAGGTCGCCACCTATCGGGTTAACATGCGCATGAAAGGGCACAGGCGGCCACCTGCTGGGTTAAGGTCGCCACCTGTCGGGTTAACGTGCACGTGGATGTTGGGGTGCCCTGGTGATATTTCGTGTGCTGCCAGACCACGGCTTGGAGTGGTCGATCTTGAAGCCCGCCCGCGCCTTCCGGGCCCTTCGAAGCCTCCACATCTCCAGGGATACGCCAGAGGCGGGACCCCGAAGGATCCCGCCTCTCGTTGCGTGCGGCGGCCGTGCCGTCTGCGCTGGAAAGTCGGCGCTGGAAAGCGAGCGCCGGACAGCACGCCCCGAACCTCAGCCCGCAGAAAGCAGCCCGAAACGTGGCCGCGTCAGGCGCGCAGCGCTCAGTTCTTCCACCAGCCCTTGACGGTGTCGATGGCCTGCGTGCCCAGGTCGGACAGTGCGGAGTGGGCGTTGACCAGGCCGGAGGACAGGCGGGCGGCCTGGAAGCGGGAAGCGACGTTCTCCCAGTTCACCAGGTTCCACCAGGCCTTGACGTAGTCGGCCTTGACGTTGAGGTAGTCCAGGTAGAAGGCGTGCTCCCACATGTCGATCATGAGCAGCGGCACGGTTGCGACCGGGATGTTGCCCTGCTGGTCGGTCATCTGGTAGGTCACGAGGCGCTTGCCGACCGTGTCCCACGCGAGGACGGCCCAGCCGGAGCCCTGCAGGCCCAGAGCGGCGGCGGCGAACTGAGCCTGGAAGGACTCGAATGAGCCGAAGAACTCGTCGATGGCGGCGCCGAGCTCGCCCTCGGGGCGCGAGGCGCCCTCGCCGGTCATGTTGGTCCAGAAGATGGAGTGGTTGGTGTGGCCGCCGAGGTTGAAGGCCAGGTTCTTCTCCCACAGGTTGATGGCGGCGAAGTCGCCGGCCTCACGGGCGGCGGCCAGCTTCTCGAGGGCGGCGTTCGCGCCGGCCACGTAGTTGGCGTGGTGCTTGTCGTGGTGCAGCTCCATGATGCGCCCGGAGATGTGGGGCTCGAGAGCGGAGTAGTCGTAGGGCAGGTCGGGCAGGGTGTAGACGGTCATGATGCTCCTTTGGGGCGTCGTGCGCGATTTGCTGATGACACTAGCGTAGTCCTTTAGTCCCATATTGCGAAGGGGTTGTGTGTCACCTTTCGCGCAGTGCGATCAACGACGAGGCCGGGGCTCGGTCACCCGACCATGCCCCGGCCTCGTGAAACGACAGACGATCAGGCCTTGGTGTGCGCGCGACGCACGAGCGCGGAAGCCCCGACGACGATCCACGCGATGAGGGAGCCCAGGATGACGCCGAAGATGCCCGACAGGAGGGTTTCGACCAGCCAGGTCACGAAGCCGCCGGCCGATGCGACCGCGTGCTCGGCGGCCTCGAGGACGTGGTGGAAGATGGGCACGCCGACCTCGGCGAGGTTCGCGATGACCAGGTGGCCGCCGACCCACAGCATGGCGACCGTGCCGACGACACCGATGACGCTGAAGATGTGCGGCATGACGCGCACGATTGTGCGACCGACGTTGTCGACGGGTCCGGGGCGGTTGTCCTTGGGGTCTAGTGCGCCGCGAGCTAGACGCGCCCCGAAATCGTCGGCCTTCACGAGCAGTGCGACGAGGCCGTAGACGAAGAACGTCATGAAGAACGCGACCCCGATGAGGACGGCGACGCGCATGATGCCAGTCTCGTTGGAGAGACCGGCCATGGACACGAGCATGATTTCGGCGCTGAGGATCAGGTCGGTGCGGGTCGCGGAGGAGACGATGGACTTCTCGAGCTCCTCGGGGGGAGGTCGCGCCGCCCTCCTCGTGCTCCTCGTGGTGGCCGGGCAGCCAACCGAGTTTCTCGAGGACCTTCTCGCCGCCCTCGAAGCACAGGTACGCGCCACCCACGACCAGCAGGAACGGCAGAACCTGAGGGGCCAGCCATGTGAGGAGGAGGGCGATCGGCAGGATGATGAAGAGCTTGTTGATGAGGGAGCCGCGCGCGATCTTGCCGATGATGGGCAGCTCGCGCTCCGGGCTCAGGCCCGACACGTACTGGGGCGTCACCGCGGTGTCGTCGATGACGACGCCGACCGCCTTCGAGGAGGCTTTGACGGCGTTTGCCGCGACGTCGTCGATTGACGAGGCCGTGACCTTCGCGAGGGTCGCGATATCGTCGAGCAACGCGACAAGTCCACCGGACATGGGTTTCCTCCTCTGAGCCGGGCGTGAGGCTCCTGGTTGGGTACCCGCGCATTGTACGCGTGGGGATAGGCTTGAGTCATGACGACTTCCGTACCCGTCCCCGCCCTCGACCGTGACATGATTGGGCGCCTGCGCGCCGACGTGATCGCCTCGGCGTGGACTGTTGAGAATCTTCAGAATCTGCTCAGCCAGGGCGCGATGTCGGCGCTGATGCGCGACTCGCGTCTGCCCGCGCTCGTGGAGCTTGTGGGGTCTTCCGATCCCGCCGCGGTCCTCACGCGTTTCTTTATCCTGGGCCAGCCGGAGCGCGCCTCGGCCCTGAGTGAGGCGCTCCCGACCTTGGGCGCGGAGGGCTTGGAGTCCCTCGGCCTTGCAGCCACCATCGACGAGGCCGAGGCCGCCTCCGCTCTCACGGCGTCCCGCGCGTGTGGTGCGCCCGCGCGCGAGTCTGCGGACAAGCGCGAGGAGGAAGCCTCGGCCCCGAAGGCGCCGAGCCTGCCGACCATGCGTGATCCCGACGAGGACGCGCCCGAACCCGAGGTCGCGGAAGACCCGTGGATGCGTGCGCTTTTTGACCTGCGTCCCCACGCGGCGACCCTGCCGGACGGCGACCACGAGTGGTGGGTGGCCTCGGACCTGGGGGGAGGTGCAGACCGGTAAGCCGCTGGCCGACGACCACGTGCTCGGCATCGGCGGCGCGACCCTGACCTGCTGGAGATGACGGTACGCGAGCAGGTTGACTCGGCCCTTGACGTGGGCTGCGGCTGCGGCATCCAGGCCCTCTACCTGGCCACGCATGCGGGCCGCGTGGTGGCGACCGACCTGTCGGCGCGCGCGTGCGCGATCACCCAGTTCAACGCGGCCCTCAACGAGGCCGTCATCGACGTGCGCGAGGGCTCCCTCTTTGAGCCCGTCGAGGGTGAGACCTTTGACCTCATTGTCACGAACCCGCCCTTCGTGATCACCCCGGATTCGGTGCGCGGCGCGGCCGGGCTGCTCGAGTACCGCGACGGCGGCATGGATCGCGACAACCTGATCCGCGCTGTCCTGCGCGGTGCGCCCGCGTGCATGAACGAGGGCGGCACCCTGCAGATGCTCGCCAACTGGGAGATCCCCGCCGACCGCAACCCGGACACGCAGTGGTCGTGGCGCGTGGATTCGTGGCTTGAGGGCCTGCCGGTGGATGCGTGGGTCGTCCAGCGTGACGTGCTCGATCCGGCGCGCTACGTGGACATGTGGATCCGCGACTCGGGCGGCCAGCTGATGGAGCGCGCCGACTATGAGCGCGCGTTCACCTCGTGGCTGGCCGACTTCCGCCGCGCGGGCACGGGCGCGATCGGCATGGGTTTCGTGGCGCTGCGCAGGCTCGACGAGGCCGAGGCCGCCTCGGGCGGCAAGCGCGCCTACGATCTGTCCCTCGATGGGCACGCCCCGCGCGGGCGCGACGTCGCGTGGGCGCTGGCCTCGCTGCGCGCCCCGGAGCTGTGGGACACGGTGCTGACGCGTGCCTCGGACGTGCGCGAGGAGCGCCACTACGTGCCGGGCAGCCCCGACCCGGAGCTGATCATCATGCATCAGGGTGGGGGACTGGGCCGTTCCGTGCCCGTCTCGTCGGCTGTGTCGGCGGTGGTTGGCGCCTCCGATGGTGAGCTGACGGTCGGCCAGATCGCGGCGGCCGTCGCGATGCTCACGTCGGTGGACGCGGATGATGTGCGCGCCGAGGTCGAGGCACCCCTGCGCGACCTGATCCGCTGGGGATTCCTGACGTACTGAGCGTTGTTGTGCGTGGGCGCCGCGGCTGCAGGGGCAGCCGCGGCGCCTCGCTGTATCAGTTGGACTTTGTGGCGTCATTCCAGGGGTGTCGTCAGCGCGGAAACGGGAGTGCACGAGGCCGACTCCAGATGTGGGACCCCTGTGTTAGCCTGACGCCACAATCACGCGAAGGAGCGACATGGACTACGAGCTGGCCTACCGATACGGTGCCCCCCTCGCGCCTGGATGAGGGTACGGGGCTCGCGCTGGCCACCTCGGGAGGGTCCACCCCCGAGGGAGAGGCCACGCATCCCTATTTCTTCTCGGGCTTTATGGAGCGTCCCGACGTGGTGGCCGCCGGCCTGCTCGCGGTCGCACGAGTGGCGCGCACCCGTTTCTATGTGCCGCCCGGCATGGTCGTCGCGCCCGGGGGAGGTCTGACACGTATCGGGATGCTCGACCCCGTCGTGACCAGCACGGCCGAGGGCCTGCGCTTCGAGTCCTTTAGCGTCTGCTGCGGTGTGTATGCGCGGCTCGATGTGGAGGCCTCGGCCCTGGATGCCACCCACCGCGCGGTCGGCGTGACCAACGTGGACGTGAACCAGCCGCTGCGTGCTACCCTGGCGTCCCTGCGCGCCGGGAACCCCTGCATCTGGGTGTCGGCGAGGAGGGGCTGACGGCCACGACTCTGGACGAGGAGGTCACGGAGGAGAAGGTGCCGCTGTCCCTGCGCTGGCTCAAGGGATTCGCGGAGACGCAGATGCTCTCCTCCGCGATGATGCCGCTGCACGCGTTGAATACCTCGCAGGCACGCGCCTTCATCCGAGGCCTGCCCAGGTCCAGCGCGACGGGCACGGTCATGTGGGCGGGGCGGGCCGTGCGCGGTCTGCGCTTGGGGACCCGGCCCGCGCCGGGGGCCGCGTGCGTCGCTGGCCCCGAGCGCCTGCGCGTGTTCGAGCCACTTCTTCATCTCATCACCTCGCTCGAGGCCTACGGGCCTGACGTTGATGCTGGCAGTGAGCCGGTCGCTTCCCTGTGGGTCGCTCGCCTGCCCGGCGCGCGACTGAGCGTGGGGCTCAGCCCCGCCAAGTCGCGCGGCTTCTCGGGGGAGGGGGCGGTCCTGGCGTCCCTGGGGGGATCCGCGCGTCGAGGAGGACGCGGATATGCTGTCCGCCCTGCTCTCCTTCGAGCCTCGCATCGACACGCAGCTCATGGCCGCGCGCTCCGGACTGGCCCCCGACCGGGTGGCCGGCGGCCTGGCACTCCTGGCCTCGAGTGGTCAGGTTGGCTTTGACGTCACCGAGGGCGCCTACTTTCACCGTCCTCTGCCTGTGCGTCCCGACGCCCTCACCGCTATGCATCCGCGCCTGGTCGGGGCACGCATGCTCATTGAGCGCGGCGCGGTCACCCACGAGGAGGGGGCGCGCTTCCGTGTCGCCTCGGGTGCAAACCGCTACCGGGTGGAGGTGCCCGCCGACCCTTACGCCATCGGCGAGTACCGCTGCACCTGCCCATGGTGGATGAAACACAGGGGCGGGCGGGGCCCCTGCAAGCACGTCCTCGCCGTCTCCACGCTGATCAAGGAGGATCAATGAGTGAGAAGTCGGATCCGTTCTGGCGGCCAACCACGCTGGATGAATGTGCGGACTTTTGGAGACTGCACCTGTGGACCGAGGCCCACCCAGGCGAGTGGACACTCGATCAGGTCTACGCGCGCATGCTCGAGATCAACGAGGGCCCGCCCACGGCCCATGACCTGGACGTCAGCTCCAGGGTCACCGGTGCTTGGCTCAAGGGGATCGGATTCTTGCGCCTGGCCGAACTGCACGGTGACCTGGCCCTCGACCACGATCAGCGGTACCTGACGGCGCTCATCGGCCTCGAACCCGGACTGCAGCTGCCCCTCATGCGTGCCGATCGGGAGCTGCGTGAGGAGCTGGCGTGGGGGATGCTGCGCCAGGAAGGCAACCGCGGCGTGTCGCTGTCCTCCTCCGACCGTTCTGCCTCGATGGGCTCGGAGCAAACGCCCGGCTGGTCGCGCACGTTCGAAGCGAGCGTCAATGAGGGGCTCATCGAACGTGATCGTCTGCTCGACGCCCTCCTGGAGATGCTGGCGGCCGACCTGCCCTCCGCGCGTGCCGGGTGGTATTCGCGCACCCTGCGCCTGCTCGCCATGACCATTGACGAGGCCGAGGCGCGGCAGTCGACTCTGTGTGCCCTCATGTCGTCTCCCGTCGGGGCAACCGTGACCCTGGCGGTCGGGCACCTGTCCGCCCTCGCCAGGGCTGGTCGCCTCGACCTTGAGCTGTTTGCGCGCAGCTGCGAGGGAGCGCTCATGGGGTCGAAGGCCAACGCACTCGCAGCCTTGACAATCCTGCGCGGTGATCTCGAGGTCCTGAGTCCCGGCGGCATCGAACCCCTGTTGGCGATCGCGCTGTCTTTCCCGCATGCGCAGGTGCAGGCTCTGGCCATCGAGCTGGCGAGTGACGCGCTGCGATCGGGCCTCCTCGACTCCGCAGCGGTCGGCCGCCTCCTGTCGGATGCGGAGTTGGACCCGCTCGTCGCCGATACGATCACCCTCCTCGACCCTGGGCATACGGCGACTGGCCAGACCAGCCCCGGCCTCGTCCCCGAGGAGGACACTGGCGAGCAGGCTCCCGCCGCCTTCCTGCCGCCTCCTCGGGAGGTGACGGACCTGGTTCCCATGAGCGCCGACGACGTGGTTGGTCGGATCGGCGTCCTGGCGCAGGGCGCGCAGATGGGGCTCGAATACGAGCTGCTGCTTGCCTTCCTCGCTTCCCCAGAATTCGACCCGGCCGTGCTGGAATCGTTGCGCCCGCTTGTGCGGCGCCTGACCACGCGCAGATTCGGGTACGAGCGCATGCTCGGAACTCTCCTGCAGATAGCCCTCGATGGGGGAGGGGAGGGCGCGGAGAACCCGCTGGCTGCTGGCACTGCCTGGTTGGAAACGGAAAATATGCCGACCCTTCTGCGAGAGCGCATCATCGAAGTTGCGGGCCTGGTCGAGCGTGGACGGCACTACGACCTCCTGGCCACGCCCACCGACGATCGCGGAGCTGTGAACCCGCTTATCCTCGTGCACCGCGCCCTGGACAACGGGGGCGCCACACCCCTTCCAGCCGACCTACCCAGGCGCTGCTGCGCGTAGACATTGAGCACCCGGACTGCGCGGCCGCGCTCGTGCTTGTGGAGGAGAGGGAGGCGGACCTGCCTGCCTCCGCCGCTGCCCGCATCCGTCTCGCGCTCACGGGTGCAGTGCGCAGACGTGTCGAGGGCTACCTGTCCTCACTCTCCGTGACGTGGGAGGGGCGTCCCTACTATGAGTCCGGGAAGCCCAAGGTCGCGCGAGACGGCTCGCCGATCTACGCATTTTTCTTCCCTCGCATCGTCGGCGTGGACACATGTGCGACAGGACACGAGCTGAGCGCGCTTGCGGATATTGCGAGTGCTTCAGGCGATTTTACTGCCCACCGCTATCTCTACCCCGCGTTGGTGCGCCACTTCGCCGTCTGCCTGCTTGCCTCGCAGTGGTACGTGCTTGACAACACCCAGCTGACCTGTGAGTGCTATCGCGCCCTGTGCGAGCACGGCGGGCGCTGGGATTCGCTGTCCGCCCAGCTCCTTGGACAGGCGATGGGCGAGCGCGAGGTCGAGTCGCGCGCGCTCGGCGTCGAGGCCCTGGCCGCCCTGGTGGCGCGCGGTGACCTCGCCTTCGACCAGGCCGTGGCTGGCTTCGCGGCCGTGGCGCACACCGTGAAACTGAACCGGTGGGCGCAGGCCTTCGGGGATCTGGGGGACGTGGACCCCCGCCTCGCGCTGGACCTGGCGCTCACGCTGCTGCCCGGGCTCGAGCGAGGGCGCACGGGCATCGGGCAGTTGCTGGGCGTCGTTACTGCACAGTACGCACGGGCGCAGGCTGAGGGATGGGCGCCGCCGCTCGGCGAGGAGTGTATCGGCTGGCTCGGCCTTTTCCGAGGGTCCTCACAGGCGGCCAAGTATGCGCGCACGCTGAAGGAGATGGGCCAATGACCGCGCCTGCGACCCTGGCCGAGCGCCGCGCGGCCCTCAAGCGCCTCCTCGCCGCTGGGGAGAGCGCCATCGACGCCTACGAGCGGGTGCTGGAGGGGGCCTCGGAGAAGGATCGGCGCTCTCTTGTCAAGTCCGTGCCCTTCGCGCGCCTCGTCCCGTCCGCCGTCGAGTGGGAGTGGGACGCAGTCCCAGAGGACACGGTGCGTGTGTGCGTTTTTCTGCGCGCCGCCCTGGCCGGGAGCGACGACGCCGGCGATGACTACGGAGCCCGTTGGTCGGGCCGCCGCGGCGGCGACCCGCGCGAGGGAGCGGACCTGGAGCGTCTGCTCGCCGCCCACAGGCGTGGCGCGGCTGGGCGGAGCAGTGAGTGGCTCGAGGAGGCAGCTGGGAGTCCCGGCGGCATTGGCTTCTGGCACACCTACCGCTCCCTCCTGGCCGAGCGTGGAGCGTACCTGACGTCTGCGCCCTCCCTGGAGTACTTCGCGCGCAGGATCATTCCCGCGCCTCACCCCACCTCGGATGAGACGCAGCGCTTCTTCGAGGAGAACCCGACCTTCCTGGACCACGAGTTCTGGGAGTTCTTCCGCGTCGAGGGTGCCCTGCCCGGCTCGGCGCTCTTCGTGTGGATGTACCGCGAGGACCCCTCCGCGCCCGGCGGTGACTTCGAGCGCCTGCACAGCCACGACCTCGTCCGCTACATGGCGACGCGCTTCCCGCATCTGCGGCCCCGTATCCTCTCCGAGTGTCTGGCCGCCCAGAGGCGCGACTTCTCCGCCTATAACGCCCGCGTCTTCTCGCGGGCCTGGGAGGCGCTCGAACCGACGCGCGAGGAAAGGCTCGCGGCGGCCGCGGACCTCATCGCCCTGCTCGGGGCCGAGCCCTCGTCCACGGTGTCCCTGGCACAGAAGGCTCTCCTTGGCCTCGTTGGAGAGCTCACGGTAGAGCAGGCGGGCGCGCTCGTGCAGGCCAGCGCGCAGGTCCTCGCCCGCTCTGAGAAGAAGCTGCAGCGCGCACACCTGCGCCTGCTCGCCGCCCTCGTCAAGGCTCATCCCGGGTGCGCGGCCGCCGTCAGCGACGTCGTGGGTACCGCCGAGTTCCCCCCTCGACCTGCGAGACCGTGCAGCCGCGCTCGTCGCGGTTTCCGCTCCGTCCGGGGACTCTGACGGTTCCGGGGACTGTGGGGACGAGGCAGGGGCCGGGCCTGCGGGGTCGGCCGCCCCACGCGCCAGCACACAGGGAATCGAAACCGGGGAGGGAACCCAGGCCTCGTGGATGTTCCCGGACGCCCCCGCCGCGGACTTGCCGCGCACGTCGCACACCGCCGAGCTGCCCGCCGATAACGACGTGGCCGTCGCGGCGCTGCACGCCCTCTTCGAGGACGCGTCCGCGGGCGCCACCCTACCCGTGCTCCTGACGCGCATCAGCGGCGAGGGTATCGAGCTGGCGGAGGCCGACAAGACGCTGCTCGCCAGGTACTGGCGCAGCGCCCCCAACTGGAAGGGCGCCAACCAGCTGTCCTACCTGGCCTCGCGGCTCCTGCGCGGGATGGATGTGAAGGACGCGCCCGAGGCTGGGCACTTCCGCGGCTACCTGCGCAAGGGCAGTGAGTGGGAGCAGCACAGAGGCCCCGTTGCGCTCCTCCACGAGCAGCTGCGTGTCGCCTGCGGTGACAAGCCCTACGACAAGCCGAACGGTCAGGACATGCACCGCTTCGACCCGATCCTGACCGAGCCGCTCGAACCTATGGAGGTGCAATGGGAGCGGCAGATCATCCGCGCTCCCTACCAGAAGCCGGTGAGCGTTGTACACGGCGAGTACACCAAGACGGATGACATGCACGAGACGTGGGCGATCCCCGGGCAAACCCTGGCAACCGGCGAGGACTCGCTGGCGGGTGCCCTCGCCAACGTCGCGGGGGTGGCTCCCGAGTTCACCGGGCGGCTTCTGGAATCCGGGGACTACCGGTCGAGCGGCGTCGCCTACGCGTGGGCTGCCTGGGCCCTCCAGCACAACCCGGACATTCTGGCCGCCCACGCGATGCCTGTCCTCCAGGGTGCGTTCTTCAAGTTCCCGCAGGTCATCACCGCCTTCGAGGTCATCGTGCGCGCGCTGGGAGAGGGATGGCGGACGCCGGGTTCCCCCACCTACTCGGCCCTGGCGTGGGCGTCCACGGCCGCGCAGGCACACTACAGGGCCATCGCCGCCGAGGCCATCGCACGCCTCGCCGACACCGGGCGGTACGACCCGGCTGCCATGGCTGGTGAATTCGGCTACCTGCTGCGCAACGGGTGGTTCGGTCCCGGGAGGGTCACCCAGACACTCGCCGACTGCGCGTCAGTCTCTGCCCTGGCCGGGTATCGTGTCGCCCAGACCATCGCCGCCCTGCTGCCGTCGCTCGTTGGCATCCGGGGTGCGAATCGTATGGTCGAGGCCCTGGTGGCGCTCGCGGGCGACTATGGCATGAGGGTGAGCGTGCCCGAGGAGCTGCGCCCAAAGATGAAAGGATCAAGCGCGATGGCTAAGGCGCTGCGGGCGCTCGACGCTCTGCCAGACGCTCCGACGGGTCTCGCCCGCGAGGCGGCTGAGGCGCTCGGCGCCGTGCGAGCACAGCGGGGATAGATGAGCGACGGGTGTCTCAGGTGCGTAGGTTGCTATTGGCCGTAGTGGAAGCGGCAGGAGATGATCCAGAGGGCTTTGCCGTCGTCGCTGATCTGGTAGATCAGGCGGTGCCGTGAGTCGATCCGGCGTGACCAGTACCCGGAGAACTCGTAGTGGAGGGGCTCAGGCTTGCCGATCCCCTCGTTCCCGTTGCGCTGAATGTCCTTGATGAGGGCGTTGATGCGCTTGAGGGTCTTGCGATCCTCGAACTGCCACCAGACGTAGTCGTTCCAGGCGTGTGGGGTCCACAAGACTTTGAGCATCGTTAGTTCTCCTCGTCAGGGATGTCGATGAGATCGTGCTCCTCGAGGTTGCCATGTCGCAGCTGCGCGATCGATTCGCGCAGGTGGCGGGCGTTCGCGGGGGACTGCATGAGGTAGACGGTCTCCATGAGGGACTCGTACTCGTCGAGGGCCATGATGACGACGCTTTCGTGACCCTGTCGGGTGATGACGATTTCCTCGCGGTCGTTGACGACCTGGTCGAGGACCTCGGCGTAGCGTGCGCGCGACTCGGTGTAGGTCATGATCTTCATGGGTGCTCCTCTGCTCGCCTATGTACAGAACATTGTACAGGATGTGAGGGTGCGTGTCTCCGGTCTGCTGATGTGCGCGCTCTCAACCAGCCCATCCAACCTTCGACGCGGCGTCGCTACTGGACGATCGGCTTGCCGCCGATGGACATGGGGGCGCGGGTGCGTGCGTGCACGTCCAGGTCCTGCTCCCACGCCGACGCGTAGCGCCACGCCGAGGGCGCCAGCAGTCGCAGCGCGCCCATGTCGGCGAGCGCATCGAGCAGCAGGAAACGGGTCGTCGGGTAGGGGGCGTCCCACGGGATCGCCGTCCACAGGCCCGACGCGCCGAGGAGGAACTCGCCTCGGTTACGGTCATGCAGGTCGTTGGCCGCGGTCTGCACGTCTCCCTCGGCGGCCCACAGCCAGCGGGTCGTGCGGTAGGCCTCCCAGGCCTCGTCCCACGAGGAATACGAGTGCTGCAGCGCGCGGTTGATGAGAGCGAAGGTATCCCAGGCCTCGTCCTCACTGAGCCAGCCGAGGCCCGCGCCCGCGCGCGTCAGATTCGCCGCGCGCAGGAAATCCCACGCGGCGAAATCCAGCGTCTGAATGCCGCGGTCGTTGTCCAAGAAACGGCGGATACGCCAGCGGCTCTCCCAGTCCTCCATCGACGAGTCGGCCGTCTTGTTCAGGCGGGCGATCTCGGACTCGGCCCATGACTTCTTCTGGCAGCGCTCGCGCAGCGACGCGAAACCCTCGCGTTGCCCCGCGCGCAGGAGCGAATACAGCTGGCGGATGAGCCCCCTCGCGATCGGTGATGCCCCAGTCGTGCTCCATCATGGTTTTCGTGGCCTCCGGGGCCGACAGCGCAAGCTCGTTCACCGGGTCGCCGTTACACAGCGCGTACACCATGGACGGGGCGAGCAGGCGCGCCCGAGGGTCGGTCGCCATGTCCTCACGTTTGCCGTGGACCTTCGGGGTGTGGTGCTCGTTGAGCTTGTTCCAGTCCTTCTCCTTGCCGGCCTGCGCACGTCACGCGGGGCGGGAACGGCGCCCTTCGCGCGCGCGGCCGCCTGCTTGACGTAGTGATTCAGCAGGAGCACGACGACGCACCCGATGGCGAACCACACGGGGAAGGGGATATCGGACAGGAAATTCACGCTCACGATTCTGCCCGATGACGTGCCCGTCACACAAACGATGGGCGTCGCGGGGACACGGTACGAGGCCGGGGCTTGCCCCTATGTATAGGTATCGCCGGATGAGCCCACCGGAGCCTCGCCCGGGCGCGCCCGCGCGCGAGAATCCGCCACGGCCTCGTCAATGTCAAACCCGGGCGGCGTGAGACGCGCGGAAGCGACACCGGTACCCAGATGTGGGTGGGACGCGGTAAGGTCCATCCCAGATGCCTCGCCGGGTGAACCTCGGACGAGGATGCTACAAATACTGGGGAAGCGACGGAAGGGACCGGCAATGTCAGCGACGAAGCTCGTGATCGTGGAGTCTCCTGCGAAGGCGGCCACCATCGAGGGATACCTGGGTCCCGACTACCACGTGACCGCCTCGATCGGCCACATCCGCGACCTCCCGCAGCCTTCCGAGCTGCCCAAGGACATGAAGAAGGGGCCGTTCGGCCGCTTCGCCGTCAACGTGGATGATGGCTTTAAGCCCTACTACGTGGTGAACCCGGATAAGAAGAAAAAGGTCACCGAACTCAAGAAGCTCCTCAAGGAGTCCGACGAACTCTATCTGGCAACTGATGAGGACCGCGAGGGTGAAGCCATCGCGTGGCACCTCCTGCAGGTCCTGAAGCCGAAGGTTCCCGTGCGCCGCATGGTCTTCCACGAAATCACGAAGGAAGCGATCCAGCGCGCCCTGGAGAACACGCGCGACCTGGACACCGACCTCGTGGACGCGCAGGAGACCCGCCGCATCCTTGACCGCCTCTACGGCTACGAGGTGTCGCCTCTCCTGTGGCGCAAGATCCGCCCGTCCCTGTCCGCCGGCCGCGTGCAGTCGGTGGCCACGCGCCTCGTGGTCGCCCGGGAGCGCGACCGCATGGCGCACGTGAGCGCCCAGTACTGGTCGATCGACACGGCGTTCACGTCGGCGGGCCAGGCCTTCGGCGCGCGAGTCTCCTCGGTGGACGGCCACGCCATCGCGACCGGCTCCGACTTTTCCGAGAAGGGCGAGCTGAGCGCGAAGGCCGCCAAGGCCGGTGTCCTCCACCTGGACGAGGCCACGGCCCGCTCGTACGCCCGCGCGCTGTCGGACGCCCCGGCCTCGGTCATCGACTCGGTGACCCGCAAGCCTTACCGTCGCCGCCCGGCCGCCCCCTTCACGACGTCGACCCTCCAGCAGGAGGCGTCGCGCAAGCTGCACTGGAACGCGTCCTCGACGATGCGCACCGCCCAGTCCCTCTACGAGTCCGGTTACATCACCTACATGCGTACCGACTCCACGGCGCTGTCCAGCCAGGCGATCCACGCCGCCCGCGAGCAGGCCACCCAGCTCTACGGGGCCGAGGCCGTGGCTGAGTCCCCGCGCCTGTACGGCACCACGTCGAAGGGAGCTCAGGAGGCGCACGAGGCGATCCGACCCGCCGGCGATCATTTCCGCACGCCGGGCGAGGTGGCTGGTTCCCTGTCGAAGCAGCAGCTGGCCCTGTACGACCTGATCTGGAAGCGCACGGTCGCCTCGCAGATGGCCGACGCGCTCGGCTACACGGCGACGATCCGCGTGCTCACCGGCATTGAGGTCGACGGTGCGCGCCACGACGTGCTGTCCTCGGCCTCGGGCACGGTTATCACCTCCCCGGGCTTCCGCCTGGCCTACCAGGAGGGCCGCGACCAGGGCCGTTACGACGCGGAAAAGAACGACGCGGAGAAGACCCTGCCCGACGTCGCCGAGGGCGATCCCGCGACCCTGACCGAGGCCACCCCCGACGGCCACGAGACCCAGCCTCCGGGCCGCTACACGGAGGCAACGCTGGTCAAGACCATGGAGGAGCTCGGCATCGGCCGTCCCTCCACCTACGCGGCCACCATCCAGACGATCGGGGACCGCGGGTACGTGACGCACCGCGGCCAGTACCTGGTGCCCACGTGGCTGGCGTTCTCCGTGACACGCCTGCTCGAGGAGAACCTCGCGAACCTGGTCGACTACGACTTCACGGCCTCGATGGAAGGCGACCTGGACCGTATCGCCGCGGGCGAGGAGAACGGCACGGAGTTCCTGACCGGCTTCTTCTTCGGCCCCGACGGCACGGGCGAGAACGGCGGCCTGCGCCACGACGTCGCCTCCCTCGGCGACGACATCGACGCGCGCGCCGTCAACTCGATCGACTTGGGTCGCGGCGTGACGCTGCGCGTGGGCCGTTACGGGCCCTACATGGAAAAGGCCGACGGGACGCGCGCGAACGTGCCGCCGGAGGTTGCTCCCGACGAGCTGACGGATGAGCTGATCGACCAGCTCTTCTCCCGCGCCGCCGACGACGGCCGCGAGCTGGGCGTCGACCCCGCGACCGGCCACACGATCATCGTCAAGGACGGCCGCTATGGCCCCTACGTCACCGAGGTCTGCCCGAGGCGGCCGAGGGCGCCGAGGAGGGCGCGAAGAAGACGAAGAAGAGCGCCGTCAAGCCTCGCACTGCCTCGCTGTTCAAGACCATGGACATCGCCACCGTCACCCTCGAGGATGCGCTGAATCTGCTGTCCCTGCCCCGCGAGGTGGGCACGGACCCGGCCTCGGGCGAGGTCATCACCGCGCAGAACGGCCGCTACGGCCCCTACCTGAAGAAGGGTACGGACTCGCGCACGCTGGCCTCCGAGGATCAGCTGCTCACGATCACTCTGGACGAGGCCCTGGCCATCTATGCCCAGCCCAAGACCCGCGGCCGTGGCACGGCCCGCCCGCCGCTGCGCGAGTTTGGCGAGGACCCGATCTCGGGCAAGAAGGTCACCGTCAAGGACGGCCGTTTCGGCCCCTACGTGACGGACGGCGAGACCAACGTGACGGTGCCGCGCGCCGAGACGGTCGAGGACCTCACGGCCGAGCGCGCCTACGAGCTGTTGGCAGATAAGCGCGCCAAGGGCCCGGCCCCCAAGCGCACGCGCAAGACGGCCGCGAAGAAGACGACGGCCAAGAAGACGACGGCCAAGAAGACGACGGCGAAGAAGACCACCGCGAAGAAGACGGCCACCAAGAAGGCCGCGACGAAGAAGGACAGCTGATGACAGCGCGAGGAGTGTTCATCACCTTCGAAGGTGGCGACGGCTCGGGGAAGTCCACGCAGATCCAGTCGGTGCGCGACTGGTTTGAGAGCCGTGGCCGCGAGGTCGTCGTCACCCGCGAGCCGGGCGGCACCGAGCTGGGCACGGAGATCCGTCGCCTCGTGCAAAACGGCCCCGAAGACGTCGATGCGCGCACGGAGGCCCTCCTGTACGCGGCCGACCGCGCCTACCACGTCGCCACGGTCATCGCCCCCGCCCTCGAACGCGGCGCGGTCGTGCTGGGGGACCGCTACATTGACTCCTCCCTGGCCTACCAGGGCGCGGCCCGCTCCCTCGGCGTGGACGAAATCGCCTCGCTGAGCGCATGGGCGACCCGCGGCCTCTACCCGTCCCTGACCTTCCTCCTGGACCTGCCCCCGGAGGTCGGCGCGCGCCGCCGCACCGACGCCCCGGACCGCATGGAGCGCGAGTCCATGGACTTCCACGAGCGCGTGCGCCACGAGTACCTGCGCCTCGCGGACGCCGAGCCCGACCGCATCGTCGTCATCGACGCGGTGGGTACGGTCGACGAGGTCTTCTCCGAGATCCGCGGCGTCCTCGTCGAGCGCTTCGAGGGCGGGGTCGTCACCATCGACGAGGCCTCCGACTCTGTTCCCGCGTCCGCTCAGGACACCCCGGCCTCGTCCTCATCTGAGGTGCCCGCTGCGTCTGAAGCATCCGCAGCACCTGAGACTGATCGTGACTCTGAGAAGCCGCGTCAGAAGAACGCGGACAAGGGCAGCGCCCGCAAGCCCGCCACCATGGTGGGAGCCCTGGGCGAATCCCAGGGCGCGCTCTGGGATGAATGATGAGCGTCTGGTCCTCGCTGGTCGGACAGGAAGCGGCGGTCGCTAAGCTCTCCGAGGCCGCGGCGTCCGCACGCGCGATCGTCGCCTCCCGAGGCGGCGCGCATGCTTCCGACGACGCGCGTTCCATGAGCCACGCCTGGCTCATCACCGGCCCTCCCGGGTCGGGGCGCTCCGTCGCCGCCCGCGCCTTCGCGGCAGCCCTCCAGTGCACGGGCGAGGCCGTCGGGTGCGGCCAGTGCGCCGGATGCCGCACGACGATGGGCCGCACCAACGCCGACGTCGTCTTCGCCGCCACCGAGACCTCGATCATTAACGTGGAGACCGCACGTTCCCTCGTGCTGCAGGCGCAGTCCTCGCCCTCCCAGGGGCTGTGGCGCGTCATCGTCGTCGAGGACGCGGACCGCCTCGGCGAATCCGGCGCGAACGCCCTGCTCAAGGCCATCGAGGAGCCGCCCGAGCACACCGTGTGGCTGCTGTGCGCCCCCAGCCCCGAGGACATGATCGCCACGATCCGCTCGCGCTGCCGCCACCTCGGCCTGCGTATCCCGACTGCCAGCGCGGTCGCCGACCTGCTCGTGCGCGAGGGCGTCGCTACCCCCGAGGTCGCTCTCGAGGCCGCGCGCGCCGCCCAGTCTCACATCGGCCTGGCGCGCGCGCTCGCCCGCGACCCCCAGATGCGTGAACGCCGCCGCGCCATCATCACCGCCCCCGCGTCCGTGCGCAGCGTCGGCGAGGCCGTCATGGCCGCCGACCGCCTCCTCGAGACCGCGAAAGCCCAGGCCGACGCTCAAGTCAGCGAACGCAACGCCCGCGAAAAGGCCGAACTGATGCGCCAGCTCGGCATGGACGAAGGCGAGAGCGCCACCAAGGCCTCGCGCACGATGATCCGCCAGCTCGAGGAAGACCAGAAGCGCCGCTCCAAGCGCGCGCTCACCGACGCGATCGACCGCGCCCTCATCGACCTGCTCGCGATCTACCGCGACGTCCTCATGGTCCAAGTGGGCGGGGACGGCGAACTTATCAACACCGACCTCGCCGACCTGGTGGGCCAGATTGCCCGCGATTCCACGCCCCGCCAAACCCTCGCGCGCGTCGACCACATCGAAACCGCTCGCAAGCGCCTCGTGTCGAACGGAAACCCGCTGCTGGTCCTCGAAGACATGGCGATTTCGTTGCGCCCCCAGGCGTGAAAACTGACCCGGCGTTTCTCCGTTACAATCGGGGCCATGAAGACTCGCTCCATCGCGGCCGGCGCCGTCGCTATCCTCGCCGTCGTCGCGATCGTCCTGACCGTCATTGGCTACTACGGAACCCAGCGCAAGGGTCCGGTACCCCAGACGACGGCCACCTCCTCGTCCGCGCCGATCCCAGTCCAGTCAGGCTCCACCCAGTCCTACTACGAGCAGCAGATCTCCTGGGGCGCGTGCGAGCAGGGAACCTTTGATTCCTACCAGGGCGTCGACTCCTCCGACGCGAGCGAGTACCAGTGCGCCTTCCTCAAGGCACCCCTCGACTGGTCCAACCCCGACGGCGACCAGATCACCCTCGCGCTCGCCATCCACCGCTCCGGCGTCGAGGGCGCGCCCGCCCTCTTCATTAACCCGGGCGGCCCCGGTGGCGCCGTCGTCTCCTCGCTGCCCTACTACGCGGCGCAGGGAATCGGCGAGGCCATCGTCAAGTCCTACGACATCGTTGCCCTCGACCCGCGAGGAGTCGGCGACTCGACCCCCGTCTTCTGCATGACCGACGCGGAGAAGGACGAACGTAACGCCGGCGAAGACGAGGACATCGACACCGGCGACGAATCCCCCCCAGTCCGCGGTCGCTGCCGCCCAGGAGGACTCGCGCACCGTCGCGGCGGGCTGCCGCGAACACTCCGGTAGCCTGTTCGAACACATCGATACCGTCAGCGCAGCGCGCGACTTTGACATGGTGCGAGCCGTCCTCGGCCAGGAGACGCTCAACCTCCTCGGCTACTCCTACGGCACCTTCCTTGGCGCCACCTACGCCGGGCTCTTCCCGGAGCGCGTCGGCCGCTTCGTCCTCGACGGTGCCCTCGACCCCACCCTCAGCGTGAACGAGGTCTCAGCCCTCCAGATGCGCGGCCTGGATGCCTCCCTCCAACACTGGATCTCCGACTGCGCCACCCAGTCCACCTGCCCGATGGGACGCAGCCTCGACGAGGGCATCCAGACCGTGCGCTCCTTCCTCGACTCCCTCGAAGACAGTCCGATGCGCACGAACGACCCCGCGCGTCCCCCTCACCGAGAACCTGGCCGTCACCGCGCTGACCGGCGCCATGTACAACACCCAATGGTGGCCGCAGCTGACCCAGGCGTTTGGCATGGCGTGGCAGAAGGGTGACGGCAGCGGCCTGCTGGCCATCGCCGACACCCTCAACTCGCGCAACCCCGACGGCACCTACCAGGACAACTCCACGGACGCCATCAACGCGATCAACAACCTGGACTACACGCCCGAAGGAAACATCGACCAGTGGGCCGCGCAGGTCGCGACCCTCAAGAGCGAACTGCCGATCCTCGGCAAGTACGTGGGCTACCCGTCGGCCGCCCTCGAGGCCTGGCCGACGAAGCATGCTAAGCGCTCGCGCATTACCGCCCAGGGCGCCGCCCCCATCGTCGTCATCGGCACCACCCACGACCCGGCGACCCCCTACTCCATGGCACAGGGCCTGTCCGGGCAGCTTTCCAGCGGCGTTCTCGTCACCGTCGAAGGATGGAACCACACCGCGTACCGTCGCGGCGCCAACCAGTGCGTCACACGCGCCGTCGAGGACTACTTCGTGAAGGGAACCGTGCCCGCCGACGGCCTCATGTGCCAGTAGAGACGTGACCCACGACATCCCGTTGTGGGGTGTCCTGGTTTGCGCTCGGCGCGATTTGTCCAGTAGAGTTGTGCCGTTGCCTGCACGCCCCGGAGACGGTGGAACGGCAGGCGCGGCCGCCTTAGCTCAGTCGGCAGAGCGATTCACTCGTAATGAATAGGTCGTGGGTTCGATTCCCACAGGCGGCTCAGATGCGCCCACCCGGTAACGGGTGGGCGTTTTTGTATGCGCGTGTTGCTTGTGGCGTCGCTGGTGTTCCGGGCGCCGTCTGGCCCGGCCGTGGGGCCGGGCTGCTTGATGCGCCCGTGGGCGGCGGCCCGCCCGCGAGATCGCCACACGCGAGCCTTCGGCTCGGAGTGATCGATCTCGAAGCCCGGCCAGGCCCTGCCGCCGCCCACGGGCACCGCTGCCTGGCCCTGGGTTGTTGTATGTGGCTCAGTGGTGGCTGTCAATCATCAATTTCGCATGCAATTCCCCAGTAGCTTGTTCAAATATTGAATTTGCATCGTTGGAATTGCAACGTTTTCTGGGTTTGTTGAAATTTGGTCCAATCGAATTGCATGCGAAATTTATCTGGAGCTAGCCCCGCCAACCCATGCTGGCCCTGCCAACCGGCCGCAGCCTGCGCCGCGGCCGGGCCCTGTGGTTCCTCCGGTGCCTTCTGCTTCATACCTGTGGTGCCTGGAGTGTTGTTGTGTTGGCTAGCTCGATCTCTGCCTTGCGTTCGGTACAAAATTCTCCCTGCTTGGCTTCTTGGTGGTGAGAACGGTATAAAACTCTCCCTGCATGCAGAACAAGCGCGAAATTGGGCCATTTCGGGGGAGCAGGGAGAATTTTGTACCGGACATGCGGTGAGAAGGGGAGTGCGGGGAGAGTTTTGTACCGGAGGGGCCCGGTGCGGTTCTTGTTGGGAGAGTTGTGTTGTGCTCTCGCGTAGTCTTTGTGCCGGTTGGTGGGCTTATGGCAGTGCCCTGGCGCTGCTCATGGGCACTGCGGCTGGGCTCTCCGGGTCCTCCGGTGCCCCCCATGCCGGTGGGGCTGGGTCGCTGATGGGTAGTGCACTGGAGGGCCTACGTCTGCACGCGCGAAAAAGTTCTCCCTGCGTCGCTGGTAGATCGTGAAAGCGCGAAAAAGTTCGCCCTGCGCGCTCAAAATGGCCTGAAATTGGGGTTTTGTGGCCTGTTGGGCGAGTTTTGTCGCGGAAGAGCCGCGGGAGGGGCCGTGCCGGGCGAGTTTTTTCGCGCCAAGCGGCCCTGCGCCGGTCTTGGAGGTGACGCGGCGCACTTGGGGCTGGCTGCGATGGGGGTTTTGCACTACACGAAGCCTTCTGGCGGCGTGTCGCCGGCGTGTCGAACCCCCGTGTAGTGCAATTCCCCCCGATTGGTGGCGGTGAGCTCGCAGTTTGCGGTGGTGTGGCGCCCACATCGCAGACCACCTCGGTGAAAAACGCTGACAACGGGCTGCTAGTGGTGAAGTGGTCTGCGTTTTGGGCGAATCGGCACCCGCGAGGTGTGTTGTGCGCGTGAGAGGGGTTTGGTGAAGCTTCGGTTGCATATCGGCGCGTTGCGCCGTCGTGCTCCTGTAGGGTCTCACGGCCCAAATGTCGGCCCCCAACCGCAGGAGGCAACCGTGGCCTCGGGCAAGATTGGTTAGGCGAACCTGGCCCTGAAAACGTAAGCGTCAATGACTATAAAACGCTGAAATCCGAGGAATATTCCCTCACAGCAACGAGATAGTGAAACATTTGACTAAAGGGCTGTTAGCACTAGAAATCGCGGGACTAAAGGACCAAGATGGATGTGTCTGAAGGGCATAGCCCCACAAGGGCAAGCCCCGTACCGAATACACATGCAGAGGAGAAACAACATGACCGTTGAGTCCACCGGCTTCAAGGCTTCCGACGTTCTCGCAGGCAACCTGCAGAAGGTCCTCACCGACGTGACCGCTCTGTCCCTCGTGGGCAAGCAGCTGCACTGGAACATCACCGGCGACGGCTTCCGCTCGCTGCACCTGTTCCTGGACGACGTCGTTGACATCGCCCGCGAGGCCTCCGACGAGATCGCCGAGCGCATGCGCGCCCTCCAGGTCGTCCCCAACGGCCTGCCCGAGGTCGTCGCCCAGCGCAACACCCTGCCGACCATCCCCGAGACCATCATCAAGACCGATGATGCCGAGGAGCTCGCCGTCGCCGCCATCAACGCGACCGTCGGCACCATGCGCGACGTGCACGAGAAGGTCGACGCCGAGGACTCCGCCTCCGCCGACATCCTCAACGACTACATCCGTCGTCTCGAGCAGCAGGCGTGGTTCATCCGTTCGCAGAACGGCCAGGCCTGAGCCTGACTCCTCCGCGAGGAGGACGCGAGTCGCCTAGGCTCGCATCAAACAACGTGGGGTGCCCCGCCTCTTGCAGGCGGGGCACCCTTGTGCGTGCGAGCAGTGCCAACGCGCCCCGGGAGGTGACACAGCGTCAGCGACATGGCAGAACGCGAACATTAGGCTGGTGGCGTGACGAACTCCCAGGACGTAGCAGCCACCACCTCGACCTCGATCCGCGTGCAGACCGGCGCAGCGCAGACCGGCGAAATGCACACCGGCGAACCCCGCCCCGCCCTCGTCCTGGTGAACCTGGGGACGCCGACCGCGCCCGAACCCGGTGCCGTCCGTTCCTTCCTGCGCGAGTTCCTCTCCGACCGTCGCGTCGTCGAGATGAGCCCGCTCCTGTGGAGGCCGATCCTCGAGGGCATCATTTTGCGCGTGCGTCCGCGCGAGGTCTCCCGCAAGTACCGCAGCATCTGGATGGATGAGGGCTCGCCCCCTCATGCACTACACCCGCGAGCAGGCCCGCCTCCTCGGCGAGCGCCTGCCGGGCGTGCGCGTCGAGGTCGCGATGCGCTACGGGCAGCCGTCCATTGGCTCGGTCCTGGACCGCCTGCACGCCGAGGGGGTGCGCCGCGTGGCGATCCTGCCCGCCTACCCGCAGTACGCGGCCTCGACGGTGACGACGATCAACGACGCGGTCGCGAGCTGGATCGGCCGCAACCGCGACGGCTTCGAGCTGCGCTTGCACCGCTCCTTCCCGGCCGCCCCCGCGTACATTGACGCGCTCGCGACCGCGCTCGAACGCCACTGGGAGCGCGTGGGTCGCCCGAACTTCCTGATGGGGGACCGCGTCGTCGTGTCCTTCCACTCGATCCCGGTCGCCATGGACGAGGCCGGGGATCCCTACCGCGCCGAGTGTCGCCGCACGGTTGCCGCCCTCGAGTCGCGCCTGGGCCTGGCGATGGGGTCGCTGACGGCGACCTTCCAGTCCGTGTTCGGGCGGGCCGAGTGGCTGGGCCCGCAGACGATCGAGGAGATGGCTGAGCTGGGCGCCGCGAAGTGCCCGCGCGTGGACGTCATCTGCCCGGGCTTCATGGCGGATTGCTTGGAGACGCTCGAGGAGATCGACCAGCTGAACCGCGAGACCTTCGTCGAGGCCGGGGGGAGGGGACTTCCACTACGTGCCCTGGGGCAATGACTCCGAGGGAGCGGTTGCGTCCCTGGAAGAGCAGGCGCGCATCGCTCTTGCCGGCTGGGTGTAGGCGCGCGCTGTCACAATCGACCGCCGGACGAAACCCTCCAGCGGATGCGGCCCCGGCCTCGTAGCGTGGAGGCATGAGCACGCCTGACTGTACGAACCTCTCCACGCTGGCCATCCACGCTGGGTTTGACCCGGACCCGATCACGGGTGATGTGGTGCCCCCGATTCACGTCGCTTCGACGTTCGTGCAGGATCGGCCCGGCGAGCTGCGAGAAGGCTACGAGTACGGGCGCTGCGGCAACCCGACGACCAACGCGTTCGCGGGTGCGCTCGCGGCCTTGGAGGGGGGCGGCGCACGGCTTTGCGTTCCCCTCGGGCATGAGCGCCGAGGATACGGTCATCCGCCTGCTGGCGCGCCCCGGCGATCACGTCGTGCACTCGACGGACGTGTACGGGGGCACGCACAAGCTCCTGAGCGTCATCAAGCCCGCCGAGGGCATCACCTCCGAGGCCGTGGACCTCACCGACCTGGCCGAGGCCGAGCGCGTCATCCGCGCCTCGCGCCCGCAGATCGTGTGGGTGGAGACGCCGTCGAACCCGTTCCTGCTGGTCACGGATATCGCTGCGATCGCGGCCCTCACGCACGAGGTGGGCGGCCTGCTGGTCGTGGACAACACCTTCGCGACGCCGGTCCTGCAGCGGCCCCTCGAGCTGGGCGCGGACGTCGTCGTGCATTCGACGACCAAGTATGTGGGCGGTCACTCTGACGTGATCGGCGGCGCTTTCATCCTGCGCGATGGACTGGAGCTGCCCGCGCACGTCGAGCCCTTCTTCGGCGACCGCGATGCTGCCGCCGAGGCCGTGAAGCTGCAGATGGCCCTCGGGCACGTGCCCTCCCCGCGCGATACCTACCTGGCGCATCGCGGCCTGAAAACCCTGGCCCTGCGCGTGGAGCGCCACTGCGAGAACGCGCAGAAGGTCGCCGAGTTCCTGGCCTCCCACCCGAAGGTCACGGCCGTCCACTATCCGGGGCTGGCCTCGGACCCGGGCTACGAGCTGGCGCGCGCCCAGAACCCCGCCGGCGTGGGAGGCGTTCTCTCCTTCCAGGTCGCCACCGAGGAGGCGGCGATCGAGCTGACGACGCGCACGCGCGTCTTTGCGCTCGCGGCGTCCCTGGGTGCGCCGGAGTCTCTCATCGAGCACCCGGCGATCATGACGCACTCGACGCGCGTGGGCGGCGTGGGCGGCGTGCCCGGCACGCTCCTGCGCCTCGCGGTTGGCCTGGAGGATGCCGGCGATCTGATCGCGGACTTGGATCAGGCGCTCGCGCAGATCTGACGTCTCTTAGATGCCCATTTGGTGCCTCACTGGCGCCTCACGGATGCCTCACCGTGCCTCACGGATGCCTCACCGGTGACTCACTGGTGACGCACGGATGCCCTGGGTTCCCCACAAATCTCGCAGGTAATTTAATTTGGTCAGTTTTTGATTATGCTCGAAAACGTTGCAATTCCGGGGCTGTAATTTAAGACCTTGAAGTATCCGCGATGGAATTGCATGCGAAATTGAGGGGGACGAGGCCGGGGTGCCCAGGGGGATGACGCGCGGTTAGCGGCGGCGCGGCGGGTCAGCGAGGCCGGGGCGTCCAGGGGGATGACGCGCGGTTAAGGGCGGCTACTGGACCTGACGGCCTACTGCCCGGCGGCTCAGCCAGGCCGCGGCGGCCGTGGCGCCGCCGACGGCGAGGACCGCGGGCACGAGGATCGTGGCGCCTTGGCCGGTGAACTCGATGACGAGGATGAGCCCCGTGAAGGGCGCCTTCATAGAAGTCCCGAGGAACGCTGCCGCGCCAATAAAAGCGAAGGCGGCGACCTCCGAGCCTGGCCATGCGGCCGCCCACGGCAGCCCGATGACGGCCCCCAGTCCCGCGCCGAGAGCGACTGCGGGGGTGAGGACGCCGCCCCAGCCTCCCGCGCCGATCGTCAGGAACGTGGTGGCCGTCTTGGCGAGCAGAATCAACAGCGCGAACGCGAGCCCCGCGCCGGCCGCCCACGTCGCGTCAAACTGCGTCTGGGCGCTGGCCTGCCCGTTGCCGAGCACCGAGGGAATGCGGGTGGAGACCAGGCCGACGACGACGAACGCGATCGGCAGCGTGACGAGAATACGCCAGTCACGCGGCCGGATTGCCCCGGTGCGCGCGACGGCCTGTTTGAACGCCCAGCCCGCAGCCCCGAGCACGGGCCCCATGAGCGCGCCGAAGACCGTCAAGGACAGTGACGGCGTGAGGGTCGGGACCGTGTAGAAGAAGGCCGGCCTCGTGAACCCCGTGGAGATGAGGACCGCGATCCCCGAGGTGATGAGCGCGGGGGCGACGGCGCGCGCCGAGAGTGACACGAGGAGGATCTCGAGGGTGTAGATCGCGCCCGACAGGGGGATCGAGTAGACGGCGGCCAGGCCCGCGCCCGCGCCGCATGCGACGATGATGCGCCGATCTTCGGGGGTGAGCCCCAGCCGGTCGGCGGCGGCCGCGCTAAAGGCGGCGGCCATCTCTCGTGGGGCGACCTCGCGCCCCACGGAGGCGCCGAGGCCAACGATGAGGACCTGGGTCAGGGCGTGCCAGGTGGCGCGCAGGGGAGGCATGGGGGCGCCGCCCACCGCGCCGGCCACGGAGGTGACGGCCTTGTTGCGGCGGAAGAGCAGGAACCAGGACAGGGCGCCGACGACGCCGGCGAGCGTGAGGACGGCGACGCGACGGGCGGGGGGAGACGGCGCTGACGGCCTCCAGGAGGGTGCCGCTATGCATGTCCCAGGCGAGGGCCTGGATCCAGTGGAGCAGGTGAATGCACGCCAGGCCGACGAGGCCGGCGATAACCCCGGTGAGGAGTGTTGCGACCGCGAGGCGGCGCGTGCTCACGGACATGGTGTGTCGGAGTCGAGGCGCTCGCTCACTCGTGTGAACAGCCCGGTGAGCATGTCGATTTCCTCGGGCGTGATGTCGTCGAGGAAGAGGCGGCGGATGACGTCGCGCTGGACCAGGGCGGCCTCGTCGAAGAGGGTCTTGCCGGCTGTGGTCAGGGTGACGAGGCCTCCGCGCCCGTCGCCCTCGCATGGGCGGCGCTCGATGAGGCCGCGGGATTCGAGGCGCTTCATCGTGTGGGTGAGGCGCGAGCGCGAGAAGACGACCTGGTGGGCGAGGCGGGAGGGGCGCACGCCCTCTTCCCCGGCGCGGTCGGTCATGAGGAGCACGGAGTATTCGGGCATCGACAGGCCGGCCTGACACTTGAGGGCGGCTTCGATGCGCTCGGTGAGGCGTGCGGTCGTCGTGAAGTAGAGCTCCCAGGCCGCCGCTCGGGGGTGGTGTGCTCGGCTCACTGGGTCTCCTCGTATCGTGCGGCATTTCGACGAGGCCGAAGTGGCCTCGGGCGTCTACGAGTATAACTTTCAATTACTCCGATCAAAAAATCGGTGCTGCGTAGCTCACGTTCTCACGATGAATTGTTTATTGACGAGAATTGTATGAATTGCGATATCCTCATGATAGGAATTGACTTTTTCAGAAATTCCCCGTCTCTTTTTCTCTGAAAGGACAGACATCGTGAAGAAGACAAAGAAGATTGTGGAAGTCGTCGATGATTTCGACGGCACCCCCGCAGATCAGACCGTGCGTTTCGCATTCAATGGTGCGTCGTACGAAATTGATCTGAACCGAGCCCACTTCGAGGAATTCGCCGAGGCCATTCAGCCTACATTAAGGCTGGCCGTAAGACGGGGACGACTCGCCGCCGCGGCAACGCCGGTAATCCGACGCAGCGCCTGGAGAACGCGAAGATTCGCGCCTGGGCGAAGGAAGAGGGACACGACCTGTCCGACCGTGGTCGCATCCCCGCTCCGATCGTTGAGGCCTACCGCAAGGCACATGCCTGATTCGTGGCAAATAATTGCGGGCGCACACCACGTGCGCCCGCAATTCTTTCTCAACGCACTGAAGGGGTGGCACGCATCTGCGTGCCACCCCTTCAGTCGTGGATAACGTCAGTTCTTGGTGACGGCGTTATTCGCGCCCGAGTCTGCGCCGGTCTGCGGGGCGTTGCCCTCCTCGTACTGAACCGAGTTGTTGGAGCCCGTGAAGGACACCTTCTGGACGGACTTCACAGCGATGGCGTTCGCGGAGCCGTTGACGGTGATCTCGGAGACGGCCTCGCCCTCGATGTGGTTGTTCGAGCCGTTGATGACGACGGTCTTGGTGCCCGCGGGGATCTCGACGTGCGTGTTGGACTCGTCGATCGTGAAGGTGCCGGCGGCGTTGGACTTGCCGGAGTCCTTGGAGGTGTCCGACTTGCCGGAGTCGCTGGATGCGTCGGTCTTGGTGTCCGTGCTCGGGTTGCTCGAGGCCTCGGGGGCGGACGAAGCCGCGGGGGCGGAGGAGTCGCCGCCGGACACGTTGGCGGTCTGGGAGCAGCCGGTGAGGGCCATGGTGGCGACGGCGAGAGCGGCCGCAGCGGGAAGGAGGGACTTCAGGGACATGGTGTCTCCTTTTCGTTGATCGGTCGTAGGTAAGCCCTAGTTGGGGTACTAGAAGGCGGGGATGAAGATTTCGACGCGGCGGTTGAGCGCGCGACCCGAGGGGTTGTCGGAACCGTCGGCGTTCTCGTTGGGAGCCACCGGCTTGGACTCGCCGTAGCCGGTCGCGTCCAGGGTGGAGCTCACGCCGTCCTTCTTCAGTTCGGCCACGACGGCGTCCGCGCGTTCCTGGGAGAGCTGCAGGTTGAAGGCCTCGTCCGAGACGGAGTCGGTGTGCCCGTAGACGTGGCCGCGGGGACCTTGTTGCTGGAAAGCACGGTCGCGAGCGACTTGATCGTCTGGGCGGCCTCGGGACGGATGTCGGACTTGCCGAAGTCGAAGAGGACGCCATCTTCGAGGGTGATGACGGTGCCGCAGGATTCCACGGGCTTCAGGTTGGCGACGGGCGGGAACTTACCGAGCTTGCCGAGCTTGTCGACCTTCGGGGCGTCCTTCACTTCCTTGCCGTTGACGGTCGCGGTGCCGTCGCCGTTGTTCTGGATCGTCAGCTTGTCGTCCGAGTAGCTGCCGGTGCCGTCGCCGTTGTTGATGATGGTGACGGTGCCCTTGGAGTACACGCCGGAGCCGTCGCTTTCGACGGTGATGGTTTCCGAGGTGGAGGAGTTGGAGTAGTTGCCGCCGCCCTGGCCGTCCAGGACGATGCTCGTGGTGGGGGCGGAGTAGGTGCCGGAGCCGTCGGTGCTCACGACGAGGGACACCATCGTGTCGGCGTTGGAGTAGGTGCCGGAGCCGTCGCCGCCGTAGATGATCGAGATCGGGCCCTCGGTGATCGTGCCGCCGCCCTGGCCGTCGTTGACGACGGTGCCGTTGTCCGAGGAGGAGACGACCGAGCCATCGCCGCCGAAGACGGTGGAGCCGGACGCGAGGGAGGTGCCGTCGCACTTGGCGGGCGAGATGGTCACGCCGGGGACGGTGTTGAGGGACTTGGAAGCGGAGTCGACGATGGCCTTATCGGCGTTGGAGGCGAAGACGTCGACGGAGGGAACGGAGAACAGGGGGATGGCCGGGATTTCGCCGGGGCGGTATCCGGACACGGTCGGGACGGACGAGGCCGTGGCCGACTGGGTGGCCGCCGGGGTCGTCGGGTCCGCGGCGGGGGATGCATCGGTGGCCTGGGGCTTCGAGGAGCCGCAGGCGCCGAGGGCGAGAGCGGTCGCAGCGATGAGAGTGGAGGCTGCCAGGGTGCGTCGTGTGATGTTCATGAAGTTAACCGTACGGGAAAATACGAGGGGCGCACACTGTTCCGGTAATCATGTAAAACCGCGGAATGTCAAGGATGTCAGGGGTAAATTTCGGGTGAGTCAGGGGTGAATCAGGGTATGCCCGGGGTCTGAGTCTGATTGAGGGCGCGCGGCTTGCGGGTGAGCCAGGCGGGAAGGTGAGCCGTGAGGTGGAGAAGTGTCCAAGCTGTGGCGTGATCAACCCCACGGGATGTATGAGGGGTGCCTCCACCTGTGGAAGAATGGAGACATGAGCTACAAACTGGTGCTGCTCCGCCACGGCGAGAGCGAATGGAATGCAAAGAACCTCTTCACCGGTTGGGTGGATGTTCCGCTGTCGGACAAGGGCCGCGCGGAGGCTACCCACGGTGGTGAGCTCCTCAAGGAATCCGGCGTTCTCCCGGATCTCCTGTTCACGTCGATGCTGCGTCGCGCCATCATGACCGCGAACCTGGCTCTCGACGCCGCCGACCGCCACTGGATTCCCGTTGAGCGCAACTGGCGCCTCAACGAGCGTCACTACGGTGCGCTCCAGGGCAAGAACAAGAAGGAAATCCGCGACGAGTACGGCGAGGAGCAGTTCATGCTGTGGCGCCGTTCCTTCGACGTGGCTCCGCCCGCCATCGAGGCTGGCTCCGAGTTCTCGCAGGATCAGGATCCCCGCTACGCCGGCGAGCCCGTTCCGATGAGCGAGTGCCTCAAGGACGTCATCGCGCGTCTGCTGCCCTACTGGGACGAGGCCATCGTTCCCGCGATCAAGACCGGTAAGACCGTCATGATCGCTGCGCACGGCAACTCCCTGCGCGCCATCGTCAAGCACCTGGATGAGATCTCCGACGAGGACATCGCCGGCGTCAACATCCCCACCGGTATTCCGCTGGTGTACGAGCTCGACGAGGAGACACTCAAGCCCATCAAGAAGGGCGGCACCTACCTGGATCCCGAGGCCGAGGCGAAGATCGCCGCGGTCGCCAACCAGGGCAAAGTGACCCACGCCAAGCCCCGACCTCGTTGATGCTGACGAGGTCGGGGCTTCGCTATGCCCGGAAACACGGGACTTTTCGGGTGTGATGACTCTCCTTATCGTGCACGTTTGATCGTGACCAGGGTCGCATGCTGGGACGAATTGCGGTCGTGCTTGAAGTTTGTTTGTGTCGTTCCTTGTATACGTGTAACGTTGAGCTTTCGCACTGTATGGGTCCGATTCTCTCGCCAGCTGGTAGAATAGTTCTGCTATCCACGCAAGCATCCAGGAGTCAATCCATGTCGTTTGAAATCGGTCAGACGGTCGTCTACCCGCACCACGGCGCAGCCACGATCGAAGAGGTCATGACGCGCACCATTCGTGGTGAGGAGCGGACGTACCTGAAGCTGCGTGTGAATCAGGGTGACCTCGAGATTCAGGTCCCTGCCGAAAACGTTGACATGGTCGGCGTTCGTGACATCGTCGACGAGGACGGCCTCGAAGAGGTCCTGTCTGTCCTGCGCGCCCCCTACATTGAGGAGCCGACCAACTGGTCGCGTCGTTTCAAGGCGAACCAGGAGAAGATCGCCACCGGTGACATCGTGAAGGTCGCCGAGGTTGTGCGCGACCTGACCCGCCGTGATGACCTGAAGAAGCTGTCCACGGGCGAGAAGCGCATGCTGACGAAGGCCCGTGGGATCCTGACCTCCGAGCTGGCCCTGGCTCGCAACATCGAAAAGTCTGCTGCCGCCGAGCGCCTTGATTCCGTCCTGGCCGAGGGCCGCATCGAAGTCGAAGAAGATGCCGTCGCAGAGTGACGCTCGCGCCGTCCTGACGGCCGCCGGCTCCGGCTCTCGCCTCGGCTGCGAGTGTCCGAAGGCCCTCGTTGAACTCTCGGGTCGCCCCCTGGTCTGGTGGGCGGCCCGCGGCCTACGCGCCGGGGGAGTGGGTGCGATCGTCGTGACGGCGCCGGCCTCGGCGATCGAGGAATTTCGCTCCGCCCTCTCCGATGTCGACGGCGTGAGTGTCGTCGCTGGCTCCGATCGTTCCCGTCAGGAGTCTGTGGCCCTGGGACTTGCTGCTCTCGGGCAGTGCGAAGCGGACACGGTCGTCCTCGTGCATGACGCGGCGCGTCCCCTGACGCCCCCGCAGGTCACCGAACGCGTCATTGATGCAGTGCGCGGCGGTGCAGGCGCGGTTATCCCCGTCCTGCCGGTCGCCGACACCCTCAAGACGGTGGACGCCTCGGGCGTCGTGACGGGCACGCCGCGGCGCTCCGACATGGTGGCCGTGCAGACCCCGCAGGGTTTCCGCTGGGATGTGCTCACGCGCGCGCACGAGGCGGGCGCCTCTCTGGGTGCGGACGAGGCCCGGGCGGCCACGGACGACGCCGGCCTCGTCGAGGCGATCGGCGGCACCGTGCACACGGTCGCGGGCGACGAACGGTCCATGAAGGTCACGCGCCCCCTTGACCTGGCGCTTGCGCGCCTCCTCGCTGCTGAAGAAGCCTAGCGGACGTCCGGATCCTGCCCTCGCAGGAGAGCTCGCACCACATCGACGCCGGTCTCGGTGCCGAGAACGCGTCGCCGCCGGGGGTTGGAAGCGAAATAGTCAACAAGTCGCTCGAGGGCGACATAGGAGAACCCCGGGTCGCTGAAGCGAAGCCATAGACGCCATCTTCGCCATCCTTGGTGCAGTGAATGGCGGTCGCTCCCTTGATGGTCTCACCCATGCCAACGATATAGCTCCAGGCGACCGTCTCGATACGAGGGACGAAGTCTTTCTCGGCGATTGCGAACCCCTCGGGGACGAGAACAATCATTTGCACATGTGCGCCATGTTCACGCGGAAAGTAAATTTCTGGGACTTTCACGAGGAGATAGATGATGAAAAAGCCCGTGCCGAGCGACATGAGGAAGCCATTCTTTGTGCTCGACGAGAATGCGAGAGGAATGAGGGAGATAGCAATGCCGCTCAGTCCCCATGCGATGCCGGCAGCGCGACTCCGGGCAAAGGTGGTGTCCCCGGTGACCATCAGCTCGGTGACCGTGCGGTCCTCCTGGCGCGTTGTGGCGGCGGTGACCCTGGGCGGGCGGCTGGGTGCTCGCGCGTAGGCAACGGCGGCTGGAATGAAGGCGACGAGGAGAATGCAGACGATAGCGAGCCCGTAACGCAGGCCGAGGGCGGGGAAGCCGAGTGCGATGAGAGCAACGAGGACAAGTGCTGCCGCGACTCCGACGGCATACAAGCACGCGGGGACGATCCATGCTCGTCGCATGATGGCGTCTGCCTGGGTCGGGGTGAGGGGGCGCCGAATGAGCGTCAGGGGGAGCATGGGCTAGCCCGTGGTTAGGATATCGGTGACGAGCTGCGGCCCCTGCGGTGTCTCGAGCGTTGCTCGATCCTCGGGATGGGCGACAAAGTGGTTGATGAGCCGTGCTAGTTGCCAGTAGCAGATGGGCATCCCCCTCATCTCGAAAACGAGCGCATCCTCGGAGTCGCGGGTGGATACGTGCATCAACTGGTGTGGCTCATGGGCGGCGACGAAAAGCTCGAAACCCTCAATCTGGGGATTGTGATCCCAACGGATGTGCGTCGGATTGTCGTGTAGGAGGGGCTGAATTGACAGGTGATCGGGGCTAAACGTGATCATCGGTGACCGGTGGATGCGCGAGGGGCGATATTCCGTCATCTTGAGCATTGTGTATCCGAGGAATGAATACGAAAAGCCTAGGATCAAGCCGCTGATGGCGTCTGGATGAATGAGGAACAGAAGGAGGGCGATGGGGCCGCAGCTCATCAAGAACACGGAGCTGATCGACGAAACGTAGAAGGGAAAAACAAAGGGGTAGAGAGCGAGCCCTTCCGGCTCGACGTGTATGAGAACTCCTCGGCGCTGTCGAGCGATCTCTGCGAAGCCGAGTGTGAGGAAAACGAGCGCGAGGAGAATTGGGACTGCGACGAAAAAGAACGTGTAGGCGATTGGGAAAAAGCTGCGGATGCAGAAAAAGAAGAGCGCGCCAACAGCGCATCCGGCAGCGGTGACGAAGCTTGTGCGCGCCTGCGACAGTCGTTCGTCTGCCTCGGACACACTACGCAGTGATTGCTGTGCCATCATCGGCCTCCTTCCCGGGCAACACATCAGCATATGGCATGCGGTCAGATCGCGCAGGCGCTTCCCGAGCCTCGTTCCTGGTGTGGCCCGAGGAGAGCGTCACACGTGAAACGTGGTAGTTTCACCCTGGACGCACACGCGCCACCGAGCACTCCCCACCGAAGGAGCCCGATTCCATGAGCACAACGCCCATCGCCCGCCGCCGCGTGATCACGCGCCAAGTCGTCGAATGGGCGGCCTGGGACTGGGGCAGCGCCGCCTTCAACGCGGTCGCCACGACCTTCGTGTTCACGACCTACCTGACCAGCGACGGTGTCTTCACCGACTCGGGCACGGCCTCGACCTGGCTCAGTAACGGTATGACGATCGCGGGCCTGTTCATCGCCCTCCTCGCCCCCATCACCGGCCAGCGCGCCGATCGACGAGGCCGGGGCGGAGTCTGGCTCGGATGGTTCACCGGGTTGGTCGTCGCCTGTATGCTCGCCATGTACTTCGTACACCCCGAGTCGGTCCTCGGGCCCCGCGGCGCCCTCATGCTGGGTATTGCGCTGCTCGGCCTGGGTAACGTGTTCTTCGAGTTCGCCTCCGTCAACTACAACGCGATGCTGAACCACCTGGGCGAGAAGGAGGACCGCGGCAAGATCTCGGGCTTCGGCTGGGCGTCCGGCTACATCGGCGGCATCGTCCTGTTGCTCATCCTCTACGTGGGCCTCATCGGCGCGAACCTGCTGGGCGTGCCCACGGACGAGTACCTGCCCATCCGAATCTCTATGGTGATCGCGGCCCTGTGGTTCGGCGGCTTCGCGATCCCTGTCATCCTCCACCCGCCGCTGCCCGAGAAGGTCCACACCGGCGGCGATCACGAGTCGATCATCGACTCCTACAAGCTCCTGTGGCGCACGGTGCGCACCCTGAAGAACGAGGCCCCGCACACCCTCTTCTTCCTCATCGCCTCCGCCGTCTTCCGCGACGGCCTCGCCGGCGTCTTCACCTTCGGCGCGGTCCTAGCCAAGACCGCCTTCGGTTTCAGCGCCGGACAGGTCATGATCTTCGCGATCGCCGCGAACATCGTCGCCGGCCTCGCGACCGTCGCCTTCGGCTGGGTCGACGACAAGATCGGCCCGAAGAAGGTCATCATCCTGTCCCTGTGCGCGATGGTCGTCGCCGGCTTCGGCGTCTTCTTCCTGCACGCCCGCGGCCCCATCGTCTTCTGGACCCTCGGCCTGACCCTGTGCGTCTTCGTCGGCCCCACCCAGTCCGCGTCCCGTTCCTTCCTGTCGCGCATAATCCCCGCGGGCCGCGAGGGCGAGGTCTTCGGCCTCTACGCGACGACCGGCCGCGCCGTGTCCTTCATGGCGCCCGCGATGTACAGCCTGTTCCTCATGCTCGGCAAGCGTATGACGCCCGCCGGAGCGGACTACACGTACTGGGGCATCCTCGGCATCATGCTGATCCTCGGCATCGGCCTGGCCCTCACGATCCCCGTGAAGGCAGACCGCGCGACCCTGCACCACATGGAGGGCTGAGCTCCTCGACGAGGCGCCCGCACCCGCGCGCGACGTCCCCGGCGCAACCGAGTGATCCTCGGGCGTCGGGGACGATCCTGTATCAATGCGCTGATGGCGATGCGGGGGTGAACGCGACGAGGCTCTCCTTTGTGACTCCCACGAGGAGATCGTCGTAGACCCACGTGAGGTTGGTGGCCTCGTCGAGTTGCTCCGACCTGTTCGTCACGTTGTCCGCCATCGCAAACACGAACGCGGGAGTGCCTGCGGGACCCGCGCCCCGAAGGTAGAGGACGCTGCCGTCAGCGCTGGAGCGCATCGCGACGGACGAGAAGAAGTTGGGCTGGCTGCTCTCCTTCAGGAATGCCCCGTCAGGTTGCATGCTGAGGGACTCGCCGGTGGACGTGGAGACCTCAAGTGATGGTGGCGAGTGATCGGTGGCTCCCTCGGCGCTGACGAAGCTCGTCGTCCAGGGGGGCGGTCTCCTTCGTATAGAAAGATCTGAGCTGCTCGAGCGTCGGCAACGAGGCGTCGCTCGTGGGACGGACCCAGTCGATTGTTATCTTGTACGTGTCGACGACGGTGCCGCTCGGATCGTAGGCGGTCACCGTGTTGCCGTCTCTCAGCACGGCCACGCCGTCGCTCGCAAGCGTGACCTGAGGCTTGATCTCCTCGTCCTTCGACGGGGGCGTGCCGAGGGTCCGTAGCTCCCCGGTGCGCGGATCGATGAGCTGCGGGGCAGCGTGCGACACATCGACGGGCACGAGTACCGAGGTGTTCTCCCCGCTGCCAGTGAGCGCGTCCGTCGGGTGTGTGATGGGGGAGAGGAACGTTAATCCGGTGCGGTTTTGAGGCGAGGTCCTCGTGCTCCATCGTTGGGTCCACGTGCCCGCCTCGTTCGTCCAGCCGCTGCAGGTTTCGACGGTGTCACACGTGACCACGACGCCCTGGGTGAACCCCATGGGCAGGTCGTCGCCCCAGGGGACGTGGGTCTGATCGCCGGTCGTCTTATCGACGAGGAGTGGGCCGATGATGAGGTGTGTGTCGGTGGAGAGAAACTCGGGGAATGCGTAGGTGCGCAGACGCGGTGGGCGTGGCCCGGTGGACGTCCACAGGGCGCTCGGCTCGGTGCCCGACACGTCGTAGGCCGAGATCGTCGTGACGGGATTCGAATTTGGGCCGTAGGACACGGCGTAGAGCGTGGAGCCCTCCGCGAACAGCCGCGGTGGTACGGCGGCGGCTGCAGCATCGAAGGGCTGCGTCCATGCGACGGCAATTCCCGAGGCCCACTCCGGGGAGATGGCGCGCGTGTCCTTCGCTGTACCGTGGTAGCCCGTCAGAGAGGAATTCCCCCAGTTCACGTCTGCGCTCGGCCAGGTGCGATGTGTGACGTGCTGGTCGCACATGTTCAGGATAAATGCCAGTATGAAGGCCACCCAGGTGAGGAGAAAAAAGCTCAGCCACGGGACGTGACTCCGTCTGCGAGGAGCGCGTGACGCCTCGGGGTGCGTGTCCATCGAATCGTTGCTGCTCACGAATCGTTCCTTCCGCTCAGGAGTGCCACTGTCACGCCGTGTGCGGCGTAAAAGCCACGATCGTGTCGTCGACGACGCCGACGAGGAGGTCATCGAACACCCAGGTGAGGTACTCGGCGCCGTTGAGCTCCTCAGAGACGTACGCGGCCCCGGTCCTCGTGTCGACGAAGACGAATCCGCCCTGCCCCTGCTGTGTGTTGAACTTCGCGAACACCACATCCGCTCCGGGGCTGATGCGAATTTCAGAGGGGACGTAGGCCACGTATGTGCGGCCCAGGTTGTTGTCGTTGGGGCACACCGGGCGGCTGGGGCTACCGTCGGTTGGAGTGACCGTGAGGATGGGGCATCGCTCTCCCTGCGCCCTGTTGACCTGTGTCACCGTCGCCGTCGCCCACGTCGGGGCATCCCCGGCGAGGAACCCCTGAATGTCGGAGGTGGAGGGGAGGGTGCCGTCGTTTGTCGTCGTGCGCCCGCCCGTTGAGTCAGGCTGTAATCCCACGAGGAACCCACCCGCATCGAAGGTGAGAGCCGTGTACGCGTCGTAAGTGACGATGCCGTCGCGCGCGAGGAGCACATTACGAGGGTTGTTCGTGTCATAGGAGGCGGGATCCTCGAGGTCTGTCACCACTCCTGTGCGCGGATCGATGAGCTGGGCCGGATGCTCGCTTGTTTTGATCGGCAGGAGTACGCTCGTCGTCTCATTGTCTGTGACGACCCTGCTGGTGGGATGGGTGATCCTCTCCGAGCTCAGATTGTCGAAGGACTGCGTTGCTGTCCAGGAGCTCCACTGTTGCGTCCATCCGGAGGAGTTCCGTGCCCAGCCCTTGCACGTCCATATCCCGTCGCAGGTCACGACAATGCCGTCAGCGAAGGCGACCGGCTTCGCGTTCTCCCAGGGTGTAGAGGCAATGTGACCGGTGGCCTTGTCGATGGTGAGGGTGTTAAACGCGATGTCCGTGTCGGTGACGACGAATTCAGAAGTTTCGACGTAACGGGTGTTCTGCGCGGTTGCGGACCATAGTTGGCGGGGCTCGGTGCCGGACAGGTCGTATGCCTGCGCCACGACGGTCGGAGAGGACCCCTGCCGGGACTCAAAGGTGGCATAGAGCGTGCTTCCTTCGGCGTGGAGGAAGACGACGGGGCTCGTATCGCCTGGGGTGAGGGGGATGCGCCACGCCGTCTCGATGCCCGAGGCCCAGTCGGGAGACAGGAGGTGCGTATTGATCGCCTGCCCGCCATAGCCTGCGGTCGGGGCGTTCGTGTCGTACGTCCGCGCAGTGCGCTGCAACGACGGATCGTTGGAGTGGGAGGGCCAGATCCACGAGCCGACGAGAACAACGAGAATGACGACGGCGAGTGTCGTCACGATGTGCGGCAGCGAGAACAGATGTTTCTCGCGAGAAAACTGCTCGGCGGGCGCGTGACGCACCATCCCCGTGCCCTGCTCGCGCGAGGGGACGCGTGGGGGTGGGGTGTGATCGCCATTGCTCATGAGTAGTTTCTATCACACCCGGGGTGGGTGGTGTTACGACGAGGCCGGCACGAATGCCGTGAGTCCGCTGTCGGTCATCCCGATGAGCATGTCGTCGAAGACCCACGTGGTCTTATCCATCGCATTGAGTTCGGATGACGTGTAGGTGAGTCCGTTGGCGATGTCGATGAAATATTTGCTCTTGTCCTCGCGCGTAAAAGCGTCGATATAGAGAGCTGATCCGTCGGCGCTGACGCGCAGCTGGCGTGGTTTCATCACGCAGTACTCGGTCGCGTAACGGCGAAGTTCCTCCGGGAGGTGGGTCTTACGCGTCGATCCGCCAGCGGAGAGAGTGGCCACAAGCTTGCAGTCGTTGTCGCGGTCCAATTCGACCGTACCGCTCGACCATTTCGCTTCCCCCCTCGGTCATGTACTTTTTGAGTCCTGAGATGCTCGGGTACGTCCCGTCATCACTGACCACCGGCAGAAGAAGCATGCGCGGCGCGCTGAACGTGGACTGCAAGGTTCCGTCACTGTCGAAGAGAGAGCCATGCGACTTGACGCTTTCGAAGACGAGGTAACCGTCGGACGCGACTTCGACGCTCGGGGACTTACTGTCTTCGTCTGCGCCGCTCAGGGTGGTCAGCTCGCCCGTATGGATGCGAATGATCTGGGGACGTTGCGAAAAGCGCGTCGGGAGCAGGGCGGAGGTGTGCTCCCCGCTACCCGAGAGCACGAACTGAGAGGGCACGTAATCCAAGAAATGTTGCTCCAACCCGCTTTCACTCAGCTGCCCTGTTGGTGTTGTCCACAGGGTCGTCCATTCGCCGGCCGCCCTCGTCCACCCGTTGCAGGTGGACGGCGGTGTGCAGGTCACGAGGATGCCGTCGGCATATGCGAGGGGGGGAAAGCCGCACCCCAGGGGGCTGGGGTCTGCTCGCCGGTCGTCTTGTCGATGATGACGTCGCGGAAGAAGACGCTGTCGTCGCTCGAGACGAACGCGGGCGTGTAGGGGCTGGATACGTCACTCGCTGAGGGGCCGGTCGAAGACCATAGGAGGGCGGGTTGTTCCCCTGACACATCGTAGGCAGTGACGGTGACGGCTTGGCTGGCGTCGCCCTCGGGAGAGCCTGGACCGACGAGTAGACGGTCGAACCATCGACGTACATCTGGGGTGGGAGAGCGGAGTGCTGCTCCGGAATGGGCAGCGTCCATGCGGTGGCCACGCCCGAGGCCCACTGAGGCGATATCGAGTGCGTGTTCGTGGCGCTCCCGCGGTATCCGGGTGTGCGGGCGGGCAGGTTCGCCGCATGTTCGCGCGCGTCCGTGCTCGTCGCGGCGGTGGAGCCCGCCGACGGCTTCGACGAAGGCGTCGACGAGGACCCGAACAGGCCGGGAGCGAAGAGAACGATCCCAAAGTTGAGCGCGGCGACGCAGGCGAGCACGATCATAACGACGGATGGCTTGCGCTTGACAGCTTCCGTGTCGACCCGCGTCCCGGAGGACTCCGGCCTCGGGGTGTGGAGCGCCGTCGGTGTTTCATCGCCAGCGGGCTGCTCCTGAGACGAGGCCGTGGCGACGGTCGGGGAAGCGGTGTCGTTCGAGGTGGGCGCAGTCTCCTCCGAGGAGAGCCCGTCCGGCGTCAGAGCGTCTACGGGCAGGGCGGCGTCGGCCTCGTCGGTGAGCGGTGATGGGGTCTCGGCGAGGAGATCATCCAAGTCCGGCAGTGGCGCCAACTCCGGCAGAGGCGCGAGGTCAGGCAGCGGCGTAAACCCGGGCAATTCCCCGAACTCGGGGAAGTCGGGCGCGTGTATATCCGCGTTCGGCGTATCGGAGGGGCGAGTGCGCGCCTCGTCGTCGGAACCGCGGTGGAGGTCATCGTTGCTCATGAGTTGTTTCTCTGAGAGGGCAGTCGTGGTCTGGTCATAGGACGGTGATCTCAGGAGGACGCCGGCACGAATGCCGTGAGTCCGCTGTCGGTCAAGCCGATGAGCATGTCATCGAAGACCCACATGGTCTGTTTCGGCAGGTTGAGAAGGTTTGATGTGTAGGTGAGCCCGTTGGCGGTATCGATGAAGTACCGGCTCTGGTCCTGGTAGGTGAAGGTATCGGCGTAGAGGACCGAACCATCCGCGCTGACGCGGACCTCCTTCGGGCTGAAGATGCACGTGCTGGTCATGTATGGGCTCAGCACGCCGGGGACTGGAGTCGTGCGCGTCGACCCGTCGGAGGTGAGGGTGACCTGGATGGAACAGTCGTCCTTATCCACGAGGCCTACCGTTCCTGTCGCCCAATTCGCGGTCTTCTTCGTCATGAAGGTCTTGATGTCAGCGGTGCTCGGCTGGTTGCCGTCACGGCTGACTGCGGGTAGACGCAGATATTCATCGTTTGAGTATGTGGATTGGCGGGCCCCCGAGCTGTCGGTGAGGAACCCCTGCTTCTTGCTGACGTCGGTGATGACGAAGCCGTCGGTCGCCACCTCGACGTATTGGCCCAAGCCTGACTGGGCGGGGCTGGGCAGGTACGTTGTCTTACCGGTATGGATGTTGATGATCTGCGGGGTTTCCTGATAGCTGGAGGGGACCAGGACGGAGGCGAGTTCACCCGTGCCGGAGCGTGTGGTGCCTGCGGGCGCATAGTCCAAACCCTGGTTACTCAACCCGTAGACGTCTGTGGATTCGTTGTCGTCGTCCACAGATTCGTCCACTCGCCGGAGGTTTGCATCCACCCGCGGCACGAGGATGTCGTCGAGCAGGTCACCACGATGCCGTCGGCCTGCGCGAGGGGAAAATCATCGCCCCACGGGGCCTGTGTCTGCTCGCCGGTCGCCTTGTCGATGACCACGTCGTGGAAAAAGAGCTGGGTCTCGCTCGACACGAACGCGGGTGTGTACGTCATGATCGCGGAGTTTTCCGTGGGGCCGACCGTGTCCCACAGGAGGGTGGGTTCCTCCCCGGACAGGTCGTAGGCCTGAGTTCTGACGGCGGAACCGCGCTGGCCCTCGATCGTGTCGTCGCCGGCGATGTAGAGGACCTGACCCTCGGCGAACATCTGCGGTCCGAACTGAGTCATTTCTGACGGCAGCTCGAGCGTCCACGCGGTGGCCACGCCCGAGGCCCACTGAGGCGATATTGAGTGCGTGTTCGTGGCGCTCCCGCGGTATCCGGGGGAGCGGGTCGGCAGATCCGCCGCATGCTCGCGCACCTCGGAGTCCGCCTGTGTGCTGGCGCTCGACGAGGTCTGCGTACCCCAAGGTGTCGATGATGAACCGTCGCGAGTGGACGAGAGAAACGACGCGCCCAAGCCGATCGCGATGAGAGCGACGAACGCGATGAGGAGGTTCGGCTTTTTCTGCCTCGGGGGCACCGAGGCTCGCGGGGTCCTCGCGGGCGTGGGCCCGACGGTGATGGCCGGCTGCGGTGCCTGCGTGGCTGCGGGCTGCCTCCTCGGCGAGGCCGTGGCGGCGGTCGGACGCGATTCCTGCTTGTTTGCGGACCGTTTTTGCGACGAGGCCGTGGCGGCTTTGTGGGAGGCGCTGTGCGTCCGGGCTGTCGCAGCTCCCGCCGTCGGTGCAGATCCCGTCTCAGGGACTGCGTCTGGCTGAGGGACGTCGGTCGGCACGGGCGGTGTGACGCGAAGGAACTCGTCGAGGTCCGGCATCTCCAGGTCCGGCATCACGATCTCTGGCATCGCCGACTCCTGCAACGCGTCCAACTCTGGCAGCGGCGCAAGTTCGGGCAGATCTGCGAACCCCGGAAGATCCCCAAAGTCCGGGAGTGCTGAGATATCGAGCTGCGACAGGCCATCCCACGCGTCGGAAGAGTGAGCGCGTGCTGCGTCGTCGGACGTGTGGCGGAGGTCGTCGTTGCTCATAACATGTTTCTACCACGCTGCGTCCCGGCGGGCGCTCGCGGGTTACTCCTCGGCGCGCACCATGAGGGCGCTCGCCAGCGCGGCCACGCCCTCGCCTCGTCCCGTGAAACCCAGGTGATCCGAGGTCGTCGCCGACACGGTGACCGTGCCTCCCGCGATCTCGCTCATGACGGCGCAGGCCTCGGGCAGGCGAGCCGCCATGCGAGGCCGGTTCCCGACGACCTGCACGGTTGCGTTGCCCAGAACCCAGCCGGCCTCGGCGGCCATGCGGCGCACCTCCTCAAGCAGTGCGCGCCCCGACGCCCCCGCCCACTCCGGGCGATCCACGCCGAAGACCGTGCCGAGCTCGCCCAGACCCGTCGCCAGCAGCATCGCGTCGCACAGCGCGTGCGCGGCTACATCCGCGTCCGAATGCCCCCTCAAGAGGACGCTCTCCCGGCCACTCCAGGCACGCGACCATGAGCGTGCGCGGCGAGTCGGGAGCGGCGAACGCGTGGACGTCGACCGCTTGGCCGATGCGGAAAGGAAGTTCAGTCATGGCACCAGGGTAGCGTCAGGCGGAAGCCGGCGTAAAGGCCGTGACCTGGCCGTTCGACACCGCGATCAGGAGGTCATCGAACGCCCACGTCAGCTGATCCACGGTGCCCAACTCCGTGTCCGTGTGGACGACGTCCCCGTTCGTGTCGAGGAAGTAGACGTGCTCGATCTCCCTCCCGGTGTCATCCGCGATGTACGCGGCCGCGCCGTCGGTGCTCACGCGCACCTGCGCCATCCTCGCGTAGCAGGCTCGCTGGAGGTGTCCGACAAGTCCTTGACGTTGTGCACGATGCGCGAGGGGCCACCCGACGTCAGGGAGACCGTGACGTCCTTGCACTTACTGCCCGACACCTCGACCGTGCCCGTCGCCCATGGGCTCTTCCCGTTCTTCAAGTAGGCCTGCAGCTCCTCGATGGTCGGGGCATTTCCTCCGTCCGCGATCCCCGGCAGGGTGGGTGCGGCCTCGAAGGAATTAATGAGTGTCCCAGAGGCGTCGTAGAAGCGCACCATGTTGTTGTTGTCCCGGATGGCGACGCCGTCGCTCGCTCGATAGACGCCGCGTCGGTAGGTGGAGGGGTCCCACCGAGTGCTCTCACCGAGCGTCGTGACCGTTCCCGTGCGCACGTCGATCAGCTGCAGGGATCGCTTGTCTTGAACGGGTACCAGGATCGACATATTGTCGCCGCTGCTCACCGCCGGGCCGCCGGGTATGTCCCACAGGCTGCTGTGTACGTCCTGTAGCGAGGTGATCGACTTCCACTGCTGCTTCCACTCGGAGGACTCCCACGTCCACCCGGTGCAGGTTTCCGCGCCCGAGCACGTCACGAGGACATCTCCGACCACCGTGAGTGGAGCATCATCCAGCCAGGGAGCATCCTCAACCTCGCCCGTCGTTTTATCGACCGTGGAGTTGCCGACGATGAGCTTGTCGCCGATCGTGACCATGCGCAGCGAGAAGCGGTAGGAATCCCGCTTCACCTGAGGGTTGCTGGAATCCCAGATGACCTGCGGCTGCGAGCCTGAAATATCCACGGCGGCGACGTCGAGACCCTCACCAAGGGATGGGGTCGCGGCCACGTACAGGGTCGTGCCGTCGACCAGGGTCGTCACCTCCTGGTGCTCCCCGCGGACCGCGGAGACGTTGTCGAGGGTCCACGCCGTGCCGATGCCCGCCGCCCAGGCGCTGGAGATGTTCCCGGTGCTCGTGGCTGCCCCGGCGTAGCCCTGAGCGCTCTTCTTCTGCTCGCGCGGCGTCGAGCCCCACGGCCCGAAGAAATAGCCGAGGACCATGAGGACGACGATGAGGAACGCGAGGATCGACAACGCGATGAACCACGCGCGCTTCGACGACATCCCCGAGGGAGTGCCCGGATCGTTCGGGCGCACGGTGGGGTTGGGGATCGGCGTCGGCGAGGCAAACACGTTCGTCGACGAGGCGGGCCCACTCGCGTACGGGGTGCCCGTCGGCGGCGGGGGAACCGGGGCGCTCGAGGAATCGGCAGCGGTGGGCTGCGTCCACTGGGAATCGTTCGTACTCACCCGTCGTTTCTACCACACGCTCCTGGCGCAACTCCGCCCAGCCCGGCCCCGGCCTCGTCCATCCGTGTGACGAGGAACGGGCGCCCTCGCAGGCCACGCCCCCTCTCCGATAGGATCGACCCGTGCGCTACATTTCGACACGACGCGGCCCCAACACGCCCACCCGTTCTTTCAGTGACATCCTCCTGGAAGGCCTCGCCCCCGACGGCGGCCTCTACCTGCCCGAGGAGTACCCGACGCTGTCTCGCTCCGACCTGGACGAGCTGCGCATCGTCCTGCGCGAGGACGGCTACGCGGCCATGGCCGCCGGCATCATCTCCCTCTTCGTCGATGACATCCCCGCCGGCGACCTGAGCGCGATCACGGCCCGCGCCTACCGCACCCCCTCCTTCTCCGACCCCCAGATCGTCCCCGTCGACGCCCTGGAGGGTACCGACCTGCACATCGCGCACCTCTCGAACGGCCCGACGGCCGCCTTCAAGGACATGGCGATGCAGCTCCTCGGCGAACTCTTCGAATACGAGCTCACCCGCCGCGGCGACTGGCTGACCATCGTCGGTGCGACCTCCGGCGACACCGGCTCCTCCGCCGAGTACGCGCTGCGCGGCCGACGCGGCCTCTCCGTCGTCATGCTCACCCCCGCCGGGCGCATGACCGCCTTCCAGCGCGCCCAAATGTTCTCCCTCCTCGACGAGAACATCGTCAACGTCGCCGTCGACGGCGTCTTCGACGACTGCCAGGACCTCGTCAAGGCCATCAACATGGACGCCGATTTCAAGGCCACCTGGCACGTGGGCGCCGTCAACTCCATCAACTGGGCGCGCCTGCTCGCCCAGGTCTGCTACTACGTGGCCACCTGGCTGCGCGTCACCGAGGAGGGGGCCGACGCCTCGTCCACGGTCAGCGTCGTCGTGCCGTCGGGCAACTTCGGCAACGTGTGCGCCGCCCACATCGCCCGCCAGATGGGCGTGCCGCTGGGTACCCTCGTCGTCGCCACGAACGAGAATGACGTCCTCGACGAATTCTTCCGCACTGGCGTCTACCGCCCCCGCTCCTCCGCGGACACGCTGGCCACCTCCAGCCCGTCCATGGACATCTCCAAGGCCTCGAACTTCGAGCGCTTCATCTTCGACCTGCTCGGCCGCGACGGGGACGCCACCCGTGCTTGTTTGAGACGGCCCTGGCCCGCGACGGCTACTTCGACCTGTCCGGCACGCCCGAGTTCGCCTCCCTGCGCGAGACCTACGGCTTCATCTCCGGCACCTCCACGCACGCTGACCGCCTCGCCGAGATCGCGCGCACCGAAAAGGAAAGCGGCTACCTCCTCGACCCGCACACGGCCGACGGTGTGCACGTCGCCCGCGCGGTGCGCCCGCAGATCGAGGGCCCGCTCGTCGTCATGGAGACCGCCCTGCCCGTCAAGTTCGCCGACACGATCCTCGAGGCCACCGGCCACCTCCCGCCCGTGCCCGAGCGCTTCGCAGGCATCGAAGGGCGCGAAGAGCGCGTCACGCCGCTCGCCAACTCCGCCGAGGACCTCAAGGCCCTCATCGCCGAGCGCGTGCGCCCCGGCGCCTGAGGTTTCTTTCACTCGACGAGGCCCGAGCCCCCGCCCGCGAAACCGCTCCGTTTCGCCGGGTGGGGCCCGGGCCTCGTTACATACTCCCGGAGAGCGCCCGCGTCGCTCCCCGTCGCGCCTCGCCAGGTAGGATTGGTGCCATGCTGCACCTGTACGACTCCAAGAGCGCCCGCATCCAGCCCCTCAACCCGGTCACCCCCGGCAAGGTCGGCATCTACCTGTGCGGCGCCACCGTGCAGGGATCCCCGCACGTCGGCCACCTGCGCGCCGCCGTCTCCTTCGACACGCTGATCCGCTGGCTGCGCCGCAGCGGCTACGAGGTCACATACGTCCGCAACGTCACCGACATCGACGACAAGATCCTGAACAAGTCGGCCGAAGCCGGCTGGGACTGGTGGGCCTGGGCCTACCGCTTCGAACGCGAATTCACCGAGGCGTACGAGACCCTCGGCGTGCAGGCCCCCACGTACGAGCCTCGCGCCACCGGGCACATCCCCGACCAAATCGACCTCGTCCAGCGCCTCATCGACGCCGGCCACGCCTATTCGGACGGGCGCGGCAACGTCTACTTCGACGTCCACTCCCAGGGCGACTACGGCTCGCTCACCCGCCAGCGCCTCGTCGACATGCGCACCACCGAAGACGACGCCCAGATCGACGAGGCCGTCGAAGCCGGCAAGCGCGACCCCCGCGACTTTGCCCTCTGGAAGGCCAGTAAGCCGTCCGAGCCAGCCACTGCCTCGTGGGACAGCCCCTGGGGACGCGGCCGACCCGGCTGGCACCTCGAATGCTCCGCTATGTCGCGTCGCTACCTCGGCGACGAATTCGACATTCACGGCGGCGGCATCGACCTGCGCTTCCCGCACCACGAGAACGAGCAGGCCCAGTCCCACGGCGCTGGCTGGCCCTTCGCGCGCCTGTGGGTCCACAACGCGTGGGTGACCACCAAGGGCGAGAAGATGTCCAAGTCGCTCGGCAACGTCCTGTCGATCGGTGCGCTGACCGAGGAGTACCCGGCCGTCGCCGTGCGCTGGGCCCTGTCCACCGTCCACCACCGCTCCGCTATCGAATGGGGCCCCGAGACACTGCCCGCCGCGCACGCCGCCTGGGAGAAGTTCTCCACCTTCGTGGCCCGCGCGATCGAGGCCGCCGGCGAGGCTCCGGCCTCCGAGATTGCTCTGGCGCCCGCCGACCTACCCGAGGCCTTCGTCGCCGCGATGGACGACGACCTCAACGTCGCCGGTGCGCTCGCGGTCCTGCACGAGCACCTCAAGGCCGGCAACGCCGCGCTTGCTGCCGGTGACGTTTCTGGCGTGTACCGCGAGCAGTGCTGGTCCGCTCCATGCTGGACGTGCTGGGGCTTGATCCGGCCTCCGAGCAGTGGCGCGGACAGGCCGGTATCGGCGCTGGCGCTTCTGGCGCGGCTGCCGCCGAGCACTCGGCGCTGGACGCGCTGGTCCAGGCCGTGCTCTCTGAGCGGGCCGATGCCCGCGCCGCCAAGGACTGGGCCCGCGCGGACGAGCTGCGCGACCGCCTGGCCGCCGCCGGCGTCACCGTCGCGGACGGCCGCGACGGCGCGACGTGGAGCGTTGGCTGAGCTGCGATTTTTGATAGCTGTCGCCTGACGTGCATGCCGCCTGATCCCGATGGGGTCGGGCGGCTTCGCGCTGTTTGGCGGGCCGGGCTGCTTGATGCGCCCGTGGGCGGCGGCCCGCCCGCGAGCCATCCGCGCCGCGAGCTTTGCTCGGCGCATCGACTCGTTGTCCGGCCAGGCCCCGCCACCGCCCATAGGCGCCGCAGCCAGGCCCGCGTCTCGCAGTTTCCGCGGTTGCTCTTGTGATTTGGTGCGCTGCACCCGATCCGTAGGCAGTACACCCCTTCTGATCGGGTGTCGCGCCTCGTAACGGGTGTAGCGGCCCTCGCCATAGCAATTTCGCACGTAATTCCCCTGCGAGTACTTCAAACATTGAATTCATGTCGTTGGGATTGCAACGTTTTCGGGCTATCTCCAAAAGTGACCGTGGGAAATTATGTGCGAAATTTGTCTGGCGCGGGTACGTAGACTCGTTGTCCGGCCAGGCCCCGCCGCTACTCAGCAATTTCGCATGCAATTCCCCTGAGTGTGGTCAAGTCCTGTGGAGTGGTGTAATCGTTTTGTGTCCTTCGGGGTGGGTTATGCGCTGAGTTGGAGTGGGGGTTCCTCCTGTTGGGTGGGTTGTGGTGTGAGTCGTGATTTGGTGAGGATGTCGAGGCTGAGGTAGCGTCGGCCTTCTGCCCATTCGTCGTTTTGTTCGGCGAGGACGGCTCCGACCAGGCGGATGATGGCCTGGCGGTTGGGGAAGATCCCCACGGAGTCGGTGCGTCGGCGGATTTCGCGGTTGAGGCGCTCATTGGGGTTGTTGGACCAGATCTGGGTCCATACCCCGGTGGGGAAGGACGCGAACGCGAGGACGTCTGCCCTGGCTTGATCGAGGTGGTCACACACGGCGGGGAGCTTGTCGTTCACGTAGTCCAAGAGCCGGTCGTATTGAGCGTTGACCGATGCGGCGTCGGGCTGGTCGTACACCGAGTGCAGCATTGCTTTGACGGCGGGCCATAGCGCTTTGGGGGTCACCGACATGAGATTCGCGGCGTAGTGGGTGCGGCACCGTTGCCAGGCGGCTCCGGGCAGGTTCGCTGCGATGGCCTCAACCAGGCCCAGATGGGCGTCGCTGGTGACCAGGCGCACGCCGGTGAGGCCTCGGGCGACCAGGTCAGCGAAGAACTCGTTCCACGCCGGGCCGGTCTCGCTGGTGGATACGCGCACCCCCAGCACTTCGCGGTGTCCGTCATTGTTGACTCCGGTGGCAACTAGGACCGCGCACGAGACGACGCGCCCTCCTTCGCGCACTTTCATGGTCAGTGCGTCAGCGGCGACGAACGTGAAAGGCCCAGCGTCGTGGAGGGGGCGATGGCGGAACTCGTCCACGTGTTCGTCCAGGTCGGCTGCCATGCGTGAGACCTGGGACTTGGACAGTCCTGTGATCCCCAGGGTTTTGACGAGCTTGTCCATGCGGCGTGTGGATACTCCCGCTAAGTAACAGTCAGCGACCACTGTGATCAAGGCGTTTTTCGGAGCGTTTGCGGCGCTGCAACAACCACTCTGGAAAGTAGGTTCCTGAGCGCAGCTTGGGGATCGCCACGTCAATGGTGCCGACCCTGGTGTCCAGGGGCCGGTAGCGATACCCATTGCGCTGGGCCTGACGCTGCGGGTCTTGTTGGCCCCACTGGGCCCCACACACGGTGTCAGCGTCCGCTGATAACAACGCGTTAATGACGTGCTGGAGCAGGGAACGCATCAAATCCGGGGACGCCTGGGATAACGCCTCGCCAAGCAGGCCAGCAGGGTCGATAATATGAGGAGCGGTCATCGTTGTGCCTCCAAATCATTTCGAGTCAGAAGTAGAGAGCTTTCTCGAAGGATCACACGGTGACCGCACCCATATCAAACGGGCCGACCACCACACGGTTACACCACTATGCGGGACACTACTCTGAGTGTATTTCAAGTGTTGAAATCTAATCGTTGATATTCTGCGGTTTTTGAGCGTGCGTCGATTCGTGTCGTGGGGGAATTGCATGCGAAATTTGTCTGGCGGTGGCCTGGAACCAACGCGGGCGGCGGAGGCCCCGGCCGCCCGCGAGGCTAGGCGACCTCACTTCGTTCGGCGCCGCGCCTCGAAGCCCGCCGGTGCCCTCCGGCGACCTCTATAGTGGCGTGGCTGCCAAGGAGCCGCGTTTTCGCTTGTTGATCGGTGTTATTGCACTACTTAGGGAGGCATTGCACTGCCTAGTAGCTAGTGCATTGCTGGCCTATCTAGTGCATCGCTTCCTCTAGCAGCACGTTCCTACTCATGCCCACGGGTACGCGGATAGGTTGTTGCTTCATGGATAGGTTATGAGCATGCGGATAGCTTATTTTCCTATCCGCGTGGCGATAACCTATCCGCATCATCACAACCTATCCGCGCAGGGGCTTTCCTGGGCTCGGGTACCGCAAAAATGCTTGTCGCAGTGAGGTGTGCACCCGATCGGGAAGATTCAACCCCTTCCGATCGGGTTGAATCCTGCCGATCGGGTTGAATCCTTCGGAGAGGTGTGTCGCCTTCTGAGTAGTCGTGGCCTCGGCGCTGTGTCTAGCCCGGCGCTCACCCATTTCGCACGTAATTCTCCCGCGACTCGTTCAAAACCTGAAATCGCATCGTTGGAATTGCAGCGTTTTAAGGCTGTCTCAAAAAGTTACCGGATTAAATTACGTGCGGAATTGAGGGTGGGGGGCGTGGACAGGGTGCTTCAGGAGAACCGATGCAATTGCCCCGAGAGAGTCTGTGGACAGTGTCGTCAGCTAGGCCTCTCTACTGGCTGGGACCACCCTACAATCGGTGCGATACCAACGTGCGCGATCAGCCCGATGCGAGCCGAGGCCCTACCCTGGTGTCAAGTCGACGACGCGAGGCGTCACCAACACGGGAGGAACACATGGAGTATGTGGCGCTGCTGCGCGGCATCAACGTCGGCGGCAAGAATAAAGTCATCATGAGCGAGCTGCGCGAGCAGATTGCCGCCGAAGGCTTCACAAACGTCCGCACATACATCAACAGCGGCAACCTCCTCTTCGAGGCCGACGCCGAGGTCGGTGCCGGGCCCAAAACCCCGTACGAGGACGTCGCCCAGACGGTCGAGGATCTCCTGGCGCGCCGCTATGACTTCCCGATTCGGCTGGCCCTCCTGACGGCGCAGGACTACGTCGCGGAGCTGCGCAACTGCCCGACTGGTGGCACGGTGAGGTTGCACGCCGCGACGCGCTCTTCTACACGCGCGGCCTCGACTCGGCCCACGTGTGCGAGCGCATTGAGGCGATGGAGCTGGGTGACGAGGCGGTTCACTTCGGTCAGCACGCAGTGTTCTGGGCAAAGTTTGACGAGAAGACCTTCTTGAAGACCGCCTACCACAAGCGCCTCCTGCGCGAGGACTTCTACCGACAGGTGACGATCCGCTCCGGCTCGACGGTCGGGAAGATCGCGGCCATGCTGTCGCGGGGTTGACGGGCGCGGAGTCCTTGGCGACGGCGCAGGTGGGGAACTAGACTGAATCGGGAGAACACTGACGTAGGCCGTTCGCCGGAAGGAATACGGATGACAACCGCTGCCCCGACCCTGTGTGTTTTTACCCCGACATACAACCGAGCGTACATTTTGCCTGCGCTGTACGAGTCCCTGCTGGCTCAGACGTCGACGGATTTCCAGTGGATGATCGTGGATGATGGATCCACTGACGACACGGAGTCCCTCGTCCAAGGCTGGATTGCTGAGGGGCGTCTGTCGATCGACTATGTCAAGCAGGAGAACGGCGGGAAGCCTCGCGCAACCAACACGGGTGTTGCCCGCTGCCAGAGCGAGCTTTTCTTCGTCGTGGATTCAGACGACCACCTCGTGCCGACCGCAGTGGAGCATGTTCTCACGCGTTGGGAAGAGATCCGAGGCGACGACTCCTTCGCGGGAATTGTCGCCTTGCGCGGCACTGACGAGCACACCCCCATGGGCACGTGGATGCCTGACGGGGTGCGCGCGGTGACGCTGTGGGATCTGCACGAAAAGATGGGTTTCCGTGGCGATACGTCGCTGATTCACCGCACTGAGATTCTGCGTCGCTACCCCTTCGACGTGGCTCCCGGTGAGAAGTTCGTCGCGGAATCCTCCGTGTGGTTCCTCATTGACGAGAGCTACAACATGCTGGCGGATAACGAGATCCTCACTATTTGCCACTATCTGCCCGACGGTCTGACGCAGAATTTTGCGTCCAATGCCAAGAGGAATCCGATTGGTTATTGGAAGCACAAGCGTTACTGCGCGGCGCGTTCCACCACTCTGAAGTCGCGTGCCCGCGAGACGAGTCTGTTCCTCGTTGGATGCATGCTCGCCCATCAGAAGGGGGCTATTTCCATGGCGCCGAGCAAGGCACTCGCGGTTGTCTGCTACCCGGTTGCGCTCGTTGCGCGCTATACGATCTTCCGCTAAGGGGGGTTCATGGAAATGCCGCAGGATATCGCTCGAGAGGGCGCATCCCCGGACGAGGCCGTGGCGACCAACGAGGCCGTGGCGACCGACGCGGAAAGCGCCGAGGCACCTGAGAAACTCTCGTTGAAGGCCAACATGATGTGGAGCTCCGTGGGCTCCCTGACGCGCCTGGGCTGCAACTACCTCGTCTCGTCGGTGTTGGTGGTGCGCCTCGCGACTGGCTTTGATGCTGCGGGCATGCTCGCGCTGGCGATGGCGATAGCGAACCTCGTGAACCCGATTGCAGATTTCCGCCTGCGCACGGTCCAGGTGACGGATGTGACGGGGAGCGCACCTCGCGTGAATATGTCGGGCTGCGCTCGGTGCTGTCGATCGTGGCATTCCTGGTCGGCGTCGTCTATTCCGTCGTGACGACGTCCCTATGATGCTTTGCCCGTTATTTCGTTGTATCTCGTGTACTCGTTGGCGACGAATTTCATTGAGGTTTTCCATGCGATTGACCAGAGGCACCTGCGCCTTGATTTTGCTGGAAAATCCTACGTGATGCAGGGTATTGGCACGCCTCGTTGCTTTCGCGGTGGGCTTGTGGTTTTTTGATTCCTTGCTCGTTGCTGTGGGTCTCATGACGGCGGTCGTCATCCTGGTTGGCGCCGTTTACGATGCTCCTCGCGCGTGCATGTTTGAGCCGATTCGTCCGCAGGTGCGCTTTGGGCGTGGGGTGAAGACTCTCGTTTCGTTGGCGCCTCTCGTCGTGGCTCAGATTGCAGCGACGTCGGTTTTGACTGTCCCGCGTCAGATGCTTGCTGCGAGCGATGGTGCTGAAGCTTTGGGCGTGTATCAGGCTGTCGCGTCGCTCGCCGTCATTGTGCAGATGGGTGCCACCTACGTCTACAGTCCGCTAATGGGTGTGTTCGCTGAGCGTTTTCATTCGAACAAGCGCTCGGCGCTCACGCTGTTGTGGAAGACGGTCGGCGCGATCGTGGCCATTGCTGCCGTGGCCGCACTGGGGTTGGAGATTGTTGGTGAGCCGGTCTTGACGCTCCTGTTCGGTGAGAAGATCAGGGGTAATACTTTCCTGCTCCAGCCCGCGGTTTTGTGCACGGTGATCACGGCCTTTAGCTGGTTCTTTAATGACTTGCTGCTGTCTGTACGTGATTATGTGGCGAGTTTTGTCGGCAATGTTGTCGCCTGCATCGTTGCTCTCGTGCTGGCTCGCCCGTTCGTGAATTGGTTCGGTATGAACGGTGTCTCGTGGGTGGGTGTTGCCGGTTACGCGTCGGGTGTTCTCGTTTTGGCGATTTTCCTGGCCGTCGACTATCGCCGGCTGAAAGATACTCCCGTTGATCGTGTCGAGGAGGGCGGGGAAGCTCCGCAGGGGGCGTGAGCGTTGCGGGTAGCGTGATTTTGGCCCCCGCGCGCGCCCCTGTGGCCCCGACGCGGCCTAAAACCCGTACGCTTGTGTCAGTTCACGAGAAAACGAGGAGACACTATGGCCTCACACAGCGGGCGCCCCGGCGCCATCCGTAAGAAGGGCACCAAGAAGGGCGCGCAGGTCGGTACCGGCGGGCACTCGCGCCGCCGCCTCGAAGGTAAGGGTCCGACCCCCAAGGCCGAGGATCGCACCTACCACCCGGCCCACAAGCGCAAGGTGAAGCGCGAGGCCCGCGAGGCCCAGGAGGCCGCGATCGCGCGCGCCCGTGCCAAGTCGTCGATCCGCGTCAAGCCCGGCCACGAGCTGATCGCCGGCCGCAACCCGGTCGCCGAGGCCGCCCGCGCCTCGGTCCCGATCGAGCGCGTCTTCATCCTCGACAACGTGAAGGATGACCGCGTGGAGGAGGTCGTGCGCCTCGCCTCCGCGATGGGTGCGCCCGTGTACGAGGTCACCCGCCGTGATCTGGATGTCGCTACCGACGGGGCGGTCCATCAGGGCGTCGCCATTGAGGTGCGCGGCTACGAGTATGCCGATGCCTCGGATCTGATCGCGGGCTCTCTGCAGCAGCTGGGCCACCCGCTCCTCGTCGCGCTCGATCAAGTGACGGATCCTCATAACCTGGGCGCGGTTCTGCGTAGTGCGGGCGCGTTCGGCGCGGACGGCGTCATCATCCCCGAGCGCCGTAGCGCGGGCGTCAACACGACCGCGTGGAAGGTGTCGGCCGGTGCGGCCGCCCGCGTGCCTGTGGCTCGTGCGACGAACCTGGTGCGCGCCCTCGAGGAGGCCAAGGCGGCCGGTTACTTTGTGGTCGGCCTGGACGGCGGCGGCGACGCGCCTCTGCGTGGCCTGTCGCTGGCGGACGGCCCCCTCGTGGTCGTGACTGGTGCCGAGGGCGCGGGCCTGTCCCGCCTCGTGCGCGAGACCTGCGATCAGATCGTGTCGATCCCGATCGCGTCGACCGTCGAGTCTCTCAACGCGGCTGTTGCGACGGGTATCGCCCTGTACGAGGTGGCGTCCCTGCGCGCGCAGGGCTGAGCCTTCCGGACTGTCTGTCGTCTCGCCGTGGGTACATCAGTGCCCGCGGCGAGACTCTTTTGTACGATCAATGGTGGTGCGGGCGTCAATGCGCACGCGCGCCTCAGCATCCCGAGAATCGAATGGGGCGCCGGCCGTGTTCCTTTTTGGCGGCGCGCCGCATTGTGAGGATGCCGTCCATGGTGAAGAGGTGGTCTTTCGGCAGGTCGCCGCCGTAGAAGAATCGTGGGGCTTCCAGGAGGAGTCCTTGCCGCTGTAGTGCGCCAGCGAGTTCACGGAAGGACATGTCCATGAACGCGTCTGTGCCCCAGCGGTCATCGTGCAGGATGCGAGCCTCGCAGCACCAGAGTTCGGACGCTGGGCGTCCCCCAACCGAGCAGGATCGTGCCGCGACGAGGATCTCGGTCCTCTCCTGACTGGTGCGTTTGAGTGGCGTGGGTGTCGCGGAGGGAACGAGATTAACGCCGGGGATGGCGTCGAGGAGAGGCCTGATCGCGAGGCCGCGCAGGTCGCTGCCGATGATGATCTCCGCGCCGACCCACCCGTGCTGGGCGAGCTGGTCGCGCATGCCGTTCGTCTCTCCCCAGGCACCTTTGGACACCCAGTAGTCGACAGCATGCGTAACCGCCTGACTCGGGTCTGCCGCGATCAGCGCGTAGAAGTACCTGCGACGGTTAATGGCCCTACCTAGGGAGAAACCTGACGTACCCGCGCTCATGAGCCACCTCCTCGTGCAAGATCTGTGTTGGCGCGGCAGCGTGGCCCCAATTGGGCTGGGATGCGCTGCGCCGCCAGAATATCATCCTCTGCGCAACCTCCGGGGCGACGAGGCATGGGAACCCGCGCGGTGACCTGCCGAAGAGGGGTGGCTACCGTTTGCGTTTCTTTGCGGCCGTTCGCATTGCCGTGAGCTCGGGGTGCGAGAGGGGGATGTCTGAGGGGATATCCCAGCGCTCGAGGTGACGGGCGGGGGCGGACAGGATGCCCTGTGCGGTGAAGGACTCTTCGAGCGAGCGCATCGACGATTCGAGGTAATCGCTTTCAAAGCCGCTGAGGTTGATCCGCTGTGCCCAATCTGCGAGGCACCACAATTCGGTGATCGGCCCCGATTCGCCCTCGATTGTGCGCGCAATGATATCCACGTCAATCTTGGTGAGGGCGGCTCGCTTGACGCGGTTCGGCAGGAGAGAAGGAGGCCTGCGGCAGCAGGAGGCTAAAAGCGTGCGTGCCGAACAAAAGGTCGGCGAGGAAGGCCCGCCCGCTGTGTCCGATGATCAGCTCAGTTCCCGACCAGCCCCGCTGTCTGAATTGCTCCCGCATGCCGACTTTCTCGGAGCGGATGCCCTTCATCTTCCACAGGCCGACGCAGCGAGAAACGGCGTCGTCGGGGGTAATTGCCAGGCGAAAAACGGTGATCGGGCTGAAAGACGCGTCGATGTCTCGATGAATCGGTGAGGTGAAAGGGCTCATCGTGATTCTGTGCTGTTGCGGCTCTATCGCCGGTTCTTCTGAGCCGCCTGACGTAGTGCTCGGAGGGTGGGAAGGGTCAGCGGCACGTCCGTCGGTAGTTCGCGGCTCGACAGGTGCTCCAACGGTGCCAGCATGACCTGATCCGACTGGAACGATTGCTCGAGCTTGCTCAACACCGATGCGAAAAAGTCCTCTTGGAAGAATGTTTCGTTTGTTGATGTGTAATCGAGGCGGCACCATAGCTCGCACATGCGCCCCCCGCTTCCAGGGAGTGGCCGGGCGATTATCTCGACAAAAGTCTTTCAACGAAAGCTCGCCTGACTCGGTCAGGTATCGCTTTCGGAAACATTTCGGCAACGGCGGCGGTCGCGCTCGACGTGGCGATTGCATCGGCAAGGAATGCCTTGCCGTTGTTTCCGATGACCAGTTCTGTCCCCACCCAGCCAGCCAGCGCGAACTGCTCGCGCATGCCAGGAGTCTCGGACTGGATTTTGAACGTGCGCCAGTGAGTGACGCAGCGCGCCACGGCCTCGTCAGGAGTGAGCGACAGGCGGAAGACCATAAAGGGTTGCTTGACCATCGAAAGGTTACGGCCTATGCGTGAGAAGAGCGGAGTCATAGTTCTCCTTGGCGTTGAAAGCGAAAGGACGACAGCCTGTCGACGTGTTGCCCGCGCGGCGTATGGTCGCGAGACCGCAGGGCACAGGGGGTGATCCGCGGGCAGTTCACTGGCGGTGTGACTGGTCGCGAACGAAAGTTGCGGCGTCCCTTCGCAATGCGAGGAGACTCATGTCGGAGAAGACGTGATCGCGGGGGAGATCTCCGCCTCGGAAGAACTGTGGGGCACTAGCAAGATGCCTTGTTGGGCGAAGGAATCTCTTATTCCCTCCACAGAGGACTTCATGAATGCGTCCGTGACGAAGGGTTCCCTGAGGGCATCTTTCGCGAGGAAACACCACAGCTCTGATGCCGGTTGCCCACCCGCTGAATATGGTCGGGCGGCGACCATAATGCTGGTCGGCTCCTGGATAGAGTCCCTGAATTTCTTGGGCATGAGCTTCGGGAAGGCACTCATCACCGGGAATATATCCTCCAGGGAACGGAACGCGTAGAATCGGCCGGTCCCGCCGATCGTGAATTGGGTGCCGAGGAAACCGCGGCGCGCAAGCTGCTCGCGTACCCCAGCCTGCTCGGTAAACCCTCCGATTGAGCGCCAGAAACCCAGGCAGCAGTCGACTGCCTGCTGCGGCTCGAGCGCGACGAGATACGTCGCGTACTTGCGCTTATCCCAGCGGTTACGGGACTGCCCTCGCGAGGCTTTGTTGATCATGATGATGAGCTGACGCGCGCGTCGCCAGCCGACACCTCCCTCCCCAAACGGCGCCCGTGATCGGTTGCCGCCGTGACGGCCGCCGGGCGCTCGCTTTGATCAGGTTGACTCGACGCCTTAGAGGGACCAGAGGGAGGAAACGCTTTGCTCCGTTTCCTCGTAGGTCTGGATCGCCTCGTCGAGGAGCTGCTGAGCCTTGGCAAGTACGTCAGCCATGTAGCGAAGTTCCTCCTCGTCGATCTGCATGCGGTTGAATGCTGCGCGAGCTGCCTCGCCCTCCCAGGTGCTCGCAAGGAAATTCTGCGTCTGTGGGATGGTGTCGATGATCGCGCCCATCTGCTGCACGCGTTCGCCGAGGGTAGCGGATAGCGTCTGAAGTTCGCCCTCGTTGACGTAGAGATCCGGCATTGTTATCTCTTTCAGTGATGTCGTTTAGTAGCCCCGCAGATTGCGGATATGCTGATCGATTTGTTCGTTGAAGGAAGTCAGATCCTCATCGAATGAGAAGGGATCCTCGCCCTCGGGCGCGCTCTTGCGGGCCTGCTCGATCGACTTTGTGATGTTGCGCTGGGCTGTCTGTCGCAGGGCGTGCGCGGCGTCGGACTGGTCTACTCCTGAAAACACATCTTCCAGCGTCGTTTGACCGCTGTCGATACGCTCCTGGATTTTGCGCCAATCTTCGCCGAGTTCGCCGCGCCGGGCGGCTTCTGCCTGCTTCTCTGCTGCCTCTCGGTTAGCCTTTTCTTCCTTGTCGATCTCCTTTGGAGAGCGGTCTCCATCTGGTCAAGGGACTGGAGGATGGATTCGAACTGAGATCCGTACATATCGTTGCTCATACTCGTGCTGCTGCTCCTCGTGCTGCTGCCTCGGCGATATTCGAAATGGTGTATCGAATTTCGATGATCTGTGCCTGGGCCTGAGCCATATTTTCGATTGCAGTGAGAATGAGGTTGATGATGCGGTAGATCTTCTTGATGGTGTCATAGAGTTCCTGTGCTGCCGCGACGGCTTCCCCGGCCGCGACTATCCATCCGGCGACCGGAACCGATGACTCTGCGATCATACGCAGGCACTTGTCTTGGAGGCGTTTCAGCTGCTTTCCGATGAGTTTGGCTGCCTGCTTGACGACCCTGCTCACGTTCTTGATGATGCCGGACACGGTGCTCGCTGCTCCGTTCAAGGCGGTTGTCGCTCCGGCTAGCGCAGTGATGAAGGCATTAGCGGCCTCCGAGCCCTTTCCGGTCCACTCCGAGAGCGCGGGAAGGATCTCGGAGTCGTTCTGTCCGACGGCGACGAGGGCGTCGCCGATCTCGGACCAGGCAGTTTTAGCGCGGTCAAGGACGCGCCAGTCGCCGACGGTGTACTTGAAGATGATGTCGTTAAGAACGGAGACGCCTGTGAGTTTCTCGATGAACCAGTCGACCCCTCCGATGACCACACCTGCCGACCAGCGCAGATTCTTCATCTCAGACTCTGGGGCTTCTGGGGTAACGAGGTAGGAGCTCGCATCCTGGGATTCGGAGATTGAGCGGTTGCCCGAAAGTGCTTTGTCTGCGCGAGTGGTGAGACGGTCAGGGAAATCTGACATGTATTGGTCCAGTCCCATGGCTCCCTGCGCTATCCGCCCAGCGATGTCGGGTTCGGCGCCGCCATAGAAGGAAGAAGCGTGACGTTCGGCGGCACCGAGTGTGGGTAGCGACGAGCGCGGATCATTGAACGGGAGCGCGGATCCCCCCCAGCATCTCGGTAACGGAAGCGAGCGCTGCGTGAATCTGCTGATCGGCGTTCGCGTAGGATTCGAGTGTCTGACCCATGTGGTCGGCTGCACCCCCGTGGGCGTCCTCGAGAAGGCCGAGTACCTCGTCCCCAATGCGCACGACCTCTTGGTTGACAGGATTGAACGCCATCATTAGAAGACCAGCGTCTTCACCGCCGTCGCTGTAATCGCCCCACTGCTTGAGGAACGACCGCATGTTCGCGAGGTGTTGGGAGGACTGGCGTTCCAGCACCTGCTGTGCCAGCGACAGGTCCGCGTATTCGACAGATAAAGGCATCTTCCCTCGCTATGTCTCGAATCTTCGATGGTGGATCCTCGCCGATGAGGTGCGCTGTGGCGCTCAGCGGTGAGCCGATCATAATGTCCACCAAAAATAACACAGGTTGTCAAAGTTCGTAGCGGCCTTCTTGATGGTGGTCTGTGCCGCACGTATGATCGCTCCATGAGTGTCCTGGGAACCGTCATCGTTGGCATCGTCATCCTCATTGGAGTGATCGGCGCGGTCGTGCAGATTTGGCCGTCCGCGCCCGTCGTTGGGGGTGCGATCCTCGTGTGGGCGTGGCTGACCGGCACGAGTGCCGCGTGGATTATCTTCGCTATCGCGGCCGTTGTCCTGATCCTCGGGACGGTCCTGAAATACGTGATTCCCCGCGCGCGGCATGAACAAGGCGGGGATCCCGCAATCTACGCTCGTGTGGGGATCGCTGGGTGGCGTTGTCGGCTGGTTCATCGGCCTGCCCCTCGGCCTCGTCCTCGGCATGATCGCCGCGATTTTTGTCGTCGAGTACCTGCGCAGCAAGGACACGGCGACCGCCTGGAAAGCAACCGTTCAGGCCCTCAAGGCCTTCGGGTGGACGATCGCCATCGAGCTGATCGCCGCCCTCACGTGCGCCACACTGTGGGGCGTCGGCGTCGCCCTGGTCGCGGCCGGAAACTGACGCGACCAGCCGGTGCCCCGGCCTCGTCGTTCCTCCGGTAGGATGGGTCTGTTGCGCGCGCCCGCGTAACAGACCCAACTAAACGGAGATACTCATGCCCGCCGTCATCGTTCTCGGCGCCCAGTGGGGCGACGAAGGCAAGGCAAGGCCACTGACCAGCTCGGCCAGCACACCGACCTCGTCGTGAAATTCAACGGAGGAAACAACGCCGGACACACCGTCGTTATTGACGGCGAAAAGTACGCGCTGCACCTCCTGCCCGCCGGAATCCTCTCCGAAGGCGTCACCCCCATCATCGGCAACGGCGTCGTTGTCGACCTGGACGTGCTTTTCGAGGAGCTTGCGGAAATCACCGCGCGCGGCGTCGACTGCTCGCGCCTGCGCATCTCCTCCAACGCGCACATCATCCCGCCGTACAACCGCCTCATGGACCAGGCGAACGAGCGTGCGCGCGGCAACAACCTCATCGGCACGACGGGTCGAGGCATCGGCCCCACCTACGCCGACAAGATGAACCGTATCGGCCTGCGCATTCAGGACCTCTTCCACCCTGAGGAGCTGCGCGCCAAGGTCGAGGCCGCTCTGGCCCCCAAGAACACCATTTTCGAGGCCGTGGACATCCCCGTCCTCGACCCCGCCGAGGTGTCCGACCACTGCTGTCCTTCGCCGACCGTGTGAAGCCGATGATGTGCGACGTGTCCCTCGTCGTCAACGACGCGCTGGACCGCGGCGAGACCGTCCTCTTCGAGGGCGGCCAGGCGACCATGCTCGACATCGACCACGGCACCTACCCCTTCGTGACCTCCTCGAACCCGACCGCGGGCGGCGCGCTCACCGGCTCCGGCGTCGGCCCGACCCGCATCGACCGCGTCGTCGGCGTCGCCAAGGCGTACACGACCCGCGTCGGCGAGGGCCCGTTCCCCACGGAGCTGGACGACGAGGTCGGCGAGGCACTGCGCACCAAGGGCGGCGAGTTCGGCGTGACCACGGGTCGCCCGCGCCGCACGGGCTGGTTCGACGCCGTCGTCATGCGCTACTCGACGCGCATTAACGGCCTGACCGATATCTGCCTGACCAAGCTCGACGTCCTCTCCGGCTACGAGACGATCCCCGTGTGCGTGGCCTACGACGTTGACGGCGTGGTCACTGAGGAAATGCCCCTCGACCAGGCTGGGTTCGAGGCCGCCGTGCCCGTGTACGAGGAGCTGCCCGGCTGGAGCGAGGACATCTCGCAGTGCCGTTCCTTCGAGGAGCTGCCCCAGGCCGCCCAGGACTACATCAAGCGCCTGGAAGAGCTGTCGCGCTGCCGCATCCAGTCCATCGGCGTGGGCCCGGGCCGCGAGGCCACGATCGTGCGCTACCCGCTGATGTGACGGTTCGCTGAGACGACAGTGGGGGCCAGTGCTGCGACGCAGCACCGGCCCCCACTTGTTTCACGCGCCACCATTGGCACGCACATACGACAAAGCACGCCGAACCGAATGCGCCTGTCGGCGCGAAGGCCGCTCGTAGCGGCAGAGTTTGGAGCCCGGGGCATACCGGTCCGGCGTGCCCCTAAACTTTACGGCCGCACCCGCGGGGCCGCATCCCGTGGCGGCGTGCATCAACCCACACAGGGGAGTGCGCCACAGCGCGCGTCCAGTCGCCGTCGCCCGTCACCATCGCCGAGGCCGTGGCTGGCCCATGCGGTGCCATGCCCCGCCCCGCACGCGCGAGAGCCGACCCGCGCGGGCGGCCCCTGCCTCGTCAGGCGCGCACATGTGGGACCATGGGAGCGTGATGACTTCGACCCCGCCCACGCGATCCCGAACCCGCCCGAACCGCGGGCGTCGCCGTGAGACCCTGGCGACCCGGCACGTGCCCAACGGAATCGGTACCCTCACCGTCACCCTGCTGGCCGTGGCGACCATCGTCGCCTGGTGGCTGCCCGGGTCGCGCTGGAGCGTCGGTCCCGTCGTCGCCATCGCTTCCTTCCTGCTGGCCCTCGGCTGGCCGACCCTCGCGCGCCTACACATGCCGTGGCTCGCGCAGGCGGTCCTCGCCCTGGGCGGGGCGCTCACCCCGATGGCCGTCGCCTACTGGAAGAACCTCGACATCGCCGTCCCCCTAACCGGCATCACCCTGGTCGCCCTGGTCGCGGCGACGATCCTGGACGCGCCCGCGCCCCGCGACCACTCCGTGGGGCACACGAGTGAGCACTGGGGGTCCACGTCGCTGACCGCGGCCCTCGCCTCGTCGGTGACCGCGCTCCTCATCGTCACCTCCGGATCCATGTGGGTGTCCCTGACCGTCCACGAGCGCTGGTCCGTCATCGTCCCCATGGCCGCCCTCATCGCGATTATCGCGGCGGCGTCGGCGCGCTCGGGACGCAGCGCAAAGGCGGGCGTCGTCTACGCGATGCTGACCGGCATCATGGCGGGACTCGTCGCGGCCTCGATTGCGTGGATCCTCGGGCAGACATCGGACCTGCTGCCCGTCGTCTTCCCCTTCATCGCCAAGCGTTTCGGCGACTTCGCCGCCTTCCTGACGCTCGGCGGCGTCACCGGCTTCGGTGTCGGATTCGCCGTCTCCGTCGTCGATGCGCTGCTGGGCGAGCGCGCCGCCGCCGCGCAGCTCGCCAACGTTCTGGGCCGAGGCGCCGCGAAGTTCCTCGTCGCAGCCCTGCCCGTCTACGCGATGATCCGCATCGGCGGCATCTGAGCCGCTGCGGCGCCCGATGGCCCGCGGCGTCCGCGCTCGCACCCGGGTCAGATTCCCGCGCGGTCGGGCCCCGGCCTCGTCCCTGTTCGCTGCCAGCTGCGCGCGCCCCGGCTCGCGCGCCCACGCCCACCCGAGGCGTTAGGCTGGAGCCATGATGGTGATACCTGCTGACCTGCCCGCACTCGTCGCTCCCGTCGCGTGGATGCTCGGAACCTGGGAAGGCTGGGGCATGCACGCGAACCCCGCCGCTCCCGGCCAGGAAGCTTCCGGCGAGGCCCCTGCTGATTCGCCCGTCATCGAGGAGATCCGCGGCGACGTCGTCGGCGAGCAGATGCGCCTGGTGACCCGCGTGTACGCGGGCGAGGCCTCGACCCCGATCGACCCCACGTGGGACGCCGCGCAGGGCCTGGCTGCTATCAAGAAGGGCGACCTGATCAGCGAAGAGACCCTGTACGTGTCTGTCGCGCCCTCCGACGCACCGCTGCCGCCGCCCGGCCAGTACAACTCCCGCGAGTTCACGGCGACCTCTGCCTCCACCGAGGGCCACAGCGCCGTGTGGGACGGCGTGAGCGTCGGCCCGCGCGTGCAGATGGTCTCTGACGCGATCGCGCTGGGCGCGGGTGCCACCCGCGTGACGCACCTGGGCCGCATGTTCGGCCTGGTCGCGGGCGAGCTCATGTGGACGCAGGAGCGCACGCTCGACGGCGAGGATGAGGCTGACGTCGAGATCTCCGGCCGCCTGCACCGCACCGAGCAGGCCTCGACCGCCTCCGGCGAGGTCATCGAGGGTATCGATGACTCCCAGGACGGCTTCCTTGTCTGAGCCCGCACTCGATTCCGCGTTCGTCGACGAGGCCGTGGCCTCCTTCGGCGCGACCCCGCACTTCGGGGACCCGTCGGGGGAGCAGTGGGCCCTCGAGGGTGGTCGCGCGCTGGTGCGCCGCCCGGACCTGGCGGTCATCTCTGTGTCGGGGGCCGACCGGCTCACCTGGCTGACGTCGCTCGCCTCCCAGGTCGTCACCGGCCTCGTTCCCGGCATGAGCCGCGAGCTGCTGATCCTCTCGCCCGAGGGGCGTGTCGAGCACTGGGCGGGCGCGAGCGACGACGGGGAGGCGCTGCACTTGATCGTGGAACGCTCGGACCTGTCGGGGTTCGTGGAGTTCCTCGAGTCGATGCGTTTCGCGCTGCGCGTCGCTGTTTCTGAGCGCGACGTCGCCGTGTTCTCCTCGGTCCGTGCGGGCGCGAATACGCCCGATTCGGTGTCGGGCCTGCCCGGGCTCCTGTGGACTTGGGAGGACCCGTGGCCCGGCGTCGTGGAGGGCGGGGCCGCCTACTTCCAGGGCGAGCGCCACCCCGGCACGCGCACGCCCATGATGTTTCACGTTGTTTCACGGCAGGACGCTGACCGGTTTGAGGAAGCGTGGCTGTCTGCGTCGCCGGAGGCGGGCTCGCGCCGCCGCGCCGGATACCTGGCGTGGGAGGCCATGCGCATCGCCGCCTGGAAGCCGCGTCTTGGCCGCGAGACCGATGCCCGCGCGATCCCGCCCGAGGTGGATTGGCTGCGCACCGCCGTCCACACGGCGAAGGGCTGCTACCGGGGCCAGGAAACCATCGCCCGCGTCCTGAACCTGGGGCGGCCCCCGCGCCGCCTGACGTACCTGCAGCTGGACGGCTCTCGCGGCGACCTGCCCGCACCCGGCACGCCCATCGAGGTGGGCGGACGCCAGGTTGGCGTCATCACCTCCTCGGCGCGTCACGCGGACGAGGGGCCGATCGCCCTCGCGCTGATCGCCCGCGCCGTGCCCGTGACGACCGTCTTCGACATTGATGGCGTCGCCGCCGCCCAGGAGGAGATCGTGCCTGTCCACGGCAAGTCCTCCGTGTCGCCCGAGACCCGCCCGGGCGCCGATCTCTCGCGCGAGGCCGGCCAGCGCGGCGGTTCCACGGGCTTCGGCGGCCTCGGCTCGGCCCTGGGGTCGCGCTGATGCGCGCCGTCATCCAGCGCGCTACCTCCGGCGAGGTGCGGGTCGGCGGCGAGGTCGTCGGTCGCCTTGCTCTGTCTGGTGGCTCTGCTGGTCCTGCCGGTTCTGCTGGCGACGAGGCGGGGGAGGGTACCGGCGGAGCGCGCCAGGGCCTCGTCGTCCTCCTCGGTGTCCAGCGTGGTGACGGCCCCGAGCAGGTGGCTACGGTCGCCCGCAAGATCGCTGAGCTGCGCATCCTGGATGACGAGCGTTCCGCCCTTGATGCGGGTGCGCCGATCCTTGTGATCTCGCAGTTCACCCTGTACGGGGACACCCGCAAGGGCCGGCGCCCCTCGTGGGCGCACGCCGCCCCCCGGCGAGGAGGCTGAGCCCCTCGTTGACGCGGTCGTTGCGGATCTGCGCGGCCGGGGCCTGCACGTCGAGACTGGCCAGTTCGGGGCCATGATGGAGGTCTCGCTGGTGAACGACGGGCCGTTCACGGTCCTCGTTGAGGCGTAGTTCCCCCGCAACGTCGCACGTAATTTCCTTGTCAACCTTTCAGGCGTTGGAATATAGTCGTTGGAATTGCAACGTTTATGGGCTGTCTCGAAAAGTGACCGAAGGGAATTACGTGCAACTTTTGGGTGAAGCACCCGGAGATGTCTGCCGATAGCCTGCCGATAGCTCGTGCCCCGCCCCCGGCCGCCCCCCGGCCTCGTCAGTGCTGGCGCGCCTGCCGCGCCTCAAGCTAAGGGGTGTGCACGGATCCGCACTCGCACTTGTTACCGATGGGGTGTTACACCCGATCGGTAAGGTTCAACCCCTTCTGATCGGGTTGAATCTTCCCGATGAGGTTGAATCCTCTCGACAGCTCCGCGTTCGCGCTTGTTGTGATGGGGTCGTGCACCCGATCAGTAGGCATTACACCCGTTCTGATCGGGTGTAGCGCCGCGCAACGGGTGCAGTGCCCCTCAACGGGTGTAGTGCTCCTTAACGGGTGCAGTGCCCCTCAACGGGTGTAGTGCTCCCTAACTGGTGCATTGCTGCTCGCAGTCGCATGCAGCGTTTCTTGTGGGGCTAGCTGCTTGGATTGTGGGTGTGGCCCCATCGCGTAGTTTCCCCACAACGTCGCACGTAATTTCCCTATCAACTTTTCATGTTTTGAAGTGCGGTCGTTGCAATTGCAACGTTTGCTGGGTCTGTCAAAAACTGACCGAGGGAAATTACGTGCGACTTTTGGGTGAAGCTCCCAGAGGTACCTGCCGATAGCTCGTGCCCCGCCTTGGCCTCGTGCCCGGATGTGCGCCATAGCCTGCCCTCGCCGCAGCCTATAGCTCGCACCGTGATCCCCGCCGTGCCCCGGCCCAGCGCCGCACCGTGATCCCCTCCGTTCCCCGGCCCGGCGCCGCTCTGTGGCCCGCCCCGGCCTCGTCCCTGCGCCGAGGGCGAAAGCGCGCGCACGTCGCCCGCGCTTTTCGTAGTCTGTAACCAGTCAACTGGGACGGGTGTACGCCGAGCTCGGCGAAGTGCCCGTCCTGCACAATGAGGAGAGGCATGTTCGAACGCTTTACCGACCGCGCTCGCCGGGTCGTCGTGCTCGCGCAGGACGAGGCTCGCGGTCTCAAGCACAACTACATCGGCACGGAGCACCTGCTGCTCGGCCTGATCTCCGAGGGTGAGGGCGTCGCCGCCAAGGCCCTGGAGACGATGGGCATCAAGGGCGAGGCCGTTCGCGCCTCGGTCATTGAGATCATCGGCGAGGGCGAGAAGCCGGTTGAGGGCCACATTCCCTTCACGCCGCGCGCCAAACGCGTCTTCGAGCTGAGCCTGCGCGAGGCCTGCAGCTGGGCCACAACTACATCGGCACGGAGCACCTGCTGCTCGGCCTCCTCAAGGAGGGCGAGGGCGTGGCCGCCCAGGTGCTGACCAAGCAGGGCGCGGACCTCGCGCAGGTGCGCCAGACCGTCATCCAGATGCTCAGCGGCTACCAGCGCGGCGACGACGAGGGCCGTGAGTCCGTGGGTGCGGGCGTGGGCGGTTCGGGCGGTCCGGAGCGCTCGAACTCCGCGATTCTTGAGCAGTTCGGCCGCAACCTGACGCAGGCCGCGCGCGAGAACAAGCTGGACCCCGTCATCGGCCGCCGCGTCGAGATGGAACGCGTCATGCAGGTCTGTCGCGCCGCACGAAGAACAACCCGGTCCTGATCGGTGAGCCCGGCGTCGGTAAGACCGCGGTCGTTGAGGGCCTCGCCCAGGCGATCGTGCACGGCGACGTGCCCGAGACCATCAAGGACAAGCAGATCTACAGCCTCGACATGGGCTCGCTGGTCGCTGGCTCGCGCTACCGCGGCGACTTCGAGGAGCGCCTGAAGAAGGTCCTCAAGGAGATCCGCACGCGCGGCGACATCATCCTGTTCATCGACGAGATCCACACCCTCGTGGGTGCGGGCGCCGCCGAGGGCTCGATCGACGCCGCCCAGATGCTCAAGCCCATGCTGGCTCGCGGCGAGCTCCAGACGATCGGCGCGACCACGAACGACGAGTACCGCAAGTACATCGAGAAGGACGCGGCCCTCGAGCGCCGCTTCCAGCCGGTGAAGGTCGAGGAGCCCAGCGTCGAGGAGACGGTGGAGATCCTCAAGGGCCTGCGCGACCGCTACGAGGCGCACCACCGCGTCATCATCACGGACGCCGCGATTCAGGCGGCCGCCGAGCTGGCGGACCGCTACATCTCGGATCGTTTCCTCCCCGACAAGGCGATCGACCTGGTCGACGAGGCCGGTGCGCGCCTGCGCATCCGCCGCATGACCGCGCCGCCGGAGCTGCGCGAGCTGGACGAGAAGATCGCCGAGGTACGCCGCAACAAGGAGGCGGCCATCGACGATCAGGACTTCGAGAAGGCCGCGTCGCTGCGCGACGAGGAGTCGAAGCTGGCCGAGGAGCGCAAGGCGAAGGAAGAGGCCTGGAAGGGCGGCGAGTCCGACGAGATCGCCGAGGTCGGGGATCAGGAGATCGCCGAGGTCCTGGCCATGTCGACCGGTATCCCGGTCGTGCGCCTCACTCAGACGGAGACCGCGAAGCTGCTCAAGATGGAAGACGAGCTGCATAAGCGCGTCATCGGCCAGGACGAGGCCGTCAAGGCTCTCGCCCAGTCGATCCGTCGTACGCGCTCGGGCCTGAAGGACCCGAACCGTCCCGGCGGCTCCTTCATCTTCGCCGGCCCGACCGGTGTGGGTAAGACCGAGCTGGCGAAGGCCCTCGCCGAGTTCCTCTTCGGCGACGAGGATGCTCTCATTCAGCTGGATATGTCCGAGTTCTCCGAGAAGCACACGGCCTCGCGCCTCTTCGGTGCTCCTCCCGGCTATGTCGGCTACGACGAGGGTGGCCAGCTCACGGAGAAGGTGCGCCGCAAGCCGTTCTCGGTCGTCCTCTTCGACGAGGTCGAGAAGGCTCACCCGGACATCTTCAACTCGCTGCTCCAGATCCTGGAGGAGGGCCGCCTGACGGACTCTCAGGGTCGCAAGGTGGACTTCAAGAACACCGTCATCATCATGACGACGAACCTGGGTACTCGCGACATCAACAAGGGTGTCCTGACGGGCTTCCAGACCGCGGACAACTCGACGCACGATTACGGTCGCATGAAGTCGAAGGTCGCGGAGGAGCTCAAGCAGCACTTCCGTCCCGAGTTCCTCAACCGTGTTGATGACACGATCGTGTTCCCGCCGCTGACCAAGCCGGAGATTGCGCGCATCGTCGACCTGATGATCGCGAAGCTGGCTAAGCGCATGGAGGCTCAGGATATGCGCCTGCAGCTGACGGATGAGGCTCGCGAGCTGCTCGCGGACGTGGGCTTCGATCCGGTTCTCGGTGCGCGTCCGCTGCGTCGTGCGATCCAGCGCGAGATCGAGGATGCGCTGTCCGAGCGCATCCTGTTCGGAGAACTGCAACCCGGTCAGGTTGTTACCGTTGGCGTCTCTGGGGAAGGTAAGGACCGTAAGTTCACCTTCAATGGAGAGTGATTTACTCGCCAATTGTTCGCGGCTGACAAACCGGACACTTGAGAGGGCGGCCCGTCGTACTGCGACGGGCCGCCCTCTAGTTGTCAAGTAATCGCCCATCTGATAGATTCTCGTTAACTATTAGCGTGCGGTGTAGTCGTGCCACACTATTGAGTGGAGACTGCTCAGCAATCGGGAGAGGGTCAATGAGCGCGCAATTGCGACGAAAAATAACCAGTACAAGGCGACGCCTACCGGCGTTTGTCCTGGTGCTGGTCGTTGCTGCGCTGTGCATCGCAGGCGTTATCTACAAGGGTGCTGAAGTCACGCAGGTCAACGTCAACGACGGTGGCATCTGGGTGACGAACAAGTCCAAGCAGATGGTCGGCCACCTCGACTACGAGGCCCGCATCCTCGACGGCGCCCTGCGCACCGAGGCCACCAACTTCGACGTCGGCCAGGCTGGCGAGACCGTCACCGTCTCCGACCTCACCTCGCTGACCGTCGCTCCCGTCAACGTCACCCAGGTGTCCCTCGGCTCCCCGACGGCTCTGCCCTCCGGTTCGAGCGCCATGCAGGGCGGCGATGTCCTCGGCGTCCTCAACCCCACCGACGGCACCCTGTGGACCACGTCGGCCACCGCGCCCAGCCCCGCGAACCTGTCCGAAGGTGCGGCCCTGTCCTCGAACATGGGCGCGAGCGCGTTCGTGACCGGGCTCGACGGCTCCGTGTACTCCCTGGCCGCCTCGGGCACGCTGACGACCGTCAAGCGCCAGGGGACCGTCGACCAGGCCGCGACCAGCCGGATCGAAGGCATCCCAGAGGACGCCCAGCTGAGCATCACTGTCGTCGGCGACCAGGTCGTCGCCCTCGACTCGCAATCCAACACCCTCTTCCTCCCGGGCGGCAAGAAGCTCGACCTGGGCGCCGCCGGAGTCGAGGAGGGCGGCATCCTGCAGCTGGCCGGACCGAAGGCGGATTCCGTCCTGCTCGCTACGCCCTCGGCCCTCGTGTCGATTCCGCTGGCGGGTGGCACCCCGATGATCACGCCCGCCACCGAGAGCGGCGTCAGCGGCAATCCCGCGGCCCCCGTTCGCCACGAAGGCTGCGCGTACGGCGCGTGGAGCGTGTCGGGCGCCTACATGCGCGCGTGCGACGACCCGTCCGCGAACAAGCAGATGGTCGTCGATACGCTGACGACCGCGCGCGAGATCGTCTTCCGCACGAACCGCAAGGCCATCGTCCTCAACGACGTCGCGCAGGGCAGCGTGTGGCTGCCCGACTCGAACATGGTCCTGATGGACAACTGGGACGAGGTCGAGAACCAGCTCGAGGAGACCGAGGAGGAGCAGGATAGCCCCGAGCTCACGAACGAGGTCGCCGATCCTCAGCAGCGCGAGCAGAACACCCCGCCCGAGGCCGTGGATGACGAGTTCGGCATCCGCCCGGGACGCTCGACGGTTCTGCCCGTCCTCGACAACGACTCCGACCTCGACGGAGACGTGCTGACCGCGGCCCCGACGAGCGCGCCCGAGTGGGGGACCATTTCCATCGCGCGCGGCGGTCGTGCCCTGCAGATCTCCGGCGTCGATGCGAACCGGACCGGCTCGACGTCCTTCTCTACGAGGCCTCCGACGGGCAGGCCTCGGCGTCCGCCCGCGTGCAGGTGACGATTCACCCCTACAGCCAGAACGCGGCGCCGAACCAGCTGCGCGCATCGACCGTGAAGATCGGCGCGAATGCGCAGATTCAGTACCAGGCGCTGAGCGACTGGCGAGACCCCGATGGCGACCCGATCTACCTCAAGAATGCGGAGGCACCCGAGGGCCTGAGCGTGTCCTTCAGCGAGGATGGTTCCCTGACGATCACCGATGAGGGCAGCGCGCCCGGCCCGAAGTCCATCGTCCTGACGGTCGCGGACGACCAGGGGGCAGAGACGCGTGGCGAGCTCATCGCGACGGTTCAGGAGGCCGGAAACCTGCCTCCGTCGGCGAACGGCGACCTGTTCCAGGCGCACCCGGGTGAGACGGTCACCCTCGACCCGCTCAAGAACGACACTGATCCCAACGGCGACCCGCTGAGCCTCGCCGCAGTCTCGGGCGCACCCGCGGGCGCGACGATCTCGCCGGACCTCGACCGCGGCACGATCGACTTCCGCGCCACCGCGCCGGGCTCCTACTCCTTCGCCTACACGGTGTCCGACGGCATCGCGACGACGCTGGGCATTATCCGCGTCGAGGTCGTCGAGGCCACCGCTCTGCCGCCGGTTGCCGAGAACGACACCGCGGTCCTCCCGCTGGGCGGGTCCGTCCTGGTCGCGCCCCTCAATAATGACTATGACCCGTCGGGCGGCCTGCTGTCTATCACCTCGGTCGACGCCTCGAACGTTCCCGGCCTCGAGGTGGCTCTCATCGACCGCCACCTGCTGCGCGTGACCGCGCCGTCGGGCCTGAGCCAGACAGCGAGCTTCTCGTACACGGTCTCGAACGGCCAGGGCGAGGCCACCGCGGACGTCATGGTGATTCCCGGCGCGGCCGATCGCTCCGACCTGCCGCCCGTCCTCAAGCCCGACCACGCCAAGGTGCGCGTCGGCGACGTGGGTACCGTGTCGGTTCTGTCGAACGACCGCTCCCCGGCGGGACTGAACCTGCAGGTCGAGTCGACGCTCGCGTACGACCCGACGAACGCGCTGGGAACCCCCTTCGTGACCGGTAACCAGGTGCGTCTCGAGGCCGGTGCCAACCCCGGCATCATGGACGTCACCTACTCGGTCATCGACTCCGCGGGCAACCGCGCGTCGAGCACGGTCACCTTCGAGGTCGTCGGCGCGTCCGACCAGAACCAGCCTCCGCGCCCCCGCGACATCAGCGCGTGGGCGGCCGCGGGGCAGACGACGCGCATCCCCGTGACCCTCGATGGCATCGACCCGGACGGCGACTCCGTGAGCCTGACGGGCCTCGACTCCTCGCCGCAGCAGGGCAGCGCCACCGCGCAGTCGACGTGGATCGACTACACGCCGAACCAGAACGCTTCGGGCACGGATTCCTTCACCTACACGGTTACCGACCGTCAGGGCGCGCGGGCCTCCGCTCGCGTGCGCGTCGCGATCTCCGCGGCCCCCTCGCTCAACCAGAACCCGGTGGCCGTGCCCGACACGGTGCTGACGCGCCCGGACCGCATGGTGACCGTCAACGTCCTCTCGAATGACGTTGACCCCGACGGCGACCCCCTCACGCTGGAGGAAGACGGCCTCGAGACGGCCACGCCCGAGCTCGATCCGCAGGTCCGCTCCTCCTCGACCCTGCAGGTCCACACGCCTTCGCAGGCCGGCACCTACCTGGTGTCCTACACGGTGAGCGACGGTCGCGGCGGCTCCGCGCGTGGCACCGTGACGGTGTACGTGCAGGACGACGCGCCCCTCAAGGCGCCGATCGCCCGCGATGACTACGTGTCCTACGAGGACCTGCCCACCGATGGTTCCGCCGTGCGCGTGAAGGTCCTCGAAAACGACGAGGACCCCGACGGCAGCATCGATGAGCTGACCGTGACGAGCGCCGAATCCGGCGTCACGGTTGACGGAACCGACCTGCTGATCCCGGTGACCGACACCCTGCGCCTCGTCGTCTACACGATCACGGACCGCGATGGCCTGACGAACTCCGCCGTCGTGACCGTGCCCGGACGCGACTCCACCGCGCCCTTCCTGAACGCCGCGGTTCTGCCCATCGAGATGGACGCGGGAACCTCGCGCACGATCAACCTGTCGGACTACGTCGTGACCCGCTCGGGCCGCAGCCCCCGCCTCGTCGATGGGACCTCCCCGGTGCCCCAGACCGGCCTGGACTCCGTCGTGGCCGACTCCTCGACGCAGCTGACGCTGACGGCGACCGCGACCTTCGGCGGTAACTCCGCCTTCCTCATCCAGGTCGCGGACGGCGGCGCCGACGACGCGGGCGCGCTGAGCGCGTCGCTGTCGCTGCCCGTGCGCATCAAGGCGACCACGAACCAGCCGCCCACCTTCGCCCCGACCGCGATCCGCGTCGAGGCCGGGGGTGCTGCCGTCACGCAGAACCTCGCGCTCGCCGTGCGCGACCCCGAGGGGGACGGACGTCTCGACCTTCACCTACGCGATGGGTTCCGCGCCCAGCGCAGTGTCCGCGTCGCTGTCCGGTACCGTCCTGACGGTCTCCGCCCCCGAGGGCGCGACCCCCGGATCCGCCGGCTCCATCCCCGTGAGCGTCACCGACGAGCAGGGCAACACCGTCAACGCTTCGATCCCCGTCGAGATCGTGTCGACGACGAAGCCGCGCATCCAGGTGCCCCCGTACTCCGTGAACGCGAAGGTCGGGGATACGGTGATCGTTGACGTGGCCTCGCGCGCTACCAACCCGTTCCCCGACACGCCGATCTCCCTCGTCGGAACCGCGGTGTCCCTGGGTAACGCGGACATCGCGTCCTCCGGCACGGCGGTCATGGTCACGCCCCGATCCACCGGCACGATCTCGGTGGGCTTCCAGGTCAACGACAAGCTGGGAGACCCCTCGCGCGTCGTGCAGGCACCATCACGGTGACCGTCACCGACAAGCCCGGCGCGCCCACGAACGTGGTCGCCGAGGCCGTGGGTGCCACCGGCGCGAGGGTGACCTTCGATGCCCCCGCGTCGAACGGCTCGCCCATCACCGGCTACCGTCTCTACGACTCCAGCGGCGCGAAGATCGCTGACTGCCCGAACACCGTGTGCGAAGTGAACGGCCTGAGGACGGGGCAGCAGTACAGCTTCGCGGTGAGTGCGGTGAACGAGCAGGGCGAATCCGCTCGCACCACATCCAACGAGATCACGCCCACCGGCGTCCCGGATCGCCCGGGCGGACCGAGTGTCACCCCCGGCGATGGCGAACTGACGATGACATGGGACGCCCCCAACAACAATGGGTCCCCCATCACCGGCTACACCGTGTATGCGACCGCTGCTTCCGGTTCGCGCACCTGCACGACGAACGGGGAGCGCACGTGCACGATCAGCGGCCTCGTGAATGACCAGAACTATACCGTCACGGTCGTCGCGACGAACGCGAACGGTAACTCCCAGGCCTCCCCGGGCGTGAGTGGCACCCCGAAGGCGACGCGACGCGGCCCCGATCAGCCGGTCATCACGAGCGGCTCCGCGGTCCAGCAGCGCGACGGAAACGGCGCTCTGGCGACCATCACCTGGTCCCTGGGTAGCTCCGGCACCGCTCGATGGGGTCAGACGATTGTGTCGGTCAACGGCGTCACCAAGACCGTCTCGGGCGGAACCACCAGCACCCAGATGACGGTTCCCTACGGCGTGGCCCTCACCGTGTACGTGACCGTCAGTAACACGAACGGTGACACGGCGACCTCTCCTGGCTACGTCATTCCGGCGGTCGTCCACGAGGATCCCACTCCTCCCAAGACGACGCCGCTGGCCCCCGACGTGCCGAACGTGTCCACGCCCGTGAATAACGATCTGGGCAAGCTCGCCGTTGGAAACGCGCGTCTGAAGGAAGGCAACGGATACAAGGCCGCCGACCTCGAGCTCTTCTACGCGGACAGCGCGGCAGGGTGCACGGCACCCGGCAACCCGGTTCGCTTCAACAACGGTGACCGTGCTGACTTCCATATCGGCCCGCTCACTCCGGGTGCGACGATGACCTTCTACTTCTGCCAGCGCGGTAAGAAGGACGACGGGTCGTACGCCTGGAGCCCCGTCGTCTCGGCGACTGGCGTCGTTGGTAACGGCCAGCGCAGCCGCGATGACGATGACGAACAGATCCCGCCCTTCGAGGTTCACGCGACCGCCGGGGCAGACTCGGCGAGCGCAAGCTGGACCATCCCCAGCGGGGTGGCGATCACCGAGACCAATGTGTGGATCGAAGGCATGGAAGCATCGACCAAGCAGACTGTCAGGGGTCCGCTCACCCAGTGGTGGGCTGATGACCTCAAGCCCGTCCACGAGTACACGATCATCGTCCAGCTCATCGGCAGCGGCGGCCAGCACCGCGAGGTGAGGACCACCGTGAGGACCGGGGAACTGAACGCTAACATCGACGCGACGTTCGAAGGAAAGATGAGCTGCGGAAATGGGCAGAGTGCGGCTCGATGACGCTGCGCGCCGTGAACGCCCAGACGTTCCAATCCGGCCTCACCCTCGTGTGCAGCGTCAAGACGGGACGCCCCGCGTCGATCACCGAGTTCCGCTTCTCGCGGGATACCCCCCAAATTACGGGTATCCTGACCGAGGCCACGACGGCGGCCGAGCTCCTCGCGAAGCCTCCCGTCACCTCCTGTCACGTCGAATAGACCACTCCGCCACACAACAAAAGGTAGAAACATGACCCTATCCATTGAGGATGCAACCAGGTTCGCCCAGGTCTTCAAGGGCCTCGTCGACGGCGTGTCCGTGGCGGTTCTGGACAAGCGCCAGGCCGTGCGACTCGCTCTGACGACGATGTTCGCAGGCGGCCACCTCCTGCTGGAGGACGCCCCCGGTACCGGCAAGACCGCCCTGGCTCGCGCGATCAGCGCCGTCATCGACGGCACGCACTCGCGTATCCAGTTCACCCCCGACCTGCTGCCCTCCGACATCACCGGCGTGAACATGTTCAACCAGAAGACGGGCGAGTGGGTCTTCCACGCCGGCCCCGTCTTCGCGGAGATCGTCCTCGCCGACGAGATCAACCGTGCGTCGCCCAAGACACAGTCCGCCCTCCTCGAGGTCATGGAAGAAGCCCAGGTGACGGTCGACGGCGTGCGCCGCCCCGCCCCCCCAGCCCTTCATGGTCATCGCGACCCAGAACCCCGTCGAGCAGGCCGGCACCTACCCGCTGCCCGAGGCCCAGCTCGACCGCTTCCTCATGAAGACCTCGATCGGCTACCCCTCGCGTAGCGCCATGATCGACGTCCTCGACGGCTCGGCCTCCCCGGACCGCTCGAAGAACCTGCGCCCCCTCGTGACCGGTCAGGACATCGTCGCCTGGGCCGCCCTGGCCTCGGCGAACCACACGGACCGCGCCGTCCTCGACTACGTGGCCGCGCTGGCGGAAGCCACCCGCGAGGACGAGTCCTCGCTGCTGGGCGTGTCGACCCGTGGCGCCATCGGCATGGTGCGCTGCGCCCGCGTGTGGGCCGCCGCGCAGGGCCGTAACTTCGTCCTGCCCGACGACATCAAGGCCCTCGCCGTGCCCGTGTGGGCACACCGCGTCATCGTCGACCCCGACGCCGCATTCTCCGGCGCGACCGCCGAAGGCGTCATTCAGCGTGCCCTGACCTCCGTGCCCGCCCCCGCGGTCGGCGCGTAAGGAACTGACCGGACACAACGATGACAGGAAGCGCACGGACACCCCCACGATGGTCTCGCCCCGCAGGGCGAAGGCCGGTCCTTCGCATCCCCTGAAAGCCCTCGCATCGGCGGTCACGCCGATCGGCTGGGCGGTCATCATCTTCATCATTGCGGGCCTGGCAATCGCGGTCACGCTCGAATGGGTCGAGGCCCTCGCCTGCGCGCTCGCGGGTGCCGTCGCGCTGTTGATTGCGGCTCTGCGCGTCGCCTGGCGTCCCCCGCACCTCGTGTCGATCCGCGTGCCAAACGAGCGCATCGTCGCAGGCCAGACGGCCGTCGGCGAGATCTCGGTGCGCAATGAGCGCTCTCGGTCCGTACGCTCGGGCATCATTGAGCTGCCGATCGGCTCGGGGACCGGTGAATTCGTCGTGCCGCCGCTGGGCGCGCACGAGACCTGGGACGAGATGTTCCTGATCTCCTCGCGTCACCGCGGACTCATCAACATTGGGCCCGCGCGAGCCGTGCGCTCGGACGCGCTGGGCCTGCTGCGTCGCGTGCGTATGTGGGACGAGCCTGTCGTCCTGCACGTGCACCCTCGCACCGTGCGCGTGCCCTTCGACGCGACCGGCTTCCAGCTGGACGTCGAGGGCGTGTCCACCGGCAAGCTCTCCAGCTCCGACGTGTCCTTCCACGCGCTGCGCGATTACGAGCCGGGCGACGACCGGCGCGCCGTGCACTGGCAGTCGACCGCGCGCATGGGCAAGCTCATCGTGCGCCAGTACGAGGAGACGCACCGCTCCCACCACGTCATCGTCCTGGACACGTCGCGCGACGCGTGGGACTACGAGTCCTTTGAGACCGCGGTGTCGGTCGCGGGCTCGTTGGGCCTGGCGAACCTGCGCGAGTCGCGCCCCGTCTCGCTGACGACGACGGAGACCTGGCTGCCGTCCGGGCACGCCATGCGGATGCTGGACGCGCTGTCCGAGGTGTCGGCGCGCTCCTTCGGGGATCTCCCCCCTGCGCGTGCGCGAGGCCGTGGCCCAGCGCCCCGGCGTCTCCGCGCTGACGCTCATCGTCGGCCCGCAGGTGAGCGATAGCGACGCGGCGCACCTGGCCCGCCTGGCGCCCATCGACGTGCCCGTCTCCATCATCCGTATCGGTGCCGAGAACGAGCGCGCCCGCCGCGACCTCGGCCGAGGTGTCCTGCTGGATTGCTCCACGCTGGATGATCTGCCGCGCATCATCGTTGCCGGAGGCTGGCATGAGCAGCAACGTCAACACCAAGCCGCGCGCTCAGCGCATCGAGTCGCAGGCCCAGCCCGAGGCAAACGAGACGCACGTCCGTGCGGTGGGAGAGATCCCTGATGCGACAGAGAGGCGCGACCGTGGCGCGGGCGAGCAGTCATCGGATGCCCCCAAGCCCAAGACGACGCGTAACCGCCTGCTGACGATCACGCAGCGTTTCGCGACCTACCGCACGCGCCTGCCGATCTGGTCGCTCCTGATCCTCGGTTTCCTGTTCGTCGGCCCCGTCGCCGCCTTCGAGCCCGTCTTCGGCGGGGGAGTAGGCGCAATCGCCGCGGGCGCGGGCGTCATCTGCGGCCTCGCGCTGTCCGCCGCCTCGACGCGCTGGCGCTGGGACGGCGTCACGAGCGTGCTCAGCGTCGTGGTCACCTACTTCCTGCTCGGAAGCGCGGCCGCGTTGCGCTCCGAGGCCCTCTTCGGTGTCCTGCCGACCGGCAAGACGCTGCAGGTCATGGTCCTGGGCTCCTTCCGCGCGTGGAAGGACCTCCTGACGCTGACCGCCCCCGTGTCGGTCTACTCCGGCCCCGCCCTCGTGCCGTGGATGAGCGGCCTGGTCCTGGCATTCCTCGCCGGTATCATCACCGCGCGCTTTGGCCGTGCGGTCCTGGGCTCCATCCCCCTCGTCCTGATGGGCGTCATCTCCGTTTTCTTCGGACTGTCGCACCACACGCTGCCCCTGTGGGCGGTGCTGACCTGGTGGGCGCTCCTGGCAGCCTGGTGGGCGGTCGCCGCGCAGTATCAGCGCATCACCCTGGGCCAGGACGTCCTCGTGGGTCGATCGAGCGCACCCGGAGCGGACAACACCCTCGGGCGTCAGTCCCGCTCGACCGTCTACGTGTGGACCCGCGCGATGGGCGCGTTCGCGGTGCTCGCGATTTCCGTGGGTATCGCGCTGCCCGCAGCGTCCTACTTGGGGTCCTCGGGGACGCGCATCGTCGGCCGTGACCTCGTCCAGCCGCCCCTGGACATTCAGGCCTATCCCTCGCCGATGGCCTCGTTCCGCCACTACACGACGGACCTGAAGGACCAGACCCTCCTGACCGTGTCCGATCTGCCCGAAAACCAGCGCGTGCGCATCGCCGCGATGGACGTCTACGACGGCACGACCTTCGGCATGACGAACAAGCGCGACGACGAGCACACCGGCTACATTCCGGTCGAAACGACGATCCCAGGGCGCCCCGAGGGCACCTCCATCGCGACGGTGGAGACCACCGGCATGTCCGGGCCGTGGGTGCCCGTCCTGGGTGAGCCCTCGCAGATCACCTTCTCGGGCGCGTCCGCGACCGCCCAGAAGGAGGGCCTGTTCGTCGACACGTGGTCGAATGCCGCGCTGACGACCGGCCCCGCGGGGACGATGAGCTACTCCGTGACGACCACCTTCACGGCTCCCGTGCGCGACGAGGACGTGGCAACCCTGGCGGTCGCGCCCTTCACGATGGCGGATACCAACGTTCCCGAGGCCGTCGCGACGAAGGCAGCCGAAATCACGCAGAACGCCTCGACAGCGCTGGCGGCCGCGCGCGCGATTGAGCACTACCTGTCAACGAACGGCTTCTATCTCAACGAGAACACGCAGTTCTCGCGTCCCGGCATGCGCGCCGACCGCCTCGAGCGCATGCTCTCCGACGACAACAACCTCATCGGTGACGACCAGCAGTACACCGCGCTGATGGCGCTGATGCTGCACCAGCTGGGCATTAACGCGCGCGTCGTCATGGGCGCCTACCCGGAGGGCGGTTCCCAGGGTGGCGCCGCGACGCTGCGCGGCTCCGACATTCGCGCGTGGGTCGAGGTCGAGTTCGCGGGCGGTCACTGGGTCGTCTTCGATCCGACGCCGCCGCGCGACCACACGCCGCAGACGCAGGTCCCCAAGCCTCGGTCCGTGCCGCGCCCGCAGGTCCTGCAGCCGCCGGAGCCCCCGGAGGCTCCCGCCGAGCTGCCGCCGACGACGCGCGACCAGAACGCTGATCCGATGGCTCCTCCGGCCGACCCGTTCCCATGGGGTGTCGTCGCCGGCATCGCGGGTGGCTTCCTGCTTGTGTTGCTTCCCCCGCTGCTCATCCTGCTCTACAAGGCGGGCCGCCGGAGGCGTCGCCGCCGCGCTGCGGCCGCCCAGGCGCTCGTGGGCTCGTGGGATGAGGTCGTCGACCTCGCCGCGGACTCGGGCCTGCGTATCGACGTGGGACGCACCAGGCAGGAGACCGCCTGGTCGCTGGCCTCGCAGTGGGACCTCGGCGAGGATCCGGGCGACCCCTTCACCCTGGTGACGGGCGAGGTGCGCCACGGTGACGACGGGTCGACGGACTCCGTGGAAATCGACGAGGCCGGGGCTGGCAAGGGCCGCTACGTGATCGACGGCTGGAGCCGCTTCGGTGACGACGTGCCTGCCCCCGTCGTGATCGCGCGCTACGCGGACGTCGCGAACTTCGCGTCCAACGGTGCCTCCCGTGACCGCGCGCGTGACGCGTGGGAGCAGGTGGGTGCCCTGCGCGCCCAGGTGGGCAAGCGCGCCGGATTCTTCGTGCGCATTCGCCGCGCGCTGTCGCTGCGCAGCCTGCGCATGCGCCGTAAGCTGCGCCTGAGCGCGTCCATCGCACGCACGATGAACGAGGAGGAGGATCGTTGACGCCCCCGGTTGCGGGCCTGAAGGGCCCTGATATTCCCGGTTTCCGATGGGTACGCCCGCTCGGTCAGGGCGGATTCGCCGACGTCTTCCTCTACCGTCAAGAGCTGCCGAGCCGTGACGTGGCCATCAAGGTCGTGCGCACGCTGGGCGATGAGCGCGGCACGAAGGAACTGCACCGCGAGGCCGACGCGATGACGCTGCTCGCCGGGCACCCCTCGGTCGTCGAGCTGCACGGTGTGGGGACAACGAGCGACGGTCGCGCGTACCTGATCATGGAGTATTGCCCGGTGGCTGACCTGCTCACGCAGGTGCGTGCGCGCCCGATGCCGCTCGATAAGGCCCTCGAGACCATGATCAAGATCAGTGGCGGCGTGGAGATGTTCCACCGCCAGGGCTACGTGCACCGTGACATTAAGCCGTCGAACATCATGCTGGACTCCTACGGGAAGCCGGTGCTCGCGGACTTCGGCGTGGCCTCGAAGGTGGGCCAGCTGGAGGTTGGCGCCTTCGACGGCTTCTCGGTGCTGTGGGCGCCCCCGGAGCAGCAGGACGTGAATTCCCCGGCCTCGCCCCTGCAGGACGTGTGGGCGCTGGCTGCGACGACGTGGACCTTCGTGACGGGGCGCAGCCCCTTCGAGGATCCGATCGGCGACAACTCGGCGGCGTCGATCGCGAATCGCGTGCAGCGTGGACGCATGCGTGGCCTTGGGCGTGCGGATGCTCCGGCGGAGCTGGAGCGCGTGCTGCGTGCCGCGATGACGATCGACCCGGCTGAGCGCACGCCTTCGGCGATGGAGTTCGGTCAGGGCCTGCAACGCGTGCAGAAGGAACTGGGTCTGCCGCTCACCGAGATGGAGATCAAGGAGAAGCGTTCCAAGTCCTCGGCTCCCACCGCGGGCGACCAGAAGACGCGCCTGCGCGGCGCTCCCGTCATCGATCCGGATAAGACGCGCCTGCGTTCGAACTCGTACTCCTTCGAGGGCGGGGCCGGCTCGGGTGGCGTCGAGGCGGTTGCGGACTCGTGGAAGATCGCACGATCTGCGGATGCGGACGAGGTGTCGGCCCGTCGCGTCGTCGAGGATCCCTCGGCGGCCAAAAAGGGGATGTCCCCGGTCGCTGGCGTGCTCCTCGCGCTGCTGGCTGCGGTGATCGCGGCCGGCCTCATCGTGGGAATGTTGCGCGGCCAGGGTTCTTTTACGCGCATTTCTCCCGCACCCGAGACGACGAGCGCTTCCTCGGCTCCCGGTGACGCGTTGGGCGCGGCTCCCCCGCAGGTGTCGGGCCTGTCCGGGGAGTACTCCGACGGAATGGTCACCTGGACGTGGACCGCCCCCGACGGCCCCGCACCGCAGGACATCCTGTACGCCTACGAGGGCTCGGGAGCTGTCGGCACGTCGCGCGGTCGCGTGGAGTCGACGAGCGTGACGGTCGATGGTGCGAGCGGGCAGAACTGCATCGAGATCACGACCGTGTCACGCTCGTCCGGTCGCATGTCCGACCCGGTGCAGGCCTGCGTGGAGGCCCCGTGACGCACAACGATCAATCGGTTTGCTTTTTTCGCCCGCTTTCTGCTCTTGTCGGACGAGACCCTGGTCACGCCGGGTGTAAAATGGTCAGTATCGCGCGCAGTCCCTCGCGCTCAACGCAGCTAAAGGATGAAGGCTCATGTCTCTAGAGGAACACGCGGAACGGCCCGCAGTTCGATGGGGCGCCTCGACCGATATTGGTCCGGTCCGCTCCGAGAACGAGGATTCCTGGCTGGCGGTTCCTCCGGTCTTCGCCGTCGCCGATGGGATGGGTGGCCACCTGGGTGGGGCCCAGGCCTCGTCAAAGGCCGTTATTACCCTGCAGGAGTTTCTGAGCTCGGACCGCCTCGGGAATCGCCCCGTTGACCTGGTGGACCTGTCCGTCGCGATCGATGCGGCAGCCAACGCGGTTGCGTCGCTGGCGCCCGCCGACAATCCGATGAGCGCTCCCGGCACCACGCTGTCGGGGCTCATGGTGCTGCGCACCGCCGAGGGGCCCTACTGGCTCTCATTTAACGTGGGTGACTCGCGCGCCTATGTCGTGGGCGGCGGGGGCATCCGACAGCTCACACACGATCACTCGGCGCTGCAGGAGGCGCGCGACCTCGCGGCCACCTCGGGAGCGCCCCGTGTGATCCCTCCCGCGAATGTTGTGACGAAGGCCCTGGGCGCCGGACAGACCGGAAGTGTGAAAGCCGACTACACAATCATGCCACTGGAAGAAGGCGATCGGGCCGTCATCTGTACAGATGGGGTGCACGGCGTCCTGAGCGATTCGCAGATTCATGCGGTTGTTGCAGCCGGCGACGGTCCGCAGGGGACGGCCGACAGACTCGTGCGCGCCTCACTGGAGACGGGAACACGGGACAATACGACCGCCGTTGTAGTTTACGCAGGAACCAAATCACGAGTAACATTGACATCGAATGTCATGAATCGGATGATTCAACCAGTACGTCCGGCGTCGATTGAGACCGCTCGCCGGGTCCCTCGTAGAGAAGGCAGTAACTGATGCTTCAGATTGGACGCTTCCTGTGCCGCGGGCAGGGCGCGATGCTCGTCACGGGTCCCCTCGGTGCGGCGCTGGTTCCGCTCGACTTCGCGGACTCCGCGGCCGACGTCGTGTGGGGACGCGCCGACACCCAGGCGTGGCTGTCCCACGTCCAGGCTGAGAAGGGCGACGCCCTCCTGCTGGACTGCGCCGGCGAGCAGCCCTACCTGACGGTCCTCGGCAACATTCAGCTGCGCATGCGCGCCGCCGGCCAGATCACCGAGCAGGTCTGGACCGACCCGATCTGGGCCTGGCCCTTCAACCCCGGCGAGTGGCAGACCTTCGAGGCCACCATCATTGACGGCGACGAGGTCACGTGGATGGTGCCCGCCGCCGACCGCGTCGAGGCTGGCGAGATCCGCATCGGTCGCGCGCTCGACGAGGTCGAGGCCCTCGCCTCGATGCCCGTCGACACGATGGGCTTCCTCATCAACCCCGACATTCCGGACCACGAGCGCCGCGCGCGTCGCGATGCCCGCGAGGAGCTGCCGGAGCCCTCTACGCGCACGTCGTCCGTGGACCTGGCCGCCGTCGAGGCCCAGTTTCTCGCCGCGACCAGCAACGGCCCGGTCTCGCTGAGCTCGGCCTCGCGTACCCCCGACGCCGAGGACGTTCCCGAGGCCACCGCCGAGCACGTCGAGGAGCCCCCCCGAGGAGGCGCCCGCGAAGGAAGCCGAGCAGCCCTCCGGTGAGCTCTACGTCGTCGCCGACGCCGAGGAGCCGCCGGTCGACACGGCCGAGTCCGCCGAGCGCCAGGGCGGTTTCGGCGAGTCCGGAACCCCGGCCTCGTCCGAGGTTGTTGCTGAGCCTCCCGTCGCTGAGCCTCCGGCCATCCCCGAGGCTATGAGCGCCGAGGGCCTGGCTGGCCTGGGCGCCGAGACCGACACTGAGGCGACCATCCTGCGCCTCGCCCCCGCGAACTCCGGCCCCGCGGCCCCCGTCGCCTTCCTGATTCACGGCGGCACCGTGCCCGTCGAGGTCTCCCGCGACGTCGTCATCGGCCGCGACCCCGATGCCCGCGCGCTGACCGGCCGCCCGGTGGCCACGGTCCTGCGCGTGCCCAGCCCCGAGACCGAGATTTCCCGTTCGCACTGCGCCGTCATGATGACGACGCCCGGCTCCTGGGCCCTCATGGACCTGGGCAGCGCGAACGGCACTGTCCTGCGCCACGCCGACGGCTCGTTCCAGGACGTCACCCCCATGGTGACGATCGCCCTGAACGACGGCGACCTCATCGATGTGGGTGAGGGCACCACGATCGAGTTCCGCGTGCGCTGACATCGCTTATCGATGCTGGTGGGGTGGGCCTGGCGGCCTGCCCCACCAGTATTTTTCTGTGTTTTCTGCGGGGGAGTGGGGAGCGAGTGGCTGCCCCGGCCTCGTCTGTGTTGCGCATATGTCAGAACAATCATACGCCGGGGTGTCTCGAAGTGACCTAGGTCCCTTGAAGCGTGTATCCTTACCCCTGGTAGCGGCCCATCGATGGGCCGGACATCGCAAACACGGAAGTTGAGGACCACGATGGTCAAGTATGTATACGACTTCTCCGAGGGCGACAAGTCCATGAAGGACCTGCTCGGAGGAAAGGGAGCCAACCTTGCCGAAATGACGAAGCTCGGCCTGCCCGTTCCCCCCCGGCTTCACGATCACCACCGAGGCGTGCCGCGCATACCTCAAGGACTCCGCGGTTCCCGAGTCGCTGGCCACCGAGGTCACCCGCGCCCTGCGCGGCGTCGAAGACAAGATGGGCCGCCGCCTGGGCGATCCCTCCGACCCGCTCCTCGTCTCCGTGCGAAGCGGCGCCAAGTTCTCCATGCCCGGCATGATGGAAACCGTCCTGAACATCGGCCTGAACGATGAGTCGGTCCTCGGCCTCGCGGCCGTTAGCGGTAACGAGCGCTTCGCGTGGGACTCCTACCGCCGCCTCATCCAGATGTTCGGCAAGACCGTCCTCGACATCGACGGCGACCTCTTCTCCGACGCCCTCGACGCCCTCAAGGCCGAGCGTGGCGTGAAGGGCGACACCGAGCTGAACGCCGAGGACCTCAAGGGCCTCGTCGAAACCTTCAAGGGTATCGTCAAGGAACAGACCGGCAACGACTTCCCGCAGGACCCCCGCACCCAGATGGACATGGGCATCGAAGCCGTGTTCCGTTCCTGGAACACCGAGCGTGCCCGCATCTACCGCCGCCGCGAGCGCATCCCCCACGACCTGGGCACCGCCGTCAACATCTGCACCATGGTATTCGGCAACATGGGTGAAACTCCGGCACCGGCGTGTGCTTCACCCGCGACCCCTCATCCGGCCACTCCGGCGTCTACGGCGACTACCTGGAGAACGCGCAGGGCGAGGACGTCGTCGCCGGCATCCGTAACACGCTGGCCCTGTCCGACCTCGAGCGCATCAACAAGCCCGTCTACGACGAACTGCGCGCCATCATGCGCAAGCTCGAGACCCACTACCGCGACATGTGTGACATCGAGTTCACGATCGAGCGCGGCAAGCTGTGGATGCTCCAGACCCGCGTCGGCAAGCGCACCGCCGCCGCCGCGTTCCGTATCGCCACCCAGCTCCTCGGCGAAAAGCTCATCACCCGCGACGAGGCCCTGGGCCGCGTCACCGGCGACCAGCTCACCCAGCTGATGTTCCCGCAGTTCGACGCGAAGGCCGACAAGGATCTCATCGCTCGCGGCATGGCCGCCTCCCCGGGCGCCGCCGTCGGCAAGATCGCCTTCAACAACGCCCAGGCCATCGAAGCCGCCGAAAAGGGCGTCAAGACCGTCCTCGTGCGCCGCGAGACCAACCCCGACGACCTGCCCGGCATGGTCGCCGCCGAGGGTGTCCTCACCGCGCGCGGCGGTAAGACCTCGCACGCCGCCGTCGTCGCCCGCGGCATGGGCAAGACCTGCGTGTGTGGCGCCGAGTCCCTCGTCATCGACGAGGCTGCCGGCACCGTCACCATCGGTGACCTCGTCCTGACCGCCGACGACACCATCGCCATCGACGGCCAGACCGGTGAAATCTTCCGCGGCGAGGTCCCCGTGACCGACTCGCCCGTCACCACCTACCTCGCCGAAGGCCTCGAGGCCGGCCTCGCAGCCGCCGGCGAAGACGAGGGCACCCGCGAGCTCGTCGAAGCCGTCGACAAGCTCCTGTCCCACGCCGACAAGGTCCGCCGCCTGCGCGTGCGCGCCAACGCCGACACCCCCCCTCGACTCCAAGCGCGCCATCGAGTTCGGTGCCGAGGGCATCGGCCTGTGCCGCACCGAGCACATGTTCCTGGGTGAGCGTCGCCCGCTCGTCGAGCGCGCCATCCTCTCCGCCCCCGAGTCCGACGAGCGCCAGGCGGCCTTCAACGAGCTCGAGAAGCTGCAGAAGCAGGACTTCCTCGAGATGCTCGAGGTCATGGACGGCAAGTCGATGACCGTGCGCCTCATCGACCCGCCGCTCCACGAGTTCATGCCCGCCCTCATCGAGCTGGAGACCAAGGTCGCCGTCGGCAAGGCCACCGGCACCCTCGACCCCGCCGACGAGGCCATGCTCGTCGAGGTTCGCCGCATGCACGAGCAGAACCCCATGCTCGGCCTGCGCGGCGTGCGCCTGGGCATCTACCTGCCCGGCCTGTTCGCCCTGCAGATGCGCGCCCTGTGCGAGGCAGCCGCCGAACTCGTGGGCCGCGGCCTCGACCCGCGCCCCGAGATCATGGTTCCGCTCGTCGGCTCCGTGCGTGAGCTCCAGCTCGTGCGCGAAGAGGCCGAAGGCATCATCGCCTCCGTCGCCTCCTCCCGCGGCGTCGACCTGTCCGGCGTCTCCATCGGCGCCATGATCGAGCTGCCCCGCGCCGCCATGACGGCCGAGGACCTCGCCGAGGAAGCCGACTTCTTCTCCTTCGGCACCAACGACCTGACGCAGACCGTGTGGGGCTTCTCGCGCGACGACGTCGAAGGCGTGTTCTTCCCGCAGTACATCGAGGCCGGCATCTTCGGCGTCTCCCCCTTCGAGTCCATCGACGTCCACGGCGTGGGCACCCTGGTCTCCGAAGGCGTGCGCCGCGCCCGCTCCACCAAGCCGAACATCAAGCTCGGCGTGTGTGGCGAGCACGGTGGCGACCCGCAGTCGATCCACTTCTTCCACAACGTGGGCCTGGACTACGTGTCCTGCTCCCCGTTCCGCGTCCCCGTCGCCCGCCTTGAGGCTGGCCGCGCCGCGGTCGAGGACCACGTGGACATGACCGCCTGATCGCTGGCGCTATTCCGCGCGGTGCCGTCTTTCTGAGCGGCGCTGACTGAGTGGCGAGGCCGTGGCCGGGAAACCGGTCGCGGCCTCGCTACGTTGTTGGTGCCGGTGGTGTTGTGGCCCCACGGGTGTTCCGGGCGCCCTGCCGGGCTGGGTTGCCCTGTGTGTCCTGCCGGGCCGGGTTGCCCTGTGTGCCCTGCCGGGCCGGGCTGCTTGATGTGCCCGTGGGCGGCGGCCCGTCCGCACAGTAATTCCGCATGCAATTCCCCGGAGTGTATTTCAAGTATTGAAATCTAATCGTTGATATTCTGCGGTTTTTGAGCGTGCATCGATTGGTGTCCTGGGGGAATTGCATGCGAAATTTGTCTGGCGGTGGTGTTGCCGTCACCTGCGGGTGCCGCGGCCAGGCCTGTGTCTCGCAGCTTCCGCGTTTGTTCTTGTGACTGGGTGTGCTGCACCCGATCCGTAGGCAGTGCACCCCTTCTGATCGGGTGTCGTGCCCCGTAACGGGTGCAGTGGCCCTTAACGGGTGTAGCGGCCCACGCCATAGCAATTTCGCACGTAATTCCCCAGCAGCTTGTTCAAACATTGAATGTGCGTCGTTGGGATTGCAACGTTTTCGGGTGGTCTCGATAAGTGACCGTGGGAAATTATGTGCGACTTTTGCTGAGGTGGTTATCGCCGTCACTCTCGACCCTCTACTGGCGACCCTCTACCGGTCGCGGGCGCTGTGGTCATGCCCCGCCGCGACGGAGCAATTTCGCATGCAATTCCCCTGAGTGTATTTCAAATGTTGAAATCTGATCGTTGATATTCTGCGGCTTTTGAGCGTGCATCGATTCGTGTCGTGGGGGAATTGCATGCGAAATTTGTCTGGCGGTGGCCCCGCCAACCCGTGCTGGCCCTACCAACCGGCCGAAGCCCGCACCGTGGCCTGGCCCTCCGTGCCACCGGCGTTCTCCGGACCGGGGCCGGTGGGGGTTTTCGCTACACGAAGCCTTCTTGCGGCGTGTCGCCGGCGTGTCGAACCCTCGTGTAGTGCAATTCCCCCCGATTGGCGGCGGGGCGGCCATATCCGGCGTGCGTACAGCAGCGCCCCGCCCGAGGCCGGGCGGGGCGCTACCGCAACCATCAATCAGACGTTCTGCAAAGCTCCCTGCATGGCGAACATGAGGATCACCATGATCGAGTTGTTCAGTGCGTGGAACAGCCATGAGTAGGCCACGTTCTTCCCGGACTTCACGTACACGAGCGTCAGGACGATCGAGAGCGGCAGGTATGAGAAGAAGTCCTGCCACTGATGGCTGTGCATGTACGCAAACAGCGCCGCTGAGATCGACGCGACGAGCCACGTGGGCGCGTACGCGCTGAGCTTGCCGATGAGAATGTGGCGGTAGAAGATTTCCTCCACCACCGGCACGCCAACGGTCACGAAGAAGGAGAACGCCAGGCCAAGGGCCCCGTCATGCAGGGCGTTGATAACCTGCTGCTGGTTTTCGGCAACTGGCGGGTTGCCTCCGTAGAGCGCGAAACGGACGGAGGCCTGAACGATGACGACCAGGAACCATAGGCCGAAGAGGAGCGCGATCTTGCGCACGGGGCGCGTGCGCAGGTAGGTGAAAGCGGGGAAGAACTCGCGCCCGAAGAATGCGAGCGCCATGATCAGCAAGATGGTGTCGAGCCCGATGTTGATAGCGGTCAGGCTCCACGATGCGGGGAAGATCCATGTCGGCACTCCCACCAGGAAGAACACGGCGTAGGGGATGCCGAAGATCGCGATGCGCACCCACTCGGCGCGAGTGGGACGTGCGGGGGACGAGGCCGGGGCCGCCTCGCTCTCCACGGCTGCGTCGGGCAGGGGAGGGAGTGGTGGCCGCGGGGCCCTGCGGGCTTGCGTCGACCACGGGGGATGCTGGCGTCGCGCTCGCGGGGGTGGCCTGTGGGTCGGTTGTCATGGGTGGCTTCCTCTTCCTGTTGAAAATTAGACCGCCCAAATATTTTGCCAGATCTTGACCTGTAGGGGTGCGTGTCTGGTTGAACTGTGAGACATGAGTAATCCCAGGTATTGCGCCATTTTTATGGCATCGCGTCAGTAAGCGACAATCTTGGGCCCTTAGTCCCCCGATGGGGATAACTCCCCGCGCTAGGCATCGTCACGGCATGGTCACAATTTAGGACGACCTAAACGGACTACTTTTCACCTGGGCGAGATGTGGCTACGCTCAACGCTTAGGAATTCCATCATCCCGGCGTTATCTAATCGCCGGATCGTCAGGAGGCAAGCGGTGGCAGTGCTTCGCGCTCACGCACACAGTATTCGCGCTCACGCACTCAGTGTTGGTCAGCGACTCAGTCGCGTTCTTATCGTGGCCGTGATGGCGGCCCTGGCCGTGGCGATGTTCGCCTCGCCCTCGCGCGCCGCTGATCAGACGTGGAGCGATGTGTCGACCACGATCAATGGCCTGATCGACGAAGGCGTGTCCACGTTCAAGGCGGGCGACGCTAAGGGCGGCAAGGACAAGATCAACGACGCCTACTACAAGCACTACGAGATCACCGGCATGGAGAAGCAGGTCATGGCCCGCATCTCCGGCTCGCGCGTCTCGCAGGTGGAGATGGAGTTTTCGCTCCTCAAGAAGGCCATGAGTGACGCCGACAGTGCGGGCGTTGACAGCCACGCCACGACCCTCAAGCAGTACATGGTTGAGGACGGCGCCTCCCTGGACGGCGTGGCCCCCGGGTCGGCAGCCCAGGCCTCGTCGGATGATTACAGCCCCGGCGCGTGGGGTGAGGTCGCCAAGACGATCAACGGCATCCTCGAGGATGGCGCCAACGCCTACAAGGGCGGCGATGCCAAGGCCGGTAAGGACAAGGTCAACGAGGCCTACTACAAGCACTACGAGATCACCGGCATGGAGAAGCAGGTCATGAGCCGCATCTCCGGCTCGCGCGTCTCCCAGGTGGAGATGGAGTTCTCGCTCCTGAAGAAGGCAATGACCGACGAGGATTCGGCCGCGGTCGACCAGCACCTCTCGACGCTGACGAACTACATCCGCGAGGACGCCAATACCCTTGACGGCTACACCGGCAAGGCTGCCGACAAGACCGCCGACAGCTCGGGCGCCTCCCCGTGGATCGCCCAGTTCCTGCCCTCCCTCCTCGTGATCCTGCGTGAGGGCATGGAGGCGATCCTCGTCGTCGCCGCGGTCCTCGCCTACCTGGCCAAGGCCGGCCACAAGAACAAGGCCCCGATCGTGTGGGGCGGCGTGGCACTCGCCTTCGGCCTGTCCATCGGCCTGGCCTTCCTCTTCAGCTACGTCACCTCCCTGGCGGGCGCGAACCAGGAGCTCCTGGAGGGCTTCGCGGCGCTCTTCGCGGTCGTCATGCTGATCTGGGTCTCCAACTGGATGATCAACAAGTCCTCCAACAAGGCCTGGGACGAGTACATCAAGAAGCAGACGGACGCCTCGCTGAGCAGCGGCTCCCTGCTGGGCCTGGCCTTCATCTCCTTCCTCGCGGTCCTGCGCGAGGGCGCCGAGACGATCCTCTTCTACGTCCCGATCGTCGCCGCCGCGGGCGACAAGGTCCACTACGTGTGGATCGGCCTGGCGGTCGGCCTCGTGGCCCTCGTTGTCATCTACCTGCTCATCCAGTTCGCGGCGGTGCGCATCCCGCTGCGCCCGTTCTTCACCATTACCTCGCTGCTGATGGCCTTCATGGCCTTCACGTTCACGGGTTCTGGTATCGGGGAACTCCAGGAGGCGGACGTCGTGTCCCTGACGCCCATCTCCGGCTTCCCCACCATTGACCTCTTGGGGATCTACCCCCGAGTGGAGAACCTGGCCGCGCAAGCCATCGTTCTCGCCATCATCGTCGGTCTCTACTTCTTCGGAAAAGCTCGCCTCGCCCGCGAGGCCGCCGCCCAGTCGCGGGCCGAGGAATGACATCAGTCGAGCGACACCGACTTTTCACCCAACCAACACGCACAGGAGATCATCACATGAAGCGTTCTCTGTTCCGCGTCGGCGCGGCCCTGGCCACGCTGGCCCTCGCAGGCACTCTGGCGGCCTGCTCCAACAACTCTTCCTCGTCCTCCAGCGAGAAGCCCGAGGCCTCGTCCTCGGCTTCGGCTGACTCCTCGAACGCCCCCGCTCCCGGCGAGGACGCTGGCTTCGAAGAGCAGCCCCTCGGTGACGACGTTCACGTCGGCCCGCTCGTCGTGGGTGGCGTCTACTTCCAGCCCGTCGAGATGGAGCCCGCCGTGGGCACCCCGGCCGCCGAGTCCTCGATGCACATTGAGGCCGACATCTCCGCCGCCGCCGACAACAAGCTCGGCTTCGGTGCGGGCGACTTCATCCCCGGCCTGACCGTCGACTACACGATCAAGGATAAGTCCGGCACGACCGTCCAGGAGGGCACGCTCATGCCGATGAACGCCTCCGACGGCCCGCACTACGGCCTGAACCTGCCCAAGCTCGACGCTGGCACCTACGACGTGACCTTCTCGATCAAGCCTCCCACGGGCTGGCTGCTGCACACCGACAAGACCACGGGTGTTGAGGGCCGCTTCTGGACCGAGCCGCTCGTCGCCGAGTTCCCGGATTGGCAGTGGGATCCCACGGCCGTTTCCTGGTGATCGATGCTCACGCTTCGCGGGGCCGAGGCAGTGGTCCCTTTCTGGGACTGCTGGCCTCGGCCCTCGCCCCGTGAGGGGACTAGACTCGACACCGTAGCTACGACTTCGGTGAACCTTTATTTCGGGAGGAAAGCCAATGCTTCAGCAGATGAGCGAAGCAACCCTAACGTTGCTGTTGACGATGCTCGCCGTCGGCGCCGTTATCCGCTTTATGCCGGCTGCCGGGCACGGCCGTCGCGGTAAGAAAGCGCGGTCGGCGGCGGTGTGGGCCGGTATCGGCCTGGGCATGATCTCCTCCCTGGTCCTGACGGTGATCAACGTGGAAGCCCCCAAGGCTGTGAACCGTCAGACTGTCGGCTTGTTCACGCTCCCCGCCGCGGTTGTTCTCGCGCTGGTCTTCCTCGCGCTGGTCGCGCTGCGTTCGCGCCGCGTGCGCGCGCTCCTGCCCGGCGACGGTGACGACGAGGCCCGGGCGGCCTCGTCGATGGAGGCCGTGGTTGCCGGCGATACCCTCGTGCGCATCGTTGGTGCCCTCTACATTGCGGCCGTCCTGTTCCGCGCCGTCCCCACCGCCATGAACCAGGCCGTCATGATGCTCTCGGGCGGCGTTGAAATCTACTCCAGCCAGGTTGTCCTCGCGATCCTCGGGTACACGCTGGCGTGGCTGCTCGTCAGCTTCGTCGCCTGGGTGTCCTACCGCCTGTGCGCGTGGAATAACCGCGTGTGGCCGGCGGCCTTCATCATGGTCGCCCTGCTGGCCAACCACTCCCTGATGATCGTGCGCATCCTCAAGGCCAAGCGCTGGATCTCGATCCCCAAGGGCGCGTGGAACACCATCTCCTGGTTCATTAACCACGAGGCCGTCTTCACGCTTGCCGCGGGCCTGGCCCTGTGCGCCGTCGTGGTGCTCACGTGGCTGGCCTCGCGCTCGATCCCGACCGTGGGAGCCAACCCGGCCGAGGGGCGCCTGGGCCGCGCACGCTCGCGCCTCTACAAGTCCATGGCGGGCACCGCTGCCCTCGGTTACCTGTGTGGCGCGCTGCTCATCACCGTCGGCGTCGCCTACGGCAGCCAGGAGGTCGAGCTGTCCGCGCCCGAGTCGTTCAGCGTCGTCGACGACCAGGTGAGCGTCAACCTGGCCGACATTTCCGACGGCCACCTGCACCGCTACGAGTACACGACCTCGGGCGGCGTGAAGGTGCGCTTCATCGTCATCCAGAAGTCCGGCTCCTCCTTCGGCGTGGGCCTGGATGCGTGCGATATCTGCGGCCCCACCGGCTACTACGAGAAGGACGGCAAGGTCATCTGCAAGCTGTGTGAAGTGGCGATGAACATCGCGACCATCGGCTTTAAGGGCGGCTGCAACCCGATCCCTATCGACTACAAGGTCTCCAACGGCACGCTGACCGTGCCGATCTCGGCTCTCGAGGCCTCGGCCTCTATCTTCGCGAAGTAAGGGGATCGCGTGTTCTTCCGAATGCTGCGCGGCGCCCTCACGAGGCGCGGTAATCGCCACCTGATGATCGCCCTGACTGTGGCGCTGGGCGCCTGCGTCGCCACGTCCATGCTCTCCGTCATGTTCAACGTGGGCGACAAGGTCAACCAGGAACTCAAGTCCTACGGCGCCAACATCGTCGTGCGCCCCAGGGCGCGGCCGTCCTCGACGACCTGTACTCCACGGGCGAGACCACCGAGTCCCGTTCCTACCTGCGCGAGGACGAGCTCGGCAACATCAAGACGATCTTCTGGACCTACAACATCCTCGACTTCGCGCCCCTGCTGAGCGTGTCCGCCACGGACGCGAGCGGCGAGCACGTGCCCACGACCGGCACCTGGTTCAGCCACCACCTCGAGCTGGCCACCGGCGAGAGCGTTGAAACCGGCCTCGACAAGCTGCGCGGCTGGTGGGGCATCGAAGGCTCATGGCCAGCGGACGACGACGAGAACGGCGCCCTCGTCGGCGCCACCTACGCGGCCGCCCACGGCCTCGGCGTCGGTGACACCTTCACGCTCACCCGCGAGGGGATCACGCGCGAGTTCATGGTGCGCGGCATCCTCACCAGCGGCGACGATGCCGACCGCGGCGTGTACATTCAGCTGGCGCAAGCCCAAGAGCTCCTCGAGCGCGAGAACGTCGTCGGCAGCGTCGAGGTCTCCGCCCTGACCACGCCCGACAACGACCTCGCGCGCAAGGCCGCGAAAAACCCGAACTCGCTGAGCGTGTCCGAGAAGGAAACCTGGTACTGCACCGCCTACGTCTCCTCGATCGCCTACCAGATCGAGGAAGTCATGACGGACTCCGTGGCACGCCCGGTCCGCCAGGTCGCCGAGTCCGAAGGCACGATCCTGGAGAAGACCCAGCTGCTCATGGTCCTCGTGACTGTCCTGGCGCTCATTGCCTCGGCCCTGGCCATCGCGAACCTGGTGACCGCGGGCGTCATGGAGCGCTCCAGCGAAATCGGCCTCATGAAGGCCGTGGGCGCGAAAGATAAACAGATCATCTCGCTATTCCTGACGGAGACGATCATCGTCGGCCTGGCCGGCGGGGTCCTCGGCTACGGCGGAGGCATCGTGCTCGCCCAGGCGATCGGCTACATGGTGTTCCACTCCTCGATCGCGTTCGTGCCCGTCGTCGTCGGCCTCGTCGCCGTCCTCGTGATCCTCGTCGTCCTGGGAGCCTCCATCCCGGCGATCCGCTACCTGCTGCGCCTCAACGCGGCTGAAGTCCTGCACGGAAGGTGATGCCCATGTCCAGACGAGCAATGTTCTGGCGGATGGTTATCTCCTCCATCCTGCGCCGACGCTCCCGCGTCCTCATCGCGATCCTCGCCGTCGCCATCGGAGCGACCACGCTGTCCGGCCTCGTGACGATCGCCGTCGACGTGCCCGCGCAGATGGCTCGAGAGATCCGCTCCTACGGCGCCAACCTCGTCGTCACCCCCGCCGGGGACGTGCCCATGACCGACGAGGCCGTGGCCGCCGCGACCGCCCAGGTGCCCGCGAGCGCTCTGGTCGGATCCGCGTCCTTTGACTACGAGACGGTCACGATTAACGACCAGCCGTACGTCGCTGGCGGCGCGGACCTGAATGCGGTGCACGCCATGAACCCGTACTGGTACGTGGACGGGGAGTGGCCCGCTGCGACGGGTCAGATCCTCGTCGGTGAGCAGATCGCGTCGACGATCGACGTCAAGGCCGGTGACACGATTACGGTCAGCCAGCTGGACGCGAGCGCCTCGTCGAAGGCTGCCGCGCAGTCGGGTGCGCAGGCCTCGGCCCTCAAGGTCGATCCGCGTACCGTCACCCTGACCGTGTCCGGCATCCTCAAGACCGGCGGCAACGAAGATGGCTACGTGTACATGACCAGCCAGGACATGAGTGCCCTGACCGGGCAGACCGGCGCCGTGTCGCTCGCCGAGTACTCCATCGCCCTGGAAGGCGACCAGCTCAGCGCCATCGCCGACGCGATGAACGCCGCGAACCCCGACATCCACGCCCAGACCGTGCGCCGCCTCGCCCAGTCCGACACGGGCGTGCTGGCGATGCTGCGCTCCCTGCTCATCGTCATCACCGTCATCGTGCTCGCCCTGACCATGATCGGCGTGTCCACCACGATGATCGCCGTCGTCACCGAGCGCCGCAACGAAATCGGCCTGCGCAAGGCCCTGGGTGCGACCGGTCGTTCCATCACCCGCGAGTTCATGGGTGAGGGCGTCATGCTCGGGTTCATCGGAGGCGTCCTGGGGGCCGGGGCTGGCTACGGCCTCGCCGTCCTCATCTCCACCTCCGTGTTCCACCGCTCGATCTCGCTGCACCCCGTGATCCTCCTCGGCACGGTCGCCTGCTCGATCCTCATCGCCGTCCTCGCCTGTCTCCCGCCCGTGCGCCGCGCACTGGCCGTCGACCCCGCGCTCGTCCTGCGCGGAGAATGAGAGTCACCATGACCACCTCCACCGCCACCCAGGCCTCGTCGGCCGCCACGGACGCGCTGCTCACCCTCGAGGGCGTCTCCAAGATCTACGGCGACCTGCACGCGCTCGACAACGTCTCCCTCGAGATCCCGCGCGGCCAGTGGGTCTCCATCGTCGGTCCCTCGGGCTCCGGCAAGACGACCCTCATGAACATCGTCGGCGCCATGGACACCGCCACCAAGGGCACGGTCATGCTCGACGGGCACGACATCTCCGACCTGACCGCCGACGAGCTCACCGAGGTGCGCTGCCGCACGATTGGCCTCGTGTTCCAGCAGTTCCACCTCATCGGCCACCTCACGGCCCTTGAGAACATCATGGTCGCGCAGTACTACCACTCGATGCCTGACGAGAAGGAAGCCCTCGAGGCCCTCGACCGCGTGGGCCTCGCCGACCGCGCCACGCACCTGCCGCGCCAGCTCTCCGGCGGCGAGCAGCAGCGCGTGTGTGTGGCCCGCGCCCTCATCAACTACCCCAAGCTGGTCCTCGCCGACGAGCCCACGGGCAACCTGGATGAAACCAACGAGGAAATCGTCCTCGACCTGTTCAACCAGCTCCACAAGGAGGGCACGACCCTCATGGTCGTCACCCACGACGCGCTCGTCGCCGAGCAGGGCCAGCGCGAGATCCGACTCGACCACGGCAAGGTCGTGAAGGAAACGTGGCACGACCACGACTTCGAAGAACGCTCCTCCGGGCTGTCCGTTCCGCGCGACGGCGATGCCCGCAGCGGAAAGGACAAGGTACGATGACCACGCCTATCACCCGATCTGGCTGGGTTGCCCCGGCCTCGTACGCGGTCCTCGGGGCCCTCGGCGCGACGATCCTGGCCGCGTGCGCGCCCTCCACCGGCCTCGACATGAGCAAGCCCATGAGTGATGGTACGTGGACCGCCCAGTCCAACGCCGACGACCAGGGCTCCATCGGCACCATCACCATCACCGTCGAGGGCGGGCGCATCACCTCCACGTCCTACGAGACGACGCTCGCCGACGGCACCGACAAGGGCGCCAACTACGGCAAGAACTCCGCGGGCGAAGTCTTCAACGAGGACTACTACAAGAAGGCCCAGGCCGCCGTCGCCTCCTACCAGGAGTACTCCGACAACCTCACCAAGGTCGGCGACCCCGCCAAGGTCGACGTCATCACCGGCGCCACCGTCGCCCACCAGCAGTTCGTGCAGGCCGCCATCCGCGCCATCGCCGCCGCCCAGGGCGTCTCTCCCGACGGCGCCGACGACATCAACATCCCCGGCCTCAACGACTCCACCAAGGACGGCGACGTCGACGGCTCCGACAGCTGAGCCCGTGGCCGGGCCGCCCGGTGACGCACGCGCTGGGGACGCTGGGGACGCTGCGCCCACGTGGCGTTCCTCGTTTCCCGCGATGGGCACCCGCGTCGACATCATCGGCTGGGGCGGGAACGGCATGGCGATCGTTAACGCCATCGTCGAGGTCGTGGCGCGCCATGAGGACCTGTGGAGCGTGTTCCGGGTTTCTTCCGAGGTGTCGCGGCTGAATGCTGTTGGTGCGTCGGCTGGGTGTGGCGACGGCGCCCCCCGCGGAGGTGTCGATTCCGCGGAGGCCAGCCCCGGCCTCGTCGTGAGTGAGGACACCGACCGGCTGCTGCGTGGCGCGCTGGCGCTCGCGGAGGCGACCGGGGGAGCGTTCAACCCGATGATCGGGCCGCTTGTCGCCGCATGGGACGTCAAGGCGATGCGGGCGGCGTACGTCGCGGGCAGACCCGTGCCTCCCGCGCCGTCTGGTTGTGTTGTGGAGGCGGCGTTGCGTGCGTCGTCCTGGGGGCTGTTGTCGCGCGTCGGCGAGCGGCGCTGGGCGGTGGGTGTTCCCGCCGAGTCCGTGAGGGGCGTCGATGTGCCCAGCCCGCGCCTCGACCTGGGTGGCATCGCGAAGGGGTACACCGCTGATGCGTGCCGCGACCTGGCGGTGTCCATGGGAGCGCGCGGCGTATTGGTGTCAGTGGGGACGTCGTCGGTGTCTGTGAGTGGTACTCGCGCCGACGGTTCGCCGTGGCGCGCAGGCCTGCGTGACCCTCACGGCGCGCCCACGGCGATTGCCGGCGTCGTGGAGTTGCCTGCGGGCGGCATGGCGTCGCTGTCGACGTCAGGGGACAACCTGGGGCCGCTGGGTGGTGTGCGTGCGGTTTGTGCCGGGCCTGTGGCGGGGCGTGTGGCGGATCCCGCGGTTGGGCCTGTGTCGGGGAGTACGGCCGGGCCTGCGGCGGAGCCTGCGGCCGGGCGTGTGTTGGTGCGGGCGGCCGATCTGCGCGCGCGTGAAACATTGCGTGAAACATCCGCGCGTGGCAAGGAATCCCAGCTTGGTTTTGGCTGTGCATCGTTGAGCAGCGATGAAGGTGGCTCCAAACCCTCGAACGCTCATATGCCCGTCCTCGCTCATGCGGCTGCCGACTCCGATGTTCCTAGCCAGGCCGCGCGCCTGCTGGACCACCACATCATCGACCCGCGTACGGGTTACCCCGCGCGTTCGGGCGTGCGGCAGGTCAGCGTCGTGGCCTCGTCGGGTGTGCTGGCGGAGGCTCTGTCCACCGCGCTCCTCGTCGATCCGTCCATCGATGTTTCGGACGTCGCGGCCCGCTGGGCCCGCGCGACGGGCGCCCCGGCCTCGGCGAAGGTTGTAGGCTTGGTGCGTGCAGGGTAGGGGTGAGGTCCAGGCGTGATGTGACGCTGCCGAGACTCGCAATTGAATGCTCGAACGGCGTGTTCGTTCCCTGTTGCTCCGTTGATGGCTGCCATGCGGTGGAAGCTATGAGCGCTGGTGTCAACCGTGTGTTGTCCGATGCCCCTGTGATCGTTCACCCGTCACGGAAGTACTGAGGCACCTGTGATGACCGTCAGCTGGGCGGTGTGAGGCGCGGGATCGTTGTTGAAGTCGGCCTCGAGAATTGCCGACGTGCTTCAGGAGTACCGCCGCGTTATCACCGTTGCGCGTGGACTGGTGTGCAGGGGATGAGCCACTGGCGCTGCACCCGTTATGTCGCGCTGCACCCGTTACGTCGCGCTGCACCTGAACAGAAGGGGTGTAATGCCTACGGTTCAGGTGCACTGCCCCTCATAACAAGTGAAAGTGTGGTCGGTGTGCGCAGAGGTGACTGCGTCGCACAGAGAGCTGGGCTGCCGCGCACAGAGGGTTGGACTACCTCGCACCCTATCCACAGCCCATTGTTCGTGTCGCTGGTTATCCACAGGGGTTGATTGTCTTGATGATCTCAACTCGTGGGGCTGCGAGAATCCACATATGAGCAGCCACCAATTGACGGTCATTCGTTCCTCGGCAGCGTGTCGCATGGCCCATGAGGAAAAAGAATCGGGCGCTTTCTTGCACGTGATGCGAGGGTGCTACGTTCGAGTCGAAGACACGCGTCTTCTTGACACTCCGTGGCGCACGTGGATAACAGTGGCGCGAGCTCGTCTCCTTGCCGTTCATGCGTTGGGGAGCGGGGATCGAGTATTCGTTGGTGCGAGTTCGCTTGCTTCTCGAGGTATTCCTCTGTGGGAGGCGAATCCGGACGTATACGTCTGGGCTCGTACTCGGCGTGGGAGTAAGCCTCTCCGCGCAGTTCGCGCAGCAGGGATCCTCGTACCCGGGGTTTCGGTGCGATGGTCTGTTGTTTCACCTCTTGACAGAGAGCTGCAGACTGTTGGTGGCGTCCTGGCTGAAGGTCTCATTGATGCGGCGGTGCGAATGGCTTGTTGGTCTGAGCCCTTGAGCGCATTTGTAGGGATCTGTATGGTGCTGAATAGGCAGTCGTCCTTTGACCTCTTTCGCAGGAAGAGTGTCGTGATCGGGCACGTGAGATTCGGTCAGAGATGCTCGTCAGGCTCACGGAGTGGCGCGAACATAACGACAACATACCGGCGCGCCGAGCAGAAGCCCTCATTCGAGCCGCTGACCCGGGTTGCGAGAACCCTGCCGAGGCTGCATTGCTGTGGGTCCTCAAGTCGGTGAGTGCCTTCGAGGTCGTGACCCAGTTCGAGATCATCGTCAACGGGCGCCGCTACTTTGCGGACATCGCGATTCCGGGACTCATGATCATCTTCGAGTTCGATGGGATTGGAAAGCTTGGAAAGAACGAAGCTGACTTTGCTCGGGCGAAGCGTGAATGGATCCAGCGAGAAAATGATCTGCGTGGTGCTGGCTGGACCATCTATCGATTCTCGTGGCCAGATTATGAGGATCTGGCGCAACTGAGAGCCTGGGTGACTGAGTTGTTAGCGCCGTACCAAGCATCGATCCCCGCATTGGCACAGCGCTTGTGGGCGGTTCCAACGCAGGCCTGCGACGGCCCGAATCGGCGGTTTCACGTGGGTACATCCCGACGGTGGTCGTAAGGGTCATGAACATGATCGGAGGCGCTGCACCTGTTACGTGGCGCTACACCCGTTACGTGGCGCTGCACCCGAACAGAAGGGGTGTAATGCCTACGGATCGGGTGTAGCGCATGCTTTAACAAGTAGATTCGCGACCTGACCGCGCGCGTCGTCAAGATATGCATAGCCACGATCTGTCAGCGGTGGAGGGCCCTGCCGCGGTGCCGGTGGGCGGTGGCAGGGCCTGGCCGGGCTTCGAGCCGACGCGCCGAGCGAAGCTCGCGGCGCGGACGGCTCGCGGGCGGGCCGCCGCCCACGGGCACACGCAGCGGCCGGGCCCGGTGGTGCCCGGAACGCCAGTGGCACCACACAGCAATGCCAGAAACCATGCGGGGCCTGGTCGCGGCGCACGTTGGCGGCAGCGACACCTATCTCAGACAAATGTCGCACGTAATTTAAGCCGGTCATTTTTTAAGTGCGTCTGAAAACGTTGCAATTCCAACGACCTATGTTCTCAGTTTGAAATACCCGCAAGGGAATTACGTGCGAAATTGCCGAGCACGACGCGCAAGGTACGACAGTGGCCGGAACAGGAGCATCGCCCGGAAAACCCGTGGAGCGCCGCAGCACCGGCATTCAGTCAGCGTGTCCCGCCAGCAGCGTCGCCAGGTGGACGCCCCCGCGGCCCGCGAGCTGGGCGGCCTGGGTGCGGCACGAGAAGCCGTCCGCCAGATACACCGCGTCCGGCTTCGCCGACAGTGATGGCAGCAGGAATGCGACGCGACCGCGACCGACAGGTCGTAGTGGCCAGCCTCCATGCCGAAATTTCCAGCCAAGCCGCAACAGCCCTCGAGCCTCGTCACGCGCGCGCCCAGCGACTCGAGCAGCGCCTGATCGGTGTCCCACCCCATGACGGAGTAGTGGTGGCAGTGCGGCTGCGCGACGATCTCGACGCCCGCCAGGCTCGGCAGGCGACGCTCGGCCGCGGGCACGGCCGACAGCACCTCGGCCAGGGTGCGCGTCGCACCCGACACGAGCATTGAGCGCGGATCCTCGGGCAACAGGTCCAGCAGGTCGTCGCGCAGCACCGCCGTACATGACGGCTCGACCCCGACGATCGGGATCCCCGACGCCGCGAAAGGCGCGAGGACGCCGAGCAGCGACGACAGGTGCTTCTTGGCGCCCGTCAGCTGACCCGTCGTAATCCACGTGAGGCCGCAGCACGCGTCCGGCGCGACGATCGGCGCGAAGCCGTTCGCCTCCAGCACGTCGACGACCGCGCGCGCACCAGTGTCATCGAGGGTCTGGCTAAACGAGTCCGCCCACACGAGCGCGTACGGCCGCCCGCTGGGATCGCGCGGCCCGGAAAGGATCGGGGAGGTCAAGATCGGCGAGGCAGTGGCCGCCTCTCGCTCGCGGGCAGAGTCAGACGAGGCCGGGGCGCCGCCATGCTCACGGGCAGAGTCGGTCGAGGCCGGGGCGCCGCCGCGCTCGCGGGCATCGGTCGCGGCTGTGGAACTTGCAGCAGCGGAGGATGCAACAGCGGAGGTCGCGGCTGAGGAACCCGCGGCAGCGCGAGCCGCAGTATCGCGAGCCGCAGTGCCGGAAGTTGCAGTGAAAGAAGATGCTGCGTCGCCAGGCGGGACAGAATCCGCCAGCAGGGAGCGGCGGCGAGCCCACGCGGTGAAGGTGCCGGACTGGAGGGCGGGCATGCCTCGGCGAGGATCCAGGCCGATGACGCGGAAGGCGAGCGAGCGCAGGGGTGCGACCGACATGACGACGTTTGCGATGCGTGCCAGGCCAGGCACGCGCGCGGTGACGCGGGTGAGGCGCGGCAGCCAGCCGAGCGTGTAGTGGCTGAGGGGGCGCAGCCGTCCCCGGTAGGTGCGGAAGAGGGCTTCGGAGCGGTAGCGGGCCATGTCGACGCCGGCGGGGCAGTCAGCTGAGCAGGCCTTGCAGGCCAGGCACAGGTCGAGGGCTTCGAGGACCTCGGGGGGAGTCGATGGCCTTCACGAGCTGTGAGTTTGCGGCCTCCTGGAGGATGCGGGCGCGTCCTCGGGTCACGTCCTTCTCGTCGCGCGTGGCCAGGTAGGAGGGGCACATGAAGGTGCCGGACACTCCCGCGCGGCACTTGCCGACGCCGGTGCAGCGGTGGACGGCGGCCGTGAAGTCACCGCCGTCGTGGGTGAAGGCGAAGCCTCCGTCGGCGGGCATGGGGCGCGCGGCGACGCGGCGCAGGTTGGCATCGAGCGGATCGATGCCGGGCTGGAGCTCGAGCGTGCCATCGGCAGGGGCGAGGCCGGAACCGCTAGCAGTGCCAGACGCGTCGGATGGCAGCGTGGAGGGGCGCGCGAGGTTTGCGGCGGCCGCATCGTCATGCTCGGTGAGGGCAGTGGTAGGCCCGCCGTTTGCCGCCAGCCCCTCAGCAATCCCGCCGTGCGCCGCACGTGCCCGCGCCCGAGCGCGCGAGGCGGCCTCGGCCTCGTCCATGGGGGAGGCGAGCACCCCGGGGTTGAGGAGGTTGTCCGGGTCGAAGACGTGCTTGACGCGCGCGAACAGGTCGAGCATCTCGGGGGAGTACATGAAGCGCAGGAGTTCGCCGCGGGCGCGCCCGTCGCCGTGCTCGCCGGAGACGGAGCCGCCGTGGGCTGCGCAGATGCGGGCCGCGGACTGGAGGAACGCGCGCGAGTGGGCGACGCCAGCCGGGGTCTCGAGCGGCATGGCGAGGCGCACGTGCACGCAGCCGTCGCCGAAGTGCCCGTACAGGAGTCCGTCGATGTCGAACTCCTCCATGAGGGCCGTGAAGTCGCGCAGGTACGCGCCGAGGTTCTCGGGCGGGACGGCCGCGTCCTCGAAGCCGGGCCACGCCTGCTGGTCGCCGCCGCCCTCCCCGTCCGGCGGGGTGCGTCCGCCCAGGCCTGCACCGTCGGCGCGGATCCTCCACAGGGCCGAGGCATGGACCCCCGGCGGGTACACGACCGTGTCGATGGCCGCGGAGTCGGCGCACAGGGCGCGTGCGCGTTCCAGGGAGGCGGTGACGTCTTCGCCGGGGGCGCCGACTTCGACGAGGAGCCAGCCTTCGCCCGCGGGCAGGGCGGGTACGGCGCCGGGGCCCTTGTGGGCACGCACGACGTCGACGAGGCGACGGTCCATGCCCTCCACCGCGAGGGGGGAGTGGGCGAGGAGAGCGGGCACGTCGTCGGCGGCCTCAATCATGGAGCGGTAGCCGAGGGCCGCGAGCACGGGCGCGTCGGGCAGCGGCACGAGGCGCACGGTGATGGACAGGATGAGGACGAGGGTGCCCTCTGTGCCCGCGAGCATGGCGGCGAGGTTACGCCCGCCCTCGGGGGTCAGGTGCTCGAGGGAGTAGCCGGAGACCTGTCGCTTGAAGCGCCCGAGCTGCGTGCGGATGGGCGCCAGGTGGGAGTCGATGAGGGAGGCGAGCCCCGGCATGTCGCGCAGCGCCGAGTCGTGGCTGGTTGTGGCCGTGAAGTGGCGCCCCTGCCCGTCCACGCAGTCGAGGGAGATGATGTTGTCGGAGGTGCGCCCCCAGGCGGTCGCGTGCGGCCCGCACGCGTTGTTGGCGACCATGCCGGCGATCGTCGCGCGGTTCTGGGAGGAGGGGGTCGGGGCCAAAGCGCAGGCCGTACTCGGCCGCCGCCGCCTGGAGGGTGGAGCCGACGCAGCCGGGTTCGACGGTGGCGGTGCGGGCCTCGGGGTCGATGGAGACGACGCGGTTCATGTGCCGCGAGAAATCGAGGACGAGGCCGGGGCCGATCGCGTTGGATGCGCACGAGGTGCCGCCGCCTCGGGCGGTGAGGGGGACGCCGTGGGCGCGGGCGAGGTCGAAGGCTGCGATCGCCTGCTCGGGCGTGCGCGGGAAGGCGACGGCCAGGGGCGGGATGCGCGTGAGGCCGGCGTCGGAGGAGTATCGCGCACGCGTACCGGTCGAGGAATCGACGTCAATGAGTGCGCGCAGGTCCGTCAGGAAGCTCTCGCTCATGGTGACAGTGTGTCACGCGGGCGCGCGTCGGGAGGCAGGTATCCGGTGTGCGGATGGTCGCGCGAGGCCGTGGCCGGTTGGGGCGGCCCTGAGGATTACGCGGGTTCCGGGTCGTCGCGGAACAGCTTGGGGAAGGGTGTCACGGGGACGGGCATGCGCTCGATGGGGGGCAAGTGTGGGCTGACCACCTGTTCAGACTGCGGGTACAGTCGGGGCGATGAGTCGGCGCGCAGACGGTACGGAGAGAGTTCGCGGCGCGTTTCCTCGGACGCGGGAACCTGCGGCTCCGGCGCCGAGTATTCAACGATGCGCAGCTTATCTCTGCCCATTGAATGCCACCCTGTTCTGTCTCAAGTACTCTGCCGCGCAGTAGTCTAACCGGATGGAAGATGCCGTGCCATCCGGATTCTGAGCGACATGTGCCATCGTACACGACATTGGTCCCACGCTGGCGGGGTATGGCTCATAGTTGCTCGGCATGTGTCAGTGGGATGCGTTGGGTGCTGCATGTGCGTGGCGGCGCGCTCCGCGTATTCGCCCGTGTGGTGGGCCTGTCAGAACGGCGAGACGTTGTCCATGGTTGTCCGAGCCTGGGTGAGGTGACGCAGTGGCGGGATGTGCGTGCCATCATTCGCGCAGAATTCGCGCGGACGCCGAAAAAGTTTCGAGGTCTCCCTCGAGGATGCGAAGGTCGGGCATCGGTGTCCTGTCCTGGGGCCGAAGGCGTGCTGTTCTCGCCCACTATTCTACCGATGTGAAGGACTGTGGGCGCGTGGTGGGTTGTACCTGAGGCGCCTTGTCGGCGGGTGATCAACAGGCAGATACTTACGTGGTATCCATCCCATTGTCCCTGTGTCATCCTTGTTTCTTTTGGAACGTATGAAACAATGGCCCCGAGCGCCCCATACACGTGAAGGAAAGAGCGATGGCCCTGTTTGAGTTCGAGGATGGACACCTCGTCCCCGCTCAATTCGGATATCCGGTTGCGCAGGATCTGGGTCCCGAACTGGTTGACGCTATCTGCCAGCAGGTCCTGCAGATCGTGTCGCGCCCGCTGTTCCCCGTGACCTGGCGTGATATGACGGGCCAGGGCGACGAGGAGACGCCGCGCCTGACAGCTCTCGATGTCTCGGGGCAGATTGTGTCCGTCGAAATTCTGAAAGAACTCGACTCCGAGACCCTTATTACCTCCCTGTCGCGACTGGCTGAGGTCGCCTCGATCTCGTGGTCCGACTTGGCCGGTGAATACCCTTCGGGTCCCGATGGCTTCCGGGCCGGTTGGGCGCAGTTCCGTGACTCGATGCCCCCGGCCGTGGGTCCGGGCCCTCGACTCATCATCGTCGCCGGCGAGATCGACCCCTCGGTGCGCCCCGCCCTGTCCATCCTGGCGACCTCGGGCGTCGAGGTGCACCTCATGAACCTGCGCCAGATGTCGAACGGCCGCCTGTTCCTCGACGTGAACGCGGTGGGCCCGCGCCTGTACGGGCATGCGCCGCAGCTCCTGGCCTCCGCATCGGCGGCTCCTGAGATCGTGGCGCCCGCGCAGGAGGACGTCGACGAGGTCGACACCGACGCCTCCGTCGAGTCTGACTCTGAGACGCCGACGACGCGCCCCACGCCGAAGGTCGCGCCCCACCTGCGCGACGTGTTCACCTACCCGATCGACGAGGAGCCCCCGGCGCCCTGGCGTCCCGCCTCCGAGGAGGATGGACAGGACGAGGCCGAGTCTGCCGATGCGCTCGAGTCTGTCGACACTGCGGAGCAGGGTGAGGACCGCGAGCGTGATGACGTAGCCGAGGACCGCGAGCGTGATGACGCAGCCGAGGAAGGCGTGGACGCCTCCGCGGATGAATGGGCCCCGGTCGACGAGGCCCGCGCTCAGGACGAGCACGAGGCTACCGAGCCTGACGCTGGCGACGATCACATCGAGGCCGACGAGCGCGTCGAGGGCGATGCGGTTGCCGAGGATGGCGACGAGTACGCGCCCGAATCTGTCGAAGCGGACCGCGCTGAGGACGCGGATGATGCTGAGGATTCCGAGGCCGACGCTCAGGATGTCGACGAGCGTGACGTCGACGCGCATGCCGAGGACGTTCCCGAGGCCGACGTTCCCGAGTCCGCCGAGGCTGCCGTGACGCAGCACGGCGAGAACGAGGACACGGGCGAGCTCCCCGACCATGAGGAGCCCCGCGCGGAGGAAAGCGCTGAGCCCGACGAGGATGCGGCGGCCGACGAACAGGTCGATGATCACACCGACAGTCACACCGACGATCACACCGCCGCATACGTCGGCGAGCACGCGGAAACAGAAACGGAACCGGACGAGGAAGGCGACGACGTGCCCGAACACGCCGACGAGCAGGTCAGCACCGAGGATGACGCGCCCCGCTGGGAGCCCCCCGCCCACATGAGCCGCCGCGCCACGCGCCGCGCCCGCGAGGAGTCGAGCGAACTCAACGATGGCGGAGCGACGGAGGCGGCCACGGCCTCGTCCGTCGACCGCGCCGACGAATCCCCCGAGGTCGTTCAAGCCCGCGCGGAGGGCCTGCCCGTCCTCGGCCGCGACGAGTCCGGCCTGCGCACCCTCGCCCAGATCCTCGGTGAGGACACGCCCCTGATTGCCCGCGGTGAGCTCGGTCTGCCCGTTGACCTCGTGCTCGCGGCCAGCGGCGCGGTGTCCGGCGCCGGCCTGACCTACCCCTCGCTCGACACGCTCCTGACCGCGCGCGGCCTGGGCCATATCGACGTCTGGGGGCAGGTGCGCATCGGCGACCGGCTGGGCCCGACCCTGGCCGAAGCGCTCGACGAGGTCAACCGCGAGATCGTGCGCGAATACGCGCAGGCGCCGCGCGGACACCGCTCCGCCAAGCACTAACGCGCGACGACGAAGCGCCCACACGGCGCGACGCGAGAAGACGACGAGAGGCCCGGGATCACGCGATCCCGGGCCTCTTTACGGCAGGGCGGTCACCGCACGAAAGCGTCCAGCCACCCGCGCATCGTCGCGTACACGGCCTCGCGCACGGGCGCATCCGACAAGGCCAGATCGTGCTTGCCGGGGAAACGCGCGATCGTCACCAGGTCCGATAGGCCCAGGCTGCGCTGGGCGATGACGGTCGGATCCAGCACCGTGTCGGAGGTGAAAACGCGCTCGGACCACTCCTCGTCGAAATAGGAGGACGTCGACACCATCGACAGGACCGGGCACTCCAGGTGCACGTCCTTCTCGATCGTTTCGTGCCCGGCCATGATCGCCTCCAGCCACGAGGCCGGGATCGGGTAGGACTCGGGGCGCTTCCACTCGTGGATGATCGGCCAGCCCGCGACCGACGGGTCGTCGGGCGACAAGCCCTCGGGGATCGGCAACTCCGAGGAAGCGCGCCCCGCGAGCGAACGGCCGTAGTGTCCCGCACCTCCCGAGGGCACCTCCCACATGGGGTTACGCGACGCGATGCGTCCGATGACGGGGGTCATCGCCCCGCGCCAGGCAGCCATCGACTGCATCTCCAGCCACGCCGAATTGAGAATCAGGCCAGCGAGAACACCCTGGTGTCGGTGCGCCCACAGCGTCGCGACGAGGCCGCCCGTCGAATGGCCCATGAGGACGATCGGCTCGTCCTCGCGCTCGGAGCGGATGATTTCGATGGCCTCGCCGATCTCCTCGTCGTAGACGGACAGTCATCCGTGTAGCCGATTGTCTGGTGGGGGCGCAGGGAACGGCCGTACTTGCGCATGTCCAGCGCGTAGAACGCCGCGCCCGCGTCGCTCAGGCGCTGGGCCATCTCGGTCTGGAAGAAGTAGTCGTTGCGCCCGTGCAGGTACAGGACCGTCATGCGGGCGCTCGCGGGCGGGCGTGCGCGCACGAGGGTCGCCACGCAGGGCCCCTCCGCGTCGTCGAGGAGCTCGATCGTGCGCGACTCGTAGCCCTCCCCCAGAATGTCGGCGCGCCACTGCGGTCCGGGAGGTCCGGCCTCGCCCCACGGGGCCATGACGTCACGTTCGGGGATCCCCTCGGGCGCCGAGGCCTCGGCCTCCACCCCGGACAGGTCCGGCAGGCCGCTCGTGTCTGGCATCTGCTCGCCGTCGGGCGTGGGATTGCTGGTAACGCTCATGGGGTCAGCATAACGCGCGAGGCCACCGGCGCCTCGTTGATGAGGAGGAAGCGCGGGCGGCCTCGCGGAGAATGGGGGTCGATCAGGCGAAGGAGGACGCGCGCGAGGGGATGCGCTCGTTGAGGAACTCGTCGAGGAGGGCGGTGAGCTGGTCGTGCTCGATGAGGAAGCCGTCGTGCCCGTGGTCGGAGTGGATCTCGCGGTAGAACGCGCCCGAGATGCCGGCCGCCATCTGCCAGACCTGCTCGGGGAAGAAGAGTCGATCTGAATCGACGGCGACGACCAGCGTGCGCGCGGTGACCGCCTTGAGGGCTTCGGTGACGCCGCCGCGGTCGCGGCCCACGTCGTGGGAGAGCATCGTGCGACACAGCGTCACGTAGGAACCCGCATCGAAGCGGCGCACGATCTTCTCGCCGTGGTAGTCCAGGTAGGACTCGACCGCCAGGCGTCCGCCGTGCAGCGGATCCTCGTCGTTCTGGGGAATGCGGCCGAAACGCTCGTCCAGCTCCGAGGGGGAGCGGTAGGTCGTGTGCGCGATCTGGCGGGCGAGCGCTAGCCCGGCGGTGGGGCCGGGGCCCGCGTAGTAGTCGCCGCCGCGCCACGCCGGATCCAGCTCGATCGCGCGGATCTGCGTGTGGGTCCATGCCGCCTGGTCGGCGGTCGTCTGTGCGCCCGAGGCCACGACCACCAGTCGGCGCACGCGCTCCGGGTAGCTGACCGCCCACTCGATCGCGCGCTGGCCACCCAGCGACGCGCCCACGACGATGCTCCACTCGTCAATGCCGAGCAGGTCGGCCAGGCGGGACTCCGCGTACACCTGGTCGCGCGTGGAAATCACGGGGAAACGCGAGCCCCATGGCGCGCCGTCGGGAGCGAGAGACGCCGGGCCCGTAGAGCCCTGACAGCCACCCAGCACGTTCGCGGCCACCACAAAATAGCGGTCCGTGTCGATGATGCGCCCCGGGCCCACGATCTGCTCCCACCAGCCGGGGGTCGGCTGGCCGGGCGCGGCCTCGCCGCACACGTGCGCGTCGCCGGTCAGTGCGTGCAGGATGAGGACCGCGTTCGACGAGGCCTCGTCCAGTTCACCCCACGTCTCGTACGCGAGCGTCACGGAGGGCAGGATCTCGCCGTTTTCCAGGCGCTGGGCGCCCAGATTCGCGAACTTGCGGAACGCGACCGGGTCGCCCTCGCGCCACGCGCCGGACGTGGGTGCGGGAGGCAGGTTGGAGCGGCTCATGAGGTCCTTCTTTCGCTGTGGCGGTTCGCTGTCGCGCGAGACGGGGAGGGGCAGCGGCGGCCTCGGAGCCTCAGGAGTGTGTGTATCCCCGAGGCCGCCGACGGGTCTGTCAGGCCGTGGCCGCGCGGGCCGCGTCGAAGCCGAGCTGCAGGTCGGCCAGGATGTCCTTGATGTTCTCCAGGCCGATCGACAGGCGCACCGTGCCGGGCGCTACGCCGGCCTTGGCCAGCTCCTCCTCGGTCAGCTGCGAGTGCGTCGTCGAGGCCGGGTGGATGACGAGGGACTTCGCGTCGCCAATGTTGGCGACCACCGGCAGGAGCTGCACGCCGTCCGCGAAAGCCCGGCCGGCCTCGTACCCGCCCTTGATGACGAAGGAGAGCAGGCCGCCCGTGCCCAGCGGCGCGTACTTCTTGCCCAGCTCGTAGTAGGGGGAGGACTCCAGGCCTGCGTAGTTGACTGACTCGACGTCCGGGTGGGCCTCCAGGAAGCGGGCGACGGCCAGCGCGTTGGAGACGTGGCGCTCGATGCGCAGGGAGAGGGTCTCGATGCCCTGCGAGATGAGGAACGCGTTAAAGGGGGGAGGTGACGGCACCCAGGTCGCGGTTGATGAGCGTCTGGATGCGCAGCAGGAACGCCAGGTTCGCGCCCAGCGCGCCGCCCACGCCCAGATCACGGGCGTAGACGAGGCCGTGGTAGGACTCGTCCGGCGTGTTGTAGAGGGGGAAACGCTCGGGCTGGGAGGCGAAGTCGAAGTTGCCCGAGTCGACGATCGCGCCCGCGATCGACGTGCCGTGGCCGCCCAGGTACTTGGTGGCCGAGTGGACGACGATGTCGGCGCCCCACTCGATCGGGCGCACCAGGTAGGGGGTGGCGACCGTGTTATCGACGATGAGGGGCACGCCGACCTCGTGGGCGACCTTCGCGATCGGCTCGATGTCGAGGATGTCGCCCTGCGGGTTGGGGATGGTCTCGCCGTAGAAGGCGACCGTCTTGTCGTCGGCGAGCGCACGCCAGGCCTCGGGGTCGAGCGGGTCTGCGACGAAGCGCGCCTCGATGCCCAGGCGTCCCAGCGTGTTCTTCAGCAGGGTGACGCTGCCGCCGTACAGGGAGGGGGGAGGCGACCACGTTGTTGCCGGCGACGGCCAGGGCGAGGATCGACAGTGCGGTCGCGGACTGGCCGGAGGAGACGAGGAGGCCGCCGACGCCGCCCTCGAGGGCGGCGATGCGGGCGGCGACGCCGTCTGTCGTCGGGTTGGTCAGGCGCGTGTAGATGGGGCCGAGCTCCTGCAGCGCGAAGCGGCTCGCCGCCTGCGCGGTGTCCTCGAAGGCGTAGGAGGAGGTCTGGTAGATGGGCAGGGCGGTCGCGCCCGTGGCGGGGTCGAGGTTGTATCCGGCGTGAATCTGCTTGGTTTCGAAGGACCAGTCGTTGGCGGTCATTGTGCGGTTCCTTTGGTGAGGGGTGGGTCGTCTCTGATTCCCCTCCGGCGGGCCGCAGATGCGGTGAAGTGAACATGCGTCGAGGCGCGTCCCGCTGTCGGGGGACTGCGCGGCAGTCGCTGGTGCTGACGCGCAGTCAGCGGCACATTCGACGGTTCATGGCTCCTATTGTTTGTCATCGACGAGGCCGGGGCGCGGCGGTCCCGGATGGTGGACTTTTGTGACGGGTGAGGCGTGAGGGCTGGGTGTGTGAGCAGGCTCGCACTGATGGTTGGAAGTGTGATAAAAACGCAGGTATTTGCGCGGTAATCATGATGCTGATGTTACGAATGTTGCGATTGTTGTATGTGTGAAAGTTGAGTTTTGTGGTGTGTTTGTTGCCAAGCGTGACGAAAGTGGTTAGGCTTTTTCCCAGTACGCGCCCGCCGGCGCACGTAAACAGACGAGATGAGACAAACGATGAGACGACGCGGAACCATTCGCACGGGCCTGACGGCAATCGCCGCCTGCGCCCTCCTCGTGCTGCCCCAGATGGCGCAAGCCGCCCCCTCTGAGGAAGAGATCGCAGCCGCCCAGGCTGCCGAAGAGGCCGCGAAGATGAGCGTCGCCCAGATTGAGGTCAAGCTCGCCGAGGTCAGCGCCAGCGCCGCAACCGCGACGCAGAACGCACAGATCGCAGGCGAAAACCTCAACGAGGCGAACATCGCCCTGGCTGAGGCGACCGCGACTGCCAACCAGGCCTCGGCCGAAGCCGACGCCGCCGAAGCCGCCTTCCAGGAAGGCAAGCAGCAGATCGCCTCCGTCGCCCAGGCCGCCTACCGTAACGGCGGTGGCACGCTCGATTCGCTCGCCCCCTACCTCGACTCCGACGGCCTGCGCAGCGTCGAAACCAAGCAGGCCGGCATCAACTCCTTCTCTTCCTCCGCCGAGGCGAAGATGCAGAACGTTGCCGCCCTCGAGCAGGTCGCCAAGGTGACGCGCGACGCAGCGAACACCGCGCTCGCGAGCCAGCAGGCTGCCACCAACGAGGTCCAGGCCCGCACCGACGCCGCCAACCAGGCCGCTGCCGCCGCCCAGAACGAGGCCGCGATCGTCGCCGCCCAGCGCAGCGCTACGTGCAGGAGCTCGCCACCAAGCAGAACACGACCGTCGACCTCATCAACCAGCGCGAAGCCGCCCTCGAGGCCGAACGCCAGGAAGCCGCGCGCATCGCCGCCGAGCAGGCCGCCGCAGCCGCCGAAGCCCAGCGTCAGGCTGATGCCGCAGCCGCCGCCGAACGCCAGGCCGCAGCCGACGCTGCCGCCGCGGCCCAGGCCTCGTCCTCCTCGTCGTCCTCCGACGATGAGGATGATGACGACTACTCGTACTCCGCGCCCTCCTACTCCTACGAGGAGCCCTCGTACTCGGCGCCCTCCTACTCGGGTGGCGGCGGTGCCTCCACCGCCATCGCAACCGCGCAGAGCTACCTGGGCGTGCCCTACGTGTGGGGCGGCGAATCCTACGGCGGCGTGGACTGCTCCGGCCTGACCATGCTCGCGTGGGGCAGCGCTGGCGTCGACCTGCCGCACCTCTCGCGTGCCCAGTACAGCTACGGCACGCACGTGCCGATCGGCTCCATGGAGGCCGGCGACCTGATCTTCTGGTCCTCCAATGGCACCCAGTCCGGCATCTACCACGTCGCCATCTACCTGGGCGGCGGCCAGATGATCGAGGCTCCCACCTTCGGCGTGCCCGTGCGCATCACCGGCGTGTACAGCTGGGGCTCGATCATGCCCTACGCCGTGAGGCTCTGAGCAGCATCGTTGCTTGATGGCCCGGGGGCCGCGCAGACTGTGTGTCTGCGCGGCCCCCGGCGTTTGTGTGTGCGCCTGTGCGGGGGTTTGCTAGGGGAGTTTTGTACCGGTGTGTGTGCCCTATGCGGCTGGTGAGTGGTGGTTTGCGGGAAAAAGTTCTCCCTGCTTGGGTTGTTTGCTTCCTGGCCGTGATAATTTTCTCCCTGCTCGCGCCAAATGGTCTGAAATGGGCGTTTTTCGCCGTGCGGGGAGAGTTTTGTACCGGTTTGGCCTTGAGGTGGGGGTTGCCGGGAGAGTTTTGTACCGGTTTGGCCTTGCATGCCGTGTGCCCGGAGAGTTTTGTACCGGGGCGTGTGCGCTGCGTGGCTAGTGGGTGGTGGTCTGCGGGAAAAAGTTCTCCCTGCTCGGGTTGTTTGCTTACTGGCCGTGAAAATTTTCTCCCTGCTCGCGCCAAATGGTCTGAAATGGGCGTTTTTCGCCGTGCTGGGAGAGTTTTGTACCGGTTTGGCCTTGAGGCGTGGGTTGCCGGGAGAGTTTTGTACCGGCGGGTGCCTGTGCGGGGGTGCCAGCGCTCCACTAGGTGGGTTTACGTGCGCAGGTTAACCCTTTCGTGCGCAGGTTAACCCTTGAGGTGGCAGTGTGGGCGGCTTGCCCATGCCACCACCTATAGGGTTTACGTGCGCATTGAAGGGCCGAGGTGGCCACCAGGTGGGCTACCGATGCCGCTAAACAGTGGGTAGGTGCGCGTCGACCCCTTGACGCGCACCTAAACCCGTCGTTGCGCAGGTTAACCCTTTCGTGCGCAGGTTAACCCGTGAGGTGGCAGTGTGGGCAGCCCGCCCATGCCACCATCTGTAGGGTTTACGTGCGCATTGAAGGGTCGAGGTGGCCACCTGAGGGGCTGCGATGGCTACTCGGTGGGCCGCGAGTCTTACCTGGTGCTGCCGCCATGAGGCCACAAGTGCCGGATGGCGCGGCCGGTGTCGAAGAGCGCCCCGACGGGGAACCCGCGAGCGCGCTTGTGGAGTCATGTGGTTAGCATGAACGGCATGAGTACCCCTACCGCCGATACGAACACTCACCAGATCGGCGCCACCCCCACGGTCCCACGCGTCGTCAAGCCGTTCCCTGCGTACGCGCGCACCCTGGCGCTCCTGTGTTTCGTGGCGTTTCCGGCGTGGTCCCTCATTGGGTTTCTGACGAGGGATCACTGGACGCAGTGGGCGTTTCACTTGAGCCAGGCGCGAGTGATCATCGCGGCCATCGCTGTCCTCGCGTTCCTCCCCATCGTCTGGGCGGCGTTCGGTCGTTTCATCCTCGACCTGATCCGCAGGATCAAGCCGATGCGCAGCGGCAAGCACGCGCCGGAGGCTCACCCCGGCACCGCGTTCCTGGGGGTTGTGGCCGCGCTCTTGGTGTTTGGAGTGGTTGGCCTGACTGCGTGGGATCTCGGCGGGCAGGCTGCCCTCGACTGGCGGGATGGACCCGTGACCCGCGAGGGCGTCACGTGCACCGCCATGAATCCCGAAGAGCGCGACGACGGCCCCTTCGTGCACATCGAGCTGACTGACACCGAAGGGATCGTGCGCGCCTACGACTTGCGCCAATACGAGCTCGATCGCCACGCCGAGAAGGGGACGCCCCTCTACAACACGATCGTCGAGGCCTGCCAGACCCCCGGCACGCAGATCGGAATCTCCATCTACGAGCGCACGGGCATCATCGTCGACGCGTGGAAGAAATAGTGCGAATCGGCGTGAGGCCGGAACACGCGGAGATCGGCTAAGGACGAGGCCGACACGCTACTGACGGACCGAGGCCTCGGCGATGATGCCGGTCCTGGGGTAGATCGACGCGTCGAGGGTCATGGTCGGGATCCTGCAAGCCGTGAGGACTGTCGCGTAGGGGTGTCCCAGACGACCGGACACCGCCTCCACGTCGGTGCGAAGAACCCGAAACGACCGGACGGTGCCGTCGGAGGAAACAAGATCAAAACTGACGGTGGCGGGGCGTCGAGAGCTGCTTCGCTCGTCCAGGTTCTGGCAGGTCAGGCCCTCGTAGTGCGCAGGTCCCTCCCACCAGTCCAGAAGCGCGGGGAGATACCCCGCCCCGAACTCGGTGTAGGCGAATGCGAATGCCGAGGCGGAGAGCACGAACGCGACAGTGGCGACCCCGGGATGCGGGGCGCGCGCGTGGCGCCCACGGATGGGCAGCAGGAAACGACGAAGGGTGTCCCGGACCATCCAGCGCAGGGCCGCCCACACGACCGGCACCCACCCGATGCACAGCAGTGCGAACAGGGGAAGCGTCGCCAATGTGGCGCGCATCGTCAGCGGTCCCAGCATCGGCTTGCCGAACGGGATCCAGATGAACACGCCGACGAGAATCAGCACGAAAGCAATGACGAGGCGCGTGAGGCGCCGCTCCCACGGCTTCGACGCCGGTGCCGAGATCGAGCCAGAGCTCTCGCTTTCTCCCCCGCGGGGAAGGCTGGGTCGGAGTCGATGTGTGCATACGCCCATGCTAACGGCCGAGGCCGGGGAGCGTGGGTATGCGAAAGGGCCGCGCAGACACTTCTCTGCGCGGCCCCTCGCAAGCTGTCAGCTCAGTGCTGGCCCTCGTGCTCCTTCAGGCGCTCGTAGGAGCGGCGAATTTCGGCCTCGGCCTCTTCGCGGCCCACCCAGTGGGCGCCCTCGACGCTCTTGCCGGGCTCGAGGTCCTTGTAGACCTCGAAGAAGTGCTGGATTTCCAGGCGGTGGAACTCCGACACGTCGTCGATTTCGGTACGCCATGAGGCGCGCTGGTCGGAGGCGGGAACGCACAGGACCTTGTCGTCGCCGCCCTTTCGTCGCGCATGCGGAACATGCCGAGCGCGCGGCAGCGGATCACGCAGCCGGGGAACGTGGGCTCTTCGAGGAGGACGAGGGCGTCCAGCGGGTCACCGTCCTCGCCCAGGGTGTCGTCGATGAAACCGTAGTCGTCCGGGTAGCGGGTCGAGGTGAAGAGCATGCGGTCGAGGCGGATGCGACCCGTCTCGTGGTCAATCTCGTACTTGTTTCGGTTCCCCTTGGGGATCTCGATGGTCACGTCAAATTCCATGGCCGCGCCTTCCGCTTCAGCCCCGAAACTCGGGGGTCCAGTTGGTTGTGTGGGCACATGGACAGGTAGTGTAGTTACCGAAATAACCACGAAGGGACATCCATGCATCGCACGTCTATGGGGGCAATTGTAAAGCGCTAGCGCCGCGCTCGTGGCGACGGCGGCGCTGGTGGGTTCCGGCTGCTCCCCGCAAGCGGCTACTCCGGCGGACGCTCCCACGGCCTCGACCCTTGAAGCGGCACCGGTTTCGGGCGACGCGAAGGGCGCGGGCAATCCGGTGAGCGCCGCAGACGTGGAGGCGCTGTGGGCGCCGGTGGCGGCCGCCGCGGCGCAGGGCGGCTACACGGCGTGGGGCACGGTCGTGGACGCGCAGACCGGCGAGGTGCTGCTGGACGCGGATGCGTCGACGGCTCACACGCCGGCCTCGACGACGAAGACGCTGACGGCTTTCACCGCGCTGGCGAACCTGGACCCGACGGCGACGCTGACGACGAGCGCGCTCCTCGGCGCCGACAACCAGACTCTCTACCTGGATTCCGAGGGCGACCTGCTCCTGGGCATCGGTACCTCCGACGAGGTCGAGGTGTCGGGGCGCGCAGGCCTGCAGACCCTCGCGAACGATGCGGCGGCTGCCCTGAAGCAGCGCGGCATCACCTCGGTGACCCTGAACTGGCGCGGCACGCTCTTCGACGGGGCCTCGCACCTGGCGTCCTGGGACGCGCAGGAGGTCGGCTCCTACGAGGGGCACGTCGGACCGATGGCGATCGACGCGGGGCGCACCTACGAGGGTGCTAACGCCTTCTACTCGGATGCTCCGGGTCGCGTCGCGCAGGTGTTCTCGCAGGCGCTGGGTGCCGCCGGCATCACGGCGACGCTCGGCGAGGCCGGGGACGGCCCGGCGGGTGCGGCGGCTCTCGCGTCGGTGAGCTCGGCGACGATGGGGGAGCAGCTGCGCTGGATGCTCGCCCACTCGGATAACACGCTCGCGGATCAGTACTGCCGTTTCGCTGCGCGCGCGGCCGGAGCCCCTTCCACCTACGAGGGCGCGACCGAGACGGTTCGCAAGGCCCTGACGCAGGCCGGTGTCCCCACGGACGGACTGACCCTGGAGGACTGCTCGGGCCTGTCGAGCAACGACAAGATCAGCGCCAACACGCTGGTCGGCGTCCTCAAGGCCTCGTACGCGGGCAGCGGGACCGGCGCGGACACGATGCGTCTGCTGCCGTGGGCGGGCCTCGTGGGTACGCTCTCCCAGCGCATGACCGAGGCTCCGGCCGCGGGAAACGTGCAGGCCAAGACGGGTTCGCTCCAGGAGGTCACCTCCCTGTCGGGCTCTGTCCTGACCAAGAGTGGGCGCGTCCTCCTCGTCTCGATCGGGAATGACCACGTCACCGAGGGTGCCTACGCCACGCGCGGTTACCTGGACGCCTTCGAGGAGGGCCTGGCCGGGCTAGACTAGGGCCATGGATATGCCGTTTGGCCCGCGCGACGTCGCGGGAGTTCTCGCCTCGCTGTCGTATGCGGGTCCGTCGGCCTCCCGCGTGGGTGCCTCCGCCGTGGTGGCGCGCCTGCGTCGTTCGGTGGCCTGGTCGGACCGCAGGCTCGCCGAGCTGTCGACCCTGCCCGAGGCCTCCGCGCAGGTTGCCGCTTCCTCGACGATCGTCGTGGATCGGCGCGGGCTGATCCGCTCGGTGGGCTCGCTCTTGGAAGACTTCGAGGACACGCGCACGCCCCTCGTCTTGGCTGCCGAGGCCATCATCCTGCGTGCTCTCGCCAAGGATGCGACGGGTATTTGGGACGTGCGCACGGGCCGTCGGATCCTCGTTGCCCCTAACGTGCTCGCGGACGCGCAGCGCTACGCCCTGGATCAGACGGACTGGTGCCGGTGGGTGTCCCTGTGTACGGGTCTGCGCGGCGTCCACCTGACGCACGCCCCCCACCTCGTCCCGTACGTCGCTGACCTGATGCGCGCGCTGCCTGAGCGCAGCGACGAACTCGTGCGCATCGTCCTGCTTCTGGACGCGCTGCCCACGGCCGAGATGGAGGTCCTCACGCCCCGCGACCTGCCGTCGATCCAGTGGCTGCGCACCCACCGTGCGCACGCCGGCGGGGTGGCGCTGGTGCGCGCGTGCGCGGCGGCTGGCATGCCGCTGGCCGGGGTCGAGGCGCTGCAGGCGCAGACCGAGGGTTTCGCGCGCACCGTCGTGCGTGAGGGCGAGATCGCCCGCCTCCTGTCGGGCGTCGAGGCGCTGCCGACCGCGAGCGAGTACGCGGATCCCTCCGCGTGGCTGGCGCGTGTGCGCTGACGCCTCGAGCCGTGTGGGGGCGAACCCGCGCGGCCCCCTGCGCGCCTGCTCCCTCGCGGTGCGCTCGTCTCTGACCTCCTTCATCGACGAGGCCGGGGCCCCTCCCGCTCTCGTCGTCGGCCTGTCGGGTGGCGCGGATTCGTTGGCGTTGGCGCTGACGACGATTGATGTGGCGGCGCGCGCGGGGATCCCGGTGATCACGGTGACGGTCGATCACGGGCTGCGCGAGGGCAGCGACGAGGAGGCTCGCCGCGTCGCGGATCTGGCGGTATCCCTGGGGGCGCGCGCCGTTGTCGAGACCGTGACGGTGGACGGCCCGGGAGGCCCCGAGGGTGCGGCCCGCGACGCGCGGCGCGCGGCCCTGCGTGCGATTGGTGTGCGCGAGGGTGCCCCGATCCTCCTCGGCCACACGATGGACGACCAGGCCGAGACGGTCCTGCTGCGCCTGGCGCGCGGCTCGGGCCCCTCCTCTCTGCGGGCCATCGCCCCTCTCTCGCGCGAGGCGGACGGGGTGACGTGGCTGCGCCCGCTCCTCGGGTTGCGTCGGACAGACACGGAGCAGGCGTGCGCCCAGGCCGGCCTCGCCCCGGTGCACGACCCGACGAACGACGTCGATGGCCCGTGGCGGGCCGCCGACGGGAGCCCGCTGCGCCGCTCGGCCCTGCGGCATGAGGCGATCCCGGCCCTGGCCTCGGCCCTGGGTGTCGATCCCGTTCCCGCGCTGGCGCGCACGGCCGCCCTGTGCGCCGAGGATGACGATGCCCTCAGTGACCGAGCGCGCGAACTCACCGCCGCCGCGAGAGTCGCTGCCGCGAGAGTCGCTGCCGCGAGAGTCGCCGCCGCGCGCGTCGCCGACGACACAGACCCCGGCGACGGGGGAGGTCCCGTGGCGCTCGCGGTCGCGTCCCTGTGCGGCGCTCCCCGGGCGGTGCGTACGCGGGCTCTGCGTGAGGGGGCGCAAGCGGCGGGAATTCGCGCGCTGTCCAGCACGCACGTGGACGCCATCGACGACCTCGTGGTCGCGTGGCGGGGGCAGGGGCCCATCCACCTGCCCGGGGGCCTGGCCTTCCGCGTTGGACGCGGAGCCCACGCGCGCATCGCTTTCGTCGCGCGCGGGAGAGGCGACCCGACGGGACGAGACTGCCCGTAACGGGTGGATATGAGCCGCGAGAGACGCCCCCGAGAGTGGCCCGGCACCGACTGCGCGATCACAGGATGTTGCGCTGACAGTGAGAATCTCATCCTTCCTGGTACAGGCGAGCGTTTGTGTGGCACGCTTATAGTGGAATCGCTCGCGTAGCATCGATACGAAAAGAGGACACGGTGGACGCCACCGATATGGGTAACGACCTGAAGGAAATCCTGGTCACCGCCGAGGATATGGACCGTCGGCTCGCCGAAATGGCTGAGCAGATCGACCGCGACTACGCGGGTGAAGACCTGCTGCTCGTCGGCGTTCTGCGCGGCGCCGTCATGGTGATGGCGGATCTGTCGCGCAAGCTGCACACCCCCCCCTCGAGATGGACTGGATGGCCGTGTCCTCCTACGGGTCGGGCACCAAGACCTCGGGCGTCGTGCGTATCCTGAAGGACCTCGACCAGGACGTCGCTGGACGCCACGTGCTGATCGTCGAGGACATCATCGATTCGGGCCTGACCCTGTCGTGGCTGCAGGCCAACCTGCTCGGCCGCGGCGCCGCCTCCGTCAAGATCGCGACCGCCCTGCGTAAGCCGGAGGCCGCCAAGGTCGACGTGGACGTCGCCTACGTGGGCTTCGATATTCCTGACGAGTTCGTCGTCGGTTACGGCCTGGACTACGCCGAGAAGTACCGCAACATGCCCTTCGTCGGCACGCTGCAGCCGCACGTCTACACCAACTGAGAACGCCTACCTGTAAGGGATGCCCGTGAACGAGAAGATCAAGAACAAACGCCCCAGCCTGGGGTGGGTGCTGGTTCCGCTCATCGTGCTGCTGGTGGGCGGCTGGTTCCTCTGGCAGACGAATCAACCGCGCTCGGTGACGACGTCGGAGGGCCTGGCGCTCATCTCGGGTGACACGGTGGAGCAGGTCGTCCTCAACGAGGGCACCCAGCAGGTGAATCTGACGCTCACGGAGAACTACGTCCACCAGTCCACCGGCGGCGACGACAAGACCGTCGATCTGGGTAAGCGCGTGTACTTCACGTACTCCTACGTGCAGACCAAGGACATCCTGGATACGGTGGCTGCCAAGGCTCCCGCCAAGGGGTGGAATGCGGTGCGCCCGCAGTCCGGCGCCCTCGGCGCGATTATTCAGCTGCTGATTCCGCTGCTGATCCTCATGGGCGCGTTCTACTTCGTGATGCGTTCCATGTCGGGGTCGCGCATGATGGGCGGCTTTACTCAGTCGCGCGCCAAGGAATTCAACCAGGAGCGTCCGGACGTCACGTTCGCGGACGTGGCCGGTGAGGACGAGGCCGTGGAGGAGCTCGAGGAGATCCGCGAGTTCCTGGCGTCCCCGGACAAGTTCCACAAGGTGGGTGCGCGCATCCCGCGCGGCGTCCTGCTGTACGGTCCTCCCGGAACCGGTAAGACCCTCCTCGCCAAGGCCGTCGCCGGCGAGGCGAATGCTCCCTTCTTCTCGATCTCCGGTTCGGAGTTCATGGAGCTGTACGTGGGCGTGGGTGCCTCGCGCGTGCGTGAGCTTTTTGAGCGCGCGAAGAAGAACGCACCGGCCATCATCTTCGTCGACGAGATCGACGCCGTGGGTCGCCACCGCGGCAGCGGCATTGGCGGCGGTAACGACGAGCGCGAGCAGACGCTCAACCAGCTCCTCGTGGAGATGGACGGCTTCGATGAGCGCGCCAACATCATCCTGATCGCGGCGACCAACCGCCCCGACATCCTCGATCCGGCGCTGCTGCGCCCGGGGCGTTTCGACCGTCAGATCGCCGTCGAGGCCCCCGACCTGAAGGGCCGCGAGGCCATCTTGAAGGTCCACGCGCAGGGCAAGCCGCTCACCGCGCAGGTGGACCTGCGTCAGATCGCCAAGCGCACGCCCGGCTTCACGGGCGCGGACCTGGCGAACGTCCTCAACGAGGCCGCACTGCTCACCGCGCGCTCGAACATGCAGTTCATCGACGAGCGCGCCATCGACGAGGCCATCGACCGCGTGATCGCGGGCCCGCAGAAGCGCACCCGCGTCATGAACGACCACGACAAGGCCGTGACCGCGTACCACGAGGCGGGCCACGCCCTGGCCGCCGCCGCGCTGAACTACACGGATCCGGTGACGAAGGTGACGATCCTGCCGCGCGGCCGCGCGCTGGGCTACACGATGGTCATGCCCACCGAGGACCGCTTCAACAAGACCCGCAACCAGCTCCTCGACGACCTGGTCTACGGCATGGGTGGTCGCGTCGCCGAAGAGATCGTGTTCCGCGATCCGTCGACCGGCCCCGCGAATGACATTCAGCAGGCCACGAAGACGGCCCGCGCGATGGTCACCGACTACGGCATGAGCGACCGCATCGGCATGGTCAAGCTCGGCGACGCCGACACCGAGGCCTTTGGCCACGGGTCCGGCGAGGCTCCGCGTTCCTTCTCCGACGAGACCGCCGCAATCATCGACGAGGAGGTGCGTCGCCTCCTCGACAACGCGATGCGCGAGGCGTGGCGCATCCTGTCGGAAAACCGTGGTGTTCTCGACACGCTGGCTTCCCGCCTGCTCGAGGAGGAGACCCTCGACGAGGCGCAGCTGCGCGAGATTTCAAGGACGTCATCAAGGCCCCCGAGCGTCCCGTGTGGAACTACCAGTCCGACGCGGCCGTTCCGGGCGTGGTCTTGGGCCACCCGGTCGGTATTAAGGCCGAGGATGAGTGGACGTCCGTTCCCGTGCAGGGAATCGACGTGTCGCCGACTGACGTCATCGGCGCTTCGGGCGTGGAAGAGGAGCAGGAGTGACCTACGATCCCGCAGGCGTCGAAAAGGCGTCGCGCGACCTACTCGTCGCGATTGGTGAGGACCCCGAGCGTGAGGGCCTGGTCGGTACCCCCGACCGCATGGCGCGCGCCTGGCGCGAGATGTGCAAGGGTCTGACCGAGGACCCGCGTGAGCACCTGCGCACGCAGTTCCACGCGGGCACCGACGAGCTGGTCTTGGTCCGCGATATCACCTTCTTCTCGGTGTGTGAGCATCACCTGCTGCCCTTCTACGGCCGCGCCCACGTGGGCTACATCCCGCGCGGCGGCGTCGTGACGGGCCTGTCCAAGCTGGCGCGCGTGGTCGAGGGCTACGCGCGCCGCCCCCAGGTCCAGGAGCGCTTGACCGCCCAGGTCGCCGATGCGATCGACGAGATCCTGGACCCTCAGGGCGTCATCGTCGTCATCGAGGCCGAGCACATGTGCATGTCGATGCGCGGTATCTCCAAGCCGGGTTCGTCGACCGTGACCAGCGCGTTGCGCGGCATCATGAGCGACGGGGCGACCCGCGCCGAAATGATGGCCCTCGTCCTGTCTGGGAGCCGATGACATGAGTGCCCTGCCCCTGCCCGCCGCCCCGGCCTCGTTCCCGGTCCCGTCCCTGGCACTGCCGGGCGGGCTGGCCCTGCCCGGCGGGCGCACGGCGGTCATGGGCATCCTCAACGTCACCCCCGATTCCTTCTCGGACGGGGGACGCTACGCGGACGTGGCCGCGGCGCTGCGCCACGCGCGCGAGATGGTGGCCGCGGGCGCGGACCTGATCGACGTGGGCGGGGAGTCGACGCGGCCGAATTCGACGCGTATCAGCGCGGACGAGGAGTGGGCGCGCATCGGCGCGGTCGTCGAGGCCCTGGCTGCCGATGGCGTCGTCGTGTCCGTGGATACGCTGCACGCGGCGACGGCCCGCGAGGCCGCGCGCGCCGGTGCGGCGATCATTAACGATGTGAGCGGCGGGCGCTGGGATCCCGAGATGAATGCGGCGATCGCCGCCTCGGGCTGCGCGTACGTTATCCAGCACTATCGCGCGCTGCCGGGTATGCCGGGGGGAGCACTTCGATTACGGGGAGGACCTCGTGGGCACGCTCATCGAGCGCGTGGGGTCCCAGGTTCAAGACGCTATTGATGCTGGTGTGACAGCTGATAAAATTGTCATCGACCCGGGCCTCGGCTTCTCGCTGACGGGCGACCAGTGCTGGCAGATCCTGCGCGAACTGCCGCGCTTCCTGGAGGGCGGTTATCCCGTCCTCGTCGGCGCTTCTCGCAAGCGTTTCGTCAGGCCCTCGGGGGCGACGTGGACGCCGACAGCGCGGCCATCGCCGCCTACTGCGCGGCATCAGGCGCGTGGGCCGTGCGGGTCCACGACGTAGCCGCCACCGTGGCAGCCATCGCCCGAAAGGAGAACGACGTTGACTAACCGACGCGTCATCATCGCCCTCAAAGGACTGGGGGCGATGGCCAATCACGGCGTCTACGACTTCGAGCGCGCCCGCGACCAGCGCTTCAGCGCAGACATCGTCATGTGGGTCGAGACCGCGGGTGCCACCGATGACATCGCCGCCACCGTCTCCTACGCGGATATCGCCGACGAGGCCATGGCGGTCCTCACCGGCACCGCCGTTGACCTGATCGAAACCCTCGCTGAGACCATCGCCGAGCGCGTCATGAGCCACGAGGGCGTCGTCGGCACCGAGGTGACCGTCCACAAGCCCGACGCCCCCATCGACCACCCCTTCGCGGACGTGTCGGTGACCGTGCGCGCGGGTGAGACTGACGCGATGCCGCTATCGCTGTCCCTCAAGGGCATCTACGAGGCCGAGGACGGCTCGGTCCTCACCGGCGAGATCGAGGCCTACGGCCGCGCTCAGGCGCCCAGCCCCGCGCAGCAGGAGCACCGCGAGGTGCTCCCGTCGCGCCGCGCCGCGCACGCCGCCGAGGCAGCGCGCGAGGAGGACACCTCCCGTCCGGCGCACCTGCGCTCGCGTCGCGTGGTCCTGGCGATCGGCGGCAACCTCGGGGACGTGCCCGTCACGCTCATGCACACGGTCGAGGCCCTGTCCCTACATGGAGGGCTTCCAGATCGAGGACGTCTCGCCGATCATGCGCACGAAGCCGGTGCTCGCGCCCGGTCAGGCCCCCCAGCCGGACTATTGGAACGCCGTCGTCGTCGGTTCCGCGATCGCGAGCCCCGACGAGCTCTTCGCTCAGACCAGCCGCATCGAGCGCGAGCTGGGGCGCGAACGCCACGAGCGCTGGGGCGCGCGCACCGTCGACATCGACATCATTCAGATCGAGGGCCTGGCCTCCGCCGACCCGGTCCTCACCCTGCCGCACCCGCGCGCCAAGGAACGCGCCTTCGTGCTGGCTCCCTGGCTCCTGTGCGACCCCGACGCCATCCTCGAGGGCGTGGGACGCGTGTCCGACCTGCTGGCCCACACCCCCGACCGCGAGGGCATCATCGACGCTGTCGACGACTGGCTCGAAGACCCCGCGGCCGTCATGGCCGACTCGGACCAGCTCCTGGCCCAGCGCGCCGAGCAGGCCAGTGCCGACATGCGCGAGCTCATCGAGGCCCTGACCGGCGAAATCAGCCAGGTCGACAACCTCGTGACCCGCCCGGGTGTGCCCGCGGCCGACACCCCCTTCTCCGGCGCGATCGAGGCCTCGGTGCCGCCCGCGCCGACGCCTGCGCCCGCTCCTCACACTGTGTCGGCTCCCGCAGGTGCGCCGTCGCCCGAGGCCGCGGCCCCGCACGCGGCATGGTCCCCCGAGGCTGTGCCTGCCCCCGAGGCTGTGCCTGCGCCCGAGGCCGTGCCCGCACCCGAGGAGACACGCGCTCCGGAGGACACAAACAGCGAGGAACCGGTCGCGCTCGACGCCGCGCCCCTCCCGCAGCCGCAGACCCCCGCCCAGCTCGCGGCCGAGCAGGCGGCAGCCCCCGCCCGGTCCGCCGCCAGTGCATCGCGCTTCGCCCCCGCCGAGGAGGAGGCAGCGCCCGCGCAGGCACCCGTGCCTCCCTTCGAACAGTCGGCGCCCGCGCAGGCACCCGTGCCTCCCTTCGAACAGTCGGCGCCCGCCCAGGACAACGCGCCCGCCCAGGACAACGCGCCCGCCCAGGAAGCGTCCTCTCAGGAGGCGCCGCCCCAGCGCGAACGCCGTCACCGCGCAGATCGCGCCTCGTCGCGACCCTCCTGGCACCCGGTCTCCTCCGTGCCCGCGGATTCCGCGGCTGGGCGCATGACCCGCAAGATCGGCACGGGCACCTACAAGCCGAGCGGCACCGAAAAGCCCCGCTGGGTCCCCGTCTTTGAGCCCAAGCGGGAGGAAACGCGTTCGGCGATCGCCCTGCCGGACTGGAACTTCTCCGTCAGCTCCGCACACGACGTGCGCGTCGTTGACGACCGCTCCGGCCTCGGCCACGACGACGAGCCCCCCAAGGCCACCGTCCACGCCGACGGGCGCTCGACGATCCTCGCCCCCGGGCTGCCCGACAACACTCCCGTCGGCCCCATCCCCGAGGACGAGGCCACACAGACCGGCATCCTGCGTCGCGTTGTCGTGCGGCCCACGATGACCGGAGCGATCCCGATCGTCAAGAGGCGCTAATGAAACCCGTGTCGATCGTGTGGGTGGCGGCGGTGGGCCTCGTGGCCGCCGGCCTGAGCTTCCTCGGCTTCCTCGCGCACATGCGCCAGGGCGGCACCCCGATGATCGTCACCCCTGGACCCGCGGTCATCTTTGCGATTGCCACGGCCTGCCTCATCTGGTCCGGCCTGGCGGTACGCCGCCTGCGCGCGGGCAAGGACACGTGGATCGACGCGATCGGCGCGATGCGCGTCGCAGTCTTCGCGCGCACGAGCGCGCTCGTCGGCTCCGGCCTGACCGGAATTCTCATCGGCGTCATGGCTGTGTCTCTCATGCAGCTCGAAGCGCCCGTGATGCTGGCCAACGCGATCGGGTCGGGCCTGTCCGGCCTCGTCGGCCTCGTCTGGACGATCATCGCGGTCGTTATCGAACGCTGGTGCGTCATCAACCCCGACGACGAGGGATCGACGTCCTCCAAGCGCAGCGCGGCCGCCTGATCGGCCGCGGCGCAGTGAGTTGCGGCGGCCCCCGTGTGAAAGTCGCCCCCGTCCCGAGCGTTAGCCGCTGCCCGCGCCCCGCGCCCGGTATCGTGGATGCGTGGCTGACCAGCGTAAGAATTCCCCCCAGGCGACCCACCTCCAGGCGTAGAGCGCCGGGAGGCGCTACCGGTCGCGTCGGCGATCGCGCGTCCCGCGCGGCAGCTGGCAGCCGCGTTTCCGCTGCTCGTCCGGCCGCCTCGAAGGCCTCCGCACCCGCGAAGCGGGGGAGTGCTTCCACGGCGGGCCGCCCCGGTGCGGCCAAGGCGCCGGCCCAGAAGAAGTCGTCGGGCGGTGGCCGTCCGCCCGTCAACCTGTGGCCGAGGCGCATCATCACGGGCCTCGGGCTGATCCTCATCCTCGCCCTCATCGTGTGGGGCATCGTCGCTGGGATCCGCGCGATCGTCGGAGCCGTGAGCGCCGATCCCGCGCCGCAATCCAGCCCCCAATCCGCCGTTCAGTCAGGCGCGGTGGACGCGTCCGGCTACACCCTCAAGGGCGGCCAGGAGGCCACGGCAGACGGCCTGCTCACCGACGGCACGACAATCGATATTCCCACCTGCCTGGATCGCGACATCACGGCCACGGCGAAGGCGTCCGCGACCTCGTCGGGGTCGGCGATGCCCGTGACCCTCACGCTCGAAACCGTGGTTCCGTCGCCTGCTCGACGTCCCTGTCCCGCTTCGCCCTGCAGATTTCGACGGGTGACCTGCAGGTCTACAACTCGGCGAAGTGCGGCGAGGACCAGCAGTCGTCGACCACCCTGCTGCTGCGCCCGGGTGCCACGTGGACCGGGGCCCTGCGCTGGGATGGCTACGTGTACACGAACGGCTGCACGACCCCGGCGGGTGGAGCGAGCGCTGCGTCCGCCGGTACCTACAAGGTCGCGGTCACGATGGGTACGCGCGAAGTCGGTTCGACCGTCGTCGACGTGACTCCCGCGCCCGCCCCGCAGTCGGGAGCTCAGTCCGGCCCGCAGTCGGGAACCCAGTCGGGCCGCTAGGGTCTACCAGCCGACGAGGCCGGAACTGACCGCCTGCGCCTGGTGCGCCAGGTTCTCGGTGATGAGCTTGGCGCGGTAGGGGCCGATGCCCTCAATGGCTTCCAGCTCCTCGGTGGTGGCAGCGCGCAGTGCCGGCAGCGTCGTGATGTGCGCGGAGACCTCCTTGATGGCGCTCCACGACAGGTGCGGGACCAGGGAGAGGGCGCGCACGCCGCGCGGCGTGATCTCGCGGTCCAGGTCAGCGACCTCGTACACGTCCAGCCCGAGGATGTTCGCGATCGCGGTGAGGTCCACGATGCGCTCCGACCCGAGGGAGGACAGTTCGGCCTCGACGCGTGCGACGTCGTCGGGGTTGCGGATGTAGTCGCGCATGACGAGGGCCCGCTCGGACGCGGAGCCGCGCACGAGGTCCTCGACCTGCAGGGCCAGCAGGCGCCCCTCGGAGCCGAGCTCCTCCAGGTATTCCGTGATTTCGGAGGTGATGCGTCGGATCATCTCCATGCGCTGCATGACGGTGGCGACGTCGCGCACGGTCGCGCTGTCGCGCATCTCGAGGATGGTGAGGGTCTGCAGGACCTCGTCGAGGCGCTGACTGTAGCGGTCAAGCGTATCCACCGCCAGGTTGGCGCGCGAGAGCAGGGCCTCGGGCTCCTCCACCAGGCGATGCTCGGTGCCCACGTAGATGGAAATCATTCGCATCGACGCGGACAGGGACAGGACCGGCAGGTGGGTCTGACGGGCGGTGCGCTGCGCGGTGCGGTGGCGCATGCCGGACTCGTCGGTGGGAATCGTGGGGTCCGGGAAGAGCTGCACGTTGGCCTTGCGGATGCGCCACAGGTCGGGATCGATGATGACGGCACCGTCCATCTTGCACAGCTCACGCAGACGCGCGGCCGTGAAAGCGACGTCGAGGTCGAAGCCGCCCGAGCAGATGGCTTGGACTTCGGGGGTGTATCCCAGGACGATGAGGCGCCCGTGTGGGAGCGCTGGATTCGTTCCAGTCCTTCTCGCAATGGCGTACCGGGCGCGACTGCGCGCAGTGCCTCACGAAGGATCGCTGCATCGGACGTCAATGTGATTCCCTCCCAGAAGAGTAGGTTTGATACCTATTATTGCGAGTCTGCCGGGAAAGCGACGCGAATCGCCGTCGCCAGATCCGACACAGTAAAGACGGTGATGCCGTCGACGCCGGCGAGATCCTCGCTGCCCTGAGCGGGAACGATCGCCGAGGAGAAGCCCAGGCGTGCGGCCTCAGCGAGGCGACGTTGAGTGCCCGTGCACGCTCGAACCTCTCCCGTCAGGGAGATTTCGCCGACCGCCACGAGGTCGGCGCGAGGGGGAACGCCCTTGAGCGAGGACACGATCGAGATGGCCATCGCGAGGTCGATCGCGGGCTCAACCGTGCGGGCACCGCCGACCGTGGAGACGTAGACGTCCGCCCCCGACGTGTCCGCGCCGATGCGGGCCTGCAGGACCGCCAGGATCATGGCGACGCGCGCGTGGTCGACGCCCGAGGTCGTGCGCCGCGGCGAGCCACCCGACGAGGGTGCGACGAGCGACTGGATCTCCGTGGGCAGTGGGCGGCGCCCTTCCAGGGAGACGGCCGCGCACGTGCCGGGCACGCCGCGCGTCGTGCGCGACAGGAAGAGCCCGGAGGGGTCAGCGAGGCCGTAGATCCCCGAGTCTGTCAGCTCGAAGCAGCCCACCTCGTCGGTGGGACCGTAACGGTTTTTCACCGCGCGCAGCAGACGCAGGCGCGAATGGCGGTCGCCCTCAAACTGGCAGACGACGTCCACGAGGTGCTCGAGCACGCGCGGGCCCGCGATGCCGCCGTCCTTCGTCACGTGGCCGACGAGCAGGGTGGGCAGGTCGGACTCCTTGGCGACACGGATGAGGGATGCCGCGACCGCGCGCACCTGCGCGACCCCGCCCGCCCCGCCCTCGACCTGGGAGGAGGAAATGGTCTGCACGGAGTCGACGATCAGCAGGGAGGGGGAGACCTCCTGGACGTGCCCGAGGACGATGCCAAGTTCCGTCTCATCCGCGATGAGGAGGTTCGGCTCGAGCGCGCCGATGCGCTCCGCGCGCCCGCGCACCTGGGCCGCCGACTCCTCGCCCGTCACGTAGAGGACGGGGCCGCGCCCGCCCGCCGCGGCCGTACGCGCGGCCTTCGCGGCCACGTCCAAGAGCAGCGTTGACTTACCGACGCCGGGCTCACCGGCCAGGAGGATCACCGCGCCGGGAACGATGCCGCCTCCCAGGACGCGGTCCAGCTCGCCCACGCCCGTCGAGCGCGACGAGGCCCGCTCCCCGTCGACCTCGCCGATAGGCAGCGCGGGACGCCGCGGGGTGGTGGCGGTGGTACGCGCGCCTCCCGTGACCTCGCCGGCCTGGTCGATCGTGCCCCACGCCCCGCACTCGCGGCACTGGCCCACCCACTTGGGGGAGGTCCAGCCGCAGTCGGAGCAGCGGTACGTGATCTTCTCTTTCGCCATGCACTCACCGTAACCCGACCCACCCTCATCTGCGGTTCGCGCGCGCGAAGAAGGCCGCAGGTGTGTGGGCCGAGGGGGCGCAACGAGGTGCGTCGAGCGCGTCGGGCCCGTGCGCGTAGGACCCGTGGAGGGAAAGGGCCTGGCTCCGGCCTCGTCGAACGAGAATGAGCGTCCAAATACGTCACTGTGGTCAGGTTCTCGCACGCCTGGGAAGCGCGGGAACGCCGCGCGAACGAGCCGCCACGCGTGTGCGCTTATTCAGTACCTGTTGTTGTCTCGGGCGTTTATCCATAGGGTTGGTCGATGTGTATCCTTGGAATGGCTCACCATGGCCACACGGATACAGATACCGCCCCACAACAGTGCGCACATGAAGACTGAGGAAGCGACATGAACAAGGCGCGTCAATCGCGAAACAGCTGGTCGAAGCGGATGCCCGCAATCGCCGTCCTGCTGGTGTCCGCGATGCTCTGCGTCCTCGCCGTGGTCTACCGCGGCGTCGAGGTCACCCAGGTCAGCGTCGATGACGGTGGCATTTGGGTGACGAACCAGGATCGTAAGCTCCTGGGCCACCTCAACTACGACGCGCTCATGCTCGACGGCACCGTTTCCGTCAAGTCCGCGTCCTTCGACATCGGTCAGGCCGGCGGCGACGTGACGCTGGGGGAGACGGTCACGCGCACGGTGTCGCCCGTGAAACCCACCTCCTTCTCGATCGGCCAGGCCGTCACCCTGCCCGAGGGCGCCACCCAGGTGCAGGGCGGCTCCGTCCTCGCGGTCCTCGATCCGGCCGCCGGTCTCCTGTGGGTCGGTAACGCGGGAGAGCCCGCCACCATGTCGTTTGCCAACGAGGACGCGGTCGCCAAGGACCTGAGCGACGGCATCGTCACGGTGTCGCCGTCGGGCACGGTGTTCGCCTACTCTCCCGGTTCTTCGTCTCTGGTCACGGTCGTGAAGGAAGGCCAGACGTGGCGCGCGAAGAGCACGACACTCAAGGGATTCCAGCCCTCCGGCGCCCTGTCGATCACGGCGGTCGGCGACAAGCCGGTCATCTACGACCAGGCCGGCAACACCCTCGTCATGCCCGACGGGAAGGTCCGCGACCTCGCCGAGGAGCATGTGACCGGTGCTGTCCTACAGGCCCCCGGCGACGACGCGGCCTCGGTGCTCCTCGCGACGGATTCCGAGCTCGTGGCCGTCTCCCTGAACGGCAAGTCGGTGGACCGCCAGCCCGCCTCGGACGCGGGCACGAAGGGCAACCCGGCTGCCCCCGTTTTCCATAACGGCTGCTCCTACGGCGCGTGGGCGGGCTCGGGCGCATTTGTGCGCACGTGCACGGATAAGTCGCGCAATCAGGCGCAGACGGTTCCCACGCTCGCCGAGGCCTCCTCCGCGGTCTTCCGCACGAACCGCACCCGCATCGTCCTCAACGACGTGTCGACGGGCACGCTGTGGCTGCCGGATAAGAACATGGTCCTCGTCAACAACTGGGATCAGATCCCCACCGAGGAGCAGGAGGAAGAGGACACCCCGACCCCGGACCAGCGCGAGCAGGTCTCGGAGCCGGAGCACAACGACAAGAACACGCCGCCCGAGGCCGTGGATGACGACTTCGGCATCCGCCCGGGTCGTTCGACGCTGCTGCCGGTCCTCGATAATGACTCGGATGATGACGGCGACGTGCTGACGGCGCGCGCCGTGACGAACCCGGAGTTCGGCACGGTCGTGCGCACGAGGGGTGGGCGCGCCCTACAGATCACGGACGTTCCGGAGAACCTGACGAGCGGGTCGACGTCCTTCACGTACGAGGCCTCGGATGGCCTCGCGGGCGCCACCGCGACCGTGCACGTGACGATCCACCCGTGGACGCAGAACGAGGGGCCGCGCCAGATGAAGCGCCCGGTTATCAAGGTCGGCGCGAATGCGCAGGTGGAGTACAACCTGCTGTCGGACTGGATTGATCCGGATGGTGACCAGTTCTTCCTGAAGTCCGTGGAGGCTCCCGATGGCATCGCCGTGCAGTTCACGGAGGATGGAACGGTGCAGATCCACGACCTCGGCTCAGGAGCGGGGGTCAAGGTGCTGAGCGTGACCCTCTCGGACGGGCACGCGGAGACGACGGGCGAGCTGCAGGTGAGCGTCCAGGAGGCGGGTAACGTCCCGCCGGTGGCGCGCGCTGACTTCTACGTGGCACGCGTGGGCGAGGCCCTCGCCCTCGACCCGATTGCGAACGACACGGATCCGAACGGCGACGCGCTGACCCTGGTCGCGTCGGGTACGGCCCCGGCGGGTACGTCCGTGTCCGCGGACCTGTCGCGAGGCATCTTGACGTTCACGGGGTCGGTGCCGGGCTCGTTCCAGTTCACGTACACGGTGTCGGATGGGCCCTCCACGACGGTGGGTGTCATCCGCGTTGACGTGGTCGCGGACGACACGAACGCGGTCCCGATTGCCGAGGACGACCTGGCGGTGCTGCCCAGCGGCGGTGCGACGCTGATCGCCCCGTTGGCTAACGACACGGATCCGTCGGGCGGCGTGCTGGTCGTCCAGTCGATCGACGTGCCCGCGAGCTCGGGCCTCGAGGTGACTCTCATTGAGCGCCACCTGCTGCGCATTACTGCGCCCGCGGGTCTGTCCGACGTGACGTCCTTTACGTACACGGTGTCCAACGGCGCGGGGTCGGCGACCGCTCAGGTGAGCGTCATCCCGACGGACGCGCAGAGCGAGGAGACGCCGCCCGAGGCCACGCCGGACACCGCGAAGGTGCGTGCTGACGACATCGGTTCGGTGAACGTGCTGGCGAATGATCGTTCGCCGATTGGCCTGTCGCTGAGCCTGGACCCCGACGTCACTGTCCTGTCGGGTGCGGAGCTGGGCACGGTGTTCGTGACCGGCAACCAGGTGCGCCTCTCGGCTGGCTCGGGAGGCCGGCGTCGTGCGCGTGGCATACACGGTCGTCGATTCGGTGGGTAACCGTGCGACGTCGACCGTGACGTTCGAGGTCGTGGCGGCCTCCGCCGCGAACAGTGCCCCCGTTCCGAAGGCGCTGAGCGCGTGGGCCGTGCAGGGCCAGATGACGCGTATTCCTGTGCCGCTGACGGGCATCGACCCGGACGGCGACTCGGTGGCTCTCGTCGGTATCGATCAGCCGCCCGCCAAGGGCAGCGTTGTGCTGGGCACGGAGTGGCTGGAGTACACGCCTTCCGATGACGCGACCGGGACGGATACGTTCTCCTACATCGTCGAGGATCGCCTCGGCGTGCAGGGACGCGCCCGCGTGCGCGTCGGCATCGCGCCTCCCGGTGCGCAGAACCACAACCCGACGGCCGTCCCGGATTCGGTGACGGTGCGGCCGGGCCGCGAGGTCAGCGTCAACGTCCTGAGCAACGACGTGGATGCGGACGGCGATGCTCTCTCCGTCGATACGGATCCGGCGACCGTGTCGGTCTCGGATGCCTCGGCGACCGTGTCGGTGGCCGAGGACGCGGTGACCGTCAAGGCCCCTCAGACGAACGGCGTGTTCGTCGTCGCCTACCAGATTCAGGATGGGCGAGGAGGCCGCGCCCAGGGGCAGTTGACCGTGACGGTCGATGCCGATGCGCCGCTGCGCGCACCGATTGCCCGCGACGACGTCGTGTCCGTGGCCGATCTGCCCGCCGACTCGAAGCCTGTGAGCGTCCCCGTTCTCGCGAACGACGAGGACCCGGATGGCACGACGGCTGCACTGACGGTCTCGGCGGAGGGCTCGGGCGTGAGCGTGTCCGGCCAGAACCTGTCGATCAGCCCCGAGGCCCGCCGACGCCTCGTCGTCTACACGGTGACGGACCCCGACGGGCTCAAGGCGAGCGCCGTCGTGACGGTCCCGGGTACGGACCTGCTGGCCCCGCGCCTCGATATGACGCGCATCCCGGTGGCGATGCGCGCGGGGTCCTCACTGACCCTCGACATCAACGACTACGTCCTCGTGCGCGATCACTCGCGTTCCCCGATCATCACCGACGCGGCGACCGTGAAGTCCAGCGGCGGCATCGACTCGGTGGCGCTGCAGGATTCCTCGCACATCGTGTTGACGGCCCCTGACACGGCCTCGGGCCGCGCGTCGGTGTCGTTCACGGTGCGTGACGGCGCGGCGGACGACGCCTCGGCCCTGTCCTCGACGCTGACGATCCCGATCACGATTCAGCCCGCGAGGAACATGCCCCCGCGCCTGACCCCGACCCCGATTCTCGTGGGCCAGGGCGAGAACGTGACCGTGGACCTCACGCAGATGGTCGACGACCCGGACGACCAGGCGAAGAGCTCCTTCGACTACCGCGTGGCGAAGGTCCCCGGTGGCATCGACGTGTCCCTGGACGGCTACACGCTGACCGTTGCGGGCAAGAAGGACCAGCCCAAGGGGCCGGTCGGCGCGATCACGGTGAGCGTGGACGACGGCTCGGGCGCGGTCACCGCGGATATTCCGGTGACGATCGTGAAGTCCTCGAAGCCCCTCGTGACGACGACGGACGCGCGCATCAAGGTCAACGCCGGTCAGACGGCGACCGTGAACCTGTCGGAGTACACGACGAATCCGTTCCCGGATCCGCTCGTGGTCCTGGACGCGTCCGTGCACGTGGGTCAGGGCAGCGCGGCCGGCGACCGTAACGTGCTGACGGTGACCCCCAAGGCGGGCTTCCACGGCGACATGATCGTCGTCTACCGCGTCATGGACGCGACGAACGACCCGGATCGCATCGTGCAGGGCCGCGTCATCGTCAAGGTCCTGGACCGCCCCGATCCCCCACAGAACGTGACCGCGACCGCGACGGGCCCGGGCAGTGCGTTCGTGTCCTTCCAGGAGCCCGCTGCCAACGGTGGGACCATTTCGGGCTACACGATCATCGACTCGGTGGACGGGCATTCGCAAAATACGCGTAACCCCGGCATGGAAGTGACGGGCCTGCAAAACGGCGTCGAACACTCCTTTACGGTCATCGCCCACAACGAGGCCGGAGATTCGGATCCGTCGTCGGCGTCCGCGCCGGTGCTGGTGGACGCTGTGCCCGAGCAGATGGCGGCGCCCACGGTCCAGGGCACGGACGGCGGCCTGATCGTCTCGTGGACGCCTGCGGTCACCAGGGGATCGGCGGTTCACACCTACACGGTGTTCGTCGCGCCGCTGGCGGGCGGTCAGCCGATCGCGCAGTCGGTGTCCGGTTCGGAGACCTCGACGACTGTTCGCGGCCTGCGTAACGGCGCCAGCTACTTGGTGTCCATCCAGGCGCAGAACAACGCGAAGACCCCCTCGCCGGTATCCAGTTCGACGCAGGCCAGCCCGCACGGCCCGCCGGACACGCCGGGTGACGTCTCCGCCTACCCGTCGGGTATCGGCGCCGACGCGTCGCGTGCGAACGTGATGGTGTCCTGGTCGCTCGGTAGCCCGAATGGAAGCGGCTGGGGCCGCACGGAGGTCACGGTGGGTGGCGTGCCAGCCACCGCGAACCCGGGTGCGACCAGCGTTGAGGTTCCCAACGTGCCGACGGGTCCCAACTTGCCCGTGACGGTGGTGGCGTTCAACGCCGAGGGTGACCAGTCGGCCGCTGCGACCACGACGCTGAACGTCGCGACGGTTCCCGCGCCGATCGCGGCCCCGACGCTGTCCGGTATCGGCGAGGCGGGCAAGGTGCGCGTCGACAGTCTGGCGCCCGTTCCGGGCCGAGGCTTTGACGCGTCGAACCTGACGCTGCGCTACGCCGAATCGCCGGGTGCGTGTGCCAGCGGGCCGCAGGTCTCTAACGGTGACATTCTGCTGGTCAGTGGCTGGCAGCCGACCACGTTCTACTTCTGCCAGACGGGCACGGGCTTGAACAATCGTCCCGTAGCCTCCGACGCGGTGGCCGCGGTCGGCCAGGCGACGGGTGCCCCGTCGCAGGTGAACGTGGTGTTCACGAGCGTGACCTCCTCGAGCGTGACTGTGCACTGGGACCCGGTGGGCGCTAACCCCGCCGTCAGCGAGATTCGCGTGTCCGTGGGCGGTCAGACGCAGACCGTGGGCGCTGGAACCACCGAAGCGACCTTCACGGGTCTGGCTCAGGGCGCTCGCTACGACGCGTCGGTCGTGGCTGTCAACGCCATGGGTTCGACGCCGATGAATGCGCGCCCGATTACGACGACGAAGCTCGACGTGAGTGCGCAGTGGGTGGAGACCTGTAGCGGTAACGAGCGCGGGTACTTTGTGGGGCCCTGCCACACGTTTACGCTCAGCGCCCCGGGCTGGGATGGCGGCGCGTCGATCCCGCACATCTGTACGGTGCGTTCGGATCGTGATAACAGCACGGCCACGGTGCGCGTGGACGGGGCTGGCCCGATTCCGTCGCGCGTGGTGACGCTCGCGGATTCCGCGGACGTGTTCAACCGAGGCCAGTACATCCTCGGCGAGTGTAAGCCGGAGAGGTAGGCACGTGAAGAAACTCCGTCGAATCCTCAAGGCTGCGTGGCGCAACGCCCGCACTCGCCTGGAGGCGGTTCCCGCCGTCGTGTGGCTGGCGCGCTGGCTCGGCGCGCTCACGCCGGTCGGTTGGTCGGTGAGCGTCGCGCTCATCGCGGGTGCGATCGCCGCGGGTGCCTTCGGTTGGATCGAGGGCTTCGTGGTGGCCGTCATGGGCCTGGTGGCCCTGGTGGTGGCGATCGCCTCGGTGGCCTCGCCGTCGCCGCTGTCGGTGTCGCTGCGCATGAAGAATGACCGCATCGTCGCCGGCCAGGTGGCGGTGGGCCGGGTGCGCGTCGTCAACGAGTCGGCTCGCCGGTCGGGTTCGACCCTCGTGGAGGTGACGATCGGACGAGGCAGTGGCGAGTTCCTGGTTCCTCCGATTAGCGGGAACGGGACGTGGAACGAGGCATTCTCGGTGATGACGAAGCGCCGCGGCGTCATCAACGTGGGCCCTGCGCGCACGGTGCGTATGGATGGCCTGGGCCTGCTGCGCCGCGTGCGTTCGTGGGACGAGCCGATCCTCGTGCACGTGCATCCGCCGACGGTGCGTTTTTCTTTCGACGCGACGGGTATGCAGATGGATGTCGAGGGTGTGGCCAGCGAGAAGCTGACGAGCTCCGACGTGTCCTTCCACGCCTTGCGTGATTACGAGCCGGGCGACGACCGGCGTGCGGTCCACTGGCCGTCGACGGCCCGTTTTGGGCGCCTGATCGTGCGCCAGTTCGAGGAGACGCACCGCTCGCACCACATGGTGCTGCTGGATACCCGGATTGACGCGTGGGGACGCCGTGCCTTTGAGACGGGTGTGTCCGTCGCGGCGTCGCTGGCGATCGCCGGTTCTGGCGAGGCGCGCACGGTGTCGATGCACACGGCGGACGCGTGGATTCCCACGGGCTCGCCGACGGCGATGCTGGATGCCCTGTCGGAGATGGAGACGTCGACGCGCTCGGATTTCGCGGGCGTCGTGCGGCGCTGCGTCATGGAGCGCGGCGGGATTTCTGTCCTGTCGATCGTGGTCAGTGAGTCCGTGGATGACGAGGAGGCTGCTCGCCTGGCGAATATTGCGCCGGTCGACGTGGTCGTGTCCGTTATTCGCGTGGTTCCGGGGCGTGCGAGGCGTCGCCGGAAGATCAGCCGAGGCGTCATCATCGATTGCCCGTCGCTGGAAGATTTGCCGATGCTGGTGTCGAGGGGGGGGTGACGGCGTGAGCGCTCCCGTTCGTCCCGGTGCCCATCAGGCCCCGCCGCGTCGTTCGCGTCGTTCGGATACGTCCGAGACGACGATGGGCGCTTCGATGCGTCGCGCGGCGATGCCCGCGTGGTCGCTACTGGTCCTCGGTGTCCTTTTCGTGGGCCCGGTCGTCATGTTCGAGTCCGTCTTCGGTGGGGGACAGGGCGCGATCGCTGCGGGCGTCGGCGTCCTCGTCGGCTTGCTCGTGTCGTGGGCGGCGTCGAAGTGGCGCTGGGACCTGCTCTCGATTGTGGCCTCCGTCGTCGCGGCTCACTTCCTGTTTGGCGGCGCCGCTGCCCTGCGCGAGACGACCCGGTGGGGCGTGGTGCCCACGTCTCGTACCCTCCAGACCCTCGTCATCGGCGCGGTCGAGGCCTGGAAGGATCTGTTGACGCTGACCCCGCCCGCGGCCTCGTACGTGGGGCCGGCGATGGTGCCGTGGATGGCGTGCCTCGTGTGCTCGGTCGCGGCGGGCGTCGTGACGGTGCGTTACGGGCGCCCGATGTGGGGCTCGGTGGCCCTCATCCTGTGCGGTGTGATCGCGATCGTGTGGGGGCCGACGGGCCACACCCCCCAACCTCGCGCTCGTCATTGTCTGGTGGGTGGCCCTCATCGCCTGGTGGTCGTGGGCCTCGGCGATTGGCCGGGCTCGCTCGGGAACGGACATCGTGATCGGCATGTCGTCGTCCACGACTTCGGCGTCGACAACGATGGGCGGGTCCTCGCGCCAGGTCGTGCACGTGTGGTGGCGCGTGGGCATGGGTGCGCTGATGGTGGGCGTGATGGTCGCCGCGGCGATCCCCGCTGCGTCCCTGCTGGGTCCCACGGCCTCGGACCGTATCGTGGGCCGCGACGTCGTGGAACCGCCCGTGGATGCGCGCGAGTACCCCTCGCCGCTGTCGAGCTACCGCCACTACAACAAGGACCTTGAGGACTCCTCCCTGATCCATGTGTCCAATCTGCCCAAGGAGGCGCGTGTGCGCCTGGGTGCGATGGACGTGTACGACGGGACGACCTTCGGCATGAGCGTGGCCAACACGGATGGGACGGCGGGCTACCGCCGCGTCGGCTCGACGATCCCGGGCCGTAGCGCGGACGATGCCGAGCTTGAGACGAATGTGTCGACCTCGCAGCTGCTGGGTCCGTGGGTGCCCACGATCGGCCAGGTGCACGTTCTGCGTTTCGATGAGGGTGATCCGAATGCGGCGGCGCAGCAGAAGGGCCTGAACTACGACCTGTGGGCGGAGACGGCGCTGACGACTGGCCCGGCGGGGGAGATGGGCTACACGATGAGCCTGTCGATGCCGCGCGAGCATGCGGATTCGGAGTACGCGAGCGTCGAGGCAACCCGCTACGCCGGGGGCGACACGAATGTCCCCAAGGACGTCGATACTCTGGCTGCCGAGCATACGACAACTGCGCGTTCGGACCTGGAGAAGGCCCGCGCGATTGAGAACTTCTTGCACACGGACGGCTACTACTCGAACGACGACACGATTAACTCGCGTCCGGGTTCCTCCCAGGATCGTATTCAGCGCATGATCGGCGCGGACATGCTGGTGGGTGACGACGAACAGTACGCGACCCTGATGGCCTCATGCTGCACTCGCAGGGGATTAACGCCCGCGTCGTCATGGGTGCATACCGCGAGGGGACGTCGGGCAATGTGGACCTCACGGGCGCAGACATGCACGCGTGGGTCGAGGTCGAGTTCCCCGGCGTCGGTTGGGCGACGTTCGACCCGACGCCGCCGCGCGACCAGCAGCCCACGACGCAGGTGAATAAGCCGAAGTCGGTGCCCAAGCCGCAGGTTTTGCAGCCGCCGGAGCCCCCGGAGCAGCCGGTTGAGTTGCCTCCGGCCACCCGCGACCAGGCGACCGACCCGCACGACCCGAACGGCCTGCACATCCCGTGGATGGCGATCGGCACGGTGTCTCTGTCGCTGCTTATCCTGCTGGGTCCGATTGTGTTGGTGCTCCTGGCAAAGTCTCGCCGACGTAAGAGTCGCCGCAAGGCGGCCGCCGCAGAGGCTGTGCGCGGCTCGTGGGATGAGCTCGTGGATACGGCGATCGACTCTGGCCTCGTGGTGGAGCCGCACCTGACGCGCCAGGAGGTCGCGTGGGCGTTGGCTTCGCAGTGGGCGCCCGGACTCCTGAGGGCGCCGAGGCCCCCTCGCGCAAGTCCCGCAAGTCCGGTAAACGGTCGGCGGCCGACGTGCGTGTGCCCGGCTGGTCTCTGTTCTCCGGCGCGGTGCCTCGCGTTGTCACGGTCGCGCGCCGCGCGGACGTCGCGGACTTCGCGCTCACCGGTGCGCGTTCGCAGGACGCCGAGCAGGCGTGGGAGGACGTGGATGAGCTGCGCCGCGAGTGGGCGTCGTCGGTGTCGGTGTTCGCGCGCGTGCGCCACGCCCTGTCGCTGAAGTCGTTGCGCTGGCGTCGACGCGCGAGCCGCCAGGCGGCCGCCGCATCCGGGGCGAAGCGTCGCTCGTTGATGGGGCGTATGGGTCGTAGGAAAGGGAAACGTTGATGGATAGCGACGCTCGCGTCGGGATGGTCCCGGTGCTGCCGGGATACCAGTGGATCCGGCCTCTGGGGTCGGGTGGTTTCGCGGACGTGTTCCTGTGCCGCCAGGAGCTGCCCAGCCGAGAGGTGGCCGTGAAGGTTGCTCGTCGGGATCGCGGGGCGGACGGCGAGGCCGGGATCGCCCGCGAGGCGGACGTGATGGCTCTCGTGTCGGGTCACCCGGCTGTCGCCCAGCTCTACGGGGCGGGCCGCACGCCGGATGGTCGCCCGTACCTGGTGATGGAGTATTGCCCCGTTGCGAACATCCTCGATCAGGTGCGCGCGAACCCGATGGCGACGGACCGGGCGCTGTCCATGATCATCCGCATGTGCGGTGGCGCGGAGATGCTGCACCGCGCGGGCTACGTCCATCGCGACATTAAGCCCAGCAACATCATGATCAACGCGTACGGGTCGCCGGTGCTGACGGACTTTGGTGTTTCGGAGCCGGTGGGGACGGATCCGCGCGCGGGCCGCGACGGCTTTTCGGTCATGTGGGCGCCGCCGGAGCAGATCGCGGGCACGGCTCGTGCTCACCCGACGCAGGACGTGTGGGCGTTGGGCGCGACCCTGTGGACGCTGCTGATGGGCCGTTCGCCCTTCGAGGTCGTCGACGGGGATAACTCTGCCAAGACGGTCGCCCAGCGCGTGGCTCGCGGCCGCGTGTCGCGCATTGACCGCCCGGGCGTACCCGACGCGGTGACGGCGATTGTTCGCCGCGCGATGAGCCTGGATCCTGAGCAGCGTTTGGGTCGGCGGCGGCGCTGGGTTACGCGCTGCAGACGATCGAGCGCGAGATGCACCGCCCCGTCACGGAGATGAAGCTGAGCGTGGTCGCCTCCTCGAGCGCGCCCTCCTCGGCCCTGTCGTCCCCTTCCCCGGCCGCCCTGGACGCGGAGCGTACGCGCACCCGCCGCGGGAGTTTCGCGGATGGCGCCCACGCCTCGTTGAACGAGGCATGGGCCGGGAATTCGACGACGAACCGTACCGGGTTGGTCGAGGGTGAGTCGAAGCGCCCCGCGTGGGTGCTCCCGGTGCTCGCGCTCGTGATGGTGCTGGCGACGGCCGGCCTGGTCGTCGCGATGCTGACCGGCGGTGGACACAGCATTCACGTGGGCGGCCCCTCCGATCCGACTACGGGGCCGACGGCGAGCGAGTCGCCGGAAGGCGGCAGCGTGAATGATGCCGGTGGCGCCCCGCCCGCCCCCGTCGCCGAGGTCAGAGCGACCCCGAAGGGCACGGAGATTCTGTGGAACTGGGATATTCCCCAGCAGGGGCAGAACAAGGCCGACCAGTTCGTCTTCAAGTACGTGTTGGAACGCCCGGGCGAGGCCGTGGTCGCTGAGACCATGCGCCGTAACTCCCTGACGACGACGGCCGTGAGCGGCGAGAACTGCCTGACGGTGAGCGTCGTCGCCGAGGCGAGCGGCCGTGAGTCTGCACCCGTCACCCAGTGCGTGACGATGCCGTAGCACGCGGACAGACAGGCGAAAGGACACCGAGTTGGGACACAGTAGGGCACGCTTGTGGCGTCGTTGCGCAGGCGCAGGAGTAGCGGCGGCGCTCGCGGTGGGAGCGTTGGTGCTTCCCGCGGCCCCGGCCTCGGCGGATACAACGATTACCGCCGGGGACCAGCCCTTCTACTCCCACTACAACCTGGCGTCGATCCGATCCGCGGGGTACACGGGCGATGGCGTCACGATCGCGCTGATTGACGGACCCGTGAACTCGGGGATCCCGGAGCTTCAGGGTGCGCACATCGAGTCCTACGCCCCCTGTTCGGTGGGATCGCAGGATAAGTATTGGGACCATGGGACGGTGATCGCGCAGATCCTGGTATCTCCGCAGTTCGGCATGGCTCCCGGCGCGAGATTAAAAGCGTATACGTTGTCCTTCATGGGCGATACGACCGGGTCGGATTGCGCGCTGGGGAGCTGGGACCGCGGGTATTCTGACCTGTCGCTCCTCATCGAGACAGCGCTCAACGATGGTGTCGACGTGATCACGACCTCGTCGAGTTACCCGGGGTACACCGAGGACATGCGGTGGGCTCTCGCCCGGGCGATCACGCAGCAGGTCCCGGTCGTGGCCTGCGCGGGGAACGATTCGGCCCAGAATTCGACGGAGTGGCTGCCTGCGTGGAGCGGCGTCGTGGGCGTGGCCGCGATCGAGACGAACGGGCACGCCTCCGATTACACGAATTGGGGGGATCCGATTTCGACTGCTGCCCTGGGGCGTCCGATTGCTCGCTCCGGTGTGTCATTGCAGCGCGGCGAGTGGTGGGGGACCTCGTTTGCGACCCCGGTCGTCGCGGGCGCTCTGGCGTTGTCGATGGAGCGGTGGCCGCGTGCGACGGGCAACCAGATCATGCAGGGCTTGGCGCGCACGGGCGTGGGCGGTAATGGCGGGCAGTGGAACCCGTACACGGGTTTCGGGGCGCTGGATACGTACGCGCTACTGACGACGAATCCGAAGGACTTCCCGGATGAGAACCCCTTCATGGACAAGGGGGAGGACTCGGTTCCGAGCCGCCGGGACGTCGCCGACTACGCCGATGGCGTCGTGGACCCGAGGAAGCTCCACAACGATCACTCGTACTCCTACCGGGGAGTGGACGAGCGCTTGGCGTTCAGCGACCAGCATGATTCTCCCGTGAACCTGGGGACGAGCCCGCGCTATCACAAGAGGACGAACGGCAAGAAAAAGTAGCCGGCGCAGACGGCGAGCCCCTGCAGCCCACGGTCGTGTGGGTGCAGGGGCTCTCGTGTGTCCGATTCCGGGCGCTCGCGCATCAGGCTGAACGAGGCCGGGGCTCGGGCGTGGGGGTGTGGCTACTTCCGGTGGTATGCGGGGCTGGTACCCAGGTGGACCGGTGATTTGATGAGGGGGTTTGAGATGACGCCCTCATCCGTGCCACGGTAGGTGTAGGCATCGCCCATGCGGTTGCTGCTGGGGTCGACGAGGCCGTCGCCGTACTGTTGTACTTCCTCAACGGTGGGTGAGGACCCTCCCTGCTTTTGTGCGATGGGGTTCTCGTTGGGGTACTGCGAGGGATCGGTGTTCACCAGATCGCCGAGGCTGATCGCACCGTAACCGGTCTTATCGTTCCACTGCTTATCGGGGTTCAGAGCCGTCTTGACCATGAGCTGGAGCAGCTGATTGGCGGTCGCATCAGGCCACTTCTGCCGTGCCAATGCCATCAATCCGGATGCAATTGCCGTCGAAACAGAGGTGCCTTTGGTCGTATCGACCTTGCCGGTGTCAAATGCGCGAACGTTAACCGGACCGCCCACTGCCGTGACCGTGACGCCTCGGCCCCACGAGGAGTAGTCGGAGGCGTAGCCGCCTTCGTTGTTTATTGCGGCGACGCCCACGACACCCGACCACCAGCTCAGGTGCGAGTCGTTTTCATCTTGCCCCGTGTTGCCAGTGGAGGCCATGATGATGACGCCTTCGCTCATGGCGCGGGCGATCGCCCACTTCAGTTCGTCGCTGTGGTCATTGGAGCTCTGGGAGATCGAAATGATTTGCGCGCCGTCATCAATGGCCTGGTTAATGAGGATCGCGAAGAATCCTGAATTTTACCGCCATCAGCGCATGTGCCCAGGTCGTCATCGTTGGAGGACGTCTGGTAGGTGTACAAGGTGGCGTCCGGAGCGACTCCATACTTTTGCGAGACGATGAGGGCAGCCATGTGGTTCGCATGGTACTTGCCTGCCTCGGACGACTTGATCGTGCAGCGGCTCTTGTCGGTGATGTTGGCGCCAGCCAGTTCAGGGTCGCTGAGCTCGACGGGGCCATCAATGAGGGCGATGGTCACGCCCTTACCCGTGTAGCCTTTCGCGTGCGCGGAGTCAAGATAGTAGTAGGAGACGTATTCCTGCGAGGTGATCTCATCGGCATGCGCGGGGGTTGGCGCGAGGGCAAGGGCGCCGACGGCCAGGGCGAGGGCGCTAGCGGCTGTGGTCAGGGCGCGCGCGGCGCGCCCCGCCACGCCCGCAAACATGCGGGGGTGGCGGGGCGTGGCTGGCGTGTGTGTCATGGGGTTACTTCCGGTGGTACGCCGGGCTGGTGCCCAGGTGCGGTGTCTGGGCCAGGAAATCCGCGTGGATGTAGATGTCGTCCGTTCCTCGGTACACGTACGTGTCATCGTATTTGCCCAGCGGAGCGTCAGCACGCCCGTCCCCGTAGTCGCGAATCATCTCAGCGGTGGGGTATGCGTCGTCGGCCTTTGGCTCACGGGATTCTCATCAGGATACTGAGAGGGGTCCGTATTGATGAGTGCACCGGGGTTGACGGCTCCGTAGCCCGTGCGGTTGTTCCACGCATGTTGGGGGTTTGAACCGGTGTGTATGAGCAGCTGCAGGAGCTGATTCGATGTTGCGTCCGGCCATTTGACGTGCCAGCGCAAGAGATGCTGCGACGATGGGTGTTGCAATAGAGGTGCCGCTTGTATCTCTGATCTGTCCCGTATCATAGTCACGGGCTTTGATAGGACCTCCGAACGCGGCAGTGGTGACGCTGTCGCCGAAGGAGGAATAGTCTAATGCGAATGACCCATCCAGATTGATGGCGGAGACACCCACCGTGCCGTTGCGGCTGGCGTAGCTCGCGCCATCGTTATCAGTCGACGTATTGCCCATGCCGGTCACAACGATAATGCCCTGGTTGATAGCGCGGCTGAGCGCTGCATTCAATATTGGTTCGAATTTAGCGTCAATCTGTCCCGCCGCGATGGAGATCGTGATGATCTGTGCTCCGTCGTTAATTGCAAAGTTGATCAGCGCCCCCAACTCATCGAGTGCAGTGCCAGTCTCGGGGTTACAGTCTGCGGAGCGCTGCTGATCTCGGAAAGTGGTTTGGTAGGAGTACAACGTTGCGTCAGGTAGGAATCCGTAATTTTTGGAAACCAGCAGGGAGGCGATTGCCGTCCCGTGTGTCTTCGATTTGTTGTCGCTATTTACCGTGCAGCGGCTCTTGTCGGTGATGTTGGCGCCAGCCAGTTCGGGTGCGCTGGTGTCTACCGGCCCATCGATCATCGCGATGGTCACGCCCTTACCCGTATAGCCCTTGGCACGCGCCTGATCGAGCTTGTAATACGAGAAATAGTCCTGGGTCGTAATCGTGTCATCGGCATGTGCGGGGGCCGGTGCCGCGAGCAGTGCTCCCACGCATAGGGCGAGGGCGCTAGCAGCGGTCGTTAGGGCGCGCGCGGCGCGCCCCGCTCTCCCCACGAAAGCGAGAGGAGAACGGGGCGTGGCTGGCGTGCGTGTCATGGGGTTACTTCCGGTGGTATGCGGGGCTGGTGCCCAGGTGTACCGGTGATTTGATGAGGGGGGTTTGAGATGACGCCCTCATCCGTGCCACGGTAGGTGTAGGCATCGCCCATGCGGTTGCTGCTGGGGTTGACGAGGCCGTCGCCGTACTGTTGTACTTCCTCAACGGTGGGTGAGGACCCTCCCTGCTTTTGTGCGATGGGGTTCTCGTTGGGGTACTGCGAGGGATCGGTGTTCATCAGATCGCCGAGGCTGATCGCACCGTAACCGGTCTTATCGTTCCACTGCTTATCGGGGTTCAGAGCCGTCTTGACCATGAGCTGGAGCAGCTGATTGGCGGTCGCATCAGGCCACTTCTGCCGTGCCAATGCCATCAATCCGGATGCAATTGCCGTCGAAACAGAGGTGCCTTTGGTCGTATCGACCTTGCCGGTGTCAAATGCGCGAACGTTAACCGGACCGCCCACTGCCGTGACCGTGACGCCTCGGCCCCACGAGGAGTAGTCGGAGGCGTAGCCGCCTTCGTTGTTTATTGCGGCGACGCCCACGACACCCGACCACCAGCTCAGGTGCGAGTCGTTTTCATCTTGCCCCGTGTTGCCAGTGGAGGCCATGATGATGACGCCTTCGCTCATGGCGCGGGCGATCGCCCACTTCAGTTCGTCGCTGTGGTCATTGGAGCTCTGGGAGATCGAAATGATTTGCGCGCCGTCATCAATGGCCTGGTTAATGAGGATCGCGAAAGAATCCTGAATTTTACCGCCATCAGCGCATGTGCCCAGGTCGTCATCGTTGGAGGACGTCTGGTAGGTGTACAAGGTGGCGTCCGGAGCGACTCCATACTTTTGCGAGACGATGAGGGCAGCCATGTGGTTCGCATGGTACTTGCCAGCCTCGGATGACTTGATCGTGCAGCGGCTCTTGTCGGTGATGTTGGCGCCAGCCAGTTCAGGGTCGCTGAGCTCGACGGGGCCGTCAATGAGGGCGATGGTCACGCCCTTACCCGTGTAGCCTTTTGCGTGCGCGGAGTCAAGATAGTAGTAGGAGACGTATTCCTGCGAGGTGATCTCATCGGCATGCGCTGGGGCCGGTGCCAGGGCAAGCGCACCGACGGCCAGGGCGAGGGCGCTTGCGGCTGTGGTGAGGGCGCGCGCGCGGCGCGCCCCGCCACGCCCGCAAACATGCGGGGGTGGCGGGGCGCAGACTTGTGAGTGGTTACCACTGGCGTAGGTCCCATCCGTCGTCCTCGCGCTTGACGGGAGTAATCGTGCGGTCCGTCCCATAGGTCTGAGACAAGGGGTTGACGTAACCGGCGGGCAGATCATCCTCATCATCATCCACCGTGAAAGCCACATACTTACGCTTGCGGCCCTTCTTATCATCCTTGCCCATGCCAGCACCCGCGCCAGCGCCGCCCATGAAGCCGCCACCAGCACCAGCACCACCACGACCGGCAGCACCCGCGGCACCAGCCGCGCCACTACCGCCTGCGCCGGTCGTGCCAGTCACGCCAGAGGCACCCGCACCGGCCGCACCATTAGCGCCCGCCACAGAGGCGGGGGGGAGTGTAGGAACCAAAACCTGAACCCGAGTAGGACCCTACGCGCAGGTTCGAGGCGCCCATGGTGCCCGCCGATCCCGTCGTGCCGGTAATACCGCGCAGACCGGCCGCACCCAGGCCACCAGCAGAACCAGACGCTCCGCCAAAGCCCGAGCCCATGCGAGCCGCGCCACGCATACCCAGCGCGCCCGCGCCCAGCACACCAGCGCCACCCAGGCGACCAGCAGCCGCCGCTTCAGAGGCTGCGCCGCCGTTGAGGCGCCACAGCGGATGCTGCGCGTCCGCCGGGGGTGCAGGGGTATGTCCGCCTACGATGCCGTTGCGATACGTCGTACCGTTAACCCGCGTGTGCAGCAGGTCGGTGTCCATGAGGTCCTGCGGATCCGTGATCGGGTTCGTGCGCGATCCCAGCTCACCGTACGGCAACTCCTGCCGAGGGACGGCACCCGAGGCGATCACGCGGTTACGAGCCGCAGCCGCGTCGGCCTCGCTCCACCACGGCTTATCAAAGCCACCCGGATAACCCTCACCATTACGACCAGCTTCGCGACCAAAACCATTCTCCGGCGAGTAGCCACCGCCGCCTCCGTGACCACCGCCGCTACGGCCGCCGCCGCCACCGCCACCGGGACGCCAACCGCCGCCGCCACCGCCACCGCCACCGGTAGTGTCGGTTTTGCTGACTTCTTCGTCTACGCCCTTCGGGTCCATTGCGGACAGAGGATCATAATTCTCCATTACGTTCGAAACTTCGGACGTCCTGTCGTTTACGGTGGAGAGGATGCGGGCACAAGCTTCTTCACGTTGGATGTTCGCCTGGGCCTCGACAGCGTCAACGTAGGCGGAACCGGTGGTGACACGCACCGGACCAACGGAGAAACCGCCGCTGGGAACGCTGGCCGGGACGAAAACAACCGGGTTGTATCGCATCGCTGCCGTGGACGCATCAAGGAGCTCATCTTTGATCGATTGGCCTTCTGCGTACGCTTCAGCCATGGCGCTGCGCCCAGCCTCGTAGGCTTCATAGCCGCGAGTGTACTGGTCGCGGTAGCCGTTGATACGACGGATGGAACTATTTACCCAATTGTCCATTGCCTTTCCGGCTTTACCCGTGAAACCGTGGCTATCACGGTACTGCTTGAGGCGCTCGATGGCCTGTTCGAAGCCTTTTTCGACCTCTTCGTGGTCAGCCTTCCACGCTGACAGCTCTTCGTTAGCCTTCGCGTATTGCAAGAAAACCTTGAGTTTTTCGTAGTTTGGTGAGTCAACCATTGGCTTTATCTCCTTGGAGAGTGGAAGTTATAGACGTTATAGCTGGTGGGGATCAGGAAGGCTTCTGGGTCTGATTACCAGAGGGAGCTCCGTTGTTGTAGTCCTTGCTGTAGTCCCTGTCCGTTGCGCCAATGGCGGACTGATCCATCTCGGAAGAGATTTCCATTTGTGGAGTCGTCGCCTGACGCTGGTCAGTCTCGATCTTGTATTTGTCTTTCTGAAGCTCTTCGGTGAGTGCACGTGCCTCGTCTGAACGTGAAACAGACTTCAGGGCTGCGGCAACTTGCGCAAAGGAATATTCTGCATCCCACTCTGCCTGCTTAGCTGCTTCCATTGCGTGCTCGGTTTCCACGATGAAGCGTGCAATCAGGGCATTTTCTTTAGCGAGGACGTCAGCGACGCCTGTAAATAGCTTGACAGAGCTCGAGCGCACAGCTGCAGGGCCGCTTTCATCACCCCACACGTCGTGCTTCTGGGCATCACTGAGTGCACTGGTGTGCGTGCGGGACTGGTCGACGGCGTTCTGTCCATCGCGCACGTGAGGGATAGCCGCGCGCTGGGTTTCGTCGTTATACGCCTGATCTACCACAGTGTTCTCCTTGCGTTGATGGGTTGTTGTGAGGCGCTGGCTTGCGCCGGTTGCTTACTTGCCGACTCTGAAGCGGCGGACGAGGGGTTGGTCGGTGACTTCGGGGTTGTCGATCTTGAGGGTCCACACGTAGACGAGGTTTGAGCCGTTGCCTTCGGTGTCGATGGTCCACGAGGAGTAGTACTGGCAGTCCTGGTCGACGCACAGGTCGTAGCTGTCTTGACCGAGACGCCAGTAGTCGGCACCGGACATCACGAGGTACACGTCCTCGTTCTTGTCGACGGTGACCATGCCCTTGGGATCCAGCTTGTATTTTTGACCGCTCGCGATGCTCGGATCGACTGCGATCAGTTGCGTGCCGACCAGGTTGTTCAGGGCGGTGGCCTTCTCGAGGATTTCCTTCTTTTCGGAGCCGGAGGCGGAGTTGAGCTGGCTGATGAGGTCCTGCTTGATGCCTTCGGGGATGTTCTTCATCTTGCTGATGTCCGAGGAACTGGATCCTCCGCCCCCGCCGGGCAGGCTGATACAGCCGGTCAGGCCGATGGCTGCCAGCACCAGGGACGAGGCCGCCGCGAGGGTGCGACGAGACGCGAGAGGGGACATATTTTTCTCCTACTGTCAGACCGTCCCATCATATGCGTTTCGCAGACCTCCGTGTCAACAAATGATCAGGTTAGTCGGGGCGTCTGCTTTGCCTTCCGTTGGAGTCGTACCGTTGACGCGCATGGACAGCGTTTGAGCTGTGATAGTGGAATTGCCTGTGCCTTGTGTGATGGGTTTCTGCCGAGGGTCGGTTCTACTTCGCGGGGAGGCGGAATTACTGCATGCAGTTAAAAGTGAAGGGGTATGTCGCGTCCATGCTTCCACATGCGGCGCGCCCCGCCACCCCCGCGAAAGCGAGAGGAGAACGGGGCGTGGCAGGCGTGTGTGTCATGTGGTTACTTTCGGTGGTATGCGGGGCTGGTGCCGAGGTGGATGGTTAGTCCTTCGGTGGGGACGATGGCGATTTCGTCGTTGGTGCCCCGGTACACGTAGGAGCTGGGGAGGACATTTCTGGCGAGGTTGGGCGTGATGGTCCCGTCCGTGAAGTCCTGGATTTCTTGGCCGTGGGGGAGGATCCGCCCGGCTTGTCGATGATGGGATTCTCATCCGGGTACTGCGAGGGATCCTCATTCATGAGAGATCCTAGGGCAGCCGCGCCATATCCTGTTTGCTGGTTCCAGTCGTGGTTTGGGTTCAGACCCGTGTGGACCAGGAGTTGGAGGATCTGGTTGGGGGTGGCGTCGGGCCACTTCTGCCGAGCGAGCGCCAGCATGCCGGCAACGAGCGCAGCAGAAATAGACGTACCACGGGCTGTCGCCGAAGCTCCCGTGTCGGGATTAATAGTATTGAAGGGGCCGCCGAAGGCAGCGGTGACGACGCCATTGCCCCAAGATGAGTAGGACGCAAAGGTACCATCGCTGTTGATAGCGGAGACGCCGATTACACCGGACCAGCGGGCGAGCTGGGTGCTGTTTTCGTCGCGCGCGCTGTTACCAGCGGAGTTGATGATGATAACCCCGTGTGAAATGGCGTTGGCGACGGCCCACTTGAGCTCATCAGATGTGTCTGGAACGGCCATTGACACGGTGATGATCTGGGCCCCATCCTCGACGGCCTGATTGATGAGTTTCCCCATTGAATCCAGAGCTTCGCCGCCGGTGTCGCATGTGCCGGTCGACTGGGTGTCGTTACTTCTTGTCTGGTAGCTGTACAGGGTCGCGTCGGGTGCCACACCTGTGTAGGGAGAGACCAAGATGATCGCCATGTCGGTGCTGTGACGTAAGCCCTTCGGTGCGTCTTGGATCGTGCAGCGGCTTTTGTCGGTGATGTTGGCTCCGCTGAGGGCGGGGTCGCTAGTGTCAACGGGGCCGCCGATGAAGGCGATGGTGACGCCTTTGCCGGTGTAACCCTTTTGGCGTGCTGCGTCGAGGTGGTAGTAGGAGAAGTATTCCTGTGAAGGCACGGCGTCATCCGCGTGAGCTGACGCCGGTGCCAGGGTGAGAACGCCCGTGGCCAGTGCTAGAGCACAGGCAACGGTCGTTAGGGCGCGCGCGCCGCGCCCCGCCACGCCCGCAAACATGCGGGGGCGGCGGGGCGTGGCTGGCGTGTGTGTCATGTGGTTACTTTCGGTGGTATGCGGGGCTGGTGCCGAGGTGGATGGTTAGTCCTTCGGTGGGGACGATGGCGATTTCGTCGTTGGTGCCCCGGTATACGTAGGAGCTGGGCAGGACATTTCTGGCGAGGTTGGGCGTGATGGTCCCGTCCGTGAAGTCCTGGATTTCTTTGGCCGTGGGGGAGGAGCCATCCGGCTTGTCGATGATGGGATTCTCATCCGGGTATTGAGAGGGATCCGTGTTGACCAGTGCGCCACCATCGATGGGACCGTAGCCCGTTTGTTGGTTCCAGGCGTGGTTTGGGTTCAGGGCTGTGTGGACCAGGAGCTGGAGGATCTGGTTGGGGGTGGCATCGGGCCACTTCTGGCGAGCGAGCGCCAACATACCCGCCACGAGAGCGGTGGAGTTTGAGGTGCCATCAGATTCTGCGGGGGCACCAGTATCCGCGTCTACGGTTCTGAAAGGTCCTCCGATGGCGGCAGTCACCACGCCATTACCCCATGATGAATAGGGTGCGAATGTGCCATCAGAGGTGATAGCGGAGACGCCCACGACCCCAGACCAGCGACTCAAGTGGGTGCTATTGTCGTCGCTGCTAGTGTTGCCAGCGGAAGCAACGATGATAACTCCGCGTGAGACGGCATTGGCGATGGCCCACTTTACTTCGTCAGACTGATCCGACGCCCCCTGGGAAACGGAGATGATCTGGGCGCCATCCTCGATAGCCTGGTTGATGAGTTTACCGAACGTGTCTTGCTTCTCACCGCCGAGGGCACAGCTGCCCGCTGAGCGCGAGCTTGCGTTGGATAGCTGATAGGTGAGTAGTGTCGCGTCGGGGGCAACACCGGTGTAGGGAGACACGAGGATTGTTGCCATGTCGGTGCCGTGTCGTACTCCGGCTGGCGACGCATCGATAGTGCAGCGGCTCTTGTCGGTGATGTTAGCGCCCGTGAGCTCGGCAACGTTGGTGTCGACGGGGCCATCAATCAGTGCGATGGTCACGCCCTTGCCCGTGTACCCCTTTTGGCGTGCAGCGTCGAAGTGATAATAGGAGAAGTACTCCTGGTTAGTGATCGGATCAGCCGCGTGCGCCGGGGCCGGTGCCAGGGCAAGGGCACCGACGGCCAGGGCGAGGGCGCTTGCGGCTGTGGTGAGGGCGCGCGCGGCGCGCCCCGCCACGCCCGCAAACATGCGGGGGTGGCGGGGCGCAGACTTGTGAGTGGTTACCACTGGCGTAGGTCCCATCCGTCATCCTCACGCTTCACAGGAGTAATCGTGCGGTCCGTCCCATAGGTCTGAGACAAGGGGTTGACGTAACCGGCGGGCAGATCATCCTCATCATCATCCACCGTGAAAGCCACATACTTACGCTTGCGGCCCTTCTTATCATCCTTACCCATACCAGCACCCGCGCCAGCGCCGCCCATGAAGCCGCCACCAGCACCAGCACCACCACGACCGGCAGCACCCGCGGCACCAGCCGCGCCACTACCACCTGCGCCGGTCGTGCCAGTCACGCCAGAGGCACCCGCACCAGCCGCACCATTAGCGCCAGCCACAGAGGCGGGGGGAGTGTAGGAACCAAAACCCGAACCCGAGTACGACCCCACGCGCAGGTTCGAAGCACCCATCGCGCCCGCCGAACCCGTCGTGCCGGTAATACCACGCAGACCGGCCGCACCCATGCCACCAGCAGAACCAGACGCTCCGCCAAAGCCCGAACCCATACGAGCCGCACCGCCCAGGCCCCCAAAACCCGAGCCCATGCGGGCCGCACCGCGCATACCCAGCGCGCCCGCGCCCAGCACACCAGCGCCACCCAGGCGACCAGCAGCCGCCGCTTCAGAGGCTGCGCCGCCGTTGAGGCGCCACAGGGGGTGACCGGAGTCCGCAGCGGGAGCGGGGGTGTGCCCGCCCACGACGCCGTTGCGATACGTCGTACCGTTAACCCGCGTGTGCAGCAGGTCGGTGTCCATGAGGTCCTGCGGATCCGTGATCGGATTCGTGCGCGAACCCAACTCACCATACGGCAACTCCTTGGTGGGGACAGTACCCGAGGCGATCACGCGGTTACGAGCCGCAGCCGCATCAGCCTCGCTCCACCACGGCTTATCAAAGCCACCCGGATAACCCTCACCATTACGACCACCCTCGCGACCAAAACCATTCTCCGGCGAATAACCCCCACCGCCATAGCCATGGCCACCACCACTCGTCCGATCCGAGATCGGAGGAGTTCCGCCGGTCGATTTATCCACCTGCGTATGCGAGTTGGACTCATTATTATCCAGGTGAGGAGTGGGAATGTTCGGGGCGGCCCCGATATGCATTCCCATACTCATTACAGTAGTTCCTACATTCATCTGGGCCAGGATGCGTGCGGCAGAAGCTTCACGCTGAGCGTTGTTCTCCGCCTCAACTGCCTCGACGTAGGCGGCGCCGGTCGTGTACTTCTTATTGATGATGGGCACTTTGATGCCGGAGACGGAGGAGTTCTCTGGAATCTCGACGACCCAATCGTCACGCATCGCAGCGGTCTTCGCATCCAGCAGATCCGGAGAGACAGTTTCGGCTTCGGCGAGGGCTTGGGCCATAACCTCACGGCCGGCCGTGTAACTCTCGTAGCCACGCCTATAGTTGTCGCGGTACCACTCAATACGCTTAATCGACGCGTCCACCCAATTGTTCATCGCGTCGCCCGTTGCGCCCGTGAAGCCATGGTTCGCACGGTAGCGGTCAGCTGATCAATGGACTCATCGAAGCCCTTGAGCACCTTGCTGTGGTCCGTGTCCCACGCGTCCAGATTCTGGTTGGCGCGAGCAGCCGTCATGAATGCCTTCAGGCGCTCGTACATCGGAGATGAAACCATGATGTCAATCCTTTCTGAAAGCCTACTCAGTATGAACTAGGAGCGGGAGCAGGAGCCGGCGGTGCCGACGTAGTCTGCTGCGGCGTCGCCTGCGTTGCTGTTGCGCCCGCAGCCGCGGCGGTTCCCGCGCCTGCGGCAGCGCTCTTACCGATCAGGCCAGAGGCAAGATCCGCCGCCGTCATGTTCACGCCGAGACGGGCGAACATGGTCGTCATGACTCCCACCGTGTGGTTATTCTTCAGGAACGCGTTTACTTTGTCCGCCGCCAGCTGCTTGAACTGGGTCTCGTTGGTGTATTCCGTGCCCGTGAATTCCTTCATGGCCTGGTGCATGTAGGCCTCGAATTCCTGGAGGAGCCTCGTCTCTGCGGCGAGGAGCTCCGAGATCGTGTTGAACATGTCGGTCGCTCGGGTGCGCATAGCGACGGGACCGCTCTCCTGTCCCCAGAAGGAAGACTCCTGGGCGCTGCCCAGAGAGGTCGCGCCGTTACGGGACTCAGTGACGGCATCCCAGGTTTCATTAACCTTCGGGGCAGCTGCTTGCTGCTGGTCGTCATCGTATTGAACTCCGGAGTATCCGGACATTGTTAGCTCCTAATGGGTCGATGCGGAATGGGAGTGTGCGGCGATGCGCCGGTTGCTTACTTGCCGACTCTGAAGCGGCGGACGAGGGGTTGGTCGGTGACTTCGGGGTTGTCGATCTTGAGGGTCCACACGTAGACGAGGTTTGAGCCGTTGCCTTCGGTGTCGATGGTCCACGAGGAGTAGTACTGGCAGTCCTGGTCGACGCACAGGTCGTAGCTGTCCTGCCCCAGGCGCCAGTAGTCGGCACCGGACATCACGAGGTACACGTCCTCGTTCTTGTCGACGGTGACCATGCCCTTGGGATCCAGCTTGTATTTTTGACCGCTCGCGATGCTCGGATCGACTGCGATCAGCTGCGTGCCGACCACGTTGTTCAGGGCGGTGGCCTTCTCGAGGATCTCCTTCTTTTCGGAGCCGGAGGCGGAGTTGAGCTGGCTGATGAGGTCCTGCTTGATGCCTTCGGGGATGTTCTTCATCTTGCTGATGTCTGAGGAACTGGATCCTCCACCCCCGCCGGGCAGACTGATACAGCCGGTCAGGCCGATGGCTGCCAGCACCAGGGACGAGGCCGCCGCGAGGGTGCGACGAGACGCGAGAGGGAACATATTTTTCTCCTACTGTCAGACTGTCCGATCATATGCGACCATGGGGCCACCTCGTCAAGAAACGTCTCACCCACGATGCGGCGGGGTCGATGCCATCTGTGCGGAGACCACGCCGAGGTCGCGGTGGATGACCTGTGCACGGCCGGGAATCGCGCGCCGCGGCTTCACGCCGTTGATGATCGCGCCCTCGCTCGGGTTACCGGACAGGAGGATGCCGGTGACCGCCAGGTCGCCCATCATCTGGAGGACCTTCTCGAAGCTCGCGCGGGCCGCGCCGCCCATACGGCGCGTGAGGATCACGTGGAGGCCGATGTCGCCTGCCTGTGGCAGCAGGTCGACGAGCTCCGCCAGCGGGTTGCCTGACGTGGTGATTGCCAGGTCGTAGTCATCGACCAGGATCCACAGTTCGGGGCCCTTCCACCAGCTGCGCTCACGGATCTGCTCCGCCGTCACATCCGGTCCGGGCAGGCGCTTACGCAGGAACTCGGCGGTGTCGCGCAAGTCCTTCATCGCCGCCTGATGGTTCGTCAGGTAGCGCAGCACATAGTCTTGCGGCATGTCGCTCATGAGGGAACGGCGCATATCCAGGGCAATGATCTTGGCCTGATCGGGCGTGTAGAGGCGCGTAATTTCCTTCATGATCGAACGCAGGAAGGTACTCTTGCCCGTCTTCGAATCGCCGAAGAGGTACAGGTGGGACTCCGCGCGCGTGTTGAACATGAGGGGGCCGAGGCGCGATTCTTCCACGCCCAGGATCATGTCGCCGCCACCGGTGGGCAGCGTCTGCTGCTCGGGCAGCTGAGCGAGGATCTCGTCGACCGTGATCATCTCGGGCAGCAGGCGCAGCTCGGGCCCTCGCCAGCCACCAGGTGCTCGCGAATCTTCTTGATGGTGTAGGCCACGCCTTCCGACACGGTCGTCGGGTCCTGCTCGGCGTCCGCTCGCGGCAGGCCGATCATCATTTCGTGACCCGCCATGTCGATGCCTCGACCCGGGCGGCCCTTCGGAATGCGGGCGGCGCCCTCGCGGTTGACGATCGACTCCTTCGGGTTCGCCGTGTGCAGCTCCAGGCGCGAACCGAACAGGTCCTGCGCTTCGGAACGGAAGTCCATCCAACGGGAAGCGGACACGATGAGGTGAACACCGAGGGACAGGCCTCGGCTCATCATCGTCGTGACCTCGCGGTCGAGGCTGTCGAACTCGGAGCGCAGCGCGCCCCAACCGTCGACCACCAGGAACACGTCGCCGTAGCCGTCGTCGTAGCGCCCCTCCAGGCGTCCGCGACGGTAGGTGTCCATCGAGTCGATGGCGTTCTTGCCGAAGTAACGCTCGCGGTCATCCATGATCGCCGCGATTTCGGCGAGCATACGCGTGCGCACTTCGGTGGTGTCACGCGTCGCGACGCCGGCGACGTGCGGTGCACCCGCGAAACCGGCGAAGGTACCGCCACCGAAGTCCATCACGTAGAACTGGACTTCCTGCGGTGTGTAGGTCAGCGACAGCGCCTGCACGACGGTGCGCAGCGCCGTCGACTTACCGGTTTGGGGGCCGCCGACGATCGCGAAGTTACCGCCCGCACCCGACAGTCCAGGACGAGGGTCTCGCGGCGCTGTTCGAGCGGCAGGTCGACCGTGCCGAGGGGCACGCGCAGCGTGCCCGACTCGCGCCAGGCGCGCGACACGAAGCCCAGCTCCGGGTCCGGACGCAGGTCCGGCATGAGGGTCGCAAAGGTGTCGGGGGTCTCCAGGGGCGGCAGCCACACCTGGTGGGCCGGGTAGCCCTTGCCCTTCATCTTCGCCACGGCGATGTCCATTTCGGACATGTCCGCCCACACCTCGTCGCCCGCCAGGACGATTTCCTGGTTCTGGTCGACCTCTTCCTTCTCGCCCAGCGTGTCCTCGCGCGTGATGACGGGCGCGACCGTGAAGGGCAGGATCTCGATGGGAGCGCTCGGGGCGCCGGCCGTCGAGGCCTCGGAAATCGACGCGAGAGTACGCGCCGGCGGGGGAGCGGCCACGTAGGACGCGCGGAAACGAACGAGGCCGTCGCCGCCCGCCTTCAGGAAGCCCGAGCCGGGCAGCGGGGGCAGCTTGGCGGCGTCGGGGATGCCCAGGACCTCGCGGGAGTCGTTCTCCGTGAAGGTCTTCAGGGCGATGCGGTACGACAGGTGAGACTCCAGGCCGCGCGCCTTACCGAGGTCCATCTTCTGCGAGGCGAGCAGCAGGTGCACCGACAGGGATCGGCCCAGACGACCGATCATGATGAAGACCTCGCCGAACTCAGGCTTCGCCATGAGCATTTCCGTGAACTCGTCCAGGACGATGAACAGAGCAGGCAACGGCGGGAAATCGTGCTTGCCGGCGATGCGGTCCGCCTCGTAATCGGAGACGTTGGCGTAGTTACCGGCCTGACGCAGGACCTCCTGGCGGCGCACCATTTCGCCCTGGAGGGCGTCCTGCATACGGTCGACCAGGGAGAGCTCCGACTCCAGGTTCGAGATCATGGCCGACACGTGCGGCAGGTCCGACATGCCGGCGAAGGTCGCGCCACCCTTGAAGTCGACGAGAACCAGGTTCAGCTGCTCCGGGGAGTGGGTGAGCGCCAGGGCGAGGACGAGGGTACGCAACACCTCGGACTTACCCGAACCGGTCGCACCGATCAGGAGGCCGTGCGGACCCATACCCTGCTGGGCGGATTCCTTGATGTCCAGGACGACCGGCGCTCCCTCGGGCGTGACAGCGAAGGGAGCTGCGAGGCGTTCGCGGCCCTCGCGGCGGCGCCACTGCTTCTCCGGGTCGAAGTCGCGGATATCGCCGATGCCGACGAGCTCCATCAGGTCCTTCTGGCGGGACTCGTCCGAGCGGCCCACCGGAGTGTCGGCCTCTTCCAGGTTCTGCTGGGTAGCGAAGGGCGTCATACGGCGCGCGATGGCCTCCGCCTGAACGGCGGTGAGGCGGTCCGCGAAGGCCTGTTCGGGCATCGTATCCATGGTGACCACGTCGACCACGTCCGCGCCCTTACGATCCGGGTTCGGGTGGATGAGTAGACGCAGCGTCGTGTGCGACTTCATGGGCGTCCACTCGCGGGCGCGGCTCATGATCGTCACGCCCTTGACGCCCGCGAGGGAGCCGAAGGGGGACGAGGGCGGGAACTCAGCTCCGTCGCACACCAACAGCAGGTGCGGGTACGCGGGGATTTCGTCGCCGAACTGGAAGGCGCCTCGCATCGCGATGTCCGTGCCGATCATTTCCGCGAGCTCCGCGGGGTCGGTGGAGATCATGCGGCCCGGGCCCACCGCGTCGCGCACGGTGGAGGAGCGGGCCTGGGGCATCCACTTGACCCATTCCCATTCGCCCAGGCGATCCGCCGAACACAGGACAGCGATCTTGAGCTTCGAGGGGTCAATGAAGCACGCCAGGTGCATCATGATCGCGCGCATCTCGTCGTAGACGGCCTCGCCCTCACCCGCGACCTCGATGTGGCTGTAGTCGCCCAGGTAGAGGAACTTACCCACGTTATCCGTGTGGTCGTGAACGTCGATGAAACGCTCCATCGCCGACAGGCAGACGACGTCCATCTCCGTCATCGGGTCGATTGGGGGGCGCTCAAAAATCAGGCCGAGGGGCTGGGTGCCCGACCCATAGCGGAAAGCGAAGAGGTCGTAGGTGCCGCCCTCGCGCGACCATAGGCGCGAGCCGTTGGCCGCCAGCGTGACCAGGGCGTCGGGATCCGGATACACCCAGTTGTAGTAGGCGCGCTGCTTCTTCGCGACCTTGCGCACCGACTCGCGGGTCTCCGCCAGGTAGGAGAGGTACTCGCGGCGCTGCGTCACCACGCGCGTGCGGTACTGGGAGAACTGGCGATACATGTTGAAGCCGACCATGCCCAGCATGGCCACCAGCATGCCGCCGCCCATCAGCATGGAGCGCGAGTTGCCGTTGTTCTGCAGGGCCATGAAGACCATGACGCCCGTCGAACCCAGCATGGGGACAACCATCATCAGGACGTTGCCCATCGATGCGGGCTCGGCCTTTTCCGGCGGGATCTGGATAGCGAGGCTGCCGGAGGGCTGCTCCGGAACCGCGACACTCCGCCGTTTTCTGCGTGTAACCATGAGGTCTCCTCGCGCTGTGCGCGTATGTGTTCGATGCGACTGAACCCAGTGTAGCTGAGTGGACTTCCAAGTTTTAACCGGCGGTTAGCGTCGGTGCATTACACTGGGCACTGTTGTTTACCTGAGAACGGAGGTTACATGAGCGCCACCATGGTGTCAGTGACTGTGATCGACTCCGATGGCACCTCCGATTTCGCGGCCCCTGAAGGGACGACGGTCGCCGGCCTGTGCGCCATGCTGGAGATCGATCTGTCCCTCCCCTCCGTCCGTATCTCCTATGCGGATGGGCGCCCCCTCGAAGGTGGCGCAGTCCTCGGACGCGACCTCCCCGCGGGATCCACCATCGCCCTATCGAGCCGCGTCCTGTCCGCGCAACAGCTGAACGAGGCCTCGGCCCGCCAGGAGAATCAGTGGCTGTCGCCCGCCCTGGCCCTGGTCGGCTTCTGCTTCCTGATCCTTGGCGCCGTCTCTTCTCTCTGTCTCCTGCCCCTCCTGGGCGATGCCGCCCTCGTCGGTTACCAGCACGTTGAGGAGGGCCCGCAGTGGGCCAGGGCCATGTCGGCCATCCCCTTGTGGGTGCGCGCGCTCTGCTCGCTCGTCTGCTGCATTGCTTCGGCTGTTCCTCTCTTTGCGTCGCGCAAGGTGCGCTCGCGCCCCATGCTGCTTCTCCTCCTGCCTGCCCTCGCCGGATACAGCGCTATCGGTTTTGTGGCCGTCGCCGGTATTCACGCCCTGACGATTGCTCCCGTCGTCGGTGTCTGGGTCGCCCTCATCGTCTCGCTGGCCGTCGTGTCGTTGACGGTGACCCCCTCGGCCCTCAGCGCGTTGATCGCCTGGGTGAGTGCCACCGTCCTCGTGACGATCGGCGCCATCCCCTTCTTCTCCCTCATCAACATTGCACCGCTGTCCGTCATGGTCGGCGTCTACCTGTTGCTCATGGCGCCCCGCCTGGCGCTGCGCGTGCCCGACAGTCAGCTCGTCGATGCTTCCGCCGTACAGACGATCGCCTCACGCATCCGCCAGCCCCCCGTCCAAAAACCCAGCCCGGTCACCGGTGGACGCATGGCCACCGTCCTCGGGCACACGGAGGCGCGCAACACCCTGCTGGTTGTCGCCTCATCCATCTTCATCCTCGCCGGTGGCTTCTGGTTACCTCGTCGCGTGGTGCCCGTGGATGACATGGGACAGGGGATAGCAAGCCTCGTCCTCATCATTGCTGCGATCATCGTGCTGCTCACCGCGCCGCGTGCCACGCGCACCCACCTCGGGCACATCCTGCCGCGCCTGACGGCCTGTGCGCTCCTGTATGTCCTCCTCTTCGGTGACTGGATCACGCTGCCTGGGTCGCTCGGCTGGATGTATCCGCTCATCCCTCTGAGCATCATCCTCATCCTCGGCATCGTGACGGTCATCATGACCGGCTTCGTCGAACCCAAGGGCCACGCTGCCCTCGTCGGTACGATCCTCGACTTCATCCAAACCTTCTGCACTTTCGCACTTCTACCCGCGGCGTTCATGTCTTCGGGTCTCTTCCTGTTCGCTTGGAGGGCGGTCCTGTAATGCCTGACACCACAAAGACCCCGTTCGCGTCCGCAACCCCCTCGCGGCTCGTCGGCGCCTATGTCATCGACATGCTCGTCCTGGGCGCGCTCCTCGCCGCGACGTGGCTCGTCTACTTCACGCCCCTGACGATCACACTCATCACCGTCGAGGCCGTGATCGCCGCAGGGATCATGCTCGGCGCCACCGGACGCACCCCCGGCATGGCTGCCATGCGCGTGTGCCTCATCCGTGATGAGGACGACGCCCAGACGCCGTCCCTGGGCGCTGCGATGGGCTACATCGCCCTGACCGCGCTGCTCCAGATCACGATTGTCGGACCCCTCGCCTGTCTGGCGATGGCCCGCGATGGCCGCACCTGGCTGACTGGCCCCACCCGCACCCGCCTCGTCGACCTGCGTCAGCATGCGGCGCTCGCGGCCGGACCGGGAGCCGCTGGCATGGCCGGGTACTCCGAGCGTCCGCGCCCGGGCCAGGCTCCCAGTGGTTTCGAGAGTGTTCACCCGGCGAGCTCGCCGAACCAGTGGGGCGCCCCGAGCGCACCGCTCACGCCCGTTCCGCAGGCGGCTCTCGACTACTCGGCGCCCGGCCAACGCGCCAACGACCCTTACGGGCCCGATTACAGTGCGCCTTCTGTTCCGGCTGCACCTTCTGTTCCGGCTGCACCCCCGCAGGGCGTGCCCGATGCGCATCGGCCGGCTCCCCAGCGGCCTGCATACGCGCCCGCCGCGCAGGCTCCCGCGCCCTCCTCGCAGATTCCGTCGATGCCCACGTTCTCGTCGCCGCCTTCGGATGTGCCCGCGGCCCCCGCATCTGTTCCGCAGGCCCCTGCGCCCGCCGCGCAGGCTCCCGCTGCTCCGTCGGTGCCCACGTTCTCGTCGTCGGCTTCCGACGTGCCTGCGGCACCTGCCTCTGTTCCGCAGGCCCCTGCGCCCGCTCAGCAGGACACCTGGGGTGCGCCCGCTCAGCAGGACACCTGGGGTGCGCCCGCTCAGCAGGCGCCCGCGCGGTCTCAGTATTCGCAGAGCGCCCCGGCCTCGTACTCTGAGCCGTCCTTCGAGACCATGCCCTACCGCGGCCCAAACGGTGCGGTCGCAGGCATGTCCGCACCGCCGCCCACTCGCCGCGCCGTTCAGGCGGGCCAGGCTGCCCAGCAGGCATACGCGGCCCAGCAAGCGCAAGCACCGCAGGGCGGCCGGTCGCAGTGGGGTGCCCCCCGCCGCTCCCGCGCGTCCTCAGCTGCTGTGGCTCATCTTCGACTCCGGGCAGCGAGAGCTGATCGATGAGCCTCTGGTCCTCGGGCGCAGGCCTGCGCCCGTCGAAGGCTCGCGGTCCGTCATCGTGCCGGACACGACCCTGTCGCTGTCGCGCACGCACATGCGCATCGGACCGACCGCGACGGGTGTCTGGATCGAGGACGCCTTCTCGGCCAACGGCACCGAGATTCGCACGCCCGATGGGCGCATTTCCGCGCTCGCGGGCGGGCAGGCCGTTGAGGTTCCCCCCGGGCACTGAAATCATCGTGGTGGACCGTCGCGCCACGATCGTCCTAGCGGACGCCGATTCGGTGCAGTAACGCGCGATCGTCTGGAGGATCCCGCTGTGGCCAAGGCTGCAGCGGGATCTCGTTTCTAGGGCGACGTAGACGACCGCCGTGTGCGGCATTCGAAGAGACAGATATTTAAGAAAATACAGGTTAAAGGACGAAACATGTTGGTTTTGTGGCGACTTTTCGGCTTGTTAGTGCGGGAAAATCAACATTGAAAGTGGTTGTTTCATCGTGGGGGTATGAATACCACCAAATGCCTGGCGTGTGGTCGAATGCGTGGTCGAATGTGTGGCCTGGTGTGGGCACTCAGGTTCGGGGGCGCAGGTCGCCGAGGCGTGCTAGCTGCCTGCTCTCCTTGCCGCGCACGTGGGCCCTCTAATCCGCACGTTAACCCGCTAATCCGCACGTTAACCCGCTAATCCGAGCCTGGGCAGCCCCGCCCACACTCCAAATAGCGGGTTCACGTGCGATATAGCGGGTTAGCGCTCGCATGAGCGGGTTCGTGTGCGAGCGACGCACCGGGCCAGGCACTGTTGTGCCCAAAACGCAGACCACCTCGTCGGCAACGGCCCATTTTCAGCGTTTCGCCGAGGTGGTCTGCGATGTGGGCGCCTCACCGCCTCAAGCCGCGACCGCACTGCCTCGAACCGCGACGTCACCGCCACCCAATGGGGGGAATTGCACTACACGGCGGTTCGACACGCCGGCGACACGCCCCTGGAAGGCTTCGTGTAGTGCAAAACCCCCACCATTACCCCTGGTGTATTGCTCCGTCACTAGTGCGTGGCTGTCTCACTGGTGCAGGGCCGCTTGGCGGGGTGTTGATAAATGTCGGTAGAGCGTCGCCAGCGATGACGGGGGACGTCATGGTCGGCCAGCTCCGCGAGGGCGCTTGTGTCCGATGGGGTGTTACACCCGATCGGGAAGATTCAACCCCTTCTGATCGGGTGGAATCTTCCCTAACGGGTCGAATGTTCCCGATCAGGTGGAATCCTTCCGATGGGGCGCAGCCTATCGGAGGAGCCGTGGCGCGAGCGCGCTAGCCCAGCGACACCACCCGTGGCGTTGTCAGGGACCGAGCCGCGACCAACACGTTTTGTCCTATAACCCGAAAATACATCGACATAGCGACGCGTATGAAACACGCCACAAAGTCTGTCGGAGGGGGTTCTCGGAAGAGATTTTGCCCCCGTGAAAGCTGATTTTTTGTTATTCGGTTAATTTCGAGAGTTGCCGCCCGAGAAAGAGCTGCTCGCGATAAAACGAGGGAGGGGCCACCCCATCGATGGGGTGGCCCCTCCCTGAGCGCGTATGCGCGGTGCTATCAGAAGCGGGCGGCGCTAGCCTGGTCCGTCTGCTGGTAGTTGGAACGCGCGGAGTCCACGGCCGCGGAGGTGCGGGTGAGGACGTCCTTCAGGCCGTCGAGGCCCTGGTTCCACTGGACCTGCGCAGCGTTGTAGGCTTCCTGAGCCTGGCCTTCCCACGAGGAACGCAGCTGGTTCAGCGTGTTCTCGAGGTCGTCGAGGCAGCTCTGCAGGTTGGAGGCGCCGGTCTTGATGTCGGCGGCGGCGCTATCGAGAGCGGCGTAATTTACCTGGAAATCCATCTTCAGTCTCCTGTTCTAATCTCTCACAGTGCGCCGAGGATCTGCGAGAACGAGCTCTCGGTCTCGGCCTCGTTGGACTGCATTGCCTTGTCGGCGCTGCTCAGGTTGTCCGCGAGCTCCTGAAGAGCCTGGTTAACCTTCGCCGCGTTGTCCTGCCACTGCTGCATCAGCTGGGTGAACTGAACCGAGGCGCTGCCCTGCCACGAGCTGCCGATGGTCGACAGGTCGCCCTCGAGGCGACGGAAGTGGCCCTGCAGGTCGTTGTAGGTGGACTCGATCGCGGAGACGCCCTGTGCAAGGGCGCCATCTACGGCCCGCTGGTCTGCCATGTGAACCTCCATTTGTATGAGTGAACTCTCTCGCGGGGATGCGTGAGAGCATGGGGACACATGAATACTAACCATGTTTTCATCTCTTTTTTCAATGTTACGCAAAAATCATGACAAAACCTGACCGACAACCTAGACTTACAGGGTTGTGTCGTGTAGCCACAGACCCCATCACGCGGCAACCGGGAGGATCCAATGGCATCGAAAGCAGCTCGTGGAGTCGCGCTGATTCCACTCACGATTACCTATGGCGTGGATCGGACCGACGTGACGATCCCGCAGTCGATTCCGTTGGTGGAGCTCCTGCCCGGCCTCGTTGAATCCGTTGGAGCTTTCAGTGATCAGCCCACAAATGACGGTTTCGCAGTGCGAACCGCCTCGGGTCGTCTCCTCGATCAATCGAAGTCCCTGTCTGCCCAGGGGGTGCGCGCCGGTGCTGCGCTGACACTCGAACCCCTCGGCGAGGGCGCTGCCGACATGGTCTACGACGATCTCACGGAAGCGGTTGGTCAGGTCGTCGAAAGAGTGTCCACTCCTTGGACGCGTGATGATGCTCGCACCTTCGCCGCGCTGTCTGCCGCCGCGCTGATTTCGTCGCTGCCGTCCTCCTGGCGACCACACCGCAGGACGCCATTTCCTCCATGCAGTCCGGCAACGTCGCCTTCTTCAACTACGTCTACGGTGCGATCGGAGTGGTTGCCGCGCTCCTCGTGACCGGTACCTCAGCGGTCGTGACCCGCAAGTATCCCGGGCCCGCCGGTATTGCCCTCGCACATACGGTGCCCTTCCTGACGGCCGCGTCGGCGCTGCGCCTGTCGCAGAGTCAGTGGGACACGGGCGGCTGGATCGCCGTCGGCGTTGGCCTGCTCGTCGGCTCTCTCGCCGCGCTGACCCTCCCGAAGCGCTATCGAATCTCGATCGCCGCCCCGCTCGTCCTGGGAACGATGATGGCCGCCACCGGACTCATGGTGAAGGTCGGATCCCTCTCCCAGGTCGGCGTGTCCGCCCTGCTCTTCGCTCTGGTCATTGTGCTGCTCCAGCTCGCGCCGTGGATCGCCCTCGCGCACATCCCGGTGAGGATTCTGGACGCGAACACCAGCGAACAGATTCCGGCCCAGGGGATCACCGATCAGGTGACCACATCGTTCGTGTTCGTCGTGTCCCTGCGCGCCGGTGGTGCGCTCGCGGCGGTCTTCCTGACGGTGTCGATGCTCAGCACCGCCGGCTTGCGCTCTTTCTCCGTGCCTCTGGCGCTGGTGGTCTCGGCTCGGTCTCTCTCATCCTGCAGACCCGCTCGATCCGCGCCCGCGTTGAGGTCCTCCTCAGCTCGCTGACGGGCCTGACGACGATCCTGGTCGGCGCAACCCTCGTCACCCGCGCCGACCCGGCGAGCCTGCCGTGGGTGACGCTCTCCGCGATCGCCGCCGCCCTCGTCCTCGTCGTCACGAACGTTGTCGGGCCTCGTGCGCGCCCGCACCTAACGCGCATTGCGGACACCATCGCGGTGCTGTCGCTCTTTGTCCTGATCCCTCTGGCCGTCTACCTGTGGGGCTGAGTCATGCCGTCGAGTAAAGACATCCTGGAAGCCCAGCGTTTCAATCGCAACCGCCTGATCACGGCGTTCACGTCCGGCACCCCCGGGGGCCGCGAGGTCGATCCTCCCTCGCCGGTGCGACCCCTGCTGTTCGGCGTGCTCGTCGCGCTCGTTATGTGTGTCGGCGCCGTGGGTATGCGCTTCTTCAACACGAATCCGGACCTGTCGGGTATGAATTTCGTGCTGGTTGACGTCAAGTCAACGGGCGCGCGCTACTTCCTCGCCAATGGCGTCCTTCATCCGATCTCGAACGTGACGACCGCGCGCCTGCTGGCTCAGGAGTCCGGCCTGACGATCGTGTCGGCCAGCGCCGAATCCCTGGACGATATCCCGCGCGGTGCTCAGATCGGGCTGTCGGGCGTGCCCGACGACGTCCCCGGAAAGGATCAGCTCGCGAAAGTGTGGCTGTCCTGCGTCATCGAGGAGAATCACCACACGTGGGTCGGGCAGACTCTGCCGGAGGCAAACTTCCCGCTCACTCCCGCGACCTCCGCACTCGTGACCCCGGACCACGGCAAGACCACCTACTTCGTGGATACCAAGACGGAGAAGAAATACCTCATCGACGAGACGGATTCGCGTCTGAGCGACTGGGTCCTCGCGTTCCAGAACCGCGTCGGTTACCCCGTCGAGGCCGACCCGCAGTGGGTGGATCTCTTCCCTTCGGGGACGCCGCTGAAGTCGTGGAGCTACAGTGACATCCCGAATGCGGGTGCCCCCGCGACGGACCTGCCCGGCCCCCTCAAGGACGCGAACCTGACGATCGGCACGGTCATCGAGCAGACCAACACGAAGGGCGAGGTCCAGAGCGCCTACCTGGTCGTGAACTCCTCGCAGCTGGCGGTCTTCAACTCCACCGCCGCGCGCCTGTATCGTGACGCGCCGGCCACGAGGCAGTTCGACACGGACATGTTCAAGGACGTGACTCCCGTCCACGCGGACTTCATCGGCGAGGACTGGCCAGCCTACGACGATTTCTCGGATCCCGTGTGGGACGACCAGAAGGCTGACGCGTCGAATCGTACGGCCCTGTGCGCGCAGATGACGACCTCCAACACCACCCCCAAGCTCGGTCTGTACACGATGCCGCGTCAGCGCGCGATCGAGGCCTCGTACGATCCTGAGTCCGTGAGTTCCTCCTCTCCGACCACGAACCGCTCGGTGACGGTGGCGGGCGGCTCCGGCGCGCTCGTTGCGATCACGTCTGCGGGCAGCCAGGCGGCGGCCTACGCCTTCGTGTCGGACCAGGGGTACATCCATTCGCTCGGCCCCACTCCGATGGTGTCCATGAAGGCGCTGGGCTGGACCGAGGAGAACGTGTCGACGATCCCGGAGGCGTGGGCGAATATCATTCCGCCGGGTTCCGACCTGACTCCGCAGGCGGCCGCCTCGTCAGTGGGGCTCTCGTGACCCGGGGACGGGCGCGCGTGCGCTCGCTTCGCCGTGGCCTCGTGGGAGCTGCCGCGGTGGCGGGGCTCGCGCTCGCGCCGGTCCTCGCTCCCGCGTCCTCCTCGGACGAGGCCGGGGCGTCCTCCGCGTTCGGCCCGGCGATCGCGCACGCCGACCCCGCCCCGACGCCGAGCGTGCGTCCCACGCCCACGGCGCCGCCTTCGGACGCTCCGACGGAGGCGCCGGAGGAACGCAAAGAGGAGACCTGCCCGCAGGATTCCCCGCGGTATATCAAGCAGGAGCCCATCATCCTCGATCAGGTGGGCGTCCGTCGTGCCTGGGATATTTCGCGCGGCGCGGGCGTCACGGTCGCAGTTGTGGACTCGGGCGTGGCCGCCGGTAACGAGCACTTCAACTCGGGTGATCCCTCCGTGGTCCTGCCGGGCATCGATCTGAGCGGCGAAGGCACGGATGGGCGCGTCGACGTGGGCGAGCACGGCACGGCAATCGCCGGTGCGATCGCTGCTCGGCAGCTTCCTGCGGCGAAGGGCTCAGGCCTCATCGGTGTCGCCCCCGAGGCGAAGATCCTGCCGGTGCGCATCGAGACCGGCCTCGAGCAGGGCAATACCGACAAGCCGGGGCAGAACCCTTCATGTCGCGCGTTGCCCGCGCGATCCGCTGGGCCGCCGACAACGGCGCGCAGATCATCGTCGTCGCCCAGTCCTCTAAGGACCCGAACTCGGACCTCGAGGCCGCGGTTGCGGCCGTGCGAGGGCGCGCGCTCGTCGTCGCGTCCACCGGCAACACCTACCAGGACCAGAAGGACAACGAGGTCGTCTACCCGGCGGCCTACGAGGGCGTCCTGGCGGTCACCGCCTCAGATGCCAACGGTTTTGCCTCGGATCAGCAGGTGCACGGTGCGCACGTGGATCTGGCGGTGCCCGCTGCAGTCATTCACACGACCTGGTTCGACCAGGCCGATTGCCTGGTCGGTGGGTACTCGGGCGATACGCCGCTGCCCTCCTCGTCGTACGCGACGGCCTACGCCGGCGGTTTCGCGGCCCTCGTGGCCTCGCAGTTCCCCAACGAGTCCCCGGACATGTGGAAGTACCGCCTCGAGGTGACTGCGCTGCGCGGCGCCTCCGATCAGCGTACGAATGAGCTCGGGTGGGGCATTGTCGCGCCCTACGAGGCGCTCACCTTCGACGACATTGGCACGAGGTACGGGCCGCCTCACCCGGATCAGGCTGGCCACCCCGTTCCGAGTCGCCCCGCACAAGTGTCCCCGCATCTGACGAGCCGCGACAACATCATGACGATGCGCACATACATCGTCATTGGGATCGTCGTCCTGGGGGCTGCGGCCCTCGGCGGCCTCGTCATCTTGTCGCACCTGCGTGGTCGGCCGGTTGCCATCGAACGAGATGACGACGAGGACACGCCATGATGACTCGGGTTGTGCGCCGCTGGCGGCGTGCGAGTGCGCTGGGTGTGGGCATCTTCGCCCTCACCGTCGGTGCCGCCGTTGTGCCTGCCGCTCCGGCGAGCGCTGCCGACCGCGAGGTGACGGGCGCCGACGAGGAGTATTACTCCTACTACAAGCTGGCCTCCCTGCATAGCCAGGGCTACACCGGCGAAGGCGCGATCATCGCCATGATCGACGGGCACGTCAACCCGAACATTCCCGAGCTGGCCGGTGCCACGATCGAAAACAAGAGCCCGTGCACGGTCAATTCCCTGCCCGATAACGCGGACCACGGCACGGCCGTCGCCCAGATCCTCGTGGCTCCCAAGTTCGGTGTCGCCCCCGGCGCGACCCTGTACACCTACGACCTGGGGTACAGCCAGGAGGAAGTAGGTTCGGACTGCGCGACCGCCGGTGTGTACGCGCAGGGTGAGGCTGACACGTCGCTGCTCATTGAGCAGGCAATCAACGATGGTGCTCACATTATTTCGATCTCGAGCAACTATCCGCACTATTCCGAGGACCTTCGGTGGGCGATGGCGCGCGCCATTTCGGAGGGCGTCATTGTCGTCGCCGCGATGGGGAACGAATCTACCGAAGATCCCGACGACACGCTGCCCATGTGGTCCGGGATCTGCGGTGTGGGCGCCATCGAGTCGAACGGTTCGCTGACCGACTACAGCAACTGGGGCAACGGCGTCGAAACCGTTGCGCTGGGTACCGCGACCGTTCGCAGCGGTACTCGGGGAGATGTTTTCACGGCGCAGGGAACGTCCTTCGCGACCCCTATCGTCGCCGGATTCCTCGCGATCGCCTGGCAGCGCTTCGACGAGAGTGTCACCTCGAACCAGCTCCTGCAGGCGATGACCACGACGGGCACGGGAAGCAACGGCGACTGGAACTATTACACGGGTTTTGGGCCCGCCGACCCGTGGGGGCTGCTCAACGCGAAGGCCTCGACGCTGCCCGACACGAATCCATGCGAATCGAAGACCTATTCGTCGAACCCGAGTTGGCAGGACGTTGAGGACTATATCGACGGCACTGTCAATCCGCTGCTGATGAGGAACGACAACGACTACGTCTACCGCGGCGTGAACGAGGATGCGGCGTTTAGTGCGGACAACGACTACCCCATGAACCTGGGGACGAGCCCGCGCTATCACCGGCAGTGACTGGTGCATCCGCTGTCGCGGAGTGATGTGTCAATTCTGAACAATCATCCAGTCGGTGGATTTGCTCGGGACTGGTGGGTGTCTCGCAGGTTGAAGCGGCTCCCATATTTCCATCTCGTCGGTTAGGATAACCGTATGGTAGATGTGATGGGGCAGACGCCCGAAGAATTTGAACAGATGCTGAAAGATCAGATTGCTGCGGCCGAGAAGAAGGCCAACGCAATCAAGCAACTCGTCGATCGCCTGACCAGCGCTCGAATCACCGGCACGGACACCAACCGTGACGTCGAGGTCGAGGTGAACTCAGACGGTCGCCTCACCAAGATCTCTATCGACGACAACGCGATGGAAGGCAGCGCCGAGGAACTCGAGCGCTCGATCATGGAAGCCTACGCGCAGGCCGGACGCAACATGGCGTCCTTCGTGCGCGACCACGTGCAGGACTTCCAGGACGACGGTGGTGCGATCGAGGCATACGCCGCCACCGTTGAGCCCGTCCTGAACTCCCTCGGGCGCTGATACCCATGGCAGACTACGATCTCGCAATCGACCTGGAGCGGCTCAAGAGCCACGCCAGTGAAGTGGACGAGTGCGCCAACACCCTCGACTCCTGCTACGACACCGCCACCCAGACCCTCGGGCAGGTCATCACGAACGCCTTCGGGCTGATGTTCATGCAGTACACCGCCGTGTGTACCTACCAGTTCTCGAATCTCGCGGCGATGATCAACGATGCCGCCGGTGCCGAACACCGCCTGAGCAACTGCCTCCTCGACCTCGAGCAGAGGATGCGCGACGCCGAGAAGAACAACGAGGACACCGTGAGGGGGCCCGGGGAAGACCTCGATCCGGCGCCTCCCAGCGGCGAGACTCCCGATAACCCCAGCACCCCGCCGAGCGGAGGTACCCCTCCCAGCGGTAGCGTGCCTCCCGGCGGCGGGACCAGCATGCCTCCCGGCGGCAGCGGTGCGGCGCCCTCCCTCGGCTCCAGCGGGGGCGTCTCGAACGGCGGCGTCAGCGGCACCACCGCGATGCCGAAGCCGAACAACGCCGAAGACGTCATCAAGGGCCTCAACAAGGACAAGAAGGACGGCGACGACTCCCTCGCGAGCATGCTCGCCGGCCTCGACAAGTGCGCAGTGGGTGAAGACGAACTGCGCGCCTTCCTCGAAAAGCAGCGCGACGAGGAAAACGCCGACCTGAAGACCTTCTACGAACGCCAGAAGGAAGACCAGGCGAAGGCCCTCGAACGCTATGCGGAAGAGCACCCCGGCGAAGACATCACCGAGATTAAGTCGCTCATCGAGGACAACCAGAAGCGCCAGCAGGACGCGATGACGGACTTCCTCGCGAAGCAGCGCACCGAGGAAGAAACCCAGATCCGCGAATTCGTGAAGGACAACCCGCAGGCGACCGCCCAGCAGTTCGACACCTTCATGTCCAAGCAGCGCAACGAACAGCAGACCAGCTTCCGCGCCTTCGTTGACGAACAGCAGAAGACACAGAACACGCGCATCGACGAATTCGCGAAGGCTCACCCCGATTCGAAGCCCGAAGACGTCCGTTCCCTCTTTGAGAAGCAGGACAAGCACGGCGACCAGGACATCGAGACCTTCCTGACCCGCCAGCGTCAAGACGAAGAACGCACGCTGCGTCGCTTCATTTTTGAAGGAGTGAAGAAGTGAGCCCGCAACAGCCGGTATACACCCGTAGCGAGTGGATGGATGGATCCGACGAGGCCCTGGGCCCCATCGGCGATATCCGTGACGCCGCCATCCAGCTCGAGGCCGGAGACTGGAAGGGCGGTGCAGAGTCGGCGCTCAGCGCTGTCAGTGGTATCGCCGATCTCGCGACGGGCGGGCTCGGCGGCCTGATCAGCTACGGCGTTAACATCCTCCTGAACTACGTTGACCCCCTGAAGTTCTGGATGGATCAGCTCACCGGTGATTCCGCGCAGGTCAACGGCATGGCCATGACGTGGGCGTCCATCGGTGACTCGCTGCGTTCGACCGGCTCCGAACTTGAGTCGGGCGTCGCCAGCGCCATGGCGGACATGAAGGGCGAATCCGTGTCCCGCTACCAGTCGCGTCAGGGACAGGTCGTGAACTCGATCAACACGCTGGCCGAGGCCTCGGTGTCAGTGGGCAACGCGGTCGCGAAAGCCGCTGAGCTCGTCCAGAAAACGCACGACTACGTGTGCAAGCTGATCTCCGACATCATCGGCCAGGCCCTCGAAGGTGTGGCATTGGCGGGACTCACGTTCGGTGCCTCGCTCGCCAAAGCTGCGGTTGAAGTTGGCGAAAAGGCAATTGTCGAAGCTGCGAAGGTCGAGAACATCATCTCCTTGCTGAAGATGGCGTTCGACGAGCTGAAGTCCCTCTTCGACATCCTCACGGCGGCCGCACCCGCCTTCTTCAGCGCCATCCGCGAAGTCGGCAAGGAATGCGGCACCCCCGGTGGCGGCTGCTGCGGCGAAGGCTCCTCCACGAGCAGCGACACGCCCAGGAAGTCCCCCCTCGACGAGCCCATTCAGCCGTGCCCGGCAGAGGAAAAGGAAGACAAGCACATCATCGATAAGCTTGTCGACCCGTTCCTCGATCCCCTGCGCGCGGTGGAAGACGCCGTCAAGCCCATCGTCAAGCCCATCGGCGACGCGGCGCGCAAGGTCCTCGAGGACCCCGAAGGATACGGGCTTACCCGTCCCTTCACACCCAAGGTTCACGTTCCTCCGTCGACCGTGGAGCGCCAGATGGAGCGCGAACAGAACAACGGTTGGTCGAGCGCGTCCGGCGACTTCAGCGGTGACTCGGATGGGTCCAACAGTGGTTGGTCGAGTGCGTCCGGCAGTTTCTAGGAGGTCTCGGAGCCACGATTGACCTCAACTGATGAAGGGGGGTGCCCCGCACAGAATCTGTGCGGGGCACCCCCCTTCACTCATACGCCTCGGCAATCGTGCGAGACAACGCGTCCGTCGCGTGAACACACCGCCGCTGGCGCCTCGCATGAGAGCACACCGTATGCCGCTATCCGCGGATTCGTGTCGTCACCGGCGGGTATTAGCCGATACTTTCCTCGTCGGTGCCCGCGGCACCACCCTACTCGGCGTGTGCGCATACCCGCCCCGGCCTCGTCCAATCCCACGAACCATCAGCCACCCAGACGGCCGCCCCCAGCCTCGGCGCAATGCCAACTACGGACGGTTCGCGAAGTACTCCAGCAAGTGCGAGTCACCCGACACAATAATCTCGTCGTCAGCGTTGATACGGGTGGACGCATCCGCGTACTCAAAACGCTGCTTCGGATGACGCACAGCCAGAACATTCACGCCGTAACGGCCTCGCAGATCCAGCTCCTCCAGCGAAAAACCGTGAACCTCCTGCGGGGGACGCAGCTTCATAATGGAGAAGCCATCCTTCTCCATTTCGATGTAGTCAACCATGCGGCCACCCACCAGGTGCGCCGTGCGCTTGCCCGCATCCAGATCCGGGTAGACGACATGGTGTGCACCCACGCGACGCAGAATACGGCCATGCTGAGAGGACGTCGCCTTCACCCAGATCGACGAAATACCCATGTCGACAAGGTTCGCCGTAATGAGCACAGCTGCTTCAAGCGAAGACCCCACGCCAACAACGGCGCTGCGGAACTCGCGCGCACCCAGCTGCTCAAGTGCATCCTTAGAAGTCGCGTCAGCCTCAACGAGAGGGAAACGACCGGCGAAAGCCTGCACGCGCGCCGGATTCTTTTCAACCGCCAAGATCTCGTAGCCCAGCTGATCCTGCGTCACCGCCACTGCCGAGCCGAAACGGCCCAGCCCAATGACCAGCGTTCCCGACTGGAGTTCCTTTGACTCGCGTTCATCTGCCATACCCCCATTCTTCCTTGCGTGCGCGCGTGCCGCGAACGCTGCGGCCGCGCGTCGCGGGTGTGCGTGATGAGTACGAGGCGTGGGCGTGGTGTGTGTGCGTGATGGCTGCTCTGCTTAGTTGCGTGAAACGCGCGTGAAACGCGCGTGAAACGCTCGGGACATGAGGTCACGTTCTCGTACTGCGTCACCCTAGCGTTCTCGTGTGGCCTTGTCCTTGTTCTTCCTGTGCTGTGTTGCCCCTCTCCGTTATGTGCTCATGCCAGGGCGTCATTTAGCGGGCGGACCGGGAACGGATTGCGACCACGACCTGGGCGACGACCTCGTCAATGAGTGTCAGATCCGACCACCGAACCCGAATCACTTTCCAGCCCGCGCGCTCGAGGGCTCTCTGGCGACGCTGCTCGGCCTCGATTGAGTCATGTACCTGGCTGACGGTCTCCCCGTACTTGATGCGGCCATCGAACTCGATGGCAATCCTCAGCTCGGGTAAGGCAATATCAATGAAGTACGTGCGTCCGTCTATACAGACTTCTTCCTGCGTTGTTAACCCTGCGATGCCTGCGCGCAGCAGCGCGAGGAGAACCAAGGCCTCGCCGGGAGACTCACAACCAGCGTCAGCATGGTCCACGATCCAACGGGCGTGCCCGCGCCCTCTGGTGTTGCGGGGAGTGGCATCCAAGGCCTCGTGGAAATCCCTCCGCGCTTCCTCCTGCCGCGGCCGCGACGCATCCTGACGGAAACGATCAAACTGGCACGCGTGGGCCAACCCTGCGCAGGCGATGGGAAACCCGTGCTTTCGTTGAGTAGGCGAGCGCAGTCAACAACAACTCGCGCCGGTGTCGCGATACGGAAACCCGCATATTCGATGGAAGACACTGGACGGCCCGGGCGGCACGTACGAACACATACGGAGGGGATACGGATGCTGTCATCAATGACGACTTCCGGGAAATGCACAAGGGTGGGGCACTTTCGCGATGGCGCATACAGCGTGAGTTGCCCGATGCGAGCCTCGCAGGGAAGGCCAAGCAAGTACGCGGCGACGCCGCCGCTGATGACGTAATCGGGATATCGCAGACTCAGTGCACACATGCGAGCAATGAAAACCGCTGTTTCGCGCTCACGTGAGTTCAGTCCGATCAACCGTGCTGAAGGAATGCAAATGCCGGTGAGAAGACGAATGAGTTCTCCTTTCTGCACGCGCCTATGGATGCAGTCCTTAGACGTGTGCGAGTCAGCAACGACTAGGGAAGAACGGATGGACTCCACGTGGTCACGCAACATCGCAACTCCTTCGTTACGGGCTAGTTGGCCTCTTTGTCGACGTATGAGTTCCACTGTGTGCCGATGGTGGGTACGATTCAAGCCTTCCGCGTGAGCCTGTGGATAACTACGAGTGGGAAAGACAGCCTGTGGACGACAAGTGGTTTCCGTTCTATTACCAAGGTATGCGTGCTCTGCTGTGTGTGCCTGGCCAGGGGTGTGCCTGAATTACACGTTGAGTGTTGAATCTGCGCGAAAAAGTTCGCCCTGCGGGGTGAATTGGTTTGGGAAACGCGAAAAAGTTCGCCCTGCTCGGGAAAATTGGCTAGATTTTGGTGTTTTTGGGCGCGCTGGGAGAGTTTTTCGCGGTTTGGCCAAGATTGGGCTGTTGCTGGGCGAGTTTTTTCGCGCGGGAACGGTTGGAGGGGGTGCTGGGCGAACTCTTTCGCGCGTGCTGACTCGTGCCCCGGGCTGAGGCGTTGTCGGGGGCGCGTTGGGCGAGTTTTTTCGCGGTTTGGCCAAGGTGAGGCTGTTGCTGGGAGAGTTTTGTACCGGTTGGGGTGGTGGTGTCCCTGTGATGGGTGTTGGGTGGTGTTGTTGCGGGAGAAAATTCTCCCTGCTCGGTGGTGCGGTGTTGTTGCGGGAGAAAATTCTCCCTGCTCGGTGGTGCGGTGTTGGAAACGCGAAAAAGTTCGCCCTGCGGGGTGAATTGGTTCGGGAAACGCGAAAAAGTTCGCCCTGCTCGGGAAAAATGGCTAGATTTTGGTGTTTTTGGGCGCGCTGGGAGAGTTTTTTCGCGGTTTGGCCAAGATTGGGCTGTTGCTGGGCGAGTTTTTTTGCGCGGGAACGGTTGGAGGGGCGTGCCGGGAGAGTTTTGTCCCGCGTGCTGACTCGTGCCCCGGGCTGAGCACGTTGTCGGCGGCGTTGCTGGGTGGGTTTTGTGCCGGTTGGGGTGGTGGTGTCCCTGTGATGGGTATTGAGTGGTGTAGTTGCGGGAGAAAATTCTCCCTGCTCGGTGGTGCGGTGTTGGGAACGGGAAATAATTCTCCTTGCTGGCGAGAAATGGCCAGTTTTCGTTGATTGTGGGTGTTGTTGGGAGAGTTTTGTACCGGTTGCGCCTTGTGGCGGGTGTTGTGGGGAGAGTTTTGTACCGGTTGGGGTGGGGATGGAGTAGTGTCCCGCATAGTGGTGTAACCGTGTGGTGGTCGGCCCGTTTGATATGGGTGCGGTCACCGTGTGATCCTTCGAGAAAGCTCTCTACTTCTGACTCGAAATGATTTGGAGGCACAACGATGACCGCTCCTCATATTATCGACCCTGCTGGCCTGCTTGGCGAGGCGTTATCCCAGGCGTCCCCGGATTTGATGCGTTCCCTGCTCCAGCACGTGATTAACGCGTTGTTATCAGCGGACGCTGACACCGTGTGTGGGGCCCAGTGGGGCCAACAAGACCCGCAGCGTCAGGCCCAGCGCAATGGGTATCGCTACCGGCCCCTGGACACCAGGGTCGGCACCATTGACGTGGCGATCCCCAAGCTGCGCTCAGGAACCTACTTTCCAGAGTGGTTGTTGCAGCGCCGCAAACGCTCCGAAAAACGCCTTGATCACAGTGGTCGCTGACTGTTACTTAGCGGGAGTATCCACGCGCCGCATGGACAAGCTCGTCAAAAACCCTGGGGATCACAGGACTATCCAAGTCCCAGGTCTCACGCATGGCAGCCGACCTGGACGAACACGTGGACGAGTTCCGCCATCGCCCCCTCCACGACGCTGGGCCTTTCACGTTCGTCGCCGCTGACGCACTGACCATGAAAGTGCGCGAAGGAGGGCGCGTCGTCTCGTGCGCGGTCCTAGTTGCCACCGGAGTCAACAATGACGGACACCGCGAAGTGCTGGGGGTGCGCGTATCCACCAGCGAGACCGGCCCGGCGTGGAACGAGTTCTTCGCCGACCTGGTCGCCCGAGGCCTCACCGGCGTGCGCCTGGTCACCAGCGACGCCCATCTGGGCCTGGTTGAGGCCATCGCAGCGAACCTGCCCGGAGCCGCCTGGCAACGGTGCCGCACCCACTACGCCGCGAATCTCATGTCGGTGACCCCCAAAGCGCTATGGCCCGCCGTCAAAGCAATGCTGCACTCGGTGTACGACCAGCCCGACGCCGCCTCAGTCAACGCTCAATACGACCGGCTCTTGGACTACGTGAACGACAAGCTCCCCGCCGTGTGTGACCACCTCGATCAAGCCAGGGCAGACGTCCTCGCGTTCGCGTCCTTCCCCACCGGGGTATGGACCCAGATCTGGTCCAACAACCCCAATGAGCGCCTCAACCGCGAAATCCGCCGACGCACCGACACCGTGGGAATCTTCCCCAACCGCCAGGCCATCATCCGCCTGGTCGGAGCCGTCCTCGCCGAACAAAACGACGAATGGGCAGAAGGCCGACGCTACCTCAGCCTCGACATCCTCACCAAATCACGACTCACACCCCAACCCACCCAACAGGAGGAACCCACACTCCAACTCAGCGCATAACCCACCCCGAAGGACACAAAACGATTACACCACTCCACAGGACTTGACCGTGGATGGGTGGTGGTGTCCCTGTGATGGGTATTGAGTGGTGTAGTTGCGGGAGAAAATTCTCCCTGCTCGGTGGTGCGGCGTTGGAAACGCGAAAAAGTTCGCCCTGCTCGGGAAAAATGGCTAGATTTTGGTGTTTTTGGGCGCGCTGGGAGAGTTTTTTCGCGGTTTGGCCAAGGTGAGGCTGTTGCTGGGCGAACTTTTTCGCGCGGGAACTGTTGGAGGGGCGTGCCGGGCGAGTTTTTTTCGCGCGGGAACGGTTGGAGGGGCGCGCTGGGCGAACTTTTTCGCGCGGGGATGCCGAAGTGGCGGGTTGCTCGAACGTTATTGCGTGCTGGCGTCATCCAGTGAAGCGGCGCCACTGGCCCTCACGTGAGAACACCACCCGCCCGCGCGCCGCGACGGCGCTGGCCACCCGCTCTTGCGCCGCGACGGCGCCAACCGCCAGCAATTAGCCGATGATGGGCTGCTCTTCCGGCATGCGGATGACGCGGGAGCGCTGGCGCAGGGCCAGGGCCGCGGCCACGGTCATGGAGCCGGTGCGGCCCGCGAACATGAGGAAATCAGCACGTATTTGGCGCCCACGGGCAGGATTGGGGTGATGCCGGTGGACAGGCCGACGGTCGCGAATGCTGACACGGTCTCGAAGAGGATGATGTCGAGCGTGTAGTCCGTCATCGACATCAGGAGCACGACGGAGATTGCGACGAGCGCCAGGCCCAGCAGGGACACGGCGACCGACAGGCGGATCGTGGAGGTCGGGATGCGCCGGCCGAAGGTTTCGATGTCGCGGTCGCCTCGGGCTTCGGCGATGACGGCGAGCACGAGGACAGCGAAGGTCGTGACCTTGACGCCGCCCGCGGTGGATGCGGAGCCGCCGCCGATCATCATGAGGATGTCCTGGACGAAGTGGGTTTGCGAGTGCATGGCGCCCACATCGAGCGCAGATAAGCCGGAAGAACGGGAGTTCACGCCGGCGAGCATGGCGTTGAGGATCTTCGACGGCGTATCGATTGCGCCGAGCGTCGTCGGGTTGTGCCACTCGGTGAGAGCCATTGCGAGGGCGCCGACGAATGCCAGAATCAGGTAGGTCGACAGTGTCAGCTTGGTGTGGAGGCGCCAGCGGCGCGGAGTGCGCAGGTTTTTGGCGACGTCCATGATGACGGGGAAGCCGATGGCGCCCACGGTTGTGCCCAGGATGATGGGGATGAGCATCCACCAGTCGGTGACGTGGGGCGCGAGGCCGTCGGGGAGGATGACGAAGCCGGCGTTGTTGAACACGGAGATCGCCATGAAGACGGCATCCCAGATGGCACGCACGGGGTCGAATCCCATGGCGAGGAAGCGGGGGAGGAACATGGCGGCGAGGAGTGCCTGCATGCTCAGTGATGTGGCGATGACGGCTTTGAGGAGCGTCGAGATCTGGCCCATGGCGCCGGTTCCCGTTTCCTGGGTGGCGAGCATGCGCTGGGTGAGGCCGAGGTGGCGTGACACCGCGAATCCGAGGATTGATGCGAGGGTCATGACGCCCAGGCCGCCGACGACGATGCCGGCGGCGATGACGGCTTGGCCGAAGGGGGACCAGTAGGTCGCGGTGTCGACGGTGGTCAGGCCGGTGACGCACACGGCGGATACGGCGGTGAAGAGTACGTCGACGAAGGGCGCGGACGTGTCCGACGAGGAGGAGATGGGGAGCATCAGGAGCGCGGTGATGACGCCGATGATGAGTGCGAAGGTGCCCAGTGCGAGGCGTGCGGGCGAGTAGCGTGCTTGGCGTGAGAGCCAGGCGCGCACTCGCTGCATGCGGGAGGTGGGGACCTGGGGGTGGGGGCCGCTGGGTCCTCCGGGGATTTGACGGACGATGGGGGAGGGCTGTGGGCTGAGGGTTTCCTCTGAGAGTGCAGGGGGACGAGGCCGGGGCTCGCCCGTGCATGAGGGATCGGGTGGCGCCGGGTTGGGGACGTAAGCGAGGTGTCTTCGCTCGCTGTTGTCGACCCTTACGTGCCGGTGCCATCGCTGCTCCTTAACGACTCTGCAACAAAACTGGACAAAGTTGCAGTTTCCATGTGGTTGGGCAGTAGTATATTTCGTGAGGCTACGTAAGCGGTGAACGAATCGGGTTTAGCGCGCCTCGCGAGCATACTGGGAGTCAGTAAATGGAACAGCAGTCGGCGCCGCGTTTTATGACTGTCACGGAAGTGGCGGACATCATGCGCGTCTCTAAAATGACTGTGTACCGCTTGATTCACAGTGGCGAAATGCCCGCGATTCGCGTCGGAAAGAGCTTCCGAGTCCCGGAGGCCGCGGTCGCCCAGATGATCCAGGCTGGTATGGCGGATCACTCTGGTGACCAGGCTCGCGTCATTGGCGGGTAGTATAGGCACGATGTGCCCGTCTCGGGCACCCATCATCCATCAGCGGTAGTACCTCTGCCGCACACACTACGAGGGAGGAACCCCATGGGCTCCGTCATCAAGAAGCGCCGCAAGCGCATGGCGAAGAAGAAGCACCGCAAGCTCCTGCGCAAGACGCGTCACCAGCGTCGCAACAAGAAGTGAGCGAGCGGAGGCCCGGCCTTTTGGTCGGGCCTCTCGTGTATCCGGGCCCCTATACTTGGGTGTTATGGAACGCACCATTATTCATGTTATGCGCCACGGTGAGGTGGACAATCCGAACGGTGTTTTGTACGGGCGTCTGCCTGGTTTTGGGCTGACGGAGCTGGGCCATGCGATGGCTGCTCGCGCCGCGGAGTACCTGGTGGATTCGGGTGCGGATATTACGCGCGTGATTTCTTCGCCGCTGCTGCGCGCGCAGTTGACGGCGGCGCCGACGGCGGCGGCGTATGGTCTGACGATTGAGTCGGATCCGCGTCTCATTGAGTCCGATAACGTGTTTGAGGGTATGCCGGTGAATTCGAATCGGGCGATGCTGGCGAATCCGAAGTACTACAAGTACTACTGCAATCCGCTGCGTCCCTCGTGGGGTGAGCCGTATCGGGATGTTGCGTCGCGTATGAGTGCGGCCCTGTCGTCGGCTTTGCGTGCGGCGCGGGGGCATGAGGCGTTGGTGGTGTCGCATCAGAATCCGATCGTGACGCTGACGCGTTTCGTGAATGGCCAGCCGTTGCCTCATTCTCCGAAGTCGCGCCACTGCGCGCTCGCGTCGATCACGTCGTTCATTTTTTCGGGTGCGACGCTCGTGGGGACGTCATACGCGGAGCCTGCGGCGGACCTCGTCGCGATTGCCAAGGATATGACGCCGGGGGATTCGCAGGCGGATCTGCGCCGCTGACCGTAGCGTCCGGGCTGACCGTAGCGGCCGGGGTGTCGGGTCGCGCTGCGGTAGGGCGTGTCTGAGGCGCGCGACAAGCAGCGCCTGAGGTGGACGGTAACGGTGCCCCTTAGTGGGCCTCGTCGCCCGAGGCCTCGGTGGGGTCGGGTGCGTCGCCGTCGGAGCGCTTGCGGCGCTCGCGCTCGCGGCGTTCTTCCTCGCGGCGCTTACGCTGGATGTCGCGCTCGAGGCGGAAGAGGAACTCGGGGTCGTCGTCGGGGGCAGAGGGGCGCTTGGGGGCCTCGGGCGTGCGCGTCTGCTTCTTTTCTGCGCGGGATACCCAACGCAGGACGAGCCACGCGATGGGGCCGATGGCGGCGACCGTCGCGGTGAACAGGATGATCATGAGCCATATCGGCTTGGCGATTTTGCCGGGCATCTCGTCTTCGGGCGTGCGGTGCCAGTCGGCGGCAGCGTAGATGGTGACTGCGAGCATTGCGACGACGAGGGCGATTCTGACCATGCCCCTAGCATAGGGGCGTGGGGCGCCTCACGCTGGCGCGTTCACTCCCGGAGCAATCGGGGGTGTTCCGTGTGGCGTTTAGACGCGTGTTACGCGGGGGAGCGCTGCGTACGAGGGGGCGGCGCCGGGCGCGAGGACCGCGGTCGAGCCGGCCCGGATGCCGTCGGCCACGGCCTCGTCGAAGGGCTTGCCGAGGGCCATCGCGGCCGCCAGCGCGCCCACGCACGCGTCCCCGGCCCCCGTGGTGTCCACGGCCTCGCCGAGGGTGAGGGCGGGGCAGTGCCCGGCCTCGCTGCCCGACGCCCACGCAGCCCCATCCGCGCCCAGGGTGACCATGACGTGCTTGGGGCCGAGGCCTCGTAGCGCCCGCGCGACGCCGATCGCCTCCATGGGGCCAGCAGGGGCGGGCATACCGAGCGTGAGGCCGGCCTCCGTCTCGTTGACAACGAGGATGTCCGTGCGCGCCATGAGCGCGGGGTCCGTCGGGCGTGCGGGAGCGAGGTTGAGCAGGACGCGCGCGCCGAAGGAATGCGCCCACGCGAGGGCCTCGGTATTGGCGCGCTCGGGGATCTCCGCCTGGAGGACGACGATGTCGGAGGGTGCGGGGAACAACGAGGCCTTGGCTGGCTCAACGCTCACGGTCGCGTTCGCGCCTGCGTCCAGGATGATCGTGTTTTCTCCCGATGCGGCCACCGTGATGAGTGCGGTTCCCGAGGGGCCGTCGGCCTCGCGCAGGTGCGTGACGTCCACGCCGTGGGATGCCAGGTCGCAGCGCAGGCGCTGGCCCGAGGGGTCTGAGCCGAGCGCGCCGACGAAGACGACGGTGGCTCCCGAGTGTGCGGCGGCGGCCGCCTGGTTTGCGCCTTTGCCGCCGAGGCTGTAGCTGAGCGAGGTGCCAGAGAGTGTTTCGCCGGGGAAGGGGAAACGGTCGACCGTGACCGTGACATCCTGGTTGATGGAACCGACGACAATGACGCGTGCCATGAGCGCTCCTTTGCGATGGGATGCTCTATTGTGCCACGTCACAGAGGCGTCGTCGCGTATTTTGGCGCCTCCTCGGTGGAGTTGGTGGCGCGGCTTAGCCCAAACGAAGTGTTAAGTGCAGCTTCATTCGCGCACTAGTTTCCTGCAATACTGCTAAACGGTTGATTTGTGGTGAACTAATCGCCGTGCGCACGCTCCGCTTCTTCATCTCCTCGCGAGCGGCAGGTCCCACCTGCCGCGTCGCCACCGTACCGTCACAGGTGATCCGAGGAACGGCCTCGGCCCCCACGGTCAACGTGCGCACGATCGCGACCGACGGTGAATATGCGCACGGCCCGGCGCGCGTGCTCCTGCCGCTTCTTGGCATCTACGCGCTCGGGACCGTCTCCCTTCAGGGGTTTAACCTGGTCTACCTGCGCGTCGCCCAAGACATCGGCGCGGGGGACGCCTCCGGCCTGATCACCGCGATTCCCGGCATCGTCCTCGGCGTCGCCTGCTTCCTGTACGGAACCCTCGGCGACTTCATCCCGCTGCGCCGCATCGTCGATGTGGGTGTCGGCCTCATTGTCGCGGGGTCCCTGCTCGGCTTCGTCTTCTCCTCGTCGCTAGTCGGCGTCATCGTCGCCCGAGCGCTCCAAACCCTTGGATACCAGGCCGCCGCCTCCGCGTACATGATCCTGGCAACCGCCATCCGTGACCCGAAGAAACGAGGCCTCTACGTCGGCCTCATGTGTGCGGCCTTCCAGGGCGGCACCGCGATCGGGATGCTCTCGGGCGGCATCCTCGCCGACATCAACTGGGCGCTGCTCCTCCTCATTCCCCTGGGTGGCCTTGCCTGCCTGCCGATCATGGGGCGTCGCGTGCCCGCGCGTGCGCACGCCGGACGCGTCGATATCGTCGGCCTCGCGATCTTCTCCTCCCTGGCCCTGCTGCTCACCCTGGTCGCCGCGAACCCGCACTGGTGGCTCATCGCCGGCCTCATCCTCGGCGGCGTCCTCTTCTGGCGCTACATCGGGCGTGCGCGAGCCCCCTTCATCACGCGTTCCTTCTTCACGAACGTGCCGTGGGCGCGCTCGATCAGCCTCATCCTGATCGTCTACTGCATGAACTTCACGGTCGCGCCCCTCATGAACGGCATCGGCGCCGCCAACTACGGGCTCACGCCCGCGCAGGTCTCCGTGCGCCTGCTGCCCGCCTACTGCGTCGCCCTGACCACCGCCATGACGTCGGGCGCAGTCATGTCGCGCATCGGGCGCGGCCGTACCGTGCGCGCGTGCGTCAGCCTCATCCTCACGGGTACCGTCCTTATTGCGCTGTGCATGAGCATGGGCCCGTGGGTCATCACCGCCGCAATGTGCCTCATTTACGCGGGCTTCGGCGCCCTGTTCACACCGATTTACGACACCGTTTTTGCGACCGTCGCTCCCGGACAGAACGGGCGCGCTGTCGCCATGAACGACCTCGCCATGCAGGCAGCGCCGCGATCGGCATCGGCGTGTTTACGCCGTGGCTCGCGTCGGGCGCATTCCGGGCCGTTGCCCTCGTCTGCGTCGTCGCCGCAGCGATCGGCATCGCGGGCGACTGGCTGCACGAATACCTGTACCGTCGCGGGCACTGAGCTACTTCTCACCCGCGGTGCATGCGCGCGAGTGGTCGCGCTCCTCGGCGTTCTGCTGTTCGTTGGGTCATTTCTGGTCTGCTGGTGGGAGGTTGGGGTCGAACCAGTCGGGGATGCGTCCGGGCTGGTCGATCAGCTGTGTGGGATCGCCGTTGGAGCCATCTGAGGGGTTGCCTACCGTGTAGTAGTAGGTGGCGGTTTGCTCGCCGAGCCGTGTCGTCGACGACACGACGGCGTGGTACTCCTCGTTAATCCACAGGAGGCTCACCGTTTCGGGTCCGGTCGTTTTCCAGCGTTTTTCGGATAGTTCGAATCCGAGGGGGAGGAGGTGCTTGTTGTAGGTGTCGCGGATCAGGTCTGTGTCCAGCTCGGTAAAGAAGAACATGCGCGAGTGGAGAGAATAAAGGTCCTTCCCATCATCCATGTACTTGGAGATGGAGTAATTGTCTTTGTAGGCCATGAAGTTCTCGGCGGTGACGAGCTCATTACGTGCCGTGATGATGGTGGGCTCGATGTCGCGCTGGAAGGCCTCGATGGACTTGACCGGTGTGGTGCTCGGGGTCGTGGACCCTCCGAAAAACGGTGCGCACGCGGTGGTGCATAGCGCCAGGAGGGCGCACGCGAGGAGCGCGAGTGGTCGCGCTCCTCGGCGTGCGGTTGCTTGTTGTGTCATCCCTGTCCTGCGGGTGGGAGGTTGGGGTCGAACCAGTCGGGGATGCGCCCGGGCTGGTCGATCAGTTGTGTGGGATCACCGTTGGATCCATCTGAGGGGTTGCCTACCGTGTAGTAGTAGGTGGAGGTTTGCTCGCCCAGTCGCGTCGTCGCCGAGACCACGGCGTGGTACTCCTCGTGGGTCCACAGGTAGTCAACGATCTCAACTCCGCCGGAGGTCCAGCGATCTTCGGAGAGCTCGAATCCGAGGGGCAGTAAGTGCTTGTTGTAAGTATCGCGGATGAGGTCGGTGTCCAGCTCGGTGAAGAAGAACATGCGTGAATGGAAGGAATATAAGGTCTTTCCGTCCTCCATGTAGCGAGCGATGGAGTAGTTGTTCTTGTACGCCATGAAGTTCTCGGCGGTGACGAGCTCATTACGTGCCGTGATGATGGCGGGCTCGATGTCGCGCTGGAATGCCTCGACGGATTTCACCGGGGGAGCGCTCGGGGTCATGGATCCTCCAAGAAACGGTGCGCATGCGGTGGTGCACAGCGCCAGGAGGGTGCACGCGAGGAGCGCGAGTGGTCGCGCTCCTCGGCGTGCGGTTGCTTGTTGCGTCATCCTTGTCCTGCCGGTGGGAGGTTGGGGTCGAACCAGTCGGGGATGCGTCCGGGTTGGTCGATGAGCTGCTGGGGATCGGAGGTTGAACCATCCGAGGGGTTTCCCTGTGTGTAGTAGTATGTGGAGGTTTGCTCGCCCAGTCGCGTTGTCGCTGATACGACGGCGTGGTATTCCTCGTTAATCCACAGGTAGTCGACGATCTCGACTCCGTCGGAGGTCCAGCGCTTTTCGGATAGTTTGAATCCGAGGGGGATGAGACGTTCGCTGTAGGTTTCGCGGATGTGGTCCGTGTCCAGCTCGGTGAAGAAGAACATGCGCGAGTGGAGAGAATATACGGGCTTTCCGTCGTCCCGGGTCCTGTAGATGGTGTAGTTGTTCTTGTATGCCATGAAGTTCTCGGCGGTGAGGAGCTCGTTGCGCGCGGCGATGATGGTGGGCTCGATGTCGCGCTGGAAGGCCTCGATGGATTTGACCTGGGGACTAAACGGGTTCATGGATCCTCCGAAAAACGGTGCGCACGCGGTGGTGCACAGCGCCAGGAGGGTGCACGCGAGGAGCGCGAGTGGTCGCGCTCCTCGCACCGGTGGAGTAGGTTTCGTCATCCGTGTCATGCGGGTGGGAGGTTGGGGTCGAACCAGTCGGGGATGCGCCCGGGCTGGTCGATCATCTGCGTGGGGTCGGAAGTGGACCCGTCCGTTGGATTGCCCATCGTGTAGTAACGTGTAGCGCTTTCTTCTCCGAGCCGCGTCGTCGACGACACGACGGCGTGGTACTCCTCGTTAATCCACAGGAAATTTACGAGTTCGACGCCGTTGGATGTCCAGCGTTTTTCGGATAGCTCGAATCCGAGGGGCAGGAGGTGCTTGTTGTAGGTGTCGCGGATCAGGTCGGTGTCCAGCTCGGTGAAGAAGAACATGCGTGAATGGAAGGAATATAAGGTCTTTCCGTCCTCCATGTAGGCAGCAATGGAGTAGTTGTTCTTGTATGCCAGGAAGTTCTCGGCGGTGACGAGCTCATTACGTGCCGTGATGATGGTGGGCTCGAGGTCACGTTGGAAAGCCTCGACGGATTTCACCGGGGGGGGCGCTCGGGGTCATGGATCCTCCAAAGAACGGTGCGCATGCGGCGCAAGCGATAACTGAAAAAAGTGTGAGAAGGGCGGTGAAGAACTTTCTCATGAGGGAGGGTTGCCTCCGATGACGCTGCCGATCTCCCGGTTAGCCTGGGTGTCCTTCTGGAAGTAGCCGCTGTGTTGATCCCACGGTCGATAGAGCTCGGAGCGGGACCGACGTCCCCTGAGAGGTGCTTGTAGCCATCCATCGTGTCGGGGTTCTTCCCGAACCAGTCATCCGGGCCGACGCCCTGGACCATATCGTGAAAGTAGGGAGCAGCGCTCACATAGAGGTGTCCCTCAGGGACGTGGAATTCGCCCACGTCCTGGACGCCTGATCCGGGCGATCCGAACTGGACAAGATCGTCGATGACGCCACCTCCCACCTGGGTTGCGGCGATGCCGGCTGTGGTCGAGCCGTAGGAATGGGAAGCAACGGTGATATGCGCGTCACCCTTGCCGTGCTCGCGCGCCGCGTCAATGCCGTTCAGGAATCCTGCAAGGCGATCTGCGCCCTTATGTGCCTTACTCGTCGAGATTACGTCAGCGCCTTGCGGTGCGTCGTATCCGAAGAACTCGACCATCGCGACCTTTTGTCCGCGGCCTGCTGCTTCTTCTGCAGATTCGCGCATGACTGTGGCGTGAACGTCGTAATCGAGGATGGAACCATCCTTGCCGTTGCCTGCGACGCTTGTCGTCATGCCGGGAACGATGACGCCGATGTGATCGGCTTCGTCCGGATTATTCTGCGAGACGGCCGCGAGGATATTTGGTCCGCTCGGGTCAAGCTGCATCAGGTAGCGGGGAACACCGTCGGACTCCTTCTTGAGGGTTGCGTCGATCTTATCGAGCGCTGTCACGCGGTCTTTCAGGCGTTTCTCTTCAGCGAGTAACCCGGCATTCTCAGGCGTCACGGGGATGGACGTGCCGTAAGTATCGTAGAACTGCTGGAGTTCATCCGCTGCCTGCTTCTGAAGGCGCGGAAGCATGATGCGGTTCGCTTGGTTACGCGACGTATAGTCGACGCCCTCGAGGTTACCGATGACGTCCGGATGCTGCTCGATCATCCACTGCTTGTCCTTCTCGGACAAGGCATTCCACCAGGTTGCTACTTGCTCAGGAGAAGCGCTCTTCGGAGGGAGCGTCGGGCGACTTGAACCCGTCGCGGTGTAATGCACGCCGTTGTCGAAAGTCCCCTTATCGAGGGCTCTGATCATCGTCGCTAGCTCGAGGGCAAGAGCGTCGGCCTCGGCAATAATTGCGGCGATACGCTGAGTGATTCGCGCCAGGAGCTTAGTACGGTTAAAAGGATCCTTAAGGAAATCGATGAACTCGTCGGCGATAGAACGGAGGAAAGAGGCAACGCCGCTCGTATCAATGTGGATGCTGTACGAGTCTGCTAACTGCCTGACGTCTTCGACATCAGCCTTGATCTTGCTGATGCCTTGCACTCCCTCTGATGCGATTTCGCTGGCGCTGATGAAGTAGTTAACCAGGTCTTCGATCGCTTTGATGCGCTTTCGTAGCTTGTCCTGGGCGGCCGTGACGGTCCGTCCAGTGCCGGTTAGGCTATTGAGGTCGGCGACGAGGTCATCAGCAGCGGTCTGCAACTGCTGCTGCATGGTGGTGCACTTGGAGGAATAGTCCCGAAGGGGGGGTGGGGTCCCATTGAAGAACGCTCAACCAGTTCACGGCTTCACCACCGAACCCAGGGCGACCGTGCCCATCGGGGCGTGCGCGCCCGGCGTGTAGGAATCATTGCTCATCGTGGCCTCCGCGTAAACGGTGAGTAGTGCTGTGAGTCATCCTACCTGACAGGCGGTCGTTTTTCAGCGCCCGACGAGGCCCCGTGAGCGTGAGGAGCCCCGGCCTCGTCGATAAAAACCTAGGCAATCACGAGGGCGATGGCCGCGAGGATACTCCACGACAGCGTGAAAAAAACCGGTGTTGCGCAGCACCGTGATGAGCTCGCGACCGGAGGCCCCCGTGAGGACGGGGAGGCTCACGCCGACCGCCCACGCGGCCGCGCCCACACCCAGCGCGCACGTCGCCAGCGGATGCAAGCTAAGCGCAGCGCCGAGCACCGCGATCATCACAACCGGAAGCCACGCGCACGCTGCAAACATCCAGCGCGACGTCCGGTCGCCCAGGCGCACGGCCGCCGTCATCTTGCCCGACTCGCGATCCGTCGGAATATCGCGAATGTTATTGGCCATCAGCAGCGCCACCGACAGCAGACCGAGGGCCGACGCGCTCATCCACAGCCACCACGGAGCCGACTGCACCTGCGTCCACGTCGTGCCCACGCACGCCAGCAGGCCGAAGAATACAAACACCATGAGCTCGGACAGCCCAATACCCATGTAGGCGTACGGGTGCTTTCCACCCGTGTAGAACCATGCGGCCACGACCGCCGCCGCGCCCGCGGCGATCAGCCACCAGGTGCCAGAAATTGCGACCAGCGCGAGGCCCGCGACCCCAGCCAGCGCAAACGAACCCAACGCCGCCGCCAGCACAGTCTTCGGCTTGGCGAGGCCCCCGCCCGTCAGACGCGCAGGCCCCTTGCGATTGTCGTCCGTCCCGCGAATGCCATCCGAATAATCATTCGCGTAATTGACCCCCACCTGCAAAGCCAGCGCCACCAGGAGCGCCAGGGACGCGCGCAGCGCGCTGAAGCCCCCCAGGTGGTGCGCGGCCGCCGACCCCACGATCACGGGTGCGGCGGCGGCAGGGAGGGTGCGCAGGCGAGCGCCTTCAATCCAATTCGAAACGGAAGCCATGCCCACCAGTGTAGTTGGAGCGGACGCTCACCCGGGCAGCGGGTTAGCGCACCCACGCCCGTTCGGTGCCCGAGGCCTCGGCCGCAGCCTGCGCCGCCGCAGCACGATCGACCTTATCGAAACCCAGATAGGGCAGAGCGTCGACCGCCACAACCCGACGAGGAGCCTGCGCGCGCCCAATCCGAGCGGCCGCGTGCTCGCGCACCGCCGAACCGAGCTCCGCCATCTCCAACGAATCCGACGGCATCTGCTCGGGCACCACCAGCGCAGTCACCACGTGACCCCACTTCTCATCCGGCGACGCCATGATCCACGCATCCGACACGCCCTCGAAGGAGCGGACCGCCCGGCGCACCGGACCCGGCGCAATCGACAGGCCACCCGAAACGATCACGTCGTCCGCGCGACCACGCACCTCCACTGTCCCGGAAGCCCGGATAATGCCCAAGTCCCCGGTGAGCAGCCAGCGGTGGCCGCCCTCGTCGAAGAAAGGACTCTCCGCATCCAGGTAACGAGTCATCAGCGTCGGGCCGTTAATCGCCAGGCGCGTGCGCCCGTCCCAGTCGACCGCGCGCACCGACGTGCCCGGCAGCGGCTTACCGTCGTACACGCAGCCGCCCGCCGTCTCCGTCATGCCGTACGTGAGGCGCACCTTCAGGCCAGCCTCGGTCGCGCGGGCAAGCAGCTGATGATTCGTCGCCGCGCCCCCCACGAGGATCGCCGACAGGGAACGCATCGGCCCCACGACCTCCTCGCCCGCCTCGAGGCACTGTGCGAGCTGGGTGGGCACGAGCGACAGGTAGCCGGGCATCCCATCCTGCGTGGCGCCCGCAATAGCGGGCAGGAGCGCGCGGGGATCAAAGCCCTCGGATGTATCCACGATCTGCGGATTCGTCTCCGCGACCGCCGCGCGCAGCAGAATCATCGCGCCCGCAATGTGGTGCGCCGGCAGCGCCAGGATCCAACGGCCCGGGCCGTCCAGAGCCAGCTCGGTGGCCTTCGCCGAAGCAATGAGAGCCTCAATCGACAGGCCGACGAGGCGTGGGGTGCCCGCGCTCGACCCCGACGTCGGAACGACCAGGTCAATACCGTCGAAGAAATGCGGGTCCGCGTTCATCGCCTCGGCGAGGCCGGGGTAGCGGTCTGCGGGGAAGGCATCCTCGGGGGTCACCGCCGAGCCGCGCAGGGTTGCCGGAGGCACATCCCCTGGTGTGCGCAGGATAACAACCGTGTGCGGCGCCGGATGATCCGGGTCCGCCTGGCGCTCCTCGTACAGCTCCACAAGCTTGTGAATCGACGCGTTCGCCAGAGCGACGGCACCGATAGAGGTGCCTCCGGGCACAACAAGAAGTCGCGGCGCAGCCATGATGAGCCTCCCAAAATCGACGGCAAACGCGTATACAACCAGGATAAAGGCTTGCGTTCTCGCAGGTGGCGAAGGGAGTCGCGGCAATAATCACGTTTGTCGGTTGTTGTGTTGGATGAAAGGGCGGAATTTCGCCCCTTTCCGTGTGGTCGATAACTCAGCTGAAAATTCAACGGAATTTACCCACAAGCGCACACGAGGCTATACGATAAGAAACGATGCTCAAGAAACTATCCCTGAAAACCAGATGGGCGATCGGCGTTGTGAGCGCCCTCGTCCTCTCGTCGTATGCGCCGGCGTCGTCTACGCCGCCAACTACTCCGGACGCGCCCTGCCCGGCACGACCATCGCCGGAACCTCCGTCGCGGGCATGACCCGCGACCAAGTCGTCTCCGCAGTGAACCAGCGTGCCGACGCCACCAACGTGACCCTCACGGTCGAAGGCAAGACCACGCAGGCCTCGCTCAACGAAGCGGGTATCACGGTCGACGCCGACGAGACCGCCGACGCCGCAATGAAGGGCTCCACGTCCTTCCCCGCGTTCGTCAGTGCGCTGTTCTCCCAGCGCAACGTCGACCCCGTCGTCACCGTCAGCGAGGAATCCATCAAGAAGCTCGCGGCCACCGCGAACTCCACCCTGACCTCGGAAATGAAGGACGCTGCGGTCGTCGTCGCGCAAGACGGTGAATCCTTCACCGCCACCCCCGCGCAAAACGGCAACGGCGTGTCCACAGACGACGTGGCCGCCGCCGTCAAGCAGGCCGGCGCCACCCTCACCTCCGTCACCCAGGACGTCAGCGTGCGCCAGATGGAGCCCTCCATCACCACCGAGAACGCGCAGGTCGCCGCTGAGAAGGCCAACGCCCTCCTCGACACGCCGATCGAAATCTCCGACGGCATCGACACCTTCACCGCCGAGCGCTCCGACAAGGTCCAGTGGGTCGAATTCCTCACCAAGGATGACGGTAGCCTGGATGCGCCCTCCATCAGCACCGTCAAGGTCGCCGACTGGGTCAACGCCCTGGCCGCCAAGACCGACGTCAAGCCTGAAAACCGCGTCGACAACGTTGACTCCCAAGGCAACGTCCTGACCGTTGCGCGCGAAGGTAAGAAGGGCCTCAAGACCAACAACACCGAACAGATCACCAAGGACGTCGTCGCCGCTATGACCGACGGCAAGGCCTATGAGGGCCTGTTCCACTACGACGACGTCGAGCCCGGCTCCGAGACCAAGCAGGTCGCCGAAGGCACCGAAAACCTGGTCTACCAGGCCGCCGAAGGCGAAAGTGGGTCGATATCAACCTCACCGACGCCTCCGTCACCGCCTACATCGGCGGCAAGGTCGCCGGCGGCCCCTTCTACATGGTCCCCGGCGCTCCCGACACCCCGACCGTCACCGGCACCTTCCACGTCTACCTCAAATACGACGTGCAAACCATGCGCGGTGAAAACGCCGACGGCACCAAGTACGAGACCGAAGGCGTCCCGTGGGTCACCTACTTCACCGGCTCCTACGCCATGCACGGTGCTCCCTGGCGCTCCTCCTTCGGCTGGAGCGGCTACGGCGGCTCCCACGGCTGCGTGAACATGCCCGTCGACGCCGCGAAGTTCATCTACGACTGGACCGACATGGGCGACACGGTGGTCGTGCACTACTGACAGCTGACTGCTGTGGTGCACTGGTGATCACCTGTCGCGTAGCGACACCTATCGCGCAGTGCCACCTGCCGCGTAGCGCCACCTGCCGCGTAGCGCCACCTGCCGCGTAGCGCCACCTGCCGCGTAGCGCCAATAATCACTGAGCATTGAGGGCGGGCTGGAACCGAGGGGTTCCGGCCCGCTTCGTCGTGTCTGTGGTTGTGGTTGTGGGTCGGGCTGGTGTTCCGGGTGCGGTCTGATCCTGCTGTGGGGCCGGGCTGCTTTCCGTGCTCGCGGGTGGTGTCTGTGGGGCCGGGTTGCTTGATGCGCCCGTGGGCGGCGCGGCCGGGCTGCTAGATGTGCTCGTGGGCGGCGCGGTCGGGCTGCTTGGTGTGCCCGTGGGTCGGGTTGCTTGGTGCGCCCGTGGGCGGCGGCCCGCCCGCGAGATCGCCACACGCGAGCCTGACGGCTCGGAGTGGTCGATCTCGAAGCCCGGCCAGGCCCCGCCACCGCCTACGGCCGCCGCAGCCAGGCCCTTCGGTTCCGCCGCCGCCTACGTCCGCCGCAGCCGGGCCCCGTCTCGAAGCCTGGCCAGGCCCCTCCGGCGGCGACCTTAAATATCAGCGCATACAACCTTCGTCAGCACTTCCTGTTCTATCCCCAGTGCGCGAAATAATTCGCCCTGTGTGGCTTGTTGCTTGCTTGTGCGCGAATAAATTCGCCCTGCAGGGGCGAAAGAGGCGAAAAACGCCGTTTTTAGGAGTGCAGGGCGAACTTTTTCGCGGTTCTGTTGTGGTGTGGGGTGTGCTGGGCGAACTTTTTCGCGGAACCGCTGTAGAACGGGGGTGCTGGGAGAGTTTTGTACCGGGTTTGGCGCTAGGTGCGGTACAAAGTTCTCCCTGCTGGGGGGCGTGGTGGTGCGAGCGGTACAAAGTTCTCCCTGCTCGGGCAAAACGGGCTGAAATGGGCAATTTTGGGTGTGTTGGGAGAGTTTTGTACCGGGTTTGGCGCTAGGTGCGGTACAAAGTTCTCCCTGCTGGGGGGCGTGGTGGTGCGAGCGGTACAAAGTTCTCCCTGCTCGGGCAAAACGGGCTGAAATGGGCAATTTTTGGCGTGTTGGGAGAGTTTTGTACCGGTTGGGCTGCTGGTGTGGGTGTGCTGGGAGAGTTTTGTACCGGTTGGGCTGCTGGTGTGGGTGTGCTGGGAGAGTTTTGTACCGGGTTTGGCGCTGGGTGCGGTACAAAGTTCTCCCTGCTGGGGGGGGCGTGGTGGTGCGAGCGGTACAAAGTTCTCCCTGCTCGTGCAAAACTGGCTGAAATGGGCAATTTTTGGCGTGTTGGGAGAGTTTTGTACCGGTTGGGCTGCTGGTGTGGGTGTGCTGGGAGAGTTTTGTACCGGAGATACTGCTGAGGCTACTCATGATGAGCGTCTGTCTGTGCCTTCACTGTCCTTGTGGTCGCCTCTCATCAGGCGGGGAGAAATTTCGCATGCAATTCCCCTGAGTGTATTTCAAAATATGAACTCAGATCGTTGAAATTCTGCGGTTTGTGGGTCGTCGCGGGTGTGAGCCCTCAGGGAATTGCATGCGGAATTGTGGGGGGATGTCGCTCAGGGGCGCCGGAGCGATGCCGATAGTCGCGTCGATGGGCCGAACCGGTGGCGGCGTGCGTGTAGTTGCGGGTGGGCTGGTCCGGCGCTCGGCTGGTGCGGCAGATGGCGGTCGGCCAAGGCAACAGGCGGCAGGTAACAGGTGGCAGATGCGGTCGGCCAAGGCGGCGGGCAACAGTCGGCAGGCAACAGGCAACAGGCGGTAGACAGCGGTCGGCAGACGGAAGGCGGCAGGCAACAGGCAACAGACGGTAGACAGTGATCGGCAGACGGAAGGCAGCGGTCGACTAGGGCAGCAGATGGAAGGCCGCAGGTAGCAGACAGCGGTCGGCCAAGGCAACAGACGGTAGACAGTGATCGGCAGACGGAAGGCAGCGGTCGACTAGGGCAGCAGATGGAAGGCCGCAGGTAGCAGACAGCGGTCGGCCAAGGCAACAGGCGGCAGACAGGGGCGGCAGGCAGAAGGTAGCAGACAACAGGTAGCAGACCGTGGGCGACCTAGCGGGACCGCCGACGCGGCAGTGCCGTCAGCGGGACCGCCGACGCGGCCCGCCGCACGGAGGCCGGCTACGCGGCTCGGGCCGCGATGTAGCCCTGCAACGCAATGACGCCGGCACCACGAGACCAGGCCTCGTTGGAGCCGTCGGAGAGGGTGACGCGAATCGAGGTGGCTCGCGGGTCGCGCACTTCGCCGATGCCCTCTCGGACGGCATCGCCGCTGAGGGATGCGAGAGCGACGCCTTCGCCTCCGATGATCACGAGCTCGGGCGCCGTCAACGACGCCACCAGGCCGATGAGCCTGCCGAGGGCACGCCCCGACGCCGCCAGAATTGCCTCGACAGCGGGGTGCTTCTCAGAAGCGAGGGTGATGACGTCACTCCACTCGAGGCGGCGGCCGACGGCGGCCGACGCGTCCCGGCAGATCGCCGGGGTCGTCAGCATGGCTTCGGCGCAACCCCGGTGCCCCTGGGAGCAGATGGGGCCCAGGGGGTCCAACGGCCAGTGCCCGACGAGGCCGATGCCCGAGTCCTCGTTCTCCAGGCGCGCCCCGTTCGCGACGCACCCGTAGCCCACGCCCACGCCGACCGTGATGACGGCGAAATTAGAGTGGCCGGTGCCCGACCCGAACCAGTGCTGAATCTGCGTGTAGGCGGACAGGTCGTTTGCGACGAAGGCGGGCAGGCGGGTCGCCTCGGATACGAGGGAAGCGAGCGGGACGTCATGCCACTTGAGGAAGGGGGCCGACTCGACGGTGCCGTCGGCGTTCACGATGCCGCCGACAGCGATGCCGATCGCGTCAATGCGGTAGGCCGAGCGGGCATGGTGGGCCAGGTCCGCGATCGCCCGGACGACGCGGACGGGCGTGAGGGAGTCGAGGGGGACTCGGTAGGAGTCGCGCGGAGTCGCCTTCAGGTCGATGACGGTGGCGTCGAGCGCGCTATCCGTCAGCTTGATGCCCAGGAAGTAGTGCGAGGAGGGGACGACGTCGAGGGGGATAGTCGGGCGGCCGGAGGTGCGCTGGGTCGCTTCGGGAACCTCGGCGAGGAGGCCCGAGGCGATGAGCTCCGTCGAGATGCGTGTGAGCGTCGCGGGGGCCAGGCCGAGGCGTCGGGCCAGTTCAGCGCGGCCGAGCGGGCCGTGGATGAGGACTTCGAGCGCGACCGCAGAAGCGAGCTCGTCTTTGGGCTGCCAGGTCATGACCATTCCTTTCTGGTGAAAAAAAGATTACACGTGAATCTCAAATTTGCCTAGCGTATTGACAAGACTAATTTTGCGTGGTGAAATTACCTCCAAGCGGCCAAAGGTGGTCGCGATCACGAGAAAGATCACAGTGCAATGAAGCAGAAGCGTCTCCTCACCGTCGGTGTCACCCTTTTCGCTGCGGCCTCGATGCTCGCAGCCTGTGGCGGTAACACTGCCGACCAGTCATCGTCCTCCGACTCCGGATCCGGCTCCTCGACCGTCGAACTGACCCTGTGGGGCACGTACGGCGCGGGCTCCAACAGTGCGCAGAAGGACGCGCTGGAGAAGGAAATCATCCCCGCCTTCGAGAAGGCAAACCCCGGAATCACCATCAAGTACGTCGACATGCCCTACGACGGCCTCAAGCAGAAGCTCACGACCGGCGCCGCCGCCGGAGAGCTGCCCGACCTGATCCGAACCGACCTCGGTTGGAACGCTCAGTTCGCCAAGCTGGGCGTCCTCAAGCAGCTCGACGGAAACATGCCGAACTATGACGCGCTCGCGGCCAAGGTGTACCCGGGCCTGCTGGGCACGACCCTGTACAACGGTCACCACTACGGCCTGCCCCTGGATACGAACACGCGCGTCCTCATCTCCAACCCCGATGCCCTGTCGAAGCTCGGCGTCGACAAGGCCCCCGAGACCTTCGACGAGCTGAAGGATCTCGCCACCAAGGCCAAGGACGCGGGCGGATCGGTCTACGCGTTCGCAGACGGCGACATCTCGCAGTGGAACATCATGCCGTGGATCTGGAGCGCGGGCGGCGACATTTCCGACCCCGACCAGACCAAGGCCTCGGGCTACCTGGACTCCGATAAGTCCGTGGCCGGCGTCCAGTTCCTCGTCGACCTGTACAAGGAGGGGCAGATCCCCAACGCGATCATCGGCAACGAGGGCGCGACCAAGACGCAGGACGGCATGCCGAACGGCGAGTACGCGACGATCCTCGACGGCCCGTGGATGGACCAGATCTGGGCGGGTTCCTACCCGGACTTCAAGCCCACCTACTCCAAGGTCCCCGCCGGTGAGGGCGGATCGATCTCGGTCGTCGGCGGCGAGTCCATCGTCATCACGGAGCAGACCAAGAATCTCGAGGCCTCGTACAAGTTCCTCGAGTTCACCCAGTCGCGCGAGTTCCAGCTGCCGATGAGCAAGGCCGGCCAGATGACGGTCGTCGCCGAGTACGCGGCCGAGGAGGCCGAGGCGACGCCGGGTACAAAGATCTTCTCCGAGCAGCTCAAGACCGCGAAGTCTCGCCTGTCCATCCCCGATTCCGGGAAGGTCGACGAGATCCTCAAGACCGAGCTGACCCCCGCCTTCGAAGGCAAGGTGACCGTCAAGGAAGCCCTGACGAAGGCCGCGCAGCAGATTGACCCGCTCCTGAGCGCCGCCAAGTAACCCGGCGTCGCTCCTGCAACCGGGCCCGGCCCCCACACGCGCGGGGCTGGGCCCGGGAAAGGACTCCTCATGAGCACCCCCACCGCGGACGAGGCCGTGGCGCCTCGCGCGCGTCGGCGTTCCTCCCGGAGGAACCCGGTGGCCCCCTACCTGTTCTTGGCACCGGGAATGATCCTGTTCGCCCTGTGCGTCCTGTACCCCATGGTGCGTTCGGGGCAGATGAGCTTTTACGACTGGAACATCGTGAAGGGCTCGAACTCGGACTTTGTGGGCCTGGACAACTACGTGAAGGCCTTCCATGACCCATCGTTTTGGACGGGTCTGGGTAACTCTGGGATCTACATGGTGCTGACGGTGCCCCCGCAGATCATCCTCGGCCTCGCCGTTGCGATGCTGCTGCGCTCGAAGGCACCGCTCCAGCCCCTGTTCCGGGTGCTCTACTACCTGCCCGTGGTCACGTCCTGGGTGGTTGTGTCGCTGCTTTTCAAGTACCTGTTTGCCGACCAGGGGCTCATTAACTACATGCTGGGGACCGCCCACCTGGGCGCGGGGGACACGTCGTGGCTGTCGAACCGTTGGACGGCGATGATCGCGATCTGCGCGCTGGGGGTGTGGAAGGGGATTGGCTGGTCGATGATGATCTTCCTCGCCGCCCTCCAGGGGGTGCCGAAGGAGTTGGAGGAGGCCGCCCTCGTCGATGGGGCGAACTGGTGGCAGCGTTTTAAGGCCGTGACCGTGCCGGCGATCTGGCCGGCCACCGTCTTCGTGATCGTGATGCTGGTGATCGGCGGACTCAACGTCTTCACGTCGGTGCTTCTCATGACGAAGGGTGGGCCCAACGGCCAGACCGAGGTGTTGCTCACCTACATGTATCGCCTGGCGTTCTCCGACTTGAACTTCGGGTACGGCTCGGCGATCGCGGTCGTCCTGACGATTCTCGTGTTCATCATTTCGATTGTTCAGCTCAAGGTGTTGAACCGTGACGATGAGAGGGCGGGAGCATGAGCACGTCACGCAAGACAATGCGCGCCGCCGGAACGTCGCTGCGCTTCGTCGTCCTGACGGTCGGTGCGATCGTCATGATCCTGCCCTTCGCCTACATGGTGTCGACGGCCTTCAAGCCGCAGGCCTATGTCCTGGAGACGCCACCGAAGTTCATTCCCGACCCGGGCACGGTCGACAACTTCGTGCAGGCGTGGACGACGCAGGATTTTTCCCGCTACGCCCTGAATTCGGCGTTTGTGTCCGTGACGTCGACGGTGCTCGCCGTGTGGCTCTCCTCGATGATGGCCTACGCGTTCGCGCGATTCGATTTCCCGGGCAAGGAGTGGTTTTTCCGGGCCCTCCTCCTCGGCCTCATGATTCCTTCGATGATGCTCATCATCCCGCAGTTTGTGCTCACCAAGCAGCTGCACCTCATCGATAACCTGTGGGCCCTCGTGCTGTTCTACGTGTCGGGAAACCTGGCGCTTAACACGTTCCTGCTGCGCAGTTTCTTCGAGGGGATCCCGCGCGAGCTCGACGAGGCCATGGAGGTCGACGGGGCGAACGTGTGGACCCGCTACTGGCGCCTCGCGATGCCGCTGGCTAGGCCGGGCGCTCGCGACGACCGTTATCTTCACCTTCCTGGCCACCTGGGACGAGTTCGCGTGGGCCCTGACGGTCATTTCGACGGAAACGAAGCGCACTCTCCCGATCGCTATTCAGCTGTTCCACGGGCAAAACTCCACCCAGTGGGGGCTCGTGTTTGCCGCGTCCCTGATCGCGATCCTCCCCGTCATCGTCGTGTACCTGATCTTCCAGCGTCACTTCGTTGCGGGCTTGACCGCAGGAGCCGTGAAAGGATGATTCCCTTGCTCCTCCCCACCCAATCCGTCTACCTGCCCGGCCAGGCGATCCGCGTCGAGGCCTCCCATCCCGGCAACCTCGTCGTGACCCACCTGGGCGAGGTCGTGCGCGAGGTCCCGTGCGAGCGCCCCGGCCTCGTGGACCTGGGAGAACTGACCGTCGGCGGGTACGGCGTCGCCCAGCCCGCGACCGGCGCGTCGAGCGCTCTCCAGGTGTGCGCGTCGGCGTCGGAGCGCCTGCGTTACGGTTTCGTCGCGTCCTTCCGTCCGGGAAAGGACGCCCGGGCCGTGGCCCGTTTCGCGCGTCGCCTGCACCTGACCGGCATTCAGTTCTACGACTGGGCGTATCGGCACGCGGATCTGCTGGGCGGGGGGAGAGGAGTACCTCGACGCCCTCGATCAGCCGATTTCCCTCGCGACCGTGCGCGCCCTCATCGAGGCCCTGCGCGCGGTGGGCACGCGGTCGATTGGCTACGCGGCCGTGTACGGCGTCGGCAATGACGAGTGGGAACAGTGGGAGGACGCGGCCCTGCTGGATGCGGCGGGGGGAGCCGTACTCGCTCGCTGACTTCCTGCGCATCGTCGATCCTGCGCACCCGCGCTGGCTCGCCCACTTCGCGGCAGACGTTGCGGCGGCCGCGCGCGAGGTCGGCTTCGACGGCTTCCATCTCGACCAGTACGGCTACCCGAAGGCGGCCGTCCGCCCCGATGGGGAGATCGTCGACGTCGCCTCCTCCTTCGACACCCTGATCCGAGGCGTGCGCGAGGCGGTGCCCGGCGCGACCCTCGTGTTCAACAACGTCAACGACTTCCCGACCTGGTCCTCGCCGAGTGCCCCGCAGGACGCGGTCTACATCGAGCCCTGGGAACCCGTTACCACGTACGAGTCCCTGGCTCGCGTGGTGACGAGGGCCCGCCTCGTCGGGGGCGGGAAGCCGGTCGTCCTGGCGGCCTACCAGTCCATCTACGACAAGGCTGCCCGCGACGTGGGCGACGCGTCCACACGGCTCACGATGGCGACCCTCTTCTCGCACGGCGCCACCCAGCTCCTCGCCGGAGAGGACGGCCACATCCTCGTCGACCCGTACTACGTGCGCAACATGCCCGCCGAGGACGAGACCCTCGACATGCTCGCCAGCTGGTACGACTTCCTCGTCGCAAACGATGAGATCCTCGTGGACCCCGGCATCGTTGACGTGACGGCCTCGTACGTGGGCGCATACAACGCGGACATCGACGTGTCCTTCGACGAGGCCCCCGTGTGCTGGGAGGCAGCCCCCGGGTGCGTGTGGCGGCGCGTCACTCGTGCCGGTGACGCGTTGGTCGTCCACCTCATCAACCTGGTGGGCCAGTCCGACACGGTGTGGGACGGTCCCCACCGCCCGGCGATCGCGCTGCGAGGCGGTACGCTGCGTCTGAAACCCCTGTTCGGGCGCGTGCCGCGCGTGTCGGCAGCGGATCCCGACGCGGGTTCGACGCTCATCCCCCCTGGACGTGCGAATCGTCGACGGCCAGGCCGTCGTTTCCCTCCCCGACCTCAACGTATGGCAGTGCTCCATGTTCTTCTGTAACGATGCGCTACGCCCCCACGGCAACGGCCTGGGGGCAGACGAGTGGTGGAAGGGCGCGGTCGTCTACCAGATCTATCCGCGCTCCTTCAAGGATTCGAACGGTGACGGCTTCGGCGATCTCGAGGGGATCCGCTCAAAACTCGACTACCTGCAGGCCCTCGGCGTGGACGTCCTGTGGCTCTCGCCGATCTATGCCTCCCCGCAGGCCGACAACGGCTACGACATCGCCGACTACTACGACATCGACCCGATGTTCGGCACCCTGTCGGACTTCGATCGCCTGCTGGAGGGCGTCCACGAGCGGGGCATGCGCCTCGTCATGGACCTGGTCGTCAACCACTCCTCGGACGAGAACCCGTGGTTCGTCGAGTCGCGGTCCTCGCGGGATAACCCGAAGCGCGACTGGTACATCTGGCGCGATCCCCGCCCCGGGTGCGTGGGCGGCGAGGCCGGGGCTGAGCCCAACAACTGGGGGTCCTTCTTCTCCGGCTCGGCCTGGGCGTGGGACGAGGCCACGGGACAGTATTACCTGCACCTCTTCCACAAGAAGCAGCCCGACCTGAACTGGGAGAACCCGCAGGTGCGCGCGGCCGTCTACGAGATGATGAACTGGTGGCTTGACCGCGGTGTCGACGGCTTCCGCATGGATGTCATCAACCTGATCTCGAAGGATCCGGGCCTGCCCGACGGCGTCGTCTACCCCGGGCGCGCGTGGGGCGAGGGCTTCCCGCACTTCTCCGAAGGGCCTCACCTGCACGAATACCTTGCCGAGATGCGCCGCGAGGTCTTCGAGGGCCGCAGCGGTACCATGACGGTCGGCGAGTGCCCGGGCGTGCGCCGCGACAACGTCCTGCTGTTCACGGACCCGGCGCGGCGCGAGCTCGACATGGTGTTCCAGTTCGACCACGTCGACCTCGGCCTCGAAGCGGGGAAGTTTCACCCGCGTCCGCTGCGCCCCGGCGAGCTCGCCGACTGCCTGAGCGCCTGGCAGGAGGCTCAGGGTGAGGTCGGCTGGAACAGCCTCTACCTGGACAATCACGACCAGCCGCGCGCCGTCAGTCGCTTCGGCGACGAATCGCGCCGCTACGAGTCGGCCACTGCCCTGGCGACGGCCCTGCACATGCTGCGCGGTACGCCCTACGTGTACCAGGGCGAGGAGCTCGGCATGACCAACAGCGTTTTCGGTGGCATCGAGGACTATCGCGATGTCGAGGCGCTGCGCTACTACCGCGAGGCGGTGGAGGCGGGGGAGAGCCCCGAGTCGGTCCTGAAGGGGCTGGCCTTCACCGGCCGCGACAACGCGCGCACCCCGGTCCAATGGGACGCGAGCGAGAACGCCGGTTTCACGCAGGGCTCCCCCTGGATTGGCGTCACCCCGAACTATCGCGACATCAACGCCGCCTCCCAGGTCGGCGACCCGTCTTCCGTGTACGCCTACTACCGCGCGCTCGCGGATATCCGACACGGGCTGCCCGTCATCGCGGCCGGTGCGTTCGAGCGCATCGACACTCCCTCGCCCGCGATCTTCGCCTATCGCCGCACCCTCAGCGAGGCCGTGGCAACGGTCCTCGTCAACCTCTCCTCCCAGCCCGCCTCCCTCGGCGAGGCGGCACGTGAGATCACCGGAGAGCTCCTCCTATCCAACCGCGACCTGCCCGAGGAGGACCGGGGCATCCCGGAGAGCCTCGGAGAATGGGAGGCCCGAGTCTACATGCGCTAACTCCACATGACGATTCCCCCGGGTCCGGCACCGATGGCCCCGGGGGTCTTCATAGGCCTCGTCACCGACGAAGGAGACGACGCCTCGACGCGCGCACGCAGCACGCGCGCTCGACGGAGGCCATTTGTGCTCCGTCCTCGCCCGACCCACGCGCGGGGCAGACAACGATGTCTTGAAAAGGAACACACCATGAAGTCGCGAGTATTACCCGCGAAAATAGCGATCGTCGCGACGGCAGCGGCGACCGCTGCCGGAATCATCGGGATGGTGACGCCGGCGCACGCCCAGGCGCAGATCACACGCGTCTGGACAGAAAACGCCCGATACCTGCCCAACCAGAGCGTCGATGTGACCGCCCAGGTCACCGGCGCATCCCACGTCCGATTCCGCCTCATGCACCTGGGCGAACAGGTCATGGCCTCGGACGATCGGCCCGTCGACGGATACGGGCGCGCATCCTGGGAGTTCAGCGCCCCCGACCGCGACTACACCGGCTACGTCATCGAAGCCGACTCGGACAACGGCGCGCAGGGCGAGACCGCGCTGGACGTGTCCTCCGACCCGTATCGCTACCTGCGCTTCGGGTTCCTGGACTCCTACCCCGAGGGCATGAGTGGGGCGGACCAGCAGAGAGCCGTCGACGACCTCGCCCAGAAGTACCACATCAACGCCCTGCAGTTCTACGACTGGATGTACCGCCACGAGGCACCGGTTCCCTACGACGGAAACGGCGTCGCCCCGACCTGGTCCTCGTGGGGCGGGGAGACAATGTCGCGAGACACCATTACGGGCCTCATTCATGCCGCCCAGTGGCGTTCCGTCGAGGCCTACCCGTACTCCATGAGCTACGCGGCGCTCAACGGCTACGAATCCTACGGGGTGAGCCCCGACTGGAGGCTAACCTACCGCTCGAGTGGGGCTCCCTGGTCCTTCGAAATGCTGGCGAACCGTCCGGACTCCACCCTGTGGATCATGGACCCATCCAACCCGGCGTGGCGCTCGCACATCGTCTCCCAGTACGTCCACCAGAGCGAAGACATCGGGTTCGACGGGACCCACCTCGACCAGCTCGGCGACTGGGGGCACAGCGAGGATCACCAGGGAGGCATGGCGACAACCGGAGGCGTTCCGGTCGATCTGCCCAAAGCCTTCGGCACGCTCATCGATCAGACGGCTGACGCCACCGGGAAACCCGTCGGAATGAACGCGGTGGACGGCTTCGGCATGGACCACATGGCCGCAGGGGCAGCGACCTACGAGTACACGGAAATGTGGGACTCCCACGAACGCTACGAGGAAGTGCAAAACTACCTCCAGCAACAGCGCATCCTGTCGGGGAACAAGCCCGCCGTCGTCGCCGGATACGTCAACAACAAGTGGAACAACGGCCCCGGGTACGAGGCCGAAGCCTCGACCGCAACGCGCACGGGCGTGCAGGTGGCCACCGATCACCGCGATTACTCAGGGACGGGATTCATCGACCACTTCGGTGAGCGCGGAGACTCCGTGACCTTCCGCGTCCACGTGGACGCCTCGCGCAACTACGGCCTCGTCCCCCGATGGTCCAACGCCACGGGAGACATGGCAGCGCGAACCTTCTCCGTCGACGGGCGCGTCGTCTCGCGAAACGTCCTTCTTGGCCTCACGCAGGACTGGGACCACTGGAACATCGAGGGAGGCACCTGGGCGTATCTCACCCAGGGCGACCACACCGTCACGATCAGCGTCGACGAGGGCGACTACGGGTACATCAACCTCGACGAGCTGCACATCAACTCCTTCTCCACCCCCCTCCGTCCAGCTCTTCGATGCGGCGCTCGCGGCCAACGGCGCCAGCCACATCGAGATGGGGCAGGGCGACCGCATGATCGCCGCCGCCTACTTCCCGGATCGCACCAAGTGGATGGACGAGGAACTGACGCAGTGGATCACCCGCTACTACGACGTCACCACCGGCTACGAGGAGCTGTTCTACGGGCCGACCCTGCGTCCCCTCGACGACTCGATCGTGGAGATCCCCGGATACAACGTGTCGCGCAACGGCCTGAAAAACACGATCTACGCACGCGTCATGCGCTCGGGCGGGATGGATGTCATCCACCTGATCAACCTGCTGGGCAACGACGAATTCTGGCGCGACCCCGGCAATGCGGTGAGCGACACGGGGTCCTTCACCGTGCGCTACCACTACGGTGACTCGCCCACGCCGGGCACCGTCTACAAGGTCACCCCGGATACCGAGCGCGGGACGCGAGCCGTCGCCCTGCCCTCGCGGCTCGGCACCGACGAGACAGGCAACTACGTCGATATCGACGTCGACAACCTCCACGCCTGGGACGTGCTCTACATGGGACAGAACACGGTCGGCAACGGCAACGTCGTGAACCAGGGGCAAAAGTGCATGGACGTTCGAGAGGGAGCATCCGCCAACGGGACGCCCATCCAGCTCTACGACTGCGCCTCGGTTCCCGCCCAGCGCGTCACCTACGACGGCAACACGCTCTCCGTCATGGGCAAGTGCGTCGACCTCGAATACCAGGGCACCGAGAACGGGACCTACACCCACCTCTGGGACTGCAACGGTGCACCCTCTCAAACCTGGTACTACACGCCGCGCAACCAGTACTACAACCCGCACTCAGGCAAGTGCCTGACGCTGGACGGAGACCACTACACGAACGGCAACCGCCTGACGGTCTGGGATTGCCACGGCGGCGCATCCCAGAAGTGGAGCAAACCGCAGTAGCGACTCAGTAGTAGTAGGGGTAATCCTCCCAGCGGGGGGGGCGCGATGCTCGAGGAAGGCGTCGCGCCCCTCCTGTGCTTCGGCCGTCATGTACGCCATGCGCGTGGCCTCGCCGGCGAAGACCTGCTGACCGGCCAGCCCGTCGTCGGCGAGGTTGAAGGCGAACTTGAGCATGCGAATGGCCTGCGGGGACTTCGTCGCGATGGTTGCGGCCCACTCCAGGGCCGTCTCCTCCAGCTGCGCGTGGGGGACGGCGCGGTTGATGACGCCCCAGCGCTCAGCAGTTTCAGCGTCGTAGCGCTCGGCCAGGAAGAAGATCTCGCGCGCCCGCTTATCGCCCGCCTGGCGGGCCAGCAGCGCCGAGCCGTATCCGGCATCGAAGGAGCCGACGTTCGCGTCCGTCTGCATGAAGGCCGCGTGCTCGATGGAGGCGACCGACAGTCTGCGACCACGTTGAGGGAGTGCCCGCCACCAGCTGCCCAGCCGGGAACAGCGGCGATGACGACCTTCGGCATCGTGCGGATCAGGCGCTGAACCTCGAGGATATGCAGGCGTCCGGCGCGCGCCGGATCGATCTGTTCGCGTCGCTGGGCGGTGGCCGCCTCCGGGTCCGCTCCCTCAACCTCGTAGCGGTAGCCGTCGCGGCCTCGGACCCGCTGGTCGCCGCCCGAGCAGAACGAGTATCCGCCGTCGCGCGCCGACGGGCCATTGCCCGTCAGGATCACGGCCGCGACCGAGGAGGTCTGGCGGGCGTGGTCGAGCGCGCGGTACAGCTCGTCGACCGTGCCGGGCCGGAAGGCGTTACGGATGTCGGGGCGGTCAAAGGCGATGCGCACGACCGGCATGTCGGCGCCTTCGGGGCGGCCGTCCACCTCGGGGCCGCGCGAGATGCCGCGGTGGTAGGTGATGTCGGCGAAGTCGAAACCCTCGACCTCGCGCCAACGCGTCGGATCGAAGGTGTCGGAGACGAAGGGGAGTGCACTCATGCCTCGGATTCTAATCGACGAGGCGCCGGCGGTGCGGTGCGCATGCGTGCGGGAGGGGGCTCGACGGGCCCAGCTGACGGGGCGGCCATGCCCTCCGATGCGGTGGGCATGTGCAACTAACCAATCGGAACAAAGGATGTTCTCGTGTTCGCGCATGGTGAGATAACTAGTCACTGATGCGTGTGTCGTGACATACTCTTATATTTGCCAGGCGTTCTGCTCTGTCAGAGAGTCTGTCACTTTGGGGCGCTTACTGCACAATCGCATACAAGTTTCAGCGTGATCGAGTTGTTGTGAAGCCAAGGTTGCGCGATAATATTACCGGTAAGTAAGGAGGCTCCTCATGAATGCAGCGCCGCAACCAACGCTCATGCGCATTCCCATGCGTACACTGAGTCGCCAAGCGCGTTACGCCCTCGAGGGCGTCGACGACATATTGGTGTACAAGGTAGCGATGACGACGCGTTTCCGCGGGGTGACGCGCCGCGAGGGTCTTCTTCTGCACGGCCATGCCGGCTGGGGAGAGGCTGCGCCCTTCTGGAACTACGACGACGCTGAGTCGTCCCGTTGGCTGGCGGCCGCGCTTGAGTCTGCGCGCCGTTTCCCGCCGGTGCCTCGTCGCAAGTTCGTCCCCGTTAACGTGACGATCCCCGTCATTTCCCCCGAAGAGGCCTACGAGCGAGTGAAGGCCTCGGGTGGATGCGCGACCGCGAAGATCAAGGTCGCTGAACCCGGCGTGAGCCTGAGCCGCGACTGCGCGCGCATCGCCGCCGTCGCCGACGCCCTGCGTGAGACGGTTGGCGGGCAGGCGATGATTCGCCTCGATGCTAACGGTGCGTGGGAGGTCGACGAGGCTCGCGCCGCGATCCCCGCGATGGCTGCCGCCGCGGGCGTGGTTCCCATCGAGTATGTGGAGCAGCCCTGCCTGACCGTCGATGAGCTGGCGCAGGTGCGCCGCTCGGTGGACGTCCCCATCGCTGCGGACGAGTCGATCCGCCGAGCCGAAGACCCGCTTGAGGTGGCCCGCAAGGAAGCCGCCGACGTGGTCATCATCAAGGTGGCGCCTCTCGGAGGCGTGCGTGCAGCACTGAAGGTGGCTCGCAAGAGCGGGCTCGGGGTCGTCGTCTCCTCGGCCCTCGAGACCTCCGTCGGCCTGTCGGTCGGCGTCGCCGCCGCCGCCGCGGTGCCCGGCGTGCCTCGGGCGGCCGGCCTGGCCACGGCCTCGCTGCTGGTGGGGGACGTGACCGAGCCCCTGATTCCCGAGCGCGGACGCCTGCCCGTGGGGCGGCGCGAACCCGACCAGGAACTCATCGACCGCACGCCGGTCGACGGCGATCTCGTCTCCCGCTGGGGCATGCGCCTGGAGGGAATGGCCGAGCACCTGGGGGCTGGGGGCCGGTAGGCTGGGCCTATGCCCTCCGTCGAAACCGCCAGCGCCATCCTCGCGTCCCTGGACGCCCTGGGCCTCACGCACGTTCTGTACTGCCCCGGATCGCGCAGCGCCCCCTTCGCCTACGCGCTCGAGGCAGGCGCGTTTAGCGGCGACGCGCGCGCCGTCCTGGATGAGCGTGGCGCCGGGTTCATGGCCGTCGGCTTGGCCCGCACCGGAGCCTGCCCGCGATCGTCGTCACCTCGGGGACGGCCGTCGCCGAACTCGCACCCGCGGTCCTCGAGGCCTCCCACGCGCGCCTGCCGCTCCTGGTTGTGAGCGCCGACCGCCCCGGCGAGCTGCGAGGCGTCGGCGCGTCCCAGGCGACCGACCAGTCGCGGCTCTTCGGCACCCACGTGCGCGCGCAGGTGGACCTGGAACCTCAGGAGGCTTCGACGACGCTCGTCGGACACCTGACGCGCTGCGTCGCCGCCGCGTGCGGCGCACCCACGGGCACCCCCGGGCCCGTCCAGATCAACGTCGCCTTCCGCGACCCGCTCACGCCCGCTTCGCCCGCGTCCGCTTCGGCTTCTGGGGACGAGGCCGGGGCTTCGTTCGCCCCTCGCCCGACCCGGGTGCTCGCTGCGCCTGCAGTGCCCGTGCCCTGGGAGGACGTGGTTGGCCCTGCTGCCGCCGGTCTGATTGTTGCGGGTGAGGGGGCCTCGCCTCGCGCCCGCGAGTGGTCGGCGGCCTCGGGCTTCCCGCTGCTGGCGGAGCCGGCGTCGGGGGCGTGGAAGGGTGGGGCAGTAACACCCTTCGAGCAGTCCCTCGTGGCTTCGCCGCTCGGGAGCGAGGTCGACACGGTCGTCGTCACTGGCCGCCCGACGCTGTCTCGCCCCATCCACGCCCTCCTCGCGCGCCCCGACGTACGCGTCATCCTCGTCGACCCGCACGCCCCGTGGGTCGACGTCTCGGGGCAACGCATCGGTCGTCGTCGCCGACCTCGAGCCTGCCCGCGAGCCGGTCCGCGCCGCTCAGGCAGAGTGGGCCTCTCACGTGCGCGACGCCGCTCGCGAGGCGGGCGAGCGCATCGACTCCCTGCTCGCCTCCGGCTCGGGGCGCACGATGCTTGACCTCGCGCGAAGCGTTGCCGCCTCGACGAGCGGCCCCCTCGTGCTGGGAGCCTCCAACCCTGTGCGCGCCTTCGACCTCGCCGTCCCCACGCTGGAGGGGCGCGCCGTCCACTCCAACCGGGGGCAGGCCGGCATCGACGGCACCATCGCGGCCGCCGTCGGCATCGCCCTGGGTTCCGGATACGCGGGCGAGGCCTCGGCCTCCGAGGGCGAGCGCGTCACCGCCGTCATGGGCGACCTCACTGCCTGCCATGATGCCTCCTCCCTCGCCCTGGCTTCGAGCGTGCGAGCGAATCTTGACATCATCGTCGCGGACGATCAGGGAGGCGGAATCTTCGCCACCCTTGAGCATGGGCGCGCCACCAGCCCCGAGGCCTACGACCGGTGGTTCGGCCTCGCTCAGACGGTGGACTACGAGGCGCTCGCAGCCGCGTACGGCGTGGCCTTCGCGCGAGCCGAAACACCCGCGCAGCTCGCCCGCGTGCTGGAGACCCCGCAGGTCGGCCCCCGCCTCGTCCACGTCCCCGTCGAGCGCGGCGCGCACCTGTACGGCGCCATCCGGGACATCCTCAACTGACCATCGTGGGATGCGTTCGCTGTGAGAGCAGCGGTTTTCAGGAAACTTACAGGACGCTTTCAGTGGCCCTTTGAGGAAGCGACTCATACTGGTGGACAGATAACGAACTGACACCAGAGGAAATCATGAACGAGTCTCAGATTCCGGCCCCCGACGCCGACTCGCCGCGCGATACGGTCATGGCCTCGGCCCCCAGCTATCCGCAGCGTGCGACGGCTCAGGACCACTCGACCACCCAGGAACTGCCGCCCGCGCAGGACGCCACGCGCGAGATGCCCACCCCCTCCGCCGAGGAAGCCCCCGCGGCTGGCGGCGCATACTCCGCCCCCACGGGCGAACCCTACGGCGGATACGCGGCCCCGGCCTCGCCCGAGGCGGTTCCCGCTCCCACGGCTGTGGCTCCCACCGTCGTCGTCACCAAGAAGGGGCCGGGCTGGGTCGCCCTCTTCTGCGCGATGCTCGTGACGATCGGCCTGACCCTCGGCGCCGTATTCTTCGCGCGCCCGGCCATGCTGCGCGCCTCCACGCCGACCAACCTCAACGGGGGAACGGTCACGGCCGTGCCCGCGTCGAACAGCTCCGGGACGGACTGGACGGACGTCGCCTCCGCCGTATCGCCCGCCGTCGTCACGATCCAGACCCAGGGCGCTTCGTCGGGTGGTACCGGTTCGGGCGTCATCTACGACGCGCAGGGAGACATCGTCACGAACTACCACGTCATCTCCTCCGTCCTGGGCGGCGGCCAGATCCAGGTGACCCTCGCGGACGGGCGACTCTACTCCGCGTCGATCGTCGGCCACGACAAGACCACCGACCTGGCCGTCATCCGCCTGGAGAACCCGCCCACGGACCTGACTGTCGCGCGCTTTGCGACGTCGGCGAACCTCAAGGTCGGCGCCCCCGTCATGGCGATCGGCGCGCCGCTGGGCCTGTCGAACACCGTGACGACCGGCATCGTCTCGGCCCTCAACCGTCCCGTCGAGGTCTCCATGGACGAGGACAGCTCGTCGCAGAACAGCACCCAGGCGTCTTCGGACCTCGTGGTGACGAACGCAATCCAGATCGACGCCTCCATCAACCCCGGCAACTCGGGTGGCCCGCTCTTCGACGCGACCGGCGCGGTTATCGGCATTAACTCCTCGATCAAGTCACTCGCTACTTCGTCCGACGGGCAGGCCGGCTCAATCGGCCTGGGCTTCGCGATCCCCTCCGACCTGGTCGTCTCTGTTGCTGATCAGCTGATCGCCACCGGCTCGGCGTCCCACGGCATGCTCGGCGTGACCGTCAAGGCCGCGACGACGACCGTCGGCTCCGACACCTACGTCGGCGCCGAGGTTCAGGAGGTCTCCGCAGGTTCCGGTGCATCCGCTGCGGGCATTCGCTCCGGCGACGTCATCGTCAAGGTCGAAGGCCAGGAAGTGACCAGCCCCAAGCAGCTCATCGGCTACGTGCGCCGCTACAAGGCTGGCGACACCGTCGCCATGACGATCGTGCGCGACGGCGCCACGCAGGACGTGTCCGTGCGCATTCAGTGAGCTGCGTGTCGCGCGCGTTGTGTGCGTGCGCTGCGGTGTGCGCCCGGCATGGCGTGACCTGCACACCGTGCGTGCACTGACGAGGCCCGCTGTCCCTGTGAAGGGGCGGCGGGCCTTTGCGTGTCGACGGGTCGTTTAGACCCCGAGGGCGTCCAAGAGCGGGCGCATCTTCGCTTCGGTCTCGGCCAGCTCGGCGTCCGGGTCGGAATCCGGCATGATGCCCGCGCCCGCGAAAAGGCGCAGGCGCGTGCCCGAGGTGAGCCCGCAGCGCAGCGCGATCGCAAACTCGCCGTCGCCCGCCGTGTCCACCCAGCCCACGGGCCCCGAGTAGCGGCCGCGCTCGGTGTCCTCCAGCTCCTCAATGAGTCGCATCGCGGCGTCGCGCGGGGTGCCGCATACGGCCGCCGTCGGATGCAGGGCGGCCACCAGATCCAGTAGATGAGCGGACCCCAGGCGCGCGTGAACGTCCGTCGCCAGGTGAACGACGTTCGGCAGCGATAGGAGGAACGGCCCGTGAGTCGTCACCGAGGTACACAGACGCGTCAGGATCGAGGACACCGACTCGGAGGCCAGGTCGTGCTCGCGCAGGTCCTTCGCGCTTGAGGCGAGCATCTCGCCCTCGCCGGGCTTGCACGTGCCCGCCAGGACGCGCGAGGTCGCCGTGCCGCCCGAGGCCGCGATCAGCATCTCCGGAGACGCGCCGAGGAGCGAATCCACGCAGAAACGCCACGTCGACGGGTACAGGGCGCTCAGGCGCTCGAGCAGGAAACGCTCATCAAACCCATGCGCGCACCGCACCGTCATATCGCGCGCCATGACGGCCTTGTCGGCGGCCCCCTCGCGCAGGCGCTGCGCCATCGCACGCACCGAATCACGCCACTGGCCGCGCGACATCGACCCGTGTCCAAACGTCAGAGACTCCGGCACGCGCGGGGCAGGCCTCGCCTCGGCTAGCGCCTCGTCAACGGCCGTCAGCGGATCCGGGGCGTCCCCGATGCCCGCCGTGATCGCCCAGCGGGCCTCGGCCTCGTCGATGAGAGTCAGCGCGGGCACAAACGCGACCGAACGGGCGGGGAACGGAACGCGAAGGACGCGAACAAGACGGGGAGGGGCGCCGCTAGCGGGGACGAGGCCGGGGTGGCCTCCCGGGACGTGCTGCGTCAGCGTGCGGGGCGGGGGACGAGGCCGGGGTGGCCTCCCACGCGCGGCGCACCTCGGCGATCGCACCCGGGGCCGCGGACTCGAGCGTGAGCGCCCGTCCCAGGCCGATCATCTGGCGGCGCTCACCCAGCCAGGCGGCGCCCCCGCAGTCGGGAAGTAAGGACGTCAGTGAGCAAGTAGACCCCGGGTGCTGCGGGGGTAAGGCAAGCGCCCGAAAGGTCAGGCGCGAGCATCCGAAGTCGTTGTGCATGGGTTCCATGGTAGGAGCAGGGGCGGCACAGTGCTGGAAGACGTGCGAGTATTGACGCATGACTGAATCCCCGCGCGCGGACCTGAGCAAGGTTCCCGAAGAGATCGCCTCGATGTTCGACTCCGTCGCCTCCCGCTACGACGCGATGGATACGCTGATGACGGGCGGTTTGAACAACGTCTGGATGACCGCCCTGCGCAAGGCGGTCGCCCCGCACCCCGGCGAACGCATCCTCGACCTGGCCGCCGGAACCGGTGCCTCGTCGGCCTCCCTGGCCAAGGGCGGCGCCGAAGTCGTCGCCTGCGACCTGTCCGAAGGCATGATCGAGGTCGGCCGTGAGCGCCACCCCGAGATCGAGTTCGTGCACGGCAACGCCATGGACCTGGACTTCGAGGACGGCACCTTCGACGCGGTCACCATCTCGTGGGGCCTGCGCAACATCCCGGACCCGCAGCTCGCGCTGCGCGAGATGGCGCGCGTCGTGCGCCCGCGCGGCCGCCTCGTGGTGCTGGAGTTCTCCACGCCGCCCTCGCGCATTTTCCGCGGCCTGTACAACGTCTACCAGTCAACCGTCATGCCGGCGATCGCCCGCGTGGCCTCCACGAACGACGGCGCCTACGACTACCTCGTCGAGTCGATCCGCCAGTGGCCCGCCCAGGAGGAGATCGGCCGCATGATCGCCGCCAACGGCTGGAGTGAGGTCGAGTACCGCAACCTCACCGGCGGCATCGCCTGCCTGCACCGCGCGGTCAAGCCGCTGCCGTAACTTCTATCGATAACGACGAGGCCGGGGCCCCTTTGTGTGGGGTCCCGGCCTCTCACGTTGGGCGCGGAAGGCGCAGCCGCGCAGGCGGTCGGGGCAGGGGCGGCGCGCACCCACCTGCGGGTGGTGCGACCTCCCGGCCCCGGCCTCGTTGTTAGTTCTTCGGCGCGTGACCCTGGGTCAGAGTCGTCAGGCCCAGGTAGCCGGGCAGCGGCTCGTTCATCGTCGCGTTCGCGAAGGCCACGGGCACGCCGTTCGGCAGCGGGTTGACCACGCGGATCGCGGCGGTGAGCCCCTGTGCGGAGTCGTTCGCCCGATACTGCGAGGGCAGCGTGAAGCGCGCGGTGACGGTCCCGGTCTGGCCCGGGAGAACCGAGGGCAGCGGGGACTCGAGGGTCTGGGTGGCCACAATCGTCTTGTTTGAATCAACGAGGACGACCTCGAGCGGCCACGTCGCGTAGAACGGGGCGGATCCCGTGTTCTTGATGTCGACGGCCACGGTGGCCTTCGCGCCGTGGTACGTCGCCGACGTGCGGGTGGCCTGCAGCGTGTAGCCCATGGCTGCGCTGGCCTGCTGGGCGCGCGTCAGATCCGAGCCCGTGTAGCCGACCGTGAAAGCCTTCTGGTTGATCAGCCACGTGGCGTGCGCGCCCTGAATCGACTCGAGGGCCTTGTAGTCGCCTTCAGGGTCCATGTTTGGGCAGTTGACGGGCTGGGAGAAGAGGCACATCTGGGCGGGCGGGTAGAGCTCGCCGCCGATCGGAGCGTGCTGCCAGGCGTCCGCTTCGCCCTGCTTCTTCAGCTTGGGGATGAAGTGCCAGCTGACCCCCTCGAGGGTCGCGTAGCCGAAGGAATCATCGTGGTAGCCCATGCCGTGGGCCTTCGTGGCCTCGGTGGGGTAGCGGTTCTGGATGAAGGTCTCATCGAAGGCGTCGTCCCAGGCCTCGACCAGCTGGGCGCGGAACGCGTCGGAGGGCATCCAGTTGATGCCCGTCGGGTTTTGGGAGCTGATCGCGCCGTTGTAGGGGTAGGTGTGCTCCTCGCCCCAGAAGCCGTACAGGCCTGCGGTGATGTAGCCGATGCGCGGATCCCCGTCGTACCTGTTGCCCAGGGCCGCGACGAAGTGCAGGAACATCTGCTGGACGTTCGGGTCGTCGTAGTTGGGGGAGAAAGACTTCTTCGCATTGTCGTGGAAGTCGTATGTGCGGCTCGTGTCCGTGCCGCCGTCAATGAGGTACTGGGGCAGCGCTGAGGATTCGCCCGGGTTGTCGACGTAGAAACGGATGACCGCCTGGTGTCCGCGCGCCGCGATGGAATCGAGCATGGCGTCGACGGAGCTGAAGTCGTAGGTGTCGGGGCCGGTGACGACATTCTTGAGCGGGAAGACCGCCCATTCGAGCGTATAGGGCAGCGCGCTCTGTGCGAGCACGGGATTGCCGCCGGGGGCGGGCGCCCACGGCATGAAGCCCTTCATCGGGTTCGACACGGGGGCCGGCGCCGCCTTGAGGGTGGTCCATTGGGTCGTCGAGGCCGACGAGGCCGTGGCTGGCAGGGTGGCACCCGCCAGTCCTGTGGCCGCCGCGAGAGCGATGGCGATGCGAGCAAATTTCCTCATCGCGAGGTCCTTTCAGTCTGTACTGCGGCTGGGGACATTGAGCGGCGTGGGCGCGTCGCGTGGAACCTTGCGCAGGGCAATCGCATCCGCGTGCGATCCGAGGCTTCCACGGCTGACAAGTGAATCACTGTGTTGTCACTTCGCGCAAGATTGTGAAAAATTGTGTCAGTAAGTGATTGTGTGACAAGCGTGTGGTGAGCTGCGCATTCGTCTGCCTGCGGATGCGTCGCGCCGTTGCGGCGTGCGAGCAGTGCTTCCGGCGCGTGTGGGGTGGGCGATCGGCGCTCGTGTCCAACGAGGACGAGGCCGGGACCCTCGGTGGGGTCCCGGCCTCGTCGGTGGAGTGCGTGCGCTGGCTCGTTTAGTACGGTCCGCTGTCGACGACCGCCCACGTTCCATCGTCCTGCAGTCGCAGGAAGACGACTTCGCGCTTGTTCACGGGTTCCAGTGAGTTGTCCGAGTAGTTGCGCTGGTAGTAGACGTTCCCGTACCAGCGCGTCGGGTCAGTGTTCGGCTGCTGCCCATGGTTGTTGCTGCCCGTGATGGTGACGGTCGTGTGGGCGCGGTTGGCCAGGAGCGGAAGGAATTCGCCCTGGCCGTGCTGCTGGTCGGGCGTCTTCGTGTGGCTGCTCGCTCGTTCAGGCACTTCGTACACGCTCGCGCGGATGGATGCATAGGCGTTGGATTTATCGCGCGATGCATCCCACGTGTTAAGCGTGATGACGTAGGCTCTGGCGACGGCCTCGGGATCGGTGCGGTCCACCTCGCGCGGGTCTGGCAGGAGGTCGGGCAGCCACTGGACCGACGCGGGGTACAGGCATGTGCCGATGGGCGTGGGGGAGCCGTCCTCGCACGCAGGCGTGGTCGGTGTTGCTTCCGTCGGCGTCGGCGCGGCTGTGGAGGCTCCAGATTCTTGGGTTGGGGCCTGGTCCGAGGAGGATTGCGCGGGCGATTGTGCGGACTGTGCCTGGCTATCTGCGCTGGGCTGGCGCGAGCCACAGGCTGTACCCGTGATCGTGAGGGTAAGGACGGCTGCCGACGCGACGGTGATCAAGGTGCGTCGTTTGTGGGTATGAGTCTGTTCTTCTGAGCCCATGCGTGCTCCCCTTCAATAGTCGTGTGCCGAGGTGTGTCGCGCGTGTCTTGCGCCGGATGAGTGGGTGCTCGGCGTCAACGCTGGTCGTCTCGACGCGGGTCATCGTATCGGATTGTGCGAGGGTGTCGCGCGGGCTCGTCTCAGCGCATGTAACACCTGGTGCGACGAGGCCAGGGCCACCATTTACGACAGAGTTCC
>BNJV01000222.1_pt1 | contig 235179 bp, 408 predicted proteins | sample 8540591 | NCBI WGS metagenome assembly BNJV01 (sample SAMD00202457, study PRJDB9452) | human saliva metagenome | host: Homo sapiens | reverse complement strand
GGTTACGTATTGCTGATGGATCCGACGATCCGGACCGGCAGGTGCTGCGCGTCATTGCGCAGTGCGCAGCGCGTGTATGTCACTGGGTGATTTCTCATCCAAGGCTGCCTGATTCCAGCCCAGCGCCTGCGTCGCGCATTTCTGGATGCTTGATGGCAGGCGTGACGATGGCGATCAGGCGCGACGGCACGCGGCGTTGCGGCGCGGACTTCACAGGCAGCCACGCGCGCCCTGGTGCGCAGTGCAGCCCGGCGGCACGCAGCGACAGCTCGGCGGCCTCGCCGCGCACCTTCAGCACCTCGATGAAGAACGCATTGCTGGTCTCGAACGGCGTGGCGGCCAGCTTCTGCACGCGCGGGCTCGAAGCAGATAGCATCCGGTTCCGCCTTCCGCAGGGCATCGGGCTGACCGTCAAGGAAGCGGTTGACGCGCAGCGAGGCCTCTCGACTTCGCGGCATCGAGTCGATGGCCCCTGGATGACGCCCCAGCCGATGCCGCACAGCAGCACCGAAGGCGGCCCGATGCCGGCTACATAGACGCGCCGGCCAGGCAACGTGATGTTGCGCGCCGGCACGGCGGTAGGCCCTGTGAGAGCCCAGTCCCAGCGTGGCTGAGCCCAGGCACGAGAGAGCAGGGACACGGCGACAGCGAGATGCCGTCGTCCCGGCAGCTGGCCAGGAACATCAGTTCACGCGGGGCGTCATCGGTCTGGACTTCGGCCATGGCGCAGAAATGGTGGTCGGGCAGATTGCTCACCCAGGGCAGCATGCCAATCGACGACAGCTCATCGCCATCGGGCCGGCCTTTCCGCCGGTTCTCCTCGATGCCGGTGATGCTCTTCGCGGCGTTGAGAGCCCGGTGCCGCCCACGGCCTCGCCGGTCACGAGCTCCAGCAGCGTGCGTAGCTCCTCGGCGATGGGGCGAGCGCTCCCAAGCACAGCGCGCAGGCAATCTGGCACCACATCAGGAAGCCGGGCGTGGAGCCACAGGACCTTTCGAGTTCGCAGCGGCCTGGCGGCGCTGGCAGCTGGCGCCGCCCGGCAGGCCGGGCCAGCTGGGCACGGAAAGCCCCGGTCATCTACCCAGCGCACGATCTCCTTCGGATACAGCCCCCGGTCGATGTCATCGACGGATGACGCCGCGGGCCCTGCGCGATTTCGCACGGCCTCCAAGCATCCTCGGCATCATCGGACGGTCGATTTCGGCCAGCGATGAAAGGTGTTCGACGGCTTTCCTGTCGCATGACAGCAGTGGACATGACCTCAGAGCAGACGGCGCAGCGGGCGAACGGCAGGCGCCTGGGCAAAGCGCGACCGCGAGGCCGGGATGGCGTGACGGCATTCGCTCGCCACGGCGCGGACCTGTGCATCGGCGCCCGGACCGCGCAGGATCCGCTTTTCCCGACTGTCTCGACGCTTCGACGAAGCGGACGGCGGAGCAACCGATCAGGCCAGTTCGGATGCTGAAGGGCACCCGTTTGCGGATGGTGTTGGCCACCGGCGAGTAGAAGTTGGCGCTGCTGACGATGCCGTTGAGCTCTTCGCGGGTGCGCGTCGCCCCTCGATGACCACCTTCACGCGCACTTCCTGGAAGGCCCATCTCGCCGGCTAAGCTTCTCGCGCACCGCCCGCACCCCAGGCTGCCGCCGCTGACATGTCGCCTCATGAAGAGTGCTCCAGCTTCGGGTTGAGCTTGGACCTGGCGCAACGTGGCCACGGCGGATGCTGGCTCACGCAGGCACCCAGGGCAGACAGCACGATCTCGCCCGGGCGGGCGCGCGCCCGACGAACAGGGTGCAGCGGCCGTCCACCACCACGGCAGCGTGATCACCCACGCAGCATGGAGTGAGCGCAGATGGCATCCGCGACGGTGTGGACCCCGCTGGAGCTACGGGCGTTGCTGCTGCGGCCCTTCTCGGCAAAGGCCAGCAGGCCGTCGCGGTCGATGGGGGCGCAGTGGTAGGTCTTGACGGTTCTCGGTCAGTGTTTTTCTCCCGGAGATCTCGTTCAGTTGTTCAGGACTGCAAATGGTGGCGCACATCTGGCACCGGCTCACCGAGATGAATATGGGTACATGCGGACGAATATGTGGCGTGCCCGGCGACCTGACCACCATGGCCCGGCAGGGCAGTGCAGCTTCTCAAGAGCCTGTGCCCGAGGCCGCCCAGGGTGCCGCCGGCAGCGGGGGTTTGTCAGCGAGATGAAACGTGAATTGGGATAGATTCAACGCATGGCAGCTCTCCGCCGACACCGGAAAGTACATCATGAAGGACCACCAGCTCTATGGCGAAGCACTGTGGGGACAACCTGCCCAGCGGCAAGAAGCTGCGTGGCGCACTCGCTCAACGTCCCGGGTCCGCCTGCGGGCCCTGGGCGCCGACTGCGCCATCATCAGCAGCCGGGGAGCGGATGGCAGATGGCGACGATCCAGCGACAGATCGAGGAGAAGATGTCTCCGACAACGCTACTGCAAGTCTGCCCGACCAGCCCACCAGCCTGGTGGAGGTGAAGATCAATAACTGGTGGGTGTGGCCACCTATGACATCGTGGTACCCATGCGCCTGGGACCGGATCGAGCTGAAGAGGCGCTGGTCTGGTGGCCGAGTCGGATGCCTTCGTGTTCGGAAGTCTGTGCACTGGGATCCGTGACGCCGGACGCTGGAAACGATCCTGGACCGACGGCGGCACGGACACGTTCAAGGTGTTGACGAACCTGCGCGCCAGCCGCACTATACGCACGAGCGGGTACTGAGCCTGATGAAGCGGGCCGACAGCGGCCGCTTCAACGACGACGAGCTGTAATGAGCTGGCGGTGGCCTTCGGCTCGAAGCACCGTCGATCGATCAGAACGTGCGCTTTCTGGCGCGGCTGGCCGGGCTGGAGCGGCTGTGACGCTGGGGGCGCACGGGCGCTGTATTTTGCCGACGACCACGCATTTCCACACGGGCTTCCGGGTGGAGGTGCCGACGGTGGCTCGGGCGACAGCTTCCCGGAAGGCTGGCCTGACTCCATGTTGCCCAACGGCGCCCGCGCGCCGGGACGAGGCGCTGGACTTTCGCCCGCGCGCTGGGGCCGCGGTGGCACTCACATCGGGCCGACACCGACGATCAGCACCGAGGAAATCGAGGCCTGCCACCCGGTCTGAGCGATCACGGGGCAAACCTGCCTGCAGTTCTGCCGGGAGGCGCAGGCAGGAATGAAAGGTGTCGTCAAGGTGGTTTCACCGCCTGGATCCTCGCTGCGTTGCCTGAGACATGCCGGCGGCATGGCATGGCAGACCGTCAGAGCACGGTTGATTCGTGTCAACATGGCGGCTGCCATGTTGAGGAGAAGAATTCGCGGACCGATGGTTCATCGTCGGACAAGGTTTGGCCAGGCATAGGCCGCTTTCTTCTTCCCCGCATGAGCGCTCCTCCATAAGACCCGCGCCGGCACGGCTGGCAATTCCGTTCGCGGCGTCGCTGGCTGGCGATGGTCACGGTACTGCTCCCTGCTGGCCACGGGCGGTTGGTGGTGGTGGCGTCCGCCACCGGTGACGTTTCGCCCGGGTGACCCGGGCGGACATCCAGTTGCTGATCACGGCCACGGGCACGGTGGAATGCCGTTATGCACGGGCGCGCAGGTCTCGGGTCAGGTCAAGCGCATCCATGCGCAGGTGGTGACGATGTGAAGCGCGGCCAGCTGCTTGGAGATCGGATCCGGCCGTGCAGGCCGTGGTGGGACGGCGCCCGCGTCGCTGGCGTCGCTTCGGTACCAAGAGGTGGAGCAACGTGTCCAGATGCGGCTGGCCAGCCAGCAGCCTGCTGGCGCGGCGCCTGCTGAAGCAGGATGCAGCCACCCGCGAGGACCTGGAGAATGCCGAGGCAGCGCTGGAGATGGCACAGGCCCGCATCGCCAGCCTGCAGGTGGCGAAGATAGGAAACGCGTTGCCGCTGCGCGCCGAGGAGACCCGGCTGTACACGCGCACGGCGCGCCGATGACGGCATACCGCGCTGAGGCCCGCGAAGGCCAGACGCTGAATGCCACCTACCAGACGCCCTGATGAGATGCGCGCACGCCGGACCCTGGCGCGACCATGACGGTCTGTACCCGGGTGTCCGAGGCCGATGCAGGGTGTGACGGCGGGAATGCCTGTGTGGTTCAGCCTGCTGGTGGCGCGCGGCTGGGTCACGAGGAGGCGCTCCGGCGCTGGCATGGTGCAGTGGCAGGTGCCGGCACCGGATTCGCCGCCCGCAGTGCCAGGGTGATGGCGGCCAGAACAGCAGTGCATCGGCCACGACCCCACGGTGGTCAACCAGGTCTTCTTCGACGTGGACAACGCCGACGGGGTGCTGCGACTACAGATGACGGCTCAGTGTCCCTTCGTAGCGTTCGGCGCCGGGCGCAGGTTGGTGCCGAGGGCGGCGCTGTCGATACGATGCCCCGCCGGGCACCTACTGTGCCCGGCTGCGCCTTGCCGACGGCAGCGCGCTGCAGCGCACGGTGCGCATCGGCGACCGATCTGGTGCTGGGCGAGGTGCTGGAAGGGCTGACCGAGGGAGAGAGGTCGCCGAACGTCGCAACCGAAGCATCCCCCGACGCGCCGGGCATCGTCGAATCTCTGGCCTGGCAGATGGCTGTCCTGGGTGCCTGACCGGGACGCCGGGGAGGTGGACGCGCCACGAAGGTGGGTCATGACGGGCATGGGAAAGGCAACGAGGCGGTCCCGGATGCTCCGGTGCGTGGGAGGCCGGGACATGGCGAAGGGCAGGGATCTGGGAGCGAGGCGGGCCATGGCGGCACCGGTTAGCAGATCGGGCTGCGAGAGGTTGCGCAAAGCGGTTCGGCATGACGGGGTGCCGGAGGTGGGATCCTGCACGGCGTCGACCTACGGATCCGCGCGGGGCGAGTACGTGGCCATCGTCGGGGCATCGGAAAAGCTCGGGCAGGAACGACGCTGATGAACATCCTGGGTTGCCTGGACCGGCCCGGCAGCGGTGAGTACCTGTTCCAGGGCGAGGCGGTCCCGGGGCTGGACGACGATGCGCTGGCCGCGCTGGCAGGCGCGAGGTGTTCGCTCGTCTTCCAGGGCTACCACCTGATCGCACGTCCTCGGCACTGGACAATGGTGGCGTGCCATGCCCGCTATGCGTGGGCGACTGCAGGCGCGGCACGAACGCGCAGCCGCCCTGCTCTCGCGACTGGGCCTGGCGGAGCGTTTGCAGTACCTGCCCCACCAGCTCTCGGGCGGCCAGCAGCAGCGGGTGTCGATTGCGCGGGCACTGGTCAACGGAGGGCGAGTGATTCTGGCCGACGAGGCCGACCGGAGCGCTGGATTCGACGCAGGCGGCGAGCGGCATGAAAGACAGCTGGACGAACTGCCGCCGCCGGCCGACATCGCTGATCCTGATCACCCACGATCCAGCGGTGGCAGCCCGGGCACGGCGCATCATCTCGATGGCTGACGGCCGGATCGTGGGGGACGCAACGGCACCCGTTGACGGGAAGGCGCGTCCGCTGCCGGAAACCGGCCGGGCCGTGGCCGACGACAGCCTTCCGCCGGTCCCGGCATGCCGGATGCGCCCGTCCAACATGCCAATGCGCCGGTACGCAGGACGGCAGGCCGTGCGCCGAGGCACCGGCAGACGTACCGACAGAAGCCCTGCCGACCTGTCCGACTGGCACGCTGCAGCAAGGACGCGGCGGAAAACCTGCGCCAGCTGGGTATCCTGCGCAAGACCTGCCCGCGCTGCGCGGACGGGGCCGGCTGCCGCTGCTGGCGGACCTGCCGGAGATCCTGCGCTCGGCCTGGCGGGTGATGCGGCTGAACCGGCTGCGCACCGCCCACGCTGCTGGGCATCATCATCGGCGTGGCGTCGGTCATCGTGATGCTGGCCGGGGCCGGGGCTCGCAGGAGAAGGTACTGGCCGAGATGCAGACCTTCGGGCTGCGTACCATCTACATCTTCCGGGAATGGCTGTCCGACACCCAGCAAGCCCGGGCACTGTCGATGGCCGATGTGGCGGCGGTGCAGCAGGTGCCGAACGTAGAGCAGGCTTCGCCGGTCATCGACCGAACGGCATCATCGTGCGTCATGGCAACCGGACGCTGCGCACCAATCTGAGCGCCACCACCCGGCATTTTCCCGCGCAGGCGCTGAACTGGACGGTCAGCCAGGCACGCTGCTGGAGCAGGAGAGACGAGCACGATCTGCGCAAGGTGGTGCTGCTGGGCCAGCGGGTGCGCGAGGCGCTGTTCGGCACTCACGGCCAGGCGGTGGGCCAGGAGATCCTGGTGGGCAACGTGCCGTTCCGGGTGATTGGGGTGATGGCGCCCAAACCTGCTCCGTTCCCGGAGGATGATGTCAACAACCAGGTGATCGTGCCGGTAAGGCGGCGCGAGTGCGGCTGGTCGGCAGCATGGAACTGAGCCGCATCAACGTGGTCATCCGCGACATGCGGCATGCCGCCGAGACCGAGGCCGCCATCGTGAAGACGCTGACGGCCCGTCATGGCCGAAAGGATTTCAGCATCCTGAACCAGGCGCAGGCGGTGCAGCAGCTGGCGCAGACCAACCGGACGCTGACGCTGATGCTGGGACTGATCGCCGCGATCTCGCTGCTGGTGGGCGGCATCGGCGTGATGAACGTGATGCTGATGACGGTGCGCGAGCGCACCCGCGAGATCGGCATCCGCATGGCCACCGGCGCATCGGCAGGCCGACATCCTGCGTCGTTCCTGGTAGCCATGCTGCTGACAGGCATCGGCGGCACGGTGGGCGGGCGATTGCTGATCGGCCTGGGACCGAAGGCGCTGGCATCCTGATGGCCTCTCGCCGCTGGCTGTCGCCATGGCCTTTGGCACAGCGTGGCCACGGGCATGATCTTCGGATTCATGCCGGCGCGCCAGGCGGCCCGACTGGACCCGGTGCGGCGACTGCAGGAATGATCAGAACAGCTCACCACCTTGCCGTCCGGACCGATGTCGATGCGCTGGGCGGAGGGAACCTTGGGCAGGCCGGGCATGGTCATCAGGTCACCGCAGATCATGACGATGAGCCGGCACCGGCCGACAGACGCACCTGCGCACGTTGACGACGTGGCCGCTGCGCCCAGCGCCGTGGGATCGGTGGAAGCTGGCGGCCGTCCTGGCCACACAGACGGGGTAATGGCCGTAGCCCTGGGCCTGCCAGTCCTCGATCTGGCGCGCGCACCTGGCGGGTGCGTTATGCCGCCGACCGTAGATGCGGGTGGCAGTGGTCCGGAGCTTGTCCCAGAGGGCATGTCATCCGGATGAGTTTCGAGCCGTGCGGCTGCCGATGCGCCCTGCCCTGCTTCGGTCCGTAGCGCATATCGTGGGCCAGCGCCTCGGCGCCGGCACTGCCCTTTAGCCCAGTGTTCGGCCAGCACCACGTCCACGCACGGGCGCGCATGGCACGGCGGATGAGGTCGAGTTCACCGTATCGGCGTCGAAGCGGTTGACGCCACCACGGCGGGCAGGCCGAAGCAGCCGGTGATGTTGTCGACGGCGTCGGTTGGCCATGCCTTTTCCAGCGCGGCCAGGTTCTCGGTGCCCAGTTCTTCACAGGAACGCCGCCGTTACTGCCAGGCGCGCGCACGGTGGCGACGATGACGCGGGCATCGGGCCGGAGGCCAGGCCTTGCGGCACCTGATGTCGAGGAACTTCGGCGCCCAGGTCGGCGCGAAGCCGGCTTCGGTGACGGCGTAGTCGGCCAGCTCGAGGCCCGCACGGGTGGCGATGACCGAGCCGCAGCCGTGGGGCGATGTTGCAGCGTCCCGCGCATGCAGCGCCGGGTTGTTTTCAGGGTCTGCACCAGGTTGGAGCCAGTATGGCGTCGCGGCACTGACGGCCAGGCGCCGTGGACCTGCAGCTGCCGTGATTCGCAGGGGCTGACCCTGGCGGTCCAGGCCGAAGATGATCTCGCCCAGCCGCTCGCACAGGTCCCGCGAGCGACGTGGCCAGGCAGAAGATGGCCATGACCTCGCTGGCCACCACGATGCAGAAACCATCCTCGCGTGGCTGGCTGTTCGATGGGCCGCCTGACCCACGATGGTAGCGGTGCAGGGCCCGGTCATTCATGTCCATCACCCGCTTCCAGTAGAGCGTGGGATCGATGTCCAGTTCGTTGCCGTGGTGGATGCGGTTTGTCGATGGCGGCCGCCAGCAGGTTGTGGGCCTCGCCGATGGCAGCGAAGTCGCCGGTGAAATGGAGGTTGACTCTCGCCATGGGCGACCTGGGCGTGACTGCGCACCGGCTGCAGCCGCCCTTTGATGCCGAAGACCGGCCCCATGGACGGCTCGCGCAGGCAGATCATCGTCTTTCGGCCAATGCGGTTGAGGGGCATCGCCCAGACCGACCGTGAGTGTGGTCTTGCCCTCGCCGGCCGGCGTGGGGCTGATGGCGGTGACCAGCACCAGTCGGCTGCCTCCTTCGGGCTGGCTGTCGAGCCAACCAGTCCAGTACCTTGCCCTGTAGTGGTGGCAGGCTCCAGGAAGCGTCATCGCATGCCGGGTACTCGCGGCGGCGATGTCGAGCCGATGCGCTCCAGGCGGGCGTTACCGAGCGATCTCGATGTCGGTAGGCATGGTGTTGTCTCGTTCCTGGGAAGCGCAGATGAGCAAATGGCCAGCCCAAGGGACAGGAGCGGACTGGCGTGCCGTTGAGCGGCGTTCAGGATCGCAACCAGCTCAGACGCAGCCCGGAAGGCAGTCACGCCGTCGCGGGCACGGTATCTAGCGGAGACGGTGCAGTTCGAAACCCACGGTCGGGCCGAGCAAACACACTTAGCAGGAGCACCTTTCGGCCTCTCGGTCACGTCTCCGAAGGTTTCCGCCCCGCGCGCGCTGGCGTCACTTTCCGGCGACAGCCGCGGCGACTTTCGTAGATGAAATGATGGCAGAGTGAAATTTTTCAAGCGCTAGCGGGAAAAACCGCGCGCTCAACGCCTCGCCGTTGCGTTCAGACCACCTTCTCTTCGGACCGCCTCACCCAGGCCAAAGGCCGCGTGCAGCGCGCGCACCGCCAGCTCCAGGTACTTGTCCTCGGTGACGACGGAGGTCTTGAGCTCGCTGGTGGAGATCATGCGGATGTTGATGCCTTCCTTTGGCCAGGCACTCGAACATGCGGGCCGCGATGCCGGCATGGCTCTTCATGCCCAGGCCCACGATGGAGACCTTATGGCGATGAGCGCGGGTCGCCCTGACCTCGCCGCCGCCCAGACCCGGCACCACTTCGGTTTCCAACACCTTCATGGTGCGCTTGAAAGTCGTTCTGGTTGACGGTGAAGGAGAAAGCCGGTGGTGCCGCTGACCGCCTGGCTCTGCACGATCCTGTAGCGACGATCGAGCTGGCAGCCGCCACCGAGCCCCAGGATGCGGGGAGGCAATGCCCGGCACGTCCGGGCACCTGGTCAGGGTGATCTTGCGTCGTCGCTGGAAGTTGCTGATTCCGGAGGATGACGGCTTGCTCCATGTTGGTTCCATCCATTTCTTCTTCAAAGGTGATCAGCGTGCCCGATTTCATTTCCTCGTCGGGCGGGTGATCGGGCGATGCGAGGCTGAGAGCACCCAGGTCTTGACCTTGTACTTGCCCGCAAACTCGACCGAGCGGGTCTGGCGGGACCTTGCTGCCCAGGCTGGTCATCTCGACATCTCCTCGAAGCGTGATGCGAGTCGAGCCGGCGGGCTTCGGAACGATGCGCGGGTCGGCGTGTGAGACGCCGACATTGTCGGTGTACATCGAGGCGTTCATCCGCCGTGGATGGCGCTAGCCACGGCCACGGCCGAGGTGTCGGAACCGCCACGCGGCCCAGCGTGGTGATGTGCCTTCGCGGTTGATGCCTGGAAAGCCGGTGATGATGACCACCGCCCTGCTCTGAGGTTCTCGCGGATGCGACGGTCGTCGATGGATCTCGATGCGGCCTTGCGTAGGCGTCATCGGTGACGATGGGGCACCTGCCAGCCGGTGGAAGCTGATGGCATCGACGCAGGCTCTTACGAGGCCGCGGCCAGCAGACGGAAGCTCTGCTCGCCGGTGGAGGCGAGCATGTCGAGCTCGCGCGGTCGGGCTCGGCCTGGAGCGGCCTTGGCCAGATCGATGAGGGCGATTGGTCTCGCCCGCCATGGCCGAGCGAACACCATCCGGTGAGCCGGCACGATGCCGTTTGGCAAACCCGCCGGGCCACGTTCTGGATGCGTTCGACCGACCCCATCCGAGGTACCGCCGTGTTGGCGAACGATGAGCGCCATTGATGTGAGGATCCCGCTTGATGGAGACAGATGCACACCCGCGCCTCCGGGATTCGTGAAGGAACGAAGATGCTGCGCCCGGCTGGCGCTCCGTCGTGCAGGCGCCAGGCGACCATGTGAGTCTCGTCTGGCGATGCCCGCGCGCGACCTTTCTCTATGGGGCAGCCGACGTAAGTTGCCGCAAATGCACCGGCCAGCGTGCAGGCCGTTATTTCTGATGCAAACGAGTCTCGCAGGCAAACCGGCAACCGCGGGCACGGACGATCTTGCCCCGCCTCCGTCTGACACGCTGCCGGGCAGCCCCGGCGATGCCCGAAGCGGCGCAACAGGAGCGCGCGAGCAGCCAGCCGCGAGCGCCACCGGCCGCGGGGATTTGCCCTCTACAGCCAGGGCAGCAAGGCGCAGCCGCCGCTGCCAGAGGAAACTCGCGGGCGCGCTGCTGGGCTGCGTGACGTCAGCGCGCGCGTCGGGCCATACAGCCAGAGCAGGCGCGAACGGTGCCGCGAATGGGCTGGGCCGTCCGCGCGAATCGCCGGCAGGCTGAGGCACGCAGGTGCAGGCGAACGCCGCCGCGCCTGCATCAGCTTCTTCCAGCTGCGACTGGGCGAGGATGGAGACGGGCGCAGGTAACGCTCGCCTCCCGGCCCTGGTCGTAGATGAGGATCTCGGTGCGGCTGAGCCAATCGCGCATCCACCGTGTCGGCGCGTCCGTGGGCAGGGCCAGCTCGGGCCCCGCCCTCGACGTAGAGCCGGCGCGGGCAGATCGACTTTGTACGTCTCGCCCTTCCATGCAGCAGCAACGGCGGTGATGGGCGGCACCGCGGTGGCGCGACACCGATGCGGTCGCGGTAGCGCAGCAGGTCAGTGCCGTCGCGCGAACGAGCCTGGCTGGCCGCGGCCAGCGGCAGCTGACGTTCGATCCCGAAAAGCGCGAGGCGCGACGGCATGCGGCAGCCCAGCCGCCCCAGCCACCAGCGCAGCGCTCTCGGCCCGGCGCACGCCGTCCAGACCGCATCATGAAGCCGACCGGGAGAGCATGGGCCAGCCGATGCTGCAGCGGGTGCGACTGCCAGATGACGGTGCAGGCCGCCACGTTACGGCCTCGGCCCTGGCTCCAGCAGGCGGTCGGCCGCCTGCTGCGGCAGCAGGCCGATGGAGGCGCTGCATCGGCAGCGAGCGCGGTGCGCCTCGCGCGAAACGCCGATCCAGGAAGCGCACCCGGTTGCCAGTACCAGGACGCATTGTGTCCTGTGGTTGGACGGGTCTTCCACCCACCGGATGCCGCGCCCGCGCCCCACTCGCATTGCCGCTGGCGCGACAGTCCCAGGAGCGGGCGCAGCACGCGCATGCCGGCGGGTGCGGCGCATGGGCGAGGAGACTCGCGCATGCCGGCCAGCCCTGAAGCAGGCCGCTACGGGACGGCGGCGCAGCTCGACGGGTCTCCCAGCTGGTCATTGGCGTGATGGGCGGTCAGCACCACCCGGGCGCCGATCTCGGCTGCTGCGTCGGCCAGGGGCAGTAGCGCCAGCCTGGCCCAGGCTTCCAGACCCAGGGCGCCGAGAAACTGGCGGGCTACACGAAAGCCGGCGCGACAGGAACGGCAGCCCGAGCGAGGAGGCTTCGGCGGCGCAGAGCCAGCCAGCCAGTCATCGGCGCGGGATTGCAGACCATGGTGGACATGGGCCACGGCGGCCCGCACCACGGGGCGCAGAGCTGCCACGGCGTCATCAGCACCTGCGAGTCACGCCCGCCCGAACAGGCCAGCAGCAGGTAGCGTCGTCGGGCCCCAGGCCTGCACGCTGCAGGCACTCGCGCAAAGCATCCACGGGCGTGTCGTCGGTCATCGTCGTCGCTGGATCCGGCGATCATGCCCGGACGCGGCGTCGTCGGGCTGGGCGAGGCGGCGTCCCCTGATAGCGGTCAGGCCGTGACTTCTTGAACCTGCCGTAGGCGGCACTGCGGCTCTGGCTGGCGCACAGGTCGGCACGGCGCATGCCCGGAGAGCTGGCGCAGGGCCTCGGCAATGGCCGGGCGCAGCTTTGGCCTACCATGGCATCTATGTCGCGGTGGGCACCGCCGACCGGCTCTTTCGATGATCTCGTCGATGAGCCCCAGGGCCTTCAGGCGCGGGGCCGTGATGCCTAGCGATCTCGGCCGCCCTCGGAGGCCTTGTCGGCGCTCTTCCAGAGAATGGCGGCGCAGCCTCGGGCGAGATGACGGAGAGACGCTGTACTGCAGCATCATGAGGATGTCGGACACGCCCGAGTGCCAGCGCACCGCCCGGAGCCCCCTTCGCCGATGACGATGCTGATGATGGGCACTTCGAGGGCCGCCATTTCCAGCAGGTTACGGCCGATGGCCTCGGATGTACATGCCTCGGCCCCCATGCCGGGGAAGGCACCCGGGGTGTCGATGAGGGTGATGATGGGCAGGCCGAACTTCTCGGCCAGCTTCATCAGGCGCAGTGCCTTGCGATAGCCCTCGGGACGCGGCATGCCGAAGTTGCGGTGCGTGCGCTCCCTGGCGTCACGCCCTTTTCTGGTGGCCGATGACGACGACGCTGCGACCGAGACGGCCACGCCCCCACGATGGCGGGATCGTCGGCAAAGGCGCGATCACCGCAGCTCGTGAGTCGGTCATCAGCGCATGGATGTAGTCCAGCGTGTAGGGGCGCTGCGGATGCCGGGCCACCATGGCCGTCTGCCAGGGCGTGAGCTTGTCGTAGAGCTCCTTCAGCTTGGAATCGCACTTCGAGCGCAGCCGGTCGATCTCCTCGGCGATATCGACGGCCGATTCTCCCTGCACGTAGCGCAGCTGCTCGATCTTGCTCTCGAGTTCGGCAACGGGTTGTTCAAAATCCAGATAGGTTGTCTTCATAGATGTCGGTGCGACCTTCAACGCCGCCAGGTGGTGCCGGCGGGACCGTCTTCAAGGGTGATGCCGGCCTCGGCCAGCTGCTGGCGGATGGCGTCGGCCTCGGCGAAGTTCCGAGCCTTGCGGGCAGCCAATCGGGCGTCGACCAATGCCTGGATCGCATTATCGTCGAGATCGCCCTCATGAGCCGCCGCGCCGCGCAATCCGTTGCGGCGCACTGCGACCGGATCCTGCCCCAGCAGCCCCAGCACGGCAGGCCAGGCCGCGCAGCTGACGCTCGATGGCGGGATCACGGGTGCAGTTGAGATCGGTAGCCAGCTCGAACAGCACCGAGAGCGGCCACCGGGTGTTGAAATCGTCGTCCATCGCCTCGGCAAAGCGCATGGCGCGCGGCTCGGACCAGTCGATGGCGGCCACGGCAGCCCGGGCGGCCTCACCGTCGGCGCAGACGGCAGCGGCAGCCTGGCCTGCCCCGGCCGATGCTGCTGCGCCCTGCCAGCCTGGCCTTCGGCCTGAGCTCTGTGCGGCCGGCCAGCTCGGTCGAGAGCGCGTTGTAGAGACGCAGCAACGATTCGCGGGCGTCGTCGAGCCCGGCATCGGAATAATTGACCTGGCTGCGGTAGTGCGAGCGGACGATGAAGAAGCGGATGACCTCGCCGTCGAACTTCTTCAGCACGTCGCGGATGGTGAAGAAGTTGCCCAGCGACTTGACATCTTCTCGCCATCGACCTGCACGAAGCCGTTGTGCAGCCGTAGCGCACGAAGCTCTTGCCGCCCTCGGGGAAATAGGCGGCATCGCTCTGGGCGATCTCGTTCTCGTGGTGCGGGAACTGCAGGTCGGCCCCGCCGCCGTGGATGTCGAACTGCCGGCCCAGCAGCCGGGTGGACATGGCCGAGCACTCCAGGTGCCAGCCGGGACGCCCCGGTCCAAAGGGCCCCTGCCAGCAGGCCTCGGCCGGCTCCTCGGGCTTGGCGGCCTTCCAGAGCACGAAGTCGAACGGATCTTCCTTGCTGGCAGCCACGGCCACGCGCTCGCCGGCGCGCAGGTCATCGAGCGACTTGCCGCCCAGACGGCCGTAGCGGCAAAGCGCCGGACCCGAAAGAGCGTGTCGCCGTCGCCACTGCGGTAGAGCGTAGCCGTTCTTTCCAGCAGGCTCACCAGATCCAGCATCTGCGGCACGTATTGGGTGGCACGCGGTTCCAGGTCCGGGCGCTGGATGCCGAGCGCGGCCTCGTCCTCGTGCATGGCGGCGATGAAGCGGCCGGTGAGGCTGGAGAGCGTCTCGCCGTTCTCGACGGCGACGGATGATCTTGTCGTCGATGTCGGTGATGTTGCGCACGTAGGTGACCTGATAGCCGCGCGCACGCAGCCAGCGCTGCACCACGTCGAAAGCCACCAGCATCCGCGCATGGCCGATATGGCAGTAGTCGTAGACCGTCATGCCGCAGACATACAGCCCCACCCGCCCCGCTTCGAGGGGCTGGAAGTCTCCTTGCGACGGGTCAGGAGTAGTGAGACCCTGAGCGTCCGGCCATGGAGGGTCGACGGTAGGGAACGGAAAATGGATGGAAAGGGCGGGTGCGGCGGACGAGAGCACCGTGAACACGCGGCCCCATGTCCGGGACGGACCCGGAAAAGCCTGTGGCCACCGCACCTGTGGCGCACACCCCAAGCGCCGGCCAGGCTGCAAGGACAAATGCACATGCCGCCCGCTGCACGCTCTAGAATGCCGCACTAAACTCCAGAGTGTAACCGACAGTCGTGGATCGCCCCGCACCGCAAACGGTATTCCAGAGCGGCATGACATCACGTGCATGCCGCGCGCCCTGGCCTGCCCTTTCCTTTGCACCTTCCGTCTCATCCGTTCGTCGCCCATGCCCACCGTTTCTCCCTGCCCGCCTCCCTGATGCGAATGGCACCGCTGCCGGCGCTGATTCTGGCCGCCACCCAGGCAGGCGCTGCCGACAGCGCATCGACCCAGCGGCTGGACAGCGCCATCCTGTCCTCCCACGGTGCCCTGGTCGAGACAACGGCCGACGAAGCGACAGCCAGCACGCAGGACAGCAGCCAAGGCGATGCTGCATCGGCTCAGGCCTCGCGCGCCTCAACAGGCAGTACAGGCAATGACGGTGCGGATGCGAGCCTGGCCGATCCCCTGCCGGTCAATCGCGGGGGGCCAGCCTGCCGATGCCCAGTGCCGAGCTGGAGAACCAGCGCCGGCAGGCTCAGGCAGCCCCTGAACCGGCGCGATCCGGCCCGGGCGCTGGCCATGGCCAATGCGGCCCTGCAGGAGGCACCGGGGATGCCCGGCTGCGCTTCCTGAAAGGGCTGGCGCTCTTTCCAGCTCAAGCGGATGGCCGATGCCGAGCACGAGTTCAACGGGCTGATCGAGGAGTTTCCCGAACTGCCCGAGCCCTACAACAACCTGGCCGTGGTCCGGGCGGCCCAGGGCAACCTGGAAGGCGCCCGCGATGCCCTGGAGGCCGCCATCCGCTCGGTTCCGGACTATGCGGTGGCCTACCAGAATCTGGGCGATCTGTACCTGCAGCTGGCGGCGCAGCGCTGGCGCCATGCCCAGAAGCTGGCCCCCAGCCCCGTGCGCGCCACCCGGCTGAAGGCGCTGGAGACGCTGCTCGAACCGTCCACCGACCGTTCTTCGGGCGAGGCTTCCCGTTCCGCTCACACGGCCGGCAGAATCGGCCGTCAGAGCGTGCCCGGGGGCGAGTCCGCGACACCCCGCGGTCTTCGCCCACAGAATGATCCGTCCCGCGCCGGGCCGGGCCACACGATCCCGTGGCCCATCCGGACGGACGTCCACGTCGCCGGCTGCCCCAGGCCTGATGCCCGGACCCGGCCTTCATGACAAACCGTTTTTCACAGGAGCATACCCTCGCGATCCGTTTCACCTGTCCCCACTCCCCTGCTGTCGCCCGTACCGGCCCTGCTCACCGGCGCCCTGCTGATGTCGGGTCCGATCGATGGCGCCGCCGCCGAAAGCTGCGCCGAAGGTTGCGGATGAAGACCTCGCTGGGTGAGATGGTGATCGAGCTGTACCCGAAAAGGCCTCAAGACCGTCGAGAACTTCCCTCAGTATGTCGACGACGGCTTCTACAAGGACACGATCTTCCACCGCGTCATCGGCAACTTCATGATCAGGGCGGCGGTTTCGACGCGAAGATGCAGCGAAAGCTCACCCGCAGCCCGATCCCGCTGGAGTCGCGCAACGGCCTGAAGAACGACCGCGGCACCATCGCCATGGCCCGCACCAGCGTGCTGACTCCGCCACCGCCCAGTTCTTCATCACACCGTCAACAACAACGGCTGAATCACCCGCAGCCGGACGGCAACGGCTATGCCGTGTTCGGCAAGGTGATCGAGGGCATGGACACCGTGGACAAGATCGCCCAGGTGCAGACCACCCGCGCGGCATGCACGCCGACGTGCCGCGTGAAGCGGTGATCATCGAATCGGTCGAGCGGGTCAAGAAGCCGTGTCCGGCGCCGCCCTGCCCAGCCTGCCCGATCCCGACCGGGTGCTGTTCGCCTCGGACATGCACCTGGACGACCGCCATCCGGCACTGGTCGAGCGCTTCCTGACCGAGCTGGCCGCACGCCTGCAGGCCACGCCGGCATCGGGCAGCACGCTCTTCCTGCTGGGGACTCTTCGAGTACCGATCGGCGACGATGCCGTGGGGCCGGCCGCGCGGCGGCTGGCAGCACTGCTGCGGCTTCCGCCGGCCAGGGCGGCCCAGGTCTTCCTGATGCACGGCAATCGGGATTTCCTGATCGATTCACCGCCGCCCGGCCAGCCCGGGCACCACCACCCACAGTCAGCGCTGCGGCACCACGCTGCTCGCCGATCCCACCGTGGTGGAGATCGGCGGCCAGCGGGTGCTGCTCTCAGCACGGCGATCCGCGTGCACCGACGACGTGCCCATCGGCAATGGCGTGCCCAGTGCCGCCAGCCGGCCTGGCAGGCCGCGCTGCTGGCGCGCAGCGTGCCGGAGCGCATCGCGCTGGCGCAATCGCTGCGTCAGCAGAGCGCCCAGCAGCAACAGAGTGCGACCGTGCTGGCCGACGTGAACCGCGATACGCGTGAATGCGGCCATGGATGCCCATGACTGCCCGGTCCTGGTGCATGGTCACACCCATCGCCCCGCCCTGCATCGCTGGTCGCATCCGCGCGGTCAACGTACCCGCTGGGTATTGAGCGACTGGACCGAAGGCGACGCCTCAACCCCGCCGCGCGGTCATGTCATGTCCTTCGCCGAAGGCATGGCGACTGCCCGTCGCCGTAGGGCAGGCTCACTTCGTCCGCCGATCGATGTCGCGGCAGATGCCGCGCAGCAGATCCACCTCGGCCGCTGTCAGCGACGTGCGGCCAAACAGATGCCGCAGCCGCGCCATCAGCCTCCGCGGCCGGGCCGGATCGAGCGTGCCCAGCGCCGCCAGGCTGCTTTCGGCATGCCGATACAGCCCTTCGACGGCCCCAGATCGGCCAGTCTTTCACCTGGCCGGATGCTCGCCTGCCGCCATCGTGGCGCACGCCAGCCTCGGACTGCCTCATCTCCACGGCCGCGCATCCGTCGGCTAGTCCATCCACGGGCACCGGGCCACTGCCCTCCGCTCGGCGCTCCACCTGATGCGGATTCCCCACGGGTCATGGCACGCGCCGCCTCCCGCTCCAGCACCGCCTGCCGCAGCGAGAACGCCACGATCTGCACCGCCTGCGCCAGGTTCAGCGAACTGTAGTCGGCGTCCGCCGGAATGGTGAGCCAGCTGGCAGCGAGACCATCTCGGCACGTGCCCAGCCCGGTGCGCTCGGTACCGAAGACAAGGCCACCCGCTGCACCCGCCCGGCCGACAGCATGCCCAGCACCCGACACACAGCGGCCCCGGAAGGCGGGCGGCGAGGCCAAACCCCGCCCCTCGGCACTGACCGCCACCGCCGCCAGCTGGCAGTCAGCCAGTGCCGCGTCCAGACGGGACGGCTGCCCACCTGCGCCAGCCGCGCCTCCGCACCCGCGGCCAGGGCCAGCGCCCCCGCATCTTCACGGAACGTGGCGTCACGCGGTGCCGCCACCATCGGTCAGGGATGCCCATGGTGGTGAGCGCCCGCACGGCCGACCCGATATTGGCCGACAAACTGGGCGAAACCAGCACGAACCGAGCAGGCATCCAGCAAGTGTTGGCTGAATGCATCCAGTTTGCGGTGCGTTTCTGAACGCTCGGTCATTTGTTGATGTAGAATCGTGGAATTGTTCTTCTGAAGAGTCACCATGCATCCGATGCTCAATGTCGCCGTGCGTGCCGCACGGCAGAGCCTGGCTCGACTGATCAACCGCGCCAGTGTCGACATCGAAACGGTGCAGATCACCCGCAAGGACCGCAACGACTTCGTCACCGAGGTGGATCATGCTTCCGAAGCCGCCATCATCGAGACGCTGCTTTGCGGCTCTACCCCAGACCACGCAATCTTAGCGGAGGAATCCGGCTTCCTGCCCGGCAGGTCCACCCCGGCCGACACCCCGCTGAAGGACGTGGAGCACGTCTGGATCATCGATCCGCTGGACGGCACCACCAACTTCATCCATGGTCTGCCCCATTACTGCATCTCCATCGCCCTGATGGAGCGCGGCGTGATCACCCAGGCACTGATCTTCGATCCCAACCGCAACGAGCTGTTCACGGCCACCCGTGGCCGCGCGCTCCTCAACGACCGCCGCATCCGCGCCAGCAAGCGCTTCCGTCTGGAAGATTCGCTGCTGGGGAACGGGCTTCCCCTTCCGTCGCCACCAGGACGAGGACGCCTACCTCGACGGTGCTGCGTCCGCTGGTCGACAAGGGCGCCATCATGCGCCGCTCGGGCTCGGCCGCGCTGGATCTGGCCTACGTGGCCACCGGCCGCTTCGACGCCTTCTTCGAACTGGGGCTCAAGCCTTGGGACGTGGCCGCCGGCAGCCTGCTGGTCACCGAAGCCGGTGGTCTGGTGGGCGACTTCGACGGCGAGGCGAACTACTATGGATGGCGGCAGATGCTGGCCGGCAACCCGAAGCTCTTCTCTCGATCCTGGTGCCGCTGCTGCAGCCGGTGCTGGGCGGTGGCGTGCAGCCTGCGGCGGCCGCGACCGATGCCGCACCCGCCCGCGTCGCCAGCTGCGTGCCCGCTCCAAGGCCGCCGCCGCCCTGAGCGCGAGCGCCGCCGAGGACGACCAGCGCTGAGCCCGCCCGCGATGCGATTTCGTGGCCTGCCATGATCGTGCGTCGGCCTCCATCGCCGCAGTACCCGCGCGCCCGTCATTCAGGGCGCCTTCGGATCACTGATCCGCCCTGCGGCCCGGGATGGCGAAAGCCGTCCGGGCACGCACGCGGCCGGACGGGCGTATTGCCCGCACCCGCCCTGCCACAACCCTCGTGGCCGCGCCGTCCAGCCCCTGTTCCCGATGCCCGGGCACGGGCCAGGCAGCAGGACAGGCAGCACGGCCACACCCACGGAACTCGCCAGTTGGGCACGCCAGGCGGCCCTCTTCCGCACTCCGTTTTCCCCTCCGTTTCATCCGTCCGCGACACGGGTCGGCCGTTGCCGCCGCCCTTTCCGGCACTTTCGTTCATCTTGCATGTCCATGAATCAGACATCTTTCGCGGCAAGACGGCCGCCAGAAAACGCCAGCCCCGTGTCGCGGGCATGGTCGCTGGCGGAATCGTGACCAGCGTCGCACTGTGGCCCGCGGTACGCCTGCCAGCAGGGGCGGCCAGCAGCAGGCGGCCGGCGGCGGCACGCCGCCAGCGCCCTGTCGGCGCATTCAGGCCCAGGTCTCGCCCGTTGGCCTGTCCGAGAACCCGCCGGGCCGGGTCGAAGCGTCACGCGTAGCCGAGATCCGCGCCCGCGCGGCCGGCATCCTGGAAAAGCGCCTCTTCAAGGAAGGCAGTGACGTGAAGGCCGGCCAGGTGCTGTTCCAGATCGACCCTGCCCCGCTGCGTGCCGCCTACAACAGTGCCCAGGCTGCGCTGGTGCGTGCCCAGACGGCGGAGAAGCTGGCCGCCCAGAAGGTGGCCCGCTACACGCCGCTGATGAAGGCCAACGCCATCAGCAAGCTGGACTATGACAACGCCGTGTCGGCCCAGCGCCAGGCGGCTGCCGACATCGCTGCGGGCCCGTGCCAACCTCGAAGACCGCCCAGATCAATCTGTCTCGTATGCGACGGTCACCTCCCCCATCAGCGGCCGCATCGGTCGCGCACTGGCAACAGAAGGTGCGCTGGTCGGTCAGGGGTGCTGCCACCCGCTGGCCACCGTGCAGCAGATCGATCCGGTGTACGTGAACATCACCCAGCCGGCATCGGCCGTGATGAAAGCTGCGCCAGGGTCTGGCCAGCGGCAAGCTCAAGGCCGCCGAAGGCCACTGGCGAAAGCGCCAGTGTGCGCATCCGCTCGACGACGGCACCGAGTACCCGCACAAGGGCGCGCTGCTGTTCACCGACCTGACGGTCGATGAGAGCACCGGCCGGGTGACGCTGCGCGCCGAGGTACGCAACCCGACGGCACGCCTGCTGCGGGCATGTACGTGCGTGCCGTGCTCGACCAGGCCGCCATCCCCGATGCCATCCTGGTGCCCCAGCAGGCCGTGACCCGCACCGCCCAGGGCGACATGCTCACCATCCTGGAGCCTGCCGGCACGGTGACGATGCCCCTGCAGGGCCCACAACGGCAAGCCGCAGGAAGTGCCTGCGCCACCCGCAAGCAGGTGCCGGTGCAGATCAGCGGTGCCAATGGCGCCAACTGGGTGGTCGGTCGGCCTGAAACCCGGTGACCAGGTGATGGTCGATGGCTTCCAGCTGGTGGAGATGCTTCGTGTGCCCAAGGCAGATCCCGGTGCCCTGAAACCGGGCCAGCCGCCGGTCTCGCAGCAGCAGGCCGCCCAGGGTGGCGCCAAAGGCCAGCAGCCCTCAGGGTGCCGACAAGCACGGCGACAGCAAGTAAGAGGCACGCTTCACTGGCCAAGTTCTTCATTTACCGCCCGTCTTTGCATGGGTCGTGGCGCTGTTCCTGATGGTGCTGGGGGTCGTCTCGATCACCCAGCTGCCCATCTCGCAGTACCCGAACGTCGCGCCCCCCACCATCCGGATCAGCACCACCTACCCGGGCGCCTCGGCCCAGACGCTGGAAGATAGCGTGCTCAGCATCATCGAGCGCGAGATGAACGGCTCGCCGGGCCTCATGCACTATGGAGTCGGTCGCCCAGGCCGACGGTAGGCCTGGCACGCTGACGCTCACCTTCGAGAACGGCACCCACGAGGATCTCGCGCCCGGTGGACGTGCAGAACCGCCTGTCGCGGGCCACGCCCCGGCTGCCCAGTGCCGTCACCCAGCAGGGTGTGCAGATCGAGAAGGCGCGCTCCAACTTCCTCACCTTCGTGATGCTGTCGTCCAACGATCCGTCGCTGGACACCATCGGCATGGGTGACTATGCCTCGCGCAACATCCTGCCCGAGATCCAGCGCATCGAAGGCGTGGGGCCAGGCCCGGCTGTTCGGTGCCGAGCGCGCCATGCGCATCTGGGTCGACCCGGCCAAGCTGGAAAGCTTCTGTCCTCGGCCGACGTGGTCTCGGCCATCCAGGGTCAGAACATCAGGTCTCGGCCGGCGCCACCGGCTCTGCCCAACCTGCACGGCACGCCGATCACGGCCAACGTCAACGCCGAGGCCAGCTCAGCACGGTCGAGGAATTCGGCAACATCGTGCTGCGCACCACCCTCCAGCGGTGCAGCCGTGCGCCTGAAGGACGTGGCGCGCATTGAGCTGGGGGGTCAGAGCTATGCCACCACCGCCCGCATCAACGGCAAGCCCGCCACCGGCATCGGCGTGAGTCTGTCCAACACCGGCAATGCGCTGTCCACGGCCCGTGCCGTCCACGCCACATGAAGGAGCTGCAGCAGTTCTTCCCTGCAAGGGCATGGAATGGCAGGTGCCCTACGACACCTCGGACTTCGTCGACATCTCCATCGAGCAGGTGGTGCACACGCTGGGTGAAGCCATCGTGCTGGTGTTCCTGGTGATGTTCCTGTTCCTTCAGAACATCCGCTACACCCTCATTCCCACCATCGTGGTGCCGTGGCGCTGCTGGCCACCTTCGGCGTGCTGCTCTCGCTCGCGTAATCCATCAACGTGCTCACGATGTTCGGCATGGTGCTGGTGATCGGCATCGTGGTGGACGACGCCACTCATCGTGGTGGAGAACGTCGAGCGGATCATGAGCGAGGAAGGCTGCCGCCCGGCAGGCCACCGTCAAGGCCATGGGTCAGATCTCGAGGCGCCATCGTGGGCGTGACCGTGGTGCTGATCTCGGTGTTCATCCCGCTGGCCGTCTTCGGCGGCGCGGTGGGCGGCATCACCGCCGAGTTCTCGGCGGTCATGGCCACCTCATCGGCTTTCGGCCTTCCTGGCGCTGTCGCTCACGCCGGCGCTGTGCGCCTCGTTCCTGAAGCCGGTCCGGGGCCAGCCACCATCATGCCAAGAGCGGCTTCTTCGGCTGGTTCAACCGCGGCTTTTGCCAGCACGGCCAAGCGCTATGAAAGCAGCATGGCCCGCGTCATCCGGCGTTCGGCCTGGTGGATGCTGCTCTATGGCGTCATCATCGGTGTCACGGCCTTCTTCTTCATGCGCATCCTCGGGCTTCCTGCCCAACGAGGACTCAGGGCTACATCGTGGTGAACGTCCAGCTGCCGCCCGGTGCCTCGCAGGGAGCCATCGCTGGATGCCATGAAGCAGATCGAGCGGTTCAGATGGCGCAGCCCGAGGTCAAGAACACCATCGGCGTGCTGGGCTTCTCGTTCAGCGGCAACGGCCAGAACGCAGCCATCGCCTTCGTGACGCTGAAGGACTGGAACGAGCGCCAGGGTGAAGAGCACTCGGCCGCTGCCCTGGCCCAGCAGGCCCAGATGGCATTGGCCGGGCATCCGCGATACCTTCGTCTCACCCGCTGTCGCCGCCGGCCATTGCCGAGCTGGGCAACGCCAGCGGTGCGACGCTGCGACTGCAGGACCGCTCCAGCAGGGGCCACGACGCCCCTGATGCAGGCGAGCAAGCAGCTCACGGGCCTGGCCGTGAAGAGCGGCATGTTCGCCATGGTGCCCGGATGGACGGTCTGGATGACGCTCCCGCAGCTGCAGGTCGACATCGACCGCGAGAAGGCCAATGCCCTGGGCGTGCCGTTTTGCGTCCATCAGCAGCACGCTGTCCACGATGATGGGCTCCACCTACGTGAACGGCTTCAACCAGGGACGTCTGCAGCGCGTCATGGTGCAGGCCGATGCCAGGACCGCATGCAGCCCCAGGACATCCTGAAGCTGAACGTGCTGCAGACACCGCGGGTGCCGTCGTGCCCTCGTCCTTTGCCCGGCGTGCGCTGGGCGGTGGGTCGATGCAGACCATCCGCTACAACGGATACCCGTCCATCCGGCTGGAATTCACGCCGCTGCCGGGCATCAGTACCGGTGACGTGATGGCCAAGGTCGAGCAGCTGGTGGCCGAACTGCCGCAGGGCTACGGCTACGAATGGACCGGCATCTCCTTCGAGGAGAAACTGCTCCGGCTCGCAGGTCTACATCCTGTACGCCTTCTCGCTGCTGGCCATCTTCCTGTGCCTGGCCGCCCTGTATGAAGCTGGGCCATCCCGCTGTCGGTGCTGCTGGGTGGTGCCGCTGGGCGTGCTCAGTGTCGTCATGGCCGCCCAATCGGCGGGCTCGAGAGCGACGTCTACTTCAAGCTCGGCATGATCACCATCATCGGTCTGTCGGCCAAGAACGCCATCCTGATCATCGAGTTTGCCAAGGAGCTGCATGAGCAACAGGGCAAGTCGGTGGCCGCTGCGGCGCTTCAGGCTGCGCACCTGCGGTTCCGACCCCATCCTGATGACCTCGCTGGCGTTCACGCTGGGCGTGGTTCCGCTGGCCGTCGCCACCGGTGCCAGCTCAGCCAGCCAGCGCGCCATCGGTACCGGTGTCGTTGGCGGGATGATCTCGGCCACCGTGCTGGCGCTGCTGTTCGTGCCGCTGTTCTATGCTGATCGTGATGTGGCTGTTCCGTCGTCGTGACACCCTGGCCACGGAACCCAAGCATTCGGAGAGCCTTTCCCGCGACTACCCGATCACTGAGCGCCCGGGGACGCCTCCCGCCTCGCCCGGCGGCACACCGGCAGGCAGCCGGCCGTGCCGGGCAGGCACGGATGCCGGCCCGCCTGAGTGTGCTGACAGCTCTGCTGGTGCTGGCCGGCTGCGGTTCGCTGGCCCCTCTGCCGAAGAACCCGGACGCCCCGGTGCCCGACGGTTTGCCCACGCCCAGCCCCTGACGCCGCCGCCCGCCCGTCGGCGTCCCAGGACGCGACCGGCAATCCGGTCACCCGGCTGCCGCCAGCCGGTGGCGGCCGACATCGGCTGGAAGGAGTTCTTCGTCCAGCCCCGCGCTGCAGCAGCTCATCCAGATCGCGCTGGACAACAACCGGGACCTGAGACTGGCTGCGCTCGGCGTCGAGCGTACCCAGGCCCTGTACCGCATCCAGCGTGCCGATCGGCTGCCCTCGGTCAACGGCTCCTTCGGCCTGCAGCGTCAGCCCAGCGTGCTCACCGGGGAACAGACCAGCAACTACAGCATCGGTCTGGGCATCACGGCCTTCGAGCTGGACTTCCTCGGACGGGTGAAGGATCTGACCCGGGCGGCATTGTCCAGCTACATGGCCACGGAAGAAGCACAGCGCACCGCGCAGATCGCCCTGGTGGCGGGCGTGGCCAACGCCTACCTCGGCCTGCAGTCTCTGGACGAGCAGCTGGCGCTGACCCACGCCACGCTGAAGACGCGAGAGGATTCACAGCAGCTCGCAGCTGCAGTACCGCAACGGCGCTGCCTCCGAGCTGGATGCCAAGCAGGCGGATTCGCTGGTCTACACGGCGCGCGCTACCCTGGCCACGCTGCAGCGTCAGCGTGACGTGGCCTACGACGCCCTGGCCGTGCTGCTGGGTCAGCAGCCTCCGGCCGAGCTGATCACGGCCGACACGCACGGCGACCGGGTCGAGCTGCAGGAGCTGCCGGCCGGCATTCCGTCCGAGACGCTCATGCGCCGCCCGGACATCCGCCAGGCTGAACTGAAGCTGCGGGCCGCCGAGGCCAACATCGGCGCGGCACGGGCCGCCTTCTTCCCGCGCATCTCGCTCACGGCCACGGCCGGTTTCGGCAGCCGCCAGCTGGACGACCTGTTCGACCACGGCAAGTTCATCTGGACGCTGAACCCGAACGCCGTGCTGCCGATCTTCGACTACGGCCGCAACCGCGCGCCAACCTGGACGTGTCCAGGGTCGATCAGAAGATCGCCATCGCGCGAGCTACGAAAAGGCCATCCAGACCGCCTTCCAGGAGGTGTCGGACGCGCTGGCCAACCGCCGTCTCGTCGAGCAGCTCGATGCCCAGCAGGGTCTGGTCAGGACCGAGGGCGAGCGGCTGGAGCTGGCCAACCTGCGCTACAAGAACGGCGTGGCCAGCTACTTTGACGTGCTGGACGCTCAGCGTTCGCGCTTCGCGGCCAGCAGGCGCTGATCACGGCCCGCACGGCGCAGCGTCAGAACCTGGTGGAGCTGTACAAGGTGCTGGGCGGCGGCTGGAAGTGATCGCCTGACGTCCACCGCGCCGTCCCCGGACCGGATGCAGCCCCCGCAGCCAGGGGCTGCATCCGGTTTTCTTCGGGGCACGCCCTCAAAGTGACAAAAACGCCACAGACGGTATAGTTCGCGGCCTGTGCGGTCGTCACGCAGATACCGCACCCACCGGGCATTTCCCGCCGCCGGTCCCGTCCGGCGCACGGTGTCCCGACACACAATGCAAGCCCCCGGCGCCATCCTTCGCGCCGGCGCCCGTCCCGCTTCCCAGTGCCCTCGACCGCCTGCCGGCGACGCACATCGTCCACCCCTCCTGCCGCCTGGGTCCTCCACGGAATGAGCCTGCCCACGCCCTGCTACCTGATCGACGAGACCCGTCTGCGCGCCAATCTGGAAACCATCGCCCGGTTGCGTGAACGCTCGGGGGCCAAGGCGCTGCTCGCCCTCAAGTGCTTTGCCGGCTGGTCGGTCTTTCCGCTGATGCGTGAGTACCTGGACGGCACCACCTCCGTCAAGCTCAACGAGGGTGCGCCTGGGGCACGAGAAATTCGGTGGCGAGACCCACGGCTACAGCGTGGCCTGGGCCCCCGGCGAGGTCACCGAAGCCGCCCGTCTGGCCGACAAGCTGATCTTCAACTCCATCAGCCAGCTCAAGCGCCTGTCCAATCTCTGCGGCAAGACCCCGCTGGGCCTGCGGCTCAACCCGGGCGTGAGCAACTCGCCCTACCTGCTGGCCGACCCCGCCCGCCCCAACAGCCGACTGGGCGAATCCGATCCCGCCCGCATCGAGCGTTGGCCGACCTCATCAGCGGCGTGATGATCCACAACAATTGCGAGAACCGCAGTCTGGAGCAGTTCTCCGGCATGCTCGATCGCATCGAACGGACGTTCGGCCCGCTGCTCAAGCGCCTGTCGTGGGTGAGCCTGGGCGGCGGCATCCACTACACGGCCCCGGCTACCCGCTGGAGCCCTGGCCGACCGGCTGCGCGCTCGCCGACCGCATGCGGGTGCAGGTCTACCTGGAACCCGGCGAGGGCCGCCGTCACGGGTGCCGCCACGCTGGAAAGTGACGGTGCTGGACGTGCTGGAACGCGCCAAGCCCATCGCCATCATCGACGCCTCCATCGAGGCCCACATGCTGGACCTGCTCACCCATGAGCTCCCGGCCCGCGTGCTGCCCGATGAAGGCCCCTGGCGCTGCCAGCTGGCCGGCAACACCTGCCTGGCCGGCGACATCTTCGGCGAGTTCTCCTTCCCCCATCCGCTGCGCCCCGGCGACCGCATCTCGCTGCAGGACGCGGGCGGCTACCCCATGGTCAAGAAGAACTGGTTCAATGGCGTGCCCATGCCCGCCATCGCCGTCAGAAGGCTTGATGGCCGCATCGAGATGCAGCGCCGCTTCGGCTACGAAGACTACCGCGACAGCCTGTCCTGATGCGGCAGTCCTCCCTCACGGCCGCCGGCATTCCTCTTGCCGGATGGCCGGGTTTCACAACCCTTCAACTCGCGGAGTCATCCTGGCATGAAGAAAAATGTCCTGATCATTGGCGCTGGTGGAGTCGGTCAGTGTGGTGGCCCACAAATGCGCCCAACACAACTCGCAAGCTTGGTGCCATCCACCTGGCTTCCAGCAATCCGGCCAAGTGTCAGCAGATCATCGACAGCATCCATGCCAGGGGCAGCCTGCAGGGAACCGGGCATCCTCGAAAGCACACGCACTGGATGCGCTGGACATCGACGCCACCCGGGCGCTCATCCGCCGGCTCGACATCCACATCGTCATCAACGTGGGCTCGGCCTTCGTCAACATGGCGGTGCTGCGCGCCTGCCTCGACACCGGCGCCGCCTACCTCGACACCGCCATCCACGAAGATCCGGCCAAGATCTGCGAGCAGCCGCCCTGGTATGCCAACCATGAATGGAAGTACCGCGACGAATGCCAGCAGAAAGGCGTCACGGCCATCCTCGGCATCGGCTTCGATCCGGGTGTCGTCAACGCCTACGCGGCGCTGGCACAGCAGCGCTGGTTCGATCGCGTCGACTCGCTCGACATCATCGACGTGAATGCCGGCAGCCACGGCCGCTACTTCGCCACCAATTTCAACCCCGAGATCAACTTCCGCGAGTTCACCGGTCAGGCCTGGACCTGGCAGCAGGGGACAGTGGGTCTCCAACCAGATGTTCGAGTACGCCGCACCGACGACCCTGCCGGTCGTGGGCACGCAGAGCACCTACCTGACCGGCCACGACGAGATCCACTCGCTGTCGCAGATCCTGAAGATCCCCACCATCCGCTTCTGGATGGGCTTCGGTGAACACTACATCAACGTCTTCTCGGTGCTGAAATCACTGGGCCTGCTCTCCGAACAGCCCGTGCAGCTCGACTCCGGCCAGGGAGGTGGTGCCGCGCAGCTGGTCAAGCGTGCTGCCCGACCCGGCCTCGCTGGCGCCGGACTACACCGGCAAGACCTGCATCGGCACGCTGCTCAAGGGCGAGAAGGACGGCAAGGCGCGTGAGGTCTTCCTCTACAACGTCTGCGACCACGCCGAGACCTACGCCGAGATCGGCAGCCAGGCCATCTCCTACTACCGCCGGTGTGCCGGCTGCCGCTGCGGCACTGCTGATCGCCGACGGCACCTGGGACGTGCAGCGCATGGTCAACGTGGAAGAGCTGCCGCCCTGCCGCTGCTCCGACTCCAGGCCGGCATGGGCCTGCCCACCCGCGTGCGAGAGGGCACCATGGACGTGGCGCTGGAAGACGCACCGGAAGCTACAGGACGCCTGACACCGAGGCTGGAAAAAGCGCCCTTTCGGGCGCTTTTTTTATAGAAACCGGATCCCTGAATCCGGGGACCGACAGACCAGGACTTACTCGGCCACGGCTTCGACGCGGATGGTGATCAGCACGTCATCGCTGACGGCGGGCACGAACTTGCTCAGACCGAAGTCCGAGCGCTTGATCTTCATGTGAGCCTTCGCACCCAGCGCGTCCTTGCGCTTCATCGGGTGCTCCTTGCCGAGAACGAATCGATCGTCATCGTCACCGGGCTTGGTCGTGCCCTTGATCGTCAGGTTGCCCTCGACGGCCACCGGCGTGTCACCCTTGAACACGATGCGGGTGGATTTGTAGGCGGCCTTCGGATGCTGGACGAATCGAAGAAGTCGGCGCCACGCAGGTGCTCGTCCAGGGCGCCGGAGCCCGTGTCCACCGAGGTCGTGTCGATCTCGACATTCACCGCACCGGTCTTGGCAGCGGCGTCAGAGACGATCGTGCCGGACGTGCCATCGAAGCGGCTTTCCTGCTCGGACAGGGCCCATGTGGGTGTACGAGAAGTTGGCGAACAGAGTGGGTCGGATCCACCACGTAGCTCTTGGGCGTTGCCAGCGCGGGTGCCGAGAAAGCCATGGCCAGCACGGGAATGGCGGAGAACTTGATCAGTTTTTCATCATTACCAGCTCCTTTGTTGTTTGGATGATGTTGTTTGGATGAACTTGAAACAGTCAGGGGACGAGGCAGACCTGGGCCCGGCCGCCCGGGCTGATCGGCAGGAAGACTTTCTGCCGAAGAAAATCACGCACCGAGGAGCAGGCGCACGTCAGGAGGAAAAACCCCACCCGACAGGCGCCCGGCCCGCTCATTGGGCAGCCACGTTCAGGTCGAAGCGGATCGTCACGTCGCCGGCCACAATGTCGGTCGAAGTCAGTCGCCTTCGCCGATGGCGAAGTCACCACGCTTGATGGAGAGCGATCCCGAGAACGTGCCCTTTGTTGCCATCAGTTTTGAAGGTGGCGGGAAGCTCACGTCCTTCGTCGTGCCCTTGATGGTCAGCTTGCCGGCGATCTCGTAGCTGTCACCCCCTTGGCGGTGATCGGGGTCGACTCGAAACGGGCCTTGGGGAATTTCTCCACGTTGAACCACGGCGCCGTCACCACCTCGGAATCGGCATCGGGCGAGCCGGCATCCACGCTGCCCAGCTCGACATCCAGCGAGCCTTGCTGGTCTCGGGCTTGGCCGGGTCGAGCTCACCTGGCCCGAGAACTGCTTGAAATGGCCATCGAGCTTCACGCCCAGCTGCTGATACTGGAAGGCCACCTTGCTACCGGCGGGCTCCATTTTCGTGTGTATTCGACGGCAGCCGCTGCACCGGGCAGCGCCACAGAAGCAAAGGCGGTGGCCAGCGCCACCGGCAGGCGAGCAATACGCATCGTTGTCGCTCCAGTCTGAAAAAGGAATTCGGGGAAAAACGGAATCAGTCGATCGCAACCGAAGGGCGCAGCCGTGCAATCGGCAGCATCCGATACATCGTGCCATCCTTCTGCACGTGCTGGTGCACCAGGGCAGCCAGCAGATGGCCAGCCACCATGACCAGCAGGGCAACATTGAGGCCCAGGTGCAGGGTGGAGAGCTGCTTGCCCAGCTCCAGGTTGCGCCCGATCAGGTCAGGGCAGTGGCAGCACACCGAACCACACCGTCTGAAAGCCCTTGGCCGAGCTCATGAGCCAGCCCGACAGCGGAATGGCCAGCATCAGCACATACAGGGCCAGATGGCCGAGATGGGCCGCCAGCCGCATCAGCGGCGAGGTGGCGGCCGGCATGACCGGCGGCGGCGACACCAGCCGCCAGCGCCAGGCGCACCAGCACCAGCAGGAAGATCGTCACGCCCGCCCACTTGTGCCACGAGAAGTACTGAAGCTTGGCGGGCGACATCGGCAGGCCCGTCATGTAGAAGCCCAGGCCGATCAGCCCGAACAGCGCCAGGGCAATCAGCCAGTGCAGCGCAATGGCGGGAGAGGAATATCGAGCAGGTTTGTCTGTCATGGAAAAGCTCCCAGGGCCCTCAGCGGGTCGTCTGGATGAAAATGTCCGGAAAGCGAAGGGCGATGACGGCAGGCACACGGCGAAATCCCTGCCCGTCAGGCCCGGAATCACATCAACCGGCAGTCCGCTGCGCTCCGCGAAAAGATCATTCCGCGTGGCAGGCCGGAGCGTACTGAACCGACAGGCCACCAGGTACAGCACCCCGCGACATCGCGTACCGTCGCCATGCCGAGACTGTAACGGCAATGACCACAAAAACAAAAGTCAGCCAATAGATAACTTTATATCTCACAAATCGGAACAATCATTCCACGTCCCGGCAAGCGGGTTGCGCCAACATCCTTGCCTCGGCCGCTTTCCGCCGGCCTCTCCCCACAGGCCAGCGATGCCCTGCCCTTTAGCGACCCCGACCGCAACACCGACCATCGGCAGGCGGCATCCGACAGATGGTCGCAGCGTGATGACGACGCCATCGCCTCACCCGGGTGCCGACGTCATCCATGGGTCATCAACCACCATCACCCTGTCACCTTTCACCACCGTCATACCACCGTCATGCCGACGGATGGACAGAACAGGCGGACGAAGATGGTCACGGCCCTCATCCTTCAAACGATCATTGCTCACTATCAATCCAGTAAAAACAATTCAATAGACCTATTGACCTGCGCTCCGTAAAGTCCCGGCATCGACGAAGATCGTCCCTTTCCCGGCGTCACGATGCGCCGGGATCCCTGACAACCTCCACGGAGAACAAGCCATGACCCCGAACCCACCCAGCGATGTCCCGTCATGACCACCACGGCCGGTGCCCCGGTGGTCGACAACCAGAACAGCCTGACCGCCGGCCCGCGCGGCCTGGTGCTGATGCAGGACTGGCACCTGCTGGAGAGCTGGCCCACCAGAACCGTGAGCGCATCCCCGAGCGCGTCGTCCACCGCCAGGGCTGGGGCGCCTTCGGCACCTTCACCGTCACCCAGGACATCACGCGCTACACCTGTGCCAGCATCTTCTCGGAAGTGGGCAAGGTCACGCCGCTGGTCACGCGCTTTTCCACTGTGGCCGGAGAGATGGGCGCGGCCGACGCCGAGCGTGATGTGCGCGGCTTTGCCGTGAAGTTCTACACCGACCAGGGACGACTGGGATCTGGTGGGCAACAACCGCCCGTCTTCTTCATTCGCGATCCGCTCAAGTTCCCCGACTTCATCCACACGCAGAAGCGCCACCCGCGCACACACCTGCGCAGCGCCACGGCCGCCTGGGACTTCTGGAGCCTGTCGCCCGAATCCCTGCATCAGGTCACCATCCTGATGAGCGACCGGGGCATCCCGGCCAGCCCACGCTTCATGAACGGCTATGGCAGCCACACCCTACAGTCTCTGGAATGCCCAGGGCGAACGCTTCTGGGTGAAATTCCACTTCAAGGGTGCAGCAGGGCCATCGCACCCTCACCAACGAAGAGGCCGAGGCCCTCATCGGCAAGACCCGCGAAAGCTACCAGAGGATCTCTTCAACGCCATTGAGCGCGGCGAATTTCCGAAATGGACGCTGTGCATCCAGGGTCATGCCCGAGGCCGACGCCGAGAAGACGCCCTACAACCCCTTCGACCTGACCAAGGTCTGGCCGCACGCCGACTACCCGCTGATCGAGGTGGGCGTGATGGAGCTGAACCGCAACCCCGAGAACTACTTCGCCGAGATCGAGCAGGTGGCCATGTCACCCAGCAACCTGGTACCCGGCATTGGCGCCAGTCCCGACAAGGTGCTGCAGGCACGGATCTTCTCGTATGCCGACGCCCACCGCTACCGTCTGGGCACGCACTACGAGACTCTGCCGGTCAATACGCCGCGCTGCCCGGTGCATCACTACCACACCGATGGCCAGATGAACTTCCCCTGGGCCACAGGGAGTGGCGCGGTCGACGCCTACTACGAACCGAACTCGTTCGGGGGTGCAGTGCAGGCCCCGCAGTTCCGCGAACCGCCCCTGAAGATCAGTGGTGACGCCGATCGCTACGATCACCGCGAAGGCAATGATGACTACAGTCAGCCGGGTGCGCTGTTCCGCCTGCTGGGAAGCGCGCAGCAGGGAACGGCTCTTTGCCAACATCGCCAGCTCGATGCAGGGGTGCCCGCCTTCATCATCGACCGCCAGCTGACCCACTTCGACCGGGCCGACCCGGCCTACGGCGCCGGCGTGCGCAAAGGCCCTGAAAGCGCGCGGCATCGCCTTCACGCAGGATGCAGAAGTGAAGGCCTGATCGCGATAAAATAGCGGATTCCGCCAAACGGCCCCGCTCACGCGGGGCCCATCACGCATCCATCCATGTCGTCCAACGCCGGCTCCATTCTCATCATCGCGGCGCCTTCCGGCGCCGAAAGACCACGCTGGTGCGCGCACTGCTGCAGGCACGCCCGCACATCCGCCATTCCGTGTCCTTCACCACCCGCGCCCCGCGCGTGGGCGAGAAGCACGGCGAAGACTATTTCTTCACCGACGAGCCCGATTTCATGGCCCGGCGCGATGCCGGCGAATTCCTGGAATGGGCCGAGGTGCATGGCAACTTCTACGCCACGTCGCGCCTCTGGATCGACGAGCAGATTGCGGCCGGCACCGACATCGTGCTGGAAATCGACTGGCAGGGGCGCAGCCCGGGTGCAGGCACTCTACCCCGAGGCCGTCTCCATCTTCGTCGTGCCGCCTTCGCTGGAAGTGCTGCAGCAGCGCCTGCAGACCCGGGGCAAGGACAGTGCCGCCACCATCGAGCGCCGTCTGGCGGCAGCCCGCAGCGAACTGGCGCATGCTGCGCAGTTTCAATATATCATTGTCAATCAAGACTTTTGAGCAGGCGCGCCAGCAACTCGTCAGCATCGCAGACTCGGCCCGCTGCCGCTTCCGCCAGCAGGCTGCCCAGAACGCCTCGCTCTTCCAATCCCTAGGCATGACCGCCTGAACCAAGGACCTTCCTCGCATGGCCCGCATCACCGTCGAAGATTCGCTGAAACAGATTCCCAACCGCTTCGAGCTGACCCTCATCGCCACCTATCGCGCCCGCATGCTGGCCCAGGGGTCACACCCCGAAGGTGGAAAGCCGCAACAAGCCCACCGTCACCGCCCTGCGTGAGTGGCCGCCGGCCATATCGGCCGCGAGATGCTGCGGCGCGTCCCCACGCAAGCACCCGCCGGGAAGGCAGGGATCAGCCGCACGCGCGGCCCCCTGCCTTGCGCGGTCCCTGTCTCTCCTATTTCCCGCCAGCCCATCATGCCCTCCTCGTCCGGCTCCGATACCGATACGGCCCCTGTGATGACCGACGCACCGGGTTCCCTCCCGGCAACGGAACACAATCCCGGCGACGAGGCTTCCCGGCAGAGCGCCGGCATCCGCAACCGATCCTTCCGACCCGAGCGGAAAGCCCCTCAATCCCAACGAGCGCCCGGCTGACGACGAATTCGCCCAGCCCACGGCTGCCCCGTCATCACCGCCTTCACGCCGGCCGCGCACCTGGCCCCGTCTGCCGGTGGTGACGAGCCCACCTGGGCCGACCTGGTGTCACGAGCCCCTGCTGTCGAGGCTCGTACCTACCTGCCCGAGACCGACCTGCAGCGCATCCGCAGCGCCTTCCGGCTGGCCGAGCAGGCCCACAGCGGCCAGAAGCGCTCCAGCGGCGAACCCTACATCACCCATCCCATCTCTGTGGCGCTCATCTGCGCCAGCTGGCAGCTCGACGCCGACGCCCTGTGCGCCGCCCTGCTGCACGACACGCTGGAAGACACCTGCCGTCAGCCAGGCCGAACTCAACCAGCAGTTCGGCCGCGTCGTCAGCCGAGATGGTCGACAGCCTGTCCAAAGCTCGACAAGATGGAGTTCGGAAGCCGCGAAACCGCCCAGGCCGAGACCTTCCGCAAGATGCTGCTGGCCATGGCGCGTGACGTGCGCGTCATCCTCGTCAGCTGGCCGACCGGCTGCACAACATGCGCACGCTCGATGCCGTCAGCCGCCACCGTCAGGTGCGCATCGCCAACGAGACCATCGAGATCTACGCCCCCATCGCAAACCGGCTGGGGCTGCACAGCCTGTTCCGCGAACTGCAGGACCTGTCCTTCCGCTACCAGCACCCACTGCGCTATCGCACGCTGGCCAGGCCATGCAGGGTGGCCGCGCGCACCCGACGCGACGCCTTCGGCCGCGTCACCAGCACCATCGAGAAGGCGCTGGCCAGAATGGGCGTGCAGGCCGAGATCAGTGCCCGCGAAAAATCGCTCTACTCCATCTATCGCAAGATGGTGGACAAGCACGTCTCGTTCTCCGAGGTCTACGACCTCTTCGGCGTGCGCCCTGATCGTGCCTGACCTGGCCGCCTGCTACCTGGCACTGGGCGCCATCCACAGCGCCTTCAAGCCCAACACCAGCCGCTTCAAGGACTTCATCGCCATCCCAAGAAGAACGGCTACCAGTCGCTGCACACCCACCGTGGTCGGCCCGCACGGCGGCGGCATCGAGTTCAGATCCGCACGCCCCAGATGCACCGCGTCGCCGAAGCCGGCGTCGCCGCCCACTGGCTCTACAAGACCGAGGGCGAAAACGCCGGCAACCAGCAGATCAAGACGCTGGACTGGCTCAAGTCGCTGCTCGACATCCAGCAGCAAACCGGCGACTCGCTGGAATTCATCGATCACGTCAAGGTCGACCTCTGCCGACGCCGTCTACGTCTTCACGCCCGGGGCCAGATCCGGGGCCTGCCGCGGGGCGCCACCGTCATCGACTTCGCCTACAGCGTGCACACCGACCTGGGCAACCAGTGCGTGGCTGCCCGCATCAACGGCGACCCGGTACCGCTGCGCACCGAGCTCACCCACGGCGACATCATCGAGATCATCGCCGATCCCAACGCGCGCCCCAGCCCCTCCTGGCTCACCTTCGCCCGTACCGGCAGGGCCCGCGCCGAGATTCGCCACTTCCTGCGGCGCATGAAGTACGACGAGATCCGTCGAACTGGGCCGCCGGCTGATGACCCAGTCGCTGGCCAGCCTGCGCATCGACATCGACGAGCTGGATCCCGCCGTGCTGGACAAGGCTGCCGTGACACCGCCGCCAAGTCCCTCACCGATCTCTACGCCGACATCGGCCTGGGCCTGAAACTGGCCCCGGTCGTGGCACGGGCCATCTCGCTCGACATCAGCGGCGGCACCGGCGCAGCGCCGTCACCTCGGCCCTGACCCCGCACACCGCCCCCATCGTCATCCAGTCCATCGACGGCATCTCGCTGCAGGCCGCCACCTGCTGCCACCGGTACCCGGCGACCGCATCATCGGCCAGATGCGCGGCGGCCACGGCCTGTCCATCCACCGCATGGATTGCGAGACTGCCCGCAAGCAGATCAGCCGCGACGCCGAACGCTGGATCGACGTGGAGTGGGACGAGGAAGTCAGCGGCATGTTCCGCACCCTCATCGAGATCACCGCCGACGACGAGCGCGGCATCCTGGGTCGCATCGCCAGCGAGATCACCGCCAGCAATGCCGACATCCTGCAGGTGGCCATGGACACCGAGTCCGAACAGGTGGCCATCATCCGCTTCACGCTGCAGGTCCAGGACCGCGACCACCTGGCCGAAGTCTTCCGGCGCCTGCGCAAGCTCCCGCAGACCCGCACCATCACCCGGGCCTGACACGCCAGGGCTGGCCTCTCCCAGGCCAGCACCAGGCAAATCTGCCCCTCATGAAAAAACACCCATCGCCCGGCAAGGCGATGGGTGTTTTCTGATGAACTTTCATGGGCCCGGCAAGCCGGGCCCAATGCCCATCATTACTTGCGACGTGCGTTCTTCATCGAGTCCATCGCCACGGCCAGCACGATGATGCCGCCCTTGATGATGTACTGCCAGTACGGGTTCACACCGATGTAGCTGAGACCGTAGTTCAGCAGCTGGAAGATGATCACGCCCATCACCACGCCGGCCACCGTGCCCACGCCGCCGCTGAACGACACGCCACCGATCACGCAAGCAGCAATGGCATCAAGCTCGTACATGAAGCCCAGGTTGTTCGTGGCCGAACCGATACGGCCCGCCTCGAGCATGCCGCCGAAGGCATAGAAGATGCCCGACAGCACATAGATGCCGATCCGGTTCAGCGTGACGTTGACGCCGGACACGGCTGCGGCTTCCGGGTTGCCACCAATGGCGAAGAGATTTTTGCCGAAGCGGGTCTTGTTCCATAGCACCCAGGTGAACACGATCGCCACCAGTGCATAGATGGTGATGTAGCTGGGCGGAAGTGCCCAGCCACCCATCGGGATGGAGAAGTAGCCCTGCGTGAAGCTGCGGAACGCGCTGTCGAAGCCCGCGATCGGCGCCGAGCCCACCGCGTCGTGGTACAGCGAGTTCACGCCGTAGAGCGATCAGCATCGTGCCCAGCGTGGCGATGAACGGCGTCACGTTCAGGATGGCCACGATGATGCCGTTGAGCAGGCCGATCAGCGCGCCGATGGCGCACACCAGCAGGATGACCACCGGAATGGGCATCACGCCCATCTCGGGGAACACCTTGATGACGTTGTCGACTGCCTGCAGCATGGTGGCAGCCACCACGGCAGCCAGACCCACCTGGCGACCCACCGACAGGTCGGTGCCTCGCGTGACGATCACACCAGCCACACCCAGCGCGATGATCATCCGCACCGACGACTGCGTGAGGATGTTGGACAGGGTTGGTGATGTTGAGGAAGGTGCTGTCCTGGGTGATGATGACGGCCAGCAGGATCACGAATACGAAATACAGCGCGTATTCCTTGAAGAGTCCCCGGCCATCTGCAGGGGCGTGCGAGAGAAGCTCACGGTGGAATCCTCTTTTTACAGGTATTTGGCAGCCAGCTGCAGGGATCTCTTCCTGGCTGGTTTCCCGGGTGTTGACGATGCCGGCCACGCGACCGTTGCTCATCACCAGAATGCGGTCGGACACACCCAGCAGCTCGGGCATCTCGGACGAGATCATGATGATGCTCTTGCCCTGTACCGCCAGGTCGTTGATCAGCTGATAGATCTCGAACTTCGCCCCCACGTCGATGCCGCGTGTGGGTTCATCCAGCATCAGGGATGTCAGGCTTGGTCAGCAGCCAGCGGCCGATGACGACCTTCTGCTGGTTGCCACCGAGCGAGCCGATCTGCGTGCGACGGCTGGGCGTCTTCACGTTCATCGACTCGACGACCCAGTCGGTGTCACCCTGCATGTTCTTCTGCTGCGCAGACCTGCATGCTCGTAGTGCGGCATGTTGGCGATGAGCGAGTTGAAGTCCACGCCCAGCCCGGCAAAGATGCCGGTGGCACGCCGCTCTTCCGTCACCAGGGGCAAAGCCGTTGCGGATGGCCTTGACGCTGCTGGTGTTGCGCACCTCGCCGCCCCACCCGAACCACGCCTGCACTGGCTTCGCGGATGCCGAAGAGCGTCTCCACGATGTCCGGTGCGCTGGCACCACCAGCCCGGCAATGCCCAGGATCTCGCCCCGACGCAGATCGAAGGACACATCCTGGATGGACGGCTGGTTCCGTGCCGTCAGCCCCGCACCTCCAGCACGATCTCGGCCGGCTTGTTGGTCTTCTCCAGGAAACGCTCGCCCAGCTCGCGGCCGACCATCATCTTGATGACATCATCGAAGGTCAGGCCTGCAACGGGTCGCGTGTCGATCCACTGACCGTCGCGCAGGATGGTGATCTCGTCGCAGATGCGGAAGATCTCGTCCATCTTGTGCGAGATGTAGATGATCCGCAGCCACGATCGCTTCAGCTTCTCGATGATGCCAAAGAGATGGTTGACCTCCTTCTCGGACAGCGAGGAGGTGGGCTCGTCCATGATGACGATCTTCGCGTTGTACGAGAACGCCTTGGCGATCTCGATCATCTGCATCTGCGACACCGTCAGGTCCGCCACCTTCTGGCGCGGATCCACGTCGATGCCCAGCTCGTCGAAGATCGCCTTCGTGTCGCGGTACATCTTCGCATGATCGATGAAGGGCCCCTTCTGGGGATAGCGCCCCAGCCAGAGGTTGTCCATCACCGACACCTGCGGCACCAGGTTCAGCTCCTGGTGCACCATGGAAATGCCGTTCTCCAGCGCTTCCTTCGAGGTGCGGAACGCGACCGGACGGCCACAGAACAGGATCTCGCCTGCATCGGCATGGTAGATGCCGAACAGGCACTCGAGCAGCGTGGACTTTGCCCGCGCCGTTCTCGCCCATCAGGGCATGCACGGAATGGGGTCGGACCTTCAGCTGCGCATTGTCCAACGCCTTGACGCCGGGAAAGCTCTTGTTGATGCCGCGCATCTCCAGCAGGGAACTCGCCTGCCGGTGCAGCATCGCTCATCGGGGGTGACATCGAAGCGCCTCTTGTTCGTGCGATGACAGGAAACGGGCGCAAGCGCCCGTTTCTCGGCATCAGCGCCGGATCATTTCAAGATTCACCAGGTTGTCCTGGTCCACCGATGTAGGGGCAGACGCAGGTAACGCTGCTTGAACTCGTAGCCGGTCCCTTCGGCAACGTCCTTGTCGGCGATCAGGTTGGGCAGCACAGCCAGGATGGCCTTGGCCTGAGCAGCACCGTCGTTCAGCACGGTACCGGCCAGGTCACCCTTCTTGACCAGCTGCGGGGCTTCCGGCAGGGCGTCCACACCGAAGATGGGCAGCTTCTTGCCCTGGGCCTTGGCAGCCTCGATGGCACCCATGGCCGTGAGGTCGTTGTTGGAGATGATCACCTCGATCCGGTTGGCATTCGGGCCGGACAGCCAAGCTTGGGCGATGTCCGTGGCCTGGCAGCATCCCAGAGGGCGGCGTCCATGTACAGGCGCTCGGTCTTCACGCCCTGAGCTTCCGGCTCCTTCGACCCACTCGGTACGGGCCTCGGCATCCGGGTGACCCGGCTCACCCTTGATGAGGGGCGAACTGCAGCTGCCGTCCTTGTTCAGGTCCCACTCCGGATGGGCTTTCCAGCCCCTTAGCGATCAGGTCACCCTGGATCACGCGGACTGCACCGGGTCGGTACACCGATGTAGTGAGGCCTTGGCATAGGAATCGATGGCTTTCTGGCCGGGGTCCTTGTTGAAGAAGATCACGGGAACATCACTGGCCGCTGGCCTTGTCGATGACCGTGGTGCCGGCCGCAGGGGTCCACCGGGTTGATGGCCAGCGCCTTCACGCCACGGGCCAGCAGGATGTCGACCTGGTCGTTCTGCATCGACTGGTTGTTCTGCGAATCGTTCATCCAGCAGCGAAATGTCTTTCTGCTGCTTGGCGATGCCCTCCAGCGACTTGCGCATGGTGGACGTAAAGTTGTCGTCGTATTTGTAAATGGTGACGCCCACGCGATCGGCTGCCTGGGCGGCAGAAGCGAGGGTGGCAGCCGACAGCATGACAGCCAGGACAGTCTTCTTCATTATCGTGATCTCCAGTTTGAAATTGCCCGGGCCAGCCCGATCCGACGGACCTGACCCGGAAGACCTTCTGAACAAGCCGCATGCGGCGCGCCAAAATATCCGCGCAAACCGGGGAAAACCCTATGAGGAAAACCCTGACCGTACCGTGGGTCGCATTATCCACGGGCATCCATCCATCAAGACGCCCGGAACATGCAGGGTATTCACCTCCCCCTGCCCGGAAAACTGATGGAGCAACCGGACCCGACACCCTGCTCCGACCTGTTCGGAAGATCCTTCGCGACAGAATGATATCCTGCCGTTCGTATTCATTCTTCCACCTTTGCGGCGGCGCGGTATACCCTCGACCATGGGCATGTGATAAAGTGCTCACCGCTGTCATCATGAAGCAACGCCCGGACGGCGGGGGTCGAGCCGCCCGCCGGAACCGTCAATGTGTGCGGAAATGGCTTGCCAGTCCGCGCACAAAATGGCAACGTCGGAGACATTTTCGAGGCCTCTCGCCGCCCGCTTCGGGCGCAACCAACATCATGTTCGACCCCACCGAACACCCGCATCGCCGCTACAACCCGCTGCAGGACAGCTGGGTTCTGGTCTCCCCATCGCGCCCGACGCCCTGGCAAGCCAGCAGGAAAACGTCGACGACACGCCCCGTCCCAGCCATGACCCGAGCTGCTACCTGTGCCCGGGCAACACGCGCATCGGTGGCGAGGTCAACCCTGACTACACGCAGCCCTACGTCTTTCCCAACGACTTCCCAGCGCTGCTGCCCGACAGCCCGAATACCGGTCCGACGATCCGCTCCTGAAGAGCATGGCGGTGCGGGGAACCGCGCGCGTCATCTGCTTCTCGCCCGATCACGGCAAGACGCTGCCAGAGCTTCCGCCTGCCGTCATCGAGACCATCATCGCCACCTGGATCCAGCGAGTACCGTGAACTGGGCGAACGTTGGCGCTGGGTGCAGATCTTCGAGAACAAGGGCGCTGCCATGGGCTGCTCCAACCCGCACCCGCATGGTCAGGGTCTGGGCCAGCGACTTCCTGCTCCAACGAGGTGGCTCGTGCGGATGAATCCCAGCGCGCTGCTTCCAGGAAAAACGGCCGCAGCCTGCTGCTCGACTATGTCGAACGCGAGCTGCAGGAGCGCAGCCGCATCGTGGTCGAGGGCGAGCACTGGCTGGCCGTGGTGCCCTACTGGGCGGTCTGGCCCTTCGAGACCCTGCTGATGCCCAGGCCGCACTGCCCCCGGCTGATGGACGCCACGCCCGAACAGCAGAAAGATCTCGCCATCGTGCTGAAGAAGCTCACCAGTCGCTACGACAACCTTTTTCACACGAGCTTCCCGTACTCGATGGGCTGGCACGGTGCACCGTTCGGCCAGGGAGGACACGGCACACTGGCGAGTGTCATGCATTTCTACCCGCCGCTGCTGCGCTCGGCCACGGTGAAGAAATTCACGGTGGGCTACGAAATGCTGGCCAGTCCCAGCGCGACCTCACCGCCGAACAGGCGGCCAGGCGACTGCGCGCCCTGCCCGAGGTCCATTACGCGAGGCAGCCGGCCGCTGACCTTTTCCGGCGTCGCTGCCTGGCCATCCGCCCATCATCGACGCCGGTTTGCCCTCATTTCCGGGCAACATTCCTGACGCTTTCATCGCAAGCATCCCGCAAGACGCGACTGGTTCATCCCGGCAAACGCCAGACACGCCGGGCATGCCCCCGCATCCAACCTCGCTTCCGATCAGTGAGCACCTGCCAGCCCTCCGCCCACGCCATCAAGGACACTACCGCCCTGCTGAAGCAGGAACTGGACGCCACGGCCACCCACGTCATCCGTGCGCCAGGCCGTGTCAACCTGATCGGCGAGCACACCGACTACAACGACGGTTTCGTGCTGCCCTGCGCCATCGACTTCGCCACCGAAGTTGCCATCGCGCCGCGCACCGACAATCGCATCCGGGTTGTGGCCGCCGACTATGACAACCAGCGTGACGAGTTCGCCGCTGACGCACGTCCTCAACACAGTGACAAGGGGCTGGGCCAGCTACATCCGTGGCGTCGTCGATGTCTTCATCCAGCGTTTCGGTCCAGCTGCCCTCACGGGCTGGACACTAGTGGTCAGCGGCAACGTGCCGCAGTGCGAGCCTCAGCTCGTCGGCAGCCCTGGAAGTGGCCGTGGGCGAGGCACTGCAGACCGCCTCGGGCTCGATGCCAGCCTGCGCGACATCGCGCTGTTGGGCCAACAGGCCGAGAACGAGTTCGTCGGCTGCCGTTGCGGCATCATGGATCAGTTCATCTCGGCACTCGGCAGGACGGGCGTGCACTGCTCATCGACTGCCGCAGCCTGGAGACCGAGACGGCCGCCATCCCCGACGAGCTGCGGGTCATGATCATCGACTCGAAGGTGCAGCGCGGGCTGGTGGGCAGTGAATACAACACCCGCCGCGAGCAGTGCGAAGCCGCCGCTGCCCACTTCGGCGTCAAGGCACTGCGTGATGTCGACCTGGCCCAGCTGCAGGCTGCCCGCAATGAGCTGGACCCGCTCGTCTACCGGCGTGCCCACCATGTCATCACGGAAAACGCCCGCACGCTGGCAGCCGCCCAGGCGCTGCGTGCCCATGATGTCGAACGGCTCAGCACCCTGATGGCTGAAAGCCATGCCTCGATGCGCGATGACTTCGCCATCACCGTCCCCCCCATCGATTCCCTGGTGGAGATCATCTCTGCCGTCATCGGCAAGCGGGGCGGCGTGCGGATGACCGGTGGCGGCTTCGGCGGCTGCGTGGTGGCGTTGGTTCCGGATTCACTGGTCGATGAGGTGACGCAGGCCGTTCAGCGCGACTACCCGGCGCGCAGCGGTGGGCTCGTTGCTGCAGATCCACCTGTGCCGTGCCCGCGAAGGCGCACACGTGCTCTGAACAGGCGGGAAGGGGCCCCTATCCGGCCCCCAGGGGTCTGACGGCTGCCGCCATTCCGAGACCGTACTCCGGTACAGGGTCGGGCGGACAGCCTCCATGGTGTACCCTGATACGCTTTCGGATCCTCTTCTCCCCCGAACACCATGAAAGAAGCGCTGACCTCCACCGGACTGACCCTGCGCAACCGCCGCGGTATCACCATCGGCCTGCATCCGCTGGGCGCCACCTGGACATCGTGCCGGCTACCGCTGCCCGACCAGGTGCGTGAAGTGCTGCTGGGTAGCCGCGACGTGGTGTCCATGCTGCTGGAAGGCGGCAGCTATCTGGGCGCCAGCGTTGGCCGCTATGCCGGGCGCGAGTGCCCAGGCACGTTTTGGCGACCACGTGCTGGATGCCAACCAACCGCCCCACATCCTGCATGGGGGCCGGCAGGGACTGGCCCGCCAGCTGTGGACGCTGGATTCGGCCGATGCACACCAGGCCACGTTCCGGATCTTCAGCCCGGCTGGCGACCAGGGCTTTTCGGGCACTCTGAACGCCACCGCCCAGTACCGGCTGGATGATGACGATTCCTGACGATCGTCTACTCCGCCACCACGGACGCACCCGCCCTGCAACTACCAACCACGCCTATTTCAACCTGAACGGCGGCGATGGTGATGACGGTCTGGCCCAGGTGCTGCAGATTCACGCCGACCGCTACCAGCAGGTGGGCACGGACGGCATTCCCGATGCCGCCCCTCGTGCAGTTGAAGGCACCGGCTCGATTTCCGCCAGCCCAAGCGGCTGGATGCCGACTTCCTGCGCGATGTCGACCAGCAGAAGGTCAGGGTTGCGACCACAGCTTCCTGCTGGGTGAAGCCCCTCGGACGCCTCAACCGGCGCTGCCCTGCAGCTGGCCGCTGAACTGTAGCTCGGCCGACGGTCGCGTCAGCCTGCAGGTCCACACCGATCAGCCCGCCCTGCACCTGTACACAGGGTCGGTACCTGGGCGGCACCGAAAAGCGCGACGGCAGCCACTATGCCGATCTGGCCGGCGTGGCCCTGGAAAAGCCAGTTCCCACCGGACAGCCCCAGCCACGGCCGGGCCATCCTGCTGCCCGGGCAGACCTACCGGCGCACCACGCGTTTCGACTTCCGCTTCTGAACTTCGCGGATCTGGGTCAGACCGGCGCGGGGTACTCCACCGACTCGATCAGCAGCTCCATCCGCCCTGCGGGTCATCAGCGACACTTCATCCCCCTCACGCGCCTTGATCAGCGCAGCGCCACCGGCGAGATCCAGCTGATCTTGCCGGCCAGGGGATCCGTCTCGTCCACGCCAACGATCTGCACCCGACGCTCAGTGCCGTCAGGCTCACTGTAGGTGACGGTGGCCCCGAAGAACACCTGGTCATTGCCATGGTGTGCCGAGGGCTCGACCACTTCGGCACGGTCGATGCGGCGGATCAGGAAGCGGATGCGCCGGTCGATCTCACGCAGCCGCTTCTTGCCGTACAGATAGTCGCCGTTCTCGGAACGGTCGCCGTTGGAAGCAGCCCACGACACCACCCTGCACACTTCCGGCCGCTCCACGTCCAGCGGGTGGCTCAGCTCGTCGCGCAGCGCCCTGATAGCCTGCGCGGGTGATGTAGTTCTTGCCGCCCGGGACCTTCAGCTGTTCCGGCTCCAGGTCGTCGTCGTCATCGGCGTCGTCGTTCTCGCGCACGAAAGCCTTGTTCATGGCTGTTACCCGGCCACTGCCATTTCCTCGATCAGCACCGAACCGCAGGTCTTGGTGCCACGGGTGAGTTCATCGTTGCCCACCGCGACGATGCCGCGGTATGTCGGCCAGATTGCCAGCAATGGTGATTTCCTCGACCGGATACTGGATCTCGCCGTTTTCCACCCAGAAACCGCTGGCGCCTCGCGAGTAGTCACCCGTGACGTAATTGACGCCCTGCCCCATCACCTCGGTCACCAGCAGGCCGGTGCCCATCTTCTTCAGCATGCGGGCGAAGTTGTCGCCGCGCGAAGTGAGCCGGCTGGACAGGCGCAGGTTGTGCGAGCCGCCAGCATTGCCGGTGGTCTGCATGCCCAGCTTGCGCGCGCTGTAGGGAGGACAGGAAGTAGCCCTTGAGCCGACCGCCCTTCACCACATCACGGGCGGCCGTGGCCACGCCCTCGTCGTCGAAGGGGCCGGGCCCATCGCACCGGGGATGAACGGATCTTCCACGATGTCGATGTGGTTGGGGAAGATGCGCTTGCCCAGCGAATCCACCAGGAACGATGCCTGCCGGTACAGTGCCGAGCCGCTGAGCGCCTGCACCAGACTGCCCAGCAGCCCCAGCGCCAGCGGTGCCTCGAACAGCACCGGCACCTTGCGGGTGCTGAGCTTGCGATGCGCCCAGTCTGGACAGGGCGCGCTCGACCGCATAGCGACCCAGGGCCTCGGGCGAGGCCAGATCGGCCGGCGAACGGGCGGACGAATACCAGCCGTCACGCTGCATGTCACGTCCCCGACGGGCGATGGGCCCGACCGACAGCGTGTGGCGGCTGTGCGCGAAACCGTCGCAGAAACCCAGCGAGTTGGCCGACAGGGAAGTGGCCATGGCCCACCGAGACGGAAGCGCCATCGCTGTTGGCGATCTGCGGGCTGACCGCGAAGCTGGCCGCCCTCGATCTCGCGCGCCAGCTCGATGGCCTGTGGCACGGAGATATGCCAGGGGCTGGAACAGCGCCAGACCCGACACGTCGTTTTCACCGCGTGCCGAGCGGCGCTCGTCGGGCAGACCGGCAAACGGATCCTCGCCCGTGATGGAGGCAATGTCGTAGGCCGCCCGTACCGTGCGCGCCAGCGCCTGCGAGCTGAAATCGCTGGTGCTGGCGTGACCACGCCGCTGCCCCACATAGACCGACACCCCAGCCCCTTGTCGCGGGTCTGCTCGATGGTCTCGACCTTGCCCTTGCGCACCGTCAGCGCCAGTCCCGAGTTCCGACACCTCGGCCACCACGGCCGTGGCCCCCGAGTGCCTTCGCCTGACGCATGGTCTCTTCGACCAGTTCCTGAAAAATCCTCACGCCGGTAGTCGAACAGCGGGCGTTCGCCATCCTCGCCTTCCAGATACTGGGCCGGCAGATGCCCGGCACGGGCACGGAGACGGCGCACGGGCTGGCGCGACGAAGCTCTGGCAGCCCCGGCTGCCTGGGCGGAAGAGGACTTTCTCATGGAAAATGGACAAGGGTAAATATTGGGAAAAACCTGACAAGTATCATATAGCACTCGACCATCCATCTTCCACCCGAGCGCTCATGCAACCACGGCAGCCGCCACGCCGACGCCCCGACACCGCTCCGGACGCCACACCGTCCGCGGACGACGCCCCATCAGCAAGACCCGCAGGAAGCAGCAGATGCACGCACTGCAGGCGCTGGGCGAGCGGCTGGTGAAACTGCCGGCCCAGCAGCTGGCTCGCGTGCCGATGCCCGAAGACCTGGCCCAGGCCGTTCACGAGGCCCGGCGCACGAAAAGTCACGAGGCCTGCGGCGCCGGATGCAGTACGTCGGCAAGCTGATGCGCAGCGTGGACGCCAGTGCCATCGAGCAGGCCCTGGCCGTGGACGAGGAACGTCACCAGGGCGCCGTGCACCCTGATGCACCGCGCCGAACGCTGGCGCGATGGCCTGCTGGACGAGCCTCTCGCTCACCGACTTCATCGACGAGCACCCGGCTGCGGCCCAGCTGGGACTGCCCGCGCTGCTGGCCCAGGCACGGCGCGAGAAGACTGCCGGCAAGCCGCCCGTCAGCAGCGCAGCTCTACCGCCTGCTGCACGAAACCCTGGTCGAGACTGGCGGCCTGCCGCAGCCCGCAGGCTGACGACGAGCCCGCCTGATCCCGGACGGGTTTCACCAGCCCGTCATCGGCCTCAGACCAGCATGCTCCCCACCTGCCCGCCTCCCCCGACGGTTTCCGGGCAGCCCCAACAACGACTCTTCCGGTCCCCACCATGTCCACCTCCATCCAAGACACCGCGCCCCTGAAGATCGGTCTCGTCTCGATCGGTGATCGTGCCAGCAGTGGCACCTATCAGGGACCTCGGCATCCCGGCCATGGCCGACTGGCTGGATAGGGCGCTCACCTCGACCTGGCTGGGCAGCAGCCGACTGATTCCGGACGAGCGGGAGGCCATCAGCCCAGACCCTGTGCGAACTGGCCGACGACGTGGGCTGCCACCTGATCCTCACCACGGCGGCACCGGCCCGGCTCCCCGCGATGTCACGCCTGAGGCCACCCTGGCCGTGGCCGACCGCGAACTGCCCGGATTTGGCGAGCAGATGCGCGCCATCAGCCTGAACTTCGTGCCCACCGCCATCCTGTCGCGGCGGACCGCCGTCATCCGGGGCACACGCTCATCATCAACCTGCCTGGGCAGCCCAAGTCCATCCGCGAGATCCTGGAAGGCGTGCGCGATCCGGAAAGCGGCGAGATCCGCATCCCCGGCATCTTCGCCGCCGTCCCCTACGCCTGGACCTGATCGGCGCCCCCTACATCGAGACCGATCCGGACGTCTGCCGCGCCTTCCGGCCCAAGTCGGCGGTGCGTCCTGCCCTGCGCCCGCAGCGCTCAGACCGAGCGCCGCATGGATGCCGCCGCCACCCTGCCCACGGCCGAGCCTTCCCTGCCTGCGCACCCGCCCGGCACCCTCCCGGCTGAGCCGATGACCGCAGCCTCCGATGCCGATCCTGTGCAGGCATCCGAGTCCCCGGACAGCACCGATCCGACGGCCATGCACGCCGATACCGGTCCCGGCGACGAGGCCGGCACCATGGACAATCTCGAACCCATGCGCAGCACGGAAGACGTGCCCGATGAGGCACCGCGCCCGCCGTGACGGCGACGGAGGAGGCTCCGCAGCCCCTGCCCGGCCCCTGCCCGGCGGCCGCATCGAGCCCACCATCGGTACCGCGGCCAACGCGCCTCACCCCACCGGCCAGCCCATCCAGCAACCCATTCCCGACGACTCCAGCCTGCCCGGACTGGGCTGATCAGCTGCGCCCCCTGAAGGCCCGCCCGGCACCCAAGACCGGGCGAGCGGTGCTCGCCTCAGGGCGGACCTCGACGCTCGACCTCCCTGGCACCCCGACGCCTAGGCCCGCCGGCAGCCCATCACCCCGGAATCTGCCGGATCGCATTGCGCAGCTGTCCAGGACCTCGGCCGACGGCACCTCCAGCACCAGCGTGAAGCGTGCCAGCTCCTTCACCGTCTGGCTCTGCACCGACAGCAGCGGGCACTGCTCACGCGCCAGCATGTCAGGACGTCGCGCAACAGGCCCGAACGCGCCTCGGCCGTCACCACCACCCCGGCCGAATAGCGCCGGGGCTTGAGCTGCCCGCCCTTGGTCTTCACGGGTTTCTGCCAGTCGTCTCCCCATGAGACCGCCAGTTCACGCTCGGGCGCCCGCTCGCGCAACGCCGCCAGCGCCGGACATCCTTGCGATGCACCGACACCCCACGTCCCCGGGTCACAAAGCCACTGATCTCGTCGGGCGGAACCGGATGGCAGCAACCGGCCAGATGGGTCATCAGGAAGTCCACCCCCATCACCAGCACGGCATTCGCCCCGGGCGCCGCCGACTTGCGCATCTCCGGCGCCGCTGGCGGGGCCGGCGTGGGGGGTGGCAGCACCACCGGCTCATTGCGGATCGCCGCCTCCAGCGCCCGTGCTCCCACCTCCTCGCGCGCCACGGCCGCAAACAGCGCCTGCGTCGACGGATACTTCAGCCGCTCGGCCAGCACCTCAGCGACTGCCCCGTGCGTCCCTCACGGGCCAGCGCCTTCTCCACCCGCTCGCGCCCGGCCAGCTGCTCTTCACCACGCGCCTGCGCGTTGAACCACTGCCGGACCTTCTGCCGGGCCCGGTTGCTACGCACAAAGCCCAGTGACGGGTTCAGCCAGTCACGTGAAGGCCCTGGCTCGTCCATGCCCACCCGGGCCTGGACGATCTCCACCACCTGTCCGATTGGCCAGCGGCGTGTTCAGCGGCAGCATCCGCCCGTCCACCCGAGCTCCCCGGCAGCGATGCCCCAGCGACGTGTGCACGTGATAGGCAAAATCCACGGCCGTGGAACCCATCGGCAGCTCGATCACCCGTCCCTGCGGCGTCATCGCAAAGATCACGGAATCATCAGCCGTACTGGTTTCCTCGCCCGCAATCCGCTCGCCCTGGTCATGCTGCCAGGCCAGCAGCTGCCGCAGCCACGAGATGCGCGCCTGCCCGTCAGCGACGGCACCACCACCTTGCCGCCCCCAGGGGCGCTCTTTTCCTTGTAGCGCCAGTGCGCCGCCAAGCCGTACTCGGCGGCCTCGTGCATCGCCCGCGTGCGGATCTGCACCTCCATCGGCCGGCCATCATCGGCCATCACTACCGTGTGCAGCGACTGGTAGCCATTGGGTTTCGGATCGGCGATGTAATCGTCCAGCTCGTCCATCTCCGGCACCCAGCGCTGATGCACCAGGTCCAGCGTCGCATAACGGTCGGCCAGCGTCTCCACCATCACCCGCAGCGCCCGCAGGTCATGCAGCTTGTCCAGGCTCAGATGCTGGCCCGCAGCTTGTTGTGGATACTGTGCAGGTGCTTCGAGCGCCCCTTCACCTGTGCCTGGATGCCGTGCTCGGCCAGCAGCGCCGACAGCTCCGCCGTCGCATTGGCCACGAAGGCATCCCGCTCCGGACGCTTGCTGTCCAGCGCCCGGGCCAGCTCCCGATAGCGCGCCGGCTCCAGGCAGCGGAAGGCCAGATCCTCCATCTCCCACTTGATGCGGTAGAGCCCCAGACGGTTGGCCAGCGGCGCCGGCACCTGCATCGCCTCCTGCGCCAGCCCCTGCACATCGGCGTCCGACACCGGAGCCACCGGCACGCCCGGCTCGACAAAGCCCCTCGGCCAGAGACGATCCCTGGCCCTCGGCATCATCTCCGGCCCCCGATGCGCCGCGACATGGCGCAACGACTGCAGAACCGATGCCAGCCGCACCATCACCACCCGCACGTCCCGCGCCATGGCCAGCGTCATGCGACGCAACACCTCCGGCTGCGACTGTCCCCGGCGCCCCCTGGCTGCCGATCAGGGCCGAGAACGACAGGGGACATCAGACGCTGGCAGTTGGCCAGCAGCGTGCCCAGTGAGCGCCCAGCTCCTCGCCCAGCTGCACATCCAGTTCCGCCTGATCCGGCCGGGGATCACTGCACACCAGCAGCCCGAGCACCCGGGTGATCGGGTCCGCCCCTGAAGCTCCAGGGACCGCCGCCAGCCCCCGCCCATGTGTCAGCCTCGGCTCGCCCAGCACGCCGTGACCGCTCACCCGCCATGGACCCTCACCATGCGCGGCCAGCCAGTCGAGGGCCCATGCCAGCATCTCCTGAGAAGTGCCCAGGATCGGCGCAGGCACGGCTGCGCCCTCCGCCGCATCGCCCTGCCGCCCTGTTTCCTCAGCTGCCATCACGATCCCCTCATCCAGCATCTTCAACGGAGATGTTACGTCATCACACAGGGAATCCGACGACATCCGGCCACCGGGAAAGCCCCGACAGAGCCCTCCGCCCGCACGCACATGGCGGATGCACGACATGCCAACCTGGCACAACCCGGTAACCAGCCTCTGCATCACGCAAAGTTTGTCACATCCGCTGACAGGAGACGTCAGGCAGAACCTGTTGCGCTAACAACACAGTGCAACAAATATCATTCCGCCAACATTGGGGTGGACAAAAGCGTGCAGTATGTCCTAGGGGCTTTTTCTTTCTGATGGAATACCCGACACCTAGACGACCACCCCATCCGTCCAGCGAGCAACAAGCACCTTGCGATCGTGGAACTCTCGCCCGAGCATGCCATCGGGCTGCAGAACTCCCCGCTGGCGAGAGACGCCCTGCTGATCCAAGGTATCAAGAAAGCCATCGTCAAGCTGCACAGCACCGAAGTCGACGTCATCGTGCTCGACTTCGGCACGCACGATAGCTTTAGCCGAAAGCCAACTCCCCCGTGGACGCCTGTCGCCAACTGACCGCGGCCAGCCCCAACGCCAAGATCATCGCCATCGGTGCCACCGACGACTATCTGGCCGGCCAGCTGCTGCTGCCCAACGTCTACGACGTACTGGCTACCCGTCCGACACCGGGTCCTGCCCTATGCCGTGCAGCGCGCCCGCCGCCTGCAGCAGATCCGCCTGCACAACATCAGCCTCACCAAGGTCCGCCCGCTCAACGAGCTGATCCCCGGCCTGATGAGCAGCGATGCCGCCGTGCGCCGCGTCGTCAAAGCGCGCCCGTCGCCTGCTGGGCCACAACCTGCGCATCCTGATCCAGGGCGAGACCGGGCACCGGTCGCAAGACCCTGGCCCACTACTTTGCCCAGTACAACGGCCAGCGCCCGGCACCGACAGTGCCCAGCTGCCGGCCGTGCCGATGCCTCCGATCGTCAGCTGCAACCGCTACACCCGCGGCATCGACATCGAGGTTGCCTTCCGCAAGGCGACCACCGAGTACCAGGGCACCGGCCAGACCCCATCGTCATCCTGGAAAACGTCGAACAGCTCGACCCCACCACGCAGACGGAGCTGCTGTGCCTGATCCACAACAGCGAGACGCGCTGGAAGGACGTCAACACGCTGCCGCAGATCATCAGCATCGCCAGCCCGTCGCTGGGCAACCGCATCGTCGAGGGACAGTTCCGCCGCGACCTGTACGATCGCCTGGGCCAGGTGCATCTGTGCCTGCCGGCCCTACGCCAGCGTGGTGACGACGCCCGTGAACTGGCCCAGTGGCTGCTGAACCAGGCCCACCAGGAGAACCCCGACAAGCCCCGCATGGTGCTCTCGGACGACGCCCTCGTGGCCATCAGCCGCTACACCTGGCACGGCAACATCACCGAGCTGCGCAACGTCATCCAGCAGGCCATGCTCACCACCGACGGCGTCGTCATCCAGGCGTCCGACCTGGCGCTGCCCGCCAACGAGACCCTGCCGCCGGTCACCATCAAGCATGCCCGCGACGAAGCCGAACGCGATGCCATCATGCGCGCCCTGAAGGACGCCAACGACAACATCGCCAAGGCCGCCATCACGCTGGGTGTCAGCCGCCCCACCCTTTACGACCTGTTGGCCAAGCACCATGCGCTGAGAAACGGCAGCGCCCGGGGCTCCGGCCTGCATGTGTCCAGGCCCCCTGAACCGGGTACTGCGGTAAAATGCGGGGTACGGTACACCGTCCCCGCCCGACGGACAGTGCAGCCCGATGGCCGCACCGTTCTGTCGTTTCCGTGCCCGGGTGGTGTTCCTTCGGGCAGTGTCTCACTCCAGAGGTGACTCCTTGGCTGCGCACCCCAAACGGGCCTCCTTCAGCGCCCGACATCTGCTGGGCCCCACGCTCCTGCTGCTGTCCGCCTCCGCCACCGCTCAGACCGGCGGCCCCATCGGCGGCCCGGTCGGCTGCCCCCACCGGTGCCAATGGCGCCACCGGCGAAGCTACTACCAGGGCAGCCGCGGCGCACTGGCCTCGCCCAACGGCAACTGGTCCTCGGGCCGTGCCGGACGGGGTGCCTACGGCATGGACCGCCGCAACCAGTCCTACAACACCCTACCGGGCCACCGGCTACGAAGTCCAGCCCCAGATCCGCAACGTTCCCGGCCAGGCCCAGCCCAGCGCCGCGCTGCAGAAGAAGGTTCGCCCCGGCCAGGAAGACGCCACCCGGCGCGTGGCCGGCAACACCCGCCGCAGCGTCGACGAACCCATCAACCTGTCCTCACTCACCAAAAAGGTGGCGCGCAAGGAAGTCAGCGCCATCGAGCACTACCGCGACATGGTGCAGCAGGGCATGATGGCCGAGTCCGGCTTCTCCGGGCGTCCCGACTATGGTCGCGCCCAGGCCCTGTACTGCGAAGCCGCCCGCGGTGGCTACCCCGACGCCATGGTGCGCCTGGGCTGGATCTACGAGGAAGGCAAGGGTGTTCCCAAAGAACACCGACATGGCCGCCACGCTCTTCCAGCGCGCAGCCCGCTTCGGCAGCGACATCGCCCAGGACCTCACCCAGCGCTACAAGATGGGCAAGGAAGTGCTGCCCCCTGCGTCAAGGGCAGCATCGTCGAGAAAAGCTCTGCCGAGCGCTCGGCCAGCGTCACCGAACTGGCTGCGCTCAGCAACCACACCGCTCGCAGCCGCAATCCGGTGGCTGGCGCCGCACGTACCAAGATCGTCAACCACGTCATCGCCGAGGCCCGCAGGCTACAAGCTCGATCCTCGCCTGGTGCTGGCCGTGATGTCCACTGAATCCGCATTCAACCCCAACGCCCGTTCCGATCGCAACGCCTTCGGGCTCATGCGAGATCATCCCGGAAACGGCCGAGCGCTTCGGTGTCACCGACATCATGGACCCGGTGCAGAACAGTCCGGGGCGGCATGGCCTACCTGCGCTGGCTGCTCAACTATTACCGGGGTGACGTGAGCCTGGTGCTGGCCGCCTACAACGCCGGCGAAGGCGCCGTCGATCGCTACAACGGCGTGCCGCCCTATGCCGAGACGCTGGCCTACGTCCAGCGCATCCGGCCGCCTACCCGTTCGACTTCCACCCCTACGATCCCAGCGCCACGGCCAGCAGCTCGATGTTCAAGGAAAAGGGAAAACCGAAGGACACCACGCTGTCGGCCAACCAGCCGACCTCCGTGACCGCAACGGCTGAACCACAACAGCTGAGATCGTCGGGATCGTTCCAGGGCCCCTGCATGAAGGGGCCTTTCAGACCGCCTGAAGCAACAAGGCCCGCCTCATCGGCGGGCCTTCTCATTCATGACCGGGCCTTGTCACTCACTGGCATGGATCCGAGCCGCGAACGGCCAGGCAATCGACAGACTCACAACGGAAACAGCCGTCCTGAAACGGCCATCGCCCACGCTGTCCGCTTTGCGCGCACCTGACCGGCTACCAGCTACCAGCTACCAGCTACCAAGTCCATCGTCACCCATCCTGCACCCGGGAATCAACCCGCCGAATCGCCCTTGTCCTCACCATCTGCCGTCGCGCAGACCGCAGGATGCACGGCCGGCGCTGAAGCATCAGGGGGCGTGGACATCAACGGTTTCGGATCCACCAGTCCCAGCAGACTGCCCCCCGCCGTCGTGCCGGTTCCCTGACCCACAGTCCCTCCCGACGACAGGTTGGGCGCAGCACCTGCCGACGCCTGGCCCAGACCCCAGCGAACCGGCCCCTTCTCCGGCATGAAATAGGAAGGATCATGCCGCTGCGGCGCAGGCCCCGTATTGCTCTGCACCGGCGTGCGTTGGGGTACCGGACGCAGCGTGCCGGCGCCCAGCGTGCTCCCCTGGCCCATGGGCACATTCGACTTCACGGCAGCCATCAGCAGGGGTGAGCGCCGTGCAGGCGACATCATCCGCGTCGTGGCCACCACCTTCACCGGAATGCGTCCCTGCAGGTAATACAGGCAGTTGCCGCTTCCAGCTCCCCTGGGCCACCAGGCCCGCCACTGAATCACAGCCGTGCAGCGTGCGCATGGCCTTCAGGAACAAGGTGAGATACCCCGGTACCCGCAGCGGCACCCCGTGGGTCACCTCCAGCCGCAGCATGTTGGCATCGGCCAGCGTCTGACCGGAACTGCGCCCGATCGGCTCATTCCCGCGATAGCCCGACGTGCCACTGGCCGGCGTCGTCTTCTCCGCCGGTTGTCCAAATTGTCGTTCGGAATCTCGTCCTGACCGGCAATCCTCTCACCGAACGGATCCAGCGCCGGCCCCGCCCAGTCCGAAAAACTCTCCAGCGTCGGAGACAGCTGCTTCACGCTCGATCCACTGGGCAGCGACCGCCCGTCACATGCAGCCGCGCCTGCTGCTCCTTCAGCATCTTCTCGGTCATGCTGCCTGCCCCATACAGCCACGGCACCAGCCCGGTGGCCAGCCCTTCAGGGATCGCCTCCTCGCCTGCATGCTCGACCGCGCCCGCCCGTGCCGCCTCCTGCAGCGCATATCCCACCGACTGGCGCGCATGAAAGACCAGCACCATCTGCACGACGGCCATGCCGACCAGCAGCAGCGCCGGAACAGCCACCACCAGCTCCACCATCGACACGCCACGCTGCCGATCTCCCAGCAGCCTTCCATCACGGAAATGAGGAACGGAGGAAGACGCGGATACTGCCATGAGAATCGTTCATGATGATTTCACGCAGGGGTTCCGACGAGGCACGTGCACAGCCGGCGCCTCATCCAGATACTCGATCACCGGCCTTGCGGCGGGGCCCTGCCGGAACCTTGGTCTGTCACACCTTCCGGCAGTCTCCCCTCGGCTGCGATGGGCGTTTCCGCGCCCCCAGCCGAATACGGCCCGGACGCAGACTGTGCCCCGGAACCTGGCTGTACCGGATAGCCGATCAGCATCGCAGGCGGCGACGAACTCTTCGGCCGGTATGAATCCCTTGCCACCTTCTGCATCGGCATCTGCCCGACCGGATCGTTCGACACCCTCCCATCGCGAGTGACATGTGCAGTCCGATTCTCCCGAACCGTTCGTGCATCCATGTCCACGGACAGCACATCCGGCCCCACTGCGTCTACATCCCGAGAAAAGGCATGCTCACGAGAAGTACCAGAACCACCGCGAATGCTGAAAGGCACGCCAGGACTGGCCGGAACGCCGCCCAGCATCTGCTGGATCCGATCCACCTGGGCCAGCACACTGTCCACCAGCAGGGGCTTCGGCCTGCTCGGTCAGAGCCCGCCGCTTCGCGTACGGCCGGACTCCTGCTGCAGCAACGCAATATGGTCCAGCGATGCCTGCGTCTGCGCCACCGACAGCGTGAGCAGGTTGACCATGCCCTTCAGGCGCAACGCCTGTTGCTGCACCTCCGGCTCGGGATCACGGCCCACACTCCCCTTCGCTGCACCTGCGCTGGCGCCCCTGAAGAATCCACGCTCTACGCCGCGAGACCCGACACCGACACACCGTCTGTCGCGCCTGCTCCCGATTGGGCCGGGCCATTCACCAGAAGATGACGATAGGCATCCAGCGCCGCTCAGCCGAACCTGCACGCTGGTGGATGTTGCCAACACGCAGCCAGGCCGCATTCCGATATTGCGGTGCCAGTTCGATCAGCGACGAAAAGATGCGCAGCGCCTCGACATCCTCGCCTTTGCGGTAATGCTGCTCCGCTTCATCGTAGAGCTGCTGCAGCATCTGCGCCGACAGCCCGTTCTGGTTCAGCGCCATGCGAGGCATGCCAGTGAGGCCTCCCGTCCCGGCGGCATGTGGCACCGTTCGCCTTGCATTCGTCCCAACCGGCGTACTGGAAGATGCATTGCACTGGGCCCATCCCCCGGCTGAGCCGCCTGGGCAACCGGCATGGAGAGCATGACGGCGCTACACACCAGTGATGACAGCATCAGCCACCTTGCGCCGACCACGGCCCCCTCTCGGCGGCGCAATGCAGCCACACCGATGGACTCCAGTATTTTTCGGGTCGAAGCTTCATGACGTACTCTGAACGACAGTACTTCATGATGGAATGTCCGTGACACGTTTCCAGTGAATGAGATATGCCAGACTCGCGGAATGACATGTTCCAGGTTCACGACATGTCATAATCCAACCAGGGCAGGAATCCGGAGAAAGGCTCGGCCACATGACATGAATGAATGGCCACCCGTGGCTTCACTTTGCTGCTCTGCACGTGCCGCCCTCCTGACTGAAGATGTCAGCATCCGGCACCAGTTGCAGTCGCATTCCCGGGTGAATATCCAGCCGGGAGACCTCACCTTCCCGAAGCTCCAGCACCGCACGGGCACGGCGACAGATCCGCATCCCGAAGCGCGGCAGACGACAGCAGCACAACACCGTCTGATCACGGTCCAGAAACACGATATCCAGCGCATGCGCCATGCCAATCCCATGGACGGCATTCGTCTTCGGAAAGAACATGCCGGCGCCGTGCCTCGGCTCCGGATGCGCAATCAGTCCACGAGCCCGCTGCCACCAGGTACGTGCATGGTGCACGTGGATGCGCACGAGATCCGTGTCGAATTCGGCATGGGCGTTCATCAGAATAGGCCTCCTTCCATAATCCGGATGGCGATCGGGAAGAACACGATGATGAAGGTGCACGGGAATATGCAGATCATCAGCGGAAACAGCATCTTGACCGGCGCCTTCAGCGCCACTGGCCTCAGCCTGCATGAAGCGTTCGTTGCGTCGCTGATCGGCCTGGGCACGCAGAATCGGCCCCAGGCTGGAGCCCTGCTTCTCGGCCGTCAGGGATGGCGGCTACCCAGTTGGAAATGGCCGGAATGCGCAACCGTTCGGCCAGTGCCCGCAACGATTCAGCCCGGGTTCGACCCGCACGGATGTCACGCAGCACGCGACGCAACTCCTCGGACATCGGCCCGGCTGGCCCCTTGTCCACCGCATGCTGCAACGCCCCCCGTCATGTTGGAGCCCGCCTCGATGGCCAGCGTGATGATGTCCAGGTAGAAGGCAGTGCCTTGGCAATCCGCCGAGTACGGCGTGCCCCAGGTCACGCAGCCAGCTCATCGGCAGAAAGGCGCCCACCACGAGGGCCAGCACACGCCACGGCAGGCTGGGCAGCCCATGCGGCAGCCACGCCAGCACCAGCAGCGCCAGGGCCAGCAGCGCGCCCAGCACCTGACCGGCCGCGAACTGCTCGGGCGTCAGCGCAAACTCCAGACCTCCGCGGCGCAACTGCTCATGCAGTCGTCGTCGCATCGTCGGCGACACCAGCGGCGTCACCCAGAACGTCGTCGCATGTCCCAGCCAGCCCAGTAGCGCCCAGTAGCGTGGCGGATCATCCTGATACTCGTTCTTCTGCTGCTTCGGAACCTCGGCTGCGCACGTGATCCCGCCAGCATGAAGAGCCATATGCACAACACCAATGCCCCGACGGCCACGAAGGCAGCGCCGATGAAATCCAGCCGTTCATGATCTTCCCTCACTCCAGATATCGATGGCCATGATGCGGCGGATGAAAGAGCAGCCCACGATTTCAGCACGGCCACCACGCTGCACACGATCCAGCCCCTGCCAGCTGTGCAGCAGCGGCGCCATGGCCGTGGGCTCGATGGCAAACAGCGCAGCCCCACGCCCAGGGGCAGCAGCACCATCACCCAGCCCTGCATCCGGCCCTGCGCGGTCAGCGCCAGTGATCTTGTCCTCCAGCGCCATCTTCTTGCGGATGGTGTCGGCCAGCCGCTCCAGCGTCTCAGCCAGGTTGCCGCCGCTTTCATTGGCAATGCGCACAGCGGCCCCGAACAGTCGCGGGTCATCACATCCCATGCGGCGTTCCAGGTTCAGCAGCGCATCGTCCAGTGTCACCCCCAGCCGCAGCTCCCTTAGCATCAGCTCGAACTCCTGACCACCGGGTGCGGGCAGCTCGCTGGCCATCTGCCGCAGCGCCAGCGTCATGCTGGCCCCCGCGCGCACCGCGCCGGCAATCAGCATCATGGCGTCGGGCGGTTGCCGGGCAAACAGCTTGCGCCGCTGCGCACCCAGGTGACGGATGAGCAGGCTGGGCAACGCCCCCAGTGCGACAATGGCCGCCACCACCAGGAAGAGCGAGCCCGTCAGCAGCCAGATGAAGCCGCAGGCCAGCGCGCACAGCAGCAGGTTGGCGCGAAACAGCCGGTCCACGTCGACAAACAGCAGCAGGTCCTTCATGCCGTGTCCAACGCGACCGCTGAAATGCCGTCGATAGCCCTCGCCGGCCTTCACGGCACCCGCATCAGCACCAGCACCGCCATCACCACCGCCACGCCCAGCGACGGTGCCGCCACCCAGAACCAGCCATCGAATCCGGTCGAAGCATTCATCATTGTGTGCCCCTTGCGTCTGGCCGCTCACGCGGTCACCGCGTCGTCCTCGAAGATGCTGAAATCCACGGACACCCCTCGATCACGCAGCGCCTCGTAGAACGAAGGCACCTCATCGCAGGCCCGGAAACGTCCCTGTACACGGCTGTTCTTCAGCCCGGTCTGCTCATAGCGGAAGATCTCGTGGCTCTGGATCTTGCCGCTTTCCACTACACACCTCGGTGATCGACGTGATGCGGCGAGACCCGTCCGGAAAGCGCGCCTGGTGGATGATCAGGTCCACGGCACTGGCAATCTGCTCGCGCAGCGCCGCCAGTGGCAGCTCCACTCCAGCCATCAGCATCAGCACCTCCAGCCGCGACAGCACGTCGCGCGGCGTGTTGGCGTGAACCGTCGTCATCGAGCCCTCATGACCGGTATTCATCGCCTGCAGCATGTCGAGCGCCTCGCCGCCCCGGCATTCACCCACGATGATGCGATCGGGCCGCATGCGCAGCGCGTTTCTTGACCAGATCCCGAATGGTGATGGCCCCGCGCCCCTCGGCATTGGGGGGCCGCGATTCAAGCGACACCAGGTGTGGATGCATCAGCTTCAACTCGGCCGCATCCTCGATCGTGATCAGCCGCTCACCCACCGGAATCAGGTTCGACAGCACGTTCAGCAGTGTGGTCTTGCCCGAGCCTGTGCCGCCCGAGACGATGATGCTCTTATGCTGCTCACACAGATGCGCAGGAATTCCATCATCGCCGGCGAGGGCGCTCTGGTTAGCCACCAGCGTATCGGGCGTCATCACCGTGCGGTTGAAGCGCCGGATGGTGATGGTGGGCCCTTTCAGCGCCACCGGCGGAATGATGGCGTTGACCCGCGAACCATCGGGCAGACGCGCATCCACCAGCGGCGAGGACTCATCGATGCGCCGGCCCAGCGGCGCCACGATGCGCTCGATCACGTTGCGGATGGCATCATCGTCCGAGAACGCCAGCGGCACCTGCTGCAGCTTGCCCTTGCGCTCCACGAAGATGTCGGTGGCACTGTTGACCATGATCTCACTGATCAGCGGGATCGGTCATCAGCCGCTCCAGCGGCCCCAGGCCCACGGCCTCATCTACGCTGTCCTGCACCAGCAGGTCGCGGTCGATGTCGGGTGGCAGGTTCTGCATGCCGGCCACGATCCGCTCCACCGCCGAACGCACCTCGGCCTTCACCTCGTCGGCCGAGAACTGGGTGAGGTTGCTGCGCCGCAGATCGATCACCTCCAGCAGCTGCCGTTGCACCAGGCGCCGCCAGCCAGCGCCTGCTCTGCTCCTGAGCGGCCCGCGCATAGTCGGCCAGACGGACGTGGTCGATGCTGTCGTCGGCACCGCGCGAGCCGGCATCAGCAGCAGCGCCCATGGACACGACCTTGCCGCCGTCCCTGACGCCAGCACCACCGGGCGCTTCACCTTTCTCATCAGCGCCACCTGCTCCGCGTCTGATGGCGTCGGGGCGCTCACCGGAATCGCCGTGTTCACCCGAATCTCTCGTTCACCGGCAGCAAGGCTTGCGCCCAGAGAGCCAAGACACGGCCATGCCCGTTCAGGATGCCGTCATCATGGCGACCGTGTTCTGCCGCCTGCATTGCGTCGTTCACCGGCGTGGCCAAGGCTCTTCCTGAGATGCCCTGCCCCGACTGACCATCACCGTGATCGAAAGCCCCCGTCATCCGATCGACGGCTCACCGCATTCCAACAATGCCACAACCCCGGTCGCGGCATGATCCCTTCGGGCGCAATCTTCTGCGCTGCGCGTGCCTCCGTTCCTTCGACATCCGTCTCCAGCCCGTCGTCATCCAGCAGCGCCGAACGCCCCGATGCGGGAAGCCGTAGCCCGCTTCCCTGCACGCGCAGCCGATAGCCAGCCACCACGATCTCGTCCCGTTCGGACAGCGGACCGTACTCCACCACCCGCTCACCATTGACGCGGGTACCGACGATGGTGCCCAGGTCCACCAGCTTCACGCCACGGCCAATGCGTTTGCAGCTCGGCATGTACGCGCGCCACGCGCCAGCCGCCCAGCTGCACCTCGGCCTCCTTGCCCCGGCCGATACGGCACGGCAGGCCCGCCACCGGAACGGTGCGACTTTCCCTGCCCTCTTCCTCGATCACGATTTCCAGCATGTCCGTCACCTGACATTGAAAGGCTTTCATTGCACCGCAAGCGGCTTCCATCGTCGCGGCATCCTTGCCGCCTGCCATCGATCGGCCCTAGTCCATCCCGGCGACCATGGCGGATGGGCGCTGCGACGCCCAGGCTCAATCCAGCATGTCGAACTGCTTCTGAGCGCATCGGCCCGCTGCTGCAGAGCCTGAACACGAGGATCCACGGCAGGCGACGAACCCTGCTCGCTGAGGCGCGGCGTGATCAGCACCACCATCTCGGATTCACGCTGGCGGAAACGCTTGGAGCGGAACAGATGGCCCAGGATGGGCAGGTCACCCAGACCCGGAATCTTGGTGATGGCGCCCGACATCTCGTTGCGCACCATGCCGGCAATCACCAGCGTCTCGCCCGGGCGCAGGTTCACATCCGTGTTGGAACTCTGCTTGCGCAGGCCCGGCACGCCCATGACCGTCACCTCATCGTCAATGGACGAGACCTCGGTATGCAGGCTGGCCGAAATGACGCCCTGGGCATTGACCACCGGCTCCACCTCGAGCGCACCCCATACTCGCTTGAAATCGACGTTGGCCGCACCGTTGGCGCTCAGCACCGGAATGGGCAGCTCACCGCCCGCCACGAAGCGAGCCTTGCCACCGGAGCGGGTGGAGAGACGTGGCTCGGCCAGCACGGCCGCATCACCGTTCTGCACCATCAGGTCGATCATGCTGCTGAGCGAAGAGACCATCGATGCGCTGGTGGCAAAGGGATGAATGCGTGGCGCAACGGCAAAAGCCTCGCGTGGCCGCAGCGCCCCCTTCCGGCAGGAACGCCCCGCTGCGCTTGAAGTCACCGATGACGCCGAAGCTGGGGCCTGACACCGCCCAATCCCCGGCGCCCCCGCCCCTGCCAGCGCACGCCCAGCTGCTTGAGCGCATTGCGGCCGATCTCGATCATCTTCACTTCCAGGTTGATCATCTGCTCATAGCCGCGACGGCTGACCAGACTGATGACCTGCGGGTAGCGCTCGACCAGCTCGGCCGCACGCCAGGCCCCCTTCCTCGGTGGGGTTCTGACCTTCCAGCAGGATCCGGTCGCCCATCGCCCGGGCACGCACCCCGCTGTTCTCGCCCAGCAGCAGGGTTCATGTCCTGCGCCAGCCGCACGCTGTTCGACTCCGTCACCAGGATCTGATACTTGCGAATGCCGCCCCCTTGAGCCACAGGTGCAGCGTCGTCTCGCCCGGCGCTTCCGGAATCAGCAGAAGCTGCCGGTCATCCAGCCAGTTGGCCTGCAGCACGCGCCCCGAGCCCAGTGCAATGCGCAGCACCTGGCCCACTTCCATCAGATGCCCCTGTCCCCAGCGACAGGGTGATCGTTTCGACTTCATCCGCCGCCGTCAAGGTGGACGTCGGACGAAGAACGGATGCCGCAGGGCCACCCTCATTCATGCGCGTGGTCGTGTGTGTGGGCGTTTTTCGTGGACGTACGCGTCACGTCAGGCGCCGCAGCAGCAGGCTTCGACGTGGCCGGCATGATCACGTCTCTGGCTGATGCAATTTCCTGCCGGTTCGCGCTGGAGACGCCTCCCGATGAATTCAGCTCCTTGCGCAGCTGCTGCTGTCGCTCGGCAGCAGCCAGCAGCGCGGCACGTCGGTCAACCACCGGCCGGGCACTCGCCGTCGCAGGCGGCACGACAGGCTGGACTTGCGGTGCCGCATCCTGTTGCATGCCATTTTTCGCATCCCGCCCGGCAGCCACACGCACGGACGGCACACGTTCTTTCGATGCCGATGCCGGGGTCGGGGTTGGCTTCGATGTCGATGTCGATGCCGCTATGGATGCTGCTTTGGATGCCGATACCGGGGTTGCAGTCGCGACACTGGCCAGCAAGGCCTCCAGGGATCCTCCCCTGCAGATCCTTTGCCGCACCTGGAGCAACCGGCAGGGGCATTTCCGGGTTGAACCTGCTTCGTTACACCATGGTTCGATGCAGCCACCGGCACGCCCTGCGCCAGGACCGACTGCATCGACAGCGCCCCCAGCAGTGCCACGCAGATTGTCCTGGGCCAGAAGGATCGGGAGAGAACGAATCAGCCTTCACGGTGCGGCGTTCCCGCAGCGACGAGTTCAAACGAGGATGGAATATGAGAGAACATGGCGTGCTCTGCTTTCACGAGAATTCGGAATGAGGGTTCAGCGATTCGTCAACGAATTGCCAGATTCCTCGGCCTGCACTTGCGCCTGCATCTGAGCCTGGGTCAGCGTCTGTGCCTGTGCCTGTGCCTGTGCCTGTGCCTGTGCCTGTGCCTGAACAGCCATCGTCGGTGTGGCAGGGCTTGGCAGCTCCCGGGCTGCAGGCTGTAGGCCGGCATCCGTCCAATCATTGGCTGGCCCATGCCCCCACGATCATCTGCGGACGACGATCCTGCCGTGCCACCAACTGCGGGGCGCCACCGCCGGACGTGCCGGTTGCGGGAACAGGCTGCGCAGGTCCACAGCCGCGGCGTCCATCGGCATGCCGTCGTCGGGGTTGCGCAGCACGGCTGTCAGCCGGCCGGCACGCTGCGCCACAATGAGACGTTGCGCCTGACTGGGCGTCACTTCCACCGTCACCGACGAGAAGCTTCGAGCGTCGCCGTTGTCATCGGCCCCAGGACGTACCTGGCGACCTGTGGCCATCACCAGCAGGTTCTGCAACAGCGGCACCGTGGCGTCGTGCTCGGCTTCACCATGTCCGCTGGCCGAAGGGGTCGTGCCGTCAGCAGCAGGTCGATGCGGTCCCCGGCTGCAGCATGCCGGAGATGGAGTTGATCTCGTCGACGGAGATGGTCAGTGCGCGGATGCCCGGCTTGACGCGCGACGAGAACACGAGCTGCTCGGCGGACGACACGGCGGCCGTCGAGAGCATCTCGCCGGGACGCATGGACAGCAGCAGACGCTGGCCCACCAGGGCGTCGAACTGCTCCGGCATCACCACTGAGCTGGGCACGTATTCGGCCGGTACGGAGCGAATGGCCATCGTGTCGCCGCTCACGATATCGCCCTTGTCGAGTGTGGCATTGGCCACCACCACATCGACCATCTGCTGGGCCACGGGCGCCAGGCGTTCGCGCTCGGCCTGGACCTGTTCATTCACATAGCGTGAGCCGGCATGATCGCCACGCCACCGCACAGCATGGCGGCAGACATCAGCAACAGGTTTCGATGACGTTCGAGGATCCGGATGACAACGGGATTCATGGCAGTGACATGGCGTAGGAAAAGTGGGAATAGTTCTGCTGAATGGCGACCAGAACCTTCTTCATCGCACTGGGCTCCCCATGAAAGAGGACCAGACACAGCGCAAGTCCGATCAGCAGATACTCGATGGAGGCCTGGCCGCGCTGTGAAAGCCGCCGTCGCCGGCCGATGTCGACATGGTGCGCAGGGTTCGTCTCCTGTGCCCATGTCACAATGAAGCCCCTGCAAACCTGGCCCTGGTCCGGGCGGCGATTTCTGACGGACAGGCGGCCAGATGGATGATCCGATGCGTGACTTTCATCACCGCCTCCAGTGCATCACGGCAAACTGCCGGTTGCCTTGCTTGGATACGGCCAGCACGACTTCCTCACCCTGTCGGCCGTAGATGGTGGCCAGGGCGTCCTTGCCACCGCCCTCACGCGAATCACTGATGAGCTGATAGCCCTGCTTCTGCAGCTTGCGACCGATCCAGTTGTCCAGGCGCACCACGCTGTCGTCCGTACTGGCCACGAAGGTGCTGGTGCGATGGCCGCCATCCACATGCGAAATGGCGGGCATCGGCCGTGCCGTGGCCGGCAGCAGCCCTTGAACCAGCGCTCATCCTCGGCCAACGCTGCCTCGGCCTTCTCGTCGGGCTTCCAGCGAATGCGCCGCCCCTCGATGCCCGGACCGCTGCGCTTCATCTCCACCGTCTCGATGACATCGCCGTCCATATGCGTCATGACCTGCCAGCCATCGCGCTGGCTGCGCATCGGCGGCAGGTCAGGACTTGCCCAGTCCTCCTCCAGACGGCGCATGGCGTCTTCCACCGAACCGCTGCCCCGGAACTGGCTGACGCTGACACGCCCCCCCGGCAGCAGACTGTCGGTCATCAGCATCTGCTCATGCGGCTGAAAGCGTGGCGCAGCGATGGGCGAGCATCGACGCCATGCCGATGCCTGCCAGCAGCAAGGACAGCCAGCATCGATCTTGCAGAGGTGCACTTTTGCATGCTCATGGACGCATCTCCGTGTTCGGTGGCGGGAGGCGGTCCTCCGGAACAACCTCGACATCCACCTGGTGGTAGTCGAACTTCTTGCCGTTGCTTTCCTTGAAGACCGTGCTTGTCGAGCGGATGAGGTGAACCAGGGGTTGATGAACCAGCTCGATGAACCGCTCGGGATCGCCGTGGGCAAGCTGCTCACCATGTCCGTTGGCAGAACGTGGGCGACATCGTTGGTGGCCTTGATCAGCTCCCGGCCGGATGGCGAGGCGTCGCCCCTTGTCCAGACGGGACGCCAGGCTGCTGGCTTCCGATCCCTTGGCACTGGACGCATTCCAGGCATCGGCCAATATCCCCAGGCGGCTGTCGAAGGTCAGCATCGGGTCATGGTTCAGGGTTCAGCTGCCCCACAGCCACGTGTCCATCGGCGCACGGCTCTGAACCTGTGCCGAGAACAGGCCGCCACGAGCCACCAGCCCGAATCGGCCTGGACCGGACACATCGGACGCAGCACTCAGGAACGCTTCAACCCGCCGCTGTCCCTTGAACGCATCGAAATTCTCGTGATCGATCCTGAGTGCCACATCCTTGTAGCTCTGCAACATCGCATTGCCTTTCCGGTCCACCCAGAAGCGGTTCCGCTCCTGTTCCAGCTGATCATCCGCTGGGGTTTCATCCGAGCGCAGGCCAAGCAATGTCTTGCTGAAATGACGCCGACGGATCTGGTCGGCAATGTCATCCGTTGCCTGGCCGTTTCGACAGGCCTCGAATCGGACTGAACATCTCGAAGGCTGCCGTGCGCGATGCCGACACCGTGGCCTGTCGCATGTCCTGGTACTTTGGCCAGCAGTGGTACCGCCACAAAGAACGGCAGCATCACGAACGAAATCACGACCATGGTTTCCGCCAGTGCCTGGCCACGTTGGCCGTGCCGTTGACGGATAGTGCTCCTCCGGGAGGAGAGCCTTTTCCCCTGGGACGGATTACGACGGATCGGTCCGGCACAGTGCCAGGCACCCTGCAGGAACAGTCCTTAATGATCATGCTCATCTCCACAGCGTTCCCAAAGCACCCACCATGCCCCGTTCGTGCGCATCCACCCCGACCAGGCGAACCTGCCAGTAGGGGCTGTACATGCTGGCGTACTCCACCCTGTTCGTTTCGCCCGGCGGGCGGCGGAAAGTACACCTGTGCAGACGACATGGCAACCATGGCCGCATCTCTACGGAAGTCTGCAAACGCGTCCTTCAGCTTGAGACGCCCTGCCCCCAGACCGGTCTGATCGGCCGTGTTGATCGTGTTCTTCTTCTGGATCACGCCAATCACCGTCACCTTGTCGGTGGGGAAACGACTGTTCTCGCGCATGGCCTTGCTTCTCTCATCCAGATCCCTGACCGCGGGAAGGCCCAGATAGAGCTCTCGCCGACCAGAACCCGGATCGGTCGATCAGCCGATAGGCGCGCCCGTTATCATGCTTCTGGCTGCTGGCCTGCCCATTCAGAGAATCCATGGATTGCTTGAGGGTCCCTGGCAATCTCGACGCCACTCAGGCCAGAGGCATGGCTTTCCCGCGTCCTTCTCTTGTGCACTCGTCTTCTATGATGGATGGACAACGTGTCATAGGACTGCCACCGATCCATGGCGGTGGTATCGTGATCCCGGATCATTTCCGTCTGACCGCGCCAGACCATCCAGTCCATTGTCCCCGGTATCCAGACCTTCAGTCCCCGATTCACCGAGTACTCATCCAGCGATCGCTGGACGAGATCCCTGAGCCGGCTCCGATCCTCATCACCATGGTTGCGGGTCATCTGCTCACCCAGCGTTCCGCGGATCAGGTAGCCATGAAAGTGCTCGTCCGTCTTCTTCATCACCTCATTTGTGAGCTGGTTCAGCACATAGCCATTGGTCGTTCCCCATATCACATCCCTGGCTGACGGCCAATGCATGGATGTAGGCACTTCGTCCGGCCACTTCCACGGCACTCATGATCCGAAGTGCCTTGTTCAGGTTGGTGACAACCCGTTCAACAGCGCGCAGATAGGCATTCAGGGGCGGGATCACTCTGGACACGGTTTCCAGGTTCTTGACGGCCTGGGTGATGAAGCCCGCGATGAAACCAATGTCGCTGTCTGCGCAGTGGCCACTTCGTTGAAGATGATGGCTCGGTTGCTGTAGGCGTAGTAGTTGAAGGCACGGGCTCGCCAGAGGCCAGCGCTGTAGGCAGCGGCATCCGTGGCGTTGACCAGGCGCATGCGGGCGGTGGTCACCTGTCCGGTGGAAAACTGATAGAAAGTCAGCACCGCCACGATGACCAGCAGGAACATGCCGAAGATCAGCGCCTGGCCAGACTGTCGCGCAGCAGGTCGTCGGCCAGATCGACGGGATGAAAAGGCCCGGGTGCGTGAGCAGCCGGGCCGGATCGTGTCGCATCACATCATGCTCCAGACGAGTTGACGGACAATGCGGAGTCGATGGTCACAAGGGGCGGCTTCGATGAGTGCCAGGTGTCTGCCTGCCCGATGCAGCCCCGACCCTTGTCGGAGCTGCCATGGGGGCATGGAAAGACCGGATGACCGAAGCCGCGCTCCCTGCCATCAGTGGTTGTTGCTGTTGTAGTTGTTGAGCGTGGCCTTGGCCTTGGCGGCATTGAGCGCCTTCTCACTGGCGCCCTTGGCTGCGGCGATGCCTTCATCCGCTTTCTCGCCGGCCAATTCCAGCGCAATGCCGGCGGTGGCGCCACGCACCGACTGCCCCAGGAAGGAATAGACGCCGATGGCGGCCACGCCCACCAGTGCAACGATGACGATGTATTCCGTCATGCCCTGACCCAGCGATTTGCGGCGGGCAACGGTACGGGTGGCGGTGCGGGGGTGCTGACTGCTTGTGCCATTTGGAAGCTCCGTGTGGCTTGTTGAAGGAGGCTCCATCTTGGCGGATCAAGGTCTTTCCGACGATCGGCATCGCGGATGGCCTGGCCTAGTCCGGCAGGGTGTCCGTGGGGACTGAAATGCGCGGTCCACCGGTATACGGCAGGTGTGACCTGTTTCCTGACATGGCCCATGTTTCCCAGGAAAAACGCCTTCACCAGGTCAAATACCCGGGAAGAAAGAGAACAGACAAAAGACAGATTTCCTTGCCTGGCCATGTGGGGACTCATACGGATGGCTCGGTCGATCGGCCGATCAGAATCGCCGTTCATCTGGGCTTTCCAGTTGCTCTACACCGGCGTTTGCCTGGCATGTTGCCCATCATGCCCCTGCCGGGTGTGGCTCCTTTGTACATGAAGCAGGTAGCGATGTGCCAGAATGAGCTTGCCCCCGACCGGTCGCCCCTGGAGTGATCCGCCATGTCTCGCCCCCCTGATCATGCCGTCGACGGAACCACCAATGAATCATCTGACAGGGCCTTCTGACTCCTTGCTGCTGACGGCCGAGCAGATCGCTTCCCAGCTGCGTTGCCCGCAAGGCGAGCTTGGCAAGGAATTCGGACGGGCGATGAACCTGCGCAACCTGTCGATGATCCTGGGAGCGCTGGCACAGCTGGATCTGCAGGCGGGCAATCGGGTGCTGGAGCTGGGAGCCGGCGATGGCGGACTGCTGGGATATCTGCTGTCACGGGCGCCCGAGCTGCAGTACATCGGGCTCGACATCTCGGAGACGATGGTGGCGCAGGCACGAGCCTTCAACGCGCCCTTCATCCAGGCCGGCCTGGCCGACCATGTGCTTTATGACGGCACACGGCTGCCGCTGGCAGATGCTTCGTTCGACCGGGCGCTGGCGGTGAACACGGTGTATTTCTGGGCCGATATGCCGGCAATGCTGGCAGAGCTTGCGCGGGTGCTGAAGCCGGGCGGCCGGCTTTGCCTGACGTTTGCCGAAAAGGCCTTCATGCAGCGGCTGCCGCTTTGCCGCGCACGGCTTTGTGCTGTGGGACGCCGCCGAGATCGAGCAGCAGGTGGGCGCCCTATCTCTGCAGCGGGTGGCGCGTGTGCAGGAAGAGGATCTGGCCGTCAGCAAGGACGGGCGGCTGGTGAAGCGGCCCTATGTGCATCTGGTGCTGGAGAGAGCATGACGGAAGAAGCCTGATACAGGGGAGCTGGTTGCAGACCAGAGCTGAAAAAACGGGCCGGGTGACGCTGGTTGCGTCATCCCGACCCGCTTCATCGGGCGGTGCCCCTACTGAGGCACCGTCAGCTTCCCGGCTGAATGGCAGATGCCTGGATCAGCCCTTGGACTTGTCGAAGAACTGTTCGTCTTCGGTGGAGCCCTTCAGCGCCGTGGTGGAGCTTTCGGCGCCCTCGATGGCGGTGGTCACCGCATCGAAGTAGCCGGTACCGACCTCACGCTGGTGCTTGACGGCCGTGAAGCCCTTGTCAGCGGCGGCGAACTCGGCCTGCTGCAGCTCGACGAAGGCCGACATGTTTTTCACGTGCATAGCCGTAGGCCAGGTTGAACATCGAGTAGTTGAGGGCGTGGAAGCCGGGCCAGCGTGATGAACTGGAACTTGTAGCCCATGGCACCCAGTTCACGCTGGAACTTGGCGATGGTGGCGTCGTCAGGTTCTTCTTCCAGTTGAAGCTGGGCGAGCAGTTGTAGGCCAGCAGCTTGCCGGGGAACTGCTTGTGGATGGCCTCGGCAAAGTTGCGGGCATACTCCAGGTCCGGCTTGCCGGTCTCGCACCACACCAGGTCAGCATACGGTGCGTAGGCCAGCCCCCGCGAGATGGCCTGGTGCAGGCCCGGCTTGGTGCGGAAGAAGCCTTCGACGGTACGCCTCGCCGGTCAGGAAGGGCTTGTCGTTGTCGTCCACGTCGGAGGTGACCAGGTCGGCTGCCTCGGCGTCGGTACGGGCCACCAGCACGGTGGGCACGCCGCACACGTCAGCCGCCAGACGGGCTGCGATGAGCTTGGCCACGGCTTCACGCGTGGGCACCAGCACCCTTGCCGCCCATGTGACCGCATTTCTTGACGGAGGCCAGCTGGTCCTCGAAGTGGACACCAGCAGCGCCGGCATCGATCATGGCCTTCATCAGCTCGAAGGCGTTGAGCACGCCACCGAAGCCTGCCTCGGCATCCGCCACGATGGGGGCGAAGTAGTCGACGTAGCCGGCATCGCCCGGGTTCTTGCCTTCGGACCACTGGATCTGGTCAGCGCGGGTGAGCGTGTTGTTGATGCGGCGGACCACCTGCGGGACCGAGTTGGCCGGATAGAGCGACTGATCGGGATACATCTCGCCCGCACCGTTGGCGTCACCCGCCACCTGCCAGCCCGACAGGTAGATGGCCTTCAGGCCGGCCTTGACCTGCTGCATGGCCTGGTTGCCGGTCAGGGCGCCCAGGGCGTTGATGAAGGGCTCTTCGTTGAGCAGCTTCCAGAGCTTTTTCGGCCCCACGGGTGGCCAGCGTGTGCTGGGCCTGCAGCGAACCGCGCAGCCGCACCACGGTGTCTGCGCTATAGCCACGACGAACACCGCGCCACCGTGGGCTCTCCGACCATTCTTTCTGTAGGGCCTGAGCTTGCTGTTCGCGTGAAGTCATGATGCTTGTCTCCTGTTGTGACGATGAAAGCCGTGGGTCTGGCGGGAGGCTCAGCTGGCCTGTCCGTCGATCCGTCATGTGTCCATGATAGGCCTTCATTGCTGCAGGGCAACTAGGGAAAGCCCCCAAAAACAGGGCAAGAAAAATTCCCTTCAAAAACAATCAACTAAAAGAAATATTTTCGTATTGCGATAAGAATATTTTGTAATAAGAAATATCAACGCTGCTTTTGCAAACAACCAGCATTTCATATTGCGGAACATGCTTCACCCTTCTGAAAAACAGGGGCTGTTGCCGATCTATTGCCGATCTATTTTCGATCGCGCGACAGCGCCGGCGTGCCGGCATGACGGCGCTGCCTCCGATGCTCAGGCACCGCGCAGGGCGCGCAAACGGCGGGGTATCCAGCGAGGCGCCAGATGTTCCAGCCCCCTGCCAGCACGATGAACAGCATGCTGGCCAGGATGCTGCTCGAGAGCAGCCACAGGCTGGGCTGGTAGGCAAAGTCGAAGACCTCCCGGGCCAGCAGCCAACCCAGCAGCGTGGCGCCGGCAGCCCCCATCAGCCCGGCCAGCAGGCCGGTCAGGGACAGTTCCAGCAGCTGCACGAGGCCCAGCTGCCGGCGTGATGCGCCCAGCGCACGCATCAAGGCCACTTCGGCCACCCGTTCGTCGCGCACGCTGCCCATGGCGGCGTAGAGCACCACGCAGCCCGCGGCCAGCGTGAACAGGAACAGGAACTGCACGGGCCTGCACGACCTGGCCGATCATCGTCTGGATCTGCGCCGTGATGGCGCCCGTATCGACGATGGTGAGGTTGGGCATGGCACGGGTCAGCTGTCGCACCAGCCCTTCCCTGCCCGGCGGCAGATGGAACGAGGTGATCATGCTCTGCGGCTGTGTGGCCAGCGCCGCGGGCGAGCCGATCATGAAGAAGTTGACCTGCATCGAATCCCACTTCAGCTCCCGGCTGCCCACCAGGGTCATCTCGACGGGCTGGCCGGCCACATCGAAGCGCAGGGTGGTCACCCAGCTTCAGGCCCAGGGTGTTCAGTGATGCCGACCTCGGCCGAGACCTCGGCAGCCTGGGATGGATCCAGCGGCCGGCAGCCAGCTGGTTGTGGCCCGGCATCCGGTCGGTGTAGGAGAGATTGAATTCACGGTCAACGAGGCGCTGGGCCCGATCGTCCGGATAGTCCTGTGGGCGGACGGGGCGGTCGTTGATGGCCACCAGGCGCCCCGCACCATCGGGTAGAGCGGCACCTCGCCCAGGCCGGCCTCGGCCAGCATCCGGCGGACGTCCGCCGCTGATCCGGCTGGATGTTGATGACGAAGCGGTTGGGGCATCGGGTGGCGCAGCCTGCTGCCAGGCAGCCAGCAGGGTCATTGCGGACGACTGTGAGCAGCAGCAGCGCCATCAGGCCGATCGTGAGCGCCACGATCTGCACAGCCGTCATGGACAGTCGCTGACCAGCCCGTCAGCGCCAGGGCGCAGCACCAGCGTCCAGCCGCCACGGGTCCGTTTTCGGGCGCAGGCGTGCGGCCAGCCAGACCCCGCACATGGCCAGCAGCACGAAGGCCAGGCCCCGCGACGACAAAGCCGCCCAAGGCCAGCAGCGACAGACGGGCCTCACCCACCAGCCAGAACAGCAGCAGGCCGAAGGTCCCCAGCGCCACGATCAGCACCAGCCAGACGGACAGGCCGGGAGCGCCCAGGTCACGTCGCAACACGCGCAATGGCGTGACGCCGGCCAGTCTCAGCACAGGGACGGCGGCAAAGCCCAGCACCAGCACCACGGCCACCAGCAGGGCCTGCAGCGCCGGCCAGGCCGAAGCGGCAGGGCAGCGAGGTCTCCAACATCACGCGGGCCACACCAGTGAGCGCGTGGTGGGCGACCCAGCCCAGGATGACGCCCAGGGCGCCCCCGGCCAGTGCCAGCCAGAGCATCTCCAGCATCAGGGTCCGGGCCAGCACGCGCTGGGTCAGCCCCATGGCCTTCAGGATGGCAAAGCCATCCAGGTGGCGTTCGGCAAAGCGGCGGGCGCCCAGTCCGATGGCTACGGCGGCGATCAGGGCCGACAGCAGCGAGACCAGCGCCAGGAACTGACGCGCGCGTGCAAGCGTGTTCTGGATCTCGGGGCGGCCTGCTTCCAGATTCTCCAGACGCTGGCCTGCGCCCAGCCGGGGCTGCACCCAGTCCTGGAACTCGGACACGGCTTGAGCCTCCCCGGCCACCAGCAGGCCATGACTGATGCGACTGCCAGGGCGAACCAGGCCGGTGGCCGGCAGATCGTCGATCGACAGCATCAGTCGTGGCGCGAAGTTGACGAAGGACGCGCCGCGACTGGGCTCCATCAGGATGAAGCGGTCGATGGTGAAGCGAGCATTGCCCAGGGCCAGCGTGTCCCTCGAGCTTCAGGCCCAGCGCCTGCGCCAGGGATTCGTCCACGAAGACGGCACCGGCCGTCGGGCCATGCTGGATGGTCTGCGATGCGCGTGCCTGCGGATCATCAGGTGCGGTCGGTGCGGAGGCCGACGAAGCGCCTCGGGCGGGTACCTGCTGCGAATCCGCCAGTCTGCCTGGGGACGCTCCGTCATCGGTCCCGGACACACCCGCGGACGGACCGGCTTCGCTCGGCCGTGACGGTCAGTTCACCCCGCAGCGGGTAGTCATGGCTGACGGCAAGCACCGAGGCCAGCTGTGTGGGAGGAAGTGCCTCGTCCTCGTCTTCTGCATCCGCGGCCGGCGTGGAAGACTCGGCCATGGCCATGCTGGGAAACGAGGCCGTATGCCACCCGAAGCCCCAGTGCCCGCGCCTTCCGGGTCCAGTCCTCGAATGGGTCGGTCGGCACGAAGCACCAGATCCCCACCCAAGAGGTGCAGGGCCTGTTCGTTCAGTGCACGATCCAGCCGATCGACAAAGAATCCGACGGTGGTCACGGCGGCCACTGCCACCAGCAGGGCTACCAGCAGCAGATTCAGCTCACGGGCCAGCAGGTCACGCCACAGCAGCAGGAAGGACAGGCGCAGGGCAGAGGCACGCGAGGCAGTCGGTGACATGGTCGGAGGGAAGCAAGGAGACGAAGCGGGGCAAAGGGCGTTCTCAGCCGCCCGCAGGAGGCGCGGCGGGCGCCGGGGTATCCACCGGTGTGGCCTTCAGGCCTTCGTCCACCGCAGCCAGCACGTCGGCTGTGGCCGGGATGACACCAACGCCCCCGAAGCTGGCACAGTAGCTGTCGCCCGAAACGGCGCACTGCACGGCGTCGAAGTCAGCAAAGATGCCGATCGTGGGACGCCCCAGCGCACCGGCCAGATGAGTGAAGCCCGTATCAAGGCCAACGACGATGCGGGCCATGCGGATGACGCGGGCGGCGTCGCGCACCGACAGGAACGGAGGAACCACCGAGGCAGTGGCCTGGGCGCCCGCTGCCTGCACGGCAGCATCGGCCAGCCGCCGGGCACGCGCCTCTTCGGCGGGTGAGCCCCAGAACCAGACCAGGTCAAGCCCGGCCCGCTGCGGGTGGACGGCCACCTCCAGCCACTGCGCCTCGGGCCAGAGCTTGGCGTCACGGCTGGCACCGGTGACCAGCAGCGCCATGGGCCGCCCCTGCGGCAGCCAGGGGGCTTCGTCGATGCCCAGGTACGGCACGGTCAGGCCGAAGCGGGCCGGCGTGTCGATGGAATAGCCGAAGGCGCCGGCACCAATGGCACGATTGCGCCGCACCACGTGCCAGTCACGCGGGACCGGCACGGGACGATCGTGAGGCGAGCGCCGCCAGCGGCTCCCGGGCCGAGGGCACGGTCGGGGCCCACGCGCACGCCGCCCCGGGCCATGCGCACGACAGCCGCGCTCTTGAGGAGTCCCTGGCAGTCGAGGATCCAGTCATAGCGACGGCCGCGCAGTGTCTGCCAGAAGGCCTGCATGGCCGCCCGTGTCTCGGACTTGCCCAGCGACTTTCGCCAGCGTCTCCAGGACAGCGGGATGACTTCATCGACGGCCGGATTCATGGCCGGCAAGGCCGAAAAGCCGATTCGACGACCCACCTCGATGCGCGCATCCGGAAAACTGTGCACGCAGGTCGGTGGCCAGGGGGCTGGGCATGGACGACATCCCCCATCGAGGACATCTTGACGATCAGGATCCGGTTCATCGGCAACAGACAGCAGAAAAACAGGCGGTAGAAACTGAAACGCCGCACCAGCCCAGGGACCGGTGCGGCGTTTCGGATAAGAACGAATAACGTCAGAAAAAGATCAGCTGAGACCAAGCTCACGGAGCATGTTACGCTCTTCGATGGCCCGACGCGCCTCGCGCAGACGCTTGGCCTGCTCGGTGACGGCGATGTCCGCATAGTCTTCCGCGCGATTCGACGCGACCGGCACGCATGCTGGGCGGCATGCCGAGCCGTGACGATGGCGCTATGATGATGCGCGGTCATGGCTGAATTAGGGTTTACGAGTCGATTTCATCCCCTGAGTCCCGTTAAGCTAAGAATGAAAGGCGTGCTTCTTGCAGGCGCAGGAAGGAATTGTCGCTGAAACACAACAAAAACCCTTTGCTTGGAGCAAAACTCCGAAACACGATGAGATTGAATAGTATAACACACCGCCGCCTGTCGGTCGCCATCGTCCTTTTCTCCTGGGGCAGTGTCGGCGTGGCACTGTTCACACAGCACGTGCTGGGCATGCAGCCCTGCCCCTGGTGCATTGCTCAACGCGTCCTGTATCTGCTGTGTGGCGCGCTGGCCATTCTGGCCGCCCTTGCGCCCGTCAGAAGCTCGGCAGGGACGCGTCATTGCCACGCTCTTTTTCCGCAGCCGGCATCGTGGCGGCGGGCGGCGCCCCCGTCACGGCGCTCTATCAGCATTTCGTGGCAGCGGCCAGCGGTTCCTGCGCCGTCACGGCAGCCGACCGTTTCCTGATGAACACCGGCCTGGCCGACTGGCTGCCCGAAGTCTTCGAGCCGCGCGCCTCATGCGCCGAGGCGGACCAGGCCCCTGATCGGACTGCCCTACTCCATCTGGAGCGCCATTCTTGCGGTCATCCTGCTGGTGTTGGGCGGGCTGGCGCTTCGGGCATTGTGGCGATCACGCGCCCGATGACCGCGGCATGGCAGAATGCGGGCTGAAGGCCGCCAAGCAGAGCCTGCATTCCAGAGCCATTTTTCGGGTCCCCGCATCCTTATCCATGACCCCCTCATCCTCCCCCAACCCCACCGCGGCAACCGCCCCTCTCATCGCGCTGCTGGATCGCCACCCGCTGTTCTCGGGCTCCCCAGCCCGTTCTGATGCAACTGGCCGAAAAACGCCTGGCACCAGACGCTGGACGCGGGCGAAAGCGTGTTCCACGAGGGAGATCCCGCCACCCATTACCTGCTGGTGGAAAGCGGGCAGCTGGAGATGGTGCGCTTCAGCCAGGAGGGTGACGAACACGTCTTCCAGTCCTTCGGCCCCAACTCGCTGGTGGCCGAGGCCGCCATGTTCATGCAGCATGGCCGCTATCCGATGAGCTCCCGCGCCGGTAGCGGATCCGTGGGCATCTGGCGGCTGTCGGGCATCAGCCTGCGTGCCACCTGCGAGGCCCACCCGCCCCTGGCCACCCGGATGCTGCAGCGCTTCAGCCAGCGGCTCTACCACCGTGTCAACGAGGTGGAATGGCTGACCAGCAGCACGGCACAACAGCGGCTGGCGGCCTATTTCGTGGCACTGCGCAAGCAGCAGGGCGACGAACTGAACTTCCCCAGAGCCAGCGCCATGTGGCCGCCCAGCTCGGTATCCGCCCCTGAAACGCTGAACCGCCTACTGGCAGACTGGCAGCAGCGCGGCTGGATCGCGGGTTCACGCCGCAAGTGGACCCTGTCCGAACCCGAGCCGCTTGTCCGCATGGCCGAGGGACGCGTGCGACCGTTCTGAGCAGGAACCACGAACAACAAGGGCCGGAAGGATCTCCTTCCGGCCCTTTCTTGATCCCCGGGATCTCGGGGTGCTGACGTCGTGGCGTCAGCTGATGCCGATCAGCGGCCCAGCAGGCCCTTCAGGGCGTCCTCTGGCCTTCTTCGTGTCGACCTTCTCTTCGAGCTTGCTGCCCAGGCCGCTCTTTTTCCAGGCTCTGCTTGAGCTTGTCCTCGGCCTTGCCCTTCAGTTCCTCGCCCACCTTGGACTTCCCAGGGCATCCTTGGCAGCAGCCGACCAGTCGATCTGCCAGGACGGCGCATCGAACGGACCGTTCAGGCGCACGGGAATGGTCACGCCCTTCAGGTCAGCCAGCTCGCGTCCACCCTGCCCGCTGCTGGTACCGACCACCGACGCACGCACCGTGTAGTCCAGCACACTGCGACCGATGTCGATGGAACCATCCCCACCGACCCGCAGCAGCGGCGACTTCAGCGAAAGGTCGTTGCTGCGCGCCACACCGTTCTGCAGCTGGAAGCTGACCGACATCTCGGTGAAGTCGGTCTTCTGGGTCTTGTCGGAGGCCTGGTTCTGGGGTACCGGTATTGGCCTTGAACATGTTGCGCGCCTCGCGCAGCTTCTCGCCCAGGTTGATGCCCTTGAGCGCGCCGTCCTTCAGGGCCACCGAGGCATTGCCACCCAGTGAGCGCTTCATCGCCTCCACCGTGGCTCCACCCGTGTTGACGGCCAGGTTCAGGTTGCCGCTCCCTTCCAGCATGTCCTGGTTGGCCAGCGCCTTCAGCAGCGGCTCGATGGAGATGCCGGTGAGATCAGCCTTCAGCGTCACCTTGTTGGCGGCGGGCGACGAGCCGGTCGTGACCGTGGAAGAAGCCGCCAGCTTGCCCTGGTAGAGCATAGCCGTCACCGGAGACAGCACGAGCTGGCCGTTGGCAACCTTTGGCGTTGGCGCTTGAGCTGGCGCATTTCCAGGCCGCGTGCAATCAGATGACCAATGCCCACCCGCGCATCCACCGTCGGTCCCTTCAGGGCCGACAGGTCCACCGGCGTCTCGGCGGGATTGCCCGTGGTCGAGTCGGGAGCCGGCGCAGCCGCTGCATCGGTCTTGGCCGGCGGGAACAGACGATCCACATTGAGGGAATCGGCGTCCAGGGCCACCGTGATCTTCGGCGTCTTGAAGCCGTTGACACCGGCCTTCAGGGCCATCTTCGCCTGGTCCAGCAGGGCCGACAGATCAGCCGCGGCAGTTTCCCTTCTTCAGATCGGCCGACACCTGACCGCCCAGCTTCAGCGACGAGGCCGCTTTCGACACCGACGGATCCTCGATGTCGACCTGGCCATCCAGCGCCGTGAGCTGGTAGCGACCGGCAGCCAGGCTGGCCTGCACCGGCGTGGCCAGCTTGGTCGTCACGGTACGTCCGTCCTGCGTCAGCTTCGCATCCAGCCCCAGGCTGTTGACCTTCAGATCATCGGCGGTGCCACCGACACCGGCCAGCGTCAGCACTGCCGACAGCCATTCCTTGTCCCCCAGGCTCACCTTGGCCTGGACCGTGTCGCCCGAAGCCTTGTCGCTGGCGATGGCCAGCTTCGGCGCCGCCACCGTACCGCGGAAGCTGTCAGCCCCCATCCGACCCTGTGCATCCAGCGCCAGGTCGTTCAGATCAATGACCGGGCCCTGCGGATCAAAACGAAAAGCCCCTTGAGCTTGAGGGCAAACTGCTGCACCCTGCAGCGTGTCGATAGCGCCCTTGAGACCGGCGCTGAAGTCACGCAGCCCATACCGCCCCTGCTCCAGGTCGATCTTGAGCTGGCCCTTCATGTTGAAGTCGCCACGCGCCTCGGGCGAGGTGGCACCAAAGCCCAGCGACAGCGAGACAGGCGTCTCGATGACATTGGCCAGCGGTCCGGTCTCGACGTTGAGTCGCTCCAGCGTGTAGGTCTGGCCAGCCTGGCGGTCATCGAAGACCACGCGCGTTGGCCAGCGTCACCCCGTTCACGTGGAAGGCCGGAATCTTGGCGGCAGCCTCCGGCTCGGCCGGCTGCTCCTGGGCGGGCGCATCCTGGGCGCCCAGCAGGTCGTCGATGCTCATGCTGCCATCAGCCTGGCGCACCACCTTGGCCTTCAGACCATCGATGGTGACCGTGTCGGCCTGGACATCGCCTTTCAGCAGCGGCAGCAGCGCCACGCTGACCTGTGCCGACGTCAGGCTGGCAGCCTCCTGCTCGGGCTGATTGGGCTCGGACAGCCGCACCTCCGGCAGCGTGACCCCGACATGGGGAAAGATCGACAGCTTCAGGTCGCCCTCGAACGAGAGGTGCGGTTGCAGCGCGTTGCCACGAAGTTGGCAATCCTGCGGCTTAAGTAATTGACATCGACGAAACTGACCGCGACGGCGGCCACGACCAACAGGCCCACCAGCACGCCGACGACGATCGACAACTTCTTGATCATGACTGGACTCAATCGGTGAATTCAGATGCGCGGCCAGCGAGGCAACCTCGGCATCGACCTGCACAGGCGGCCGTCCGGGCTCGTGCAGCGCCCGCAGCAGGCGCCGCAGCGTTTCCTCTCGGCACCGGCCCGAAGAACCGGGGCTGGCCCTTCACCGTGACCAGCAACGTGGGAAAGGTCTCGATATCGAGATCTCCCAGCAGCTCGTCATCGTCCTCCACATCGACCCAGGCAAAGGCGGTTCCGGCATGGCGTGGCGCCTCGTCGGCCAGCATGGTCCGATAGTCGCGGCAGGTGCCGCACCAATCGGCACACAGGCAGATGACCATGGTCTCGGTGCCACCTTCCGGACGATGGACCAGCAGGGAGGAATCGGACATGTAGACGGCGAAGACGTGACCCGGGTTGACAGGGGCAGAAGGACACGACCCAAAGGACGGTTTTCGGGACACAGATCCCAGCAGGGTAGCACGCCTCCATTATAGAAGCGATGACATGCCCCGGCATCCATCCTGCCCCAATGGCCGCCTGCACTACCCGGTGATGCGTGGGCGCGACAAATCGACGACAAAGACGCTTTCCGCCGAAGTCCAGAACGTGATGGATTCGACAGACAACCTGCCGCATACCCCGGATGATCATGGAATTTCCCTTAAGGCGCATGCCCCCATGGAGGCCAGACAGTTCCTCACCCCATCCCTGGTTGTCGACGGCAGTCAGCTGGCATTCGTCGGCCCCATCGAACCGGGCCGGGAGGCGAGACCTTTGCCACCCTGCTGACCTTCACCACGTTTTGCGGAGAAATCCGACTCCGTCATCGATGAGGCCTACACCCTGGCCTGCGCCAGTACCGGCACTTCCAGCCGACTCGACGAGAACCGCTGGTACGACATTGCCCGCGAGTACTACGAAGAGTATCTGGAACAGCTGAACACGGCTTCCCCGGCCGAGCTGCAGAGCCACCTGGACTGGCTGGACGTGCATTTCTTTGCCCGGCATCCCGGCTACGAAGGCGCGCGGATGATGATCGAGCGGTTTCTGGTGACGCACGGTGGACCACTGCACTAGGGATCCTCTGAATAAGTCCCGCGAACCGGCGCGCTACGGAACGGGATGCAGGACAAGGCGACATTTGCTGTCAATAGCGGCGCTATTGACAGCAAATGGCAACGCAGTCATGCGCCCGTTACGGGGATGCGACGGCCGCGGGGACTTGTTCAGAGGATCCCTAGACGGCTCTTGAAATTCCCGCAGGTCTCCTCATCTTCTGGGCACGGGCGCTGAATCATCGGGCCCGTGCACATTCCATCGCTTGATCTTCGAGGATAAGGAAACCATGAACCAGTTCGACTTCGCCCCTGTACCGCTCCGCCATCGGCTTCGACCGCATGGCACGCATGCTCAACAACTCGCTGCGCAACGACGCCCAGCCCAGCTACCCCTACAACATCGAGGTCTTCGGCGGAACGCCTACCGCATCACCATGGCGGTGGCCGGCTTCGACCGCTCGGAAATCGAGATCGAAGTCGAACAGGACGGCCTGAAGATCACCGGCCGCAAGCGCCCCGCCGCCTCGCAGCCCACCCTATCTGCATCGCGGCATCGCCGCCCGTGACTTCGCCCACCGCTTCCAGCTGGCCGAGCACGTGCGCGTCGTCGGCGCCTCGATGAACAACGGCCTGCTCGACATCGACCTGGTGCGCGAGACTCCCGAAGTCATGAAGCCGCGCCGCATCGACATCGCCGATGGCTCTGCAGCGCCCCGTGCCGATGTGCTGGGCAATCCGTCCCCAGACTCAGGGCGACACCGCGACGGCTGCCCCCAGAACGTCTGAGCCACCGCGCCGGCGCGCCATGGCCGGTGCATCATAACTCCCGCCCGTCATTGCCGCTGCATGATGACGGGTCATGGATATCCTGACCCGGACCTGACACCGGAAACAGAAAAGGCACCTTCGGCACGCATCCGCGGCCCAAGGTGCCCGACAGGAAAGACAGATCCTGAACGCCCCGCTGCACATCCCGCACCGGGGCGTTTTCACGCTCGTCAGTTGTTGTTCATCAGCTCGGCACGCAGACGGTCACGCGCAAAGTTCTTCTCGGCATTGGTAAGCTTGCCGTGCCCCAGGTCGGCATAGATGTGATGGATCAACAGGCGGTCCAGGGCCCGCGTCGATGCGACGGCTGGTCGGATCGATTTCCGAGCACAGCACCGGCCTGTTCCTCGACAAAGACCTTGACGGACTCGATGATCTGCTGCCGGCTCTCGTCATCCAGCGGCGTGTGCTCATTGCGCATGCCCGGGTAGGCCAACGCCGAAGGCGGCGCACCATAACCACCAGCGCCCCCTGCCACCGCACGCGGCCAGGCCGCTGGCGTGGGACGCAGGCTGGCTGTATTCATAGTCACCGGCCTGCGTGCTGGAGGCCATCGGCGCTCGGCGGCATGCAGCGCATCACGGCCGACAGGTCATGAGACATTCAGACGTGCCACACGATCGGCACGGCTGGTGATCTCGAAGCTCTGGCGATGCGAGACGCCCAGCTCGGTGTCCTCGACACCGATGACGGCAATGCGCACGCCCTTCTTCGGGCCATCTCGATACCGATGGCGAAGTCGCCATCCCCCGTCACCAGGGCGGCATCGGAAATGGCACCGTTGCTGGCCAGCTCGATCAGGTCGGTAACAATCAGGGAATCAACACCCCGCTGCTGGCCTGCCGCATTGACGATGCCCGAACGGAAATGCACATCCGGAAAGCTCGGCAATGGCTCGTTGCTGCGGCGACAGCCCGCTGGCCATCACGCCGTCATACCAGTACACCCGCAGCAGTTCGCGGGTGGTGAGACCCAACGCGGTACGCGTCTTTTCCAGCAGCAGATTGATCAGGGCTGCCGGATTCACTGACCTCCAGGTGATGTCGCTTGGTGGAGGCGCGCTCGCTGACGATTTCTGCCGACTGATGCAGCAGATAACCAGCGTCCACCATGACTACAAAACGATCCATGTCGAGAGATTCCATTAAGAAAGTAACTAACTAGCGCAGGCTTCCGATTGTGTGATTGATTTGTCCGACCCTGGGTCGCAGCCTGCCACTGATACGATTTCAGTACGGTCGAAGCACATGCCATGATCCCGGTAGAAAATCCAGCGCACAGTCCCCGGCAGGCAGTGCTTTACCTGCAGACGCCGGGCGACAGGCGGCCTCCTTCACCGGTGGCAACCCACGCTTGGCATGAAAAATAACGTTTCCGCCAATCGGTAGAATGATCCATGTCAAGACCTCGGGGCAAAACGCCCCTGATGCAGCGCGCATGCAACGCCGGGCGAAAAACAGAGGCGGAGATAACGGAAAATGGCGCAGGGATATTGGCGGAAGCGGTGAGATTCGAACTCACGAACGGTTGCCCGTTGCCGGTTTTCAAGACCGGTGCAATCGACCACTCTGCCACGCTTCCGACGTGACTGCAGGACTGCCGCGATAAATGGGCCCTTCCAGGTTGCTCCGGTGGGCCACCGGCAGTGCATCGGGCGATTCTACCCCATCTGCCGCGCAATCCTGCGGGACGCACGGGCTATCATCGCCACACTTCCGACAGCCCTGCTATCCGTCCGGAACGCCATCATCATGCCCGACACCCCCAACGCCATCCCCTTCAGCCCCTCGGCGTCCCCTTACGCGGCTGCGACCTCATCGGCGGCAGCGGGAGACCCCGTGCGCCCCTGCTTGTCCGCTTCGGCGCCATGGGCGACCTGGTGCTCATCCAGCCAATGATCCGACTGCTGGCAGCCCGCTGCGGGGCACTCGGTGGACCTGCTGGCCGCTGAGGCTGGGTGCGCCCGCTCTACCGGGGCAGCCTGATGTGGGCGAGATCCACCTGCTGGCTAAGCGCAAGCTGCCGCTGTGGCTGAGCGCCGAGAAGCGCCAGCTGCTGCAATGGCTGCGGCAGACGGGTCCGCGTCCGGTCTGGTATTGCGACTTCGACGAGAGCTGCGTGCCTGCTGGCCCAGGCAGGCATGGACGAGCGCTGGGTGGTTCGCGCCAAGGCCGTGGGCACGCGGGATGGCGAGCATCTGGTGGACTTTTCACGGCGCCTGGCACGGACGGAGCCGCCGGCGTTGCGGCACGTGACGGAACAACGCATGGAGGTGTCCGGGCCCCCATGTGGTCCAACCCGCAGAGGTAGCGGGCGCCCAGACAGCACACCCGGCAGCGTCCTCGATAACCCGGACAGACCTGGACGACCGCGACCCGAACCTGCGCATTTCCGCCACCATGCAGGCCGACGTGCAGGACTGGCTGCAGGCCAAGGGGGTGGCTGGGCAAGCCCTGCTGCTGGTTCAGGCCGGCAACCGCCGCACCATGCGCACCGGCCTGCGCCGGCGGATGTCCACCCAACACCGAGTGGTGGCCGAAGACAACTGGGCAGCCATCATCCGCATGCTGGCCGAGCGCCATCCAGACGCGGTCATCCTGCTGGTGGGCGCTCCGCCCGAGGCCGACCTGAACGACGAGCTGCTGCAACGCCCGGCGTCGCGCGAGGCCTTCAACGTGGCGCGCGAGCTGCCCATTCCACGCCTCGCTGGCCTGCAGGCGCGTGCCGCCGGCATGGTGACAGTGGACACCGGCCCCGCCCACACGGCGGCCGCCGCGGGCTGCCCGCTGGTCGTGCTGTTCGGCGTGGCCGATCCGGTGCGCATCCGCCCACGCGGCGGCGACACCCCAGTGGAAGTGCTTCAGGCCATGCACGATGGCAAGCCCGACATGACGGCCATCAGCGTGGACGCCGTGGTGCGAGGCCTGGCAGCGGTTGCCGCTGCGCCAAGGGGCCAACGGCGAGGACACGGCGGCATCAGCCGCCGGTCACGTATCCGTGACGTGAAACCGGATCAGAGATCGAACGTCGGTCACGGCGAGGCTGCCGTCGTCGAAGCGCTGCAGCCAGTGCACGGGCAATCTGGGTCTTCGTCCAGCAGGCGGTGCGCACGCAGCTCATCCACCAGCCAACCCAGAGTCACCCATCTCGATCTCGACGAACTCGCCAACATCCAGCGAACGCTCGACCTTCTCCAGGTCACGCGCCGGGTGGTATGTCCATCACCTCATCGGCAAAGCCGATGGCCGGATGGATGCGCGTGAGGTGCGCCCAGCGTCTGGCACGGTAGCCGGTCTCTTCCACCAGCTCGCGCTTGGCGGTCTCCAGGCTGGTTTCGCCCGGATCCTTCTTGCCGGCCGGATCTCCACATAGACCCGCCCCGCCGTAACGGAACTGGCGCTCGATCAGGATACGTCCATCGGCGTCGATGGGCACCATGGCGGCCGCGCCCGGGTGCATGATGAACTCGCGCGTGTTGGTGGAGCCATCGGGCATGCGGGCCACGTCCTTGCGGACCTTCAGAAAGCGCCCCTCGTAGACCACCTCGCGCGATAGCGGTACTTTCGGCCAGCGACGGATACTGTTTGGCCACAGCAGGGTCGATGTGATCGGGAATGGCGGTATCCGCCGCCTGCGGGTTCTGTTGCTTGGACATGCTCTGTTTCTGGTTTCACGGAATCCTGTGCTTGAGAGCTTACCCGACTTCTTCCGCACGAAAAAGCCGGGACATGCCGTGACGCATATGCGCACGCATGCCCCGGCTGTTGTGTGCGGGTGCCTCGGGGAACGGGGCTGGGTCTCAGCCCAGGTGCCAGGCGCTGCGGATGGCTGCCACGCACAGGGCCATCAGCGGCCCGGGCAGCAGGCCCAGCAGCAGCACGGCCACGCCATTGATGGCCATCAGCGTCCGCGCCTGACCATCTACCACGATGTCGGCATCGTCCTCGACCTTGTCGAAGAACATCACCTTGACGACACGGATGTAGTAGAACGCGCCGATCAGCGACATCAGCACGGCGTAGACGGCCAGCCAGGTGTAGCCGGCAGCCACCACCGACTTCAGCACCGCCAGCTTGGCATAGAAGCCCACCAGCGGCGGAATGCCGGCCAGCGAGAACATCAGCAGCATCATCACGCCAGCCAGCCGGGGCTGCGCCGAGCGAGACCGGCAAAGTCCGAGATCCTCCTCGGCCTCGAAGCCCCTCGCGGGCCAGGAACTGGATGAGACCAGAGGTGCCCAGCGTGGTCGCAGCATGCTGATCATGTAGAAGAGCGCGTTGCCGAAGGCCTCGTGCGACGGCGGGAAGCCCTCGCCACCGTAGACGCCCGTCAGACCCAGCAGCACGAAGCCCACCTGCGAGATGGTGGAATAGGCCAGCATCCGCTTCAGGTTGGTCTGGGCCACGGCCACGATGTTGCCGATGCCCAGCGACAGCACCGCCAGGATGATCAGCATCTGCTGCCACAGGCCCGCTCATCTCGATGACGGCCTCGCCCAGCAGACGGAACAGCAGCGCGAATGCCGCCAGCTTGGGACCGGACGCCACGAGCAGCGTGGCCACGGTGGGCGCGCCATGGTAGACGTCCGGGCACCCACTGTGGGAACGGAACGGCCCCCAGCTTGAAGGCCAGGCCGGCCACCAGGAACACCATGCCGAAGGCCAGCACCTGCGGCGAGGCCATGCCGCTGCAGACGCGGCCATGATCTCGGCGATGTCCAGCGAGCCGGTGGCCCCTGCAGACCATCGACATGCCATAGAGCAGGAAGCCGGAGGCCAGCGCGCCCTCAGCACGAAGTACTTCATGGCGGGCCTCGGTGCCCTGCGTCCAGCTGCGGCGCATGCCGATGGCGGCATACAGCGACAGCGACATCAGCTCCAGGCCCAGGTACAGCACCAGCAGGTTGCCGCCCGAGACCATCACCATCTGGCCCAGCAGCGAAAAGAGCGCCAGCGCGTACAGGTCAGCGCCCGGATGCCCCGGTCGGCCATGTAACCGCGTGAATAGATGATGATGCTGCCGGTGCAGACGATGCCGCAGACCTTCAGCAGGCAGGCCAGATCGTCGGCCAGGTGCACATGTGCCCGAAGGCCTGCTGCGGCCCATGGTTGTACTGCCAGAGCACCGCCACCAGCGCGCGCCACCAGCACCAGCAGCGCCATGCGGTCGGCGCGCATCGAGCGTTCCTTCCTGCCGGTCAGCGCCTCCACCACCAGGAAGACGCAGATGCCAAGCATCAGCAGGATCTCTGGCGCCAGCGCGGCCAGATTGAGTTCATGCAGGGTCAGTGACACGGCCATGCCCCTCTATGTCTACTGAGCTTGGTTTGCGGGAAACGTGCGTGAGCAGCTGCTCCACTCGAGACCTGGATCAGGTCGGTGAAGAACTCCGGATAGATGCCCATGAACAGGACGAGTGCGGCCATCAGCATCAGCAGCCAGAACTCGCGCCGGTTCACGTCTTCCATCTTGTCGACGTTGGGATTGGCCACCGGGCCGAAGACCACGCGCTTGTACATCCACAGCGAATAGCCCGCGCCCCAGATCAGGGGCCGTGGCGGCCAGCAGGCCGATCCAGAAGTCGAACTGCACCGCGCCCAGGATGACCAGGAACTCGCCCACGAAACCGGAGGGTGGCAGGCAGGCCCGCGTTGGCCATCGAGGGACAGCAGGAAGAGCGCGCCGCGAACTTCGGCATCCGGTTGATGACGCCACCGTAGTCGGCGATCTGCCGGGTATGCAGCCGGTCGTCAGAGCACGCCGATGCACAGGGAACATCGCGCCGGCCACGAAGCCGTGCGACACCATCTGCACCACCGCACCCTGCATGCCGGTCTCGTTGAACATGAAGAAGCCCAGCGTGACGAAGCCCATGTGGGCGATCGACGAATAGGCCACCAGTTTCTTCCATGTCGGTCTGCACCAGCGCCACCAGGCCGATGTAGATGACGGCCACCAGCGACAGCGTGATCATCAGCCAGGCCAGCTCGTGGCTCGCATCGGGCGCGATGGGCGAGCGACAGGCGCAGGAAGGCATAGGCCCCCAGCCCAGCATGATGGCGGCCAGCACCACCGAACCGCCGGTGGGCGCCTCGACGTGGGCGTCGGGCAGCCAGGTGTGCACCGGCCACATGGGGATCTTGACCGCAAAGGCCAGCAGGAAGGCCACGAAGATCAGCACCCTGCTCATGCAGCGTGAGCGGCAGCCGGTGCCAGGCCAGGATCTCGAGGCTGCCCGACTGCAGATACAGGTAGATGATCGCCACCATCGTGAGCAGCGATCCCAGCAGGGGTATAGAGGGAAGAACTTGAAGGCCGCATATCACGCGGTTCGGGCCGCCCCAAACCCCGATGATGATGTACATCGGGATCAGCGTCAGCCTCGAAGAACACGTAGAACAGCATGCCGTCAGCAGCCGCGAACACCCCGATCATCAGGCCGGAGAGGATCAGGAAGGCCCCCCAGGTACCGATGGACGCGGTCCTGATGACCCCAGCCGGCGATGACCACCACAGATCGTGATGAAGGCCGTCAGCAGCACCAGCCATACCGAGAGGCCGTCAATGCCGAGCGAATACTCGATGCCGGCTCTCGATCCAGGGCTTGCGCTCGACGAACTGCAGCGCAGCCGTGGTGCGGTCGAAGCCCGTGTAGAGCGGAATGGTGACGGCGAATCCGACCAGTGAACCCAGCAGCGCCAGCCACCGCGACAGGGTCGCACGCTGTTCGCCGCCGAGCGCCAGCACGATGATGCCGCTGATGATCGGTACCCAGATGGCGGCACTCCAGCCAGCCCATGCTCAATGTCTCAGTCGTCTGTTCCATGGTCGATCTATTGCGCGCTGGCCAGAAGGGAAGGACCAGAACAGCAGGAAGGCCAGCCCGATGATCATGGCAATGGCATAGTGGTTGAGGAACCCGTCTGCTGACGCAGGACGCGGAGAACCAGCCCACCAGCCGTGCGCTGCCGATTGACCACCAGCCCGTCGATCAGCCCCTGGTCGCCACGTTTCCACAGCCTGGAACCCAGGCGGCGGGCACCGCCGGCGAAGAACCACTCGTTGAAGCGGTCGAGGTAGTACTTGTTTTCGAGAACCGTGTAGATGCCCCTGAACGTCTCGCCGCAGGCGAGCCGGAATGGCCGGGTTCACTGCAGGTAGAAGTACCAGGCGGTGGCAATGCCGGCGACCATCAGCCAGAACGGCAGCGACGTGAAGCCGTGCAGCGCCATGGCGACCCAGCCGTGCCAGTGCTCGGCAAGCGCGGCCATGGCCGGATGCTTGTCGGCGAACACCGTGATGACACCCTGGAAGTACTCGCCCGTGATCATCGAATCGGCCGCGATGGCACCGATGATGATGGATGGGATGGCCAGCAGCACCAGCGGACCGTCACCACCAGGGCGACTCGTGCGGCACGTGAGCGCCAGGCCGTCGTGACCGTGCATCATGCCTGTGCGCGTCATGGCCATGCGCCGTCTCGAACCGGGGCTTGCCATGCGAACACCAGGAAGTACATCCGGAACGAGTAAGGCCGTGACGAACACGCCCGGAGCAGCGCCCAGTAAGGCAATGCCCGAGCCCGCACGTTGGCGTGGTGCACCGCCTCGATGATCGACTCGCGGAATCAGAAGCCGAGAAGAACGGCGTGCCCACCAGCGCCAGCGAACCGATCAGCGAGGTGATCCAGGTGATGGGCATGTATTTGCGCAGGCCGCCCATGTGGCGGATGTCCTGATCGTGGTGCATGCCGATGATGACCGAACCGGCCCCTCAGGAAGAGCAGCGCGTTTAGAAGGCGTGCGTCATCAGGTGGAAAGACGGCTACGCTGTGAGGTCGAGGCACCCAGCGCCACGGTCGCGTAGCCCAGCTGCGAGAGCGTCGAATCAGGCCACCACGCGCTTGATGTCGTTCTGGATGATGCCCATCAGGCCCATGAAGAAGGCGGTGATGGCACCGATGATCATCACGAAGGACAGCGCCACTTCCGACATCTCGTAGAGCGGCGACATGCGGCTGACCATGAAGATGCCGGCCGTCACCATGGTGGCGGCGTGGATCAGCGCGGAAATCGGGTCGGGCCTTCCATCGAGTCCGGCAGCCAGACGTGCAGCGGGAACTGCGCCGACTTGCCCATGGCACCCACGAAGAGGCAGATGCGGGTGACGGTGATGAGCGACCACGGCGTGTCGCCGATCAGCTGGATCGTCACCTTCTCGAGGTTCGGAGCGGCCCGCAAAGATCTCGGCATAGTCCAGGCTGCCCGTCCAGGCCACCAGCAGGCCGATGCCCAGCACGAAGCCGAAGTCACCCACGCGGTTGACCATGAAGGCCTTCAGGTTGGCGTAGATGGCCGATGGTTTGGTGTACCAGAAGCCGATGAGCAGGTACGACACCAGGCCCACCGCCTCCCAGCCGAAGAACAGCTGCAGCGGGTTGTTGGACATCACCAGCATCAGCATCGAGAACGTGAAGAGGCTGATGTAGGCGAAGAAGCGCTGGTAGCCGTCGTCCTCTTCCATGTAGCCGATGGTGTAGACGCACCATCAGCGACACGAAGGTCACGACCACCATCATCATGGCGGTGAGCTGGTCGATCAGGAAGCCCACTTCCATCTTCAGCTTGCCGATCACGGCCCAGCTGTAGGGCGCCGTTGAAGGTGTTGCCCTGCGAGCATCGTGCATGACCCACAACGAGGCCAGCAGCGACACCAGAACCCGAGGATCGCCACCGGGTGGGTGGCCTTCTTGCCGATGGCCCGACCGGCGAAAACCGGCCACCATCGCACCGACCAGTGGTGCGAAAGCGTGCCAGCAGATACGCTGTTTCATCGGCTAGCCCTCAGATGGTCGAGATCTTCGACGTTGACGGAATGGAACTGACGGAAGAGCACGACCAGAATCGCCAGGCCGATGGGCCGATTCGGCCGCGGCCACCGTCAGGATGAAGAACACGAAGATCTGGCCGGCCAGATCCCCCATGTAGTGTGAAAAGGCCACGAAGTCTCATGTTGACGGCGAGCAGCATCAGCTCGATCGACATCAGCACGACGATCAGGTTTCGGCGGTTGAGGAAGATCCCCACCACCCCGATCGAGAACAGGATGGCCCCCAGCGTCAGGTAGTGCGCGAGGCCCAGTTGCAGGAAATCGAGCGGTCATCGTTGCACCCCTCTCACGATTCTTTCGAGGCTGCAGGCTTGGCCTCGGCAGATGCGGCGGCCGGCTTGGCATCTGCGGCCCCGGCAGCCGGCTGGGCTGCGGCAGGCGCGGCCTGGGCGGCGTCCGTCCCCGCCCTTCAGCCGCTTCTGCAGGCTGCGGCGGCGCAGGCACCGCGGCCAGCATGCTCACCAGACGCACGCGGTCGGCGGACGCACCCGCACCTGCTGGCTGGGGTTCTGCGACCCTGTGATCCTTGCGACGGCGCAGGGTGAGCGCAATGGCTGCCACCATGGCCACCAGCAGGATCATGCCGGCGATCTCCAGCGGATAGATGTAGCCCGTGTGAGCAGCTCACCCAGCGCCTTGGCGTTGTCGTAGTCAGCCGCCGGCTGCACCAGATCGGCCTCCTGGACACCACCGAAGTGGCCCACAGCACCAGCGACAGCTCAATGACGATGATGGCCGCCACGAAGAGCCCCACCGGCAGCGATCGCCAGAAGCCCGCACGCAGGTTGTCGAGGTCGATGTCGAGCATCATGACCACGAACAGGAACAGCACCATCACCGCGCCCACGTACACCAGCACCAGCACGATGGCCAGGAACTCGGCCTTCATCAGCAGCCAGATGGCCGCCGACGACACGAAGGTAAGCACCAGGAACAGCGCGCTGTGAACCGGGTTGCGCGCCGTGATCACGCGCGTGGCCGCAGCGACCGTCACCAGCGCGAACAGGAAAAACAAGACTGATATGACATCCATGTTGCCGACACGTCCCGTGCTCAGCGATAGGGGGCATCGGCTTCGCGAGCCGCGGCGATCTCGCTCGTAGCGATCGCCCACGGCCAGCAGCATGTCCTTGGTGAAATACAGGTCGCCGCGCTTCGCCGTGATACTCGAAGATGTGGGTCTCGACGATGGAGTCGACCGGACAGGACTCCTCGCACAGCCCACAGAAGATGCACTGGTCAGATCGATGTCATAACGGGTGGTGCGACGCTGTCCGTCCGCACGCACCGCCGACTCGATGGTGATGGCCATGGCCGGGCAGACCGCCTCGCAGAGCTTGTAGGCGATGCAGCGCTCTTCGCCGTTGGAATACCGGCGCAGCGCGTGCAGCCCCGGAAGCGCGGCGACAGCGGCGTCTTCTGCTCGGGATACTGGACCGTGATCTTGCGGGCGAACAGGTAGCGCCCGGTCAGCTTCATGCCCTTGAGCAGCTCAGCAGCAGGAAGCTGGAAAAGAAATCTGATCGCTCGCATCTTCAGCTCTTCCAGATGTTGAAGGGCGTCTGCATCCAGACGGCAATCACCAGCAGCCAGACCAGCGTGACCGGAATGAACACCTTCCAGCCCAGCCGCATGATCTGGTCATAGCGGTAGCGCGGGAAGCTGGCCCGGAACCAGATGAACAGGCTGACCAGGAAGAAGGTCTTGATGAACAGCCAGAACCAGTCACAGCCACGCGGACCGATGTCGAGCCCCAGCGTGAAGAAGGGCTGCCAGCCGCCGAAGAACATGATGGCGGCCAGCGCCGACACCAGGATCATGTTGGCGTACTCGGCCAGGAAGAACACCGCGAAGCTCATGCCCGCGTATTCCACCATGTGGCTGGCAACGATCTCGGACTCGCCCTCCACCACGTCGAACGGGTGACGGTTGGTCTCGGCCACGCCGGAGATGAAGTACACCACCAGCGCCGGCAACAGCGGCAGCCAGTTCCAGGACAGGAAGTTGATGCCGTGGTCGGCAAGGTTCCCTGCCCTGCGCCATCACGATCTCGGAGATGTTCATGCTGCCCGAGACCATCAGCACCATCACCATGCAGAAGCCGATGGCCAGCTCGTAGGACACCATCTGGGCTGCACGCAGCGCGCCCAGGAACGAGTACTTGAGTTGAGGCCCAGCCCGCCAGAATGACGCCGTAGACCTCCAGCGAGGGTCAGCGCCAGCAGCAGCAGGGATGCCGGCATTGATGTTGGCCAGGGCGCGGTCGGGACCGAACGGGATGACCGACCAGGCCGCCAGCGACGGCATGATGGCCAGCACCGGCGCCACCAGAAAGAGCATGGGGCTGACCTGCGTGGGCAGCAGGATCTCCTTCAGCATCAGCTTGATGCCGTCGGCCATCGGCTGCAGCAGCCCGAGCGGGCCGGTCCGGTTCGGGCCGATCCGCACGTGCATGTAGCCGATCATCTTGCGCTCCCAGAGCGTCAGATGAGGCCACGCAGATCATCAGCGGTGCCACCAGCACGATGATCTTGATGAGGTTCCAGACGACAGGCCAGGCCATGCCCAGCCACTGCTCGCCCGTTTGGCTGATCACGTCGACGAAATTCACTTGACGGCCTCCAGCGTGATCGGTCCGAACATCGCGGGCAGCGCCGTGACCGAGACATGCGCCGCCGGCACCCAGGCCACGTCCTGGGCCAGCCGGTCATCACGGACCAGCGGCAGCACGATCTCGTGACCGTCCTGGCTGACCCGCACCTCCGTCGCCCTTCCAGACCCAGACGGGACAGCGTCTCGCCATGCAGGCGGACCACCGGCGCGCGGGCATCGGCAGTCTTCGAGCGCCGTACCACGCCGAACCAGGGCGTCGACCGAATAGATGGGCACGCTGGCCAGCCGCTGCAGCACCCCGGCCCACGGCAGGGCACGGTAGGCCGGCAGCTGGGGCGCCACCTGATTGTTCAGGAGCCGCCCGAAATGGCGGCCATCGGGAATCTGTGCCGCCGAGAGCGACTCCTGCGCACCAGGCCGCGACGCAGCCCGGCGCCCGGACGACTGGACGAAACCGGTGCGGCAGGCCGTGCCGGCTCGGCTGCGACAGGCTCGACCGCGCCGGCCAGCGCCCGCTGGCGCACCTGCTCGACGCTCTCGAAATCGAAGCCCGGGATGCCCATGAGCGAGCCCAGCACGCAGCACCTTCCAGCCTGGCCGGGTCTGGCCGGCGGGGCGCACGGCACCGTTGAAGCTCTGCAGCCGGCCCTCGCAGTTGACGAAGGAACCGCCCGTCTCGGTGAAGGGGGCGATGGGCAACAGGCAGTCGGCCAGCTCCATCAGGTCGGGCGAGGCGTAGGCCGTGAGCGCGATCACCGTGTCGGCCTGTTTCAGGGCGCAGCACGGGCAGCCACGGCATCGGCGATGTCGAGCGTGGGCTCGATGCCGTGCAGCAGATAGGCGCGACGCGGCTGCGCCAGCATCTGCACCACGTCCAGCCCGGAACTGCCGACGACCGGCAGTGCGGTGGCCAGATAGCCACCCACCGAGTTGGACGCCCTCACCGATGACGCCGAAGTGTGCGCCAGTGAGCTGGGCAATGGCCTGCACCACCTGCAGGATGGCACCGTGCTGCGGATGCTGGACGACGGCATTGCCCAGCCAGATGGCCCGCTTCTCGCCTTCGGCCAACGCCGCGGCCAGTGCCTTGGCAGCCTCGGAGGGCACAACTTCGCCATACGGCTGCGGCACCGATTGGCCCGCCTGGCGAGCACAGGCCACCAGCACCTCGATCAGGGTGATCGAGCCAGCGGTGCGGCGCCAGCACCTGCTGACCCGCCATCGGCATCAGCCAGTCCTCGGCCACGCCGTTGACCGAATGGACGGCCGTGCCATTCCTGGCGGCATGACGAACCCGTGCCGACAGCAGCGGATGGTCCTTGCGGAGGAACGAACCGATGATCAGCAGCGTGTCGAAGGAATCGACCTCGTCGATGGCGTGGCTAGCCAGGGCACGCCAGCGCGGCTGGCGTCGATGGAGAAGTCGGTCTGGCGCAGCCGGAAATCGACGTTCTCGCTGCCCAGGCCGCGCATCAGTGCGCCACCCAGATACAGCTCCTCCAGCGTGGAGGTCGGCGAAAGCAGCATGCCGATGGACTCGGGGCCGTGCTTCTGGGCAATGTCGGCCAGCGCGTGCGTCACGTAGTCCAGCACGGACTCCCACGACGCCTCTCGCCATTCATTGTCCTGCTTGATCATCGGCACCTGCAGGCGGTCCGCCGCCTCCAGGCCCTCATACGAGAAGCGGTCGCGGTCCGAGATCCAGCACTCGTTGACCGACTCGTTCTCGAAGGGAAGCACGCGCTTGACGCGATCGTGCTTGACCTGCACGACGATGTTGGAGCCCAGCGAATCATGCGGCGCCACCGAGCGGCGACGGGTCAGTTCCCAGGTACGGGCCGAATAGCGGAATGGCTTGCTGGTGAGCGCACCGACCGGGCAGATGTCGATCATGTTGCCCGACAGCTCGGAGTCGACCGAATGTCCCAGGAAGCTGAGGATCTGCGAGTGCTCGCCGCGCCCGGCCATGCCCAGCTCCATGATGCCCCCGGATCTCCTGACCGAAGCGCACGCAGCGGGTGCAGTGGATGCACGCGACATCTCCTCGGCGGAGATGAGCGGGCCCATGCTCTTGTGGAAGACGACCCGCTTCTCTTCACGGTAATTCGACATCGAATGACCGTAGCCCACCGCCAGATCCTGCAACTGACATTCGCCGCCCTGGTCACAGATCGGACAGTCCAGCGGGTGGTTGATCAGCAGGAACTCCATCACCGCCTTCTGGGCCTCGACGGCCTTGCGGGAATGGGGTGGACCTTCATGCCGGCGGTGACCGGCGTGGCACAGGCGGGCAGTGCCTTGGGCGCCTTCTCCACCTCCACCAGACATGCGGCAGCTGGCGGCAATGGAAGCTTCTTGTGATAGCAGAAATGCGGCACGTAGACGCCGGTCCGCATTGGCCGCGTGCATCACCATGCTGCCTTCGGCGACCGATACCTTCTGCCCATCGATTTCGACTTCGACCATAACTGTCCCGTCAGATTCAGCTCAAGGGAGGTCGGCACAAGACAGGTCTTAGTGTTCGACGTGATGAACGAATTCATCACGGTAGTGCTTGATGAAGCCCCGCACCGGCATGGCGGCGGCGTCACCCAGCGCGCAGATCGTGCGCCCCTGGATGTTGCCAGCCACGCGATCGAGCTCGTCGATGTCCTCGGACGGCCCTGACCGTGCCTCGATGCGGTGCACGAGGCGATACAGCCAGCCGGTGCCCTCGCGGCACGGCGTGCACTGGCCGCAGCCTCGTGCGAGTAGAAGTACGACAGCCGCTCCAGGCTGCGCACCGGGCAGCGGGTCTCGTCCATGACGATGACGGCACCGGACCCCAGCATGGAGCCGGCCTTGGCGATGGCGTCATAGTCCATTGTCAGGTCCATCATCATGTGGCCAGGAATGACCGGGGCCGACGAACCGCCAGGGATGACCATCTTCAGCTTGCGACCGTAGCGCACCCCGCCCGCCAGTTCCAGCAACTTGGCAAAGGGCGTGCCCAGCGGAACCTCATAGTTGCCGGGACGCTCGACGTCGCCGCCGACCGAGAAGATCTTGGTGCCGCCGTTGTTGGGCTTGCCGGCTTCCAGGAAGGCCTGGCCGCCATTGCGGATGATCCAGGGCACCGCCGAGAAGGTCTCGGTGTTGTTGATGGTGGTGGGCTTGCCGTACAGGCCGAAGCTGGCCGGGAATGGCGGCTTGAAGCGCGGCTGGCCCTTCTTGCCTTCCAGCGACTCCAGCAGCGCCGTCTCTTCGCCGCAGATGTAGGCGCCGAAGCCGTGGTGGGCATTCAGATTGAACGAGAAGTCGGTCCCGAGGATGCGATCTCCCAGATAACCGGCAGCGCGCGCTGCGCCAGCGCTTCCTCGAAGCGCTCGTAGACGCGGAAGATCTCGCCGTGGATGTAGTTGTAGCCGGCGCTGATGCCCATCGCGTAGGCCGCGATCGTCATGCCCTCGATGACGATGTGCGGGTTGTAGCGCAGGATGTCGCGGTCCTTGAACGTGCCCGGCTCGCCCTCGTCGGAGTTGCAGACCAGGTACTTCTGACCCGGAAACCGCCGCGGCATGAAGCTCCATTTCAGGCCGGTGGGAAAGCCCGCACCGCCCCGGCCCCGCAGCCCGGAAGCTCTTCACTTCCGCGATGACTTCCTCGGGCGTCATCGGCGGCTTGCCGTCTGCCCCCAGCAGGATGCGCTTGAGTGCCCTGATAGCCACCGCGCGCCTCGTACTGCTCAAGGGTCCAGCCATCGGCTGAAGTCAGTCCCGCGAAGATCTGCGGGTTGATGTGCCGCCCATGGAAGCACGTCTCCCTGGACACGGGCGTCAATTTGCAGGTTCCTGTCCATGGTCAGTGACGCTCCTTGTTCCTCAGTTCATCGATCAGCGCATCAAGCTTCGCGTTGTCCATGAAGCTCTCGACACGCTTGTCGTTGATCAGGCAGATCGGCGCGTCGGCGCACGAACCCAGGCACTCGGTCTCGATCAGCGTGAAGCGCCCGTCAGGCGTGGTCTCGCCGAAATCGATGCCCAGCTTCTGCTTCAGGTATTCGCCGGCCTTGTCACCCTCGCGCAGCGCACGGCAGACAGGTACAGACGCCGATCTTCCAGGTACCGACCTCTTCGAGGTTGTACATGTTGTAGAAGGTGGCGACCTCGTAGACCGCGATGGGCGGCATGGAGAGGTAGTCGGCCACATCCTCGATGACGGCGGGCGACACCCAGCCCACTTCGTCCTGAGCGATGGTGAGCGCGCCCATCACCGCCGACTGTTTCTGGTCCGCCGGGTACTTGGCGATCTCGCGGTCGATGAGCTGGTAGGCCTGGGCCGACAGCAGACGTTTGACCGGAATGGCTTTGGTGGCCGTCATCGATCGATCTCTCCGAAAACGATGTCCTGGCTGCCGATGAGGGTGACGACGTCAGCCAGCATGTGACCGCGCGACATCTCGTCGAGCGCCTGCAGGTGCACGAAGCCGGGCGGACGGATCTTCATGCGGTAGGGTTTGTTGGCGCCGTCGGACACCAGGTAGATGCCGAACTCGCCCTTCGGATGCTCCACCGCCGCGTAGGCCTCGCCCTCAGGCACGTGCATGCCTTCGGTGAAGTACTGAAGTGGTGGATCAGCTCTTCCATGTTGCTCTTCATGGCAACACGCTTGGGCGGGGCCACCTTGTAGTCGTCGATCATGATGGGGCCCGGGTTGGCCCGCAGCCATTCGACGCACTGGCGGATGATCCGGTTGCTCTGGCGCATCTCGTTGACGCGCACCAGGTAGCGATCATAGGAATCGCCGTTGACGCCCACCGGGATGTCGAAATCGACCTTGTCGTAGACGGCATAGGGCTGGAACTTGCGAAGATCCCAGACCACGCCCGATCCCCGCAACATCGGACCGGTGAGACCCAGCGCCTTGGCACGCTCGGGCTCGACCACGCCGATGCCCACCAGACGCTGCTTCCAGATCCGGTTGTCGGTGAGCAGCGTCTCGTACTCGTCCACGCAGGTGGGGAACACGTCGGTAAAGGACTCGATGAAGTCCAGCAGCGAACCCTGGCGATCAAGGTTCAGCGCCTGGCGCGGCTCTCGGAGATGCCGCCCTGCCGCCCGCCTTGTACTTGGCCATGGTGCCCGGCAGGTCGCCGTCCAGGCCGCCCGGGCGGTAGTAGGCGGCGTGCATCCGTGCGCCCGAGACCGCCTCGTAGCAGTCGAAGAGCGCCTCGCGCTCGCGGAAGGCGTAGAGGATGACGGCCATGGCGCCCACGTCCAGCGCATGCGAGCCGATCCACATCAGGTGGTTCAGGATGCGGGTGATCTCGTCGAACATCACGCGGATGTAACGCGCGCGGATGGGCGCCTCGATGCCCAGCATCTTCTCGACGGCCAGCACGTAGGCGTGCTCGTTGCACATCATGGACACGTAGTCGAGACGGTCCATGTAGGGCAGCGTCTGCAGATAGGTGCGCTGCTCGGCCAGCTCTCGGTGGCCCGGTGCAGCAGGCCGATGTGCGGGTCGGCACGCTGCACGACCTCGCCGTCCATTTCCAGCACCAGGCGCAGCACGCCGTGGGCCGCCGGGTGCTGCGGCCCGAAGTTCAGGGTGTAGTTCTTGATCTCGGCCATGTTCGTCTCACTGCTCGTTGCGCGTGGTACCGCCTGCGTACTGGGCTTCGCGGACGACGCGCGGCATGTTCTCGCGCGGCTCGATGGTGACGGGCTGGTAGACGACGCGGCGCTGCTTCTCGTCGTAGCGCATCTCGGTGTAGCTCGAGATGGGAAAATCCTTTGCGGAACGGATGACCGATGAAACCGTAGTCGGTCAGGATGCGGCGCAGATCGGGCTGGCCGGAGAAGACGATGCCGAAAAGGTCGAACGCTTCGCGCTCGAACCAGTTGGCACAGGGCCACAGGTCGGTGACGGTCTCGACCATCGGCGCCTCATCGTCCATACAGAACGAACGCAGTCGCACGCGATGGTTGTGCCGGATGCTGAGCAGCTGCATCACCACGGCGAAGCGCGGGGCATCCCATTCGGCATTGCCGTAGGTGGAATAGTCGATGCCGCAGAGATCGATCATCACCGAAGCCCAGACGCGGATCATCGCGCAGGCGCTCGCAGACGATGTGATGACAGTCGGCACTGATCTCGATCGTGACCTCGCCGAGGGCGGTGGACAGGCCCAGGATGCGCTCACCGAGAGCGTCCTGAAGGGCAGCAACCAGGGGTTCGGTACTCGCGATCAGCGACGCGCAATGGTGTTGGTTTCACGGATCTTGCGCTGCAGCTGGATGATGCCGTAGATCAGCGCCTCGGCCGTGGGGCGGACAGCCCGGCACGTAGATGTCGACGGGCACGATGCGATCACAGCCCCGCACGACCGAGTAGGAATAGTGGTAGTAGCCGCCCCGTTGGCACAGGAGCCCATGGAGATGACCCAACGCGGCTCAGGCATCTGGTCATAGACCTTGCGCAGGGCCGGCGCCATCTTGTTGCACAGCGTGCCGGCCACGATCATGACGTCCGAATGACGGGGACTGGGCCGGAAGATGACACCGAAAACGGTCCAGGTCGTAACGCGACACGCCCGCATGGATCATCTCAACGGCACAACAGGCCAGGCCGAAGGTCATGGCCCACAGCGAGCCCGTGCGGGTCCAGTTGATCAGCTTGTCGATATTGGTGGTGACGAAGCCTTCGTTCAGTACGCCTTCGATGCTCATGGGCCTACTCAGGGGAAAATGGACGGTTGACCAGACGGATGCTCGGCAGGAATGGTCAGCGAAACAGCAGCCATGTCAGGATGGGCCACGACAGGCCCGAACACGGCAGGAAAGACAGCGGCACGCAGCAGCCGGTCACTCCCAGTCAAGCGCGCCCTTGCCCCATTCGTAAATGAAGCCGATGACGAGAATGCCGAGAAAGACCATCATCGACATGAAGCCGATGAAACCGATGGTGCCCAGAGAGACCGCCCACGGGAACAGGAAGGCAATCTCCAGGTCAAAGAGAATGAAGAGAATGGCGACCAGGTAGTAGCGGATGTCAACCTGCATCCGGGCGTCACCAAATGCCTCGAAACCGCATTCGTAGGCAGAGAGTTTTTCAGGGTCGGGGCGGGAGGGACCGAGCAGCTTGCCGATCACCATGGGGCCAATGCCGACGAGGGAGCCAACAAAAGAAAAAGAAGGACCGGTAGATAGTTGTTCAAATCCATGACATATCCTCTCGGACCGATAATGTTGGCAAGCCCTATAAATGAACCGGCAGGCATTCTACAGAACATCTGCCGGACCATAGAGTGATTCTGGTGCCGACGGCGAGACTCGAACTCGCATGCAGCTTTCGCCACTACCCCTCAAGATAGCGTGTCTACCAATTTCACCACGTCGGCAATCGGGTCATTCTACTCTAGATTCTACAGGGTGTCCAAAGGACGCTGCGGAATCTGGCTGCATCCATGTCTCCCTTGTTGGACCGGGGCTATGTTACCTCAATCCGGCCGGCATGGGTGCTGCGACGTCCAACATGATGCCTGAGCGAAACCCTCGCTCGCCTTGACCCAAATCAGTTACAGCCTGATTTGATGGATTTACATGAACGATCGGATGATCAATCCGATCGTTCGAGCGCTTATTGTTGCTTGCCAGCCGGTGCCTGGGCACCCTCTGCTGACTTTTTCTGCAACACCGGCCGGGCCTTCCGGCACGGCATTGCCCTGTGCAGCAGGCGCTGCAGCGGGCTGTTCACCCGGCAGCGTGGGCACCGACGACGAAGCCGGCGCCGGCACATCGACACCTTCCATCACGCTACTGCCACCGCTTGTGGAGCGAGCATGCTGGCCACCTGATGAGCCAGGAGGCCAGCGCCAGCGTGCTGGCGAAGAAGATCGTGGCGCAGATGCCCGTCATGCGCGACAGGAAGTTGGCCGAGCCGCTGGCCCCGAACAGGCTGCCCGAGGAGCCAGACCCGAAGGCCGCTCCCATGTCGGCGCCCTTGCCGTGTTGCAGCAATACCAGCAGCACGACACCCAGCGCCGAGACAATCAGCAGGACCAGCGCGATCGTATGAAAGAGATTACCCATCGAGTGGCTCAAGCTCCGAGGCTGTCGACGGCCGCCTTGGCGATGCCGACGAATTCATTGGCAACCAGCGACGCGTCGCCCACCAGACCGCCATCGACATCCGGCTGCGAGAAGAGCTCGGGTGCGTTGGCCGCCTTGACGGAACCGCCGTAGAGGATGCGGACGGAAGGTGCGGCTGCATAGCCGCTGGAGGCGAGGCGGTCACGCAGGAATGCGTGCACGGCCTGGGCCTGCTCGGGCGTGGCGGTAAGACCGGTACCGATGGCCCAGACAGGCTCATAGGCCAGCACGAAGGCCGAGGCCGGGTGACGCTCGATCACCGGCAGGACGGCGTCGAGCTGCCGTGCCAGCACCACTTCGGTGTCACCGGTCTTGCGCTCTTCGAGCGTCTCGCCGATGCAGATGACGGGGATGAGGCCGGCGTCCAGCGCAACCTGCGTCTTGGCGGCGACGATCTCGTCGGTCTCGCCATAGAGCGAGCGACGCTCGGAGTGGCCAACCAGCACCCAGCGCACTTTCAGATCCACCAGCATGCCCGAGGAGACTTCGCCGGTATAGGCGCCATCCTGCTGGGCCGAGAGATTCTGGGCGCCGAAGGTGATGTTGCTGTCGGCCAGCTGCGAGGCCGTCTGCGACAGGTAGGGGGAACGGGGCAGACAGCGACGTCGATGGTATCGAAGCCGGCCACGGCGGGCTTGAGTGCCGACAACAGGGCCTCGTTGTTGGCCTGCCTGCCATTCTATTTTCCAGTTGCCCATCACCAGGGGCGACGTTTGCCTTGGGTATTCGTGGAGTCTGGCATGGATGTACCGTATCAGAAGAGGATGACAGCCTTGCCGCACGCAGTCTGCACGCGGGCAGGCAGGAACCCGGACGGGCCGGGCATCAAGTCGATTCTATCGCCCCGCAAAAGCAGGGGTCAAACAAGACCCCGCCTTCTTCTTCGCCTTGCAACGGGCGTCGAAGGAGCGAAAGGCGTGTCATGTGGGCCGTCCCGGTACGCTGTGGGGGCAGCCCGTCCACCGCCGGCCGCTCTTCCCCTGTGGCAGGCTGCCCGTGCATCGGGCAGTCCCGTCAGACATGCACGGGGTCAGTTTCCGCCCTGCCCGCCCGTCAGGCCGGCGGCCTTGCGCCGACGGCGCTTCAGGTAACGCAGTACCTGGGTGACATGGCCCGAGATCCCGTAGCCCATGAAGATCAGGAACAGGATGCCGGGCGGATCGGAAGACACCAGCACCAGCGCCAGCATGAGCAGGATGAGGACGACGAAGGGAACGCTGCGCCGCAGGTTGAAGTCCTTGAAGGAGTAGAACGGCGAGTTGGAGACCATCGTCAGGCCGGCATAGACGGTGATGATCCAGGCCAGTCCGCCCAGTTCGCCCCCGGTGGCCGTGATCAGCCGCGAGTCATGCCAGTCGGTGGCCAGCCAGACCAGGCCCGCCACCAGCGCTGCCGCTGCAGGACTGGGCAGCCCCTGGAAGTAGCGCTTGTCGACGACCTGGATGTTGGCGTTGAAACGCGCCAGTCGCAGGGCGGCGCCCGCCACATAGATGAAGGCGGCCAGCCACCCCCATTTGCCCATGCCGGTGAGCGCCCAGGAATAGATGACCAGCGCCGGCGCCGCGCCGAACGAGATCATGTCGGCCAGCGAGTCGTACTGTTCGCCGAAGGTGCTCTGGCTGTTGGTGAGCCGGGCCACACGTCCATCGAGGCTGTCGAGGAACATGGCCAGGGAAGATGGCGATGGCAGCCCACTGGAATTCACCGTTCATGGCCATGACGACGATAGAAGCCGGCAAACAGGGTTGCCGGTGGTGAAGGCGTTGGGCAGCAGGTGATGGCTCGCCGATGGCGTACGGCCGGGTGGGCGGCGTCATCCACCACGCCTGCGGGTTGGACGTCCTCTTCGGGCGGAGGCAGCATGTCCGGCGGCTGCACGGGCATCTCGACCGCCGTGAAGTGTCGACGCAACCGGACACGCCGGGCATTCAGGGGGCGGATCTTGCCCCGGGGGAACGGGCACTCTTCACTGCTCGTAGGGCCGCTCGCGCAGCCATTTGGTCATGATCCACTTGTCGCCGCGGATCACAGGCATGCCGGCGTGCAGGCATCGATAGTCGAGCTGCCCGTCGGCGTTCTGGTATTCGAAGTACACGGCCGACCCCTTGATGGGCTTGGCCGAGAAACCGATGTCGGGGAAGGCTGTTTCCTTCCGGCACGTCATTCAGATACATCACCACGGTGCCGATGCGCTGGCCACCGACGCGGGTGAGCACGGCAGAGCCCGGATCCTTCGGCTCGAAGAAGTCCTGGTGGGCCTTGTATTCGCCCCCGGGGCCGTAGTGCAGGATCTGCAACGGCTCGCCCCGGTTGACGGGCAGATCGACCAGCGCGGACAGGCGGGCCTCAATGCGCCGGACCAGTTCGTTCTCGCCGCGCTCGAAATGGCTGCCTTCGCTCTTGCGGACGCTGCTCTCGTAGCTGCTGCCGCTTTCGCGGTCCACAACCCTGCGAGGTCTTCATCTTGCCGCGCGACAGGCGGATCACCTCGTCGCACTCCTCATCGGACAGAAGCCCCCGGATGACGGCGATGTTGGGATTGGACATCACGGCCGCCAGTTCCACCTCGCGGTCAGCCACCGTGAAGCGCGGCAGCTGCGAGATGAGACGGATGGGCGAGGCCTGATAGCGCTGTCTGCGCGCCCCCTGCAGGCCTGCCGCCGCGCGCTCGTCCTCGGGCAGATCCTGCACGCGCTCACCAATGCCACCGATGATCTCGATGGCGTGGCGTGCGAAGACCGGATCAGCCGTTCTCGACCATGATCCGCTGCATGTCGGCCCGCTCGCAGCCGCGCAGCACGTTGGTGGTGATCCAGTCCTGCCAGCTGGCAGGCAGTGCGTATGGCCGCCCGCAGTGGCGCTGGCGCCCGATGGGGAGATCGTGTTCTGGCTCATGGTCCTGATTAGAGCGCCGGATGTCCGGCGATGCAAGCCGCAGCCGCCCGGTGGCCACGACGCCGAGGGCCTGCCGCCACTCCGTGGCGGGAGCCGGACGGCGGAATGAAATGCAGCCAGAGCCCCTTTCCGGGAAGATCCTGGAAAGAGGCTCTGCCGGTGGCCCTGAGACCCTCGCCGGGGTTAGCCCTGCACCGCGGCGCGAGCGCACGCCGGGCAAAAGCTGCCTTCAGGGTCATCGGACAGGGATCGATGCTCAGTTCTTCGAGCGGTCGACCAGCTTGTTGGCCTTGATCCACGGCATCATCGCGCGCAGCTTGTCGCCCACCACCTCGATCGGGTGCTCGGCGTTCAGGCGACGGCGCGACTCCAGCACCGGGGCACCAGCGCGGGTTTCAGGATGAAGGACTTGGCGTATTCGCCGGTCTGGATGTCCTTCAGCACCCGGGCCATCTCGGCCTTGGTCTCGGCGGTGATGACGCGCGGGCCGGTGACGTACTCGCCATACCCGCGTTGTTGGAGATGGAGTAGTTCATGCTGGCAATGCCGCCTTCGTAGATCAGGTCCACGATCAGCTTCAGCTCGTGCAGGCACTCGAAGTAGGGCCATCTCGGGGCATAACCCGCCCGGTCAGCGTCTCGAAGCCTGCCTTGATCAGCTCGACCACACCGCCGCACAGCACGGCCTGCTCGCCGAACAGGTCGGTCTCGGTCTCTTCGCGGAAGTTGGTCTCGATGATGCCGGCACGGCCACCGCCGATGGCAGCGGCATACGACAGTGCCAGGTCACGGGCAGCGCGGACTTGTCCTGGTGGACGGCGATCAGCATGGGCACACCGCCGCCAGCGGCGTAGGTGCCACGCACCGTGTGGCCAGGGGCCTTGGGCGCCACCATCACCACGTCCAGGTCGGCACGCGGCTGCACCCTGACCGTAGTGGACATTGAAGCCGTGCGCGAACGCCAGCACGGCGCCTTGCTTCAGGTTCGGCTCGATGTCGGCCTTTGTAGGCGGCGGCAATGCTCGTCCGGCATCAGGATCATCACGAAGTCGGCGCCCTTGACGGCATCAGCCACCGAAGCTACCTTCAGGCCGGGCCGCACGGGCCTGCCATCGGACGGGCCGCCAACGCGCACGCCCACCGTCACGTCCACACCCGAATCCTTCAGGTTGAGCGCATGGGCATGACCTCGCGAGCCGTAGCCGATGATGGCGACCTTCTTGCCCTTGATCAGCTTGAGGTCGGTGTCCTTGTCGTAGAAAAACTTTCATGGGAAATGGAAATCCTGGTCGGTGGATTCCGGCCGCCACGCGGACCCAGGGCCCGGCCACGGCCAGGAAAAATCAAAAACGTCACTTGCGACAGAGTGTAAACCGTCCCCGGGAGCCCCCTGGGTGACCCACCCCACCGCAGACAGGGGAAGTGCGGGGCGCGCAGGACTGCCCGTGCGCCCCTGTTGCGGGGTCTACAGCTTCAGTACCCGCTCGCCGCGGGCGATGCCGCAGCTGCCGGTGCGGACGGTCTCCCAGGATCACCGCCTCGCCCAGCGCGGCCAGGAAGCCGTCAAGCTTGGACGAGTCGCCCGTCAGCTCGATGGTGTAGGCCTTGTCGGTCACGTCGATGATGTGGCCGCGGAAGATGTCGGCCATCCGCTTCATCTCGTCGCGGTCCTTGCTGGCCACCGCACGGACCTTGACCATCATCAGCTCACGCTCGATGTGCGGCGCCTCGAGTCAGCTCCAGCACCTTCACCACATCGATGAGGCGGTTCAGGTGCTTGGTGATCTGCTCCAGCGTGTCGTGCGAGGCGCTGGAGACGATGGTCATCCGCGACAGCGAGGCGTCCTCGGTGGGCGCCACGGTGAGCGACTCGATGTTGTAACCCCGGGCCGAGAACAGCCCGACCACGCGCGAGATGCCCCCGGCTCGTTTTCCAGCAGCACGGAAATGATGTGTTTCATGTCGGCTCCCTGTCCTGTCAGAGGTCTTCTGCGCCCAGCAGCATTTCGGTCAGGCCCTCGCCGCCCTGAACCATCGGCCAGACGTTCTCGGTGGGATCGATCACGAAGTCGATGAACACCGTGCGATCCTTGTACTTGCCGAAGGCATCGCGCAGCGCCCTTCCACGTCCTCAGGGGCGCTCGACACGATGCCGACGTGGCCATAGGCCTCGGCCAGCTTCACGAAGTCGGGGAGCGCCTCCATGTACGACTGGGAATAGCGCCCCTCGTACTCGATCTGCTGCCACTGCCGCACCATGCCCAGCGCGCCGTTGTTCAGGTTGATGATCTTGACCGGCAGGTTGTACTGCGTGCAGGTGGACAGCTCCTGGATGCACATCTGGATGGAGCCTTCACCGGTGATGCAGGCCACCGGCACGTCCGATTGGCCAGCACCGCCCCCATGGCGAACGGCAGACCCACGCCCATCGTGCCCAGACCGCCGGAATTGACCCAGCGGCGCGGCTTGTCGAAGCGGTAGTACTGCGCCGCAAACATCTGGTGCCGCCCCACATCGGAGGTGATGATGGCGTCGCCGTGCGTGACCTGGCAGAGCTTCTCGACCACGAACTGCGGCTTGATCTTCGGGCTTTCGCGGTCGTAGGCCAGGCAGTCGCGCTTGCGCCACTCGTTGATCTGCGCCCACCAGCTCTGCAGTGCCTTGCTGTTGGTGCCGGCGCCGGCGCTGAACGAAGCCTCCAGCAGGTCCAGCAGCGAGGACATGCACTCGCCCACGTCCCCCACGATGGGCACGTCGACCTGACGCGCTTGGAGATGGACGACGGATCGATGTCAATGTGGATGATCTTGCGCGAGATCTGCGCAAAATGCTTCGGATTGCCGATGACGCGGTCATCGAAGCGGGCACCGATGGCCACCAACACGTCGCAGTGGTGCATCGTCATGTTGGCTTCATAGGTGCCGTGCATGCCGGGCATGCCGATCCACTTGGAGTCGCTGGAACGGTAGGCCCCCAGACCCGATGAGCGTGGTGGTGCACGGAAAGCCCAGCTGGTCGACCAGCTCTGTTCAGCACCTTGGAGGCATTGCCCAGGATGACGCCGCCGCCCACGTAGATGAGCGGGCGCTCGGCCGCCAGGATGAGCTGCATGGCCTTCTTGAGCTGCCCCTGGTGCCCCTTGACCACGGGGTCAGGAGCGCATGGCCACGGTCTTGGGGTAGGAGAACCCGCAGCGGTCGCGCGAGACATCCTTCGGGATGTCGATGAGCACCGGGCCGGGCCGACCGGTACGGGCAATGTGGAAGGCCTTCTTGAAGGTGGCGGCCAGGTCGCGCACGTCCTTGACCAGGAAGTTGTGCTTGACGCAGGGCCGGGTGATGCCCACCGCGTCGCATTCCTGGAAGGCGTCCTCACCGATGGCATTGGTGGGCACCTGGCCGCTGATGATCACCATCGGCACCGAATCCATGTAGGCCGTGGCGATGCCGGTGACGGCATTGGTGACGCCGGGGCCGGAGGTCACCAGACAGACACCGACTTCCTGCGTGGTGCGGGAGTAAGCGTCGGCCGCGTGGACGGCAGCCTGCTCGTGACGCACCAGGATGTGCTGGATATTGCGGTTGGAATACAGTGCGTCGTAGATGTAGAGAACGGCGCCCCCCGGATAACCGAAGATGTGCTTGACGCCCTCTTCTTCCAGACAACGGATGGCGATTTCCGCGCCGGTAAGTTCCATTTTTGTTTGCTCCTCGCTCAGATTGCCCCACCGTCCGCCGGCCCCGGTGCGGCACATGCCTCCGCCCCGAGACAGACCCTGACAACGGCAGGTTCCCTGTTCCAGGAAGACCCCGATGGATCCTCCCTGACCTGTCCGGCCGCCAGCGGGCACATGACGCCCGGCGATCCGACCAGTCCCTGCAGCACCCCGACGCCTTGTGGGCAGCCGGCATGGCAGCATGCACGCGGCCCGGCAGAGTCGCACGCATCCCGGCATGCTACCATCAACAGCCTATGGCGACCCGACCGGAAATATCGGAATTTCTCGCCTCGGTCGAGCGCCGGGCCTTCAAGCAGGTGGTCTACACCGTGCGCGACGACGACATTGCGCTGGACATTGTCCAGGACGCCATGCTCAAGCTCGTCGAAAAGTATTCCGACCGCCCCGTGGCCGAACTGGCCCCCCTCTTCCAGCGCATCCTCCAGAACGCCACCCACGACCACTTCCGCCGCCAGAAGGTGCGGCGCACCTGGGTCAGCCTGTTCTCGTCCCTGCCTGGCGTCGGCAGTCAGGACGGCGACGAGGATGTCGACCCCTGAGAGCCTGCTGGCCAACGCCGACGACCGCCGTACCGAGGACGCCTCCGATGAAGCCAGCCGCGCCCAGACCCTGCGCCTGATCGAGGCCGAGATCGAGCGCCTGCCCCGCCGTCAACGCGAAGCGTTCATCCTGCGTTACTGGGAGGAGATGGATGTGGCCGAGACGGCGCGGACCATGGGCTGCTCGGAAGGCAGCGTGAAGACGCACTGTTCCCGGGCCATCCACACCCTGTCGCAAGCTCTGCGCGCCAAAGGCATTACCTTATGACCCCCCACCAGGACCAGATGGCACGGCGCCTGTGCCAGTTGCTCGATTCCGCTGCAGACGACCTCTCGCCGCGCATCCAGTCACGCCTGGCGGCGGCGCGCGGTCAGGCACTCGCCCGCCTGGACGAGATCACCCGCGAGACCGGCCGCGCCGGACGCAGCCGGGGACGTTTCCTCGACTTCTGGCGCACGCCCTGGCAGGCACCGGCCTGGTCACGGCTGGCGCTCACCGCCATCCCGGCCATCCTGCTGGCCCTGGCCGCCCTGGCCGGCAGCCTCTTCACCCAGGAGCGCACCGTCATCCAGCAGGCCGACGCCTACACCGAGATGCTGACCGCCGACGTGCCGCTGTCGGCCTACACCGACAACGGCTTTGCCGCCCACCTGCAGGGCGGCATGATGCGCACCTCCGCATCGGCACGCAACCGCTGAGGCCCCCATGCGTCAGAGCGTGCCCGTTCGTCCCGCCCTGCTTTCCCTGGCCACCGGGGCCGCCTTCGTGCTGGCCACGCCAGCCGTCGCCTCCCAGGGACAGCACACGCAGATTCCCCTGCGTCTGCCCAGCGGCAGCCGGCCCCCGACCTGCTGGCCTTGCCACGCATCGACATCCCGCTTCCCGAGCACCGGCCCGGCGACGACACCGTGCAGCTGGCCGCCGGCGAGGTCCTGTCGCTGGAGCTGCCCATCGCCATCACCGCACTGTTCGAGCCCGGCTGGGAAGATCTGGACGAGACCCAGCAGGAGATCCTCGCGCCGTTCGCCCCCGAATGGAACACCTGGCCCGTGGCCGAGAAGCGTTCATGGATGGCCTTTGCCGACCGGATGCAGCAACTGCCCGAGGCTCAGCGCCAGCGCGCCCGTCGCCGCATCCTTGAATGGGCCAACATGTCGCCCGAAGAGCGGCGCATCGCCCGGCTCAACCACCAGAACGCCCGCCGGCGCCCCATGCCCGAGCGCGTGAAGGAATGGGAACGCTACCAGAGCTTCAGCTACGCCGAACGCGAGCGGCTGCGCCATTCCGAGCAGGCCCACGACATCGCCGCGGCCCAGCGCGTACGCGCCGGCGGGCATGCCGCCCCTCCGGGACACATGCCCCCGCCGCAGGGGGCGAGGACATGCTGGTCATCATCGTGAACCCCGAGTCCACACGCTCCGTGCTGATGCCGCCCCCGCCGCCGGACCCGTCGTCCCCGAACGGCTGAGCGTGCCCGGCCCCGACATTCCCCGGGTGCCCTGCCCGGCATCCCCGACGGCGCCCTCGAGGCGCTCTTCGTCGAGAAGCAGCCCCATGGTCCGGACATCAGCCGACCGGCCTCCACTGGCGGTTCGCCGTCAGCGCCCCAGCAGAGCGTTCCGCAGACAGGCGCTCCCGACCTCCCCTTTGGCGCTGGAAAGCCGCCCACCCCTGAGCCCCGACCCGCGTGACAGCCGCCCGGGCTGGCACGACCATGACATCGGTGGCGGTCACGCCGACGGTACCGACAGCAACGGGCCAGGGCGACGGCGACAACGGGCCGGCTGGTGGCCTGCGTGGCCCGGGCGGTGAGGGTCCGGGTGGCGGTGGCCCGGGCGGGCCGCACTGAAGTATGCTTGGCGGCCCGTCGCGCGATCATTCCCCCATGCCTGACCATACCTCCGCCCCGACCTTCCCCGTCCCCACGCCAGCCCTGCCCGCCTCGCCGTGGCGGCGCTTCATGTCGTGCGTCTACGACGGCATCGTCCTGTTCGGCGTGCTCTTCTTCTTCGGCTACGCCTTCTCGGCGCTGGCCCAGTTCCACGGTGAATCGGGGCTGGCGCGCACGCTCTTCCAGCTCTACCTGTTCTGCCTGCTGGGCGCGTACTTCGGCTGGTTCTGGAGCAACGGTCGCTGGAGCCTTCCCATGAAAAACCATCGGCGTGAAGCTGGTCCGCGACGACGGCCCCCAGGGCCCGGTCAGCCTGCCCCGCGCCCTGTGGCGCCACACGGTGGCCTCGATCTTCTTCTGGGGTGGACTGGCCCTGGTCTGGACGGCGGGCTCTGGGCCATCACGGCCGTCCTGTGGGCGCTGCTCTGGCTGCTGCCCTTTGGCTGGTCCCTCTTCGATCGCCGCCGCCGCACCCTCTATGACGTGCTGGCCGGCACCGTGCTGGTACGGCACGATGCCATGGCCGACCGGCGCGGACAGAAGCCTGCGCTCCCGCTGAACCGCACCGAGGGCTTCAGCCCTCCTGCGGTTCGTGCGCCCGGTCCACACAGTCCACGTAGTACCCGATGCGCCCCTCGGCGTCCTTCTCTCGGCCACCAGACCATGCACGTCGGTGTGGAAGCCCGGGAACTGCTCGTTGAACTCGCGCACGAACTTCAGATACTCGACGATGGTGCGGTTGAAGCGCTCGCCGGGAATCAGCAGCGGAATGCCCGGCGGATACGGCGTGACCAGCATCGTGGTGATGCGGCCTTCCAGCTCGTCCACGGGCACCCGATCGACCTTGCGGTGCGTCAGGCACTCGTAGGCATCCGACGGCTTCATCACCGGCATCATGTCCGACAGGTACATATCGGTGGTCACCCGTGCCACATCGTACCGACGGTAGGCATCGTGCACGCGGGTGGACAGGTCGCGCAGCCCCATGCGGTCGTACATCGGGTAGGCCTTCACGAAATCGGGCATCACCCGCCACAGCGGCTGGTTCTCGTCGTAGTCGGCCTTGAACTGCTGCAGCTCGGTCACCAGCGTGTTCCAGCGCCCCTTCGTGATGCCGATGGTGAACATCACGAAGAACGAATAGAGCCCGGTCTTCTCCACCACCACGCCATGCTCGGCCAGATACTTGGTGACGACCGCCGCCGGGATGCCGGTGTCGGCAAACTCGCCCTCCATGTCCAGTCCCGGAGTGATGATGGTGGCCTTGATCGGGTCCAGCATGTTGAAGCCGGGCTCGACAGGGCCGAAGCCGTGCCACTTCTCGTCGGCGTGCAGCATCCATTCTTCCTGGCGCAGCGCCTTGCCACTGCTGAGGTTGTCCGGCCCCCAGACACGGAACCACCATGAACCGTCGTATTCCTGCTCGACCTTGCGCATGGCCCGGCGGAAGTCACGCGCCCTCCTGCAGCGACTCCTGCACCAGCGCCGTGCCGCCCGGTGCCTCCATCATCGACGCCGCCACGTCGCACGAAGCGATGATGGCGTACTGCGGCGACGTGGACGTGCATCAGGTAGCTTTCGTTGAAGCGGTAGCGGTCCAGCTTGCGGGTCTGCGACTCCTGCACCAGGATCTGTGACGCCTGCGACAGCCCGGCCAGCAGCTTGTGGGTGGACTGGGTGGCGAACACCATCGCATGCGTGGAGCGCGGCCGATCCCGACCGATGGCGTGCATCTCGTGGTAGATGGGATGGAAGGTGGCGTGCGGCAGCCAGGCCTCGTCGAAGTGCAGGTTCTCCACGTAGTCCTGCAGCTCGGCCTTGATCATCTCCACGTTGTAGAGAATGCCGTCATAGGTGGACTGGGTGATGGTCATCACCCGCGGCCGGGTCGACTTGTCCTTGATGAGCGGGTTCGCCTCGATCTTTCTGGCAATGCTCTCGCGACTGAACTCCTGCAGCGGAATGGGACCGATGATGCCCAGGTGGTTGCGCGTGGGCTGCAGGAAGATCGGCACCGTACCGCTTTCATCATGATGGCGATGCAGGATGCTCTTGTGGCAGTTGCGGTCCACCAGCACCACGTCGTCGCTGGCCACTTCGGAATGCCAGACGATCTTGTTGGACGTGGACGTGCCGTTGGTGACGAAGAACAGGTGATCGGCATTGAAGATGCGCGCCGCATTAGTCTCGGATGCCGCTACCGGGCCCGTGTGGTCCAACAGCTGCCCCAGCTCATCGACCGAGTTGCAGACATCGGCGCGCAGCATGTTCTCGCCGAAGAACTGGTGGAACATCTGCCCCACCGGGCTCTTCAGGAAGGCCACACCGCCCGAATGTCCCGGGCAGTGCCACGAATATGAACCATCATTGGCGTAGTGCACCAGCGCCTTGAAGAACGGGGGCGCCAGCGAGTTCCAGGTAGTTCGTGGCCTCGCGGATGATGTAGCGCGCCACGAACTCGGGCGTGTCCTCGAACATGTGGATGAAGCCGTGCAGTTCCTTCAGGATCTCGTTCGGGATGTGCTGCGAGGTGCGCGTCTCACCGAACAGGAAGATCGGGATGTCGGCATTGCGGCGGCGCGTCTCGCGGATGAAAGCCCGCAGGTCCTGGATGGCCACGCTCTCGGGCCCCTCCTCGTTGATCTCCTCATCGTCGATGGAAACGATGAAAGCCGACGCCCGGGCCGCCTGATTGGCCACCATCGCCACGTCGTAATAGGTGAAGCCACCCACCACCCGGTGCCCTGGTCCTCGATGGCCCTTGGCCAGTGCCCGGATACCCAGGCCACTGGCGGAATCGGCGCGCCAGTCTTCATCGATGATGACGATGGGAAAAACGGAATTTCATGGATAGCCTGCTGGTCTGGAAGGGTCTCGAGAAAGAGCCGGGCATGCGGCATCGGGTTGTGCGGATGCGCTGCATGGCTGGGCGGCCACGACCGCTTTCCGATGATACCCCCTGACCCGGGCGCATCCGGCCATTGCACCCTCCGAGCATCTGCACGTCAGCCACAGACAACAGGCGGTCAGGGTTGACCTTGTCGCACCCGGAAGGCATCCTGCAGGGTTCCATCCCTCACCCTGAACCTGAGCAGCCATACGGCCCGTTATCCCATGCCGCCCCTGTCCAGCCTCCTGGAAAGCCTTTTTCCGCCGGTGCCGAATCGGTTGCCGAAGTGGTCGTCCAAGGGACCGTGGAGGCCGCCATCGACGCTGTCACCCACAAGAACGACGACGCGGCGGATGAGCCCGCGCCCCCACTGACACCCAGGTGAGCGCCGGCTCCTGAGCCAGCCACGCCCCTTCTTCTGCCACCCGAACGCCCTCATTCCATGCCCCCGCCCCCGTCAAGCTCATCGTCGCCATCGCCTCCCGCGCCCTCTTCGACTTCGAGGAAGAGAACCGCCTGTTCGAAGCCGGTGACGACCGCGCCTACATGGCGCGCCAGCTGGAGCTGTTGGACCTGCCCGCCATGGCGGCGGCGTGGCCATGCCGCTGGTGAAGAGCTGCTGGCCTTCAACGACGAGACCGGAGCGGCGCGTGGACGGTCCTGCTCTCGCGCAACGACCCCACCAGCGGCATGCGCGCTTTCCGCTCGGCCCACCATCATGGCGTGCCGCTGGAACGTGGCGCTTCACGCGCGGCCGGCCCCCATGCGTACCTGAAGCCGCTGGGCGCCCACCTCTTCCTGTCGGCCAACGCCGACGACGTGCGGCCGCGCTGAAGCCGGCCTCGGGCTGCACGCGTCCACCCGCAGTCGCCCCAACGGGCAGAATCCCACCCTGACGAAGTGCGCATCGCCTTCGACGGCGACGCCGTACTGTTCTCCGACGAAGCCGAGCAGATCTATACTCGCCAGGGGCTGTCGGCCTTCCAGGACCACGAGGCGCAAGTCGCGCCACCACCCCGCTGCCCCCGGCCCCCTTCAAACCACTGCCGGAAGCGCTCACCGCCTGCGCCAGGCCGCACCCCCGCACTGCGTATCCGAACCGCCCTGGTGACGGCCCTGCAGCGCCCCGGCGCATGAACGCGCCATCCGCACGCTGATGGACTGGAAAGTGGAGGTGGACGAGGCCTTCTTCCTGGGCGGTCTGGACAAGGGTCCCCTTCCTGCGCGAATTCGAGCCCGACTTCTTCTTCGACGACCAGACCGGACACTGCAGAATCAGCCCACAGCGCACAAGCCCCACGGGGCACGTCATCAGCGGGATTCGCAACCACAAGGACAAAAAGCTGACAAGCCGGTAACGATGGACGCATGTCCCGGGTCATCACCCAGGACACGAGGACTCGCATCAGCACGCCCGCTGAACGCGATCCTGCTCCAATCTCGTTTCACGAAAAGCAACAGAGATAGAATGAGCGTTTCACGTCTTGCCATTCCTGTGCAATGAACCCCCAGTCTTCCCAGCCTGAAGCTTCATCCTCCAACACCCAGACCGTCCACGACCAGCATGGCCAGTACCCGCAGGCCACCACCGTGGACGACTTCCGGCACAACCTGGCGGCGGTGCATGCCCGCATCGAGGCAGCCTGCCAGCGCGTCGGGCGTGATCCGGCCACGGTGCGACTCCTGCCGGTCAGCAAGACCAAGGGCGAGGAAGCGATCCGGGCGGCCTATGCGGCCGGCTGCCGCTTTCTGGGCGAGAACAAGGTGCGGGAAGCCTATGGCAAGTGGCAGAGCCATGCAGGATCTCACCGATCTGAAGTGGTCGGTCATCGGACATCTGCAGACCAACAAGGCTCAAGGTGGTGGCGCGCTTTGCAGCCGAGTTCCAGGCGCTGGACAGCCTGCGGTGGCCGAGGCGCTGGACAAGCGGCTGCAGGCCGAGGGGCGGTCGCTGGATGTGTTCGTGCAGGTCAACACGTCGGGCGAGCCCGAGCAAGTTCGGTCTGTCGCCCGAGGATGTGCCGGCCTTCGTGCAGGCGCTGCCTGGCTTCTCGGCGCTGCGGGTGCGCGGGCTGATGACACTGGCGCTCTTTTCCAGCGAGGCCGAGCGGGTGCGGCAGTGCTTTCATCCCTGCTGCGCTCGCTGCGTGACCGGCTGCGTCAGGAGGCTCCGGCCGGCCTATCCTTCGACGAGCTGTCGATGGGCATGTCGGGCGACTACGAGATCGCCATCGAGGAAGGCGCGACCGTCGTGCGTAAACAGGCCATCTTCGGTGCGCAGGGCACTGCCCGACAGCCACTACTGGCCTGGCGTCGCCGGCACCGACGACAAGACACAGGGCTGAGCAGATCGTGGGGCCTGCACCTGGGAAGGCCCCAATCTGTCAGCTCGGACCGGATGCAGCCGCATCCGGGGATTCAAGCAAGCCGATTCATTCCAGAAATACATGCCGCCGGCCCGCATTGGCGATGGCATCCAAGATCGACAACAAAGGAGAACCAACGATGTCCGCCGCTTCTGCCGCCCCAGCCAGTCCGGACCCCTATGCCAATTACGCGAGCTGACGCTGCGCGGCATGGTGCTGGGCGCACTGATCACGGTCGTGTTCACGGCCTCCAACGTCTACCTGCGTCTGAAGGTGGGCCTGACCTTTGCCTCGTCCATCCCGGCCGCGGTGATCTCGATGGCACCTTTGCGCTTTTGCGCGCGGCAGCAACATCCTGAAAACAACATGGGTGCAGACCCAGGCATCGCCGCCGGCACGCTGTCCTCGGTGATCTTCATCCTGCCCGGCCTGCTGATGGCCGGCTACTGGAGCGGTTTCCCGTTCCCGGCAGACGGTGCTGCTGTGCACCTCGGGCGGCATCCTGGGTGTGATCTTCACCATCCCGCTGCGTCACGCCATGGTGGTCAACAGCCCGCTGCCCTACCCCGAGGGTGTGGCAGCCGCCGAGATCCTGAAGGCCGGCAGCCATGAACACGCCGAGGGACGGCTCGGCCGACAGCGGCATCCGCGAGATCGCGCTGGGCGGCGCCATCTCGGGCCTCGTGAGCTTCTGCGCCAACGGCCTGCGCGTCATGCAGCCGACAGTGCCAGCTACTGGTTCAAGAGTGGCACCGCCATCTTCCAGCTGCCCATGGGCTATTCGCTGGCACTGCTGGGAGCCGGCTTCCTGGTGAACCTGGCCGGCGGCATCGCCATCCTGCTGGGCATCGCCATCGCCTGGGGCGTGCTGGTGCCCTACTTCTCGTCCGTGGCCCCGCAACCCGCCGACATGGACATGGCGTCGTATGCGCTCTCGCTCTGGAAGAACAAGGTACGCTTCATCGGCGCCGGCACCATCGGCGTGGCCGCCATCTGGACGCTGATCACGCTGCTCAAACCCATGATGGAAGGCATGCGGCTCTCCTTCAAGGCCATGAGCGGCAAGCACGAACAAGGCCGCAACCGCATCGAGCAGGACCTCAGCCCCACGGCCATGATCGCCTGGTCTGTCGGCATGCTGCTGATGCTGGGCCTGGGTTTCCATCACTTTGTGGATGCTGCCACCATCCCCAGCGGCCTGGGCTGGCTGCTGGTCGTGGTGTGCACCGCACTGGCCTTCTTCATCGGCTTCCTGGTGGCAGCCGCCTGCGGATACATGGCGGGCCTGGTGGGCTCATCGTCCAGCCCCATCTCGGGCATCGGCATCATCTCGGTCGTCATCGTCTCGCTGGTGCTGCTGGTGATTGGCGAATCCTCCAACCTGTTCGCCGACGAAGCCAACCGCCAGTTCATGGTTGCGCTGACCCTCTTCTCGGTACGGCTGTCATTTGCGGTGGCCTCGGTCTCCAACGACAACCTGCAGGATCTGAAGACGGGCTGGCTGGTGCATGCCACCCCCTGGCGGCAGCAGGTGGCGCTGATCATCGGCTGCGTGGTCGGTGCGCTGGTCATCGCCCCGGTGCTGGAAATGCTCTACCAGGCCTATGGCTTCACCGGCGCCATGCCGCGTGAAGGCATGGACGCCAGTCAGGCGCTGGCCGCCCCGCAAGCCACGCTGATGACCACCATCGCCAACGGCATCTTCCGCCACGACCTGCAGTGGAGCTACATCTTCACCGGCATAGGCATCGGTGTGGCCCTGATCATCGTGGACGTGCTGCTGCGCCGCAAACAGGGGCATGAACATGAGCCTGCCAGTGCTGGCCGTGGGCATGGATCTACCTGCCGCCGGCCATCAACATGCCCATCGTCATCGGTACCCTGCTGGCTGCCTGGCTGCGGAGCGCATCCGCAGCCGCCACGGCAAACAGCGCCGCCGGCCCGCTGAAACGCGCCGAGCGCACCGGCACCCTGTTCGCCGCCGGCCTCATCGTGGGTGAGAGCCTGGTGGGCGTGCTGCTGGCCTTCATCATCGCCTTCTCGGTCACCAGCGGCGGCACCGAAGCCCCCTGGCGCTGGCTCTGGAAAAACTGGGACACCGCCGCCGCGTGGCTGGGCCTGGCTGCCTGTGGCCGCCGCCCCTGGTACTGGGCCGGCGCGTGCTGACGGCCGCACGCTGACAGATCTGACGGATCTGGAAGAACCGACGAGCTCAAGGGTCCGTCAGCTACACCGGGTCCAACGGGTCCACCGGGTCCAACAGATCCAACAGATCCAACAGATCCAACAGATCCAACAGGTCCAACAGGTCTCACCCGCTCTTGCAGGGGTCGAGAGGCCTGAACAGACGGAGGAGCCTGACGGGTCCGGCAGTAAAAAGGCGGTATCGATTTCCAGCCCTTTCCGGCTGGAGCCGATACCGCCTTTCCCATGGAACTGGCCTGACTCCGCCGTGCCAGCGGAGCCAGCCGGGCAGATCCGCCAGATCCGCCAGATACGTCAGCCCCAATCAGGTCAGATCCTTCACCTGCGTGGATGCACCGTTGGTCTTCACGCTGGCGATGCCCTTGTCGCGGCTGGCCTCGGTGGCATACAGCTGGCTGGTGCCGATCACCTGACCGTTGGACGCCTTCAGGTTGAAGTGGAACTTGCCGTTCGACGCAGTCTTCAGCTCATAACGGGCGTCGTTGCCACTGTTCTTCTGAACGGACTCAATGCCGTTCTGAGCCGAGGGCCTTCTCCTTGCTGACAACTCGCTGGTCAGGATGGTCTCGGCATTACCGGCCTTCAGGACAAAACGGAACTGACCGTCCTTGCTCTTGCTGATCTCGAACCAACCGCTCATGATCCTCTCCGATAAGTGATGGGGTAAATGGAAACGATACCCCAGTTGGACACCGGGTTGGGTTCATCCATATGGGGTGTGGTGTTGCGAGCGACACTCGATGTGAACTCCTACACATACATGGAGGGCATATCGGCGTGGCCACGAATCTCGCATTGGATCCAGACCTTCTGGAGCGCGCCTACCGTGTAAGCGGCGCAGCCACAAAGAAAGCGGCCGTCACCCGGGCGCTGGAAGAATTCATCGCCCGCCGTGAGCAGCGGCGCATCACCGAAATCTTTGGCGCCCTCGAGTGGGACGACACCTTCGATTACAAGACAGAAAGGGACCGGAAGCAATGAGCTGGCTGGTTGACACCAGTGTCTGGTCCTGGCGCTGCGTCGAGACTCAGGGCCTGCAGGATCATCCGGAAACTGTCGCGCTCAAGGAAGCGTTGCTTGGCACAGACCCCGTGTACACCACAGGGTTGATTCTGCAGAACTCCTGCAGGGGTTCTCAGGCCCCAAAAACCGGAGAGAACTCCTCAAACGCTTTCGACCCCATCCCGTCGATTGCACCCGACAGATCCGACCACATAGAAGCAGCCGATATACGCAACATCTGCCGCCGCCACTGGCGTACAGATCAGCACGGTCGATGCCGTCCTTATCCAGCTATGCCTGCCGCCATCGTCTGGACCTTGCTTACCGCAGACAAGGATTTCCTTCATGCCCATCAATTCGTGAAGTTCGACCTCTGGCAGGCGTCGCAGCACTGATTGAAAGCAAGGAGCAGGGACGAAAAAGCCCGTACAACGTACGGGCTTTTTCTCATGAATAGGGTGTCTGACGATGTCCTACTTTCACGGGCGAGAGCCCACTATCATCGGCGCAAAAAGCGTTTCACGTTCCTGTTCGGGATGGGAAGGGGTGGTTCCACTTCGCTATGGTCGTCAGACAAAGCTTGCTGGCGGCGAGCCTGGCGCTGTTGCCGGGCTGGCTGCCGTTGTCTGGTAACGGGTCGACGAGTGTATCGAAGTTTCCCTGACGAGTCCATGGTTTCGACGACGATGTGACTGAGTCTCGAACGAGTCTGCGTGCAGAGTCATGTCGAGTCAACTGATGGCGGCCCAGCAGCATGCTGGATCTCGCAAAACTATAGGGTCAAGCCTCACGGGCAATTAGTACCGGTTAGCTGCACGCATTACTGCGCTTCCACACCCGGCCTATCAACGTCCTGGTCTTGGACGACCCTTCAGGGGGATCGCGTCCCCAGGGAGATCTCATCTTCAGGCGAGTTTCCCGCTTAGATGCTTTCAGCGGTTATCTCTTCCACACTTAGCTACCCTGCGATGCCACTGGCGTGACAACAGGTACACCAGAGGTGTGTCCACTCCGGTCCTCTCGTACTAGGAGCAGCCCCCGTCAAATCTCCAACGCCCACAGCAGATAGGGACCAAACTGTCTCACGACGTTTTAAACCCAGCTCACGTACCTCTTTAAATGGCGAACAGCCATACCCTTGGGACCGGCTACAGCCCCAGGATGAGATGAGCCGACATCGAGGTGCCAAACACCGCCGTCGATATGAACTCTTGGGCGGTATCAGCCTGTTATCCCCAGAGTACCTTTTATCCGTTGAGCGATGGCCCTTCCATACAGAACCACCGGATCACTATGTCCTGCTTTCGCACCTGCTCGACTTGTCAGTCTCGCAGTCAAGCACGCTTTTGCCATTGCACTTTAGGCACGATGTCCGACCGTACCAAGCGTACCTTCGAACTCCTCCGTTACTCTTTAGGAGGAGACCGCCCCAGTCAAACTGCCCACCATGCACTGTCTCCAGCCCGGATCACGGGCCAAGGTTAGAACCGCGAACAAACCAGGGTGGTATTTCAAGGATGGCTCCATCAAGACTGGCGTCCTGACTTCAAAGCCTCCCACCTATCCTACACAAGTCGGTTCGCAATCCAATGCAAAGCTACAGTAAAGGTTCATGGGGTCTTTCCGTCTAGCTGCGGGGAGATTGCATCATCACAAACATTTCAACTTCGCTGAGTCTCGGGAGGAGACAGTGTGGCCATCGTTACGCCATTCGTGCAGGTCGGAACTTACCCGACAAGGAATTTCGCTACCTTAGGACCGTTATAGTTACGGCCGCCGTTTACCGGGGCTTCGATCAAGAGCTTGCACCCCATCACTTAACCTTCCGGCACCGGGCAGGCGTCACACCCTATACGTCCACTTTCGTGTTTGCAGAGTGCTGTGTTTTTAATAAACAGTCGCAGCCACCTATTTTTTGCAACCCCTTCGCCCTCGTGTTGTTCACACTCAAGCTACCAGGGCACACCTTCTTCCGAAGTTACGGTGTCAATTTGCCGAGTTCCTTCTCCCGAGTTCTCTCAAGCGCCTGAGAATACTCATCTCGCGCACCAGTGTTGGTTTGCGGTACGGTCGTTTCTAGCTGAAGCTTAGAGGCTTTTCTTGGAACCACTTCCAGTTGCTTCGCGAGCAAGCTCACTCGTCCCAACCCCTCGGCATGCGCCTGGCGGATTTGCCTGCCAGACACCTACAGGTCAGGAACCGGGACATCCAACACCCGGACAACCTTCCACGATCCGTCCCCCCATCGCACTGGAAATCGGTGCTGGAATATTAACCAGCTTCCCATCAGCTATGGCTTTCGCCCTCACCTTAGGGGCCGACTCACCCTACGCCGATGAACGTTGCGTAGGAAACCTTGCGCTTACGGCGAGCGGGCTTTTCACCCGCTTTAACGCTACTCATGTCAGCATTCGCACTTCTGATACCTCCAGCATCCCTTGCGAGACACCTTCACAGGCTTACAGAACGCTCCCCTACCCCGCACTCAGAGAGTGCAGCCCAAGCTTCGGTGCATGGCTTAGCCCCGTTACATCTTCCGCGCAGGACGACTCGATCAGTGAGCTATTACGCTTTCTTTAAATGATGGCTGCTTCTAAGCCAACATCCTGACTGTTTTAGCCTTCCCACTTCGTTTCCCACTTAGCCACACTTTGGGACCTTAGCTGTAGGTCTGGGTTGTTTCCCTCTTGCCGCCGGACGTTAGCACCCGGCGACTGTCTGCCATGCTCATACTTCCAGGTATTCGGAGTTTGCTATGGCGTGGTAAGCCGCGATGGCCCCCACAACCATTACAGTGCTCTACCCCCTGGAGCAATACATGACGCACTACCTAAATAGTTTTCGGGGAGAACCAGCTATTTCCAGGTTTGATTAGCCTTTCACCCCTATCCACAGTTCATCCGCTAATTTTGCAACATTAGTCGGTTCGGACCTCCAGCTGGTGTTACCCAACCTTCATCCTGACCATGGATAGATCACCTGGTTTCGGGTCTACGCCCAGCGACTATGGCGCCCTATTCGGACTCGGTTTCCCTGCGCCTCCCCTATCTGGTTAAGCTTGCCACTGAACGTAAGTCGCTGACCCATTATACAAAAGGTACGCCGTCACCCCTTGCGAGGCTCCGACTGTTTGTATGCATGCGGTTTCAGGATCTATTTCACTCCCCTCCCGGGGTTCTTTTCGCCTTTCCTTCACAGTACTTGTTCACTATCGGTCGATTACGAGTATTTAGCCTTGGAGGATGGTCCCCCCATCTTCAGACAGGATTACACGTGTCCCGCCCTACTTGTCGTGCGCTCAGTACCACCGATCCGTTTTCGCGCAAGGGGCTATCACCCGCTATGGCCGGCCTTTCCATGCCGTTTCACTAACGCATCGACTATCACGCACAGGCTGCTCCGATTTCGCTCGCCACTACTTTCGGAATCTCGGTTGATTTCTTTTCCTGTGGCTACTTAGATGTTTCAGTTCGCCACGTTCGCCTCGATGACCTATGTATTCAGTCATCGATACCCTTGCGGGTGGGTTTCCCCATTCGGACATCTGCGGATCAAAGCTTGTTTGCCAGCTCCCCGCAGCTTTTCGCAGGCTACAACGTCCTTCATCGCCTGTAATCGCCAAGGCATCCACCACATGCACTTATTCACTTGACCCTATAGGTTTGCGGACTGAGAACCCTCTCGGGCCCAATCCAGGATCAAGCATGCCGCGTTTCGCCGCCTCTCAGTTCTCTCTTTCAGAACTCTTTCGTTTGAGACTTTTTCGACGCAATCACATCGTTGTTCCCTTCTACGGAACAACTTTGTCGACTACTACCAGATTGTTAAAGAACAAGATTTCGACACTCGACTCTGCTCCTGCTGCTGAGCACCAGGTCAGGGATCAGCACTTCCATTTGTTTGCGTCATCCTCGGGACGTTCGGATCAGAAAGTGGTGGAGGTGAACGGGATCGAACCGATGACCCCCTGCTTGCAAAGCAGGTGCTCTCCAGCTGAGCTACACCCCCTTTCATCGCGCATCGCCCGTTCCAGTGAACGGCGTGGCATGAAATGGTGGGTCTAGATGGACTCGAACCATCGACCCCCGCCTTATCAAGACGGTGCTCTAACCAGCTGAGCTACAGACCCGTGAACCCCTCATTTTGTTGCTCAGATCCAGCATGCTGAATCTTGCTCCGACAACCAGCAACCGATAAGTGTGAGCGTTTGTTCGAGGTGTTTCTCTTGAAAGGAGGTGATCCAGCCGCACCTTCCGGTACGGCTACCTTGTTACGACTTCACCCCAGTCATGAGCCCTACCGTGGTAAGCGCCCTCCTTGCGGTTAAGCTACCTACTTCTGGTAAAACCCACTCCCATGGTGTGACGGGCGGTGTGTACAAGACCCGGGAACGTATTCACCGCGGCATGCTGATCCGCGATTACTAGCGATTCCGACTTCATGCAGTCGAGTTGCAGACTGCAATCCGGACTACGATCGGTTTTTTGGGATTGGCTCCACCTCGCGGCTTCGCAACCCTCTGTACCGACCATTGTATGACGTGTGAAGCCCTACACATAAGGGCCATGAGGACTTGACGTCATCCCCACCTTCCTCCGGTTTGTCACCGGCAGTCTCATTAGAGTGCCCTTGCGTAGCAACTAATGATAAGGGTTGCGCTCGTTGCGGGACTTAACCCAACATCTCACGACACGAGCTGACGACAGCCATGCAGCACCTGTGTTCCGGCTCTCTTTCGGGCACCCCCAAATCTCTTCAGGGTTCCGGACATGTCAAGCGTAGGTAAGGTTTTTCGCGTTGCATCGAATTAATCCACATCATCCACCGCTTGTGCGGGTCCCCGTCAATTCCTTTGAGTTTTAATCTTGCGACCGTACTCCCCAGGCGGTCTACTTCACGCGTTAGCTGCGTTACCAAGGAAATTAATCCCCGACAACTAGTAGACATCGTTTAGGGCGTGGACTACCAGGGTATCTAATCCTGTTTGCTCCCCACGCTTTCGTGCATGAGCGTCAGTGTTATCCCAGGAGGCTGCCTTCGCCATCGGTGTTCTTCCGCATATCTACGCATTTCACTGCTACATGCGGAGTTCCACCTCCCTCTGACACACTCTAGCCTTGCAGTCACCAATGCAGTTCCCAGGTTAAGCCCGGGGATTTCACATCGGTCTTGCAAAACCGCCTGCGCACTCTTTACGCCCAGTAATTCCGATTAACGCTCGCACCCTACGTATTACCGCGGCTGCTGGCACGTAGTTAGCCGGTGCTTATTCTGCGGGTACCGTCATCGAACCGTGGTATTGGCACAGTCCTTTTCGTTCCCGCCAAAAGTGCTTTACAACCCGAAGGCCTTCATCACACACGCGGCATTGCTGGATCAGGCTTTGCGCCCATTGTCCAAAATTCCCCACTGCTGCCTCCCGTAGGAGTCTGGGCCGTGTCTCAGTCCCAGTGTGGCTGGTCGTCCTCTCAGACCAGCTACAGATCGTCGCCTTGGTAGGCCTTTACCCCACCAACAAGCTAATCTGCCATCGGCCGCTCCAATAGCGCGAGGTCCGAAGATCCCCCGCTTTCACCCTCAGGTCGTATGCGGTATTAATCCGGCTTTCGCCGAGCTATCCCCCACTACTGGGCACGTTCCGATGTATTACTCACCCGTTCGCCACTCGCCGCCAGGCCGAAGCCCGCGCTGCCGTTCGACTTGCATGTGTAAAGCATGCCGCCAGCGTTCAATCTGAGCCAGGATCAAACTCTTCAGTTCAATCTTTGCAAGCTCTCATCAAAACTGACTTGGAAAAATCAATTTCATGTGAGCATCAGGGTATTTCTCTTTGCCAAACACCACATCGCTTACGCAATGCAGCGCCAGGCCACCTACCCCAAACGCCCACACTTATCGGCTGCTGATTTTTAGGAACGAGCCGCCAACACCATTCGTCCGTTAGGACTTCACGCTGATCGGAAGACTGTGTCTTTCGTCGCGTCGCTGTGTCAGCAGCGAAGAATTGGATTATGGGGCATGTCGGATCGGGTTGTCAAACGCTTTCGATGAAATTTTTGCGACAGAGAGCCTCGGATGCCTCACTTTTTCCTTGGGAATTTGCTCTTCTTCGGCTCTAGAAGCTAGTCTTCAGGCGATCTCGCCCAAAGTGTAAAGTCTTTGTAACTAACTGGATCTTGGCGCGTCATGGCCCATCTCTCCACGTTCGTTCGCCTCCCTCAGCCTCAGATTGCCTCTCTCAGCCTCAGTTTGCCCCTTGGCCTCAACTCCGTCTGCCTCAGATGCCGTCATTCAGCCTCGGGGGGCATTGACCCCTGGCGTCCTGTCTCAGCTCGAACGCCCTCATGCGCTTCAGGCCCCCTGTCTCACCCCTATCCCAAGACTCATGTGGTTTCGTTTGGCCTCCGGCAGGCTCATCCGGACTCCGCCAACCTTCTCCTGCCAACCTCCCCCTGCCTCAAACGCCCTCTTTCACCGCTTGCGCCAGGGCACGAACGCGGCGTTTTTCCTCTTCCAGGGGTAGCGCGGCTTCTGCGCGGTCCAGCGCCATCCGGGAATGAACCCGCGCAGCTTCCGCGAAGGTGGCATCGCCTACCCGGCTCAAGGCCAGCAGGGACTTCTGCAGGGGCAGCTGGACTTCGATCATGCCGGCGCCATCCCGTGCAATCAGCATGAAGGCGTCATCGAACAGGTCCATGACCGTGACCGCCGGAACATGGACATGGGGATAGTCCGGCTCTCGGGCCTTGTTTGCATCGACGTCCCGGGGCGCCCGCAACGCCACCGCCCACATGTTGAGCAGTCGGGTCACGCGGCCGATGACGCTGATGGCAGTGCCCGGGTCGTTGACTGCGGGCGACAGCGCGCGCGAGGCGATCTCGCTCAGCACCACCAGGCCGAAGCGGGGATCCTGCTCGAAGGTGCGCTCGTTGCCCATGGAGAAGGCGGCCTGCAACGGTTGGGACCACGCCATCCGGTCGGCATTCCCCTTTTCCGCCTTTGCAGGGTCGGTTCCGGCTTCCTTCAAGGCAGCCGTTGGCGCGACCCACAGCAGAGGCGTGTCGGCATAAATGAAGGTTCCTGGCAAGGCCGAGAGGTAGACGCGCGTCTCGTGTTCCTTGCAGAAGGCGGACAGAGCCGGGATGTCGACGTTCTGGACATAACCGATCTCCGGGCCGAAGACCGGCATGGCGTCAGGCGGAACGTCGTGATCGGGATCCAGAAGCGGCGTGCCGCCCATGTAAGGCTGGGCCAGACGGGCCTCCATGGCCTTGCGTGCCGCTGCCTCCACCCGGTTCGTGGTTTCACCCAGGCGGCCAAGCCGGGTGAGATGGTCGATCCATTGCATGAGCGACACCACGACCAGGGCAATGACGAGGATGGTGGCCACGAAGAGGGCGATCCGCCCCCGTTCGCTGTACAGGCCCACCTTCAGCATGATCAGCCCGACGATATCGAACAGGAACGAGCCGACGAAGTTGGCCAGCACGGTCTGGGTCAACGAGTCTTCGATCAGCAGGCTGGTGGCACGGGGCGTTGCGGTGTTGGTGGCCGAGTCCATAGGCCGAAAACCATGATGCTCAGCGAGAAGGTCGTGACGGCCAACATGCTGGAAGCCAGGATGCTCAGCAGACTGTCCACCGCCTCGCGGCTGACCTCGCCTGACAACTCCCAGGGCAGGGTACGGCTCAATGACAGCGGACAGTACGGCAATCAGGATGCCCATGACCCCGATGGCCGAGGTTCGGACCCAGAGCTGCTTGCCCAGGCGGGACATGAGCCATTGCCAACGGGACATCAGAATCTCCTTGTCTTGTGTTAGGTAGCAAGTGAACTGGGTGAACATTCTGCCCCACCGGGATGGGGCGCAGGTTCGCTGCTTCCAGGAGGCGGGGCCGACGGGCATGACAGAAAGCCACCGGACCCGAAGCATAGCAAGGGAGAAGCATGTGTCCATGCCGGGCATAGAAAACCCGGCTTCAGCGACATGTGGGTCGCCGAAGCCGGGTTTGTGAGGCCCGGAGAAGTGGGCTGCGGCCAGCCTGTCTTCAGGTCAGGCCATCAGCGCTCATTGGCTGTTGAGCGTGGTGGGCTTGAGTGTGCCAATGCCTGCAGCGCCAGCCTCCGCGTTGCCCGCTGCTGCATCCTGGGCGGCTGCACCCGCAGCAGAAGCCGAATCGGCTGCGGCATCCTGGTCTGCTGGTTTGGCAATGTCCGGCTGGGCAGTGGCCGCGTCAGCAGCCGGAGCGGCGGCATCAGTCGCGCCCGCGGTCGGTTTGGCATCCGTCGCCGGGGTGGCTGCATCGGGTCGCGCCGGTTGCCGGGGTTGCGTCCGGCTTGCTGGCGTCCGTTGCAGGGAGCAGCATCAGCGGCGGTTGGCGCAGCGGGGGTTTGGGCGGCAGCGTCCGTTGCAGGGGTCGGTGTGGCAGCGGCGCCCTGGTCGGCCGGCTTGGCAGCGTCCGGCTGAGCAGCGGCGTCAGCAGCCGGCGCAGCAGCGTCGGTCGCACCGGTTGCCGGAGCGGCATCCGTCGTCGGCTGGGGGTTGGGCTGCGAGGCATCTGCGGGCGCAGCGGCTGCACCACCAGCGGCAGGTTGGTTGGCAGTGCCAGCTGCCTGGCCATGCTGCTGGGCCACGGCGGCGGCATCGCTTTGCGGTGCTGACCGAGGCAGCACCGTTGCCGGCCGCATCAGCAGCCGCAGCGGCATCGGCGGCTGCCTGGCTGGTTGCATCCGCCTGTGCGGCATTCGCTGTCTGAGCCGCCGTGTTCTGCGTGGCGTCACCGGTGGTGGCTGCCGCGGCTCCGGCGTTCACATTTGCAGCACCCTCTGCAGCCGCATTGGCGGCGGTGCCATTCCCCGCCTGGCCCGCAGCGGCTGCGCCCTGCGTAGCCGCCGAGGCAGGCTTGGTCTTCCAGTAGCGAACGTTGCCACCGTTGACGTTGTCCTCAACGTTCAGATTCTCACCGACAAAGATGCCGTTGTAGTTCAGCGACTGTTTGGCCGTCCAGGTTGGCGGGCACCTGCCACAGGCTGCAGGTGGTGCGCTGGACATCGGACTTGGGCTGCGGCGGGCTGGCCGGATCGGCAGCGTTGAGGTTCTTCCTGCGCGACTCCATCTTCAGGCAGAACATCACTTCGTCCGGAGAGTCGCCCCGCTGGACGAGGAGTGTCATCTTGCCGCCGTGAAAGGCATTCCCGGTGGCGTGCGTCCATTCCTGGACGGATTCGTCGAAGTTCACCACGCCATCGCGCGGGATCACCTTCTCGACATCGGCCTTCAACGTGTCGGTTTCCCGATAAGTCTCGGCACCCGTGTTCCGGGTCACGGCTGTAGCCGTTCCTGATCTCGGCATCGGTCTTCAGCGTCAGACGCTTGTCGGGGAGTCGGCTTCCTTGTGAAAGACATAACCGAAGCTAGCCACGGCGCTGATGGTCTTGGCGTCAGCGTTCTGGCCACTGCGGTCCGCCCCCCAGCTGTGGACCGTGAACTGTCCGTCCACCGGCTGCTGATAGGACAGCATGTCGGGCAGATCGGGGGTATCCATCCACTTGTTGCGATCCAGCGGCTCATGCAGGTGATCATCCGGCGAGACCAGCTGGCTGGCCGCATGGTTGCTGCTGATCGGGTAGGCGTGAGGGCCGACCCGACATAGGCGGTCTGCGTGCTGAGGATTTTCTCGAACAGTTCGGTGCTGATCCCGGCCTCGGTGATGGCGCCATGGCTGGAAGCAGGCGCGGCTGCAGGGGTGGCTGCGCCGGCATCGGCGGCACCGGCCGTACCCGTGGTTTCGGTGCTGCCTGCACCGTTGGCTGCGTTCGTGCCAGCAGCGCCCGTGCCATTGGTCTTGGTCGACAGGCCGCCGATTCGGTCCCTGCGCCGCCGCTATTGTCCGGAACCACCGCCGCAACCAGCCAGGAAAAGCGCGGCCACCGCAGCGGCCACCATTGAAGTCGACGTCGTGAATCTGATCAGCATGTTCTGCACTACTCCCAATCTGTCAAAAGAATTGCCAGACGATGCTAGAGCAGGAGATAGATACAAAATCGTATGCAATCTGTCGATTCAAAGAGCGAGTGTATGCGGATGTATGTCAACGATAGTGTGCGGATGTTTCATTGATTCGCTCTGATGCTTGATTGATGTCAGCGTGTTGCAGCATCGGATGATCAGAAAACCGGGCACCACACGGGCAATGCGTCGACACGGCCCCGCGAAAAAACGCGGGGAACGAAGGCATCGGGGCATCGCTGCATCGCTGCATCCGGCATGTGCTTTCGACTGGTACTTCGGCCTGCCGCTCAGGACACTGCCTGTCGCAAGGAAACAGGAACAGAAAAAGCCCCGGCACCGAGATGTTCTTCGGTGCCGGGGCCATCGGGAGCCAGGCCATCAGGTCGAGCCATCAGGTCGAGCCATCAGGTCGAGCCATCAGGCCGGGCCGTCGGACTGTCGGGCGGGTGTCAGCCCGTCCTCATCAGTTGCCGGCTTTCTCGAACGTGAAATGTCCGTCCCGGAAATCCACCGGGATGGTTTCGTTCGGTGCGTAACGACCTTCCAGCACGCGCTTGGCGATGGGGTTCTCCAGTTTCTGCTGGATGGCGCGCTTGAGCGGGCGTGCGCCATACAGCGGGTCGAAGCCCACCTTGGCCAGTTCGTCGAGTGCGGCCTCGCTGACTTCCAGCTTCAGGTCGCGCTCGGCCAGACGTTTCTCCAGGCTCTTGAGCTGGATGACCGAGATGTCGCGGATGTGTTTGGCATCCAGGCCGTGGAAGACCACCACTTCGTCGATCCGGTTGATGAACTCCGGCCGGAAGTGCTGGCGCACCTCGCCCATCACGGCTTCCTTGATCACGTCCGGATCGTTCAGCGTCTTGTCGGCCGACAGGCGCTGGATCTCGGCCGAGCCGATGTTGCTGGTCATCGCCACCACGGTGTTGCGGAAGTCCACGGTGCGGCCCTGGCCGTCAGTCAGCCGGCCGTCGTCCAGCACCTGCAGCAGGGATGTTGAACACGTCCGGATGTGCCTTCTCGACTTCATCGAGCAGGATGACGCTGTACGGGTTGCGCCGCACGGCCTCGGTCAGGTAGCCGCCCTCTTCATAGCCCACGTATCCCGGAGGCGCGCCGATCAGTCGTGCCACGGAGTGTTTCTCCATGAATTCGCTCATGTCGATGCGGATCAGGTGATCTTCGGAATCGAACATGAAGCGGGCCAGCGCCTTGCACAGTTCCGTCTTGCCCACGCCAGTGGGCTCCCAGGAAGGAAGGAGCCCCACGGGCCGGTTGGGATCGGCCAGGCCGGCGCGCGAACGGCGGATGGCATCGGACACCAGGGTGACGGCCTCGTCCTGGCCAACCACACGCTTGTGCAGTTCCTCTTCCATCTTCAGCAGTTTCTCGCGCTCGCCTTCCATCATCTTGGAGACAGGGAATGCCGGTGGCCCGTGAGACCACGCCCGGCGATCTCCTCGGCGCCCACGACGGTGCGCAGCAGCTTCGGCTTGCCGGAGACGGCGGCCTCGTCGGCCTTCAGGTTGGTCTCGGCGGCATTGACCTCGGCCAGGCGTTTCTCCAGCTCGGGCAGCTTTGCCGTACTGCAGCTCAGCCAGTTTCTCGTACTGGCCCTTGCGCTGCAGCTCGGCCATCTGCGCCCGCAGCTGGTCGATCTCGCCCTTGATCTGGGCGCTGCCCTGCACGGCGGCCTTCTCGGCTTTCAGGATCTCTTCGTAGTCCGCGTATTCCTTGCTGATGCGGGCAATTTCCGCTCGATCAGCTCCAGGCGTTTCTTGGACGCGTCATCGGTCTCCTTGCGCACGGCCTCGCGCTCGATCTTGAGCTGGATCAGCCGGCGGTCCAGGCGGTCCATCACCTCGGGCTTGGAGTCGATCTCCATCTTGATGCGCGAAGCGGCCTCGTCGATGAGGTCGATGGCCTTGTCGGGCAGGAAGCGGTCGGTGATGTAGCGGTTGGACAGCTCGGCCGCCGCCACGATGGCCGGGTCGGTGATCTCCACGCCGTGGTGGATCTCATAGCGTTCTGCAGGCCGCGCAGGATGGCGATGGTGGATTCCACCGAGGGCTCGCCCACCAGCACTTTCTGGAAGCGGCGCTCCAGGGCAGCATCCTTCTCGATGTACTTGCGGTATTCGTCCAGAGTGGTGGCGCCCACACAATGCAGTTCGCCGCGTGCCAGGGCAGGCTTGAGCATGTTGCCGGCATCCATGGCACCGTCGCTCTTGCCGGCGCCCACCATGGTGTGGATCTCGTCGATGAAGACGATGGTGCGGCCTTCATCCGCAGCGATGTCCTTGAGCACGGCCTTCAGGCGTTCCTCGAACTCGCCCCGGTGCTTGGCACCGGCCAGCAGCGCGGCCATGTCCAGCGCCAGCACGCGCTTGTTCTTCAGCAGATCGGGCACCTCGCGCGTTGACGATGCGCTGGGCCAGCCCCTCGACGATGGCGGTCTTGCCCACGCCGGGCTCGCCGATCAGCACGGGGTTGTTCTTGGAGCGACGCTGCAGGATCTGGATGGTGCGACGGATCTCGTCGTCACGGCCGATGACCGGGTCGAGCTTGCCCGCGCGGGCCCGCTCGGTCAGGTCCAGCGTGTATTTCTTCGGCGCTTCGCGCTGGCCCTCGGCATCCTGCGATTCGACGGCCTGACCCCGCGCACGGCATCGACCGCCGCCTGCAGCGACTTGTGGGTGAGCCCAGCCTGGACCAGCAGCCGGCCGGCCTCGCCGCCCTGACGGCCGTCGCCCCTCGGTCAGCGCCAGCAGGAACATCTCGATGGCCACATACTGGTCGCCACGCTTTTCGGCGTCCTTTTCGGCCTGGGTGAGCAGCTGAGCAGCTCGCGGCTGACCTGCGGCTGACTGGACTGGCCGCTGACCTGCGGCAGGTTCTTCGAGTGCAGCCTCGACCGAGCTGCGCAGGGCCGAGATGCGAACGCCGGCGCGCTCCAGCAATGCACGGCCGGAACCGTCCGGCTGGGCAATGATGGCGGCCAGCACGTGGATCGGCTCGATGTGAGGGGTTGTCTGCCGAGACGGCCAGGCTCTGGGCTTCGGACAGGGCTTCCTGGAATTGGGTGGTGAGTTTGTCTATGCGCATGTTGGTATCTCTTTCAGCAAGGCTGGCAGGAATTCACAGCAGGCGCGGAGCCGGCCTGGAATTCCGCCGAGGAAGGCATCCGGCCTTCCGTTGAGTTCGGAATGCAACAGATATGGGGCCTCCTGTCAGAATTCAAGACAAGTTTTTCAGCATGAAGGACTGTGACACAGACAGGGGGAAAGCATGACACGACACCGGGTGGCGAGCACCGGAATGATCCGCTTCCCGGAGGGCGCAGGCCCGTGGCAGCCCCTGTACGGTCATGGCCATTCACCCATGGCACCCGCACGGGACGCAGCGAAGGTGCTTCCTGCAGACGGGGGAGACCGGTACCATGAAGGGCTAGGGGCGTCCGGTCCGTCACGGAAGCCCTTGAACGCCCTCCTCCTGCTTCTCCGATGGAATTCCTGAACCACCTGCTCACTGAACTCCAGCTCATCTGGCAGAGCATCTCGGTCACGCACCGGGTGCTGCTGTATGCGGTTCTGGAGGTGGGCAGCATCCTGTTCCTGCTGGGTCAGCGGCGGCCGCCGCTGGCCACGCTCTCATGGATCCTGGCCTTTCTCAGCCTGCCGGTGCTCAGCCTGGTGTGCTATTTCCTCTTCGGCCTGCAAGCTCAAGCGCCGCAACGTCCGCCGCGAGCTGGCCCGCCACCTGGCGGCACACCACGGTCCGCACCGCACCCAGCCACTGCCCGAGACGCTGGCCTCACGCCACTGGCTGCTGGCCCAGGCACGGGTGGCCACCGAGTGCGGCAGCGCACCGCCGCGCCAGGTGCAGGGGCTGCAGATCCTGATCGATGGCGATGCCACCTACGCCGCCATCGAGGCCGCGATGCAGAAGGCCGAGCACCACATCCATGTGGAGTACTACATCTTCAAGCCTGACGAGATCGGCACCCGCTGGCGCGACCTGCTCACCGAGAAGGCCCGAGCCGGCGTGAAGGTGCGGATGCTGGTGGATGCGGTGGGCTCCGGGCGCTGCCGCAACGATTTCTGGAAGCCGCTGCGCGAGGCCGGTGGCGAGGTGCGGGTCTTCAATCCGCCCCGCTTCCTGCCCTTCCGGCCCAGCATGGTGAACTTCCGAACCCACCGCAAGATCGTGGTCATCGATGCGCTCTATGCTCACGGGCGGCATCAACGTGGACCGGGTCGAATCGGTTGCCTGTGTGGGGGCGACCGCATCGCGCGACACGCACCTGGCGCTCAAGGGCAGCGCGGCACTGGACCTGCAGCGGATCTTCCTGGAGGACTGGCTGTATGCGGGCACGAGCTCGGGCCACCTGGCGCGGCTGGACAAGGCGCTGACCACGCCGCAGGACATTCTGGCCTGGTTCCCGCTGCCTCCTGACGAGCCCCGCGACGAGAGCCAGCCCTGGGTGCAGATCATCGATTCCGGCCCGGATCGCAGTGAGTACGCCATCTACCGCTACTTCTTTGCCGCCATGTCCTCGGCGCGCCGACGGATCTGGATCACCACGCCCTACTTCATTCCGGACGAATCGATCCTGACCGCGCTGACCATAGCGGCCGGGCGCGGGCTGGACGTGCGGCTGCTGGTGCCGATGGAGTCCGACCAGCTGCTGACGGCTGGCCGCTCCACCTTCGTGGAGGAGGTGCTGGCCCGGCGCGTGAAAGGTCATGCTACGTGCCGCGCTTCATCCACGCCAAGACGCTGGTCATCGACGACGAGCTGTCGATGATCGGCACGGCCAACATGGACAACCGCAGCTTCCGACTGAATTTCGAGGTGATGGCGGCCATCTGCGACAAGAAGACCACGTCCGAGATGGCGAGGCAGTTCCTGAAGGATCTGGAATCGGCCACGCAGCTGCATGCCGATCACCAGCCCGACAGCTTCAATCAGCGGATGGTGGCCGTCTGGCGCTGGCTGGCGGCGCTGCTGCTGTAAAGTCAGGACAGCTCCGTCATGGGCGTGTCCGTGCACAGGGCACGGGCACCAGACACGCCCATCAGAGCCAGCGGCGGCGCGCCGCCTCGTCGCTGTCGCGCGCATCCACCCAGCGCCCTCGCCGTCCGCGGTGGCTTCTTCCAGAACGGGGCCTCGGTCTCAGGAAGTCCATGATGAAGCGGCAGGCCTCGAAGGCGGCGTCACGGTGGCGCGAGGCCACGGCCACCAGCACGATCTGCTCGCCCGGGGCCAGCGGCCCCACGCGGTGGATGACGGTCAGCCAGGCAGCGGCCAGCGCGTCTGGGCACGCTGGCAGATGTCGGCCAGCGCCTTTTCGGTCATGCCCGGATAGTGCTCCAGCGTCATGCGCGGTCACGCCGTCGCCCTGGTTGCTGTCACGGACGTAGCCCACGAAGGAGGCCACAGCCCCACTTCGAGCTCAAGCGCCTGCAAGCGCTTCAGCTCGGCGCCGACATCGAAGTCCTGCGTCTGGACGTGGATGAGGGGACCACGGAGGACACGGATCAGCCCCCGTCACCGGCGGGAAGAACGCCACTTCGGCACCCCTCATGCAGCGGGGTGTCGGGTGTGCCATGGCCTGGGCCACGGCGGCCCGCAGGGTGTCCTTGCCGCTGACGGGCGGCGTGAAGACTTCGGCCCAGGGGCCGCCCCGGGCAGCCAGGTGCTGGCGCAGGGCGCCGACAGTCTGCACGTCAGCCGGCAGCACCAGGCGCTCGGAGGCCAGTCCCAGACGTTCGCGCAGGCTGGCAAAGAACAGCAGTTCGATGTTCATGGTTCAGTTCAGCAGCTCGGCAAAGGGACAGGAAGCGCACCGCATCGCCCTGCCGGATGACCTGACCGGGCGGGTTGTCGATGAGACCGTGCCCCACCACGGCCGAGGTGAGCACGGCGGAACCCTGCTGGCGGAACAGGCCCAGGCGGCCGTCGGGCAGATGCACGGCGCGCAGGAACTCGCGGCGGCGATCAGGGTTGGTCCAGTCGAAGCCGCTGATGAGCGTGACGGCCTGTGGCTCGACGGCCTGGATGCCCTGCAGTCGCAACAGGAAGGGCCGCACGAACAGCAGGAAGGTGACGAAGGCCGAGACCGGGTTTCCGGGCAGGCCGATGAAATGGGCAAAGCTGCCGGGAACGGCGGCGCGTGCGCCTTCGGGGCCGTGGCGCCCCACCCGCCCGTAGGCCAGCGGCCGGCCAGGCTTGATGGCCACGCGCCACAGGTCAATCTGTCCTCGGCCTCGACGGCCGGGCGCACGTGGTCTTCCTCGCCCACCGAGATCGCCGCCGGCGCTGATGATGAGGTCGGCGCCTTTGGCCGCCTCGCGCAGGGCCTGACGGGTGGCCTCCCGCGAGTCGGGGACGATGCCCAGATCCAGCACCTCGCAGCCCAGCCGGCGCAGCAGCGCGTTGAGCACGAAGCGGTTGGAGTTGCAGATGCCCCGGCCGGCAGGGGCTGGCCGGGCATGACCAGTTCGTCACCGGTGAAGAAGCAGGCCACGCGCGGACGACGATGTACCTCCAGCGTGGCCGCGCCGATGGAGGCGGCCAGACCAACGGCAGCCGGAGTGAGGCGAGTGCCTTCGGCCAGCACGAAAGCTGCCGGCGGCGATGTCCTCGGCGCGGCGGCGCACCCAGGCGCCCGATGCGGGCTGCACCCGGAAGCGCACACCTGTGCCCTCGCTACCTGCCGGGGCAGGCCAGCTCACTCCTCCCGCATCACCACGGCGTCAGCGCCGGGCGGCAGGGCCGCACCGGTGAAGATGCGCGCCACGGTGCCGGGCTGGAGCGGCTGGCCCCGATGGCCAGCGGGGATGCGCTGCGAGACAGGAAACACCTGGTCCGGATTGGCGGACAGGTCGGCGGCGCGCACGGCATAGCCATCCATCTGGGCATTGTCCCAGGGCGGGACATCCAGCGAGGACACCAGCGCCCGGGCCAGCACGCGCCCGTCGGCATTCATGGTGTCGATGGTCTCGGTGCCCGGCAGCGTGTCGGCGTGCGACAGCAGGCGGGCGAAGGCGTCGTCGAAGGGAAGCAGTGCAGACATGGCGCTAGGGTGCGTCGGGAGTGCCGGAAGGCTGGCCACCGGGCGCGGCGGCCGATGTATCGACCCGGGCCAGGATGAAGGCGGTGACGGCATCCGGGTCGTTCAGATCCAGCAGCGGCAACGGCACGTCCAGCGGCGCATCGGTGGCGATGGCCTGGATCCAGGGATCGTCAGGATGCAGCAGAGGCTTGCCCAGCGCCGGCCGGTGGACCTCGATCTTGGGGATGGCGGCCGTCTTGAAGCCCTCGATCAGCACCACGTCACTGGGGCTCATGCGGGCCAGCTGCGCCTCCAGGCCCGGCTCGGGCTGGCCGCGCAGCTCGTGCATCAGCACCCAGCGCTGGTCGGTGGTGAGCAGGACCTCGGTGGCGCCGGCCTGGCGATGCCGCCAGGAATCCTTGCCCGGGGTGTCGAAGTCGAAACGATGGTGGGCGTGCTTGATGACCGAGACCTTCCGGCCAGCGGGCCACCAGGCGCGGGATGACCCTGCTCGATGAGCGATGTCTTGCCCGAGCCTGAGTAGCCGGCAAAGCCGAAGACAAGGCCATGGCGCGAGCCCCTGCCCCACTGGCGCCACCATCAGGTGCGCGCGGCCACGTAGGCCTTCAGCAGCGCGGCATCGGCCGGCATGCGCACGTAGCGCTGCACGCGATGCTCCAGGTCGGCCAGTGCCTCAGGGCACCGGCGGCTGCTGCCCGTGGCCTCGACGATGCTCTCGGCAAACTTGGCCGGCAGTGCGGTCTCCAGGCAGATCATCGGGATGCCGGGTTCGCGGTACTGCTGGGCCACCTTCAGGCCGTCAGCCGTATGGGTATCGACGAGCACGCCGCGGTCGTCATGCCACTTGCGGATGGTCTGCAGGCGGTCGGCATGGCAGCTGCTGCCCGAGACGAAGCCCCACTCGGCAGCGCGGGCGAAGGCATTGGTGCCGGACAGATCGAACTCGCCGGTCTGGCCCAGCTGCTGCCAGAGAGCCTTCAGATGCTCTGCGTCACCGTCGAGCAGGTCGAAGACGAAGCGCTCGAAGTTGGAGGCCTTGGAGATGTCCATCGACGGGCTGGAGGTGGCGTGCGTCTCGCGGGCGCTGCGCACGCGATAGCGGCCGGTCCGGAAGAACTCGTCCAGCACGTCGTTCTCGTTGGTGGCCACCACCAGGCGGCGGATGGGCAGGCCCATGCGCCGGGCGATGTGGCTCGCCAGCACGTTGCCAAAGTTGCCGCTGGGTACCGTGAACGAGACCTGCGCCGGGCGCCCGTTGGCATCGATCGGATGCGCGGCAGTGGCCTGCAGGTAGCCCCGGAAGTAGTAGACCACCTGGGCCACCACGCGCGCCCAGTTGATGGAGTTGACGCTGCCGATGTGGTGGCGCTTCTTGAACGGCAGATCTCGAGGCCAGGGCCTTGACCAGGTCCTGGCAGTCGTCGAACACGCCTTCGATGGCGATGTTGTGGATGTTGTCGTCCATCAGGCTGAACATCTGGGCGCGCTGGAAGGCGCTCATCCGTCCGGCCGGCGACAGCATGAAGACGCGCAACCGTTGGCGGCCACGCATGGCGTATTCGGCCGCACTGCCGGTGTCACCCGAGGTGGCGCCCACGATGTTGAGCCAGCGATCCTGCTTGAGCAGCGTGTACTCGAAGAGCCGACCCAGTAGCTGCATGGCCATGTCCTGAAGGCCAGCGTGGGGCCATTGGACAGGTGCTGCACCAGCAGCGAACCGCGTTCGGCGCTGGCCGCTTCCAGCTCGGTCAGCGGGGTGATGGCCCGCGTGCCGAAGGTCTCTGCCGTGTAGGTTTCCTCGACCAGCCGTTTCAGGTCGTCGGCGGGAATGTCGTCGCAGTAGCGGCTGAGCACCAGGAAAAGCCAGCTGGGCATATGACAGGCTGCGCCAACCCTGCAGGGTGTCGTTGTCGATCTGCGGAATGCTGGCGGGCATGACGAGGCCGCCATCGGGCGCCAGTCCGCCCAGCAGGATGTCACTGAAGCGCAGCGGGGCATGCCGCCCCGGGTGGAGATGTATTCCATGGTCGTTCAGTCCAGCGCTTCGACCCGCAACCGCACCGGAGCGGCCGTCACGGAAGGCAGGGCCTCGATGCGCTGGCTGGCGACGTCGATGCACTCTCGACCGTGCGGTGGGTCAGTGAGGATGATGTCGGTGGTGTTGGCGCTTCGGAGGGCTGGCGCTGCAGCATGGCGTCGATGGAAACGCCCTCGTCCGCCGTGATGCGGGTGATGTCGGCCAGCACGCCCGGCTCGTCGCGCACCGGGATGCGCAGGTAGTAGGCGGTCTCCATCTCGGCCGCCGGCAGCACTCGGCACCTGCTGCAGCTGGTCCCTGCTGAAAGCCAGGTACGGCACGCGGCTTTCGGGCGCGACCTCGATCTGACGGGCCACGTCCACCAGGTCGGCCACCACGGCGCTGGCGGTGGGCAGCTTGCCGGCGCCCGGGCCGTAGTAGAGGGTCTCGCCCACGGCGTCACCCTTGACCCAGACGGCGTTCATCGCGCCCTCGACGTTGGCCAGCAGGGCGGCGCGCCGGGATGAGCGTGGGATGCACGCGCAGCTCGATGCCCTCGGCACGACGGCGGGCGATGCCCAGCAGCTTGATGCGGTAACCCAGCTGGTCGGCATAGGTGAAGTCCTCGGCCGCCAGCTTTGCTGATGCCTTCGATGAAGGCACCGTCGAACTGCACGGGCACGCCGAAGGCGATGGAGGCCAGCAGCGTGGCCTTGTGGGCGGCATCGATGCCCTCGATGTCGAAGGTGGGATCGGCCCTCGGCATAGCCCAGGCGCTGTGCCTCGGCCAGCGCCACGTCGAAGCTGATGCCCTTGTCGCGCATCTCGGACAGGATGAAGTTGGTGGTACCGTTGATGATGCCGGCCACCATCTGCACGCGGTTGGCCGAGAGCCCCTCGCGCAGCGCCTTCACGATGGGAATGCCACCGGCCACCGCGGCCTCGAAGGTCACCATCACGCCGGCCTCGCGGGCACGGGCGAAGATCTCGCTGCCATGCACGGCCAGCAGCGCCTTATTGGCGGTAACGACCCGCTTGCCCTGGCAATGGCAGCCAGCACGACATCACGGGCCAGCGTGGGTGCCACCCATCACCTCCACCAGAACGTCGATGGCGGAGTCATTCACGATGTCGAAAGGATCGCTGCTGAGCGGAATGTCGGGGCCCACCAGCTTGCGGACTTCCTCAGGGTCACGCACGACGACGCGACCGATCTGGATGGTGCAGCCGGCGCGCCGGCTGATCTCGGCAGCGTTGTTCTTCAGCACCTCGAATACGCCGCTGCCCACGGTACCCATGCCGAGCAGCCCGACCTTGATCACTTTCATACGATGGAATGACTCCGGTTCTTTCTGTCCTGTGCAGCGGGCCTGCCTGCCGACAGCGCCCGCCTTTTGTTGTCGTCAGCCGACCCGGCCGTGGCGCGAGCGATAGTCGGCCAGGAAGCGATCGATGCGCCGCAAGGCCCTCGGTCAGGTCGTCGGAATTGGGCAGGAACACGACGCGGAAGTGGTCGTGCTCCGGCCAGTTGAAGCCGGTGCCCTGCACCAGCAGCACCCGCTCGCGTTCCAGCAGCTGCAGGGATGAAGCGCTGGTCGTCCTCGATCGGGTACATCTGCGGATCAAGGCGAGGGAAGAGATAGAGGGCCGCGCGCGGCTTGTAGCAGCTCACGCCCGGAATGCTGGTGATCATCTCCCAGGCCAGATCGCGCTGGCGCGCCAGCCGCCCGCCGGGCTGCACCAGCTCATTGATGCTCTGATAGCCGCCCAGCGCGGTCTGGATGCCCAGCTGGCCGGGCACGTTGGCGCACAGCCGCATGGAAGCCAGCATGTTCAGGCCTTCCAGATAGTCGGCCGCGCCGCGCTTGTCGCCCGAGATGATCATCCAGCCGGCCCGATAGCCGCAGGCGCGGTAGTTCTTGGACAGGCTGTTCATGGTGATGCACAGCACGTCATCGGCCAGCGAGGCGATGGAGGTGTGCGTGCACCGTCGTAGAGGATCTTGTCGTAGATCTCGTCGGCAAAGACGATCAGGCCGTGCTGGCGGGCGATCTCCAGGATCTCCTTCAGCAGGGTCGTCCGGATACAGCGCGCCGGTGGGGTTGTTGGGGTTGATGATGACGATGGCGCGCGTGCGCTCGGTGATCTTGGCGCGGATGTCGTCCAGATCGGCAGCCAGCCCGCCCCTCGTCGCACATGTAGTGCACGGCCGAGCCGCCCGAGAGGCTGACCGCCGCCGTCCACAGCGGGTAGTCGGGGTGGGCACCAGCACCTCGTCGCCCGTGTCCAGCAGCGCGTTGAGCGACAGCACGATCAGCTCGCTCACGCCGTTGCCGATGTAGATGTCATCGACCGTGACGCCGCGGATGCCCTTGAGCTGCGAGTAGTGCATGACGGCCTTGCGCGCCGAGAAAAGGCCCTTGGAATCCGAATAGCCGGAGGCATCGGCCAGGTTGGCCATGATGTCCTGGCGCACTCGTCAGGCGCATCGAAGCCGAAAGGCGCCATGTTGCCGATGTTGAGCTTGATGATGCGCTGGCCGTCCTCCTCCATCTGCCGGGCCCGGGCCAGCACCGGTCCGCGGATGTCGTAGCAGACGTTGGCCAGCTTGGCAGACTTGTGGATGGTCTTCATGATGACTGCGGGCACCGTGAAAGGTGCGGTACTATGGGAATGACCGCATAATGTACACCGGCTGCGGCCCATCCCGCACCTGCGCATCGCCGTCGGCGGGTTTCAGCCCGCCCGCCGGCCCCCATCCATGAAAACTGCACCCCGACCACCACGACGATCTCAACGCCATCACCGCCTACGGTACCGGCTGGGTGGAAGTCAACGGGGCAAGGCACGAAGGGCCGCTGCTGCTGCGATTCGCAGGGGCCGGTGCAGCCCTGGTCCATCGACGGTCTGGCAGCGCACGCCCGACATGCTGCTGGCGCTGGCCGAGCCGCGCCCGGAGGTCATCCTGCTGGGCACCGGTGCACGCCTGCAGTTTCCGCCGCCGTCGTTCTCACGCCCACTGTTGCAGGCCGGCATCGGCCTGGAAACCATGGATTCGGTGGCGGCGTGCCGTACCTACAACATCCTGATGGCCGAGGCCGACAGGTCCTGCTCGCCCTGGTGACTGCGCCCCTGATCCTCCGGCGCCCGTCCCGCCTGCGAGCCCTCCCCTCGAATTCCTGATTTTCTCCGCTCATGCAAACATCCCCCGCGCCTGCCCACGCCCCCGCCCTGAAGATCGGCCAGAAGGTGCCCGACTTCACGGCAGAGACCACGGCCGGCCCCTGAACTTCAACGAACTGAACGGCCGGATGGTGGTGCTCTACTTCTACCCGAAGGACAGCACCCCTGGCTGCACGAACGAAGCCAGCGACTTTGCCGCGGCCTGGCAGGACTTCCTCACCGCCGGCGCCGAGGTGTACGGCATCTCGCGCGACAGCCTGAAAAAGCCACGCCAACTTCCGCCAGAAGCTGGAGCTGCCCTTCGCGCTGGTCAGCGACCCCGATGAGGCGCTCTGCACGCTGTTCGACGTCATCAGACTGAAGAACATGTATGGCAAGCAGGTACGTGGCATTGAGCGCTCCACCTTCCTCATCAACCGCGCCGGCGTGCTGGTCAAGGAATGGCGCAGGTGAAGGTCCCCCGGCCATGTGGCCGAGGTGCAGGCCGCCGTCCGGGAGCTTCACGACTCGCCCTCCCACGCCTTCTGATACTCCGACCCTTTTCCACGGCCAGGGCCATTGCCCGCCGCCTGTCCCATGCCGCTACCCAAAGCCCCCACCACCCGAGGTGAACGCCTCGACATCAAGGCTGCCTCGCGCAACAAGGCCAAGCTGCCGGCCAGCCGCCGCAAAAAGAGCGCAACCACCCAGGCCGAGGCCAACCCGGCCCTGGAACTCGCCCTCGACCCGGTTGCCACCCCCGTGGCCGAAGCCGTGTCCCCGCGGTTGCCACGACAGCCCAAGGCCGGGATACCGGCAGGAACGTGCTGCGGGCAAGGCTGGCGGTCGCGCCCAGGCCACGCCTCCAGTCAGCAGCGCCACGGCATCAGCCACGGGTACCGCACAGCCGGCAGCAGGCCCCCGGACAGGAACCGAACGCCCGGCTCAGGGCAGCACCCAGACGGCCGCGCTGCTCAGCGCACCGCCTACGGGCAGCTCGCCCGATGCTGCATCCGGCACGGCACGGCCAGACGCCACGTTGGCGCCTGCCGCTTCGGGTTCGTCACGCACGCCGGCACCGCGCCCCGGGCACCGAGGCGGCGACCCACAAGCTGTTCGTGCTGGACACCAACGTGCTGATGCACGATCCCACCGCCCTCTTCCGCTTCCAGGAGCACGACGTGTTCCTGCCGATGATCACGCTGGAAGAGCTGGACGACCACAAGCGCGGCATGAGCGAGGTCTCGCGCCACGCCCGCCAGGTCAGCCGCAGCCTGGACGAGCTGCTGGCCGGCATCGAGGGCAGCATCGAGCAGGGCATCCCGCTGGACCGGCTGGGCCATTCCGACGCCACCGGACGGCTCTTCCTGCAGACCCGCGTGCTGGAAGCGCCCCTGCCCGAAGCCCTGCCCCCCGGCAAGGCCGACAACCGCATCCTGTCGGTGACAGCCGCGCTGCGCCAGGTCTTTCCCGAGCGGCAGGCGGTGCTGGTGTCCAAGGACATCAACATGCGCATCAAGGCCCTGTTCGCTGGGCCTGCCGGCCGAGGACTACTTCAACGATCAGGTCACCGACGACCTGGATCTGCTCTACAGCGGCTCGCTGGGCCCTGCCGGCCGATTTCTGGCAGACCCATGGCAAGGACATGGAATCCTGGCAGGACGGCGGCATGACCTACTACCGCATCCGCGGTCCGCTGGTGCCTTCCATGCTGCTCAACCAGTTCGTGTACCTGGAAGAAGACGGGGCACGCCACTCTTTGCCCAGGTGCGGGAGCGTGAGGGCGACCGGGCCGTGCTGCGCGTGGTGCGCGACTACACCCAGGCGCGCCACGCCATCTGGGGCATCACCGCCCGCAACCGCGAGCAGAACTTTGCCCTGAACCTGCTGCTGGATCCGGACATCGACTTCGTGACGCTGCTGGGCCAGGCCGGCACCGGCAAGACGCTGCTGGCGCTCACCGCGGGGCTGGCACAGACGCTGGACCAGAAGCGCTTCACCGAGATCATCATGACCCGCGCCACCGTGCCGGTGGGCGACGACATCGGCTACCCTGCCCGGTACCGAGGAAGAGAAGATGCAGCCCTGGATGGGCGCCCTGGAAGACAACCTGAGGTGCTCAACCGCGGCAGTGCCGGCGGCGAATGGGGGCGTGCCGCAGCGGCCGATCTCATCCGCTCGCGCATCCGGGTGAAGTCGATGTCCTTCATGCGCGGCCGGACCTTCAACAACAAGTACCTGATCATCGACGAGGCACAGAACCTCACGCCCAAGCAGATGAAGACGCTGGCCACCCGCGCGGGCCCCGGCACCAAGGTGGTCTGTCTGGGCAACATCGCCCAGATCGACACGCCCTATCTCACCGAGGCCTCGTCGGGCCTCACCTACGTGGTGGAGCGCTTCAAGGGCTGGAAGCACGGCGGGCACCTGACGCTGCAGCGCGGCGAGCGCTCGCGGCTGGCGGACTTCGCGGCAGACGTGCTGTAACCTGGAGCAGCGGCCGCACTGGCCGTTGCGTGGGCCGACTCCGGAAGCGGAACAAGTGCACACGCGTTGAGGCACGTCCCTGCCGACGGAGCCGGAATTCCTCACACTCGGACTGGATTGGCGAGTGACATGAAAACAACACTTTTCCTAAGATGGACGCTCCATTCGGAGCCCCATCCCATGGCAAGTATCCTGCGCTCTCACTCCGCCGGCCTGGCCTCGCAATCGGCCCAGCCCGCCCGTGCCGACAAGACCCTCTACTCGCTGCAGGCGCTGCGCTTCATCGCCGCGGCGCTGGTGGTCATCAGCCACATCCGCAACGAAGTGGGCCTCACCCCTTCGGCAGCAGTGGCGTCGACATCTTCTTCGTCATCTCGGGCTTCATCATCTACTACGTCACCCGGGACGAGGGCGCCGCAGTTCTTCACCCGGCGGCTGATCCGCATCGTGCCGCTGTACTGGCTGGGCACGCTGGCTCTGGCCGCCATCGCGCCGAAAGCGCCCGGCATGCTCAACCACACCAGCCTGGACGCCGACAAGCTGCTGGGCTCGCTCTTCTTCATCCCCGTGTGGAACGAGAGCATCCAGTACCACATGCCGCTGCTGACGCTGGGGTGGTCGCTGAACTACGAGATCCTCTTCTATCTGGTGTTCTTCATCGCCCTGAAGATCTCGCACCAGCACCGCCTGCTCATCAGCTCGCTGCTGCTGGTGTCCCTGACGGCGGTGCATCCCTACGCCGCCCCGGAATCCGCACTGGCCTTCTGGAGCGATGCCTACGTCGTCGAGTTCATCTACGGCATGCTGCTGGCCCAGCTGCTCTCCAGCACCCGCTTCATCGAGCACGCCAGACTGCCGATGCTGACGGCCGTGGCCGGCCTGGTGCTCTACACCTGGGCGCTGCTGCCCGACACGGGGCTGGTCACGCAGGAAATGGCGCTGGACAAATGGGTGCGCGTGGTGGTCATCGGCCTGCCCAGCACCGCACTGGTGGTACTGACGCTGGCCTGCGAGCAGGCTTTCCGGAAACTGGGCAAACCCGCCAAGGCCACCATCGACTTCCTGGGTGAGCTGTCCCACCCCATCTACATCTTCCACATCTACGTGATGGGGGCCGTCAAACGCCTGGGCGCACTGCAGTTCAGCCTGCCCTGTCTACACGGCGATCGTGTTCGCCGCCACGCTGACGGTAGCCGCCGCGGTGTACGTGCTGTACGAGAAACCGGTGCGCGCCTTCCTGAGCCGCCACCTGCTGCACGGCAAGGGCGGCAACAAGGACAAGGGTCGCCACCACCCGCCGCAGGCTGCCATGCCTCTGGCAAGCTGAACGGTCAGCCAGCGGTGACGGATTTGCAGGGGGCCTTCCCGCTGCACGGGCGCGGAACCACCCCAGTACCTCAGCTCGCCGCGAAGTTCTCGAACTTGGTGTACTGACCCTGGAAGGCCAGCGTGACGGAGCCGATCGGGCCGTTACGCTGCTTGCCGATGATGATCTCGGCCATGCCCTTGGTCTCGGCGTCGGGGTCGTAGCGGTCGTCGCGGTGGATGAAGAAGATCACGTCAGCATCCTGCTCGATTGAGCCCGATTCGCGCAGGTCACCCATGATCGGCTTCTTGTCCTGGCGCTTTTCCACCTCGCGGGAAAGCTGTGACAGTGCGATGACGGGACACTTCAGCTCCTTGGCCAGCGACTTCAGTGCACGCGAGATCTCGCCCACCTCAGTGGCGCGGTTCTCGCGGCCGCCCGGTGGCGCCGGTCATCAGCTGCAGGTAGTCGATGACGATGAGCCCCAGATGGCCGTACTGGCGTGCCGGGCGCCGGGCACGGGCCCGCAGCTCGAAGGGATTGAGCGCCGGCGTCTCGTCGATGAACATCGGCGCATCCTGCATCTTGCCCATGGCATCGGTCAGCCGGATGAAGTCGTCCTCGGTCAGCCGTCCGGTCCGCAGCCGCTGCTGGTCGATCCGCCCGGTGGAACCGATCAGACGCATCACCAGCTGCTCGGCGCCCATCTCCATACTGAAGACCGCCACCGGCAGCTTCTCGTGCACGGCCACGTGCTCGCCGATATTGAGCGCAAACGCCGTCTTACCCACCGACGGGCGGGCCGCCACGATGATCAGGTCGCCAGGGCTGCATGCCGGAGGTCATCCGGTCCAGATCCACGAAGCCGGTGGCAATGCCGGTGATCTCGCTGGGGTTGTCGCGGTTGTAGAGTTCATCGATGCGCTGGAAGACCTTGCCCGACAGCGGACCGATGTGCTGGAAGTCGTTGCGCTTCTTGCCGCTGTCCTCGGCAATCTTGAACATCTCGGCCTCGGCCGCGTCCAGCACCTCGTTCACCGGACGGCCCTGGGCATTGAAGGCCCGGTGGCAATCTGGTCGGAGACGGCAATCAGCCGGCGCAGCACGGCACGGTCGCGCACCATCTCGGCGTAGTGGCGGATGTTGCTGGCCGAGATGACGGCGTTGGACAGCATGGCCAGGTACTGCTCGCCGCCGGCATCCTCCAGCCGGCCGGACTGCTGCAGCGCATCCTTCACGGTCAGCGCATCGGCCGGTCGGCCCGCACGCAACAGGTTGGAGATGTGCTGCCATATCATCCGGTGATCATGCCGATAGAAATCATCATCAGTAATGATGTCGGCAATATCTTCCCAGGTGCCGTTGTTCGAGCAGCAGCCCGCCCAGCACCGATTGCTCGGCCTCGATCGAATGCGGCGGCAGCCGCAGTTATGCAATCTCGCTATTCATGGAATGCAAGCCTTTCGGTGACGGAAGAAGCCGGAAACGGCCCCGGACAGGGGAAACCCGGACACAAAATACGAAACGGGGCGACCCCGCCAAGGGACGCCCCGCTTGTCTGTACATGGCTGGAGGTCATGGACCTGAACAGGTCCGGTGACCATTGATCAGGCTTCATGCTCGGCCTGTCGAGGGCCAACGCCCCGGACCAGGCCGGGCATGGGACTCGACTCGGCGATCAGGCCGTCTCGCCCACCACGTTGATGGTGATGTCGACCAGCACGTCGGTGTGCAGGGCAACCTGCACCGGGTGCTCGCCAATGGTCTTGATGTGACCTTCCGGCATGCGGATCATGGACTTCTGCACGCTGGCAAAGCCGGCCTGTGCAGGGTCTCGGCCACGTTGGCGTTGGTGACCGAACCGAACAGGCGGCCATCGACGCCGGCCTTCTCGGTCAGCGAGAACTGGCGACCGGCCAGCTTTTCGCCTTCGGCCTGGGCAGCGGCCAGCTTCTCGGCCTGCAGGCGCTCCAGCTCGGCACGACGGGCCTCGAACTCGGCCACGGCGGCCTGGGTGGCACGGCGAGCCTTGCCCTGCGGGATCAGGAAGTTGCGGGCATAGCCATCCCGGACGCGGACGACATCGCCCAGCTGACCGAGGTTGACGACTTTCTCAAGCAAAAATAATCTGCATCATGTGCTCCTGCCGGGTCGCGCACCGCCATCACGGAGATGGCGGCAGGTTGCGGCCCCGCGATGGGGTATCAGTGGTTGTCGGTGTAGGGCATCAGGGCCAGGAAGCGAGCACGCCGGATGGCGACGCCCAGCTGACGCTGATAGTGAGCACGAGTGCCGGTGAGGCGGCAGGAATGATCTTGCCCTGCTCGGTCACGAAGTCCTTCAGCGTGTCGACGTCCTTGTAGTCGATCCATTCCACCTTCTCGGCCGTGAAGCGGCAGAACTTCTGCGCTTGAACAGGGCGGACTGGGCGGGACGTTTGGGTTTTGCGGTCTTGCTGCCGCGACGGAAACCAACCATGATGAAACCTCTTGAGTGTTTGTTCAGTACGGATCGATGCGTGTCAGGTGCAGGCAGACGATGCGGGTGCTCTGCAGGCCTGGGGCCAGGAAACCGCTGACGCTCAACCGGGTGCCGGGGGTCGATCTCGACCAGCCGGTGGGGCCACGTCACCAATGGCGACGGCCTGGACCCGAAGGTTGACGCGACGGTCGATGCCGGCTTCAGGGAGGATGGATTCGTGGGTGAGCACGCATTCCACCACCGGAACGCCCGACAGGTTGTAGCGCAGCGTCTCGCGCCCCGAGAGGAAGGCGGTCAGCTCCAGATGATTTCGGGCCGGAGCGGACGCTTCCGGATGATCATCGGCCGGGGCTGGCACCGCCAGGTCTCGGGCTGCCTGCTGCACACGCGCTGCCGATTACTCGGCTGCCTTGCCTTCAGCCGCTGCAGGGGCCTCGGAGCTGCCTGCCTTGCGGGACTCTTCCTTCTGCAGACGCTTGCTCATGACGGACGGGCCGGTCTCGGCCTTGTCCATCCGCACCACCAGGTGGCGCAGCACGGCGTCGTTGAAGCGGAAGGCATTCTCGATCTCGCCCAGCGTGTGCTGGTCGCACTCGACGTTCATCAGCACGTAGTGCGCCTTGCCGATCTTCTGAATGGGATAGGCCAGTTGCAGCCGGCCCCAGTCCTCGACCCGGTGCATCTTGCCGTTGGTGCCTTCGACCATCTGCTTGTAACGGTCGATCATTGCAGGCACTTGTTCGCTCTGGTCCGGATGGACCATGAAGACGATTTCATAATGTCGCATGGATTACCCTTCTGGATTTCCGTGGAAGAAAGCCACCGGCCCGGCTTGCACCGACACCGTGTGGCAAGAAACCCGTGATGATATCCGGTATCCGTGGAAAACCCAAACGTCCTAGACGGCTCCCAGCAACTCCCGATACTCAGGCGACCGGCTTCGGCGATGTACTCGGACATGGCGTCCTCACGCGCCAGACCCGACAGAGCCTGCCAGGCATCCCAGCGCGAGCGGGCCTCGAAGTCGGAGAACCCGGGTCGCGAGCCCGACGCGTTGCCGGACGTGGCCTGCATGAAGAGCGCATACAGGCGCAGCTGCACGATGCGTCCGGGCGGCACACTCAGTGCGTGCACGTCCCTGCTGCGCCTTGCGAAAGGCCTCCTCCAGGCTGGACATGACGTAACCTCCGGTCGCGCAATGTCCGCTCCTTGAATGATGATCGATCACTGCGCAGCCGTTTTTCAGGCGCCTGCAACAGGCGCCCGACGGACAGGAAAGACAGGCCGCGCAGACAATGGCGGTGCCGGCCCTCCGGCCGCCACCCCTTGGACATCCTACGTCCGGCGCGGCGGCGCCGATTGGGGATATCCCCTGTTTGCTGCCAGTCTGTCTCCATTTACCCGACCACCCTGCCCGCTGCCCGCTGCCGCTGCCCGCTGCCCGCTGCCCGCTGCCCGCTGCCCGCTGACCGCTGACCACTGACCACTGACCACTGACCACTGACCACTGACCACCGACCACTGACCACGACCACTGACCACTGACCACTGGCCTCTGACCTCTGACCCTCTGGCCTCTGGCCTCTGGCTCTGGGCCCAGCCGCTCAGCCCTGGCTCAGCGGCAGCCGCAGGAAGATCTCCCAATCGGCCACCCGGTCCAGCGTGCGTGCCCCAGCGCGCGGGCGCACCGCCACCAGCGTGTCGAAGCGGATCCGTGCCAGCTCAGGGTCGATGGGCGTGTCGCGCACCTGCTGCCGGCGCCCTGCCTCGGTCCACTCGCCGTAGGCTGCAGGCTCACATGGGGCGCAAAGGCCGCGGCCGGGCGTCCCAGGCTGGGCCTCAGCACCCCGTGCAGCGCCTCGCACCTTGCGCCGCCAGGGTCTGCCGCTCGGCCCTGGCTGGGAGCCATGCGCAGATGGAAGGCCCGAAAGAAATGCGGATCGTGCCCCAGCCCCACCGTAGTTCAGCGTCAGGGGCTGCAGCCCCTCATCCGCCTCCTGCCCGGCCGGGAACGGCCACGGCAGCGGCCAGTCGTGCCCGCACGGCCGGCACATCCGCCCCTCCGCAGCGTGGACAGCGCAGTGTCAGATGCGGCTCGAACACTGGACCACCGTGCAGGGCCGCCAGCGCGCCGATCCAGCGAGACAGCCGCTCATGCCGCCCGGCTTCCGGCACCAGCCACCAGGCGCAGGGGATGGCTGCAACCGTCATCGCCCGCCGTCCGCCGGATGCGGCGTCAGCCCGTCCCAGACACCGGGAAGGCAGCTGCCGCCGTGATGCCGGCAGGGCTCACCGATGTCCAGAAAACGCCCCTGGGGAAAATAGACGCTGTTGACGTGCAGCCCTCGCGCGGATGGCCGCCGAGATGACGGCACCTACCGGCCACTCGGGGCCTTGCTGGCGGGGTCGGCTGCGATGCGGGCACGGGCCACCTCGGCCAGCCGCTCGCATTCCTCCCGCAGGAAAGGCCGAGAAGCGCCTGTTCCAGACCGCGAACATCCAGCAGGTGTAGTGTCCGGGCCGATTCGGCCGCTCTTCCTGGGTCTCCAGCCCCAGCACGCGGCCGCTCGCTTCGTCCAGGGTGATCACGTCACCCAGCTCACGGGCGGTGGCGTCGAACAGCCCCAGCACCACGTCGGCGCCGGTCTCGGCCTGGCGCGCCAGCAGTGGCGTGAACGAATCCACCGGGTCGATCAGGATGTCGGGAAAGCCGAACACCACGTCGGCATCCCCAATGAAAGGCACGGCCTGCGACAGCGAGAACGGCGGCCCCCAGGGCAGACGTGCCTGCAGATAGGCAAAGTCCATGCCCAGCCGGCTGCCGTCGCCATAGTAGTCGGCAATGTCGCCCTGCCCGGGCGCGTGATGAAGAACACCTGCTGCGCGCCGGCCAGCCGCATCCGCTCCAACAGGTACTGCGACACCGGCTTGGGCTTGCAGGTCGGCCCTTCGCTGGCGTGCTGGAAGCCCACTGGCACCAGCTCCTGCTGAAGGGCAAGGGCGCCAGCCGCGTGCCACGCCCGGCCGCCGGGATCAGGCCCACCAGCCGCTTCGCCGCTTTTTCCGACGCCCGCTTCACCTGCTGTGGCGCGGGGGCCGCGGACTGCATCCTGACATGTTTCCATTTCGATACACGAGACCTTCTGTTGATACAAAGGACGAACAAAAGACGGACAATGAGATACCGGACCGATCAGGGGCCAGTTCGTGACCACTCGTCCGTCCGGAGATGGATCGAACGATGTTTTCCAGAAGAATCATGCCTCACGGGTTTCCTCCTTCCCGGAGAGCAATCCTCGGGGCACCGTCAGCTCCCTGAAACATCGTCGCAACGTCTATTTGCGTGCAGCAATCATGTGGTCCCCTGTCACAAACCCGCGTCGTCTGCCGGCCTTCGCCGCCCGCCGGGCACAGTTTACCGGACGACCGATCCTCGCCCTCTCGATGGCGGCGCTGCTGACGCTCCCTGCCCTGGCCCAGGCCAGCAACGAGATGTCCGGCGGCATCTGCCGCAAGGCCTCGGAGTCCTTCCTGGATCAGGCCCAGGGCGGCATCCAGACCCACATGGCGCAGATCCGCACCCGCCAGAAGCAGTTGGCGCGTGCCAGCAGCCGTGACGTGCCGCGCTTTCACAACCAGCTGCAGCTCTCCGACAAGATCAGCGGCAACATCCCGCTGGCCACGCGCGGCCTGCAGCCCGGCACGGCACGCCTGCTCAACAGCGCACCGGGCAAGACCAATGTCTACGTGCGCGGCACGCTCTACAGCATCAACAACAGCAGCGGCCTGGGTCTGACCACGCCGGGCACCATCGTCGGCAGCGACCAGCAGGTCAACGAGGAAGTGGCCATCGGCTTCGCCGCAGGGCGCATTGCCACCCGCGAAGGCCTCCGGCACCGTCCTGTCGGCCTACATGTCGCTGCAGCCGATGCGCGCCGTGATGTTCGACATGAGCGTCTCGCTGGGGCATGCATCGGGCACGACGCGACTTCCTGCAGTCCCTATGCCGGCACCGGCCTGGGCGTCTCGGGCATGTCGCAGGCCATCAGCCTGAGCTGAACCGCCAGCCGGAAACCTTCCATGGCTGGAGCTTCTCGCCCTACAGCCGCTACGATCTGGTGGCCACGCAACTGGATGCCACCCAGCTGGACGGTCGTGGCGCGCACAGCAACCGCTCGCTGTCCAGCCTGTCGCTGGGCAGCGTGATGGAAACCGACTGGTTCGGCGCCTTCGGGCCGATCCAGCCCCGGCTGCAGGTGGAAGTGCGCCATCAGGTCACCGACGGCAACGGTACCGTCAAGCAGCGCTACAAGACGCACGGCATCATTGGCCTGGGTCTCACCTCGCGGCTGTCGCGCGAGATGGCCACCTTTGCCGAGAGCCGCTATGCGGCCGAATCGGGCAGTGCCACGCCCGAAAGCCTGCTGATGCTGGGCGTGCGGCTCTTCTTCTAGATCAGGAGCCCCATAATCCGGAGCCCTGCCACGGGCGCGTGCAGCCAGCGGCCGGCACACGCCCGAGCGGACGGCACGCCGCCTGAGCGCGGCGCCCGCCCCCGCGCACTCACTCCCCGCCCGCGATGTCGGCCACGCTGCCCGGCGCCGGGGCAGGCGTGGGAATCTGCTGCGAGGAAATGTCGAACACCTTGCGCAGGTACTGCAGGTAGTCGTGGTCGGTCACCGTGTTCTTGCCCGGATCGTCGGACAGCTTGGCCACCGGCTGGCCGTTGCAGCCCACCATCTTGATGACGATGGCCAGCGGCTTGTAGCCCAGGTCATTGGTGAGGTTGGTGCCGATGCCGAAGCGCACCACCACCCGCTCGTGGAAGCGCCGGTACAGCGCCTTCATCAGGTCGAAGGTGAGCGAATCGGAGAACACCAGCGTCTTGAGGCCGGATCGACCCGGTTGGCCGCGTAGTGCCGGATCAGGCGCTCGCCCCACTCGAACGGATCGCCCGAATCGTGCCGTGCGCCGTCGAAGAGCTTGCAGAAGTACATGTCGAAGTCGCGCAGGAACGCATCCAGCCCGTACACGTCCGACAGCGCGATGCCCAGGTCGCCGCGGTACTCGCGCGCCCAGGTCTCGAAGGCGAAGATCTGCGAATCACGCAGCCGCGGCCCCAGCGCCTGGCAGGCCTGCAGGTACTCATGCGCCATCGTGCCCAGCGGCCGCAGCCCGCAGCGCATCGCCAGCATCACGTTCGACGTGCCGGTCAGCCATCGCCCAGCCGCTCCTTGCAGACCTGCAGCACCTCCTCCTGCCAGCGCGCCGAGAAGCGCCGGCGCGTGCCGTAGTCGGCAATGCGGATGCCTTCCATCTCCGGATCGTCCACGATGGTGGCGATCTTCTCGTCCAGCCGCCGGCGTCCCTCGTCATAGTCCGGGTTGGGCGCCAGCCGCCGGAAGTACAGCTCGTTGACGATGGCCAGCACCGGGATCTCGAAGAGGATGGTGTGCAGCCACGGCCCCTTGATGACGATATCGATCTCGCCGTTGCCCTGCGGCGCCGGCGCAACCGAGATGTACTTGCGATTCATCTGAAAAGACCGAGAAAGTCGATGAAATCGCTCTTCAGGAAGCGGAACTGCCGCAGATAGTCCAGCTCCTCGTCGGAGAAGCGCAACGAGCATAGCGCCTCGATCTCTCGCTGGATGTCGTCGATGAGCGGCACCAGGTCCACGCCCTCGTTGCGGCACTTGAAGCGGTACTCCACCTGCGCCCCGGGAAGTGATGCAGCACCACCTGCATCATCGTGAACCTGTACAGGTCGGTATCAAGTAAAGAGGCAATGATCATCGACTTTTCCATGAATTCAGGATCGCCAGACCGGCATGCAAGAGGATAAAATACTGCCCTCTTCTATCATCTCATACCTGTCACGCTGCAATGGCCCACATCGTGCTCGATAATTGCATCCGCTGCAAATACACCGACTGCGTCGATGTATGCCCGGTGGACTGCTTCCGGGAAGGTCCCAACATGCTCGTCATCGATCCCGACGAGTGTATCGACTGTGCCGTCTGCGTGCCGGAATGCCCTGCAGAAGCCATTGTTGCCGAAGAAGACGTGCCTGGCGATCAGGAAAAACTTCATCGCCATCAACGCCGAGAAGGCGCCCAACTGGCCGGCCATCACCCTGCAGCAAGTCGCCGCTCGAAGACGCCGACGAGTGGAACGGCACGCCCAACAAACTGCAGTACCTGGAAGGCTGACCCTGCCGGCGGGCCCTCCGCCCGCCCTGCTTCGCTGTTCCGAATGGCCATCCGGCCGACGCTCTTTCGCTTCCTCCCGTCCTATCAATATATCTGAGATTGGGTAGGACTCTCATTCAGAATGACCCCTAGGGATATTGCTGGCACCCAGGCAAGGGAAAAATCGTGTTTTTCGCAACACACGGTCTGTCAAGGATCGTCCCCCATGACCACTACAATCGGACCATGGCCCCATCCCTTCAGCCGATGACCGCCGTGGCCCTGGTCGACGCCATCGACCGGCTGCTGCCCCAGACCCAGTGCCGGCGCTGCGGCTACGACGACTGCCACGCCTATGCCGGCGCCATCGCCCGGGGCGAGGCCGCTATCGACCGCTGCCCGCCAGGTGCCGACGCCACCATCCAGGCCTTTGGCCAGACTGCTCGACCAGCCGGTCGTGCCGCTGGCCGCAGACCTGGAGCCCATGCCCGTGCGGCACGTCGTCCGCATCGACCCCTGCACTGCATCGGCTGCACCAAGTGTATCCTGGCCTGTCCGGTCGACGCCATCGTGGGCGCCCCACGCTTTCAGCACCAGGTGCTGACCGACCGCTGTACCGGCTGCGAACTGTGCCCGCCGCCCTGCCCCACCGACTGCATTTCCCTGGTGCCGCTGGCCAGCCCCTGGCAGGCATCCGACGCCCAGCACGGCCGCCAGCACCACCAGCGCCGTGACCAGCGGCTGAAGGCTTTCACACGCCGCCAGCCCGCACGCCGCAGAGAACGCCCCCTCCGGGAACGGCGCTTCCGACATCACCACCGGCCATGCCGCCCTCGGGCAGAATCCCCCACGACCGGATCGACAGCACTAGGCACCACAGACCCCCTGTTCCGCGACCCCAACGTCGCCCTGGTTGACACCGACGAGAAGGCTCGCCGCCTGGCCGCCATCCGTGCCCGCATCCGGATGCCCCGCCCACGACCCACCGCATGAGCCCCGCAAACCGCCAGGAGATGTTCCGGCGTCTGGCCGCCGCCAACCCCAATCCGCAGTCCGAACTGGAATACGGCAGCCCCTATCAGCTGCTGGCGGCCGTGCTGCTCTCGGCCCAGGCCACCGACAAGAGCGTCAACATCGTCACCCGACGGCTCTTTCCGCTGGCCCCCACCCCGCAGGCCATGGTCGCCCTGGGGCTGGAAAACATCACCGAAGCCATCCGTACCATCGGGCTCTTTCGCAACAAGGCGAAGAACCCGCTGGGCCATGAGCCAGATCCTCATCGACCAGCATGGCGGTGAAGTGCCTCGACGACCGCGCCGCCCTCGAAGCCCTGCCCGGCGTCGGCCGCAAGACCGCCAACGTCGTCCTGAACGTTGCGTTCGGCCACCCCACCATCGCCGTGGACACCCACATCTTCCGGGTCTCCAACCGCACCGGCCTGGCCCCGGGCAAGAATGTCGAGGAAGTGGAGCAGAAGCTGCTGAAAGTCGTGCCCAAGGATTACCGCCAGAACGCCCACCACTGGCTCATCCTGCACGGCCGCTACATCTGCAAGGCGCACGCCCGAGTGCTGGCGCTGCCCCATCGCGGATCTCTGCCCCTACCAGCCCAAGACCCTGCCCCCGCCCCGCAAGTCGGCGCTGGACCGGGCCCCACGCACCAGGGCATGAAGTACCAGGGCATGAATCATCAGGGCACGGGACGACAGGGCATGAAGCACCTGTCGGTCCTGCCCACGCTGGCCCCTGCCCACACCATGTCCCACCATCCTGCCCTGCGCCTGCCGTAACTCTCCCATAACCTCCCTAACGCAACGCCTGACCGGCCTTCCCCTACGCCCATGCTCTTCAATCCCTCTGTCGCCGACGTGCGCCGCTACTTCTGCAACGTCTGGAAGAAACACCAGCAGGGCACCCGCTGGAGCCCCTGGAGATGGTCGCCCTGCAATGGATCGGCCAGCATCCTGAATATCACGACGAGCTGGCTGACCTGGATCGGGCGCTGGAAGCCGACTACAGCCCCAAAGCCGGCCGCAGCAACCCCTTCCTGCACCTGTCGCTGCACCTGGCCATCAGCGAACAGCGCGGCATCGACCAGCCCCGCGGCATCCGCCAGGCCATGGACGTGCTGGAGGCGAAGCTGGGCAGTGCCCACGACGCTGCCCACGTCGTCCAGGAGTGCCTGGTCGAGGCCCTGTGGCAATCGCAGCGGCACGGCCGCCCGCTGGATGGCAACGCCTACGTGAATGCCGTGCGCCAGAAAGCCGGCCTGCCTCCCATGCTGCCCGACTACTCTGCCGGGCCGGGCGGATACGGTGGCGGCACGGGCGCTGGCGGCAACATCATCACCCGCTGAGCGCCGCCGCAACCGCCGATCGACGGCCCAGGCGCCAGGATGCCTCGCCTGCCCGGCAGAATGCCGCTGCAAGCCAGACTTCCTTCATCCCCCAGCAAGGCCCTTCGGGCCGGATTGATCCGCCCATCATGCCAGTGGCCCCCGGCCCCTCACACCATGACCAAGAAACACATCACCTTCCAGAACGCCAGCGGCCAGGAACTGGCGGGCGTCCTGGATCTGCCCGACAACCCCTGCGCCTTCGCCCTCTTCGCCCACTGCTTCACCTGCGGCAAGGACGTCAAGGCCGCTGCCCGCATCAGCCGCGCCCTGCAGGCACGCGGCGTGGCCGTGCTGCGCTTCGACTTCACCGGCCTGGGCGCCAGTGAGGGCGACTTCGCCGACAGCAACTTCACCTCCAACGTCACCGACCTGCTGGCGGCTGCCGACTTCCTGCGGCGCGAATACCAGGCGCCGGCCCTGCTGATCGGCCACAGCCTGGGCGGCGCTGCCGTGCTGGCCGCGGCCCAGGGCATTCCCGAAGCCCGTGCCGTCACCACCATTGCCGCGCCGGCCGAGCCCAGCCACGTCCTGCGACAGTTCCGCAAGGACCTGGATGCCATCCGCGCGCGGCGAATCTGCCGTCTCGCTGGCCGGCCGCCAGTTCACCATCAAGCGCCAGTTCCTGGAAGACGTGGCCGGCCAGGATCAGGCCAGCCGCATCGCCCGACTGGGCAAGGCCCTGCTGGTCTTTCACTCACCGCAAGACGCCACGGTCGCCATCGAACAGGCCCAGAAAATCTACGAAGCCGCCCGCCACCCCAAGAGCTTCATCTCGCTGGACGGCGCCGACCACCTGCCTCGCGCGCTGAAGACGCCGAATACGTCGCCAGCTGCATCGTCGCCTGGGCCTCACGCTACCTGGACCCCTGCCGTCCAGTCCAGCAGCCCCGAACCCAAGGTCCCGGCTGTTCCCGTCAAAGCCCGACCTGGCCCCCGGCCATGTCCTCGTCACCGAACTGAACCACCGAGTTCCTGCGTGGCCTGCAGGCCGGGCGCCACACCCTGGTGGCCGACGAGCCCGAAGCCATGGGCGGCACCAACCTGGGTCCCGACCCTATGCGCTTCTGCTCTCGGCCCTGGGCACCTGCACCTCCATGACCATCCGCATGTACGCCAACCGCAAGGGGCCTGCAGCTGGATGACGTGCAGGTGGAGCTGCACCATCGACGCATCACCCGGCCCGCAGCCCCGCAGGCTTCGGGGGCGCCGAACGGCGCAGCCGCCGATGAGATCGTCGACATCCTCGAGCGGGAGATCACCCTGGCGGGCAACCTGACCGACGCGGAGCGCCAGCGCGTGCTGGAAATCGCCGATCGCCGCCCCGTGCACAGGACACTCACCGGCCACATCGAGATCAACACCCGATCGAAAGACTGAAGGCTACTACCGGGACACTGCCGGGCCCGTTGCCCGGCAGCCCGCCGCCTGCCTCACCCTTCCGTCGCCACGCTCACCGGCTGGGCCTCCAGCGCCTGCAGCCCGGTCGGTGAAATGGCCACCAGAAAAGCCACGCTTGCCGCCGTTGATGTAGATCACCGGCAGGGTCCAGGATCGTGCGCTCCACATACACCGGCAGCCGCGTCTTCGTGCCGAACGGGCTGGTGCCTCCCACCAGATAGCCCGTCCACTTGTTGGCCTGCTTCGGGTCCGCCGGCTCGATGTGCTTCATGCCCAGCTCGCGCGCCAGGTTGCGCGTGGAAAATCTGGCGATCGCCGTGCATCAGCACGATCAGCCCCTTCTTCTGCTCGTTCTCCAGCACGATGGTCTTGATGACCTGATGCTCGGGCACCCCCAGACTCTCGGCCGAATGCGCCGTGCCGCCGTGCTCCACATACGGATACAGGTGCGGCTCGAAATCGATATGGTGCTCGCGCAGGAAACGCACCGCCGTCGTTACCGGATAGTCTGGCTTGCTCATGCTCTCTGGCCGCAGATCGCGCCGGCCCCTGCCGGCCCACGCCTGCCGTGAACCTCCCGGACACAGTGTAGCCGGCATCCAGCCCAACCACCGGGCCTCATGACCCCTGGCCCGCCAGGGATCCTCTGAACGGCCCTTGCGGCCGTCGCATCTCCGAAAAAGCGATCAAGAAACACTTACGACTAAAACGTAAAATTTCTAGCTAATGTTAGATTTGTCGACGCTCATTGTGTCGATATTCATAATGCTCTGCAAAACACGATCCCCACGGAGACATTTCATGAGGAAGAACCCATGAGCATCAACACCCGCCATGCCCTGCATCCCCTGGCCCTGGCCGTGAGCCTGGCGCTGGCCGCCTGCGGCGGCAACCAGGACACGCCCCAGACCAGCGCCCCCGGTCCGCAGACCAAGGCCGACACCGGCCTGCCGGCCACCACGCTGGACACTGCCGACACACCGGCAGCTGCCCAGACATCCGCTTCGGGTCGCGCCACCAAGGCCGTGGCCACCGCCGACACCCCGCCCTCTCGGAAAACCGGAAGATGCTGCGAGGCGACGTGCTGATCCAGGCGCTGCTGTCGCGCACGGCACGCCTTGACGCCCAGAACAACCCGCAGACCGCCTGGCTGTCACCCGAGACCTACACCTGGGGCTCCCTGGGTGCGGGTCAACAAGGCAGCGAACCGTCTGTGGTCCCCGTGGTGCTGGCCAGCCAGGACATCCGTCCCACCGACGCGAACACCGCCGCTCTGGGTCGTCACTACTATCAGTTCGAGATCAGTCAGCCCCGCCGGCTCATCAATGATCCATTGATGCTGAACATCGCCAGCCAGACACTGCACTTCGGCCTGTCTGCCGCGGGCCTGCCCAATGGCGGCACCGGTGCGGCCCAGGCCGCAGCTGGCGCGCTGGAGATCGGCACCCAGGCTCAGGCCGAGCGAACCCCTTCAAGCGCTGATCAGGATCAGTACGCACCCACCACCACCACCCGGGAGACTCTGGTCGCCAAGACGGTCACGACGATTCAGCCCAACGAAGTCTACGACCTGGACAAATGGAAGCATGAATGGGAAAGCTCCGATCCGGCCGCCTCCTCCCAGGCATCGGTCTTCGCGCAACCCGGCGACAGCGCCAACCAGTTCTCCACCTGCGCCCAGTTCAAGCCGAAATACACCGAATTCGAGACCCTGTGTGATGTCTGGGAAGTGCCTGCCGGCTGGAAGGCTGGTCAGCCCCTCAAGCACGTGACCCAGACATTCAGCAGGAAGCTGCACTTCGAGATAGGCGGCAGCTACGGCGAACGGAGCTGGAGCAACCGCAAGGCCCCGCAATACATCAACGCAGAGAGCCTGAAGACCACGACCGAGGCCGTGAATGACCGGGGCGTGAGCGGTGCAGTGCTGGCCGCCATGCTGGATGCCTTCACCCCCCGCGCCAAGGGCATGCAGCGCCTGCCGGCCTATGCCACGGCCAGCCTTGCTCCCTACAAACGGCCTGCTTCCAGCCTGGATCCGCAGCGGGTCTCGTTCCACCACGATAGTCGTGCCACCACCTATGCTGACGGCAGTGCCGACACGGCCACCTATTCACCGGCCACCGGTAACTACCTGTACGTGTTCAGCACCGGCGCATGGCTGAGCGAACAGGTACCCAACACACGCTCCCGGGACTACCCGCAGAACACGCTGGCCATTCACGTGAACGCCAACGCCCAGGGGCCTGACGCTGCCCCGCTGGTCCGGCCTGAACGTCCGCGGCCGCAACTGGGAACTGAAGGCCACGCAGGTCTACGAGGGTGAACAGCTCAGCGGCGACCGTTCAGCCCCTGACCATTGCCGCCAACAAGCAGATCATGTTCGGCATTCCCGTCCAGTCCTGGTACGACGAAAAGAACAATCCCTATGCCCAGGTACAGCTGATCATCCAGCAGAGCCAGCCCAACCCGCGCACCGTGGACATGTGCTGGTACGTATCCGTGTTCCTGAGCGAATTCGGCCGGTATTGCACCACCTGGACGGTGCCCGAAGGCTGGACACCGGGCCAGCCCTCGCTGCCGCAGGGCTACCACGCCGAAACCGACAGGCCCAGTGACAATGGTGTCCCCACCTGGAGCACCCAGGCCAAGGGCCAGTGAGCCATGATGGCGTTTCATCAGCCCCGTTGAAACCGGGTCTGCCCACGTGAAGCCACAGCCGGGCGAAAGCCCGGCTGCACGACCTCTGTTCCGAGGGGTTCCCTGAATTTCAGGGAACCCCTCTGTCCATCCAGCCCACCCTATGCAGCAACATCGTGCATAACATCCGCCTCCCTTGCAGGAAGCCCTGCAGAACAACCCCGAAGCTCAACGGCGCTTTCACGCGCTGCCACCTTCCCACCAGCGCGAATACATCTCGCTGGCTAACCGAAGCCAGGAAGCCAGGAAACCCAGGCACGCCGCGCCGAGAAAGCCATCCAGATGCTGCTGGCCCGTTAAATTCCCGAATGGGACAATGATTCGCAACCGACATAAACTCGACGCAAATGTAAGAACTTTCACGCGGTATTAAATCAGTCGACACCCCGCAGACCGCCCTCCATACTGACAAAAGAACAAGAAGCGCACTTCACGGAGACCATCACGCGGAGAGACTCACGCACGTCGAAAAACGCACAGCCCTGCATCCTCTGACCTTGGCCATCACGCTGGCACTGGCCGCCTGCGGCGGCGGCCAGGATACCCCCCAGACCGATGCTGGCGGCCCGCAGACCAAGGCCGCCACCGATCTGACCGTCACGGCACAGGATTCCTCGGCGGCGCCCCATGCCACTGCATCCGGACGCACCACCAAGGAAGCCGTCACGCCCGAAACACCGCCCATCGCAAACAGAAAGATCCGTGGGGACGTGCTGATTCAGGCGTTGCTGTCGCAGACCAGCCATCAGGACGCCCAGGGCGTGATCTGACCGCGTGGCTGCCGCCCAATCACTACTACACCTCGGGCAGCGGCACGGAGCCCCGAAATACGAGAGATCTCGGGCCCTGTCATGCTGAGCCGAGAAGACATCGTGCCAGCCGATGGCACCGAAGCAGGCTTGGGCTCTCCTACACTTACCGGATCGATGATTCCGTGGGCCCCACGCGCAACCCGGCAGGCGCGCGTACAACCCTCGGTAGATGCACACACCATCCGGCTGGGGCTATCTGCCCCGGGGCCGCCCAATCGTGGGGCATCTGCCACCCAGGCCGTCCCCCTCAAGCTCGACATCGCGGCACAGGTGATCGGCCCTGGCGGAAAAAGAGTACACATTGCAGAGCGCCAACGGCCAGACCATCCAGTCCGATCAGACCTACGACATCGGGGCCGAACACCACTGGAGCAACGGCACCTCGTATCCCTCGGCAAAACTCTACTCCGCTTCCGCGGGCAAGTCAGGGTTCCGCATCTGCATTGACGTGGATACCGTCGCAACGGACTACGGCATTCTTCATACCCGATGCAACGAGTGGGAAGTTCCGGAAGGGTGGAAACCCGGCCAGCCTCTGGTATACAAGGCGCTGACCTACGAAAACCGCTACACCAGCTATCAGTGGGATACCGCCACCACATGGAACTGGAACAATCTCAATGAGCCCCGGTACGTTCCCACCGAAAGTCTGAAGACTGCCACCCAGGCCGTGAATCAGTACGGCATCAGCGGTGCCCAGCTGGCCGCCATGTTCGATTCCACCAATGATCGGAACCGCGACATGATGAAGCGCATGCTGGCCGACTACGCCGATGCAATCCGCAGCAGCGATGCTCCGCAGCGCATTTCCCTCACGCACCAGAGCACGGGCGCAGCCTATGCCGATGGCGGAAAGGACAACTATACCCCGTTCATCGATGGTTATTCACCTGCCATCGGCAACTACCAGTACACCTTTGCCACAGGCAGCTATCAGGACGAGCAGAACCCTCGCGTCCCTCACGAGGACTATCCGCAGGTGGGGCTAGCCATGCAGGTGAACCATGACCTGAGCAAAGGCTTCACGCTGCCCAACCAGCTGAGCCTGGACTTCCATGGCATTGACCGGAACAGCGCAGGCCTACGAGCTGTACAAGGAAGCATAACTGCAGGGCACCAGCGCACGAACCTTCACCGACAATCAGTTGATCCCGTTTGGCAGCACCCTGCAGTCCTGGGCAACCCCGAACGATGAGGCCAGCAAGAAGAAAGCCTCGGTCTGGCTGACGCTGGAGCAGTCGCAATGGCACGCCAACGATGTGGACCTGTGCTGGCACGTCAACGCGAAAGACGAGAAGGGCAGCACCGTGGCAGACCACAAGTACTGCACCACCTGGCTTTGCAAAAATGATTGGGACCCGAACAAGTTCGGATCCGGCCGCGTCAGCGGCTATGGTGCCGAAGGCAGAGCCATGAGGTGGCGAACGAAATGACGCTCAGGGCGTCGCATGTCTCCGGATGGGAGGGCCCGTACAGCAGCCCTCCCCGGTCGCCATGGCTGAACAGCAGCGCGTCAGTATAGCCGGCCATCTTGTAACCACTGTCGTTGATGGCATCAAGAATCTGGTCGACCGCCGCTGAAACTATTGCCGTCAGGGTATCGTCGTTGGCATGGCCGGACTCCGAATGCGCCGCTGGCGCGCCTTCCCAGAGCGTCCCGCCATTCTTCAGGTCCACCAGCTTGCCTTTCACCGTCACCGTGGTCACGCTGTTGACCACCTGGTAGCTAGCGCCGTATTCTTCCACGTGCAGATACATCACTGCATCAGCACCGAAGATCTCGCGCAGCTTGCGGACAGGCGCCTGCTGAATATCGTGCCCGTTGGTAAGGGCCGTTCTGGCGGAACATCTCGTCCACCAGTGCGACCGGAAAGACATAATAGCCACGCTCAGCCAGTGGAACCGTGGCCTGCGCCAGCACACTGCTCTCGGCGCGAATGTCCGTTGAATCACTGGTGGGCATCACCACCAGGATTGAACGCGGGTCACTCTGCTTCAGTGCCGAATAATCGTAGACTTTCAGATGATGGTTCGCACAGCCCGCCAGCACCAGGGCCGACAGGCCACGGCCAGCACCGATGACTTCATCATCTCGCGTGCCCTCCCTGCAGCATTGTCCTTCCCGGATGTCATGTCACGAACATCCTGCGGCTTGCTGACGGCATCCCGTTTCCTGTCGCTGTCGTGCGTGCCCGATGTCGCGCCTTTCGATTTCCGGCCTTCATTGTTTTTCTCCGTGTCTCAGCGCCGTCCGGTCCTGCACCCGTCAGAACGGGGTTGCCGACACGTTCCCCATCCGCCGACCCTGCAACCGCGTCATGAACGTGGCGGATTCCGATACAGCGCCTGCTCCTGGGCGAACTCGGCCTTTGCCTCAGCATCCTGCCCCCTGGCGGGACAGCACCAGGCCCAACTGGCCATGCACCCCTGGCCCACCTTCTTCTGTCGGGTCGCTGCATCGCTGATGATCTTGCGCAGTGCCTGTTCCTGCCCAGCCCAGTCATCGTTACCGTCATACCAGGCGTGAATCGTGTCCGGATAGTTGCCCCAGTAATACAGCGTCTGCGGCCAGCTGGCACACGCTGCCAGCCATAAAGGCAGCGCCACCAGCGTCAGCCGGCCAATGCCCTGATGCATGCCCTTCCCTCAGTTGGCCGGCGCCCAGCGCCCGGACTCGATGGCCGACACCAGATTGTTCACCGCCTCACGAATGGCCAGATCCAGCACCTTGCCGTTGAGCGTGGCGTCATAGCCCGCCGTACCACCAAAGCCCAGCACCTCGCGGTTGGACAGCTCGTATTCACCCGCCCCCTGCGTGGAATACACCACCTCGGACGAATTCACATCCACCACATTCAACGTCACCTTGGCATAAGCCACCTGCTTCTTGCCACGACCCAGAATGCCGAAGAGCTGATGATCACCCACATTCTTGCGGCCGAACTCGGTCACATCACCCGAAATCAGATACGTGGCGCCCTTCAGGTTCTGCGCCCGGCCGGAGATCTTCGCTTCCTGCGCCGCCTCGCTCATGTTGGTGCGATCCAGCAATACTGAAGCGCCCCGTCTGTTGCAGGTGTGCCACCAGAATGGTGCGCGGCTGATTTCCCAACCGATCCTCGCCATCCTGGAAGATCCCGTTCTGGAAGCTGGACTTGTTGTCGAACTTGCCGACCGAGATGGGGGCCTTCTGACCCTGGTACGCCGTACCGTGGCTGGTCACCTTCGGGCTTTCCACCACGTGGGAACTTTCAGTGGCACAGCCGGCCATGGCCAGCACGGCGGCGCAGAGAATGGCGGGAAGAAATGCTTGCTTCATGGATGCAGGAAAGGAAAGAAGTGATGCCGTCATGCCATCCGGAGCTGACTTTTCCTGCATTTTCGCGCCAGATGGGGAGCGAAGCGGGCAAAAGCCCACTCCCCTGGATGGGATGGATGCAACGGTTGATCGGCACGCTTAGCCAGACTAGACTAAGACCATTAACGATACCCGGAATCCCTCCCATGACCATGGTCAACATGCTGGAAGCCAAGTCCTCTCTGTCTCGCCTGGTACAGGCCGTCGAGAGCGGACACGAGCCCGAAATCGTCATATCCCGCAACGGCCGCCCTGCAGCCAAGCTTGTTCCCATCACCCATGACAGCAGCGAGAAGCGCATTGGCGTTGCCAAAGGGCTCTTCAGGATCCCTGACAACATCGATGCCCAGAACGCCGAGATCGAAAGCTCTTCCAGGGGACAGGGAATCTTGAATATTCTGCTGGACACTCACATCGCGCTTTGGGCCATTGACGACAGCCCGAGGCTCCCTGCACAGGCCCGGGAGCTGATCTCGAACCCAAGGCATGCGATATGGACAAGCGTCGCCAGCCTGTGGGAAATCGCCATCAAGCACAGTAGAAACAGTGACGACATGCCCGTCGGTTCAGCCGACGCGCTGAAAGTATTTCCAGCTATCGGGCTACAGGATTCTTCCCATCCAGGCGGAGCATACCCTGATGGTGGAGACGCTGCCCCACCACCACAAGGATCCGTTCGATCGCATTCTGATCGCACAGGCATTGGCTGAACCCATGCGTCTCCTCACGCATGATGCGCTGGTGGCAAAAATACAGCGACAGTTTCATACGGGTATGACGATCGACGTCAGGGCATGGATCATGGCAGACTGACCTGAACAGAATGTTCCGACAGACCCATATGACCAGGCACTGATCGGTCCCAGCCGGTGCGCCGGCTGGGAGTCTCCCCATCCCCCCGTGGCGATCACGCCACCGCAGCCAGGCTCTTCTCGGCCAGGGCCACGGTCTGATCGATGTCCTCGTCGGTATGGGCCGACGACAGGAAGAAGGCCTCCACCGGCGAAGGCGGCAGGTAGACACCGCCTTCCAGCATGAGGGTGATAGAAGCGCTTGTACTGCTCCAGGTTCTGGTCGGTCGCTTCCTCGAAGTACACGGGCGGCGTGGCACGGAAGTACATGCCGCCCAGTCCGCCCAGGGCGCGGGCGCAGAACGCCACGCCGGTCTTCTTCGCTGCCGCATTCAGCCCATCCACCAGCGCGCGTCATCCGGCGGCTCAGTTCATCGTGGAAGCCGGGGCGGGAGATCAGGTCGATGGTTGCGATGCCGGCCGCCATGGCAATCGGGGTTGCCCGACAACGTGCCTGCCTGGTAGACATTGCCCAGCGGTGCGAAGCGCTCCATGATGCGGGCCGGGCCGGCCACGGCGCCCACGGGCATGCCGCCGCCGATGACCTTGCCGAAGGTGGACAGGTCTGGCGTGATGCCGCACCAGCCCTGCGCGCCCGTCAGCGTCACCCGAAAGCCCGACATCACCTCGTCGAAGATCAGCACGGCGCCGTACTGGGTGCACAGCTCGCGCAGCCCTCGCAGGAAGCCAGGGCTGCGGCACCATCAGGTTCATGTTGCCGGGGATGGGCTCGACGATCAGGCAGGCCACGTCATCGGGGTACTGTTCGAACAGGCGGCGAACACTGTCCAGATCGTTGTAGCGGGCGATGAGCGTGTGCTTGACCACGTCCTCCGGGAACGCCGGCCGAACTGGGGTTGCCGAAAGCCAGCGCGCCGCTGCCGGCCTTCACCAGCAGGCTGTCGGCCGTGCCGTGGTAGCAGCCCTCGAACTTGATGATGCGGTTGCGGCCCGTGTAGCCCCGCGCCAGCCGCAGGGCCGACATGGTGGATTCCGTGCCGGAACTGGTGAAGCGTACCCGCTCGACGTGCGGGAACATGTCGCAGATCTTCTGTGCCAGCTCGGTCTCGCGCACATTGGGCGCACCGAACGACAGGCCATCAGCCACGGCCGCCTGCACGGCCTTGAGCACCTCGGGGTGCGAGTGACCAACAATGGCCGGCCCCCACGAGCCCACATAATCGATGTAGGCCTTGCCCTCCACGTCCCACATGCGGGCGCCCTCGGCCCGCTGGATGAAGCGCGGCGTGCCGCCCACGGCCCGGAAGGCCCGCACGGCCGAGTTGACGCCCCCCACCAGCACCTGGCTGGCACGGTCGAATTCCTGTTGGTTGGTTGCTTGGCTCATGGCAGTTCCTGACAGCCGGCTCACGTCCGGCGATGGCAATTTCAGCGATGGCCCCAGGCAGGGTCGCCTGAAACCGAGAATGCCCTGATTGTGCGACCAACGGGCGTGCTGCGCAAAACGCGTGCCCTATTCAGTGACCGCACTGGCCTGCGGGCAGAAAGGCCAGACCCATGACTCACCCGAAAGTCCGGACACCTCCGGTCGGAAACGCCATCACGGAACCCCCGCCTATCCGGCATCCGGTTGCCCGCTACATGACTGCGTGTGTACCATTACACACACCAAGCACACCACTACCATGGGCAGCAAGGAACTCATCAAACTGATCGAAGCCCACGGCTGGCATCTGGTTGCTACCCGTGGCAGCCATCGACAGTACAAGCACCCCACCCTTCCCGGGCGCGTCACCATTCCTCATCCCAACAAGGGATCTTCCCGCGCGGAACGGTTCAGACATTCTCAAGCAGGCAGGTCTCAGCAACCATCACGGAACCGGACACCATGCTCATTCCTGTAGCCATTCACAAGGACACGGACTCACTTTACGGTGTGACCGTACCGGACATTCCGGGCTGCTTCTCGGCCGGCGAGACCATCGAGGAGGCGCTGTCCAACACGCGAGAAGCCATCGTCTTCCATCTGGAAGGGATGCTGGAAGACGGCGAGGCTGTCACGAGTTTCCACGCGCCAGATCGAGGAACTGGCGCAGGAAGCGGACTATGCAGGTGCCACCTGGGCGCTGATCGATGTCGATCTGCAACGACTGTCGCTGAAGCAGACGCGGTTCAATGTGAGCTGGCCCGAGTACCTGCTGGCCCGCATTGATGCCTATGCAGAGGCTCACCACGAGACCCGCTCCGGCCTGCTGGCCAAGGCAGCCGAGCGATACCCGTCCGAGCAGCGGGCCCATGAAACGAATTGACCTCAATCAGACGCCTGGTCCGATTGAGGCTCAACTTGATGTCCTTCAGAAACTTTCCATGACCTGCTTTACTGGAAGAACTCCTTCAACCGGTCCTTCCAGCTGCGGGTCTGCGGGCTGTGCCGGGCATCGGAAAGGCTCTGGTCCAGCTCGCGCAGCATCTGCTTCTGCTTGTCGGTCAGGCGCACCGGGCACTTCGACGGTGATGTGTGCGTACAGCGTCGCCCGGCATCTGGGCCGAACGAAGGCCCTTGATGCCCTTGCCCACGCAGGCGGAACACCTTGCCCGGGCTGCACGCCCTCGGGCAGCCTCGATCTCGGCACTGCCGCCCAGCGTGGGTACCTGGATGGTGCCGCCCAGCGCGGCCGTGACCATGCTGATGGGCACCTCGCAGTGCAGGTCGTCGCCATCACGCTTGAAGACCGAATGCTCCTTGATGCGGATTTCACGTACAGGTCGCCCGACGGGCCACCGTTGACACCCGGCTCGCCGTTGCCGGCCGAGCGGATGCGCATGCCGTCGTCGATGCCGGCCGGGCACCTTGACCTGCAGCGTCTTGGTCTTCTTGATGCGGCCCCGCGCCATCGCAGGCTCTCGCACGGATCCTTCACCGTCTTGCCACTGCCGTGGCAGGTGGGACAGGTCTGCTGCACTGAGAAGAAGCCCTGCTGCATGCGCACCTGGCCCTGGCCGTGACAGGTGGCAGCAGGTCTGCGGGCTTGGTGCCGGGCTTGGCGCCGGAGCCCCTGCAGGTCGTACAGTTTTCCCCAGGAGGGGATGCGGATCTCGGTCTCGCAGCTGCTGGCGGCCTGCTCCAGCGTGATTTCCATGGCGTAGCGCAGGTCGGCACCACGGAAGACCTGGTTGGCGGTGCCGCTGCCACGATTGCCGCCCGCCACCGAAGATGTCGCCGAAGATGTCGCCAAAGCGCCTCGGCAAAGCCGCCGAAGCCCCACCCACCGGCGCCGCCCATGCCGCCCATACCGCCTCATGCCGCCCATGCCGTCGACACCAGCGTGACCGTAGCGGTCGTAGGCGTCGCGCTTGCTGCGGTCGCCCAGCACCGTCGTAGGCCTCGCCCACTTCCTTGAACTTGTCTTCGGCTCGCTTGTCACCCGGGTTGCGGTCCGGTGATACTTTTCGGCCATCTTCCGATAGGCCTTCTTGATTTCTTCGTCGGTGGCGTTCTTGCCCACCCCGAGTACAGTGTAATAGTCGCGTTTGGCCATGACGACAGGTTGTTGGTCTCGGAAAGGTTTGACCGGACACGGCAGTCCTGCGCTGCAAGCCAGTGCCCGCTGCACGGCTACCTCCCTTCGTGAGGAAGGGTCCGGTCTCGTCAAACCTCGTGCAGGCACCTTCCGATAGCTGAAAGATACCCGGCGCACCGGGTATTGGGTAGGGCTCATCCGCGGGCAGGCGCTTCGCAGACTTTTGAAGCGCGCCCTGCCCGGCGTCGCGGCCAGACCGGCCCGGATGATATCCGGTCCGTCGCTCCGCGTCAGCCGCGGACTTTACAGCGATCAGTCGCGCTTGACTTCCTTGAAGTCGGCATCGACCACATCGTCGCCAGCGGATTCCGCCGAATGGGCGCCCTCGGCCGACGAAGCGACCAGCCTGCTCGGCACCGGCTGCACTGGCAGCAGCCTGCGGCGGCGGCAGCATCGGCGTAGACCTTCTCGCCCAGTTTCTGGGCGGCGGCGGTCAGCGCCTGCTGGTTTGAGTCGATAGGGCCTTGTCGTCGCCCTTCACGGCTTCACGCACGGCTTCCAGGGCGGACTCGATCTTCGACTTTCGTCGGCGTCGACCTTGTCGCCGTGTTCCTTCAGCGACTTCTCGACCGAGTGCAGCAGGGCATCGGCGTTGTTGCGGGCCTGGGTCAGCTCGACGCGCTGCTTGTCCTCGTCGGCGTGTCCCTCGGCGTCGCGCACCATCTTGTCGATCTCGGCGTCGGACAGACCCGAGTTCGCCTTGATGGTGATCTTGTTTTCTTGCCGGTGGCCTTGTCCTTGGCCGACACGTGCAGGATGCCGTTGGCGTCGATGTCGAAGGTGACCTCGATCTGGGGCATGCCACGCGGTGCCGGCGGGATGCCTTCGAGGTTGAACTCGCCCAGCGCCTTGTTGGCCGAGGCGATTTCGCGCTCACCCTGGAACACCTTGATGGTCACGGCCGGCTGGTTGTCGTCGGCCGTCGAGAACACCTGGCTGAACTTGGTCGGGATGGTGGTGTTCTTCTTGATCATCTTGGTCATCACGCCGCCCAGGGTCTCGATGCCCAGCGACAGCGGCGTCACGTCCAGCAGCAGCACGTCCTTGCGGTCGCCCGGACAGCACGGAACCCTGCACGGCAGCACCCGACGGCCACGGCCTCGTCCGGTTCACGTCACGACGCGGTTCCTTGCCGAAGAACTCCTTGACCTTCTCCTGCACCTTGGGCATGCGGGTCATGCCGCCGACCAGGATCACGTCGTCGATGTCGCCCACCTTGATGCCGGCATCCTTGATGGCGGTGCGGCAGGGCTCGATCGTGCGTTCGATCAGGTCTTCGACCAGCGCTTCCAGCTTGGCGCGCGTGATCTTCATGTTCAGGTGCTCCGGACCGGCCGAACCCATGGTGATGTAGGGCAGGTTGATCTCGGTCTGGCTGCTCGACGACAGTTCGATCTTGGCCTTCTCGGCGGCTTCCTTCAGGCGCTGCAGGGCCAGCACGTCCTTGGACAGGTCGACACCGCGGTCCTTCTTGAACTCGCCGATGATGTAGTCGATGATGCGCTGGTCGAAGTCCTCGCCACCCAGGAAGGTGTCGCCGTTGGTGGAGAGCACTCGAACTGCTTCTCGCCATCCACGTCGGCCAGGTCGATGATGGACACGTCGAAACGTGCCGCCACCCAGGTCATAGACGACGACCTTGCGATCTTTGTTGCCGCCCTTGTCCATGCCGAAGGCCAGGGCCGCCGCAGTCGGGCTCGTTGATGATGCGCTTGACTTCCAGACCGGCGATCTTGCCGGCGTCCTTGGTGGCCTGACGCTGGCTGTCGTTGAAGTAGGCCGGCACGGTGATGACGGCCTCGGTCACTTCCTCGCCGAGGTAGTCCTCGGCGGTCTTTCTTCATCTTGCGCAGCACTTCGGCGGAGATCTGCGGCGGGGCGAGCTTCTTGTCGCGCACGTCCACCCAGGCGTCACCGTTGTCGGCCTTGACGATCTTGTAGGGCATCAGGCCGATGTCCTTCTGGACGGCGTCTTCGCTGAACTTGCGGCCGATCAGGCGCTTGATGGCGAACAGCGTGTTGGCCGGATTGGTGACGGCCTGACGCTTGGCCGGTGCACCGACCAGGATCTCGCCGTCATCCAGCGTAGGCGACGATGGACTGGCGTGGTGCGCGTACCCCGGCGTTCTCGATGACCTTCGGGGTGTTCTCCATGACCGAGACGCACGAGTTGGTGGTGCCCGAGGTCGATACGCAATGATTTTTCCCATGTTTGTTCTTCCTCAGGTATGCCCAGGGAGCCGCCGGTGGCAGGTGTGCGGCCGGGCCGCAGCGGTCTGCAGACTCGGCCCCTGCAGGGATTGTTTCAGCAGATGATCAGCAATTGGGGGTGGCCCGGAGGCTTTCAAGGGGGCCAGATAGAAAAATTTGTCGTACCCGACCCATGGCCGTCCTGCAGACGCGCCAGCGGCGCAGGGCGGACCGGCGAACGCCCGCCTCCGGGCACACGGCCCGCCGCACCCTGCGCCGCCCTCCGGCGCCATCCCCCGGGTGCCGCCAGCCTGCAGCGTGGCGCCTGGCACCGCCCTGGCTGACCACCACCATGGCCGGGCGCAGCACCCGGTCGTTGATCAGGTAGCCTTTCTGCAGCACGGCCACCACGTGGTTAGCCGCCACGCCCGGGTTGGGCTGCATGGAAATGGCCTCGCTGGGTGTTGGGGTCGAAGCGCCGGCCCAGCGGGTCGACCACACCTGGACCTTGTTGCGCCCAACGCCTGCAGCAGCTGGCGCAGCGTGGCCTGGACGCCCTCGCGGATGCTGTCGACCGACGGAGGGTCTCGACGCGTGAGCGCCATTTCCAGGCTGTCGCAGACCGGCAGCAGCGACTCGGCAAAGCCCTCGATGGCGAAACTTGCGCGCCTTGTCCAGCTCTTCCTTGCTCTCGGCGGCGACGTTTTTCCGTCTCGGCGCTGGCGCGCACAGAAGTGCTCGTGGTTCTCGCCAGCCTTCTGCTCGGCCTCGCCAGCTGGGCCTTCAGGCCTCGACCTCGCGCCTGCAGCGCGGCCACGACGGCGTCGTCCTGACCGGCTTCGGCCGCATGCAGGGCGCTTCCCGGCCGGCGGTCTGCCAGCCTTCCTGGCCTCTCCCGCAGGGCAGCCTGGCTGGGTTGAGCACCCTGGGGCTGGCCGAGGCGGCCTGCTGGCCCCTGGCCCGGCTGTGCGGCGTGCTGCCCTGTTGCTGCCAGCCCTGGTCTGCGTCGTGGTAGGGCTCACCGGCATGCCCCTCGCCGCTGGCCCGCCCGCGAATAGTCACGCGGATCGTTGGCGAACATCGGCCGCTCTCCCCGTAGCCCTGCTGCGGCTGCGGATGCTGACCGGGGTGATGCGGATAGCCGTGCTTTCTGAAATCCTTCATGGCTTGAATACCCCATATCTTGAAAAGTCAGTCGAATCCGGCGACAGCGCGAGCTGCCGCCCGCGGTGGTGGACATGGTCGCATCCACCCGCGGGCATGAACATCACCCTCTACATAGGGTGAAACAAGGATTCACAACCCGGATTTGACCACATCCTCGCCCGGCGGCACGAACGGTCTGCCGGCTGCGGCGGAAGATCCGGCACCAGGAGCGCGATACGGGCCAGTCCCGTCATGCCGCCCCCTCTGAAACGCCACTGTGGCGCACGGCCCCATGGCATGGGCAGACCCCGCCATGGGTCGCCAACATGGTCCACAATAGGTGTCTGGGCCCCAGGCACCCGTCCGGACGCCGGGGCGCCGGGCAGCGCGCGGCCCATGGTGCTGCCCTCCCTCCAACCATTCCACAGGAGAAACCGCATGAGTCTGATGTCCTTCATGAAGGAAGCCGGCGAGAAGCTGTTTGGCGGTGGCATCGCCCAGGCCGCCACCCCGGCCAGCAACCCCGATGCGGCCAACCAGGCGGCGGCCGATGCGATCGTCACCACATCCGCGCCCAGAACCTGGACGCCGAGAACCTGAGCGTGAAGTTCGACGGTGCCAGCAGCGCCGTCACGGTCTCGGGTCAGGCTTCCGACCAGGAAACCAAGGAAAAGATCCTGCTGTGCTGCGGCAACGTGGCCGGCGTGGAGCAGGTCAACGACGAGCTGACGGTGGCCACGTCCGCCCCGAGGCCCGCTACTACACCGTGGTCAAGGGCGACACGCCTCGAAGATCGCCAAGGAACACTACGGCAACGCCAACCTGTACAACAAGATCTTCGAGGCCAACCGGCCCATGCTGTCGCACCCCGACAAGATCTACCTGGACAGAAGCTGCGCATTCCGCCGCAGTGATCCTGACGGCGGCGGTCATGCCCGCTGGCGACAGTTCCGGCCACCGGGACCCGTTGCAGGCGGCGTCTCTGATACGCCGCCCCGGATCGCCCTCGACGACAAGGCCACGCTTTCGCGTGGCCTCGGCATCCGGATCTGGCAACCCCGGACAAACCATTTTTCCACCGCTATTCCGAGACAAACGCTCCTTATATCCCGGGCGATATGGCAATAATCTGACGCCCTATCCATGATCACATCGCGGTCCGAGAAGCCGTGATGCAACGCACGCCTTCACTCCCGGCCCGGAGACCCCTAGGGATTACCCCAAACCCATTCATCCCTCCTCCTCACATTTACCACACTGATTTAATTTCCAAATCAAATCTTATCCCTGCCATCCGGCTCCATAGCCGATTCATGCGTATTCTGACGCAGGAATCCTTGTTTTGCAGCGCATCATCAAACACTGGGGATTACCCATCCCAAAACCCGTGCCCTGCATTTTCAGCTCGGTTTCCTGTGCTACGTTTTTGACATGCGCCCGTCCTGGCTCGTGCGTTCGACAGACCTGCTCGCGCCAGAATCATCGCTTCATTTCATGCGGTGATCGGTCGTCCAATATTCATTCGATATAAGAATCACGATATGAAAGAGACCACGAACGCCCCCAACTACAGCTGCTCAGGCAAGCAGAAAAATACCGGGCAGCTCCAGGCCTCCCTGAAGACCCGTCACCCTCACAATGATGTCGATTGCCGGCGTGATCGGTGCAGCGCTGTTCGTGGGCTCGGGCAAGATCATCTACACCACGGGACCCGCCGTGGTGCTGTCTGCCTGGCCGGCGGCATCGTGGTCATGCTCATCATGCGCATGCTGGGTGAAATGGCCACCTCCTCGCCCGATACCGGCTCGTTCTCCACCTACGCCGACAAGGCCATCGGCCGCTGGGCCGGCTTCACCATCGGCTGGCTGTACTGGTGGTTCTGGGCCCTGCTGATGGCCTGGGAAGCCTATGTGGCCGGGATGATCCTGAACATCTGGTTCCCCGACATCTCGGTCAACGTGTTCACCCTGGTGGCCACATTCCTGCTGATCAGCATCAACTTCGCGAACGTGCGCAACTACGGCGAGTTCGAGTTCTGGTTCGCGCTGATCAAGGTCACGGCCATCGTCTGCTTCATCATCATCTGCCTGCTGGCGGTCCTCAACCTCTGGCAGGGAGGCACGGTGCATGGCATCGCCAACCTCACGGCCCATGGCGGCTTCATGCCCAACGGCTGGTCGTCGGTCATCGTGGCCATGCTGGGGGTGATGTTTGCCTTCCTGGGCGCCGAGATCGTCACCATTGCGGCCTCGGAATCGGCCAACCCGGCCGACCAGATCGTCAAGGCCACCAACTCGGTCGTCTGGCGGATCGGCTCTTCTACATCGGCTCGATCTTCCTGATCGTCTGCCTGGTGCCCTGGAACGACCCGCATCTGGGCGAGTCCGGCTACGGCTCCTATCGCCGCACTCCTGGAACTGCTGGGCGTGCCCGGTGCCCAGTACCTGATGAACTTCGTGGTGCTCACCTCGGTCAGCAGCCGCCTGATCTCGGCCCACTACACCGCCTCGCGCATGCTGTTCTCGCTGGCCAAGCGCGGCGACGCCCATCCCATCTTCAAGCAGACCTCCACCCGCGGCATCCCCGTGTACTCGGTCATCGCCTCGTGCTCCATCGCGGTGTTCATCGCGGTGCTGAACTTCTTCGATTCGCTGCGCCCGAAGGACATCCTGGACCTGCTGATGAACACCACGGGCATGATCGCCATGCTGGTCTACCTGGTCATCGCCTTCTCGCAGCTGAAGATGCGCCGTAAGCTGGAGGCCGAAGGCCGTGAGATCCGGCTGAAGATGTGGCTGTTCCCTGGCTCACCTACGCCGTCATCGCCTTCATCATCGGCTCGCTGGTCATCATGATGTTCATCGACGAGTACCGCCACATGGTGCTGGCCACGGCCGTGGCCGCCATTCTGGTGATGCTGGGCGGCTTCGTGGTGCATGCCCGCGAGAACGCCAAGGCACGCGCCGAACAGAAGGCCCGACAGGCCGCCAAAGCCCCTCACAGCAACCTGCGCGACCGTGAGTCCATGCGTGGCAGCCGTCAGCGCTACGGCCGTCTGGGGCACCACCAGCGGCGTGCGCAACCGGCTGGAGGCCGAGTCCTGAAACAAGCCACCGGCGAAGGCATCGATATATCCCGTCTTCGCCGGCCGCCTCCTGCAGGAAGGGGCCAAGCCCCGCATCCGTCACGGACCGGGGCTTTTTTCAGGACAGGAACAGCTTCAGCGCAAAGGCCAGCAGCAGCACGCCCATGATGCGCTCGAACCAGTGACCATAGGCCAGGAAGCGCTGCCGCACGGCCTGCCGCGAGAACAGCAGCGACACCACCACGAACCAGGCCGCCGTGGCTGCGCACATCCAGAGCCCGTAGAGGCCCTGCACCCACAGCGGCGTGGCCGGGCTGACCACGGTGGTGAACACGGCCAGAAAGAACAGCGTGGCCTTGGGATTGGTGGCGTTAGTCATGAAGCCCACCCAGAAGGCGCGGCGGGCAGATGGTTCAGGCATCGGGACTGACGCGGCTTCCGGCATCATCCCCGCGGGTGCATCCCCGACCGGAGCGCCCTGCGCCGGCCCCTGCACGGCCACATCCCTGCGGCATCGGAGGCGCGCTGCGCACGAAGCGGATGCCCAGCCACAGCAGGTAGAGCCGCACCGGCCCAGCGGGCGGCCGTCATCGCCCACGGTGGCACGCAGCAGCGCGCTGATGCCCTACCAGCGTGTAGAGCACATGGATCGAGATGCCTGCCCCGATGCCCAGCGCCGTCCAGATGCCGACCCGACGCCCGTGACGCACGCTCTGGCGGATGGCCACCGCAAAATCCGGCCCCGGCGAGATGACTGCCAGGAAGTGGATGAGGACGATGCCGAGGAATTCGATCCGTATTGCGTCACCAATCGCGCTCTTGCGCAAGGTCTGCCCTGGTCAGCACCAGCCGGCCCCTCACCCTGCGCCGCCCCTGTCTCGCCTCCAGTGTCTTCCACCCGCCAGCTCGTTGCCCACGATGTCGGCCAGGGCATGGATCCACAGCGGGGCGTCGTTGAGGCAATGGATGTAGCGGAAGCGCTTGCCGCCGGCGCCCACGAAGGCGTTGTGCACCTCCATGTCGATCTCTTCCAGCGTCTCGATGCAGTCGGACACGAACCCCGGGCACACCACGTCCACGGTCTTGACGCCCTTCCTGGCCAGTGCCTCCACGGTGGGCTGATGTAGGGCTTGACCCATTCCGCGCGGCCAAAGCGTGACTGGAAAGTCAGCAGCCAGTCTTCCTTGGCCAGCCCCGCGCCGGCGATGAGGCGGCGCTCCTGGCACCGCTTCACGTAGGGGTCGCCCTGGTCCACACAGCTCTGCGGCAGGCCGCTGGAAACCGAAGATGAGCTTCGGGCTTGCCGGCCTCGGACTGGCGCCAGGAGTGGCGGATGCCCCGGCCACGGCAGCAATGTAGCCGGGGTCGTCGTGAAAACTCTGCAGGAAGCGCAGCGCCGGAATGCTGCGCCACTGGAGGAACCTGCGGGCGATCACGTCGAACACGGTGCCGCTGGTGGCGGCCGAGTACTGCGGGTATCGGCAGCACGACGAGCGCGCGAAGCCCCCGGTCACGCAGGTCGCGCAGGGCGTCGACCATCGACGGGGCTGCTATAGCGCATGGCCCAGACCACCTCCACCTGTCGGCCCCGCTTGTTCAGCTCGTCCTGCAGCGCCTCGGCCACCAGCTTCGTGTTGACCAGCAGCGGCGAGCCGGCCTTGGTCCAGATGGAGCGGTACTTCTCGGCCGACTCCTTGGGTCGGCGGGTCAGCACCACGGAGTACAGGATGGGCCACCAGATGAGGGGCGACTGCTCGACCACCCGCCGGTCGGAGAGGAACTCACGCAAGTAGCGGCGCACCTCCGGCACCTCCGGCTTGTCGGGCGTGCCCAGCTGGACCAGCAGGATGGCAGCGGGAGGTGACGGTATCGTTCATGGCAGGCGTCGGTCCGTGGACAACGGGGTCCATCGTCAGTGATCAGCGCTGATTGTAGGGGCGGGCTGACAATGTTGTTTCAGGCGTTGCACGGGCACGACAGCGGGCCTTGCGAGCACGTACAACACGATTGCGTCATGAGCTCAACACCGCAACCCTCTCACCTCAGCGCCGGCTGGCCTCCAGCAGTCGTGCACGCATGGGCCCGGGTCGTGCCGGTGATCTTCTTGCCACCCAGCATCCGGGCGATCTCTTCCTGCCGGGCGGCTTCATCCAGCCGTTCCACACGGCTGGATACCGAGTTCGTTGAGCGCGTCTTCAGCACCTTCAGGTGATGGTCGGCGCGTGCTGCCACCTGCGGCAGGTGCGTCACGCACAGGACCTGTGAATCGGCTGCCAGCCGCTGCATCAGCTCGCCGATGACGGCCGCTACCGCGCCGCCCACGCCCGTGTCGGCCTCGTCGAAGATCAGGATCGACACCGGGGCCGAACGGGCCGCCAGCACCGCAATGGCCAGCCCGATACGGGAAAGCTCCCCGCCCGAGGCCACCCGGGCGATGGGGCGGGGCGTGGCGCCCTCGTGTGCGGCAATCTGGAACCCACCGCGTCGATGCCTCGACGGGCCGGGCGCGGCCGGCGTGCAGGCGATCAGCAGTCGGGTGCCCGGCATGCCCAGACGCTCGATCTGCTCGGTCACTTCGCCGGCCAGGCGGGCGGCCGTCTTCTTGCGGGGCCGCCGACACCTTCTCGGCCAGCTTGCGGTAGGCGGTCTCGGCCCTGCGCTGGCGGCTTCCAGCTCTCGATGTCGACCGCTGCGCCCAGCTGTTCCAGCTCGGCCTGCAGGCCCTCCAGGTGCGAGGCCAGGTCCTGTGGCTGCAGGCGCAGCTTGCAGGGCCGTATTGAAGAGCGCTGCCACCCGCTGTTCCACCTCGGCAAAGCGTTCCGGATCCAGATCCACCCGGTCGGCGTAGGCAGCCAGCTCGCTGGCAGCCTCGTCGATCTGGATGACGGCGGAATCCACCAGTTCGGCGGCGTTCTTCAGGGCCGGGTCGATCTCGGCCAGGGCGCGCAGGCGCCCCTGCAGGCTGCCCAGGCGGCCTGCAATGGCGTCGTCGCGTTCCAGCGCATTGGCCAGTGCATCCGCCCCGGCCAGCAGGTCATGGGCGTGCGCCAGCCGCCGCTGCTCGGCCGACAGGGCCTCCCATTCGCCTGGTGCCAGCCGAAGCTGCGTCAGCTCGTCGATCTCCCACTGCAGCCGCTCGATGCGGATGGCTTCCTCGCGTGAACCGCTGCGTGCCGCCTCCAGCGCGCTGGACGCCTGCTGCCAGCGCTGCCAGCCCTGGGCCAGATCAGCCAGCAGTCGTTCCCTGCCCGGCCAGCCGGTCCAGCGCTCGCGCTGGGCGCCAGGGCGCAGCAGGTGCTGCGATTCATGCCGGGCCATGGATGTCCACCAGCTGCTCGCCCAGCTCACGCAGTCGGGCGATGGTGCTGGGGTGGCCATTGATCTGTGCGCGCGAGCGGCCGTCCTTTCTCGACGATGCGGCGCAGCAGCAGCTGGCCCGGGTCACCGGCTAGGTCGTGTTCGGCCAGCCAGGCGGCCAGCGTGTCGTCAATGCCGAAGAGCGCCGAGATGTCGGCCCGCTCGGCCCCCTCGCGCACCAGCGTTGCATCACCGCGCCCGCCCAGCACCAGGCCCATGGCATCCAGCAGGATGGACGTTGGCCCCGGTCTCGCCGGTCAGCACCGTGAAGCCCGGCCCGAATTCGATCTCGGCCGATTCGACGATCACGAAATCCCTGAGTCGCAACCATTGCAGCATGATGGAAAGCCTCTCGTCCTGGAAAGCGCTTCGTATGAACTTCGTATGAAACCGTCAGCCCCGCCGCGGCTCCAGGCCCGGAATCTCGTGCCAGTTGAGCTTGGTGCGCAGCGTGGCGTAGTAGCTGTAGCCGGGGGGGTGCAGGAAGCGGCTGGAGTCGGCCGAACGGTGCAGCACCACCCGGTCGCCCAGCTGCAGGGATGCAAAGGACTCGCATGTCGCAGTGGAGCCGGGCGTTCCGTCCGTGGCGGATGGTCAGTTCCACCTGCACTGGTCGGGCAGGGATGATGGGGCGCGCCGAGAGCGACTGCGGCGCCACCGGCGCCAGCACGAAGCCGTGCAGCGACGGGTGCATCAGCGGACCACCCACCGACAGCGCATAGGCCGTGGAGCCCGTGGGCGTGGCCACGATCAGGCCGTCCGCACGTGGACTGTACATGTAAAGCCCGTTGACGCTCACCTCGATCTCGATCAGTCCGGTGCGCGAGCTGCGGCTGATCACCACGTCATTGAGCGCCCGGGCGTGAAAGAGCGCCTTGCCGTCCCGCCAGATATCTCGCTTCGAGCAGCGACCGTTCCTCGATCTCGTAGTGGCCGTTCAGGATCTCGTCCAGCCCCTTCTGCCAGTCCGACATCGATATCGGTGATGAAGCCCAGCCGCCCGCGGTTGATGCCGACGATGGGCACCTTCAGCGGGGCCAGCGCGCGGGCCACCCCCAGATGGTGCCGTCGCCCCCACCACCACGGTCAGATCGGCCCGGCGACCCAGTGACTGCACCAGCCGCATGTTGCGGCTGGATCTCGGTCAGCACCGTGATGCCGCGCTGGGTCAGCCAGTCGGTGATTTCCTCGAGGATGCGCTCACGCAGCCTGTCGGATTGCGGGCGACCGAACAGTGCGATGGTCTTGAAAGGGCAGTCATGCGGCGGATTGAACCATAATTCCGGATAATTGCGTCATGGTCATTGACTCTGCCGGGTCATCCCGGTAAGCTGAATGGATGAACGCGCCCGAATCCTGCTCAAGTCCCTCATCGAACACTACATCGTCGACGGCCAGCCTGTGGGCTCGCGCACGCCGTCGCAGTACCGCGCCTGACCTGTCGCCGGCCACCATCCGCAACGTCATGGCCAATCTGGAAGAGCACGGCCTGATTGCCCACCGCCACACGTCCAGCGGTCGTGTGCCCACTCCGCGTGGCTACCGGCTGTTCGTCGACTCGCTGCTCACCGTCCAGCCCCTGGAAGCCGGCGAGGCCAGCCAGATGCAGGGGCGCTCTGCGGCCCAGGAGCCGCGCCAGGTCCCGGCTCAAGGCTGCAGGGCTGCTCTCGGAGCTGTCCTTGCCGGCGTGGTCTCCACCCAGCGCCGCAGCGGTACCTTCCGGCACATCGAGTTCCTGAGGCTCTCGGCCCGACGCGTGCTGCTCATTCTTGTGTCGCCCGAGGGGGATGTGCACAACCGCATGCTGCAGCTTGACCGCGACTACACGCCATCCACCCTCAACGAGGCGGCCAACCACATCAATGCCCATTACGCCGGCATCGATTTCGATGAGATCAAGCGCCGCCTGGGCACCGAGCTGGCCGAGCTGCGCCGCGACATCAGCGCCCTGATGCAGCGCGCTGTCGATGCCGGCCGCGAGGCCGTGGAAGATGACAGCGACAAGATGCTCATCGCCGGCAGCAGCAACTTTGTCGGCATTCCTGACTTTGCCGACGACATGGCTCGCCTGAAGCAGCTCTTCAGCCTCTTCGAGCAGCGCACCGACCTGCTGCAGCCGATGGACGCCTCGGCCCGCGCCAGCGGCGTGCAGATCTCATATTGGTGGCGAATCCGAGCTGGTGCCGATGGAGGAGCTGTCCATCGTCATTGCCCCCACAAGGCCGACGGCAAGGTGGTGGGCACCCTGGGCGTCATCGGCCCCACCCGCATGGCTCACCAGCGGATGATCCCCATGGTGGACATCACGGCGCGCCTGGTGTCGTCGGCGCTGGATGGTGGCGGGTGGACTAGCCTGCTCTTACGTCGTGACTATCAACCCAACCCAGAGCATAAATATTGAGCTACTACCTTTACAAACGCCTCACCATTCATGGAGCGCAAGAGCAACACACACCTAAAAACAACACATTTATTGAGAAATTTTCAATAAAATATAGTATCGCCAAAAATCCTATCAACAAAGCAAATTCAATTAAAATGAAAAACAAGAAAATCTCACAAATAGAAAACAACACTCTCCCCACAAAAAAGGAGCAAGAGGAAGTACTCAACCTACTAACAACAAATGCGTTTTGACTTTCTTGAAACAGGGATCAGAGAATTTGACGATAAACCGAAATACTCAATTATCCATTTTTCAACTGCAATCGAAATGTTTCTCAAGGCACGCCTAATGCACCGCGACTGGAAACTGATATTCTCAAACAAGGACAAAAGTCGACTGGAAAAAGCTCAAAAGCAGGCGACTTTCGCTCAGTAAACATAGGAGAAGCAAAAAGAAATAATCAAGACAAAAAGAACCAAGCAACAAACTAATCAACGATGCATGCATAAACTTTGCCTCCCTAGCGAATCACAGAAACAAGATAATTCACTTTCTATCACCATGAACTCGATTCAAACCAGACAACAAAAGAAAAATAATTTCTGAGTACTGCAACTCCTGGCTCAGCCTTCGAAATCTAATCACAAACGACTGGAAGAATCAATTCATGAAATATAAAAATAAAATTTTTATCAGCAGACAGCCTCATGAAATTTAGCAGACCTTACCTTAAAGAAAAATTCACCAGGGTGGAAAGTGAGATAAAAACAGAAACCCTGAACAATGCCCGGCCTGCGTGCTATAAATCACTAGTCTACGACCCTGCCCTACTATCTAAATTTGACTTGAATTGCATGTGCGCCGTCTGCGACTACCAGGAACGTATTTTAAAATCTTTGATGCTCATTGCCAAGAATGTGGAAAAAGCCCGTTAATTCTGCGTCACGACCGATGGGTTTGCAGCCAATGCAAAGCCCCTGTTGACAATATTCACAAATACAAAAGAATACGAAGAGAAAATAGAAGAGAATGCCTATCGATACAACTACCATGACAACTTCCCTGAAAAAATACACTGCCAAACCTGTGACAAAAATAGAAACAGTACTCCGACTTCAACCGGCAGAGACGATATAACACATAGAGACACATATCTCTATCTATGCACAAATTGCTTTGAAATCAGCCAAAACTGCTGGTCATGCGAAATGTGCGCGGAACGCTTTCTTGACGACGGTCGAATCCGCACGCTCTTTGGCTGCCCATTATGCCGGGAAAGTATATCATTTGGCTATGTAGATGATGACTGATCATCTCCGGCCATTCATGGCACATCTCGCCCATGCTACCCATCCGTTTTTGAGCAAATTGATTTTTCTCATAACGGGTACATTTCAACCTTGGCCCCCTGATTCAATCACCGCAGCTGCCAGGATCCCCCCACGGCCGCCAGCAGGGTGACGTAGTTGTTCAGCCGCTCGGCCTGCAGGGACAGCAGCTGGCTCTGGGCGCTGAGGCTCGTGGTCTCGGCAGAGGCCAGCTCGGCATAGTTCACCACGCCGCCCTGGTAGCGGTTGCGCACCACGCGCCTCGGCTTCCTGAGCCAGCGCCACCAGGCGCTGCTGGTCGGTTTCTGGTTGGCCAGCGTGCGACGCGACAGCAGGCTGTCTCGATCTCCTGCAGGGCGGTGAGCACCTGCAGGCGGTAGGCCGCCACCTTCTCGTCGTAGGCGGCTTCCTGGGTCTTCAGGGCCGCGTCTCGGGTACCACCATCGAACAGGGTCTGGGCCAGCTGGGCGCCGACCGACCAGGAAACGCAGCGGCGATGACAGCAGATTGGCCACGGTGGCCGAGCTGAGGGTGCCGGTGGTGCTGAGCGTCAGGTCGGCAACCAGGCGCCGCGGGCCACGCCCACGTCGGCATTGGCAGCCGCCACCTGGCGTTCAGCCACGCGCACATCGGGCGACGGCGCAGCAGATCGATGGAGAGCGTCTCGGGAATGGCGGGCACGGCCGGCAGCATGACGGGTGGCGCCGAGGCATCCTGCCGCCCGAAACCGTGTTGGCTATGGCGGTGGGCGCCAGATCGGCGGCACTCAGGGACGAGGGAGGCAGGCCCAGCAGCACGGCAATGGCGTGACGCTCGGTGTCCCGGCTGCGTTCCAGGGCATACGGCGCTGGTGACGACCGACTGCAGGCTGGTCTCGGCCTGCACCACGTCGGCCCGGGTCACCAGACCGGCCTGATACTGATTGCGGTGAGCTGCAGCGAACGTCCGAAGTCGCTTCGAGCGGGCCTGCAGGATGAGCTGCGCCTCAGCGAGGCGCATGCGCCAGTAGGCCTGGATGAGACTGACCTGGGCCTGAAGCTCGGCAGCGCGGCGGTTGGCCTCGGCCGCCTGCACGGCGGCACGGCCCGATCTCGACCTGGGCCGAAACCTGCCCCACAGGTCCGGGGCCCAGCTGATGGTGGTGCCGGCCTGAACGTTGTTGGCTGCGCCCCTGCCGTTGCCCCCAGCTGGGACAGCGTGTCCTGATCCAGTCCCAGGGCACTGAGCGCGCCGGCATTGCCGCCGGAACTGCCGCCGCCCGTGGTGCTGCCCTTGCTGCCCGACCGGCTGCTCCTGGACGTTGACGCCGACCTGCGGCAGGCGGGCTGCCCCGCCCCCGACAGCGTCGCCTGGGCCTGACGCAGTCGGGCCTCGGCCTGCACCATCGAGAGGTTGCTGACCGCAGGCGCTGCAGCAGATCCTTCAGGACCGGATCCTGGAAGGCGGCACCATCGATCAGGCTGGACGACGGCAATGCGGTCATCGGGCTGGCGGCCGGCATCCCCCGTGCCACTGACGGCACCCGCTGCGCTGACATCTCGTACCCCGGGGCGCAGCCTTTGTCGGCAGCCCCCGTCTTCTGGCCAACAGCACTGTTCTGGCCGGCCTGCGACTGGTTCGCGGCCGCCTCGCGTTCGGTGCTGGACGCCAGATGCCAGCCGCTGTCTCTAGCTCCAGCGGCGCTTCCAGCGCCGAGGCAGGCACCTTGTAGGGCGTCATGACGCTGCAGCCAGCCAGCGCCAGCAGCAGGCTGGTCGCCAGCGTGGTGCGGCGAAAGAGGGTCGTCACGGTCATCGGGGTCCGAGCGGTCGCGCGTCAGGCGTGAAGGCAAACCAGGGAGAGTGAAGAAAGCAGAAGCACGGGTGCCGCCCCAGTTTACGACGCCAGCAATGGTCCGGTGTGGTTGTGGTGATATTCCCCTTTTGCAGCGGGAAATCGGCCAGCCGGACCGTCCGGACAGCATGTCAGACTGTCCGACAGCATGTCAGACCGTCCGACCGCACATCAGACCGTCAGGAAGCCGCAGGGCTGACCGGATGCGGTGGCGGACCGGCTCTCGAATCAGGTCAGGAAACGACCGGGCTTTCCTGCATGAAAGCCCGGTCGTGAAGCCCGGTCAGGCGCGCCCTTCCCGCCCGCTTCGTCCAAGCCTTCGTTACCGTTGGGGCGGCTGGCAAACCAGGTGGCCAGGATGGGGCCCGAGACGTTGTGCCAGAAGCTGAAGACGGCGCTGGGCACGGCGACGATGGGTGCGCTGGCAAGTGCAGGCCGGCCAGGGTGGCGCCCAGGCCGGAGTTCTGCATGCCGACTCGATGGCAAGGGCCTTGCCATCGCAGAACGGCAGCCGGAACAGACGCGCCGCCAGCAGCCCGCCCAGGTAGCCTGCGCCGTTGTGCAGCACCACCACGCCGAAGATCAGCAGGCCCGAATCGATGATGTGGTCCTGCTGCCGGCCACGACGGCACCGACGATCAGCACGATGGCAATGACCGAGATGAGCGGGCATGGTCTCGCCACATGGTCGATGCGATGGCCCAGGATGGCCTTTGATGATGAGGCCCACGATGATGGGCAGCAGCACCACCTGCACCACCGACAGGAACATGCCCGAGGCATCCACCCGCAGCCACCGCGGAGGCAAACAGCCAGAACACCAGCGTGAGCAGCGGCGCCAGCAGCGTGGCCACCGTGGTGCAGGCCATCGACAGCGCCGTGTTGCCACGGGCCAGATAGGTCATGACGCTGGACGCGGTGCCACCCGGGCAGGCCCCCCACCAGAATGACGCCGACGGCCAGATCGGGCGGCAGGTCAAAGACCTTGCACAGTCCCCAGGCCAGGGCGGGCATGATGAGAAACTGGGCGCACACGCCCACCAGCACGGCTTTCGGATAGCGCAGCACGCCGGCAAAATCTTTACCGACAGCGTGAGGCCCATGCCCAGCATGACGGCAGCCAGCAGGTAGGGAATCCAGCCGCGCAGATCCAGGAAAAGGCTTGAAACACGAAGCCCAGGGCGCCGAACAGCAGCACCCACAGGGGCGAAGGTCTTGTTGGTGAAGCGGACGATTCTCAGCAGGGTGTCCATGCAGATGACGCCCGGGAGCAAATGATTCAGCCGTCAGGAGGAGGTGGGTCGTCATTCTAGCGCCGGCCCCGCCGCAGCCATTGCTGCAACCGCTCCAGCAGCAGGTACAGCGCCGGCGTGGTGTAGAGGGTGATGAGCTGACTGACGGCCAGGCCGCCGATGATGACAAGACCCATCGGGCGGCGCAGCTCGCCGCCATCGCCCAGGCCCATGGCCAGCGGGAATGGCACCGGCCAGTGCCGCCACGTTGGTCATCAGGATCGGGACGCAGGCGCTGGCCGGCCGCCTGCAGGATGGCTACCTGCGGGGCCAGTCCTTCGTGGAGCTGTCTTCAGCGCCACATCGATCATCAGGATGCCGTTCTTCATCACCACGCCGATGAGCAGGAAGAGCCCCAGCAACGCAATGAGGCTGGAACGGCGTTGCTGGCCCACAGCGCCAGCAGCGCCCCCCACGCCCGCCGAGGGAACGGTGGAAAGCACGGTGATCGGATGCAGCAGGTTCTCGTACAGGATGCCCAGCACCAGATAGACGGCCAGCACCACGCCCAGAATCAGCCAGCCCTGACCGTCGGCCTTGACCAGCGACTTGGGTCGTCCATCGTCGCCATCGATGTCGGCAATGACGGTGACCGGCATGCGCTCGGCGTCGATCACGTCACGCACGGCCGCCAGGGCCGCGGCGTCAGTCACGTCAGCCGCCACCGAGAAGCTGATGGTGGCGGCCGAGAACTGGTCGACGTGGCGCTCGCGGTCCTGCACCATGCCGAAGTGCCAGCGGGCCACCTCGGCCAGCGCCACCGACTTGCCCTCGCTGGTGATGATCTGCACGCGATCCAGCGCCAGCGGGTTCTCGGTGAAGCGCTCGGAAACCTCCATCACCACCCGGTACTGGTTGCGGTCCTGGTACAGCGTGGCTACCTGGCGCTGCGCGAATGAATTGCTGAGCGCCGCCGAGATATCGGTCAGCCGCACGCCCAGCCGGCTGGCCGTGTTGCGGTCGATGTCCAGCACGATCTGGCGAGTGTCCCTCCCAGACTGTAGCTGACGTTTTCCAGCTCGGGGCGCTTCGACAGCGTTACGCCCAGCTGCTGGTTCCAGGTCTGCAGCAGATCCCGGTCACCCGACTTCAGCACGATCACGTGATCGGCATCGTCCCCGAACTTCGGGGGCGACAGCTGCAGGTCTTGCTCCACGCGACCGAAGAACATGGTGCCCGCCATCTGCGGTGCGCTGCGGCGCAGGCGGTCGATGACCTGGCGCGCCGACACCCTTTGCGTTCAGCCAGCGGCTTGAGGGTGATGACCAGGCGGGCGTTGGTGAGCCCGCCACTGCCACCGCTGATGCCGGCCACATCCTGCACGGCCGGATCTGACAGGATCCAGCGGCGGTAGCGCTCGATGCGCGGCTGCATGATCTGGAAGGAGAAGCCGTCATCGCCCCGGATGAAGGCGCCGATCACGCCCGTGTCCTGCTCGGGCAGATCCGAGCGTGGCAGGTTGGCAAACAGCCAGACACTGGCAGCGATCAATCCCGCCAGGGCCACGATCCCATACCAAGCGTAGCGCAGCATCCAGGCCAGCGACTCGCTCATAGGCTGCCCTGCAGATGATGGAAATAGCTGGCATGAAGCCCAAGCAGGCGCCGATGCCATGGGGCACGGGTCGCGTTGGCCTCATCCTGCCGAGACACCAATCCATCCCCGGCGTCCCCTGCCCTGCATCGTGGTGCATATCCGGCGTTCTCCCGGCAAGGCGGCAGCCTGTGCAGCGCCATGCCCGGCTGCCTTTTTGCCGTCTTTTCCTGCGGCAGCACATGGCGCACAGCGCGGGGGTCAGGCTGACGGACACGACCAGCGAGATGACGATGGCCGCCGCCAGCGTGAGCGAGAACTCGCGGAACAGCCGCTCGATGATGCCGCCCATCGAACAGCACGGCCACGAACACCACCACCAGCGCCACGTTCAGCGCCAGCAGCGTGAAAGCTTTCACCTCGCCCGCGCCGCGCATCGCAGCCCGGTAAGGCGACAGCCCCGCTCGGTGTGGCGGGTGATGTTCTCCAGCACGACGATGGCGTCATCGACCACCAGGCCGGCGGCCACCACCAGCGCCATGATGCTGAGGTTGTTGAGCGAGAAGCCCGCCAGCCAGATGACGGCGAAAGGTGCTGATCAGCGAGACCGGAATCACCGCCACCGAATGAGCGCGGGTGCGCAGCCGTGCCACGAAGAGCCACACCACGGCCGCCACGATCAGGCACGAGAACACCAGCGTCCATTGCGCCTCGGCCAGACTGCCGCGGATGCCCAGCGAACGGTCCATCACCACGGTGAGGCCATTCTGCGGCGGCAGGATGGCCTGCAGCTGCGGCAGCGTGGCCTTGATGGCATCGATGGTGGCCACCACGTTGGCATCGGGCCGACGGGCTGACCAGCGCGATGATGGCGGGCTGATGGTTGTGAAAACCGCTGCTGTAGCGGTTCTCCACCGAATCGCTCACCTCGGCCACGTCCGACAGCCGCACGGCCTGGCCGTTCTTCCAGCGCAACACCAGGTCCGAGAAGTCGGCGGCGTTTCTTCAGCTTGTGACCGGTAGCCACCAGCCAGCGGCTGCCTTCATCTTCCAGAAACCTGGGCGCCCTCGGCGCTGGCGGCCACCACCACCTGGCGTGCCTCCTCCAGCGACATGCCCAGGGCAGCCAGCGCGCTGGGCTCGAAGCGGATGCGCACGGCTGGCAGTGATGCGCCGCCCAGCGAGACCTCGCCCACCCCTGCACGCGCGAGATCTTCTGCAGCACGATGTTGTCGGCCAGGTCAGAGAGCTGGCTGGGCGGAGCGTGGCCGACGACAGCGCCAGCGCCAGGATGGGCGAGGTGGAGGAATTGAGCTTGCGGAAGGTGGGCTGTCCGGCATGCCGGGCGGCAGCTGGTCGATGACACTGTTGATGGCCGCCTGCACCTCGCGCGAGGCGTCGTTCAGGTCGCGGTCGATGTCGAAGAAGAGCCGCACCGGTGGTGCCGGTACTGCTGGACGACGAGATGGACGACAGCCCCGCAATGGACCCCAGCGCCCGTTCCAGCGGCCCGGCCACGGTCGCCGCCATGCTGGTGGGGCTGGCTCCGGGCAGGCTGGCCGAGACCACCACCATCGGCGTATCGATCTGCGGCAGCGGCGCCACTCGGCAGCTGCCGCCACGCCAGCCAGCCCGCCAGCAGGATGGCCAGCGCCAGCATGGTGCTGCTGATGGGTCGGCGGATGAAGGGACGGGACAGATTCATCGGCCTCGGCGCTGCGCGATCCGCTCGAAGAACAGGTAGATGACGGGCGTGGTGTAGAGCGTGAGCACCTGGCTGACCAGCAGCCCTCCCACCATCACCCAGACCCAGCGGCTGGCGCAGCTCGGCGCCCGATCCGCTGGGCCAGCATCAGCGGCAGCGCGCCCCAGCAGCGCGGCCAGCGTGGTCATCAGGATGGGCCGGAAACGCAGGATGGCAGCGCGGTGGATGGCAGCCTCGCGCCGACAGCCGTCATGCACGCTCGGCCTCCAGCGCGAAGTCCACCATCATGATGCCGTTCTTTCTTCACCAGGCCGATGAGCAGCACGATGCCGATGACGGCCACCATGTCCAGCGCCCGACCGCTGACGAGCAGCGCCAGCAGCGCCCCCACCGTGGCCGAGGGCAGCGTGGACAGGATGGTGATGGGGTGAATGGCGCTCTCGTACAGAATGCCCAGCACCAGGTACATCACCACCACGGCGGCCAGCACCAGCCACAGCGTGTTCGACAGCGATGCCCGGAACGCCTCGGCCGCCCCCAGGAAGCGGCTCTCGATGGACAGCGGCCAGCCCAGCTGCTGCTGCACCTCTTCCACGGCGGCCACCGCATCGCCCAGCGAATGGCCATTGCCCAGGTTGAACGACAGCGTGGCGGCCGGGAAACTGCGACTGATGGTTCACCACCACCGGCGCCTTTGCGGCTGCTCCAGTGCGCCAGGGCAGAAAGCGCCACCGGCGTGCCGTCGGAAGCCGCCACGAACACATGGTCCAGCGCCGCCATGCCCTGGGCCCGTGCCGGATCCCTGCTCCAGCACCACGCGGTACTGGTTGGACTGCGTGAAGAGCGTGGCAATCTGCCGCTGCGCGAAGGCATTCTGCAGGGCCGCGGTGATGGTCTGCACCCGCACGCCCAGGCGGGCGGCGGCGGTGCGATCGATCTCGACGTAGGCCCGCCAGCCGTCGTTCTGCAGATCGCCGCCGATGTCGGCCAGCTCGGGGACGTTGGGCCAGCGCGGCCTGCAGGCGCGGCTACCCACTCGGCCAGCAGTCCGCTGTCGGGCGTGCTCAGCGTCATCTGGTACTGGGCGCGGCTGATGCGGTCCTCGATGGAGAGTTCCTGCACCGGCTGGAACCAGACGCCCATCGTCCGGCGCTCAGCTCCGGCCGTTCGGCCATCCGGCGGCAGCCGCGTCGATGATGGCCATGCACGTCATCGCACGGTCCTCATGCGACTTCAGGTTCAGCAGCATGCGCCCCGGTGTTGAGCGCGTGTTGCTGCCGTCCACGCCGATGAATGACGACAGGCTGGCCACGTCCGGATCCTCCAGCAGCTGGCGGGCCACCGCCTCCTGCTGCTGCTTCATGGCCTCGAACGAGATCGTGCCGGGCGCCTGCGTCACCACCTGGATGACACCGCTGTCCTGCACCGGGAAGAAGCCCTGGGCACCAGCAGGTACAGCCAGACCGTCAGCCCCAGCGTGTGCCAGCATCACCCGCAGCATCAGCCCCTGGTGATCCAGCACGCGGTCCAGACTGCGACCGTAGGCGGCGATCAATCGATCCAGCAGCGCGGGACGCGCCGACGGCCCCTGCTCGCCGTGTCCTGTCTCGCCCTTCAGCATCCGCGCCGACATCATGGGCGTGAGCGTGAGCGACACCAGCAGCGAGATGCCGATGGCCACCGCCAGCGTGACGGCAAATTCATGAAAGAGCCGCCCCACCACGTCGCCCATGAAGAGCAGCGGAATCAGGACAGCCACCAGCGAGACGGTGAGCGACACCAGCGTGAAGCCGATCTCCTCGCACCGTCCAGGGCGGCCTGCAGCGCCGGCTTGCTCGGCTCTCCCGGTGGCGGGCGATGTTCTCCATCATCACGATGGCGTCATCGACCACGAAACCGGTGGCGATGGTGAGCGCCATCAGGCTGAGGTTGTTGAGCGAATAACCGGCCAGATACATCACGGCAAAGGTGCCCACCAGCGACAGCGGCACCACCACGGCCGGAATCAGCGTCATGCGCACCGAGCGCAGGAACACGCAGCGTCACCAGCACCACCAGCCCCACGGCCAGCACCAGCTCGATCTGCACGTCGCGCACCGAGCTGCGGATGCTCTCGGTCCGGTCGGTGAGAATGCGCACGTCCACGCTGGCCGGCAGCGTAGCGGTCAGCCGCGGCAGCAGCTCGCGCACCCGGTCGGCCACCTCGATCACGTTGGCATCGGGCTGGCGCTGCACGCTGATCAGGATGGCGCGCTCGGCATCGGCCCAGGCGGCCAGAAAGCGGTCCTCCGGGCCCCCTGCACCATGGTGGCCACGTCGCGCAGGCGCAGCGGCACGCCGTTCTTCCAGGTCACCACCAGGTCCTCGTACTGGCCGACCGTAGTCAGCTGGTCGTTGGCGTCCAGCGTGGTGCTGCGCACCGGGCCGTCGAAGCTGCCTTGGGCAGATTGGCGTTGGCCGAGGCAATCACCTTCTGCACATCGGCCAGCGTGAGCCCAGCCGCCTTTCAGCGCGGCGGAATCGGCCTGCACGCGGATGGCCGGACGCTGGCCACCGGCCAGGCTCACCCTGACCCACGCCCCTGCACCTGCGCCAGCTTCTGCGCCATGCGGGTGTCCACCAGGTCATGGATCTGCGGCAGCTGCAGCGTCTTCGAGCTGACCGCCAGCGTCAGGATCGGCGTGTCGGCCGGATTGACCTTGCGGTAGCGTGGCGGGGCCGGCATGCCATCAGGCAGCAGCCCGCTCGGCATTGTCCAGCGCCGACTGCACGTCCTGCTCGGCCACGCCCAGATCACTGTCCAGCGCAAACCGCAGCGTGATGACCGAGACACCGGCGCCACTGGCCGAGGACATCTGCTTGAGGCCGGAAATCTGGCCCAGATAGCGCTCCAGCGGCGCGGTGATCATCCGCGCCACCGTGTCGGGATCTGGCGCCCGGCAGCGTGGCCCTGCACCTGGATGACCGGATAGTCGACCTGCGGCAGCGCCGCCACCGGCAGCAGCCGCCAGGCCAGCATGCCGGCCACCAGCAGCGCCACCATCAGCAGCGACGTGGCGATGGGCCGCAGGATGAAAGGGACGAGAAATTCGCGATGCGCTCAGGGTCCGGGCGAGGGCCACCGGCCGGGCCTTCACCCGGGCCCGGGGCCAGCAGTGCGTCCGGATCACTTCGGTGGCGGCCACGATCTTCACGGCGCTGCCGTTGCGCAACCGGTCCATGCCTCCAGTACCACCCTGCTCGCCGGCGGCCAGGCCCTCGACGATCTGCACCCGATCGGCCGTGGTCGCGCCCAGCTTCACGACCTGCACATGGGCCTTTGGTCATCACGCACCACGTAGACATAGTTGCCCTGGGTGCCGAATCTGCACCGCATCCACCGGCACGCTGACGGCCCTGGGCAGCGTCTGCAGCGTGAGGCGGATGTTCACGAACTGGTTGGGAAAGAGCGTCTCGCCCGGATTGTCGAAGCGCGCCCGCACCCGCAGCGATCCGGTCGTGGTGTCGATCTGGTTGTCCAGCGTGGTGAGGCGGCCACTGGCCAGCCGGACCCTGCTCGCTGCGGTCCCAGGCCTGCAACCTCCAGACCGTTGCCGGCAGCGGTGGCCATCGCGTCGCGCAGCGCCGTCAGCTGCACCTCCGGCACGCCGAAGACCACCGAAATGGGGTCGGTCTGCACGATGCTGACCAGGCCGTCCGTGGTGGAAGGGCCGATCATGGCGCCGATGTTGGTCTTCAGAAGCCCCAGCCGGCCGGCCACCGGCGCGTGGATCTTCGTGTAGCCCAGCTGCACGCGGGCATTGTCGACCTTGGCCTGATCGGCGGTCGAACGTGCCTGCAGCTGCCGCACCAGCGCCCGCTGGGCTCTCCAGCTGCTGGCGGACACCGAATCCTGCCGATAGAGCCGCTCGTAACGCGCCAGATCGGAACGGGCATTCTTCAGCTCGGCCTGGTTCTGAGCCTGGGTACCCTGCGCCTCGTCCAGGCTGGCCTGCAATGCGCGCGGATCCAGCTCGGCCAGCAGCTGACCGGCCTGCACATGCGCCCCTTCCTGAAATGCACGCGCAGCAGCCGCCCTTCCACCTGCGGCACCACGGTGACGGTGTTGTAGGGGTGACGTTGCCCACGGCGCGGATCACCACCGGGAAGGCGCCCCTGCTCGGCACCTCACCACGCTGACGGTGACGGGCTGACATGCCGCCGTGACCACCCGGCCCGCCGGCACCCGGCGGCGGGGGGCATGCCTGCCGGCGCAGCAGTGCCAGGGAAGCGGGCTTCAGAACCCAGAACCAGAGGCCGGCACCCACGGCCAGCAGCACCAGGGCCGTGACCACCAGCGTGGTACGGCGCCCGGACGCCTTGTGAGACGATAAGGACATGAAGGCGGGAAACAGCAGGAGAAGGAAGCTCTTATCATACGGGGATGCCTGCACCGGCCAGGCCCCTGGCAGCCCGGAACTTTGCAGGAACTTTACAGCAGCGCCGACGGCCGGCGTGCCCAGGAAGCGACAGACGGCCCAGCCGGCGTCGCACCGCCCCGTGCCTTCCTGGCACCGCTCATGCCCGCCGGCCCTGCTCTGCGGTGCCGGCCATGGCATCATGCCGGTTCAGGCCCGGACCGCGCCATGCCGCCGGCACCTCCGCACAACCCAGGAGCCCATCCCTCTGATGCCCATCCGTCTTTCCCTGCATCCCCGGCACGCTGTTGCTGCTGGCCGCCGCCGCCACGCTGGCCGGCTGCGCCAGCGACCGCCGCGCAGCGGCTTTCTGGAACCCTATCGCTTTGCCATTCCGCAGGGCAACTACATCAACCAGCAGATGCTGGACGAGGTGCACACCGGCATGGCGCCCGACGAAGTGCGGCTGCGCATCGGCACCCCGCTGCTGGCCGACGTGTTCCACCCCAACCGCTGGGAATACGTCTTCCGCTTCCAGTATCCGAACGGCGATGCCGAGCTGCGCCGCGTGACGGTGTTCTTTTGCCGACGGCCGCGTCAGCGACATCAAGCATGACCGCCTGCCCGAGCGCGACGACCCGAACGATCCGGCCCCTGCCCGGCTACCAACCCACCGAAAGGCACGTGAATTCATGAAGATTGCCATCACCGGCGCCTCCGGCCGCATGGGGCGCATGCTGATCGAGGCCGTCCTGGCCGCCCCCGACGTGGAACTGGCTGCCGGGCGCTGGACCGCAGCGACAGCCCGGCACTGGGCACCGATGCCGGCGCCTTCATGGGGCGCAAAGACGGGCGTGACCATCACCGACCGCACCGACGCGGCCCTGGCCGGCTGCCAGGTGCTGATCGACTTCACCCGCCCCGAAGCCAGCATGGCTCTACCTGGACGCCTGCCGGCAACATGGCGTGAAGATGGTCATCGGCACCACCGGCTTCGATCGAGCAGCGCGCCCGCATCCAGCAGGCCGCGCAGAATATCGCCATCGTTCAGGCCGCCAACATGAGCCCGGGCGTCACGCCGCCATCCGGCTCATCGAGCTGGCCACGCAGATGCTGGCCGACACCGACATCGAGGTCATCGAGGCCCACCACCGCCACAAGGTGGATGCCCCTCGGGCACGGCCCTGGCCATCGGCGAGGCCATCGCCGCGCAGCTGGGCAAGCCGCTGGCCGAGATCGGCGTTTCGCCCGCGAGGGCCATCACCGGCCCGCGCCAGCCCGGCAGCATCGGCTTTTCCACCATCCGCGGCGGTGACATCGTGGGCGACCACACGGTGCTCTTTTGCCGGCAACGGCGAGCAGATCGAGATCCGCCACCGCGCCACCAGCCGCGCTCACTACGCCGACGGCAGCCTGCGCGCCTGCCGCTTCCTGGCCGACAAGGCCCATGGCCTGTACGACATGCGGGCCGTGCTGGGACTTTCCAGCGGCAGCCCATCGGCCTGATCGGCGCCGTCGCTACTTCGCCGCGCCGATAGCCTTGAGCACGGTATCCACCGTCAGCAGCTCGGGCAGCTGCACGGGCGCGGCCTTCGGATCGCGGCCGTCGATAGAACAGGTAGAGCGGCACGCTGTTGCGGCCAAAGCGGGCCAGCTCGGCCGAGATGGCCGGATCGCGGCGCGTCCAGTCGGCCTTGAGCAGCAGCACGTTGCGGTCGCGGAAAGCGGCCTGCACCTCGTCGCGGTTCAGCGCCACCTTCTCGTTGACCTGGCAGCTCAGGCACCAGGCCGCCGAGAAAGTCCACGAAGACCGGCACGCCTGCGGCGCGGGCTGCGGCCTGACGCTCGGGCCGACCACGGCTGCCAGCCCCGGCAGGATGCCGGCAGGCGGCCATCGGCTTCCGGCCTTGCACGACGGCGGCAGCATGGACACCGGACCGTTGGTCGCGGCATTGCCCGACACCGGTGCGGCCTGCGTCTGGGCGGCCCTCGGCCACCACCGGCAGCCGGCTCACCAGCACGCCGCAGGCCACCAGCGACAGCAGCGCGGTGATGATCCAGGCGGGCGTGCTGCGCGCACTGCGCGGCCGCAGCTCGAACTGCCAGCGGCCATAGATCCAGCAGCTGAAGGACAGGAAGATGGCGGCCAGCAGCAACAGCAGCACGCCCTCGGCGTCGGACTGCAGCGCCAGCACCCAGACCAGCCAGGCCGCGGTGATGAACATCGGGAAGGCCAGCAGCTGCTTGAAGGTCTGCAGCCAGGCCCCGGGGCGCGGCAGCATGGCCAGCAGACGCTCGCTGCTGGCCAGCACCAGATACGGCATCGCCATGCCCACGCCGATGGTGGCAAACACCGCCAGCACCAGCAGCGGCGAGCTGCTGAGCGTGAAGCCCACCGCGCCACCCATGAAGGGTGCCGTGCAGGGCGTGGCCACCACCACCGCCATCACGCCCGTCATGAAACTGCCCCAGTAGCCCTGATGGCTGCCCTGCCCGGCCGCGCCCAGCTGCGTGAGCCGCGTGCCGGCCTCGAACACGCCGGAACAGGTTGAGACCGATGACCACGAAGAGCAGCGCCAGCACGGCCACGAAGACCGGCGACTGCAGCTGGAAGCCCCAGCCGGCCGCCTGACCCAGTGCCCGCAGCCCCAGCAGGATGGCCGCCAGCACCAGGAAGCTGACCACCACGCCCAGGCCAAACACCATGGCATGACGACGCGCCTGCGCCGGCTTGCCCGCAGCCGCCCTCGGTGAAGAGAAAGGATCTTGAGCCCGATGACCGGAAACACGCAGGGCATCAGGGTTGAGGATGAGGCCGCCCGATGAACGCCCCCAGCATGGCGCCGGCCAGCGCCAGCCATTCACCCTGTCCATGCGCGCCCGTCAGCGTGCCAAGCGTGGTCTGTGCCTGATCCACGGCCTGCTCGGCCCTGGCCCCAGTGCCGCTGGTATCCTGTCCGGCCTGCGCCGCAGCAGCCCGCATCGTCACCGCCCTGCCGCTCCCGGCGCACCCGACGCACCGCTCGGTGCCCCTGACGCTGCGCCAGCCGCGGCAGCATCAGCCCCCTGGCCGCTGGCACCGGGACGCCATGGCGCCGGCCGCCGGCACGTCCTGCCCGCCCTGCGCCGGGCGCACCGCCCAGCTGCAACCGGCCCAGCAGACCGCCCTTCTTGCCGCCGCTGCTGCCCTGGGCAGCACCGGGCCTCGGTCAGGTCCACCTTGATCGGTTCATTGATGGCCACGGTGCGCGCTGCCACCGGCACCACCGTCTGGCGCTGCAGGTTCACTCCACGGGCTGCCCGTCGTCGATGACGACGATGCCCCCTTCCTTTCCCAGCCTGGATTGGCCGTGCGCACGCCCCTGCTCATCCAGCTCCAGCGCCAGGCCATAACGACCTTCCTCGCCCGAGATCTCGATGAGCTTCTGCGGCGCCACCGGCTTCACAACGCCTGCAAAATACGGCAGGAACAGCGCCGAGCGCGGTGCCTTCGCCCCGCGTGACGGCATCCGGCAGCACCACCACCGCCTGGCCGCCGCGCTGCCACCAGCCCACGGCCGAAGGTTTCCTTATCGGGCACCGGCGCACTGCGGCGCGCGGCCTCGAAACTGGCCGTCTCGGCCCGGTCGGGCTCGGTCACGCCACCCACCGGCACGTCCAGCTGCAACGCTGCCTCGCCGGGAATGCAGACTTCCTTGCAGATCAGCCATTCGGCCTTGACCCTGGAAGCGCGCCTGACGGCCCTGAACCTGTCCGGCAGCGTCACGTCACGATAGATGAGGGCCTCGCCCTCGTAGCCATAGTTGGCCAGCGGCCCGATGGCCAGCCGCTCAGGGCGCCGGCCAGCGGATGTCGGAATACTGCGTGTCGGCCGGTCCCTTGATCTCGAAGCGGGTGGGATAGCCCGTGTCGCCCGGATTGCGCCAGTAGGTATGCCAGTGCGGATCGTGCCGCAGCCGCATGCCGATGCGGAAGGTCTCGCCCGGCATCACCTGGCGGGAATCTGAGACCAGTTCCACCTCCAGCGAGCCCACGCGCTGCGGGCCGGCCTTCCAGTCCAGGGGCTGCATCAGCTTGCGCATCGCCAGCCCCGATGGCCTGCGCCGCACCTTGCGCGCCCGCGCCTGTGCGGCATCGACCGCCATGGCGGGCGAGGTTGCCGCAAAACAGCGCGGAACCCAACAGGAGGGAGGACAGCAGGAGCTGCCAGCGAGAGCGGGACGACACGTTGTGCATCATCTGCCTTTGAAAGGAGAACGACGGTTGAGGGAACTGCAGAACCACGGCAGCCGACGGCCCATGAAAGGCATGGCTGGACCCGCACGCCGGCACACCTTCTGCCGACAGACCGGGAAACCGCCTCCAGACCTTTCAGGAACCTTTCGATGGTAAAGGCAGGCCTCTGCCTTTTGCCATGACATACCCCAACGTGGTCGTTACAAGTCCGTCCAACATTACAGGGACATGCCATGGACAACGCATTGCCCGATTCCGGCGCCGACAGCGGCCGCAGATGGCGCCATGACACACGCCCGGAGCCCGATCAACGGACGCCAGCGGGCGCCGCGTGGCAAAAATCGGGTACAGCTATTCCTCGGTGTCGCTTCGCTTGACCCCCTGTCACAAATCCCTACTATCCCGCGGCATGGAAACCGATCTCCAGCTATTGGGCGAGCGCGTCCGGCGCCTGCTTGAAATCACCCGTCAGCTCTCCGACGAGAATCAGCTGTTGCGCGGCCGTCTGGGTGAAGCCGCCATGAGCCAGGCCGACATGCAGCAACGACTGGCCGAAGCCCGTGCCCGCGTGGAATCCGCCCTGGCGCGGCTGCCGCTGCCGCAGACCGACAAAGACTGAATGCCCCAGGAGCCGCCATGCGCCATGGAACAGATCGAGGTCAAGATCCTTGACCGCACCTTCAAGCTGCAGGTACCCTCCCAACGAAAAGCCGCGGCTGATGAACGCCGTGCGCATCGTCGACCAGAAGATGCGCGAGATCCGTGACGCCAGCCTGGCCCACGGCGTCGAGCGCATTGCCGTCAACGCCGCCCCTGCAGATCACCCACGAATTTCTGGGCCAGCCGGTCGACTCCAGCGCCGCCACCGTCGAGCAGGTGCAGACCCTGGTCACCCAGCTCAACAACGAACTGGATGACGGCATCCGCCGCTTCGAGGGCGTTCGCTGAAACAGCGAAACCACACTGACCGGCCACTCATCGGCGGCCGCGAAAGAGACAACCGGCAGAACTTGCCCCCTTCGACAGACAAGCGCGTATAATTGGTTCAACCCTGCAGTGTTCGTTCAGGCCTATATTCCTTGAACCAATGCGATGCATGAGGTGAAGAGAAAAACAGTGTGCCACTGTTGCGATCGTCCTCGTCGGATGAACCTGATGTGGCTGCTCTTTTGCCGACCTGAACTGAATCACGGTTCAGGATGCCGCCAACCGGCACAGGCGGGGTTTACCCTATCTCCACGAAAGGCCCGGCACCGTCCGGGCCTTTCTGCATTTTCAGGCATCACAAACGACGGCGGCACTCGTTGCGGGCGGATCTTCCGCCCGCTCAGCGATCAGGCAGGCTGCCAGACGGGAGCGCCTGCCGCTCAGGGGCCATGTGCCGGTCAGTCCGCCTTGCGCCCTGCCCGCCACATCAGCCAGACGCCGGCCAGCAGCATCGGCAGCGTCAGCGCCTGGCCGGCCGTCAGCGGCCCCCCAGAAGCCATCGTCGGGCTCGCGCACGTATTCCACCAGGAAGCGGCACAGGCCATAGCCCACCAGGAAGAGCCCGCTGACCGCCCCGTAGCCGCGGCCGGCGCGAATACCACCACAGCACCACGAACAGCAGCAGCCCCTCGGCCGCCAGCTCATAGAGCTGCGACGGGTGACGCGGCAGCGCCGAACCCGACTGCGGGAACACCATGCCCCAGGGCACGTCGGTGACACGCCCCCACAGCTCGCCATTGATGTAGTTGCCCAGCCGGCCGGCTGCCAGCCCCAGCGGCACCAGCGGCGCCACGAAATCCATCAGGTCCAGCCAGCGCACGCCACGTCGATGGGCAAACAGTGCGCACGAAAGCAGCACGCCCACCAGGCCACCGTGAAAGGCCATGCCGCCTTCCCAGACATAGAAAATGTGCAACGGGTGCGCCAGGTAGTACGACAGCCCGTAGAACAGCACGTGCCCCAGGCGCCCGCCGATGACCGCGCCCAACACACCGTAGAACATCAGATCCTCGACATCCTTGCCGGTGAAGCCGTACAGCGGCTGACCCGGCTGACGCTGCGCGATGCGCCAGCGCCCCAGCAGCACGAACTGCGTGAAGGCCACCAGGTACATCAGCCCGTACCAGCGTATGGCCAGGGGGCCTATGTGCAAGGCGACGGGATCGAACTGAGGATGGACGAGCATGGAAGAAAGAGCGCCGGACGGAATGGACAAGCGACCATTCTTACATGCTTTTCAAGGGGGGGATTCCGTAGGACTGCTTTCCCTGCACACACTTCAGACACCCCACATCGCAACGCGGCTGCCGCATCGATGCGGCCCGGCCGCCGGAAAATGCTCAGGCCGGAAAACGCTCAGGAACGGCGGGCCTGCCGATCGAAGGTCTGCGCCACGCGCCTCGCGGGCACGTTTCTCGTAATCGGCCATCTCCAGCTGGCGCTTGTCGCGGCCGAACATCCGCTCGAAGAACTCGAACCACAGGAAGGCCACGCCCAGCGGCGCCAGAATCCACCACCAGCTCCAGTTCGAGACCGGATCGACCTCCAGCCACTTCAGCAGCACCAGCAGCGCACCACCCCAGACCATCCACATAGACGACACCCCATCGCGTCAAAACGACCGTTTCCGTTGTGCCCGTCCATGCCGCGTCGGGCCCGAAGCCCGGCAGCAGAGATCCGCAGGCCGCAAACCGGCCCAGGCGGTGGACAGCATAGGCAGCCGGCGATGACGGAACAGTCCCCACAGGCTGGCCGGTTGCCGGCGGCTGCACGGACGGTTTGCCATGCCCTGCCGCAAGGGAGACGTGGCAGCGCGTCGGTCGTGAACCGAGCGCATGTGCGGCTGCGGAGGCAGCGCGCGCCCCAGCAGGACGCCTTGTTCACGAGGTATCGCACGATGACGGTTGACCCCATGACCGCAGCACAAGCCCGCCATTCGGATCAGGCCACCCGCTGGATCAACTCACCCTGCAGCACCCGATCGACCCGAGGAGCAGCTCGTGCCTCATTCCGAATACGCCCTCGAAAAACCCGGCACCCCTGCCTTCGTTCCCGGCTATCCGGCCACCCATCGGCCCCGCACACCCGCATGACGCAAACACGCAACACATCGGGGGCCGATCGCTGGAGAATGTCGTTGTTCAGCCGCAACGGTGACTTCCTCAGTCACCGGCTGAATTCCTCCCTGGTTGAGTTTTGCCCGACCTCGGTCCGGGCTTTTTATATCACTCACGGCATCGATCAGGTTGCCGTAGCCCTCTTCGGCCATCTTCTCCAGCGGGATGAAGCGCAGGCTGGCACCGTTGATGCAGTAGCGCAGACCGCCCTTGTCGCGCGGACCGTCCGGGGAAACACATGGCCCAGGTGCGAATCGGCGGCCCTGGCTGCGCACCCTCGACGCGCCGCATGTTGTAGCTGAGGTCCTCATGCTCGGTGACGGCCGACGGCTGGATGGGCCGCGTGAAGCTGGGCCAGCCGCAGCCGGAATCGAACTTGTCCTTCGAGCTGAAGAGCGGCTGTCCGCTCACCACGTCCACGTAGATGCCGGGTGCAAACAGGTGGTCATACTTCGTGCGTGAAGGCGCGCTCGGTGCCGCTTTGCTGCGTGACGCGATACTGCTCGGCGCTCAGGCGCTGCTTCAGTTCGGCATCGGAAGCCTTGCGGTAGCTGGCCACATCAAAGCTCTTGCTCACCGCAGCCGCAGCTGCCGGCGGATTGCCCGCCGGCTTTGCCCGGCAGCGGCTCGTCAGCCTTGCGCACGTCGATATGGCAGTAGCCGTTGGGGTTCTGGCCAGATAGTCCTGGTGATATTCCTCGGCCTCGTAGAAGTTCTGCAGCGGCAGGTTCTCCACCACCAGCGGGCGGCTGTACTTCTGCTGCAGCGCATCCAGCGCCTGCTGGATGGTGGCCTTGTCAGCCGCATCCGTGTAGTAGACGCCCGTGCGGTACTGTGCACCGCGGTCATTGCCCTGCTTGTTCAGGCTGGTGGGATCGATGATGCGGAAAGTAGTACTGCAGGATGTCGGCCAGGCTCAGACGGTCGGCATCATAGGTCACCTTCACCGTTTCGGCATGGCCCGCGCCGCGGATCACGTCCTCGTAGCTGGGGTTCTGCGTGCGCCCATTGGCGTAGCCCGACACGGCATCCACCACGCCCGGGATGCGCTGGAAATAGGCTTCCACGCCCCAGAAGCAGCCGCCGGCCAGATAGATGGTCCTGGTATTCATGACTTTCGATGATTTTTTGCGAATCCGGGTTGATAGAAGGAGGCACGCTCGGCCTGCGCCAGCCGTGCCAGATCGGCCTCAGGGTCCTCGATGAGGGCCAGCGCCTGCGCCTCGGACAGGCGTCCGCGCACCACCCGCGCCACGCCGCCATCGGCATCCAGCAGCACCCACGACGGATACACCTGCACGCCCAGCTGCCGCGCCAATAAGCCGCCCACATCCAGCAGCACCGGCATGGCCGGATAGTCCAGCCCGCCATACCACGTCACGAAGTCGGCCTGCGGTTTTTCGTGCAGGAAGCCGGGCGAGGCCAGCGTGACCAGATTCACCGCCGACGAGAAGCGCTCATCGGTGGCCCAGGCATTGGTGTCGGCCAGTTCCGACAGACACAGCGGACACCAGCTGGCCCAGAACTTCACCAGCGTGGGCCGGCCAGGGCTTGATGTAGGTGGTGGCCGGCTTGTCGGCCACGTCCTTCAGCTTCTGCAGATAGGCCAGCGGCAAGCCCACCGGCTGCTCGGGTGCGCCATCGGAGGCTTGCGCCGCACCTGCCGCGCCACCGCCCCTGCGTCGTCGCAGCCTTGTCCGCCGACGCCGGCGGCGTGCTGTGCGATGGCGAAGCACCGCTGTAGAAGGACCAGAACATCACGGCCAGCAGGACCAGCAGCAGCAGGTTCTGGGCGTGAGCAGTCGTCTCATGATCATCTCTCACTGGGAAGGCCCGAGCGGCGCCTTGCGGCTGCCGTGCCCGGTCCTTTCTTGAAAGCAGGGGCCGCCCCCGTGGCGGCCCGATATTCGCTTCGTCGTTTCGACTGCCGGCCAGATTACAGGAAATCGACCAGGGCAGCAGTCCGTGAGGAGATTCGGGGCAGGCCGCCCGGATCACCCTGGCCCGGGCCCCTGCCCCCTGCGGGCGACGGATCAGGCCGCCGCTCGCCGGTCGGCCTGCGACGTGAAGGCGTCGGCGTAGAAATCGACCCCATCCAGCCCGCACTGCGCCACGAAGTCGCGGCGGGCCGATTCCACCATCACCGGCACACCGCAGGCATAGACCTCGTGCCCCGACATGTCGGGCAGATCGGCCATCACGGCCAGGTGCACGAAGCCGGTACGCCCCGTCCAGCCATCCTCGGGCCGCGCATCCGACAGCACCGGCACATACTGGAAGTCGGCCAGGTCCTTTTCCCACTGACGGCACAGCGCGTCGTGTAGAGATCGGCCGGACGCCGTCCGCCCCAGTACAGCCGCACCGGCCGCCGGAAGCTGCCGGCCGCCTGCAGCGCCGTGATCCGTTCCACGATGGCCTTGATGGGCGCAAAGCCCGTGCCGCTGGCCAGCAGCACCACCGCCTTGTCACCGTCCTCACGCAGGAAGAAGGTGCCGAACGGCCCCTCCAGCCGGAAGATCTCGCGCTCCTTCAGCGGCGGCCGCGAGCCCACCCCGAACACCCGGTCGGTGAAATGCCCGCCCGGCAGGTGGCGGATGTGCAGCTCCACGTCCCTCCAGCGTGCCGGGCGCCGTGGCCATGGAATAGCTGCGCCGCACGCCGTCGGGGAAGATCAGATCCACGTACTGGCCCGCCAGATACTCCAGCCGCTCGGAAAAACGGCAACTGCAGCCGGATACAGCGCACATCCGGCGCCAGCGCCTCGATGGAGCGCACCCGACAGGGCAGCTTGCGCACCGGGATGTCGCTGGCCCCGTCCACCACCGCCGCCTCGATGGTGAGGTCCGACGTGGGCGTGGCCGTGCACAGCAGCGCGTAGCCCTGCGTCATCTCTTCCGACGACAGTGCCGACGGCAGGTGCTTGCCCCTGCTCTACACTCACCGTCCGTCACCAGCGACTTGCACGCCCCGCAGGCGCCGTCCTTGCAGCCGTAGGGCAGCACGATGCCCCCGGTCCAGTGCGGCTTCCAGCACCGTGGTGCCGATGTCCACCTTGAACTGGCGGCCGCTGGGCGAGATCGTCACGTTGTAAGTCATGTCAGTTCCCCGTAAGGATTGACGCATGATCCAGAAGAAAGGCCAAACCCCGCATTATCGCCCAGTTCCCGGCGTTTCCGCCGTCAACGATTGCTGATCATCGGCTGCGGCGACATCGGCCAGCGCGTGCAGCAGCTGCACCACGGCTGGCAGGTCATCGGCGTGGCACGCAGCGACGAGACCCTGCAGAAGATCCGCACGACGGGCGCCCTGGCCATGCAGGCCGATGACGCCCACCGCCTGGCCCGCTGGGCCACCCACATCCTGCACGCCGCCCCGCCCGCCAGCCGCGACGGCGAAGTGACCGACCGGCTGACACGGGGCTGGCTGCAGGCGCTGGCCCGGGCGCGTGGCCAGCGCGCCAGCACGACTTCCCGCCCAGGGCCGCACCCACCGTCTGGGCGCCCGGTCAGCGGCTGCATTGCTTGCCGTGCCCGCCCCCACCGCCCAGGCACGGCACCAGACGCAGCCCCCTTCTGCCCCGCGCCTTGTCTACCTGTCCACCACCGGCGTCTACGGCGACCGGGGCGGTGCCTTCACCCGCGAGACCGACACGCTGCAGCCGCTGACCGACCGCGCCCGCCGCCGGGTGGACGCCGAGCGGCAGGTGCGCTTCGGCATCCATCGCCCTGACGGCTCCAACGCCAGCAGCCCTCGCGCTGCTCACCCCCACGCCGACAGTACGCGCTCGACAGCACCCCGGACAGTGCCCGCATCTCTGGGCCGCGCCATCGTCGTCTGCAACAGCCGCCGCTGCCCGCCCTGGTTCTGCGCGTGCCCGGCATTTACGCCGCCAACCGCCTGCCTGTGGGAGCGCCTGCGCCAGCAGGTACCAGCCCCTGGTGCCAGCCGATGACGTGATCACCAACCACATCCACGCCGACGACCTGGCCCGCATTGTCCGCACCGCCCTGCTGCGCGGCCCGCGCCAGCGCGTCATCAACGCCGTGGACGACAGCCAGATGACCCTGGGCGACTACCTGGACCAGGTGGCCGACCGCTTGGATCTGCCCCGTCCCCCGCGCCACTCGCGCGCCGAACTCGCCCGGACCCTGTCCGAAGTGCGGATGAGCTTCATGCGCGAATCCCGCCGGCTGGACACCCGCCGCCTGAAGCGCGAGCTGCGCGTGCGGCTGCAGTGGCCGACGGTGGCGGAGTTTCTGGCCAGAGCGCCGATCGACGTTGAGGGAACGCCCCGGCGCTGATTCCCTGCGCTGCCGTTCCCTGCCGGTCCACGTGAACAGGGGCTGGCCATCGCCAGAATCAAACGGCCCCCGGTGCCCCATCACATCGGGCGGCCATCGAACACATGCAGAAACCAGCCCCCGCTCGTCGCCCGGAAAGCGCCCATTCACGCCGCCACTGTCTCGCTCCAGCCGCACGCTTGCAGGCCCCCATTCGACAGACTTGCCAAACAGCCCCGGTTTCGGGTTAGAATCGCAGGCTCAACACCAAGCCGGTGTAGCTCAGTTGGTAGAGCAGCGCATTCGTAATGCGAAGGTCGGGAGTTCGACTCTCTTCACCGGCACCAAATTCCAGAAGGCCACCCTCGCGGTGGCCTTTTGCTTTTCTGGCCCGGCGCAAAGTCTCGCCGCAGCTCTACAACGCCTGTGCCCTCCTCCTCTGCCCTCAATCCATCGCACGGCTTGAGACAAGGCTGAGGCCCGAGTGCCCCTGCCACTTCGCAGCCCTGAAGGCACCATGCGGTTTCCAACGGCGAGGCGTCCGCACGCTCACCGCCTCTCGAAGTGCTGACTCGTCGCACATCCTGAGATGCGTCGGTGCCTGTCACCCGTCACCCCATTATCAAATCAATCACAACTTAATATTCCAGACTACCCCACCCAACATACAAATCAATCACACCTTAATATTCAAACTCACCCCACCAGAACCGCACAATCAATCACAACTTAACTTCCACATCGATCATCAGTTAATAAATTAGATTTTTGCATATAACCCTTCCATTTGATCCGGATCAACGGCTGGCATGCTTGAGCCGAAAATACTCCCAGACTATGATCGACGGGTTTTCACCGTCGAAAATTACAGGAGAGATAATGCGAAGGATTCCGGAACTGGTGTGCCCTGCGGGCAACCCTGCCTGCCCTGAAGACGGCGGTGGACAATGGCGCGGACACGGTCTACATGGGGCTGAAGGACGCCACCAACGCGCGTAATTTCCGGGCTCAATCTCGACATGAAATCCGCCCAGGAAGGCGTGGCCTATGCCCATGCGCGCGGTCGCCAGGTGCTCATGGCCATCAACACCTTTGCGCAGGCGGGTGAAGTGAAGCGCTGGCATGCCGCGGTCGATACCGCCGTGCTGCTGGGCGCCGACGCCATCATCGTGGCGGATCCGGCCATCATGGCCTGATGCCCGTGATCGCCATCCCGACCCTGCGGCTGCACATGTCGGTGCAGGGGTCGGCCACCAATTACGAGGCCATCAACCTCATGAAGGAGCTGTTCGGCATCCGTCGCGCCAGTGCTGCCCCGCGTGCTCACCTCAGCCAGGTCAAGCACGTCATTGAAAACACCGACGTGGAAATCGAGGTGTTCGGCTTCCGGCAGCCTGTGCGTGATGGTGGAAAGGCCGCCGCATCCCGTCCAGCTACGCCACGGGCGAATCGCCCAACATGCAGGGCGTGTGTTCGCCCGCCAAGGCCGTGCGGTGGGAACAGCTTCCCGACCGCATGGATGTGCGGCTCAACCACGTCCTCATCGACCGCTACAACCCGCAGGAACCGGCCGGCTACCCCACGCTGTGCAAGGGCCGCTTCGAGGTAGAACGACGCCACGTATTACGCGCTGGAAGAGCCCACCAGCCTGAACGTGCTGGAAATGCTGCCCGATCTCATCGGCATTGGCGTGGCCGCCATCAAGGTGGAAGGCCGCCAGCGCAGCCCCACCTACACCGCCCAGGTCACCCACACGCTGCGCAAGGCACTGGATGCTGCCGCGGCCGACCCGTCGCACTTCCGGGTCGATCCGATCTGGAACAAGACCCTGGGCAAGGTATCCGAAGGACACCAGACCACCCTGGGCGCCTACAACCGGCCGTGGAAATGAGGAGACAGGCACGATGAGCGAACCGATTCAATCCCGGAGCCCGATCCGGCTGTCGCTGGGTCCCATCCAGTTCTTCTGGCAGAAGGAAACGCTGCTGGAGTTCTATGTCTCGATGCTGGATGCCCCGGTGGACACCATCTATCTGGGTGAGGTCGTGTGCTCGCGCCGCCAGAAGATGCGCTTTGCCGACTGGTATGGCCTGGCCGAGAACCTGGCCGACAGCGGCAAGGAAATCATCCTGTCGTCGCAGGTGCTGCTGAAAGCGAGACCGACCTGCGGCGGCTGCGCAAGATCACCGGACAGGACCGCTTCAAGGTCGAGGCCAACGACATGGGGGCGGTGACGACTGGGCCCGCGAGCACGACATTCCCTTCGTGGCCGGCGCCAGTCTCAACATCTACAACGAGACCACGCTGGGCGTCTTCCGCGAGCTGGGCGCCTTCCGCTGGGCGCCCCCACCGAACTCAGCCACGACAAGCTGGCCACCATCCTGGCGGCCACCGAAGGCATCGAGACCGAACTGTTCGGCTGGGGCCGCATGCCGCTGGCCTACTCGTCACGCTGCTTCACCGCCCGCCACTACAACCTCAACAAGGACCACTGCGATTCCGCTGCCTGGACCATGAGGACGGCCTGGTGCTGAAGACCCGGGAAGGCAAGCCGTTCCTCACCATCAACGGCATCCAGACCATGTCCTACGGCAGCCAGACCCTGCTGCCGCACCACCAGGAACTGCAGGCCATGCGGCGTGAGCCTGCTGCGGCTCTCGCCCCAGCTGCACGACATGCCCGAGATCATCCGCCTGCACCGCGACGTGCTGGATGGCAAGGCCACCTGGGCCGACGTGCAGCCCGAACTCACCCGCCTGGCCGTGGGCACGCCCTGCGGGACGGCCACTGGCGCGGACCTGCCCGGCATCGAGGCCCTGAAAGGAGGAAAGCCATGCCCCTTGCCTGAGATCATCGCCCCCGCCTGGGTGAGCCGCATCACGTGGCCCACCTGCCTGGCCGGCCGCCGCGCCTTGCCCTGGTGCTGGCGCTGAACACCATGCTGAAGAAAAGGCCTTGCCGCCCGCCGACATGAGCCTCTTTTGCCGGCAGGAAGTCTCGAGATCGACGCTGGACGCCGGCATCAAGGTGCGCTTTGGTGCCGACGACCAGAAGTTTCTGGACCAGGACACGAAGGCGCCCCTCGACCTGCGACTGGCCGCCAACGGCATCGACTTCCCTGCGCATGATGATGCGCGAGGAAGACCTCGACACCCTGTTCTTCAACCGCAAGCTGCGCATCGAGGGTGACACCGAACTCGGGGGCTCATCACCAAGAACCTGCTGGACAGCGTGGACTGGCCGTTCAGCCAGTGGCTGCCGGAAACGGGGCATGCTCGGCGTGAATCGCATGAAGGGAAGCGTACTGTAAACGAGAATTGCACTTATGCTCTGGCGCGACATCATTGTGCAGCCCATGCGGGCCGCTATTGGCCATTTCACCCCGTTCTGACGCCCAAGACATGAAACTCCGTTCACACTGCGTCTCTCTCGGCCTGAAGGCCGTGCCGCTGGCGCTCATCAGCACCTTTGCGCACGCCCAGTCCGCCGCACCGACCGAAACCCAGCTCCAGACCATCTACGCCATCGAAAAAGGCGGCCTCCTCCACCGAGAAGGTCAACTTCAAGGCGCTGGAAGAAAGCACCGCCAATGAAATGAGTGGGAAGTGCTCTCGGCCGAGCCCTCCATCAACTCTCGGCGGCGGCAACGGCACCCTGCGGGTCACCATCCGCGTGCGATGGGTCAGGACCAGATCGACATCGCTGTCGACAACACCTATTCCGACACGCAGATGTTCCACCATAACGGCCGCTTCCTGCTGGATCCGGCCCCTCATCAAGCGACATCGAAGTGCAGAAAGGGCACCGGCTCGGCCTCGGCCGGTACTGGTGCCACCAGCGGCGCTATCGTGGCCCGCACCGCTCGGCCAGGGACCTGCTGCGTCCCGGCCAGACCCTGGGCTTCACAGGTCAACGGCGGCTTTGCAGCAGCAACAAGGGCCGCGGTGCCGGCGTGGCTGCCTATGCGGCCAGTTCGGCGCGCTGGATGCCCCCGTGAACGCCAACCGGACGAAGGAAGAGAACCACAAGTCCGGCGGCGGCGCCAAGCGCGAAGTGGCAGAACAGCGCCCTGGGACCAGCGCGGTCCTGCTGGCTGTTCGGCTATGCGCTGGACGAGCAGAACCGCATCGAACTGAGCCACCGCCAGGAAAAGACCCACGGCGTGCGCGCCTGCGCGAAGAATTCGACTTCGCAGGACAACAACGAGACCAACAACGCCCCACGCTACCGCATCTACACCCAGGACACCGACCCGTCTGGCCTACACCGGTCGCGGCCTGGGCCCGGTGGACAAGATCGAGACCGATGTCTACCGGATGAGCGCCGAAATGAAGAACTTCCCGCGCGCCGGCTCCGGTACCCTGCTGCTTGGCGCCAGTGAAGTGGAGACCCAGGGCGCCAACATCAACCCGACAGCTACCTGTCTCAACGAGCACATCCTGAACATACGGCGTCAACCTGCGCCGTCAGGAAAGCCAAACCCGGCTCCCCGCCCGTCCACCAACGGCACGGCCACCGACACCGTCAACGAGCGCAAGACCGACTACGGCGTCTATGCCGAAGGCATCTGGAACCTGCACCCCGTCACCCTCACCACCGGCCTGCGCTACGACCACTCCAAGATGCGCACCTCCGGCCGCAGCGAAGTCTCCGACGGCCAGATCAACCCCAGCATTGCCGCCATTCTATGAGCCTGAACGAACAGGTGTCGTTCAACGCCGGCCTGTCCTGTGCGCCACGCGCAGCCCGCGCTCGGTACGAAGCTACGTTGGCCGGCGGTCGCCGCATCATCGCCGACAACAACCTGGAAGCCGAACGCGCCCGTACCCTGGAAGCCGGCGTCACCTACACGCCTCCCAGGCTCCTGCGCCTGGCCGCCACCGTGTTCCACCAGAACACCCGGAACCACCAGGACTAGCAGTGCATCAACGCGGCCGGCACCCCGCCAGGGTCGCCAGGCTGCCTCGTACTCATCGCCTCTTCAACAGCGGCACGCTGAAGAACCACGGCTACGAACCGAGCGCCGCCTACGCCTTTCAGCCACTGGACCACGCGCGCCGGCGTGGCTTCACAGCAAGCCCAAACTGGACGGCGAAGTGGCCGACCTCGACCAGCACCGCCATCCCCATCGGTCGCACCTGACCACCGGCCTGGCCTACCAGCTGGAGAACCCCAACGTGGCGGGCTGTGCGCGGCTGCGTTTCGTGCAGAGCGCCGGCTACATCCTCAGCTTCCGCGCGGCTCATCCGCCACGCCCGAACTGTTCGCACGCAGCGCGCTGGGTGGCGTGAACGACCCGTACGCAAACTGGAAGCCCTTCGGCACCGACGACCTGAACGTCAACCTCGCGGTCAACAACCCAGTTCAACAAGTACTACAAGAGCCACAGGCCAGCGCTCCGGCGTCTCCAGCCTGCCGGAACCCGGACGATGTCCGCTGAATGTCGCTATCGGTTCTGAGGTGTTGTTCGATAGCTGAATGGTTTGTCGACCGAGACGAGAAAAAGCTCTTCGGGGGCTTTTTCTTTGCACTAATCAGCAGGAAGACCACTGGACCATGGAGATATCGGAACAACGGCTTTGCGATCGACATGAACGGACGATGGAAAACGTGATGCCCAGAATAAGAAAAAGCTGAGTTGATTGTGTCCGTGATGCTGCTGGAGTGTTTTGCTGGTCTTGCTGGGCAGTACGCTGGTACGGCCGGAGCCTGTTCCAGCCCATGTGCGAGCAGCCGTGCACTTGAGCGCAACATCAAATACACCCCGCCAACACGCCCCTGCCTTTTTCGGACTGGAACATGGCGGACGGAGCTATTCCGTGAACGCCCTCGTTTTCTTGACGAACAAGGAAACAAGTTTTCGACAATCACCGCCCAGAAAAAGATCATCGCGATTGAAGGCATCCGTTTTCTACACGCCGTTGTGATTACAAAGGCACTTTACAGCGCCTGGCGATAAGAAGGATTGAATTTCTGGAAGACTGAAAGCAGCAAGTCGTTGTTGTACCACCCGAACAATTTTCCGTGGCATTGAGATATTGGCGAACTGAGACCTGGCTTGAACGTCTATTCTGCTATGGTCTGTATCTGATCGCTTGCGGGTGGTTGTATGTGTTTTTATCGGAAAGAGAATAGACAGGAATCAGGAATGAGTGAAGCCCTCATCCGGTGCCTCCGGTGGTCTGGAGAGCCGCGGCTAGCGCTTCGGCGTCCCCGGCCTGCTGGAGCCGGGTGAGGTTCGACTGAATGTCGGCTATTAGTTCTGGGGTTGCTCTGCAGCTTGTCTGGGCTTTAGTTTTAAATCAATACCCCTGATACCCCACTTTCAAAATAATAGAATAATTTGTTAAGCACAACACAAAAACTAAAAATGCGCCATATCAAGTTCATAAGCACATCCGTTCTTGACATTTTTCAACAAATCAATGGCCCTATCGCTATATTTATGCGTACAGAACTTGATGCATTTCCTGTTTTTATAGAAATATGATATGGATTATCAGAAGACTTTATATCAACCCTTTTTCCTTTATTTAATTTCTTAATCAAGTCATTGGCGCTCACCCAATTACAAACCCAAGAGCCTTCCCCAACCTGCGTTAAAGAGTGCGGGTACATTAAAATCTCATCTTTAGACGGTCAGAAAGACAAGTAACGCCAAATACTTTAGCAAAATTCTCACCTGATTCAACAGCATTTTTCCAGACTCTGAAGTCAATTTCCACATGTCTCCTTGAATATCCGCACGAACAAGATCAACAGCCCTAGAAAATCAACGATCTACAAGTTTAATATCAACATTCTCAAGACTTCCCAGACTTCCAAAACGCACGATAAACCCAATCAAACGATGAGGCCACGATGTACACGAACCTCCCTTCCTTCAGACACAGGAATAACCTTCTCCCTTGAAGGGATAACTCAGACGGGTTTTATGGACGAGCAATAGCTTATCATATAAATATTATCAACAACAGAATCACCAAAAATCAAGCATCATGGAAATATCGAAATAAAATTGATTTTAATATTCTCGTCACCCGCTCCATAACCAATAAACACAAGGGGGTGCTCGACAAAATAAGTCATCAGTTTTGCTCCAAGATACCTCTTTCTATCATTAAATAGCGAGTAATCGTTTTCTGTTAAAACAATACTTTTGGATCAGTGCAGCAGCCGTGAATTTTGAACAACTCGCCTATTGAAAAATAATTCTCCCGCATAATCTTCTGTCCAATTATCCTCTCGTACTTAGGAAATAACTCTTCTATTAAACAATCATAGTTTGTTGTTATTATCGCATGAGCACTAACAGACCTCAGGACATCAACCTCCGAAGAAAAATTTCCCTCGCGGACAGCTTGAATATTCACGCGCTCCTTGACAATCTCGGCTGTCATGTGCTTTAAATATATCTTTCTCAAAACCGTAATTAAAATAAAACCGTCCGGAAAGTAACTCCTTCCACTTCCCATGCCCAGTCGTAATACTGATCGACAAACACCTTCGCGACCTTCTTTAAGTCACGTCCACATCCTTGCATGTAGTATGCAAAGTCCTTCTCAATAAGCGGACACTTCTCCGCAAGCAACCTCATCAACTCTTCCCAGCTTGGGCCCCCAGCATATCTTTTCGAGAACCCAGAACCAATAAAGAGGACAGGCTGATACTGCATTTTATGCAATAAGTTCCTCAATATCATCAGTTACGTCTTTTTGTATTGTTCATAGTCTTGCGCCATAATTCCTGCCTCACACAGATGCCGACTTTTTGCATTGTGCATCAAAGGCAATCATTTGCAATGTATGTCGCTAGCCCACAACATATATTGCAAACGATGCAGGTGAGTTCAAACGTCCGGCGGCCATCGCCGCGCGCCATGTAGGACACGCACCATCCGTATCCGCTCATCCTTCACGTCATAGACCATGAAGTAGTTGCGATGTACCAATAGTCTCCTGGTACCGCTCGAGGGCGCCCCGGACGCCCCCAGGGTGCGGGGAAAACAGGCAGATGCCTTGCCTTTTCCTCAAACAACTCATCCAAGGTTAGTGCTGACTCAGGGCTATCAGCACTCGATGTATTCATAGATTTCCTCACGATCGCGTACTGCTTCAGGCGTCCAGAACAGTTTCTGGCTTTGAGGCTTCCAGCTGGCGCCGCGTAGCAGCCCGTTTGGCTGCGAATTTTGCTTCGACATCTGCCGCCGGGATCAAGTGACCCGCATTGGCTGAATCCAGTCCATCTGAACCTGCTGCCTGAACCAGGCATCGTGTTCTGCAGATTCCCGTTGTTGTTGGACGAATTCGCGCATGAAGTCCCGTAGAAGCTGTGCGCCATTACGATCGCGGGCCTTGGCGGCCATCGAGAACTCAGCCTTCAGAGCTTCATCGACACGGAAAGTAAAGGGTTGCGTCAGCCATGATCCCTCCAAATGTGTTACGTACGCAGTGCATCGTAGCACAGAGATCACTAAGACAGGCGCAGCATGGGCACCGATTGCCCATGCTGCGCCTGCCAACGTGTTTTCGTTGATGACCCCTCTACCCTCATTCAGGGCGGAGATCCAAGGTGCCAAGACGGTATTGAACTAGCCAGTGCACCCTAGGTACCTTAGACAACCATCACGGCTGCAACCCCTCCTGAGCGCAGACCTCGCGCACGCCGGGGTCGGCGGCCACGCGCTTCTGGAACTCGTTCAGATGGTTCATCTGGCTCAGGTCCACGGAAAGGCCGTTGGCCCAGCGCAGGATGACGTACAGGTAGATGTCGGCGACGGAGATTTCCTCGCCGCCCAGCCAGGCGTGGTTGGCCAGCTGGTCGTCGGCCTGTTTCAGCATGCCGGCAATCTGGGCGCGGGCGGCCTGTTGCATGGCGTTCTTGACTGTCTCGTCTTCTGCCCAGGGCGGGTGCGGAAGAGCTGGCCGAAGGCCTTGTGGACGTCGGCGTTCAGGAAGGCCAGCCAGCGCCATGCGCGGGCCTTGCCTTCGATGGTGTCGCTGCCAAAGAGCCGTGCTTCGGGGAAGCGTGCGTCCAGGTAGGCCAGGATGGCCACGTTCTGGGACAGCACCAGGTCACCGTCCACCAGCAGCGGCACGGCCCCTGGGGGTTCATGGCCAGGTAGGCGGGTTCCTTGGATCTGGGCGTGGGTGACGGCTTTGGCCTCGTAGGGCTGGCCGATCCATTGCAGGGCGGTGTGGGGCACCATGGAGCAGGCGCCCGGCAGGTAGAAGAGTTTCATGGTCATCTCCAGGAACAGGGGCCCGCCCCGGCAGGAACGGGCCCTGACAAATATCAATCTATGGCAGCGCTGACATTACCACGTTCCGGCGACGGTCCGGGGTTGCTGCCCGGACGGCACGGGTTCATCGCGGCATGTTGCCGAAGCGCCCGCTGCTGAAGTCGGCAATGGCCTGACGGATCTCGTCGCGGCTGTTCATCACGAAGGCGCCGTGGCCCACCACCGGTTCGTCGATGGGCTCGCCAGCCAGCAGCAGCACGCGGGCATCACCCTCCAGCGCTTCCAGCGTCAGGTCGCTGCCCTCGCGGGTGAGCGTCACCAGCCGCCCTTCGCTCACGGCATGGCCGCTGACGCGCACGGTCCCGGTCTGCACCAGCAGCAGGGGGTCCAGCCGGCAGGCTGGGGCAATGCGGCCTCGGCGTCAGCCGAGAGGCGCACGTCCCAGACGTTCATGGGCGTGTGGGTCTGTGCCGGGCCGGTGTTGCCTCCAGGCTGCCGGCAATGATGCGTGCCTCGTCCCTGCCCCACCCGCCAGCGGCACGGACGGGATGGTGCTCAGCGATGATGCTCTGATAGCGCGCCGGCGTCATCTTGTCGTGGGCGGGCAGGTTCACCCAGAGCTGCACCATCTCGAAGGCCGCCGCGCCGGCTGTAGGCGTCGGAATGGAACTTTCGTGGATGATGCCGCCACCGGCGGTCATCCATTGCACGTCACCGGCACCGATCACGCCGCCTGCGCCGGTGGAGTCGCGGTGTTCCACTTCGCCGTCGTAGACGATGGTGACGGTCTCGAAGCCCCGGTGCGGGTGGGCGCCCACGCCCCGGCGATGGCCGCTGTTGGGGGTGAAGGATGTGGGAGCGGCATAGTCCATCAGCAGGAAGGGGCTGCGCTGTTCGGCGCCCCGCCCGTAGTCGAACATGCCATGTGCAGGAAAAGCCGTCGCCCACCCAGTGGCGCGGGGGCTTGTCGCCGACGTGGATCACGGCCTTGGGGATGGAGCGGCGTCCGCGGTGGTGGCTGCCGAAGCGGCAGCGTTGCCTGCGGTGGCGGCGCTACCCGAGGCAGCGGCCAGGTCGGCCATGGGGTTCACGGAGGTCTCGAGATATGGGAGCGGTTGCCGTCATCGTCATGCCCCTTCAGGGGGTGCGTTTGCATGGACCGAAATATCGGGGCGAACGATGCCGGTCATAAGAGGGATTTCTCACCAGACCGTTTCAAGAAACGGAACAATGAGACAGTCCTCAAGGGCGCCACTCGTTTTTCCCGCGGCTTCTTCCATGCTGACCATGCCGCCCTGCCGTCACGACCCGGTCCGACGGGCGAACGGGCCGGCCACCACCTGCGCCCCTTCCGCCACGGTCCAGCCCCTGGCCGGCAAGCCCCTGCGCCCCACCCCGCCATCATGCCCCTTCACCGGCAAAAGAGCACATTCACCAGATGAACCTGATGGCGCGTTGATGCAAAAATTCGCACGACTGAACAGGTACCCGATCGCGGCCTCCCCGATTCCCAAACTCCCGCCGCCGACACCCCGGTGCGCGCCTTTTCACTGGACGCTGAAGACCCAGGGGTGATTGCCCCTGATGAGCGCCTGCCCTGGCCCCAGATGGTGGCCATGGGCCTTCAGCACGTGGTGGCCATGTTCGGCGCCACGGTGCTGGCACCGCTGCTGATGGGCTTTGACCCGAACATCGCCATCCTGATGTCGGGTGTGGGCACGCTGCTGTTCTTCCTGGTGGTGCGCGGGCCGGGTGCCCAGCTACCTGGGCTCCAGCTTTGCGTTCATCAGTGTGGTGATTGCCGCCACCGGCTATGCGGGCGTGGGGCCCAATGGCAACCCGCCGGTGGCGCTGGGCGGCATCAGCGCCTCGCGGCGTGGTCTATGTGCTGATCGGGCTGCTGGTCAATGCGGTGGGCACGGGCTGGATCGAGCGGCTGATGCCGCCGGTGGTGACGGGCGCGGTGGTGGCCGTCATCGGTCTGAACCTGGCGCCGGTGGTGGTCAAGGGCGTGAGCGCCAACGAGTTCGACCGCTGGATGGCGCTGCTCACGGCGCTGAGCGTGGGCCTGGTGGCGGTGTTCGCACGCGGGGCCATCCAGAAGCTCCTCATCCTGGTGGGGCTGATGGTGTCATATGTGCTGTACTGGGTGCTGACCAATGTGCTGGGCCTGGGCGCGCCCATCGACTTCACCCCGGTGGCGCAGGCCGCCTGGGTGGGCCTGCCGAAGTTCACCGCACCGGCCTTCGAGGCGCGGGCCATCCTGCTGATCGCGCCGGTGGCGCTGGTGCTGGTGGCCGAGAACCTGGGGCACATCAAGGCGGTGTCGGCCATGACGGGCCGCAACCTGGACACGTCCATCGGACGCGCCTTCATCGGTGACGGCGTGGCCACCATCGTCTCGGGCACGGCGGGCGGCACGGGCGTCACCACCTATGCCGAGAACATCGGCGTGATGGCTGTCACCCGCGTCTATTCCACGCTGATCTTCGTGATTGCAGCGCTGGCCGCCATCCTGCTGGGCTTCTCGCCCAAGTTCGGCGCTGCCATCTCCACCATCCCGCCGGCCGTGCTGGGCGGCGTGTCCATCGTGGTGTTTGGTCTGATCACCGTGGCCGGTGCGCGCTTCTGGGTGGACCACCAGGTGGACTTCAGCCAGAACGGCAACCTCATCGTGGCCGCCGTCACGCTGATTCTGGGCGCCGGCGACTTCAGCCTGCACTTCGGCAACTTCCAGCTGGGCGGCATCGGCACCGCCACCTCGAGGGCTATCATCCTGAACGCGCTGCTGAACCGCACGCGGAGCAGTGAGATGAAGCCGGCCCAGCGTCCCGGGGCGGCGCTGGGCACGGCCCGGAACCTCTCACCCCACCAGCGTCACCCGAATGTCGTTGACGTTGGTGCCAGTAGGCCCGGTCATCACCAGATCACCCAGCGCAGCAAAAGAAGCTGTAGTTGTCGTGGGCGGCGCAGGAAGGCGCGCGGGTCCAGCTGCCGATCCCGCGCACGCGCCAGCGTGTCGGGGGTGATGATGGCGCCAGCAGCATCTTCGGTGCCGTCAATGCCGTCACTGTCCGCCGCCAGTGCCCAGACGCCCTTCTGCCCGGCCAGCGCCAGCGCGCATGGCCAGCAGGCTTTCGGTGTTTCGCCCACCCTTGCCGGCGCCATCCGGCCGATGGTGACGGTCGCCTCTCCCTGACAGCAGCACGGCCGGAGCGGCCAGCGGCTGGCCGTAGAGCGCCGTGGCGCGTCCGATGCCGGCCAGCACGGTCCCCATCTGCGCGGCCTCGCCTTCCAGCGCATCGCCCAGGATGAGCGGGGTCAGTCCCAGGGTGCGTGCTCGTCGGCGGCCGCTTTCAGTGCCATCATCGGCGCGGCAATCGATCTTCACCTCGGCGCGAGGATGCGGCACGGCCGGTGTCATCGGCGTGGCCAGGATGGCCTGCGCGGCGGCGGGAAGTTCCATCCGGTAGCGGGCCACGATGGCCCGGGCCTCTTCGCGCGTGGCCGGGTCGGCAATGGTGGGGCCGGACGCAATGGCGGCCGGGTCGTCGCCCGGCACGTCGGAAACGATGAGGGTGCATAGCCGCGCCGGCAGCGCAGCCTGCGCCAGCCGCCCGCCCTTGATGGCCGAAAGCTGGCGACGCAGCACGTTCATTTCGTTGATGGTGGCGCCGCTGGCCAGCAGGATGCGGTTGAGCGCCTGCTTGTCGGCCAGCGCCATGCCCGGCCCGGGCAGCGTGAGCAGTGACGAGCCACCGCCGGAAATGAGCGCCACCACCAGGTCGTCAGGGCCCAGGCCCTGCACCGCCTGCAGGATGCGGGTGGAAGCCCTGCACGCTGGCTTCGTCCGGCACCGGGTGTGCCGCCTGCAGCACCTGATGCGGCCGGCCGGCACGGCATGTCCGTAGCGGGTCACCACCACGCCCGAGACATCCACGTCCGGCCAGGCGGCATCCACGGCGGCCGCCATCACGGCAGCGCCCCTTGCCGCCCCTACCACCACGCAGCGCCCCCGCGGCTTCTCGGGCAGATGCCGCCGCACGGCAGCCGGGTCGGCGCTTTTCACGGCGGCATCAAAGATGCGGCGCAGCGCAGCACGCGCGCTTTCGTCGTTCCAGGTCGTGTTGTTGCTCATGGCCCTCGCCCTTCGGAAACGTTCTTCCACCATTTTGCATCATCATGCCCATGGAGATATTTCTCCATTCACGCATTGACTGCACCGAAGGTACGCATGAACGCCCGGGACAGTAGTACCCATGGCAGCGCGAAAGCGCCCGTGCAAACCCGGAAAGCTGCGCCCATGCAGGCCCATGAGAATCCATGGGAAGCTTTATGAAAAACCCGGCGGCAGGAAAATCCCGCGCCGGGTTTTTCAGAGGGAAAGCGAGCCGATTACTTGACGGCGATCTTCCTCGCAAGCCTCGACGCACTTCAGGCACGACTCGTAGCAATCCTTGCACTCGGCGTGGTGATCGATGTCTCCTTGCAAGCGTCAGCAGCACTGTTTGCATGCCTCGATGCAGATCTTGGCCTGGATCGGGGTCAGCGGCGAACGCTGGGCGGCCAGGCTCTGCAGGGACTTGCACAGGGCCAGCATCTGGTTCACGGCCTTGGAGCAGGCAGCCATGCTCTGGTCGCCTTCACCCAGCAGTCTCAGGCAGTGTGCCAGGCACACTTCGGCGTGGGTGACGCACTCACCCGCGGCAGCCAGGGCACCGGCGTACAGGTTGGGAGCGGAAGGCGCAGCGGCGTGCTTGCCATGGGCGTGGGCGCCATGGTTGTGCTCGGCAGCGGCAGCGGCCAGAGGCAGGGAAGCTAGCGAGGCGACAGCGGTGCTGCTGATGAAGGAACGACGATCCATTCGGATTCTCCGGTTGAGGGGGATTTGGGATAACTGCTAATAAGCGAGAGATCGAAGTTTAGCCAAGGTAGGCATTTCATGCAGGAAATACCTGTCACAGTCTGGCAAATATGAAATCTCTGCCGACAGAAGGGAAATGCGCCCTTAGGGATCCTTCTGAACAAGTCCCGCGAACCGGCGCGCCACGGAACGGGATGCAGGATACAGTGATTTGCCGTCAATAGCGGCGCTATTGACAGCAAATGGCAACGCAGTCATGCGCCCGTTACGGGGATGTGACGGCCGCGGGGACTTGTTCAGAGGATCCTCAGGGGCGCGCCTGCAGGTGCGCCTGCAGCTTCGCTTCGTCCAGGTGCCAGTGGCAGATCTCCACGTCACCATCCAGCAGGACGGGCACCAGCTCGTTATAACGGGCCACCAGTGCCTCGTCGGCGTCCACGTCAACGACCCGATGTCGAAGCCGTGGACCTCGCGCCAGGGCTGCAGTGCGTCCAGCATCTTCTGGCACAGGCTGCAGTAGCTGCGCGACAGCAGCGTGAGCTTCGATGCGGAGGTGTCCGCAGCGGGAGCCCCTGGCTGCATCGTCGTCGGCCGCCGCTTCACCCTGAGGCCTGCGGACGCCGGAGCGCCAGCCCCTTGGGCAGCGGGAAGGCCATGTTTTCCCTGCACGCCTTCCAGCGGTCGCACGGACTTCACGCCCAGCTCGCGCAGGCGCGCCACCAGCTCGTCGACCAGGATCTCGGGCGCCGAGGCACCGGCGCTGATGCCGACGCGCTTGCGCCCTTCCAGCCAGGCCGGGCTGAGCTGCGCGGCGCTGCCGATCAGGTAGGCCTCGCAGCCGTGGCGCTCGGCCACCTCACGCAGCCGGTTGCTGTTGGAACTGGACGGGCTGCCGATGATCAGCACCAGATCGCACTGCGGCGCCATGAACTTCACGGCGTCCTGGCGGTTCTGGGTGGCGTAGCAGATGTCCCGCTTCTTGGGCTCGTTGATCTGCGGGAAGCGCCGGCGCAGCGCCTCGATGACGGTGCGGCAGTCGTCCACCGACAGTGTGGTCTGGGTGACGTAGGCCAGCGACACGCCCTCGGGCACCTGCAGCCGTTCCACGTCGGCCTCGGTCTCCACCAGATAGATGCCGTCATCGGCCTGGCCCATGGTGCCTTCCACCTCGGGGTGGCCGGCGTGACCGATCATGATGACGTGGTGGCCTTCCTTGCGCATCTTGGCCACTTCCACGTGCACCTTGGTGACCAGCGGGACAGGTGGCGTCGAAGACCTGCAGACCACGCCCGAAGCCTCGGCCCGCACGGCGCGCGACACGCCATGGGCGGAGAAGATCACCGTGGCACCGTCGGGCACCCTCGTCCAGCTCGTCAACGAAGATGGCGCCCTTCTCGCGCAGCGTGGAGACCACGTAGTCGTTGTGGACGATCTCGTGACGCACGTAGATGGGCGCGCCATGCAGCGCCAGCGCCCGCTCGACGATGGTGATGGCGCGATCGACGCCGGCGCAGAAACCGCGCGGCTGCGCCAGCAGCACGGCTTCTTCGCTGTCGGGCAGCGGCGCGCCAGCAGCGCCTCCACGTCGGCCTGCATCTCGGCCGGGGCCCCCGGCCCCGCCCGGCTTGCGGTGCAGGTCCACGGCAGTCAGGTCAACCTCGTTCGTCGATCCCATTCAGAGCACCCCCAGCAGCTTCACCTCGAAGCGCACGGCCTTGCCGGCTAACGGATGATTGAAGTCGAAGAGCGCACCGGTCTCGTCCTGCCGCTTCAGCACGCCGGCAAAAGCGGCCGCCATCCGGCGGGAAACTCCACCAGGTCGCCGGGCTGATAGGTGCCGGCGTCGTCGGGCAGGCTGTCACGCTCAAGCAGTGCGTTGGAGACGCGCTGGATGAGGTCGGGATTGCGCTGGCCGAAGACTCGCCGGGCGCCAGTTCGAAGATGCGGTGCTCGCCATCGGCCATTCCGACGAGGCAATTTTCCAGCACTTCGAGACATCTGGCCGATACCAGCTGCAGGGTGGCCGGCTTACCTTCAAAGGTGTTGATCACATCGGCGCCGTTCTCCGGCAGAGCTCAGGCGGTAATGCAGCGTGGAGAAACGACTGCGGCCCCACCCGGCAGGCTCGGAAGCGGCAGGCGCACCTGAAGACAGGGAAGCAGACTCGGATGAAACAGAATCGGTCATGGATGACGGGCGCGTCCGCCCGGAAAGGTATGAGGGGGTGTCATGAAAGAACCGCTCCCGACATTGTAGAAGACGACGGCCTGGCCACAACAGAGGCGGCCATGCTGGCGATGATCGGGCCGGATGGCTTTCTGCGCCGCGATCGCCACCCGCTGGACGGCGCACCGCTTGCCCAGTGGCCCGAGGCCGAGCGCCCACGCGAGCGGCTGCTGCGCCATGGGGCCGAGGCGCTGTCTAGCGCCGAGCTGCTGGCCATCCTGCTGCGCACCGGCACGCGAGGCCAGTCGGCCGTGGGACTGGCGCTGCAGCTTCGGAACCGGAGCAACCGGTCGCTGACCCGGCTGCTGTCCACCGGAACCGGCGCAGCTGATGCGCATGGAAGGCCTGGGGCCGGCGCGGGCCACCACGCTGGCCGTGGTCATCGAGCTGGCGCGCCGGGTGGCCCGCGAGCAGATGGAGCAGAACACGCTGCTGGACAACCCCGAGGCGGTGCGCGAGTACCTGGGCCTGACGCTGTGCGGGCTGGAGCATGAGGCCTTCGTGGCACTCTTTCTGAACAACCAGCACCGGCTGATCACGGCAGACATGATGTTCAGGGGCATCGGTGAACCAGACGGCCGTCTACCCGCGCGAGGTGCTCAGCACGCACTGAAGCTCAACGCCGCCGCCGTGATCCTGTCGCACAACCACCCGTCCGGCCATCCCGAGCCCAGCGACGCCGATCTGTCGCTGACCCGCACGCTGCAGGCGGTGCTGGGCCAGGTGGACATCCGCGTGCTGGACCACATCATCGTGGCGGGCAACCAGCAGTATTCGTTCTCGCAGCACGGGCTGCTGTAGACGGCCGTGGCGCCATGCCAGCAGCCAACTTGTTCCGGGTTTCAGATCCAGCTATAATGCACGGCTTTAGTGGGCTCTGCACGTGCAGGCGACGCAAGGTTAGTGTCGCGGGTGCCGGGCCTTCGTTCAACCTCTACAGACACCACGTGGTCTGGTGGCGCTTGGCCAGAAGAAGGTTGCCACTGCGGGCGGGTGCAGCCCTGCAGTCCCTGCCGGAACACGGCAACGGGCCTGCGGCATCCCCCACCCGGTGCGCAGGTTCGAAGGCACCCTTTTCCAGCGCACGGCCAGCCACGCCGCAACAGGACAGGAACAGCATCATGGCAAAAGTCTGCCAAGTCACGGGCAAGGGCCCGATGGTCGGGAACAACGTTTCCACGCAAACAACAAGACCAAGCGTCGTTTCCTGCCCAACCTGCAGCAACGCCGCCTGTGGGTGGAAAGCGAACAGCGCTATGTCCGCCTTCGCGTGACGGCTGCCGGCCTGCGCAAGATCGACAAGCTGGGCGTCGAGGCTGTTCTGGCGAGATCAACGCCGCCAAGGCCTGATCCCCCAGCCCTGAACCGACCTCACCTCCCGGGAGAACCGACATGCGTGACAAGATCAAAGCTGGAATCGACCGCTGGTACCGGTCATTTTACACCACCACCAAGAACAAGCGCACCCAGCCGGAAAAGATGGAAATCAAGAAGTTCGATCCGGTTGCCCGCAAGCATCGTTCCTACAAGGAAACCAAGATCAAGTGATCCCGGTCGGGCTGCCCCTGCGGCGGCCGTCCATCACCCGATCTGCAAGAACCGGCCCCGCGCCCCTGCGCTGGCCGGTTTTTGTTGCCTGCCTTCTGCGCTGCCCAACCCGCTCCCCGGCAGGCTGCGGGCGATATGGCGATATCGACGCGGCTCAGGCCCGCGTCCAGCTGGCCATGAAGAAGACGTCGCCGCCCTCGGGCTGCGGCAGCCAGTAACGCTGCGCCACAGGCTGCAACGACACGGCAGGCCAGGCCGGGTCCGTGGCTTGTGCACCCTCCGCTCCCACTGCGCCGCCAGACCCGGTCGGGTCAGCTGCCCCTTTCCGCTGCACCAGCTGCACCCGCTGCACCCGCTGCACCGCCGGCAACCAACGCACCGCCGGCCCTGTGGGCCAGCCAGGCCATCTGCGCCTCGTTCTCGTCGGCCAGCAGGCTGCAGGTAGCGTAGACCAGGCGACCGCCCGGGCGCAGCAGGCGCGCGGCAGCGGCCACGATCTGCCGTTGCGAGCCGCCGATAGTGCGCGACTTCCTGCGGCTGCAGCCGCCACTTCAGGTCCGGATGACGGCGCAGCGTGCCGCTGCCGCTGCACGGTGCATCCACCAGCACCAGGTCGGCCCAGCCCGCAGCGCGCCAGGCGTGCGTCGTGGCTGTCCTTCAGACGCATCTGCGTCACGATGTCCACGCCGGCCCGCTTGAGCCGCGGCCCCAGCCGGGACAGGCGGGCCTCGTCGGTGTCGAGCCAGCACCTGACCCTGGTTGCGCATCCGCGCCGCCAGCGCCAGCGTCTCGCCGCCGGCGCCTGCGCAGAAGTCGATGACCCGCTCGCCACGCCGGGGCCGCGCCGCGATTCGGCAATGGCCTGGCTGCCGGCATCCCGCAGCCTCGAACCAGCTGTTCTCGAAAGCGGCAACCGGGCAGTGCCGGGCGGCCCGTCACCCGCAGCGCCGCAGGCACCTCAGGGACGGCCTCAGCGGCCACGCCCGCCTCGGCCAGCTTCTTCTGCAGCGCCGTGGCCTTGCCCCTCTAGCAGGTTACTGCGAATCTCGATGGCGGCCGGCAGCAGCAGGTGGCTGCCAGTGTCTCGCCTGCTCGCCATGGGTGGCGACAGCCCTCCCTCACAGCCAGTCCGGCTGGGCTGAGCACGGGCCGGCGGCTGCTCTTCCAGCCACTGACGATAGGCTGCGGCTTCGGGTTCGGCGTGGGTCCGCAGCGCCTCGGAAAGGCGCATCAGGCCCGGCAGGCGCTCGCGGTCAGTCGAAACCTGTCCGTCGGAATCCGCACGGCCGCCCTCCTCCAGGAAGGACTCGTAGGCCCGGCCATGGCGCAGCACGTCATAGACCCGATCCGACAGCCAGCGGCGATCACGCGCTCCCAGCGACGGAGCCGGCGCAGCCACGCCCCAGTTGCTGATCGGCGGGCGCAGCCTCAGGCGGGTGACGGGGGTGGCGAAGAGCCGTGCGGCCTGCGCGGCATCGGCCGGCAGCACGGCGGCCAGCGCATCGGCCGCCAGTCCAAGCAGCCGGGCATCGATGCGCGGCGGCATGTCGCGTGCGCCGGACTCCTGGTGGTCTCTGGTCGTTCGCGTGGGATGCCAGGGAAAGAAGTGAATCATGGCGAGCGCCCGTCAGCAGCGCGATGCAGCAGCGTGCGAAGTTCCGTGGTCCTCGCCGTCCAGCTGCACGCCGCCCACAGGCGTGAGGCGTGATGCGACCGGCGGCCAGCCAGCTCAGCACCAGCGGGAAGAGCCGGTGCTCCATCTCCAGCACGCGCGCGCGCCAGCACCTCTTCGGTGTCATTGACCAGCACCGCACCACGGCCTGAGGGATCGGACCCACATCCACTTCAGGGGTGACGAATGCACCGGCCGCCATGCAGCATGGGCACCGCCGTCCAGGGCCTGACGGTGGGTGCAGCCCCGGTAGGGCCGGCACGCGCCGGGTGGATGATTGACCAGCCGGCGCGTGTAGCGCAGCACGAAGCTGGCGGTCAGCACGCGCATGAAACCGGCCAGCAGCACCACGGGGCCTGGGCAGGGCGGCACCAGTGCATCGATGGTGCAGCCAGCGCCTCGTCGAAGGCCGCGCGGTTGGGGAACTGGCGATGGTCCAGCGCCCGGGTGGTGATGCCTCGCGCCTTCGCCCAGGCCAGACCAGCCGCATCGGGGACGGTTGCTGATCACGCCCGCCACCTCCACCGGCAGCTTCTGCTGCTCGATGGCCCGACAGCGCCATCATGTTGGAGCCCTCGCGATGGGGATGACGACACGGGCAGGCGCGAGGCACTTGTTTCTCTGCGCGGCAGCACTCACGTCGGGATGGCGGTCCGGGGGCATGACGGGAGGGGACCTCGATGCGGAATGGTAGCAGCGGGCGCCCGCCACCGAACCGTCGGGTCTCCCAGTTGCGCCCAAAAGCCACCGATCGTGGCCTTCCGGATACCTTATCGCCCGCATCCGGGCGCTTTTCCGCCTGGACATCCTCAGCGATATCCTTATAATCAGGCGGTGAAAATCCTCCGATCCCTGCCCCCTGCCCATCTGGACCAGCCCTGTGCGCTGACCATCGGCAACTTTCGACGGCGTGCATCTGGGCCACCAGGTCCCTGGTGCGCACGCTGGTGGCCGACGCGCGCGAGGCTGTCCTGCCGGCAGCGGTGCTCACCTTCGAGCCCCATCCGCGCGAGTACTTCACGCTGGCCAGACAGCGCGGCCGCGATGTCGGCCCCGAGCCCCATGCGCATTTCCGCGCTGCGCGACCGGCTGGAGATGCTGGCCTCGCTGGGGTGGACCAGGTGCATCTGGCCCGTGTCGACCAGCGGGTGGCACAGTGGCCGGCCGAGGATTTCGTGCGCACCTGCCTGGCGCAGGGGCTCCAGGCCCGTCACATCCGCATCGGCACCGACTTCTGCTTCGGTGCACAGCGCCAGGGCGACTTCGGCATGCTGAAGTCGTGGGCCAGCAGTGCGGAATCCGCGTGCTGGCCATGCCCACGGTGGAAGACGCCGGCGTGCGCATCTCCAGCTCGCTCATCCGCGAGGCGCTGCTGCAGGCCGACTTCCCCTGGGCGGCGCAGATGCTGGGCCGCCCCTATGCCATCTCCGGCCGCGTCAGCCACGGCCGCCGCTGGGCACCTGCTGGGCTTTCCCACGCTGAACCTGCGTTTCCCGTGGGGGCGCCTGGCGCTGCAGGGCATCTTCGTGGTGCAGGTGTACGGCCTGTCCGACGATCCCGCCCAGGCCGTGCCCGGCGTGGCCAGCTTCGGCACCCGCCCGGCCGTGGAGGCCGACGGTGCCTGGCTGCTGGAGGTGCATCTGCTGGACTGGTCAGGCGATGCCTACGGCCGGCTGGTCCGCGTGGAATTCCTGGAAAAGCTGCGCGACGAGCTGCCTTTCCCCGATCTCGACTCCCTGGGCCGGCAGATTGCCGACGACGTGCGCAAGGCACGGGCCCATTTTCAAAAGACGACCGACCCGATGGCCAAATCGACTGAATCCGCCGGCAACGAGGGCGCTTCCGGCTACCGCCACACCCTGAACCTGCCCGACACCCCCTTCCCGATGCGCGGCAACCTGCCCAAGCAGGAGCCGGGCCGCGTCAAGCAGTGGGAAGACGAGGGCGTCTACCGCCGCATCCGCGCCGTGGCCAAGGGCCGGCCGATCTTCGTGCTGCACGATGGCCCTCCGTATGCCAACGGGGTGATCCACATGGGTCATGCCATCAACAAGATCCTGAAGGACATCATCGTCAAGTCGCACAACCTGGCCGGCTACGATGCCCGCTACGTGCCCGGCTGGGACTGCCACGGCATGCCCATCGAGCACCAGATCGAGAAGAAGTACGGCGAGAACCTGCCCACCACCGAAGTGCAGGCCAATGCCGCGCCTCACGCCGGCGAGCAGGGTGGAGAAGCAGAAGACCGACTTCATGCGGCTGGGCGTGCTGGGCGACTGGGACCATCCCTACCTGACGATGCGCCCGGCCAGCGAGGCCGAGGAGATCCGGTCGCTGGCCACCATCATGCGTGCCGGCTTCGTGTTCCGGGGCCTCAAGCCCGTGAACTGGTGCTTCGACTGCGGTTCCGCGCTGGCCGAGGCCGAGGTGGAATACGCCGACCGCACCGATCCCACCGTGGACGTGGGCTTTGCCTTTGCCGAGCCGGAGCGGGTGGCCCGCGCCTTCGGTCTGGACAAGCCGCCCACCGATCACGGGCTACGCCATCATCTGGACCACCACGCCCTGGACGCTGCCGTCCAGCAGGCGCTGAACCTGCACCCCGGAGATCGAGTACGCGCTGGTCGAGACCCAGCGTGACGGCAAGCCCGCTGCTGATCCTGGCCAAGGAGCGCGTGACCGCCCAGCTGGAACGCTACGGGCTGGAAGGCCGCATCATCGCCACGGCCCCCGGCCCGGGTGCTCGACGGCGTGGCTTTCCGCCATCCGTTCTACGACCGCTCGCCGGTGCATGCGGCCGACTACGTGACCATCGACACCGGCACGGGCCTCGTGCACTCCGGCGCCTGCCCACGGTGTGGAAGACTTCCAGACCTGCCGCGCCCACGGCATGAAGGACGACAGAGATCATCAATGTGGTGATGGGCAACGGCCCGTACGTGTCCACGCGCTGCCGCTGTTCGGCGGGCTGTCCATCTGGGACGCCAACCGAAGATCGTCGCCCACATGCGCGACAACGGCACGCCTCTTGCCACCGGAAAAAGCTGGCCCGCACAGCTGCACTGCTGGCGGCACAAGACGCCGCTGATCCTGCCGCGCCACCAGCCAGTGGTTCGCCGGCATGGACCTGAAGCCGAAGGAAGGCGCCACGCTGCGCGAGCGCGCCCCTGCGCGGCGTGGAGAAACCACCTTCTACCCGGCCTGGGGCAAGGCGCGGCTGCACGCCATGATCGCCAACCGTCCGGACTGGACGCTGTCGCGCCAGCGCCAGTGGGGCGTGCCGATGGCCTTCTTCCTGCACAAGGAAACGGGCGAGCTGCACCTGCGCACCCCTGAGCTGCTGGACCAGGTGGCCGATCTGGTGGAGAAGCACGGCATCGAGGTCTGGCAGACGCTGGATCCGCGCGACCTGCTGGGCGACGAGGCCGACCAGTACGAGAAAGGCAAGGACACGCTGGACGTGTGGTTCGATTCCGGCACCACGCCCAGACGGTGCTGCGGGGCTCGCACCGCGATGACTCCGCCTTCCCGGCCGACCTGTACCTGGAGGGCTCGGACCAGCACCGCGGCTGGTTCCACTCGTCGCTGCTCTCACCTCGTGCACGATGAACGACGTCCCGCCCTACAAGGCGCTGCTCACGTCACGGCATGGTGGTGGACGGCCAGGGCCGCAAGATGAGCAAGTCGCTGGGCAACGGCGTGGAGCCCCAGGAAGTGGCCAACCGGCTGGGCGCCGAGATCCTGCGCCTGTGGACCGCCAGCAGCGACTACTCGGGCGAGATCTCGGTCTCGGACGAGATCCTCAAGCGCGTGGTCGAGGCCTATCGCCGCATCCGCAACACGCTGCGCTTCCTGCTGGCCAACGTCTCCGACTTCGACATCCAGAAGGATGCCGTGCCGCTGGACCGGATGTTCGACATCGACCGCTACGCGCTGGTGATGACCGAGCAGGTCCAGAAGCGCATCGTGGACCTCTACCTGAAGTACGAGTTCCACCCCATCGTCTCGCTGCTGCAGACCTTCTGCTCGGAAGAGCTGGGTGCCTTCTATCTGGACATCCTGAAGGACCGTCTCTACACCACGGCCGAGAACAGCCTGGCACGGCGCAGCGCGACAGACCGCGCTCTGGCACATCACCGACGCGCTGCTCAAGCTGATGGCGCCGATCCTGTCGTTCACGGCCGATGAGGCCTGGCCGGTGTTCGCGCCCGAGCACTGCCGCGAGCCAGGCGCCAGCATCCAGGAAGAGCTCTTCCACGTCTTCCCCGAGCTGCCCGATGCCGAGGCGCTGGACGCCCGCTGGAGCCTGATCCGCAAGGCGCGTGCCCAGGTGCAGGCGCACCTGGAGTCGCAGCTGCGCGAGCGGGGCGAGATCGGCTCGTCGCTGCAGGCCGAAGTGGCGCTGACCGCACCGGCCGGCGAGCTGCATGATGCCCTGGCCAGCCTGGAGGACGATCTGCGCTTCGTGCTGATCACCTCGGCGGCCCGCCTCTCGGAGGCGCGGCAGACTCGAGCTGGCCATCGACGCCAGGCCAGCCCGCACCAGAAATGCGAGCGCTGCTGGCACTGGCGCGCCGACGTGGGCGCCAACCCGAGCACCCGCCTGTGCGGTCGCTGCGAGCAACCTGTTCGGCGAGGGCGAGCCCCGCCAGCATGCCTGAGCCACGGAGCCATCTTCATGACAGCTCGACGATCCCACACCCCGCCTCCCGACCCGACGGCGCACCGTGCCGCCGTCTGGCCCTGGCTCGTGCTGGCGCTGGTGGTCATCGTGCTGGACCAGATCAGCAAGTACCAGATCATCGGCAGCTTCGCCTACGGCGAGCGGCGCCGGTCATCCAGGGCTTCTTCGATCTCGCGCTACCTACAACGGTGCAGCCTTCGCTTCCTGGCCGGCCTACAGCGGCTGGCGGCGCTGGTTCTTTGCCGGCATCGCGGTCGTGGCCTCGGCGGTACTCATCTCGCTGCTCTTCTCTCGGCGCGCGCGCGGCGGATGTTCTCCATAGCGCTTGCACTCATCCTGGGTGGCGCCATCGGCAACCTGGTCGACCGCCTGGTGCTGGGGCACGTCACCGACTTCCTGCTGTTCTACCAGGGCGGCTGGGCCTTCCCGGCCTTCAATCTGGCCGACTGCGCCATCACGCTGGGCGCCATCCTGCTGATCTGCCACGAGCTGCTGCCCTGGCTGCGTACCCGCGGCCCAGTAAGCGCTTTGCCTGTCGAGGTCGCGCTGCCGGCGCAGAGCGGTCCTCCCGCTCCGGCAGCGCTGCATTCCGATGAATCCGCTTTCACGGTCGACCCGGCACCGCCGGGCAGACCGCGACCGTGACCATGAACACACCCGCCTACACGCCCCCGCCACCCACGACACCTGGCCTCCCGCCCCCGGATGACCAGAGCCTGCCGCCTGCCCGCTGTCGGCCGACGCCTGTGCTGGGCGTGACCGGCGGCGCTCGCTCTGCGCGCCCAACTGCTGCGCGATCCACGGCCGGCGCCCGGGTGCAGGTGGTGACGACCGAGGCCGCCACCCGTTTCGTCGAGTGCCGTCACCTTCCCGGGCACCGTCGGGCACGGCTGGTCTACACCGATGCCTTCTGATGCCCGCATCGACGACAACATACGCCGCACATCGAGCTGAGCCGTCAGGCCGATGCACCTGGTGGCTGCGACGGCGACTTCATCGCAAAAGCTGGCCCATGGCCACTGCGACGACCTGCTCTCCACACACCGTGCCTGGCGCGTGACGCATCCCGCTGCTGGTGGCCCCGGCCATGAACCGTCCGGAATGCGGCAGAACCCCGCCGCAGCGCAACATCAACCAGCTGCGCGCCGACGGCATCGGCGCCATGGGCTGCGTGCACGCCGGCGAGCAGGCCTGCGGCGAAGTGGGCGCCGGCCGCACGCTGGAAGCCGCTGGACCTGATCGAGAGCCGAACGCCTTCTTCACGCCTAAGCTCGCTGCAGGGCACAGCGACATCCTTCTGCCTACGGCCGGTCCCATCTACGCCGAGGCCATCGACCCGGTGCGCGGCATCGCAATCAGTCCTCCGGCAGAGGGGGCGACGCCTGCCCAGGCCTGCCGCCGCGCCGGCGCCTCACGTGACGCTGGTCAGCGGCACCCCAGCCTGCCGCGACCGGCCGGCGTGCGCTTCATCAGCGTGCAGAGCGCCCGGCAGATGCTGGATGCCGTCACCGCCGAACTGGATCTGGCGGCCTCACCATCAGCATCGACCGTCTGCATGTGCCGTGGCGCCGTGGCCGGACTCGCGACCCGCGGAAGCCACGCAGAAGATCAAGAAGCCATCCGCCCAGCCGCCGCCTGCCATCGAACCGCACGCCCCGTGGCCGACGGCCTCAGACGTCTCGCCCTGCCGGATACTGAAGGCGCGTCACCCGGCGGCCGGCGTGCCCTCGATCCCGGCTGGCCGAGAACCCCGACATCCTGGCCACCGTCACGCCCGCCGGCACGTACTACTGTGTGGGCTGCCGCCGAGACCGGGAACCTGGTGCAGCATGCCACCGGAGAAGCGCTCTGCGCAAGGTTACGTGCTGCTGCTGATTGCCAACCTGGGGCCCGCCGCGTCAATCTCAGGACCCACAACACCTGCTGCTGGTGGACGAGGCCGGACACCATCCGCTGCCCTCAGGCAGCAAGACGGCACTGGCCCGCCGGCGGGTGGAAGAAGCTGGCTCAGCGGCTGCCGGCGTGAAGAGCAGGGCCGCTCTCTTCTTCTCGCTGAAGTGCCGGCAAGCCCTGGCTCACCAACGCTGAGCGGCCCCGGCCGCCGCTTCCTGCGACACCTTCGGAGACACCTGGACCGATGACCCGGTGCCTCCGCCCCCAGATCGACCTCCAGATCCTCGACGCATGGCCCGAGCAGCTGCCCGCCTACGCCATCGCCCGGCGCAGCGCCGGCCTGGACCTGCGCGCCTGCCTCGGATGCGCCGCTGGTGATCGAACCCGGCAGCACGCACCTCATCTCCCACCTCGGGCTGGCCATCCACATTGGCGATCCGGGCCTGGCGGCCGTGATCCTGCCCTGCTCGGGCCTGGGCCACAAGCACGGCCTGGTGCTGGGCAACCGTGGGCCCATCGATTCCGGACCACCGCCGCGCTGATGGTCTCGTGTGACGGAATCGGGCAACACCGCTTCATACGCCGGCAGCCCTTCGAGCGGGCTGGCCCGGCTCAAGTCATCGTGCCTGTGGTGCAGGCCAGCCTCCGGGTGGTGGTGACGACTACGCCGCGCCTCCGACCGCGGCACGGGCGGCTGGCAGCACCGGCGCGCACTGGACCCCGGCACTGGCTGCCTCCCTGCCCACCCTGACCGTTTCCTGCCGCACGCCCCCGTGACCAGCGCATGACCCCGAGGGAACCCTGCCGCCGTGACCCACGCCAGCACGCCCTCCCAGGCCCCATCCGGAGTCCTTCCCAGGCTGCCAGGCGTCTCCGCCCCCATGGGGCTCCGCCGAGGCCACCGTGGCGGCCGACTCGCTGACCGCCAGCTCGACGCAAAGCACAGCGAAGCGCCCAGAGCGATCTTTGCCGGGCTGGACATCCCAGCCATCGAGGTCTTTGCCTCGGCGCAGCACTACCGGATGCGCACCGAGTTCCGCATCTGGCACGAGGACGATGCCATCTGCCATGCGATGTTTTCGCCCGCAGAGGCCAGCAGCGCCACCCTGCAGCGCGTCGAGCAGTTTGCGCCAGCCCGCGAGGCCATCACGCTGATGCCACGCCTGCTGGCGGCGGCCAGTGCCGACCGCCCGCAAAGCTGCAGCGGCGCTGTGGTATCGAGGTGGAGTTTCTGGCACACCCCTCAGCGGCGCGACGGATGCTGCGACGATGGTCTACCACCGCCCGCTGGACGATGCCTGGGAGGCCGCCGCCCGCCAGCTGCAGACGGCGCTGGGCATCCATGTCATCGGCCGCAGCCGGAACCAGAAACGCGTGCTGTCGCAGGACTTCGTGACCGAGCGGCTGGAGATCTCCTGGCCCGGCCGGCACGCCCACCAACGCCCTTCCTGTATCGCCAGCCCGAGGGCGCACGCAGCCCAACGCCCGGATGCCGTGCGAACGGATGATCGGCTGGGCCTGCGAAGCGGTGCAGCAAGCCGGCATCTCTCCGGCCTCCGACCTGCTGGAACTCTATTGCGGCAACGGCAACTTCACGCTGCCGCTGTCACGGCACTTCCGACAGGTGCTGGCCACCGAAGTGCAAGACCTCGGTGCAGGCCGCGCAATGGAAACTTATTCAGGCCAACGCACGGCCCAACGTGCGCATCGCACTGCTTTCTGTCGGCCGAGGAGACACACAGGCCGCGCAGGGCGGACGCAGGCTTCCGGCGCCTGCGCGAACGAGGAGATCTCGCTGGCCGACCACGATTTCTCCAGACCGTGCTGGTGGACCAAGCTGGCGCGCCGGGGTCGGCTGACGCGACACTACCGCGCTGCTGCAGCGTTTCCCGAACATCGCATCTCGTGCAACCTGCACACGCTGCGCGCCAACCTCACCACCCTCTGCCAGACGCCACACTATCGAGCGCGTAGCGCTGCCCCACCAGCCCCGTTCACTGCACACGGAATGCGGGGTGCTGCTGCGTCTAGCGCACCGGCAGCTCCGGCACGGGCACCCCGCCGATAGCGCTTCTGGAAACAGGTGCGGGTCGTCGAAGTGGCGATGCAGCCACACACAGCGCGTGGGCTGATGCCCGCTGGCGGATGGCATGCTGGGAGATGCCCATCGAATCACAGCAGCAGCCAGCGGCCCAGCCAAGCTCCAGCGCCCGAGACGATGCTGTCCGTTGTAGATGCTGCGCCGGCCGTCACCCGGCACCGGCAGCGCCCGCAGCACGTCGGCCGAGCACCAGCTGGTACGGCGGGTTGTCGAAGACGGGCGTCCCCAGGCTTTCCCGGGCCACCAACGCCCACCAGCTGGTGGGTACGGGCTGCCGACATGCAGCGACAGCGGACCGGGCCAGGTCTCGCCCGCAGTCCCCGATGGCCACGTCGATGGGGAATAGACCCATTCGACCTGTACAACGTCACGTTCGCACGCGCTGCGTGCGCATCCGGCATCAGCCGCCGCGTGAAGAACATCGCAAAGGCGGCCGCTGGGCTGGATGGTGTCGTAGATCAGCTGGTGCGCCGTCCTCGTCCCAGCGTCACCTGCCACACCAGGCCGTCCAGCCGTCCGCCCTGCATGTCGCGCTGCCACTGCCATCGGCCCGCCTCGCTGAACCAGATGGTGTAGACCAGCTGCGCGGCATCCGCCTTGCCGGCGCCGCGTGAACGTCAGCTGCCGGTAGACCGCTGGCACGTTGCGATCCACAGCACGAAACGCTCGCGCGCGGGTCGCGCACTGGGCCCGCCAGATCAATCCACTGCAGGCGGTGGCCGATGCGGTCGAGTCGTTCACCGTGGCCACCTCGAAGGTCGGCGCGAAGGCCTCGAAGAGCGCATCAACAGTGCGCCGGCGAGAACTTAGGGATGCCCAGCGCGTCGCGCGGTGCCGCCTGCATCACCTTCGCCGCCGTGCGCCAGGCATCGGCGCCTGAGGGCGTTTTCGCGGGACGGTAACGCTGGAAAGCCGCCCTCCCCGAGAATACCGGATAGCGCTGCCGCTGGAACACCTCGCGCTGGTGAACTTCCCAGTTGCGGATGGACGAGGCCACGCCAATGCCGGTGATCGGGTAGAGTCCCAGCGCCCGCAACGAGCGCTGGTATTCATCCGGCACCTTGGCCTCGGCCAGGATGCGCGGCACGTCGCCCGGCGTCAGCTCGGCCGTCAGCAGCGGTGCGCACTGATCCAGGCGCCCAGCAGCGCGTGCCGGTCGTGACCAGCTGATACAGCGGGAAGGCCTGGGCCGGCAGGCGCGACACCTCCAGATGCCGCACCTGGGTGTCCGGCCGCTGCATCTGCGCCAGCCACGCCCGGGAAGGCAGGCGACTTCAGCAGCGTGGCGGCCACCCGCCTGACGCTCGCTCCGTTTCAAAGGCCGCGGCGTGGATTCAAAATCAGCGCCAACGACGCCAGGAAACGATCCGTCCGCAGGAACGGATATCCCGGCACCCCCCCACACCACCCCAACCCCCCACCACAAAAAACCAACACCCCACCCCCCCCCACACCCACCCCCACACCCACAACCCCACCCACCCCACCCCCCCCCCCCAAAACCCCCCCCCCACCACCAACCCCCCCCAACACCCACCCACAACCCAGCACATCCCGCCAGCAGCGCCAGCAGCCCCGCTGCGGCCATGTATGCCACTGCAGTCCTGGTCCGCGCATGTTCCAGCCTTTTCCTGCCAGCGGCCCGTCCAGGGTCTGCGCATCCGCCACGTGAAGGCATCGAATGCCCGCAGCCAGTTTCTCGGTCGCCATCGCATCCTGCGTTCCGCAGAAGCGGAAGGCGGGCTCATCCAGCGACAGTCGGTCGATCTCGCGCCTGACGTGCCACGATCCGATCGTTTCCGTGCCACCGGCACTTCCTGCGCATCCAGCTCAAAGCCAGCAGCGCCGGACCGATGGGTGGTGCGGGTCGCAACCGGCCAGCGCCAGGATCTGCCCCGTGCTGCGAAAGCTCGCATCACCTCGCATGGATGGCACAGCGCTTGTGGCTTGCATTAGATGCGCCGCACGACGCGCCTTTGATCTTCCTCGCGACCGTGAAGTCCGCGCGCTCGTGGGCACGGTACCAGTCCAGAATGCGTCCGACGAAGGCTGATCTGGCGGCTCGGCATCGGCACAGGCCACCGCCCGCAAAGCCGGAAGAGCAGCGGCGGTTGCGGATGCACGGCACAGCTCCAGCCGGCGGGCGGCCTCGATGCCTTCCCAGGTGGCTGCAATCTTGAGCGGCACGCGGTCCGGGACCGATGCCGGCCTGCGCGTAGTAGTCCATCAGGCGCTCGGCCCGCGCCACCGTGGCATCGGTCGAGAACGACGAGCCGCGCATCCACCTCGCGGTGAGAGACCCGGCCGGGGATGATCTGCAGGATCTTCTGTCCGAAGGCCACCGGCAGCCGGGTCAGCCAGCCTCGTCGAGTGCGCCTGCGCGTAGCGGGCCTGCACCTCGTGCACGTGAGACCGGCGTACTCCGCTGCTGCACGGCCTTCAGGATGAGCGAGGGGTTGGTGGTGGCGTCCTGCGGGCGGAAGGTCTGCAGCCCGTGGAAATCGCCCGTGTCGGCCACCACGGTGGTGAACTGTCGCAACCGCCCAGTGTCGTGACCGGCGACGCCTGTTGTCCCTTGTCCGCTCATGACTCCCGCCGGCGCCTGATTGCCACTGTTCGCCATCCCGCCCATCCTCCCGAGATATAGTCTGTGTGGCCATGGGAAGGAAGCGTCCCTCCAGCTGCAGATGCTCGTCCGCGTATCCTACACCGGCTTGGCCCCTGATCGAAGACACATGGTGAATACCTCTTTGTAGCCTGGAGTCGCCCATCAAGTGACAAACGGCGGACAAGCACCCCAGTCAGTTCTTCCGATCCCTGAATAACTGCGTATTGCCACTCCCGGAACCGGACGCAGCCGACCGCGCAGCCACTGCGTCCATGGCAGCGCCATGGGACGGCAGGTGTCGCCTTGTCCCGCATCCCGTTCCGTGACGTGCCTGCCCATGGACTTTGTTCAGCGGATCCTTCACGCTGACCGAGCCCTAACCATGCCCTCTTCGACGCCGTCTGTAGCTGATATGGTCGAGATCCGCAAATGGTCGACCAGGCCAACAAGGAAATCAGCAACCGCTTCGACTTCAAGGGGGTCGGACGCCCGTATCGAGCTGAAGGACAAGGAAATGACCACCTTCGCCGACACGACTTCCCGTTACCAGGTACGGCGACGCCGGTACAGCCAACAAGCGTAACGTTCGACGTGTGCGCTACCTGA